>ERZ772816.9-NODE-9-length-212231-cov-10.909288_pt1 | contig 212231 bp, 185 predicted proteins | sample MGYA00511359_ERZ772816 | MGnify/ENA primary metagenome ERZ772816 (study PRJEB29015, sample SAMEA2737710) | human gut metagenome | biome: human gut; feature: human-associated habitat; material: faeces | place: China | collected 2012 ...
GAGCCACTATCTTTTTATCAGCCTCAGAACATGTTTGGGAATTGTGCTTGGAGAATGTGGCTGTAGGTCCCGAATCGGTGTTGCCTCCCGGCGCATTCCGCAGGGGGAGCGATATTTTGCAGCACGAAGTGCAAAGCAAAATATCGCTCATGCCCGAGGACGCGCCGGGAGGCAACACCGATTCGGGACCGGACATACGAATCTACCTGCGCATTTACAAATTCGTAAACTTTTTTGAAAAAAGTGCTTGCGCAGCTCTCGAAACATAGGTTATTATCTTCCTCGTTGAACGCGCGGGTCCAACAAAACGAACCGCGAATCAACAACATAGCATGTCGGAGTGGCGGAATTGGCAGACGCGCTAGCTTGAGGTGCTAGTGACCGCTTTTTGGTCATGCGGGTTCAAGTCCCGCCTCCGACACCATCGCATTTGAGGAGCCTCTTCGGAGGCTTTTTTGTTACCGATAGACGGTGAGGTTCACGATGGAAACGCTTGAGCGCAACGAGTGGGCAGACGTTGCCCAGTTGGTCGAGATCACGAGCGATGCGGTCATCATCTGCGAGTTCGACGGAACCATTTTGCATGTGAATAATCGATTGCTCGACCTGATGTGTGAAGAGCGTCCCGATGTGATCAATGGCGACGTTAAAGATCTCTTGTACTCTTCGGCATTTGAGCGCGCGACAGAGCACCGTCTTCCGTTTGAGACCAATGGAACCGAGAGCGAGTTGATGCTCAAGCTAAGCGACGGTTCCTTTATTCCCGTCCTCGTTCGTGCCGGCTCGGTTACACCGCCTCGCATCTTTGGCCGCCGCGCGCCGCGCGTTCTGGTGGCGCTCCATAGCATCGAAGAACAGTATTCGCACGACCGTCAGCTCAAGCGCGCACTTTCGGAGCTCAGGGTGGCGAATAAGCGTCTCTCGGGCACGTTGTCGGTCATTATGAGCACGGTGGGCTCCGATGAGCTGCCCAGTTTGCTGGATACCGTTTTGAACCAACTTGTAGGAACGCTCGATGCCTCGGGTGCTGCCATTTATTTTTCTGAGAGCGGCGGGTTTAAGCTTCGCGGCGTTTCTAAGGAGCTGCATGACAGCTACCTGCCCGAGTTTATGCCGTATGGCGCAGGCATCCCGACGTATGTGCTTCGCGAGTCGCGTGCGTGCCGCTTGTCGATTCAACAGGACCTGGAGGGCGATCGAGTCGCCTCGGGTATGTTCATGGACTTGGACAACCGTTCTAAGCACCTGCTACGCGTGCAAGATATGCCTCCATACCGTAGCGAGATCTGCCTTCCCGTGTTTTACGGTACTCAGGTTCTTGGCGTATTGGAGGTCGGTTGGAAACGTCCGCAGGCGCCGCTTGCCTATGACGTCAACGTGCTCGAAGTCATTTGCGATTACCTGTCCATTCAGCTGGTCGGCATGGCATCGAGCCTGCGTTCGCGTCGTACGGCAGAGCTCGGCCGCTCGCTCAATGTGCTGCGTGATGAGTTGTTTGCCTACCTTGATGATCCTGTTGCCGCCTCGCGTGCCGTGTCGTCGGAAATCTGCGCCGTGCTCAATTGTCATTTCTGCCCCGTGGAGTATGATGCGTGCCTCGAATCCTATGTCGTCGATTTTGAGGGCGGCAGTCGTGTGGCGTTGCCGGGCGATCCGGAGTCGCTCTTCTTTTCTGTCACGATGCCAGCGGCGCGTCTGGGGGCAACTTCTGATGGGTTCGAGACGTCGGTGCTGGGCGGGACGAGCGCTGACGATCTTAAACACGTGCGCCTAACGCGTGTGGACGAATCCACGCCTATGGGTGCATGGCTGAGGGCTCACGGCCTGCCGTGCCAGGGACTATATGTCGACTCTGGTATCGAGGCGGGGCGCTATCGCTCGGAGGCGGATGGCAAGCGAAGCAGCGATGCGATTGTTCCTGCTGATGTCGCCAAGGGGCCGACGACGCGCGCCTTGCTGCTCCGCGATGGTAGCCAGGAGCCAATCGACGATCTTGAATACGACTACATGGTGCATTTGGCGCACGACTTTGAGTTGATCTATGAGGGCGAGTCTCAAAAGCGCGAAGAGCGCCATATCGCTCAGACGCTTCAGATTGGCATGAGAAATTCGCTTAGTGACGTTCCGGGTATCGCAACCGATTCGGTATACCTATCGGCAACGAATTCGGCGTTGGTCGGCGGCGACTTCTATACGCTTGTTCGTCTTCCCGACGATTGCGCCGTTATGATTTTGGGTGATGTGTCCGGCAAGGGAATCGAGGCGGCGTCGATGTCGGCGCTCGTTAAGACAGCGTTGACGGCTTATGCCTGGGAGGGCGCGGGGCCTGCACGCATGGCCCGCTCGCTCAATAGTATGCTCATGGGCTTTTCGAGGGTCGAGACGTTTGTGACGGCGTTTATCGCCAAGATCGATCTTAAAGCGGGCCGAGCTACCTATTGCTCGGCGGGACATCCTCCCACCATGGTCATCAGACCGTCGTCGACGCCGCTTGGCGGCACGGAAGCCCGAGGGGGAGAGGTGGAGCTCCTTGGGTGTCAATCGGGCGTAATCGGTGCCTTTGAAAGCATGGTGTACGAGACGGGCGCCTTTACGTTCGCTCCTGGTGACATGCTCTTTATGTATACCGACGGAACGATTGAAGCACGCGATCGCTCGGGTGCTTTCTTTGGCGAGCAGCGCCTTCGCGACCTTCTGCTCTCTGTCTCGGGTGAGGGCGTATCGGGAATCTGCGGTAAGGTCTTGGGCGAGCTTGACCGCTTTACCGAGTCGGCGCTGGACGATGATATCGCGCTGGTTTCCCTTGAATTTTTACGAGGTCGATCGTAGACCGCGACGCTTGACGGGCAAAATCTTCGCAGTTACAGATACGTATGCATCGAGCGAACTCTTTTGGGGAACCATGGTCGTATGAATGAGTGGAATGACATAGCGGTTTTGACGCCACCGGGCGATATCGACATCGCCTCGGTGACCGCGTTGCGCCGACGGTTGGATAATTTGATCGGCCGGGGCGTGCGTCGTGTTGTCATCAATTGCCAGACTGTGAGCTTCATCGATTCGACGGGCTTGGCGTTTTTGCTCACGCGTGCCAGGGAGCTCATGAGGCGCGAGGGCTTGCTTTCGCTTGTTAATGCGTCCGATGAGGTCGTTCGCTTTTTGGAGATTGCCCGACTTGTCGACATCCTCCATGTTGCAGGGCCGCCGCGCGAGTCAATTCCTGCCATTCCGGTGGGGGAGTTGCCGCGCTGGAGCAAGAGCGTCGAGGTGCGCCAGGGCATCGAGAATCTTCCGTACTACCGACACCGTATTGCCGAGCTGCTTGAATCGCTTCCGCTGCGTCGTGACGAGCGCTATGACGTCGCATTGGCATCGGGCGAGGCGCTGGGCAACGCGTATGACCATGCGGACGGTATCGGATGCATCCTGACGGTTCAGGCCTATGGTGATCGCGTCGTGATTGAGGTCGTCGACCGTGGGGCGGGCTATTCGATCGACGGGTCGAGTGAGCCGGTTACGACTGAGGAACGCGGGCGTGGAATCAAGCTCATGCGCATGTTGGTCGACAACGTGGAGGTTGCCCGTCGTACGGATGGTGCCGGTACGCGCGTTCGGATGGTCAAGCTGTTTAGCGGAACGTTGGAATCGTGCGCCTAGTAAATCGTTTTGACATGTTTATCTGCCAAGAGCATGTGGCGGACAACTTTTTTGAAAAAAGTACTTGCGTCTTTTGGGCAACTCGCGTAAATTAATAACCCGCAAGCGGACATGGCTCAGTTGGTAGAGCACAACCTTGCCAAGGTTGGGGTCGCGGGTTCGAGCCCCGTTGTCCGCTCCATTTGGGCGTTTAGCTCAGGGGGAGAGCGCTTCCCTGACACGGAAGAGGTCAGAAGTTCAAATCTTCTAACGCCCACCAAATGTTCGCAGCTCAGAGGCTATGTCCTCTGGGCTGTTTTGTTTTGGTCGCCAAATCGCCGGCAAAAGGTACCTCGATTCATGAAAGAGCGGTTCTGAGCGTCTGTTTAGCCTTGTCATCTCAATCGAGTGGGGGTTGACCATTTTGAATATAACCGTACATCTCGTTGATGTTTCTGCGATCGATCTCGGCGAGACCGTTGATATGGCATTAATCGCGGGACGCTATGCCTTACGTGCTTCCAACGGTGATCTCCCAATTGCGTCTCGGAGGGAAGCTGCAGGCGTGGGTCTGCTGCTTCGCGACGCCCTGGGTGTCTTCGACGACACCCAGCTTGCGCGTTCTGCTTTCGGCAAGATCGAGCTTGCGGATGGGGAGGCGCCCTCTATTTCCATTTCACATGGTGGAGGCATGGTTGTCCTCGCTGTTTCCGATGTTGCTCGGTCGGTTGGAGGACCTATTGGCGTGGATATCGAGGCGATCGATGAGATTGCTCCCGTTGCGGTTGGGCGTATGGTGAACGATGACGAGCGCGCGTGGATTAACGCTGCTCCCAATTTGCAAGAACGCAATCTTCGCATGAGTCAGACGTGGACGAGCATCGAGGCCATCCTCAAGGCTGAAGGCGTGGGGTTTTCGATTGACCCTCGCAAAGATGGCATGCCCGGCGGATGGAATACTTCGTCGGTGACATACGGTCGCTGTCTCATCTCTTGTGCGGCACGCTCTAAGCCTCGTATCGTCGTCAAGGAGCATGCCTTTCGGGTAGCATAGGAGCCAATCGCCAATAGGGAAGGCCGCCATGTCACTGAACGCTCAAAACGATATTGCTTCACGGATCGAGGATGCCGTCTTTGAACTTATGGCGACAACTCCGGTGCAGTCGATTAAGGTGGCCGAGGTACTTCGCCTTGCCCATACATCCAAATCGACGTTCTATCGCTGTTATCGCTCTGTCGATGATGTGGTTAAACGTTTTGAAGATGAGCTGCTCCAGAATATGCAGGACATCAATGATGTTGCGCTGGAGGCTCGCTTTGGCGATGCGCAGCTGGACCCTACGCCCACGATGATCAAGCGCATGGAGATCCTCAAGACTAATCGCTCGAAAGTTTTGGCGCTTAACAGCGATAACGGCGACCCCGTGTTTGCTCACAAGGCAACGATCTTTATGCATGACTATTTTCGCAATCGGCTTCGCTCGACATTTTCCGATGAAACGGACCTCGACCTGTATCTAGCATTTGCGCTTGCGGGCCACCATAACCTCATTCAGTATTGGCTCGAGGCCCGGCCCGACCTTGAGGCGCGCACCGTTGCCGCCGCCCTCAATCGCATGTTCTACGCACCGCTCTTTGTCGACGATGCATCGCGTCATCAACACCCACGTATTCCCGATTTTGAAAGGCCAGTCGCGTGAGCGGTCGATATTTGGGGGTAAACGGTTGTATTCAGGGCGAGTTTTAGATATCTCTGATCATTAGCTCAAATAATACGAGTCCGTTTATCTGCTATTTGGAACGCTTAGCCCCGATGCGTCCCATATGATGGGACACATCGGGGCTTTTTGTCTCACGTGTCTCGTTTAACCCCTCATAAACTAAAGCTACGTTCAAAAGAACCACTGCAGTAGTTCAACGTGTTCGGCACAGAAAAGCCGCGAGCGCTCTCTCACCTTCGCTCGCGGCCGGACTGCGCCATCACTCCGTACACCTTCACATGATTAGGATGTGATATTCAGTGGTTACGCTCGGAAAGAACATGCGCAGCGTCTCGATTGTAGGCGTGGGCTGCACCCCGTTCAAGGATTTTGAGGAGCATCCCGAGACCCAGGGTATTGGCGAGGGCGAGGCGTTTGGCTATGCGGCCCTCGAGGCAATTGCCGATGCCGGTCTTGAGCCCCGCGATATCGACTTTTTCTATCACGGCAGCGCCAATCCGTATCTCGTTGGCGATTGCATTACCCCCAACATGCAGGTTGCCGATTGGTTTGGCGTTCGTGCCAAGGGCTCCGTCCATCATTCCGAGGCTTGCTGCACGGGTTACGTCGCCCTTGAGCAGGCCGTGATGGCGGTTGCTTCCGGTGCTTACGACGTTGTCCTTACGGGTGCCTGCGATTTGGCTTCGACTCTTCCCGTCGAGCATATGCCCTCCCATATTCGTCAGGACTTTACGCTCGACGTCATGATTCCCTCGCTCGATAAGATCTATGACCGCGCGTATGGTCGCCCGCTCGACGGCGCCTTTGGCGTGTCGTTCGACAACTGGATCAACGAGTATTCGATGCAGTACGACCTTACCGCCGATCAGATTGATGACGCCCTGAACGGCCTTACCAAGAGCCTTCGCCGCGGTGCCGTCCTGAATCCCCTTGCCTGGTACGAGACTACGGTCGAGGAGGACGCGAAGGCAGCCGGGTTCGATACCGCCGACGAGTATCTCAAGAGCATGTATAACCCGCGCGTTACGCAGTACCTGCGTGTTACCGGCTTTGAGAAGAAATGCGACGGTGCCGCAGCTGTTGTCGTGATGCCCACGGAGAAGGTCAAGGCCATGGGCGTGCCGTATGCGCCTATTGAGGTTTTGGGTACGGGCGCTTCTGCGGTCGAGGCCGGCCTGCTTCACAACGAGCACTGGGCTACCGAGCTTGCCGCCAAGCAGGTCTACGACCTTACCGGCGTGAGCCCCGACGAGATCGACCTGTTTATGTGCAATGACTTCTTCCTTGCTTCCGAGATCGTCTCGGCTGAGGAGTGCGGCTATATTCCGCGCGGCGAGGCTTGGAAGTACGCGATCGATGGTCGCACCGCTTTTGACGGCGATAAGCCCATCAACCCGCACGGTGGTCGTTGCAACTTCGGTCACGCCCATGGTGCATCCGGCATCGCCGATATCGTTGAGGCCGTCAAGCAGATGCGTGGCGTCGCCGGTGCTACCCAGATGAAGAAGGTTCCCGAGACGGCGTTCCTGCGCGGTTTTGGCGGTTCTCAGAACGTGCGCTGCCAGATTCTTCGTACCGTCGCCTAAGCGACCGCGGTTTTCGATTTCCCATAAGGAGTATTCTCATGCAACTCAAAGATATGGAGCCCGTGGTCAAGAAGTTCTACACGGGTCTTGAAGAGGGCATCTATTGGGCGCGCCAATGCCCCGAGTGCGGAGCCGTCGAGTTTCCGCCCCACCTTGCCTGCAATGCCTGCGGCTATCACAAGACCGATTGGGTCCAGGTTTCCGGTCACGGCCATCTGATCGATTTTACCTTGCCTGGTCCGCAGAACGACAAGCCCTACCTTAAAGAGTATGGCAAGTACGCCTACGGCGCCGTTGATATCGACGAGGGTTCTCAGTACACCTACGTCATCTACGGCATTACCAAGAAGAAGGCCCCCGAGATTCGCGCCAAACTCATGGCGGGCGAGACCGTTGGCGTCCATGCCAAGGTCATCGACCGTCCGGGCTACAAGGAGCTTACGTTCGAGCTTGACGACTAAGTTTTCACCCTTGTAACAATTCGATTCCTCTCTTAGGCCACGGCGGGACCCATGTCTCCAGCCCGCCGTGGTCGCCCCTCTTTTTTATCTTAGAAAGGCTTTGCCATGAACGAAGAACTCACTCAGCAGATCTGCGATTTTGCCAAGTCCGCCTACAACTATGACGGCGATGTGACCCCCGAGACGACGTTCGAGACCCTGGGCAAGGGCTCGATGAAGATGATCGCCCTGACGTCCATGATCGAGAACGAGCTCGATGCCGAGGTTCCCGTTCGCGAGGTCATGGTCATGAAGACCATCGGCGAGCTTATCGAGCGCACTGCCGAAGAGATGGAGTAACTGCCATGGACCTGATGCAGACCCTGCGCGAGCAGGCTGCCGCCAAGCCTATGCGCGTTGCTTTTCCCGAGGGCGAAAACGAGACCATGATGCAGGCGGTCGCAAAGATCGCCGCCGAGCATCTTGCCGAATGCGTGCTGGTTGGCGACGGCGGTAAGCTCAAGGAGCTTGCCGACGAGCGTGGTATCTCCCTTGACGGCATCGAGATTGTCGATGTGACCGACGAGGAGGCGAACGCCGCTTGTTGCGAGCGCTACCTTTCTCATCCGGATTGCAAGTTTAAGCCCAAGGGCGCTGCGCGCCGTATGACGCGTCCGCTTGAGCGCGCCCTGATTTTGCAGGTGCTCGGCGATGTCGACGTTATGTTCGCCGGTATCGATAACGCTACGGGCGATATCATCCTGGCGGGTCAGGCCATCGTCGGTCTTGCTGACGGGGTGGACACTGTGAGCTCGTGCGGTATCGCCGACATTCCCAACTGGAACGGCGGCGAAGGTGGCCTTTTGGCTTTTGGCGATTCTGCCGTTTGCGTTGACCCCACGAGCGAGGAGCTTGCCTCGATCGCGATTTCGTCGAGCGAGACGGTGCGCTCTCTGACCGGATGGGATATCCGTTGCGCGTTGCTTTCGCATTCGACTGACGGTTCGATGGACAATGAACTTGTCGACAAAGTGCGCCGTGCTCGCGAGATTGCCAACGATCGCCGTCCCGATCTTGCCATCGACGGCGAGTTCCAGTTTGATTCGGCAATTAACCCCAAGGTTGCGGCCAAGAAGGTGCATCGTGAGTCCGCTGTTGCGGGCCAAGCCAACGTGGTCATCTGGCCCGATATCAACGTGGGCAATATCGGCGTCAAGATCATCCAGAATCTGACCGGCGCCAATGCTTACGGTCCCATGCTTCAGGGCTTCAAGAAGATCGTGTGCGATTGCTCGCGCTCTGCGCCCGTTGATGAGATCGTCGGCAACGTGGTGATGAGCTGCGTGCGCGCTCAGGCGCTTAAGGAGGCTTAAGGTATGTCCGATAAAAAGACTCCCTGGCGCATCCTGGTAATCAACCCGGGTTCCACTTCCACGAAGGTGGGCGTTTTTGAGGGCGATGAGTGCAAGCTCAGTAAGAACGTTGCGCACGATGCGAAGGACCTTGCCCAATTCGACGGGGTTTCGGCTCAGATGCCGTATCGCTGCGATCTGATTCTCGGGGCACTGGAGGAGGCGGGCCTAAAGCTCGAGGTCTTTGATGCTTTTGTCGGTCGCGGCGGTGGCTTGCTTTCGCTGCCCGGTGGTACGTATGCCATCAATGAGGTCATGCTCGAGCATGCTCGCGTTGGCGCAAATGGCATTCAACACCCGGCGCAGCTGGGACCCCAGATTGCCTACGAATTTGCCGTGAAATGTGGCAAGCCCGCCTTTGTGGTGAATCCTCCCGATACTGACGAGCTGTGCGACCTCGCACGTATGACGGGCATTAAGGGCGTGTATCGAAACGTGCATCTGCACGCCCTTAATCTCAAAGAGACCGCCATCCGCCATGCGGCAAAGCTCGGTTGCCCCTATGATGAGTGCAACTTCATCGTTTGCCATATCGGCGGCGGCATCTCTATCTCGGCTCATCTTAAGGGCAAGATGGTGGACGGCAACGACATCGTCGGCGGCGAGGGCCCCATGGCACCGACGCGCTGCGGATCGGTTCCCGCGATCGAGGTCGCAAAGTACACCGCGGAACACGGCCTTGATGTCGCCCGTGCCCATTGCATGAAGACCGGCGGTTTTGTCGATCTTTTGGGTACCTCCGATGCCATCGAGGTGTGCGAGCGTGCCGCTGCGGGCGATAAGGCTGCAGCTCGCGCCTGGGATGCAATGGTTTACCAAATCTGCAAGTGGATTGGCGAGATGGCCTGTGTGCTGAAGGGCGACGTCGACGGCATCTTGCTCGGAGGTGGCATGGTCCACAGCAAGGAGCTCGTTGCCTCGATTGAGGAATGCTGCTCTTGGATCGCCCCCGTGTCGGCTTATCCCGGCGAGTTTGAGCTCGAGGCGATGGCGTCTGGCGCTTGCCGCGTGCTCGATGGTGTCGAGGAAGCGCTCGTGTACAGCGGAGAACCCGTGTTCACCGGATTCAACGACTAATAGTGCTGTGTTTGGGGCGGCCGCTGGTGATGCCTGGCCGCTCCGACCCTTTTCTTTAAGTGTAAGGATGGATCATGGATAAAAGCAAGATCAAGTACCTGGTGGGCATTTATGCTGCCGCCATGTGCATTATGGGCATGTTGGTGCCCGTCCCCATCGTGGCCTCTGTCGCGGCGGCGTTTCCCAACGAGAACATCGCTGCCGTTCAGATGATTATCGGCATCATCCCGTTGATGATGGCGCTGTCCGCCATGCTCGTGTCTTCCCAGCTCGCTTCGCGCGTGTCCAAGAAGAAGACGACGCTCGTCGGTCACGTTATCGTGATGCTGGCAGGCGTCTCGGTGCTGGTGTTCCACGACTCGCTCGGCCAAGTCTTAGCGGCTTCTGCTGTCATGGGCCTTGGTCTCGGTGCCGTGCAGAATTCAACGGACGCTCTTATCGCGGATTACTTTGGCGGAAAGCAGCGTTCGTTTGTCATGGGCATCTACTCCACCTTTGTTGCTCTTGGCGGCATTATCTGGACCATGGTGTCCGGTATTTTGGGTTCCGCCGAATGGTTTCATAGCTATGCGGCGTACTTCATCATGATCATTTTCATCGTGATTGAGGCTGTTTGTCTTCCCGAGGGTCATCTTGAGCCCAAGCGCAAGGTCAATGTGTTTGCCAATATGCCTAAAGAGGTCGCGATTATCACGCTCATGAGCTTTGTGTTCGTACTCACGTTCCAGCTCTTCAGCTCCAACGTTTCGCTGCTTGTTGTGGGTCGCGGCTTTGGCGGTACCGTGGAGGCCGGTCTTGCCTCTACCGTTATGACCGTTGCCGGTATTGCGGCTGGTCTTTTGGTCGGTCCGCTGTTTGCCAAGTTTAAGAACCTGGCTATGCCGATTGCGTGGGGCGTGACGCTCGTTGGCCTGGGCCTGACGCTGGTTGCGCCCGCCTTTATGGTGCTGTGCGTTGCGGGCTTTGTCGTTGCGCTAGGCAAGGAGACCTACGTGCCGCTGGAGGGCAATTTTGCCGCCGGCAACTCTGCCCCCGAGGGACGTGCGTTTAACCTTGCCATTGGCATGGCCGGCATCAACTTTGGCATGGCACTGTCTCCCATTGTGTTTGAGGCCGTGACGTCGCCGTTTGGTGCGACGATTGACCAGAAGTTCATCGCCGGCATGATCGTCTGTGCGGCTTGTGTCGTCTTTGGCGCCATCAAGTATCGCAAACTCACCCCGGCCCAGCTTGCCGAGGCCGAGAAGATGGCGGCCGGCGGCGAGGCGGAGTAGCCGTTCGAGTAGTTGCTTTGCCGCACATCATGTTTTATCGGGGCCGCCGACATATGCCGGCGGCCTTCTTTCTATCAATGACTTTGAAAGGCTTACGGCTATGAAGTTACCTGTCAACCGCGTTACCGGTATTCTCAACGGCTTCTTTAACCCGCTATTGCTCTGCGCGTTTCTCCCCATCATTGAAGGGGCGCCCGGCTTGGATCTGACGAGCCCCACGGGCTTTTGGGGACAACTCATCGTGGCCACGGTGATCGCCGAGGTTCTGAGCGCACTCCCGCTGTTTGGCAAAACGGTTGGTATGTGCCTGGACTTTTTTGGTTTTGAGCGGGGGAGTGCGTCACACAAGATCGCCGGTACGGTCATCGGTGCCACGCTCCTTTTTATGGTAATCGGTTTTGGCGAGATTGCCTTCCGGGGAGGATTCGGAACGATTGAAGGCCGTACGTTCTTCGCGCGTTGGGCAGGTCTTGTCACAAAGGGGTGGGCTTTTGTGGTTATCGCCGGCGTGCTGCTCGATCCCTTTACAGCGGCTCTCGGCCGCATGGCAGCTCGCGAAGAGAAGAAATAGTTCCTCGTCTATCGAATGCCGGCGGACGGGGTGCCGGGGCTGCAGTCTTCCGAGCGTTTGCAGTCCTGTCACTCCGTCCGCCGGCATTCGACCGCAACATGTTGGTCAAGCATAATCTTTTGGATTCTTTTGGCGTGAGCGGCTTGGTTTTGGTAGGATTTGTCGGCGGCTTGACTAAGGGGGTTTTATAACTGCCATGCAGGTAGCCGTGTTGGTAACGTTTTACCGACTTGCCAAGAGCCCCTCATAATTTATGTGTCTGCAAAATGACCAATTGCTTTGACCTGCTAAAACACTATATGTTGTGTTTGATCTAAAAAAAGAATACAGGATATAGATGCGTCTTTGTCGTATGATAGATGGCGGACAGAGAACGAAGACCTTAACTGCCTCTTTTGAACGTGTCCCTGAGCCGCTTGATCGGCTCCTGGGCATGTCCGCATGGAGGCATATGGTTTATCGAGAACACAGATTGCGCGACGGCGCCGCAAGACAGGGGCACGCCCTGCCGGGCATCGTTTGGCTCTGAAGCGCAATGAGACTACGACGCGAAAGAGGCAAGAGGATGAAGATCATCAAGCGCAGCGGCACCGAGGTCGTCTTTGACATCGAAAAGATCGTCAATGCCATCCGCGCCGCAAACTTGGAGGTCGAGGAGAGCTCTCGTCTAACCGACCGTCAGGTGGTTTATGCGGCACAAAACGTTGCCGAGGCATGTGAGAATGCCGGACACACCGTTTCGGTCGAGGAGATCCAGGATTTGGTCGAGGACGAGATCATGCGTCTCGACTGCTACGAGGTTGCCCGCCGCTACATCATCTATCGCTATGTTCAGAGCCTGAAGCGCCAGAAGAACACGACCGATGACAAGATTCTGTCGCTCATCGAGTGCAACAACGAAGAGGTCAAGCAGGAGAACTCCAACAAGAACCCGACCGTCAATTCCGTCCAGCGTGACTACATGGCCGGCGAGATCTCCAAGGATCTGACTCAGCGTGTGCTGCTGCCCCAAGAGATCGTGGATGCCCACAATGAGGGCCTGATCCACTTCCACGATTCCGACTACTTTGCCCAGCACATGCATAACTGCGACCTTGTGAACCTGGAGGATATGCTCCAGAACGGTACTGTTATCTCGGGTACGCTGATTGAGAAGCCGCACAGCTTCTCGACGGCCTGCAACATCGCGACACAGATCATCGCCCAGGTTGCATCCTCCCAGTATGGCGGCCAGTCCATCTCGCTGACCCATCTCGCTCCCTTTGTTGAGGTGAGCCGTCAAAAGATTCGCGGCGAGGTCACCCGCGAGCTCGAGGAGCTCGGCGTTTCCGCATCCCCCGAAAAGGTCCGCGAGGTTGTTGAGGACCGTCTGCGTGACGAGATCCGTCGCGGCGTCCAGACGATTCAGTATCAGGTCGTGACCCTTATGACCACCAACGGTCAGGCGCCGTTCGTGACGGTCTTCATGTATCTCAACGAGGCTCGTTCAGCGCAGGAGAAGCACGACCTTGCCATGATTGTGGAGGAGACGCTCCGTCAGCGCTATGAGGGCGTTAAGAACGAGGCCGGCGTGTGGATCACTCCGGCGTTCCCCAAGCTTATCTACGTGCTCGAGGACGATAACGTTTACGAGGATTCCCCGTACTTCTACCTGACTCAGCTGGCTGCGAAGTGCACCGCCAAGCGCATGGTGCCCGACTACATCTCCGAGAAGAAGATGCGCGAGCTCAAGCTGTCGAAGGGCGAGACCGCGGGCAACGGCGACTGCTATACCTGCATGGGTTGCCGCAGCTTCCTGACGCCCGACCGCTCCGGTAACGGATTTAACAACGTGGCCAACGCGCTTAACTATGACCCGAACAAGCCCAAGTACTACGGTCGCTTTAACCAGGGCGTTGTGACCATCAACCTGCCCGATGTCGCGTTGAGCTCGCATCAGGACATGGATAAGTTCTGGAAGATCTTCGACGAACGTCTTGAGCTGTGCCATCGCGCCCTGCTGTGCCGTCATGAGCGTCTGATGGGTACGCTTTCGGATGCCGCACCGATTCTTTGGCAGTACGGCGCCCTGGCGCGTCTGAAGAAGGGCGAGACGATCGACAAACTGCTCGTGGGCGGATACTCCACCATCAGCCTGGGCTATGCCGGCCTGTATGAGTGCGTCAAGTACATGACGGGCCACAGCCACACCGAGAAGGAGGGCACGCCCTTTGCCATGGCCGTCATGCAGCGCATGAACGACAAGTGCGCCGAGTGGAAGGCGGAAAGCGATATTGACTTCTCGCTGTACGGGACCCCGCTTGAGTCGACGACCTACAAGTTCGCCAAGTGCCTACAGCGTCGTTTTGGCATCATCCCAGGCGTGACGGACAAGGGCTACATCACCAACAGTTACCACGTCCACGTGTCCGAGGAGATCGACGCATTCGACAAGCTCAAGTTCGAGGGCATGTTCCAGCAGCTTTCGCCGGGCGGTGCCATCTCCTATGTCGAGGTTCCCAACATGCAGGACAACCTCAAGGCTGTCATCCGCGTGATGCAGTACATCTACGACAACATCATGTACGCCGAGCTCAACACCAAGAGCGACTACTGCCAGGTGTGCGGCTACGATGGCGAGATCAAGATTGTCGAGGATGACGGCAAGCTGGTGTGGGAGTGCCCCAGCTGCGGCAACCGCGACCAGGAGAAGATGAACGTCGCCCGTCGTACGTGCGGCTACATCGGTACCCAGTTCTGGAATCAGGGTCGAACCGAGGAGATCCGCGACCGCGTGCTGCATCTCTAATAATCATCCCAGGCTGTCCCGTAGCGAGGCCCCGGACCTTTACTCGCTATTTCGGACAGTCCTGGCTCACGACGGAGGCGCCACTGGCGCCTCCTGTTCGTGCGGAACTCATATCGAGCAAAGGTCCGGGGCCTCGCTACGGGACAGCCAAGTTGATGTAGCTGAGATGCAGCATGCGGTCTGCTCACCCCTCGAAGTTCTTAGCGGAAATGAGTTGACTTGCAACAACGCTTTGCTTGCGATGACGGTTGAGCTGCAACCCAGTTTTTATTGGACCTCGAACCCTATGCTCGATGTTCGCTTCGTTCATTGAGTTACCCTTTGCATGAGGCCGGGACATATCGTCCCGCCCGCAGTTTCGCAGGCCGCAGGCCGAGAATGTTTGAGGACGGGATGATATGTCCCGGCCTCCCGGGAGAGTTACCTATGAACTATGCGAACATTAAGTATTTCGACATTGCTGATGGGGAAGGCGTCCGCACTTCTCTGTTTGTGAGCGGGTGCCGTCGTGGGTGCAAGAATTGCTTTAACTCCGTCGCGTGGGACTTTGCCGCGGGCGAGCCGTTCGATCGTGCCGTCGAGGACAAGATTATCGAGAGCCTCGATCATCCCTTTATTGACGGCCTGACGATTCTGGGCGGCGAGCCTATGGAGCCCGAGAATCAGGCGGGGCTCGTTGAGTTTGTTGAGCGTGTTCGTGCCGCTTATCCTGCGGGGTCAGGAAAGACCATTTGGTGTTTTACCGGCGACGTGCTCGAGGAGCTTATGCCGGGCGGTCGCCACCATACCGAGGCAACGGATCGTATCCTTGCCTGCCTCGATATGTTGGTGGATGGCCCGTTTGTTCAGGATCTGTACGATATCTCATTGCGCTTTAGGGGTTCGAGCAACCAGCGCGTGATCGATATGAACGCTACGCGTGCCCGTGCTGAGCGCGAGGGCGTTGCGCTTTGTGATGCGGTTGAACTTTGGCGTGACGATCCGGTCTATTCGACCCATACTATGTAGCTTGTGGTCGATGCCGGAGGGCGTGGTACCATAGCGCGAACGTGAAATCGGAAAAGTGAGGCCCAGATGGTCGATCAGGAAAAAGTCGAGGCCGCCATTAAGCTGTTGCTTGAGGGCATAGGCGAGGACCCAACTCGTGAGGGCCTGCTGGAGACCCCGGCGCGCGTTGCCCGTATGTATGGCGAGATTGCCGGCGGTATGGACCAGAGTGCCGAGGAGCATCTGTCCAAAACTTTTGCCGTCGCTTCGAACGATTTGGTTATCGAGCGCGACATCACGTTTTACTCGCTGTGCGAGCACCATCTGCTGCCGTTTTGTGGCAAGGCTGCGATCGGCTATATCCCTAACGGTCGCGTGGCTGGGCTTTCTAAGCTTGCTCGCACGGTTGAGGTCTACGCCCGCCGTCTGCAGCTGCAGGAGCAGCTGTGCGCGCAGGTTGCCGATGCCCTCATGGATTATCTCGCTCCCCAGGGAGCGATTGTGCTCATGGAAGCTGAGCATATGTGCATGACCATGCGCGGCGTGCAAAAGCCTGGCACCAAGACCGTGACGCTCGCTCGCCGCGGCGTCTTTGAGACCGATCCCGCGCTCGAGGAGCGGTTCTTTAGGATGCTGGGCCGCTAGCCATGAGAGTCGTCAACGACTTTACATCGAAGACCGATGAGGGAACGTCGCGTCGCGGCTTTATGGCTTCGGGCCTGGCCCCTTTTGGATCCATGCCTCGCATCGATTACATTTGTGCCAACGGACTGTTCCGGCGGCACCTGGGCAATATTGCACAGCTGGAATCGGGGCGCATCTTCTGCCGCCACGGTATTGACCATCTTCTCGATGTCGCTCGCATTATGTGGATCAAGAATCTCGAGGAACAGCTCGAATTTGACCGCGAGGTCATCTACGCCACGGCACTTCTTCACGATATCGGCAAAGATGAACAGTATGAATCGGGTATATCCCATGATGTTGCAAGCGAGCGCGTCGCTGATGCAATACTCGCCGGCATGCCCGGTGACGTGGCGTTTGAGCCGGCCGATACCGCAGCCATTAAGACGGCCATTTTGGGCCATCGAAAGTTGCGCGTGAACAGCCAACCGCTTGAGCGTCTGCTCTATGCAGCCGACAAAGCGTCGCGTGCCTGCTTTGCATGCCCCGCGCGCAATGCTTGCAATTGGAGCGATGATAAAAAGAACCTGTCGATTCGCGTGTAGTTAGTTTGCGCGGTCGGGGTTCTAAACGAAGGAGACGATCGCGATGAGTAACAAGAAACTGCCCGAGAATGCAACCAAGGTTGAGGGTGCCGAGCTCGCCCGCCGTGGAAGGGGCGAAATATCCACCGCAACGGCGGTGCCTCACGTGAGCTATGACGATTTGCGCCATGCCGATCGTATTGTCATTGACGGCCTTGAGGTTTTTGCCAACCATGGCGTGTATCCCGAGGAGAACGCGCTGGGTCAGAAGTTCATCGTTTCTCTGGTGCTCTATGCCGACCTGCGCGCGGCGGGGGAGCACGATAACCTGGATGCCTCGATTGACTATGGCTCGGTGTGCCACGATGTCGATGGCTATCTGCGCGAGCATACGTTTAAACTCATCGAAGCGGCAGCCGAGGGGACAGCCCAGATGCTGCTACGTCGTTACCCCCTGCTGCTTGGTGTGCGCATCAAGCTCGATAAGCCGTGGGCTCCTGTTGGCCTGCCTCTGGCAAGCTGCGGCGTCGAGATCGAGCGCGTGCGCTAACCGGTTCTAATACGTCTCTATGGGTGGCTGCTTGAGCCGCTGCGACAGGGCTCTATTGTTGGGGCAGTACGTGTCGAGCAGGGTGTGGAACCGCTGGTTGTGGCTCGGCTCGAGTAGATGGACGAGCTCGTGGGCAACAACCATGTCGAGGCATTCGACAGGGTAGGCGGCGAGCTCGCGCGCGATGCGAATGGCGCCGGATTTGGGCGTGCAGGAGCCCCAGCGCGTCTTCATACTGCGCACGGAGGCGCGGGAGACGGCGACGCCCATTGCGATTTCGTATGCGTGCACAATATCGCGCAACGCTGCGGTGACCTCGGACGTATAGAGCTGGTCGATGTGGGTTTGGAGCTCGTCGGACGTTAGGCCGTCGAGGATTGCGCACCGCTTGGCCTGTGGGCCTTCGTTCGATTCGTCGGTACCCATAAAACTTGCGAAGGTGGCCTGCTTGGGCCGCGGTGCGGGTGATGCAAAGTTATGATCGAGCGCGTCCTGTACCGTGATGGGCTTGCCCCGAAGCGCAATGATGGACGAGGGACTGCGCGGCTCTCGCGCCGTCGCCTGACGTTGCTCGCGCTGGACAAGTCGGCTGATAATCCAGGCGCTGTTGCGCTTCACAAACGCTTCGATACGCTCGCGGCTGGCGCCGATCGGTGCGCTGGCGTGGACCTCGCCGCTCGATGTGACGCGTAGGTTGAAGTTCTTGACGCGCTTTTTGGTAACGACGACGGGGATGGGCGTCCCATCCGGTCGGGATACGGAAATCGTAAACTGCTGCGTCAAAAGCGGTCCTTCAGATTGGGGACGGGCTGGCATGTCGACCGTTCGGCATGCCGGCCCGCTCAGGGGATGTGAAATTAATAACGCTCAAAGAAGGCAAGTGCGTTGTCGCTGCAGAGCTTCTGCATCACGGTCTTGCCAAAGTGCTTGGAGAGCATGTTCTGGAATTCTGGCATCTTGCTGGCATCGGAGAGGAAGGCGGGTACCTTGGCGCCGTCCCAGTCGCCGCCGAGCGCGATGACGTCCTCGCCACCCAGGTCAAGCCAGTGTTCGATATGCGCCGCCAGCTGGTCGAAGGTGACGTCCGCGGCGGTCTCGTCGGTTGCGCTGTTGGATAGGAACTCGCTGCAGTAGTTGAGGCCGACGATGCCGCCCATGTCGCGAATGGTGCGGAACTGGTCGTCGGTGAGGTTGCGCTTGACGCCGCAGACGGTGCGGGAGTTGGAGTGGCTGGCGACGAAGGGGCGCGTGGCGCGGGCGACAACCTCGTTAAAGCACTCATCGTTGAGGTGGGAGACGTCGAGCACCATGCCGGCGTGCTCCATCTGCGTAAGCGCCTCGATGCCGGCGGCGGTGAGGCCGGCGTGGGTGTCGTGGCCGCTCGCGAGCGGTCCCTGCGCGTTCCAGCTAAGCGAGGACATGAGTACGCCCAGGCTCTTGAGCACTTCGATCAGCGCGGGGTCCTCGGCAAAGAACGTGGCGTTTTCGATGGTATGGATGCAGGCGACCTTGCCGTCTTTGAGCGCGGGGCGAATGTCTGCGGCGCTGCGCACGTTGACCATACGGTCGTGATTGAGCATGGCCTGGCCGCTCATGTGCGCCATGATCTGCGCCTGGAAACGCGCTGCGTGGGCGGCGGGAATCTCGTCGGGGACAAACGTGGCGAAGCACTGTGCCCACGGCGTGTTGCCGATCTTTGCGAGCGAGATGGCGCAGGCGTTGCCCTCGATGAGGTCGAAATCTTGCGGATGCGTTTCGTCGCCGGGGAAATAACCGTCGGTGCCGGCGGTAAAGCGCAGGTCGAGATCGAGCGTGGCCCAGCCGATGCGGTCGGCGGTGTCGCAGTGTAGGTCGAATACGGGATATGCCATGGTTCCTCCGGTTGCAGCGTTTCTTTGCAAACTGTCTTTGAATTGTATGACTAGGGTATAGTTAGCGCCATATGTTCACGGCGGCCCGCGTTGTGCGCCGCCCTTATCACGGAGGTTACCATGTCCAACCAGGGCAAGAAGGTCAAGACCCATTATCGCGGCACGCTCGACGACGGCACGCAGTTCGATAGCTCCTACGATCGCGGCGAGCCGCTGGAGTTCACCTGCGGCGCCGGTCAGATGATCAAGGGCTTCGACGCCGCTGTTGTCGACATGCAGGTGGGCGAGAAGAAGACCGTGCACATTCCTGCTGCCGATGCCTACGGCGAGCACAACCCCGAGATGGTTCTGACCTTCCCGGCCGAACAGGTTCCCGACATCGAGCAGATCGAGAAGGGCATGAAGCTCTTCCTGTCCACGCCGAGCGGTATGCCCGTCCCCGCCGTGGTCATCGACGTAACGCCCGAGGCCGTGACGCTCGACGCCAACCACGAGCTCGCCGGCAAGGACCTCAACTTTGATATCGAGCTCGTCGAGGTCGAGGACTAGTTGATGCCCGCGGACCTGGTAGCTACGGAGCGCTTGGGAAATCTCAACGACCCGTCCTATGAACTTTTGCTTCGTCGGGAGCTGGGCGGTGTCTTTGAGACTGACGAGCTGCTGCTCGATTGGGACCAGGCTGACACACGCGCGTTTGCGGGCATGACGGAGCTGGGGCGCACGGTGAATGTCCAGCTGGATGCCGCCGACGTTGAGCGCCTTGCCGACGGCGACGTGCTCGCTGTCGACCGCACGGGTGCGTTGCCCGTGGCGGTTGTCGTGCGTCTGCGTAGCGCCGAGGTCTATTTGGTCGAAGTTGACCGCATGGACCCGATTGCGCTCGCGCATGCGTGCTGGGAGATCGGCAATATGCACGCGCCGCTTTTCCGAGGCGACTCGGACGAGCATACCGTGCGCATGTATACGCCGGTGCAGCCTGTTTTGGGCCGCATGCTCCGGGGTATTGAAGGCGTTCGGCTCTCGGTGGTTACCCGTGAACTCGATGCGGGCCGGCGCTTTGCGTCGAGTGCGGCGGATGCCGTTGTGAGTATGGCTCCAGACTTTACGATCGTAAAAAAGGCGCGCGATTAACGTGTGTATGAGTAAGACGGACTTTGAGAGGCAACTATTCAAAGTTCGTCTTTCTGTTGATGAGATGCTGTGGGGGAAAGCATATGGGTCTTGAAGGAATCAAGCTGATTGCATGCGATTTGGACGGCACGTTGCTGCATCCGGGGGAGCGCGAGCCGCGTTCCGAGGCCTTTGAGCTCATCGACGAACTGCATCGTCGCGGTATCGTGTTTATGCCGGCGAGCGGCCGTCAATATGCGAGCTTGCGCTATCTGTTTGCCCCGGTGGCCGATGAGCTCGCCTATGTATGCGAAAACGGAGCCCTGGTGATGAGCGAGGGGCGTGCCGTTGTCAAGCGTTCCATGGAGCGTAGCCTTGCTATGGATATCGCGAATGCCGTGGTTGCGTATCCCCATGCCGACGTGACCCTTTCGTGTGAGGGACACCTCTACACCATGAGCGGCAACGATGCGTTCGTCGACCATTTGCGCTATGAGGTCCACTGCGATGTGGCGGTGGTCGACCGCCCCGAGGACATCGACGAAGACGTCATTAAGATTGCCTTCCAGACGCCCGAGGCGGAGCAGCCGGCGGCGCTGGAGTATTTCGTGCGTCGCTTTAGCGACCGGGTCGATGTGATGACGTCGGGAACCGAATGGACGGACTTTATCGGCTTTGATTCGGGCAAGGGGTCTGCGCTTGCCGATTATGGCCGTGCGCTGGGGATCTCATCCAACGAGATGATGGCATTTGGCGACAATGAAAACGACCGCGACATGCTCAACGTGGTGGGTCATCCCTGCCTGATGGAGAACTGCAACCCCACTATGCGCGGTATCAATGACCGCGTCCGCTATGTGCGTACGGTCGAAGAAGAGCTGCATCGCTTGCTTGCTGAGTAGATATTTGGGACATGCCTAGAAATCTACTTTTGCCGTAATCGGTGGAAAGGTAGATTTTAAGGCATGTCCCAAAAACTACCTACAGTTAGGGCAGAGGCCCTCGAAGATCGTGTAGTGCGAGGTGACGTTCCAACCGATTTGTTCGGATGCCTTGGTATCGAGCTGGGCATCGAAGGGGAGCGGCACATCGATGACGCGGCCGCACGAGGTGCAGATGATATGCGCATGCGGCTCGATGGTGCGATCGAAACGGCTGCCGCCCGGCGTCTTGATGGAGAGAATCTCCCCGGCATCGGCCAAGAGGTTGAGGTTGCGGTACACCGTGCCGCGGCTGATCTTGTCGTCCTGTTCGCGCACGGCGTTGTAGATCTCATCGGCGGTGGGATGGTTATAGCTTTGGCGCACGGCATCAAGAACCAGCTTCCGCTGCTTGGTGTTTCTTCTTTGCACGGCCATGCGCCTCACCTCTTTTCCGTCACGGTAGGTAAGTAAATGATACCGTATTTAGCACACAATACTAATAGTGAGGGTCGAAACCATCTTCACCGGTAAGCGTGGCGCGGGCTTGTGCGTCCTCGAGGCGAAAACGAATGCCCATTCGCTCGTAGGAGGCGTGGAGTGCTTCGAGGTGAGACAGGATATTCGCAGGCGCGCCTTGTACCTCCATTTCGACCGAACCGTCTTCCATATTGCGTACCCAGCCGGTGAGTGTGTGTGCCTGTGCGAGATTGGTGTTGGTAAAGCGAAAGCCGACGCCCTGGACTTGGCCCTCCCACCGAAGAAAATAACGCTGAGGGGCGTTTTGAGTGGCCGTGTCGCTTACCAACACCGTAAGCCTGCGCCGCAGTTCGAGCTCAACGCCGGACGGTTTTTGAGGCTCTCGATTGACGCCGGAGAAGAACTTGTCAAGAAAGCCCATCGCTAGGCCTGCTTCTCAGAGTCTGCGGGGAAGGCGATGCCGGCCTGCTGGCGCACGGCATCCATGATACGCAGCGAGACAAGCGTGACATCGCGATAGTGGCCAAGTTCATGGCGCCCGGCCGGCGTTTCCCAAATCTCTTCGTTGACGTTGTCGATGCCGCTGATGGCGGTGATAAAGTCGGCGAGCTCGTACTCCATGGTGTTATTCGATTTGGGCAGGTCGAGCACAATGCCGCTGTCATCCTGCTCGCGTGGGGCCTCGGTCGCCGATCCGCGCACGACGTCACCGCGATAGTCGATGCGTACGTTGCGGGGCGTGGACAGATGGTCGATCTGGATGGTGCCTCGCTCGCCTTCGATTTGCGAGGGCAGCAGGTCATTCGTGATCTTGGAATGCGCGAGTTCAACCGAGATGCGACCGCCGCCGTAACTGGCAAGGATGGAGCCGCAGCCGTCAATGGGCCCGTGCGTGAGCTTTTGCGTGGCAGGGTCGAGCAGCGTGGTCATGCTGGCGATGCCGGAGGGCATGCCGAAGATCTCGACCATGGGCTCGACGGTATAGACGCCGATGTCCATAAGGGAACCCGATGCCATGTGGCAGTCGAAGATATTGGTGGCGCGTCCTGCGAGAATCTCGTTGTAGCGCGAGGAGTACTTACCAAAGCGCAGCGAGGCGCGGCGAATGGGCGCGATTTCGCCCAGGGCGTCCTCGATGGCATGGAAGGCGGGGTCGTGGAGCGGGCGCATAGCCTCGAGGGCAACGACGCCGGCGGCCTCGGCGGCACGGAAGACCTCGAGCGCCTGTGCCTCGGTGGCGCAGAAGGGCTTTTCGACGATGACGTGCTTGCCACCGGCGATGCAGGCGAGCGCCTGTTTGTGGTGAAGTGCGTTGGGACTGCCAATATAGACGGCGTCGACGTCGTCGGCGGACGCAAGCTCGTCAAGTGCGGTGAAGTTACGCTCGCCGCCGTGCTTAGTGGTGAAGGCGGCGCCGCGATCTGCATCGCGCGAAAGCGTGCCCACAAACGCGGCTTGGTCGTTGGCGTTGACGACCTGGATAAAGTCGTCGGTAATCATGGATGTGCCGATGGTCGCTATACGCAGCATGTATCCCCCTCGTGCCGTTCGGTTTACAGGATGAGTGTAGCGCGAGGGGGCAGGAAATAGCGTGCGAAAACGCCGTTACAGGTCGCTCTCGATAAAGCCGGCGTCGATATCGAGGTTGCTGCCGTCGGCCGCCGTGGTGGCAAGCTCGTCGCAGCGCTCATTGAGCTCATGGCCGGCGTGGCCCTTAACCCAGATGAACTCCACTTTGTGCTTGCTCTTTGCGGTGAGCAGGCGCTCCCACAGATCGCGGTTCTTGACAGGCTGCTTGTTGGCGGTCTTCCAGCCGCGTTTTTTCCAGCCGTCGATCCAGTGCTTGTTAAAGGCGTTGACGACGTACTGCGAATCGGAATGGACTTCGACGTCGCAGGGGCGGTTGAGCGCCTCGAGTGCCACGATGACTGCCATGAGCTCCATGCGGTTGTTGGTGGTCTTGGCGTAGCCGCGTGAAAGCTCGGAGGTGAAGGTCTTGCCGGCGGGGTTGGTGTATTTGAGCACGGCGCCGTAGCCGCCGCGTCCCGGATTTGATCGGGCCGAGCCGTCGGTATGGATGATGACCTTCACATGGTTCCTTTCGTTAGGCGCTTCTCGCGTGGGTGTCCATTGTAGCGCCGCGTTCGGCGAGGGCTAGCAATCTATGATATCTATCCCGTCTCCAGATGGCTGGCTTTCGTGGATGATGCGGTCGAGCTCGTTGAGGTATTGCTGCAAGAGGGGAGAGGGCTTGCGCTCGTCGTGCATGATATAGCCCACATGCATCGTCGGGGCGTCTGCCAACGGGATCGATGCCATGCCCCATTGCATTTCATTGGAGAGGACGCCGGTCGACAAGGTGTAGCCGTTCGACGTGATGAGCAGGTTGGTGAGCGTTCCGCGGTCCGAGATGCGAATGTTTCGATCGCAGGGGATATAGCTAAACGGTTCCTCGGCGTAATAGAAGGAATTTGAGGTTCCCTGCTCAAAGCTGTAGCGCGTGTAGGGCGTGAGGTCGGCAAGCGATAGCTGGGCACGACGTGCGAGTGGGTGGCGTTCGCTCACGAAGACGTGGACTGTTGCATCGAAGAGGGGATGGAAGCTCGCGCGGGCGTCGGTAAAGGCCTTCTGCAGGACGCGGGCATTAAAGTCATCCAGATACAGAATGCCGATATCGCTGCGAAATGCGCGGACGTCGTCGATGATTTGCGACGTGGTGGTTTCGCGCATGATGAACTCGAACTTGCTGTCGCGGCAGCGCTCGACGACGTTGATAAAGGCCTCGACCGAAAAAGCGTAGTGCTGGGCCGAGATGGCAAGGCGCGCCTGGGGTGTGCCGCCGTCCTCGTAGCGGGCCTCGAGCATATCGGCCTGCTCTACGACCTGGCGCGCATAGCCCAAAAGCTCGGTGCCGTCGTTGGTGAGCGTGACGCCGCGGCTGGAGCGCGTGAAGATCTCCAGATGGAGCTCCTGCTCTAGGCTTTTGACGGCGTTGGAGATATTGGACTGCGCGGTATAGAGGCACTGGGCTGCGGCGTTAATTGAGCCAGACTCCGCCACGGCGATAAGAAAACGAAGCTGCTGGGGGGTCATCGGCGCCCGTCCTTTCGATAGTTATCTAAAAGACCGATAACAGGTTAGCGCTTTTAAGTGATTGACCGAGCGATGCAACGCTCGTACTATTCAAAACACACAAAGGTGGTAGGTAATTAAGCCGACCACGGAACCGGGACGTCAAAAAGGGGGACCGCATATGCACTGCTTACCAAGACGAATGCCGGGCTCCTGTTTGCGCCCGTTGGCGTGATCAGGAGGCAGCGACTAACTTCTCTCACTCTTAGTTACTTTTTATTCGATCAAGGAGATCATCATGAGCCAGTTCATCAACAACCCCGAGCACACCTTTGGTTTCGACACCCTGCAGCTTCATGTTGGCCAGGAGAGCGCCGACCCCGCATCCGACGCCCGCGCTGTGCCTATCTACCAGACCACGAGCTATGTGTTCCGTAACTCCCGGCACGCCGCTGACCGCTTTGGTCTTGCCGACGCCGGTAACATCTACGGCCGTCTGACCAACTCCACTCAGGGCGTCTTTGAGGATCGCATCGCCGCGCTCGAGGGTGGCGTGGCTGGTCTCGCTGTCGCTTCGGGTGCTGCCGCCATCACCTATGCCCTGCAGGCCCTCGCCCAGGCCGGTGACCACGTGGTCGCCCAGAAGACCATCTACGGCGGTTCCTATAACCTGCTGGAGCACACGCTCTCCCAGTTTGGTGTCGAGACCACCTTTGTCGACGCCCACAACCTGGACGAGGTCGAGGGTGCCATTAAGGACAACACCACGGTTATCTACCTCGAGACGCTCGGCAACCCCAACTCCGATATCCCCAACATCGACGCCATCTCCGAGATCGCCAAGAAGCATGGCCTTCCGGTCGTCGTCGATAACACCTTCGGCACCCCGTATCTGTTCCGTCCGCTGGAGCACGGCGCCAACATCGTCGTTCACTCTGCGACCAAGTTTATCGGCGGCCACGGCACCTCGCTGGGCGGCGTGATCGTCGACGGTGGCAACTTTGACTGGAAGGCGAGCGGCAAGTATACACAGATTGCCGAGCCCAACCCCTCCTACCATGGCGTTTCGTTTGCCGAGGCTGCCGGCCCTGCCGCCTTCGCGACCTATGTCCGCGCCATCTTGCTGCGTGACGAGGGCGCCTGCATTAGCCCGTTTAACGCCTGGGTCCTGCTCCAGGGCACCGAGACCCTGTCGCTGCGCGTTGACCGTCATGTCGAGAACACCAAGAAGGTCGTTGAGTTCCTGGCTGGTGACAGCCACGTCGCCAAGGTAAACCACCCGAGCCTGCCTGAGCACCCCGATCACGAGCTCTATCAGAAGTACTTCCCCAACGGCGGCGCTTCGATCTTCACCTTTGAGATTAAGGGCGGCCAGGAGGCCGCCTGGAAGTTCATCGATCATCTGCAGGTGTTCTCGCTGCTCGCCAACGTGGCCGACGTTAAGTCGCTCGTCGTGCACCCGGCTACCACCACGCACTCCCAGCTCTCTGCCGAGGAGCTCGCCGAACAGAACATCACGCCCTCCACGATCCGTCTTTCCATCGGTACCGAGAACGCCGAGGATATCATTTGGGATCTGAAGCAGGCTTTCGCCGCGCTGGACGAGTAAGGCGACTTGTGCAAGGACCCCTTGCGACTCGATAGGTATAACTGCATAAAATGCCTGCTCAAGGCGCCTGCGCAAGCAATGGTTGCGCAGGCGCCTTTTTTTGCATAGGGAAGGCGATATTACAGGGTTTTTGGCATGCTTTATGCATTCGAGTTGTGGAAAACTCCTGTTGAGAGGATGTGAGTTTTACGCAATTGACGTGCGCCTTTTGAGTAAAACCGCAGGTCGCGATTTGCTCGGGGTACTATGCAGCGCGATCGAATCACACACAGCTCAAACGCAGCAAAAACGCACTACGGAGGTTTCCAGCTACATGAGGATCGATTCACGAAAACCGAAAGCCGCCGCCCTTTCCGCCGCTCTGACCGTGGCACTTTTGGTGGGCGCCGGCGCAACCGATGCCCACGCCGCAACACTGTCCGATACGGTTGGATCTACGCCGTCCGAGACGACACTGGTACAGCCCGTTGACTATCGCGGCGATGGTTATGGCTCTATGCAGGAGTGGAACGCCTCGATGGAGGCCAAGCGCGATTCCTTGGAGATGCGCGCTCAGATCATTATGAATATGTATGGCGACTATGCTACCGATGACGAGCGCGCTGTGCTGCAGGGTTGCATCGACGGTGCGGGTAGCCTTTTGACGATGGGGGAGGTCGACGCCAGGTCGACCGAGCTCGATGAGCTGCGCACTGCGCTTGAGGATGCCAAGTGCGAAGCGCTCGAGGCTGCCGCGGCCGAAGCCGAGGCTGCCGAGGTCGCCCAGGCTTCGTACTACAACGCCGGTTACAATCCGTCCTACGCGTCTGCCGCGTCTTACGCGAACGGATCGGGTCTGACGCGCTCTGCGGGTGTAAATAACTACAACGGGCGTCGTGAGACCTATTACAGCAGCAACGTGCTTTATCACTATCGCACGGGCGAATGGACTCAGGATTCTGAGGGCTTTTGGCGCGATTCCGACGGCTATTACGTTGTTGCCGCGGGCGATATGGCCCAGGGCTCGACCTTTACGGGCTCCAAGGGTGATTGCAAGGTCTATGACTCCGGCTGCGCTGCCGGAACCACCGACTACTACACCGGTTGGTAATTATTCTGCATCACGGATATTTGGCGGATGGGCGTCTTTACCGAGCTTTAGGGCAACGTAAGGACGCCCGTTTTTTTGTGCGTGCTTGAGTTAACAGAGCGCTTACCGTGGCAGTACACCGCGCATATGGGAGCGGGGCACACTAAGTCATGAGAAGCAAGGTCTTTCCCGTGGAGGAAGTGGTCTCATGAACGCTCGAGATATCGCTATTGCCGCCGTTGCACTTGCGCTGGGTTGTCTTGGTCCTACAGCCGCGCTTGTCGCGGGCATGCAGGGCTTGTGCGGAGCTGCTCCTATCGTTGTGGGGGCCCTGATTGCTGTCGCTGCGCTGGGAAGCGCCGGCGTCGTCCTTTGCCGTGAGGATGAGGACGAGATGCGGGGCTCGCAACTCTAACAGCCGTGAAGCTGGTTTTAGCTATAGATGAAGCAGGAAACCGCCGCAAGTGGAATGTCCCTTGCGGCGGTTTTGCCGTTGAGTCTGTTGGCTGCGGTATGTCGAGCGCTACCAGCTGGCCTCGATTTCGCGGATGCGCGAATAGAGCCATTCGTTTTGCGGCACTTGGATATCATGCTTGGCCGCGAGGTGACAGATGGTACCCGCAAACTCCTCGACCTCGGTCTTGCGTCGTGCGATGCGGTCCTGTGCCATCGAGGGCATGCCGACGGGATCGAGCCCTTCGATGAGGTGCACCATCTGCGTCAGATCCGCTTCGGTGAGCTCGATGCCCTCGGCGTTGGCGACCGCAAGCGTCTCGCGCATGGCGGAGACAAAACTGCGGAGCTGCTCGGATCCCTGCTCCGTGGCGCTTCCGTAGGTGCCGCCGTAGGCCATGCAGGTTTGGTTGATGCCGTCGTTCAGCATGAGCTTGGCCCACATACGATGTGATATGTCGTGCTCGACGGTGTGGGCGATACTGCAACGCGTGTAGAGCTCGTCGATGGCGGCAACGGTTGCGGGATCCGTGCCGGCCGCCGCGCCAAAGCGGATTTCACCAGTGTTGGTAAAGGTGAGCTCTCCGTTGAGGAACACGGCGTCCATGCCCTGGCAGATACCCAGGACGGTGTGTTCCCAGCCAAAGCGCTCGGCAATCTTTTGTTCGCTCGTGATGCCGTTGCACAGTGACGCAATCAGCGTGTCGGGACCCACGACGCTTTCCATGGTTTTGAGTGCCATATCGAGCCCGGTTGTCTTGACAGTGAGAATGACCAGGTCGACGGGCGTCGCTTCGCTCGCGCGGACGGACTTGAGCGCGCAGGGCTTGCCGTTGATATTGAGCGCATCGCCCGCGTGGCGCTCAAAGCGTGCGTCGTCCATGAAATATTCAACAGCGTCGTTGCCGAGCGCTTGGGCGATCATGCTGCCGTAGAGTAGGCCGACACCGCCCTTGCCGATAAAGGCGACCTTGTTGATCTGCATGTGAATCATCTCCCATATAAAAGGCGCCCGCGTAAGGGGCGCCTGATGGATTGTATGCTGTCGGGGTATGTTGTGTGCGCCGGATAGCGGAATTTAGAAGAACGAACGCATGGGAACACGGGAACTTATGACGCGGGGCAGACCGCAAAGACGCGTGCGGGGTATCCGACGCCATCACGCACTTTGGGGAAGGTGCAGAAGATGACAGCATCCGTGGCGGGAAGCTCATCCAGATGATCCATGACCTCGATTTGGTAACGGTCGACCGAAAGGATGTATTGCTCGCCCGGGTAAGGGTAGGCGTCCTCGCGCGTGGTCACGGTCGGCTCCTTTCATCGGGCTTTTTGCTGATATTAAAGCGGTGCCGTGACGGCTCGATTTCTGCTGCGTTACGATACGTTCTCGATTGCGATTCCATGATGTTTCGGCCGCGTGACCGTTGTGTTTCGCCTTGCCGGGGCGCTGATGGCGAAGGGAGGGGCCGTGCAGTACCGCGTTGACCCCAAAAGTGGTAACCGAATATCCGCTCTGGGTCTGGGCTGCATGAGATTTCCCGGTGCACCGGGTCATCCGGACGCGAAGGCGGCCGACGCCATCATTTCCCGTGCGGTGGAGCAGGGGATTAATTACCTGGATACCGCATATCTCTATCCCGGCAACGAGACATGCGTGGGCGCTTCGCTTGAGCGTTTGGGGCTGCGTGACCAGGTGCTGCTGGCGACCAAGCTGCCGCACGCTTCGTGTGCATGCACCGGGGATTTCGACCGTTTCTTTGACGAGCAGCTGCGTCGTCTGCGGACCGACCATATCGACTATTACCTTATGCATAACATCACCTCGCCCGTCCAGTGGGAACGTGTGGTGGCGTTGGGCGTCGAGGATTGGATCGCGCGCCAAAAGGCGTCGGGGCGCATTCGCCAGATTGGTTTTTCGTATCACGGCAGCGCGGCGGATTTCTTGACGATGCTCGACGCATACGATTGGGATTTTTGCCAGATACAGTACAACTATGCCGGCGAGCGCTACCAAGCGGGAACGGCAGGACTCATGGCGGCTGCGGAGCGCGGGCTCGCGGTGTTTGTGATGGAGCCGCTGCTAGGCGGGCGTCTGGCGGGCAAGCTGCCGCCGCGGGCCCGCGCTGTGCTCGAGAGCGTCCGTGATCCGCATTTGCGCACCCCTGCCGCCTGGGGGCTTTCGTGGGTGTGGAACTATCCTCAGGTGACGATGCTGCTATCGGGTATGACCGATACCGCGCAGGTGGATGAGAACGCGGCGTTGGCCGATCGGGCCCTGCCGGATTCGATGACAGCTACTCAGCTCGATGCCATCGCGCACGTGCTGACGGAGTTTGAAAAATCGAATCGCGTGCCCTGCACGGGATGTGGCTATTGCATGCCGTGTCCTAAAGGCATCAATATCCCTGGATGTTTTGCCGCCTACAACGCAAGCTATGCGCACAGCTGGTTTACGGGTCTATCGCAGTACTTTACGGCGAGCGCGGTGCGCACAAGCGAGCCCAAGTTGGTGAGCAATTGCGTCAAATGCGGCAAATGCGCGCGGCATTGTCCGCAGCACATCGATATCCCCGGGCGCTTGGACGCCGTACGCCGCCGTTTTCAGCCCGGCCCCGTGACGGCGGCGCTTAGGGCCTTCGGCAAAACGCGCTCCTCATGACCCTTTTATAACGTGCGGTGGAATACGGTCTGTTTGCGCCAAAATAAGGCATCAATAGACCGTATTTCACCGCAACTGATGAGGGGGAGCTGGGGATGCTGACGATCGGGTGTCACCTATCCACGACGAAGGGCTATCGGGCAATGGGGGAGACGGCGCTGTCCATTGGCGCCAATACCTTTGCATTCTTTACGCGCAACCCGCGCGGCGGCAAGGCGAAAGACCTTGACATGGATGACGTGGCAGCCCTGCGCGAGCTTATGGAGCAAAACGATTTTGGTCCGCTCGTGGCACACGCCCCGTATACCTATAACCCCTGTTCTGCCAAAGAGCGGGCGCGCGAGTTTGCCTTGGAGGCAATGGCCGAGGACTTGCAGCGCCTGGAAGCGCTGCCCGGCAACTACTACAACTTCCACCCCGGCGCGCATGTGGGGCAGGGGACTGATGCCGGCATTCAGATGATCGTCGACACCTTGTGTCAGGTGATGTTTGAGGGGCAGCAGACGACGGTGCTGCTCGAGACCATGGCGGGAAAGGGTACCGAGGTGGGCCGTAGCTTTGAGGAGCTGGCGCTCATCATCCAGGGCGTTGCCGGCAAACGCCCCGAGCTGTCGGTCAAGTTGGGCGTTTGCCTAGACACCTGCCATGTGAGCGATGCCGGCTACGACATCATCCATGATCTGGACGGCGTACTCGACGAGTTCGACCGCGTGGTGGGTATCGACCGCTTGCGTGCCGTACACATCAACGATTCGAAGAACCCCTGTGGCGCCCATAAAGATCGTCACGAGTGCATCGGTAAGGGCTACCTTGGTAGCGAGGAGCTTGGCGGCGGTATGCAGGTTATGCAGAATATTGTATCGAATGACCGTCTGCGTGCGTTGCCTTTCATTTTGGAGACACCGAACGAACTTGCAGGTTATGCGGCTGAAATAAAACTCTTAAGGTCTTTGCGCAGTAATTAACAGCCACAAAGTGGGTGTTTCATTCACGTTATGGGCTTGTTTCAATCAGTTTTCTCATTGCAGATTCCTACAAGCGGGTGCATAATAGCCAACAGTTTTTGCAGACCTCTGAATCAAACGGGGTCACTGGAAGGAGACTGATTATGAAGCTCAAGAAGCTTGGCGCGTTTGCAGCCACGGGCGCCATGGCGCTCGCTCTTGCACTGACGGGCTGTGGTTCGTCCAACGCCACCTCTGGTTCCGATGCCGGTTCCAGCAGCCCTGACAACGCGAAGGTCGAGAAGGTCGACGGCTCCAAGGAGTATGCGCTCGTCAAGGACGGCACGCTGACCGTCGGCACCTCTGCCGAATACGCTCCGTTTGAGTATAAGGACGACAACGGCGACTATCAGGGCTTTGACCTTGAGCTCATCAAGGCTATCGCCGACAAGCTGGGTCTGGATGTCGAGTACGTCAACAACGACTTCGACACGCTCGTCCCCGGCGTTGCTTCGGGCGCCAAGTACGACGTCGCCATTGCGGCTATCACTGACACACCCGAGCGTGAGAAGGAAGTCGCTTTCTCCGACTCCTACTACATGGATGACCAGGCTATCGTGACCAAGGTCGATAACACCGACATTACGGCCGATAACTACAGCGAGAAGCTCAACAACGCCGACGCTACCATCATCGTCCAGTCCGGCTCGACCGCCGAGGCCTTTGCCCAGGAGAACTTCCCCAAGGCCAAGATTGTTCCCTACAAGGACGCCACCGAGTGCTTCAGCGCCCTGCAGTCTGATAAGGGCGATGCCGTAGTCACCAACCGCTCCGTCGCCAGCCAGCTGACCGCCGAGCAGTTCAACACCTGCCAGACCATCAAGCAGATCAGCACTGGCGAGGAGTACGCCATTGCCGTCAATCAGGGCAACACCAAGCTCAAGGACGACATCAACCAGGCTATCAAGGACCTGACCGATGACGGTACCGTTGACGCCCTCATGGCTAAGTACAACATCAAGTAAATTAATGCTTGATTGCGTGCGGGCCCTTTCCGTTTTGCGGAGAGGGCCTTTGCGCTTCTCTCGACGGAGAGCGTTTCCGTCTTGTTTTGCAGGCAACTTCTACGATAGGAGCCACCTTGTCTCGATTGAACAAAGGGACCGCGGAGCAGCGTTCTCCACGGTCCGCCTTGCTCCAAAAGCTAGCCTGCGCCATGGCCGTGGCGCTCGCGCTGGTGTGTGCGGGGACATATGCACCCTCGACCGCCCAGGCGCTTGAGACCGCAAAGATCACTGCCCGACCCAACACCGGCTCGGGCAGCGATGTGGTCGGCGGCACCGAGACGCGCATTACCTGGGAAGTCCAGGCCGATGCCGACGAGGAGCTGAGCGGTCTTTCGCTGACGTTTGTCGACGGCACGACGTTTGGTACCGATGACACGCGATTGACGATGCTCTCGGGCGAGGACCTCATGGATCGCACACCCATGAAGCCCACGTGTACGGCTGATGGCCAGACGCTCAAGATCGACTTTGGCGAGACGGCGCCTGCCGGCGGCTTTTTCCGTGTCGAGGTGTACGGCGTGACCTTCCCCGTCGAAGGCGGCGACGAGGCCTTTAGCGGCACCTATACGCTCGCCGACGGTTCGACCAAGAAGATTTCCAAGATTCCTTCCGTCGAGATTAAGGGCGTGACGGCTTTCGATAACTTCCTGGCCGACCTTAAAGAGCAGCCGTGGGTCGAGGCTTGGAACTCCAATATGTTCCTGCGCCTGTTCCTGAACCCGGTCATTTTGGTCCAGAGCCTGCCGATCGTCTTTAAGGGCTTCCTCATGTCGCTCTCGATCGTGCTTGTGGCGTTTCCGTTGGCAATTCCCTTTGGCTTCGCCCTGTCGCTCATGCGCATCTCCAAGTCGCGCATCCTGCGTTGCCTTGCCGGCATCTACGTGAATATCATCCGCGGTACGCCGGCGTTCCTGCAGATCTATATCGCGTTCTTTGGCCTGCCGCTGGCCGGCGTCAAGGTAGATGATTATGCCCTGGGCGTCATCGTCATGGCCATGAACTCGTCTGCGTACCTGTGCGAGATCTTCCGTGCCGGTATTCAGTCGATCCCCAAGGGTCAAAACGAGGCTGCTCGCTCGCTGGGCATGAATGCCTTCCAGACGTTGCTCTACGTTATGATTCCGCAGACGTTCCGCAATGTCCTGCCTACGCTGACCAGCGAGTTTATCCTGCTTTACAAGGATACGTCGCTGCTTGCCGCCGTGGGCGTGGTCGAGATCGTCATGAACGCCCGCACCATCGTGGCTACGACGGGATCCATTACGCCGTATGTGGTTGCCGCCCTGTTCTATCTGGTCATCACCCTGCCGCTTGCCCGCTTGGTGAGCGGTCTTGAGGCGAGGCTTTTGGGTACGGTCGAAGTCAAGAAGAAGCGTCCCGCCAAGAGCGCCGGACAGGTCGTCGCGACGCCCGCCGATCACATCGCCGGTCTGTAAGGAGGTCCTATCATGAGCGAAACCAATAACTCGAACGAGGTCGTCGTCAGCATCAAGAATCTCCAGAAGGCCTTTGGCGATAACGTGGTCCTGCGCGACATCGATCTGGATGTGCACAAGGGTGAGGTCGTCGTGGTCCTGGGCCCCTCGGGCTCGGGTAAGTCGACGATGCTTCGCTGCATCAATCGCCTGGAGCATCCCACGAGCGGCTCGATTGTCGTTGAGGGCGTGGATGTGTGTGCCAAGGGCGTCGACCTCAATAAGGTACGCACGCACTTGGGCATGGTGTTTCAGCAGTTCAATCTGTTCCCGCACCTGTCGGTCAAAAAGAACGTCATGCTTGCGCAGCAAAAGGTGCTCAAGCGCAGTAAGGAAGAGGCCGAGAAGATCGCCATCGAAGAGTTGACCAAGGTCGGTCTTGCCGAGCGCATCGACTTTATGCCGAGCCAGCTGTCGGGCGGTCAGCAGCAGCGCGTTGCCATCGCCCGCGCCCTGTCGATGAACCCGCACGTGATGCTCTTTGACGAGGCGACGTCGGCACTCGACCCCGAGCTTGTCCGCGACGTATTGGGCGTTATGCGCGACCTGGCCCGCGACGGCATGACCATGATCGTCGTGACGCACGAGATGGGCTTTGCCCGCGACGTTGCCGATCGCGTCGTCTTTATGGACGGCGGCGTTATCGTGGAAGAGGGCACGCCGAGTGAGGTCTTCGACCATCCCAAGAGCGAGCGTACCAAGGCGTTTTTGGGCAATATCTCGTAGCGGCGCGTCGAAGTTGTCGATATCACAAACGGGGACCGGATAGTATCCGGCCCCCGTTTTTGTTTGGGCATGAGCGACTGTTGTTGTGCGGTGCTCGGCTGTCAGTTGTCTTGCGACTTTCTGACGGCTTCGTTAGGCCAGCTCCGCTCCCAGGGCCTTGCAGGCCGCCTCGCCCTCATCGTCGGGCGCATCGTAGCAAATGACGGAATCGACGACGTTGACACCTGCCTCGTCGGCATCTGCCTTCCAGTTGTCCATCCATTCGCCCTCGGCCCACGAATAAGAGCCAAAGAGGACGACCTTCTTGTCGTCGAGGGTCTCTTTGACCTCGTCCCACATAGGCTGGAACTCGTCATACTCAAGCTCCTCGGAACCCATGGCGGGGCAGCCGAAGGCAATGGCGTCATAGCTGGCGGCCTTGTCTGCGGAGAAGTCGGCGCAGGAGATGACCTCTGCCTCGGCGCCGGCACCGGTTGCGCCCTCGGCAACGAAGTTTGCCATGGCCTCGGTGTTGCCCGTACCGCTCCAGTAGACGACTGCGATCTTGCTCATATGTTTTCCTTTCGGTTGTGCGGCGTGCGGCCGTGTTTTGTATGCTCTATCGGGTTGCCTGGACAAGTTGTCCCAGGGTGCAGCCCTGTTGATAGATGTAGGTAAGGTATTGCGTGCATGCGCGATAGGAATCGAAGGTCGTGAGCGCCTGCTCAACGTTTGTGTATACCTTCCATGCGCCAAAGACCTTATAGTTTTCGCCATGCTGGACGATGAACTGATGGACGTCGTCGTAGGGGTATCCCAAAAAGTAGCCAATTTCGTGGGGGAACTCACAGGAGCAGCTGTTATTGCAGCGGGCTTGATGGTCCAATGCGCACCGTGCCTGGTCGCAGGCGCATTCCGCGGCGTTAGTGCTCGCGAGCGCGATGCGTGATGCCAGGTGCGCGAGACATATCGGCAGATTGTCGGTGTTGTAGCCCTCCTTGGCGAGCGCCGTTTTGGCGCGCGGGCCCGCAAGGTATGTGGCGAGGCTATGGGGCCGATATGCGTACACAAGCGCCCCGCAGGGACGCCAGACCAAAACACTCAGGTGGATGCCGAGCGGGTCGAGTTCGTGGTTGCACTGGGCGATGACGTTGGGCAGGCGTGCGCGTCGATCGGCGATCGGCGCGGTCGCACTCGAGCCATCCTGATGGGCATAGATGCCGGGATAGGTAAAAAGCGATGCTGGTTTAATGCCCGCGAGCGTGGGGGAGCAGTTGCGCACGACCGCTGCCTGAAACGTTGGGATGTCTATGGTTCGAGTCATGGTTCCCCTTTTGAGTCCTCACTTGTTAAACAAGGAAAACTTATACACGAAAGTAAGCCTAGGTCAACTAAAAAGTAAGAAATACGAAACTATTTGATTGAACTGACATGAGCTTGGGGTAGGATGGTGACACCTCACGCGGGTATCTCTGAATGAGCTACGAGGAAAGGGGAGCGCATGGAAGATCTGCTTAACCCTGCGAATATCATCGTACTGGCCGTAATTGCCGTCGGTATGTTCTTTGGACTGCGCCGCATTGTCGCATCGACGCACGGCAAAAGCTGCTGCAGCGATGGTTCGAGTGGCAAAAAAGTTAAAAGGGCCGTGGTGGCCGATACCGACAAATCTCACTACCCCTACTGCGATGAGCTGCTCATTGGCGGCATGAGTTGTGATGGCTGCGTGCACAACGTTGAGAATGCCCTTAATGCGCTGCATGGCGTGTGGGCAACGGTGACGTTTGCGGACCACACAGCGCGCGTGCGCTCGAAGCATCCGATTGGCCGCGAGACGCTTGAGGCCGTGGCAAGGGGCGCGGGTTATTACGTCATGAGGCTCTAGTCGCTCGCATCGAGGCCGAGGCGTTCGATTGGGCTCGGCCGCGCAGCTCCACGTCTTGGATATCGTCGAAGTTAATGGCGATATCCTTAAGTTTGAGCAGCTTGAATGCGGGGAGCACTTCATCGAGAATGCCGGTACGGCTACGATAACCGTACGTATCGTAATAGGTGACGCGAACCAAGTCGCCGCGTTTGAGGCCCTCGAGCTTTTTCGAAAGCTCGAGGGCTTTTTCTTCCGTGAGTTCGCATTTGGGCTCGACAGTGATTTCTTGCTTGCGTACGAGCTCGTAGTATCCCGTGAGAGCGGCGAAGGGCATAAACTGCGCGGCGCGCCCGGCGCGAACGGCGCCGTTGGCGGTGAGTTTGGGGTCGGCGGAACGACGTCTTCCCTCGGGGTCCGCCAGGCGCTCAAATGGTGTCGGCGGCCGTATCGGTTGTTGTTGGGGCTTAGGCACGATGTCCTCCTACCTGATCGTTGCGCTCGCGTGCGGTGGCGCCGGCGGTAAAGCTCAATCCTTTGACCAGGGCGTTCTTGCCGTACTTGCCTTTCACGGCCAACACGGCGCGCGCCAGATCGCGTTCGCGCTCGTCGGCCTCGACGTCGCTGAACAGATCGACGGTAGCGAATTCCTCGGGCATGAGATTGCCAAAGCCCAGGTTGATGCGCTTGATCGGTCGTTTGGGGTCGACAGTCTGCGCCCAGAGCTCATCGAAGTAACCCATGATCTTCTTAAATGAATTGGTGCGCTCGGGCAGTTTTCGCGAGGCGTTGGAGTGCGCGAAGAGTGCGGCATAGCCACCGCGCGGTTTGCCGCCGTGTTCCCCCACAAAGATACCGTCGATTGCCTGCGCCTCGCGCACCAGGCGACGCCGTTCGTCATCGCGCTGGACGGGCTTGGGCGCACGGGGCGCGAGTTCGGGGCCGGCGGTCGCGGTAGGCTCGATACCTGACGTGCTCGAGCGCAGGTGTCCGCATCCGTCTACATATTGCGCCGTGCCGCTGGCATCGAGTCGGCGTATGTCGGCTCGCTCGCTCGCGTAGCCCACGAAGAGCGAGATGCTGTCACACACCACGTGCTTATCGACCAAGTCCAGTACGGCGTTGTCGACCATCTCGCGCAAGACGGTGTAGGCCTGCTCGTAGGCATAGCCCTTTGAGAGCACCTGTCCTGTGGTGGTTGAGGTTGCCTGCGGGCGATAGGCTTGGATATCGGCGATGGTTGTCGGCTCGCGCCCGAAGGCGTGGTCGATGAGATATTCGGCATTGACGCCGAGTTCATCGTAAAGCAGGTTTTCGTCGAGCGCGGCTACGCCCATCAGGTCGTAGACGCCGTACTTTTCGAGCCGGGCCGCCACGCCGGGGCCGATACCCCAGATATCGGTGATGGGTCGATGCGGCCAGATCTCCTTGCGAAAGGTTTCGTTATCGAGTATGCCGATGCGGCTGGGTACGTGCTTTGCGGTAATATCGAGCGCCACCTTAGCCTGGAATAGGTTGGGGCCGATACCGACGGTGGCCGTGATGCCGGTGCGCGCGAGGACCTCGTCGCGCAACATGCAGGCGAACCCTTCGGCATCGGTGTGGTAGAGGTCTAGATAGGGCGTCACGTCGATAAAGCACTCGTCGATTGAATAGACGTGAATGTCTTGCGGGCTCACGTATTCCAGATAGATGCCGTAGATTTTCGCCGACACCTCCATGTAGTGCTGCATGCGCGGTACGGCCTTGATGTAGTCGATGCCGTCGGGAATCTCGAACAGACGGCAGCGGTTGTGTATCCCGAGGTCTTTCATGGCCTGCGTGATGGCAAGACAGATGGTCGTGCGTCCGCGCGATTCGTCGGCAACGACCAGGCACGTGGTGAGTGGGTCGAGCCCGCGGTCGACACACTCGACGCTGGCGTAGAACGTCTTAAGGTCGATGCAGATATAGGTATGCTGCTCGTGTTCCACGCGTGCCCTCCCATCAAACACATGTTCTTATCGAATACCTGTTCGATAATACCTGCTTGCGCGGACATCGTCAAAACCTGTCAAAAAGGGACTGGTTTGTTTTGGTAGGTATGATCGTGCGGCTGCATCGGGTTTTTAACGCGGCTCTAAAGAGTGCGAAACAGCTCGGAAAACCTCGCTTCGTAGCATGGGCCTAACGATTGATACCGCCTATACGCACGGAGGGGTTGTGGGAAAGATGGTCAATTATGGGTTTGGTATGCCGACGCGCCTTGTTGCGGATGGAGACGTGGCTCGCTGGTGCGGACGATTGGTCGCTCACTACGGTGGCACCAAGGCGTTGGTCGTGCTGGGTGGCGACAAGCATGCGCGCGATGAGCTTGTCTCGGCGGCACTCGGCTCGCTTGATCGAGCTCTGCTCGAGCGCGTGCTTTTCCGCTGCGGCTCGGTTGAGGGCGACGGGGGAGACGAGCCGATCGACGAAGCCGTGGCCCTGGCGACCGACGAAGGCGTGGACTTTGTCTTGGCGATTGGCGATGCCGATACTGCCGGCTTTGCACGCGAACTCGCCCGTCGCATGGCGACGCTCGATGCCGGCGAAGACGGCTTTGTGCCTTATGGATGCATTGTCTCGGAGGGCAAGGTGCCTGCTGTCGTGGGCACCGGTGAGGTTCCGGTTTTTGCCATTATCGCGCCCGAACTGCTGGAGGGCATTGGGTCTCCTCTGCGCGAGCTGCTCGGCAGTGTGTGCGCCGCGGCCTAACATTTGCCATAAAGGGACGGGTTATTTTTGGTTGATAAAGCGTTTGACCTGCCAAAATAAACCTGTCCCTTTTTGGTCGGTTGCCGTTTGGGGGCCGATTGGCAACGCTCGCTGATTGTAGTCTTGACCTGCGCTAGAATAGTGGCATCTGAATGTCCGGGCGCATGGAGGCGTGCGCCCGTATGCCGAGGAGGACTTTATGGCAACTGTTGCCGCACCTATCGATGCTACGTCGACTGACGCTTGGAAGGCGCTCGAGGCTCATCAGGAGAAGCTCGAGGCCGAGGGTATCGACCTCAAGGCCTGGTTCGCCGCCGATCCCGAGCGTGTGAACAAGCTGAGCTTTGACGCCGGTGACCTGCACTTCGACCTGTCTAAGAACCTGGTGACCGACGAGACCGTCAAGCTCCTGTGCGACCTTGCCCGCGAGGTGAAACTCGAGGAGCGCCGTGACGCCATGTTCTCCGGCGAGCACATCAACACCACCGAGGACCGCGCCGTCCTGCACACCGCGCTGCGCCGCCCGGCCAGCGAGAAGGGCCAGCTCATCGTTGACGGCCAGGACGTTGTCGCCGACGTGCACGAGGTCCTCGACCGCATGTACGCCTTCGCCGAGCGTGTGCGCTCCGGTGAGTGGAAGGGCGTTACCGGCAAGAAGATCGAGCACCTGGTGTCCATCGGCATCGGCGGCTCCGACCTGGGCCCGGTCATGGCTTACGAAGCCCTGCGTCCCTATGCCGACGCCGGTATCGATTGCCGCTACATCTCCAACATCGACCCCAACGACCAGGCCGAGAAGCTCAAGGGTTTGGATCCCGAGACCACGCTCGTGATCATCGTCTCCAAGACCTTCACCACGCTCGAGACCCTCACCAACGCCCGCGAGGTCAAGACCTGGATGCTCGAGCAGCTCAAGGCTCAGGGCGCCATCGATGGTTCCGATGAGCAGAACGCCGAGGCCGTGGCAAAGCACTTCGTCGCCGTCTCCACCGCACTCGAGAAGGTTGAGGCCTTCGGTATCGACCCGGCCAACGCCTTCGGTTTTTGGAACTGGGTCGGCGGCCGCTATTCCGTTGACTCCGCCGTGGGCCTGTCGCTGATCGTCGTGCTCGGCCCCGAGCGTTTCCAGCAGTTCCTCGAGGGCTTCCACGCCATCGACGAGTACTTCTGCAACACCCCGCTCGAGAACAACGCCGTCGCGCTGATGGGCCTGCTCAACGTCTGGTACGTTAACTTCTTTGGTTCCAAGAGCCACGCCGTGCTTCCGTACTGCCAGTACCTGCACCGTTTCCCGGCCTACCTGCAGCAGCTCACTATGGAGTCCAACGGCAAGCATGTCCGCTGGGACGGCAGCGCCGTGACCTCCGACACCGGTGAGATCTTCTGGGGCGAGCCCGGCACCAACGGCCAACATGCCTTCTACCAGCTGCTGCACCAGGGCACCGTGGTGGTCCCGGCCGACTTCATCGCCTTCGCCAACACTGCCAACCCCGCAACCGACAGCGGTCAGGATGTCCACGAGCTGTTCCTGGGCAACTTCTTGGCCCAGACCAAGGCGCTCGCCTTTGGCAAGACGGCCGACGAGGTGCGCGCCGAGGGCACGCCCGAGCAGATCGTCCCTGCTCGCTGCTTTGAGGGCAATCGCCCGACGACCTCGATCTTCGGCGACACGCTGACCCCGTTCGCACTCGGTGAGCTCATCGCCCTGTACGAGCACATCACGTTTGTCGAGGGCACGGTCTGGGGCATCGACTCCTACGACCAGTGGGGCGTTGAGCTGGGCAAGCAGCTTGCCAAGCAGATCACCCCGGCCTTCCACGACGACGCCGCCAAGGCCGAGCAGGACGCTTCGACCCAGGCGCTCATCGAGTTCTATCGCGCGCATCGCAAGTAGTCGCTGCTGTTAACGTATCGCGCCTTATAGTCAGGGGCCCGTATCCTATCGGATGCGGGCCCCTTTGCTTTTGCCGTGGTCCCGGGGCGCACGGCCTTTGTGGAACATCGCCGGGGCGTCGCGCGCTGCGAGAACCCTGCGCCTAGATCTCGGCCTCCGCATGGCCTCGCTGCGCCTCGGGCAGCTCCCCGTAGAGCGGATGGTCTTCGAGCCTAAAGCGCTCGACCTGTTCGGGAGTGCGACCGCGTACAAAGAGCCACGAGCGATCAATCGGCGTCGCCATGAGCGTGCTGGGCAGCGCGTCGGCGCGGTCGGAAAACACCCGGGCACTCTCGGGATCCTGGAACGCCAGCACCAGATGCGTGTCGCAGTTGCCCATGATGGAGCGTGCGCGTGCCTCGCCATAGAGCGCATCGAGCTGGTTGGTCGACTGCAGCAGCAGCGTTGCCCAGATGTTGCGGCTTCGGATAATCGAGAGCACGTTGTCGATCTGGGGGATCTGCAGATTTGCGAAGTCATCGAGCATAAAGCGCACGGGCACGGGCAGGCTGCCGCCGGGCTGCCTATCGGCCTCACGAATGAGGCCCATAAACGCCTGCGAAATAAAGAGGCCGGTCAGCGGATCGAGATTGCGGTCAATATCGCTCACGGTTACAAACAGGGCGCAGGGGGTGTGTCCCATGGAAGCGAAGTCCACCTGATGGCACTCACGATAGAGCTGTGCCGCACCGTCGAATCCCAGACACATGACCTTTTCGGCAAGGATGCCGACGATGCTCGCGTGCATGCGCTCGGCATTTTGCGTAATGGCGTAGCGTCGCCATAGCGAGAGGGCATAGCTTTGGGGGTCGGTCGTGATCAGGTCGTCAAACAATCGACCCGTGGCACCGTCCTGTAGGTGCTCGATCAGCTTGATGACCGAGCTGATCGTCTGCTCGTCGGCGGGTAGCTGTTCGGTGACGTAGGCGATAAGGCACGACAGCAGGTTTGCCGCCGCATGATCCCAAAAAGGCTGGTTGTTGTCCTCGATGGGGCAGATGGCCTTTGCTACCGAGAGGATGTCCTGCTGGTTGGGCCTGCCGTCCGCCTTGCGGCGAATGTGCCTCAGGGGGTTGTAGCCGCAGCGCTCGATGCCGGGCGCAAGGGCCGGGACGGTGTTGAGGTCGGCGAAGTTGAGACATTGCACGCGGTAGCCGTGGGCTGCCAGCACGGGTCCCACTTCGCGACAGAGCGTGCCTTTGGTGTCGAGCACGATGCAGCTTGCGTTCATTTGCAGCAGGTTGGGCTTGAGGACGTTTCGGGTCTTGCCGGCTCCCGAGGGGCCGATCACAAGTGCGTTGTTGTTGAGTCCCGTCTGGCGGGTGTCGCAGGAAAGCGTTCGATCCTTGGCGAGGATGGTGGACGATGCGGACTCAGATGCGGCGAGGCGGCTGGCGAGGTTAGACATGGGCGACCTCCTTGGTGGTCGAGAGGATTTCGTGGGCAAAGCCGAGCTCGACGGCGCGCTCGGCCGAAAGGTAGGTGTCTTTTGCAGTGAGGGACTGGATGCGCTTGGGCGTGAGGCCGCTGCGGTCCGAGAGGATTTGCGTGAGGGTCTTGCGGGTCTGCATGAGACGCCGGCTGGTTTCTTGCAGCGCAAGTGCCGAGCCGCCTGCCCCCTGGGGGATCAGCGGGTCGTGAATCATGAGCTCTGCATGGGGCGCCATACGGCGATCGTCGCCGCCCATAAAGATCACGGCGCCCATGGACGCGGCGAATTCCAGACAGACGGTGCGGATGGGGCACGATGCGAGGCGCATGGCGTCATAGATCGCAAGGCCCGATCGCACGCTTCCGCCGGCGCTGGCGACAAATATGGTGATGGGGCGGCTGGGGTCGGTGGCATCGAGCAGGCGGATCTGCTGGCATAGGTCGTGGGCCATCGGGGTTTCGATGTTTCCCATGACGGAGAGCTCGCGACGGGCGAGCATCTCATCGTAAATGCTGGTGAGCGTGATGCCTCGGGCGGATTCACGCATGGTGAGGGGGCTGATGATGGGGGAATGATTGGTGTCCATGAGGACTCCTTTCTGTTGGTTGTGTTGTGGAATAGGATTGTTGCCCGCGGAGGGGCTGGCGGGCTACAGGGTTCGTCCGAGCCTGAGATCGAGCTCGGTTGTGGGGCAGACTGCCTGTTCGTGCGGCTTGCAAGCGCCAAGGGCTCCAAAGCGATAGAGCGTTGCGGCGGGCGTGGTGTAGGCGAGCCGCAGCTGATGCTCGACAGGGGCACATCCGTCATTTTTGTAATGAGCCGCGTAGTACTGCGCGATGCTGGCGTTCATCTCGCTGCCATTGCGATGGCGCTCAAACTGGCGTCTGCAGGTCTCGATGATCTTTGCTACCGACTTGGGTGCCGTCGCGGGAACAAGGGCGAGATAGCCCTCAAATAGCTCGTTGATGCTCAGGAGGCACAGCAGGTCGATTAGCGTCCTTATGGCTGTTCCCTCGGCAGAAAAATGCGCGGTCATGCGGTTATATCGGTTGCGGTCGACGATGGCCGCATGGGGTCTTGGAGTTTTCTGCCCCGTGGTCCCGGGCTTTTGCCGCGCCTGTGTATTGAGCTCGACGTTGCAGCGCTTGAGGCCGTCCAACGGAAGGAACAGTGCGGTGCGCAGGGTGTTCCGCTTGCTTTCGAGTTCATGACGCTCGTCGGGTTCCCATTCGAGCTTGAGTTTCGTGTCAAGCGCCGTAAGCATATGGGCTAGGCAGCCTACGGTAAGAACGTACGAATCGTTGTCGCGTTTTGGGGCATAGGGGTCTGTCAGCTTGCGAATGTCGGGGTCGCCCATGATCTTTGTGCAGCGCTTCAGCAGTTGAGGGTGGTCGGCCAAGATCGTCGCGAGCGGTAGCGACGCGTAGTTCTTGATGGTCGCGGCGGCAAAGGCGGCGTCATATTCGTTTGCATATGCTCGCTCAATGCGGGCATCCAGAATGCTTTTCTTATTGCCGTCTTCAGCGTGGTGGTTTGTCATAGCTTCTCCAATCGGTTGATGTTCGTGCTGTTTGTTGATGTGTTGGTTGTCGTGAGTGATGTGCTTGCCGTGGGTGATGTGCTGACGTTGGGGTGCTATGCGGTTTTCAATGAGCCCGTGAGGCAGTTGCTGCAGGGGCGGGATGGAACGGCCCATGCAAGGCGGAAGGCATCGTGCTCAAAATCGAGACAGCAATGCCCCGGGTGCCTCACATGTGGCAGCTACCTCATTAAGTTGTCATTGCGTTTGGGGCTGTACTTTGCCGATCTTCTTTCTCTTACACGCTAAAAACTGAAACTTCATATGCTCGATCTACTTAAAACCGCAACGGCGGTCTTTTATCAACTTATATGTCGGAACGCGTCTTTGCAAGTACTTTTTTGCCTTTGTTTCAAATGGGGTGGTTTTGCAACCGTCACGCGCCACGCTATGCGAACGTGCCCCGGCTCGGATAAGATGGTGCGATCGAGTTCTACCGCGCTCACCGCAAGTGGTCTTTGCTGCTGAGATAGGTCATGGCCGAAAGGGGCCCGTATCCGTTGGGATACGGGCCCCTTTTCTGTTGTCGGCCAGATACGATGGGTCGCGTGACGTCGTCAGAGGTCGATTTCGATCGCTAACGACGTTGCGCAGCCCATCATTTCTGATCGCAAACAGTAAAGGGGCCCGCATCCCAACAGATATGGGTCCTTTGCTATTTGAATGGGCATGAGGGTGTATTGAGGGGGGGTGCCTGGCTGTCGGCATCCGCATGCGGCGCCATTCGCTTTCCGTAGATATACTTCTACAGCTAATTTCATACCGCTTGCCGGAATGCGGACGCTGTCCTTGCGTATCGGGCGTACATTGAACGTGGTATTTCGCGTGAAACCACAAATCGGTTGTCGGTCCTGAACAAGGAGGCCCAGCATGACGCTTGCCAAACCCATCAATAAATACATCGACTATATCGACGCTCCCGAGGACACATTTGAGCAGTATGTCGAGAAGGCGCTAAAGTACAACTTCCGTTGTGTATTTGCGAACCTGCAGGAGTACGAGACGGGTCGCGCAATGCTCGAGGGCTCTGACATTATCCTTGCCGGTGCTATCGACTTTCCCCAGGGCACTATGACGCTTGAGGAGAAGCTTGCGAGGTTTGAGGAATACGCTGCGTGCGGCTTTACCGAGATTGACTACGTTTTGAATCAGGAGTCGGTCGAGAACCGCGATTTTGATGCCATCGAGCGCGAGATGACTGCCATTGCTGATTTTTGTCGCGCGCATGGCATCACTGAGAAGGTGATCGTCGAGATGTGCAAGCTGGACGGCGACGATGCCGCCAAGCACCGTGTGTGTGAGATTGCGCTGGAGGCTAAGCCGGGATTCCTTAAGACATCGACTGGCAGAAGCTTTGGCGGCGCTAAGCTCGAGGACGTGCGGCTGATGCACGAGGTGCTCGGCGATTCCGTGGCAATCAAGGCGGCGGGCGGTATCCATAATTACGAAGAGGCCTGCGCATTCATCGAGGCCGGCGCCAGCGCGTTAGGTGCATCGGCGGGCATCGCGATCGTCGAGGGCGCACCGACGGATGAGCGTCGCTAGCAGACGTATTTGACCTGAGCGATAAAGCTTCACGACCACACGCTGTTCATGTTCGAGACAATATGACTTTTTGCCCGTTGTAAACGGAGTCGCGATGGGTGTTCTGTATGATGGCTCAGACAAGGTTGTTCAATGACAGGGAGGCATATATGGCAATCAAAGCCATCGCGATGGATATCGACGGTACGCTCACCAACGATCAGAAAGTGATTAGCCCGCGTACGCGCGAGAAGCTGCTCGCGGCGCAGGAGTCGGGCATTAAGCTCATTTTGGCTTCGGGCCGTCCCGCATGGGGGCTGCACGCCTTGGCGCAAGAGCTCGACCTTCAAAACCATGACGGTCTGCTGGTGGCCTTTAACGGCGCACACGTCGTCGATGCCCAGACCGACGAGGTGCTGTTCGATCAGGCTATGCCTGCCGACGAATTGCATCGCCTGATTGATCACCTGCGTAATTTTGACGTGATCCCTATGATTTCGCTCGGTCGCGATTTGCACGTCGAGGACTCGTACCATTGCATGATCACGCTGCCTGACGGCTCGCAGAAGAATATCGTCAAGTATGAGCGCGACGCGTGCGATCTTAAGATTCGCGAGGTGGAGAGCCTGCATGAGGTCGCTGATGCTTATCCCGTGGACAAGCTGCTGACGGCGGGCGATCCGGCCTACCTGCAGGCGCATTACGAGGAGATGTATGCGCCCTTTAAGCAGACGCTTTCGGGCATGTTTACGGCCGACTGGTACTTTGAGTACACGGCGCCCGGTATCGACAAGGCCCGCGCACTCGAGGGTGCCCTGCCCAAGCTCGGCATCGATGCCAGTGAGGTCGTATCGTTTGGCGACGGCCAGAACGACAAGTCCATGATTGAGTGGGCCGGCACCGGTGTTGCCATGGGTAACGCCGTCGAAGAGGTTAAGGCTGTAGCCCAGATGGTGACCGCCGATAACAACGAAGATGGCATTGCGGTGACGCTGGATAAGCTGCTGGGTTAGAATCGCCGATTAATGCATGGTTCGGGCGCCTGCTCGCGGGCGTCCTTTTGTTAGGGAGGGTGCCGTGTCCGCATTTCCGTTCGACGCCGTTATCTTTGACATGGATGGCGTCATCGTCGATACCGAGTATTACTACCTGGGGGAGACTGCCGCGTTTGCCAAGGAGCTTGGGTTGAACCTGACCCAAGAGGAGCTGAACGGGCAGATTGGCACCTCGCATCAGTTCTTCCTGCATATGCTGGTCGATTGGTTTGAACGCGCCGGTAAAGGGCACTTCACTGGCGAGGAAGCGTTGGCCCGTTGGGACGAGTGGGCGCATAAGCGTCCGCGTGACTACCAGGCTTTGATTAACCCGGGCGCTGTGGATACGATTCGAGAGTTGCCGCGCCGCGGCGTTCGCGTGGCGCTGGCGAGTTCGTCTCCCATGGACAGCATCGAGGAAGTGCTCGATGCATGCGGGCTGTCGGATGCCTTTGAGTATGTGGTGAGCGGCGAACAGTTTAAGGAGAGCAAGCCCGAGCCCGACATCTACCTGCATGCGCTGGATCTGTTGGGGCTGCCTGCGGACCGTTGCTGCTGTGTTGAGGATTCGGTGCCTGGTATCACTGCCGGCAAACGCGCGGGGTTAACGGTGATTGCCAAGCGCGAGGAGCGCTTTGGCTTTAGCCAGGATGCCGCGGACAAGATTATCGACCAGCTGCCGGAACTGCTCACGCTTTCTTAGGGGTCTGTTGGGGGCTTTCTAGGAGCGAGTGGGCAAAAATGCCAAATATGAGTACTGTCACTATTTTGGCAACAGCAAAATCAAGCCTTTGAGGCCTTAGTTGAGTGTCTGGGGACGATTAAAACCTGTTAAATAGCACTCAAGCATGCTAAAAACACCTCGATAATGAACGGTTGTACATTATCGAGGTGTTGTTTTATCGCAAAATAATGTGACTAGCTTTGCAACAGTACTCATATTTGGCATTTTTTGCCCACCGGGATCAGCGGAAGTCAAATATGGAGCGCGAATAACTTAAAACGGTCGATTCGACGCTCTCCTCGGCGCAGTTTTTAAGTTCGGCGATGCGCCGGGAGACGCTTTTTAGCGATGTGATGAGCTGCCGCGCGCTTGTATCTGCTTGCGGTTCGGCAGGAGCGTCGGTTTCGAGCAGCAGACAATCGAGTGGGATCTGTCTGGCATATTCGCGACCGCGCTTGGTGGCGAGCATGCGCTCGTTGACGGAGAAATAGCAGCCTGCATCGCTCGCGCGGACGAGTTCGTCCGAGGTACCGCTAAACCAGTGGAAGGTGATAACGGGGGAGTCGGGCCTTGGGGTGAGCAATCCGTGCGACTCGAGGACGTCCAGTACGGTTCCTGCCGAACGAACGGCGTGAATTGATATCACGCGCCCGGTAAGAGGATGATGCACAAGTGCATCGCAGAGCCGTTCAAGTGCCTGTATTTGTAACGGCTCGCTTCCAACAAAGCGTGCGGAAAAGTCGAGCCCGATCTCGCCGATAAAACGCTCTTGTGCAGCGACTTCGCAAAGTAGATTGATTTCGGCGGTTCCGCATCGGCCGTCGGCGAGCCACCAGGGATGGAGCCCTACGCCCGCGATGATGCTCGGGCGGTGACTGGCGCGTGTTTTTGCTGCCGCGAAGTCGCGTGGGTCGACGCCGCAGTCAAATAGACCCAGGCCCAGTGCCGTCGCCTCATCGGCAACGGTATCCGGGCAAGCCATCAAATCAAGATGACAGTGTGCATCAAACAGCTGCGGCTCCATCGCGGCATCCCTGCTAGTCCAGGCGCTGGCCATCGGCGCGCACGCGCTCGGTGCCGCGGCCACTGATCCGGCGGATAACCTCGCCGGCAATCATCTGGCCCATGATGGGCGGCATAAAACTGGCGGTGCCCAACTCGGTGCGCTCGTGGATATTGGAAGGGTCGCGGGGCTGTGTCTTAACCGATTCCTCGCAGCTAAACAGCACGTGAAGGCTCTTGATGCCACGCTTTTTGCACTCTTTGCGCATGATGCGGCTCATAGGATCGCGCACGGTGTCAAAAATGTCGGCAAAACGCAGGCATTCGGGGTGGAGCTTGTTGGCCCCGCCCATGGAGCTAACCAAATGAATGTCGTGGTCCTGAGCATATTTGGCAATGGTGAGCTTGGCCGAGATGGTGTCGATGGCGTCGACGACGTAGTCGAGCTTGCCGTCCGTCTGCTCCAAAACACTTGCGAAGAACTCATCGATGTTGTCGCTCAACAGGTATTCGGTACGTTTGATGACAGCGGCGGCGGGGTTGATGTCGTTGATCATGGCTTCCATTACATCCACTTTGCGCTTGCCGATGGTGCTGTGAAAGGCGATGGCCTGGCGGTTGATGTTGCTGGGCGCGATGATGTCCTTGTCCAGGATCACGAAATGGCCGATGCCGCCGCGCGCGAGCGCTTCGCAGCAGTTGGAGCCCACGCCGCCGCAGCCGAGTACCAGCACCGTGGCGTTGGCGAGTTTATCGAGCGCCTCGCGGCCCATGATGATCTCGAGCTTGGTGTCGCGTGTCTCGACGGGCGCTGCAGCTGCGGTTTCGGTCATAGATATCCTCCGATGGGGAAGCGGGTCGTGTTTTGGCTATCGCCATTATAGGTATTATCGCGATTTCATTTGAGCCCTAGGGGCTTGTTGAAATGGGGCCGGGATTCGCATAAGATGAAGCAGGTGGCACCCGTTGCCGCGGGTTGGCCAACTCCCAAACACGTTTGTAGCGTGAGAAGTGGCCGTCTTCGCATTACGCGGGGGCGGCTATTTTTTTGAGTATAAGATTAGATAGTTAGACAAATATCTAAATATTGAGTATAGTGTGCGCGTCGAACGAAATACTGAGAGGAGGTCCTATGCCGGGAGAGGGTTTTAAGGCGCTTGCCGATCCAACGCGGCGGCGCATTTTGGAGCTGCTGCGCGAGGGCACCTGCACGGCGGGGGAGCTTGCCGAGCATTTCGACATGAGCAAGCCGTCGCTCAGCCATCATTTGGCGACGCTCAAAAACGCCGGGTTGGTGACCGACGAGCGTCATGGCCAAAACATCGTATACAGCTTAAACACCACCGTCATGCAGGATTTGATTGGCTGGTTTATGGGCTTTACAAACACTGAAGGTGATAAGAATGAATAACGAAAACAAGGACATTCACACCACGGGGGTATCGCCGCGCGTGTGGATTGCGCTGATTGCCCTGTGTGTCGCCAATGTCGCGGCACATCTTATGGTGATGCCGAGCCTTCCTGCGCAGATTCCCACGCACTGGGGAGCGAGTGGCGCCGTTAACGGTTGGGGTCCCAGTTGGATGGCCTCTGCGCTCGGCGCACTGCCGCTGGTGCTTTTGGCGGTATTCTACGTGGTGCCGCGCATCGACCCCAAGGGCGAGGCATATCGGACTTCGGGCAAGTTCTATCAGGGTTTCGTAATCGCCTTCACGCTGGTCATGTGTGCCATAAGCTGGCTGGGGGAGCTTACCGTATGGGGTGTGGTGCCTGCTGCTGGCACGGTCAATTTGCTGGTATCGGGCGCTATCGGTTTGCTCTTTATTGGCATGGGCAACTACCTGCCGCGTGTGAAGCAAAACTACACGCTGGGCATCAAGACGCCTTGGGCGCTTGCCGACCCCGAGAACTGGCGCCGTACGCAGCGTTTTGGTGGCGCTTGCTTTATGGTGCTGGGCGTTGGTCTGATTGTGATGGGTGTGGCGGGCAGCGTACTATCGAGTGAAGTCGTCGCCACAGTGATCGCGGTGCTGGCGTTTGGATCGGCCGGAGCTGCCTACGTCTACTCGTATCTGCTGTGGCGCAAGTCTCAGCGGGCTGTTCGCTAAGGTTGCGGAAAACTAGCGTACGCAGTTCATATTTTGTTCCGGGGGACTTTTCCCAGGTAGTATTAGGGGGTGTGGGCGACCATGCCCCCTTTTATTAGAACGCGCGGATTGCGCCCCGCTTTTCCAAAACGGACAGGGGGAGAAGATTTCCGCAGCTAGATAAGGAGAAACGGACATTGGCTGAGTTCATTTACAGCATGTATCAGGCTCGCAAGGCCCATGGCGACAAGGTGATCCTTGACGACGTGACCCTGAGCTTCTATCCCGGTGCCAAGATCGGCGTCGTGGGCCCCAACGGCATGGGCAAGTCGACCCTGCTCAAGATTATGGCTGGCATCGAGGAAGTTTCCAACGGCGATGCCAGGCTCACCCCCGGCTACACCGTAGGAATCCTGCAGCAGGAGCCGCCGCTCGACGACGACAAGACCGTCATCGAGAACGTGCGCATGGCGTTTGGTGACATGATCGCCAAAGTCGATCGCTTCAACAAGATCGGCGAGGAGATGTGCGACCCGGATTGCGACATGGACGCCCTCATGGCCGAGATGGGCAAGCTCCAGGACGAGATCGACGCCGCCGACGGCTGGGATATCGATTCCAAGCTCGGCCAGGCCATGGACGCCCTGCAGCTGCCCGATTCTGACATGCCGGTTAACGTGCTTTCCGGCGGCGAGCGCCGCCGCGTGGCCCTGTGCAAGCTGCTGCTCGAGGCTCCCGACCTGCTGCTGCTTGACGAGCCCACGAACCACCTGGACGCCGAGTCGATCCTGTGGCTCGAGCACTTCCTGCATAACTATCAGGGCGCGGTGCTTGCCGTCACGCATGACCGCTACTTCCTGGATAACGTCGCCGAGTGGATCTGCGAGGTCGATCGCGGCCACCTCTACCCCTACAAGGGCAACTACTCCACGTATCTGGAGACCAAGGCCGCGCGTATCGAGGCTCAGGGCAACCGCGATGCCAAGCTCGCCAAGCGCATGGAGGCTGAGCTCGAGTGGGTGCGCAGCTCGCCCAAGGCTCGCCAGGCAAAGAACAAGGCCCGTCTGGCTCGCTACGAGGAGATGGAGGCCGAGGCCCGCGCAAGCCAGAAGCTCGACTGGACCGACATCCGCATCCCTGTGGGCCCGCGTTTGGGCAACAAGGTGCTCGAGGCCCATCATCTGCACAAGGAGTTCGATGGCCGCGTGCTCATCGATGACCTTTCGTTCACCCTGCCGCGCAACGGCATCGTGGGCGTGATCGGTCCCAACGGCGTGGGCAAGACCACACTGTTCAAGACGATTGTGGGTCTGGAGCCGCTGACTTCGGGCGAGCTCGAGGTGGGCGAGACCGTCAAGATCTCTTACGTCGACCAGAACCGTTCCGGCATCGACCCCGACAAGAACCTATGGGAGGTCGTCTCGGACGGCCTGGACCACATGATGGTCGGCGAGACCGAGGTTCCGAGCCGCGCTTATGTGGCGAGCTTTGGCTTTAAAGGCCAGGACCAGCAGAAGCGCGCTGGCGCGCTCTCCGGCGGCGAGCGCAACCGTCTGAACCTGGCGCTCACGCTCAAGCAGGGCGGTAACCTGCTGCTCCTCGACGAGCCCACGAACGACCTCGATGTCGAGACGCTGTCCTCGCTCGAAGCGGCGCTGCTCGAGTTCCCGGGCTGCTCGGTGGTCATTAGCCACGACCGTATGTTCCTGGACCGCGTCGCCACGCACATTCTGGCGTGGGAGGGCACCGATGAGAATCCGGGCAACTGGTATTGGTTCGAGGGCAACTTCGAGGCCTATCAGGCCAACCGCATCGAGCGCCTGGGCGAGGACGCAGCCCAGCCGCATCGTATTCACCGCAAGCTGACGCGTGACTAATTTGTTACGCGGTTTTACCAAACCGCGTAACTGCTCGACGCTGCGCGGGCCGTAAGCACCCCATCTTGCCGTTCAAACCGTCGCTCGCGTACCGAAGTACGCGTCGCTCCTCTTTCACGGCAACCTGGGGCACTTGCGGCCCGCTCGCTGTTTGTCACGAAACATCGATGAATGCTAATAAAAGCGGCTCAAATCCTAGTCGGGATTTGAGCCGCTTTTCGTTATTGTTCGGATTCTTCGACTTTATCGATGGTCCAGGCGGCCCCGAGACCGCCGGTGGTGTTGCGGCGGATGCGCACGGCAACCTCGCGGCGCTCGCCGGCCTGCGTGTAGCGCAGAGGGAAGCTTGCGCGGTTTCGCGCGGCCTCGATGGTACCGCGCTCGCGGGCGATCCAGTAGTACTCGCCGACAATGCCGAGGGTGTCGGCGCCGTAGGGGAGATAGGTCGATAGCTGGTGTAGCAACGGGCCGGGGCAGAAGACCTCGGTTGCGAAATCGATGGGAAAGTCCTCGGGGATGGTCGGTGCTGTGGGTGCGGGGGCTGGTGGCGTGGCCGGTGCAGGGGCCCGCCCATCGACGGGCGCCATCCCGGGCGCGGACGCGGGTTCGGCAGCGGACACGGGTTCGGGGTCCGCTTTCGGCATCGCCGCGGAATCTGTGGACTCGACGGTAGCGGGTGCATCTGTGGGCACGGTGTCGACCTCGACTTGCGGAGCGTTCTCATGCTCGACGCTCGGCTTTGTCTCAACCGGCGTGGAAGCCATGGTGGTGATACCTGCGTTGGCGTTCTCGGGGTCATAGACGACCGTGAGCGAGATGGCGGGCTGCGGCGTCTCGGGCTCCGGTGTCGCCTCGGTAGCGTTTTGATCTGCGGGCTCGTCAGACTGACCGTCCTCGGCATTGTCGCCAAAGACATCGCTATTCTGGAACACGGGCGCCTCGGGTTGGCCAGCCGTCTCTTCGATTGTCGACGTGGGAGTCTCGTTGAGCTCAACAGTGGCTTCCTGATCAGACATGGCTTCGGAATCAGTTGTGGTGGCGATTTCGGTTTCGGCTTCTGCCGTCACCTCGATAGCGACTTCGATCTCTGTCTCGGGCTCGGGTTCCGGCACGGCTTCAACCATGGCTTCTGGCTCGGTGCGCTTTACGTGCTTGGGGCGCACGGCCTTGAGGTCCTTCTCACCGCGCTTTTTCTTTTTGTAGGACTGCTTGGCGCCCTTGACTGCCTTGGGCTTGTCCTCGCCCTTGGCAAGTGCGACATCCCAGGCCTCGTTTGCGATGACCGTGGCATACAGGCGACCGCCCTTAAAGACGGTCAGCTTAATGCAGTCGTCAAGCTCCTCGAGCAACTCGCGCGTTGACTCAAAGCCCAGGTCGTAGGCCGTCATATCGCCCGCGGCGAGTGCCTCCTCGACCTGCGTCATAAACGTTTGCTTGCCGCATCCAATCGCATCGCGTAGCAGTCGATACAGATAGATGTGGTTGCCCAGCGAAAGCGTGGGCCTAACTATTGTCTTGCTCATGGCAAATCTCCTCTTTACACATGTAAAGCATCTTACCATCGCATAGCGTTCGCCATGGCGGCGCCCAAGGCAAACGGGCGCGAACCGCTGTCGATTCGCGCCCGTTATACAGGTCGGTTATCTATGAGAGGCAAATGTGCTTAGTTGCCCGATGCCGTGCCTTGGCTCGAGTTGTCGGATGCCGTGCCGGACGCGGTTCCGCTCGAGCTGTTCGAGCTGTTGGTGTTGCTGCTGTCTGCTGCGCCCGTTCCCGAAGTACTGTCGCTCGTCTGGCCGCCCGTGCTCGGTTGAGAGCCGTCAGTCGTATGGCTTGAGTCGGTTGTGCCGGATTGCGTACCGCTGTTGGTCACAGAAGAATCGGCGCCCTGCGATTGATCGGGGGTGTTCGATGACGAGTCGGTGGATGCCGAGGTGCCCTGAGGGTCGTCCTGCTGGCTTTGCGATTGACCGGAGCTATTCGCGTCGTGCTCGGCCGTGCGCGACGACAGAATCGGCTCGGGGCGCTCGCCCAGACCCTCACCGGCGGTGGTGATAAGGATGGCGCCGGCGCAGGCGATGACCGCGACGATGGCGATGGCGATTGAGAAGACGATGACCTTCTTTTGCGTCTGGCTGCGCTCTGCCGCCGCCTTGGCGCGCAGGCTGTCGGGAGCGACGCGCGCCGTGGTCGCGCGCCCCGCAATCTGGCGCATCTCCTGCGTAGTCGCGGCGCCGCCCAGGTGCTCCTCGGCATTAAATTCAACGGGCTCATAGGCACCGGCGGGGTAGTCGACGGCGGCGTGCGTACCTTTGAGGGCTTCGGCGCTGGCAGAGATAAAGTGGCGGTAGACCTGCGAGGACACAACGGTGATGACCGAGCTCACGGCGGCACCAATTACTGAACCAGCGATACCGATCTTGGAGGCAAGCGCGACGCTCGTGGCGGCAGCTGCGGCGCCGGCGATGATCTGGGGAATGGAAATGTCGTCGAACAGGCCCTTTTTGGGCGCGATGGCCATGGTCTGTCCAATGGAATGGTTCTCGTGTACGCCGTTGTTGAGCGATGCCGGCGTCATGACGCGCGTGCGCGGCGCGTCGATGTACTTGGTTGTCATACGGGGTCCTCCCGGTGTAAATCTGCTTCGTTTCGTGTAGCCATCAGGGTACCCACCAGATGTGAATCGTGCGTGACATTTAACAGATACCATCAACTCATCAATTGCTCACCAAGTTGGTGGGATGCGGTTCCACCCGGCGGTTGAACTACAATAGGGCTTGCTAATTGTGTTGAATAGCGTTTACGCACGGGAGCATTCTTATGAATCTTCACCTTTCTCAGTCTGATGGCTTTTTGCGTGTGGCGGCGGCGTCGCCGCAGATTCGCGTGGCCGATGTCGAGGGCAATGCCGAGGTTGCGCTGGCGGCTGTTCGTGATGCTGCCGAGCGCGGCGTTCGCGCGCTGGTGCTGCCCGAGCTTAACTTGTGCGGCTATACCGCGGCCGATCTGTTCCATAACCGCACGCTGCTGCATGCCTGCGAGGCTGCTCTGGTGCATATCCTCGACGAGACTCGTGAGTTGCCGATTGTCTTTACCATCGGGCTTCCCGTTGCAGTTGCCGAGAATATCTACAACTGCGCCGCCGTGTGCTGCGCGGGCGAGCTTTTGGGCCTCACGGCCAAGAAGTATCTGCCCAACTATGGCGAGTTCTATGAGCGCCGTTGGTTTGCTCCGGCGCCTGCGGATCCCGTGTGGGTTGAATTTGCCGGTCAGGGTCCGGTCCCGCTGGGTTCGGGGCTTGTCTACCGCTGCTGTGATGGGGGCGCCGAGGATATGGTGCTGGGCGTTGAGGTCTGTGAGGACCTGTGGGTGCCGGCACCCCCTTCGACCGAGATGGCGCTTGCCGGTGCGACGGTGATCCTCAACCCGTCCGCCTCGGACGAGATTATTGGTAAGGCAGACTATCGCCGCAGCCTCATTTCCAACCAGAGCGCGCGCCTGTATTGCGCCTATGCCTACGCGGACGCGAGTGAGGGCGAGTCCACGACCGACATGGTCTTTGCGGGTGAGAACCTCGTCTACGAAAACGGCTCCAAGCTCGCCGCGACCAAACTGCTTACCTGCGATATGGCCGTCGCCGACGTTGACCTTGACCGCCTGGTTGCCGAGCGCCGTCGCTCGACGACGTGGACGCGCACCGACGATGCGCCGGAGGCCACGACCGTTGAGTTTTCGTTTGAGGGCGTGCTGGCCGAAGAACCTGTCCTGCGCGATGCCTGCGATATCGACCGCGTTTTCCCGCGCGCGCCCTTTGTGCCGGCCGACCACGGCGACTTGGCCGAGCGCTGCGAGACGATCCTCAATCTACAGACCGCGGGCCTCAAGACCCGCCTTGCCCATACGGGCACCAAGGCGGCCGTCATCGGCCTTTCGGGCGGTCTCGATTCCACGCTGGCGCTCCTCGTGACCGTGCGTGCGTTCGACGCCTTGGGGCTGCCGCGCACCGGTATCACGGCCGTGTCCATGCCAGGTTTTGGTACGACGCACCGCACTAAGTCCAATGCCGAGTCGCTCGCTCGTGACTTGGGTGTGGGCTTCCGCGAGGTCTCGATCCATGCTGCCGTGGAGCAGCATTTTAAGGATATCGAGCACGATCCGGCCGTGCAGGACGTGACCTACGAGAACAGCCAGGCCCGCGAGCGCACGCAGATTCTGATGGACTTGGCCAACCAGGCTGGCGGCTTTGTCATCGGCACCGGCGACCTGTCGGAGCTGGCGCTCGGCTGGGCCACCTATAACGGCGACCACATGAGCATGTACGCCGTCAACGCGAGCGTGCCCAAGACGCTTGTGCGCCATCTGGTGCGCTATGCCGCCGATGTCTTTGGCGGGCGCATTGCCGAGGTCTTGCTCGATATCCTCGATACGCCGGTGTCCCCCGAGCTTTTGCCGCCCACGGGCGACGGCGAGATTGCGCAGAAGACCGAGGATTTGGTGGGCCCGTACGAGCTGCACGACTACTTCCTCTACTACCTGCTGCGTTTTGGCTTTGAGCCGGGCAAGATCTACCGCATGGCGCTCAAGAGCTTCGAGGACGTCTACGACGCCAAGACCGTCCACACGTGGCTGCGTACGTTCTACCGCCGCTTCTTTGCCCAGCAGTTTAAGCGAAGCTGCCTGCCCGACGGCCCCAAGGTGGGCTCGGTGACGCTCAGCCCGCGTGGCGATTGGCGTATGCCGAGTGACGCCAGCTCGCGTCTGTGGCTTGCGCAGATCGATGCGCTCAATCCGATTGACTAAGGTTGGCTAAATTGAACCAATACGGGGGTTGCAAGCGTTACACTTTTGCAATCTGATGGCCCGTATCGCGCGGCGCTCTTGTCGGAGCGCCGCGTTTTTTATATCGAAAGGTGGCACCATGCAGGCATCGCAGCGTCTCGACCGCTTTGGCGCGGAGGTATTTGCCTCGCTCAATAATAAGCTTCTTGTGCTTAAGGCCCAGGGCAAGACCATTTACAACATGAGCGTGGGCACGCCTGACTTTAAGCCGTACGACCACGTGGTCGAGGCGCTGGTCCAGGCCGCCCAGGACCCCGAGATGTGGAAGTATGCCCTGCGCGATCTGCCCGAGCTTAAGCAGGCCGTGTGCGATTACTACGAGCGCCGCTTTGGCGTTTCGGGCATCACGCCGTCCATGGTGCAGTCGTGCAACGGCACGCAGGAGGGCGTGGGCCATTTGGGCCTGGCGCTGCTCGATCCGGGTGACACCATTCTGGTTCCCGATCCGTGCTACCCGGTCTTTGAGGCGGGTGCCAAGATCGCCGATGCCAAGCTCGAATACTATCCGCTGGTTGCCGAGCATAATTACCTGCCCTATGTGGCGGGCATCGATCCCGAAGTGGCCGATCGTGCCAAGTACATGATCGTGTCGCTGCCCGCCAACCCGGTGGGCTCGGTGGGCACGCCCGAAGTCTACGAGGAGATTATCGCCTTTGCCCGTGAGCATGACCTGCTCATCGTCCATGACAACGCGTACTCCGATATCGTGTTTGACGGCGAGCCGGGCGGAAGCTTCTTGCAGTATCCCGGCGCGCTCGAGGTGGGCGTGGAATTCTTCTCGCTTTCCAAGTCGTTTAACGTCACCGGTGCCCGCATCGGCTTTTTGGTCGGTCGCGAGGACGTGGTCTCGGCCTTTGCCAAGCTGCGCAGCCAGATTGACTTTGGCATGTTCTTCCCGATCCAAAAGGCTGCCATCGCCTGCCTGAACGGTCCGCGCGATGAGGTTGAGGCACAGCGTCTGAAGTACCAGGAGCGCCGCGGTGCCCTGTGCGACGGCCTTGAGGGCTTGGGCTGGGAGCGTCCCAACGCGCATGGTTCGATGTTTGTGTGGGCCAAACTTCCCGGCGGCCGTACCGATTCCATGGCGTTTTGCGAGGAGCTCATGGAGAAGGCCGGCGTTGTGGTGACGCCGGGTGCGAGCTTTGGGCCTTCGGGCGAGGGACACGTGCGCATGGCGCTGGTCTTGCCTCCCGATCAGATCGCTCTGGCCGTCGAGGCTATTCGCGAGGCGGGTCTGTATTAAAAAGACATTTAGGCGCGTCAATAGTTCGAAACCGATTTCGGGCAGTTATCTTACGAATTCTGCAAACAATTTCGGTAAACGGTCGATTTTTGGCTGCGAATAGGCGCATAATCAAAGTCCCGATTGGCTATATTGGGATTACGGCAAGCCGCTCGGGTCGTTCCCGGGCGGCTTGTTTGTGCAGAGAGATGGGAGTTTCTAATGGTTAACGAGAAGAAGGTCGCTATTGTCGGCTGCGGTTTCGTCGGTTCGTCTTCGGCGTTCGCACTGATGCAGAGTGGTCTGTTCTCCGAGATGGTCCTCATCGACGTGGACAAGAACCGCGCCGAGGGTGAGGCACTGGATATCGCGCACGGCATGACGTTTGCCGAGCCGATGAAGATCTACGCCGGCGATTATTCCGATGTCGCCGATGCTGCCATGATCGTCGTCACCGCTGGCGCTGCCCAGAAGCCCGGTGAGACTCGCCTGGACCTGGTCAACAAGAACGTCAGCATCTTTAAGTCCATTATTCCCGAGATTAAGAAGTCCGGCTTCGACGGCATTCTACTAATCGTCTCCAACCCGGTCGACGTTCTGACCTATGCCGCCATCAAGATGTCCGGTCTGCCCGAGGGCCACGTCATCGGATCCGGCACCGTGCTCGACACCGGCCGTCTGCAGCAGATGCTCGGCGCTCACGTCGAGGTCGATCCGCGCGACGTTCAGGCCTACGTCATGGGTGAGCACGGCGACTCCGAGTTTGTCGCTTGGTCCAGCGCTCAGGTTGCCGGCGTTCCGCTGAACACCTTCTGCGAGCTTCACGGCCACCTGGAGCATGAGGCTGCCGAGAAGCGCATCGCCGAGGACGTCAAGAACTCCGCCTACACCATCATCGAGAAGAAGCACGCCACCTACTACGGCGTCGCCATGGCCGTTAAGCGCATCTGCACTGCCGTCATGCGCGATGAACAGACCGTTCTGCCCGTCTCCTCGCTCATGGTGGGCGAGTACGGCCTGTCCGATCTTGCCATCTCCATGCCGACCGTCGTTGGCCGCGACGGCGTTGTCTGCCGCGTCCCCGTGCCGCTGAACGATGACGAGCAGCATGAGCTCACCGTCTCCGCCAAGGCCCTCAAGGACATCATCGACAGCGTCGACTTCTCCTGCTAAATTAGGCTCGTTTGCCAGCAAGCTACAATGAAGGTGCCTGGGTCCACACGACCCGGGCGCCTTTTTGGTGCAAGGGGGACAGGTTGCTTTGCACCATTGTTGATGGGAGAGCCATGTCGGATTCGCCTAATTTTTTGACCTATGCCCAGACGGCGTTTGATCCGTTTGAGGAACGGTCGTTCTGCGCTGTGGATAGCCTGGTCTTTGCGTGGCTGTCCTATTTGCGTTTGCCGGGGGATATGGCGGAGCTGGCGAACTGGCAGGGTCTTGACGTACGCGAGCTGCTGCGTGCCGAGTGCTACCGGGACATGATTGGCGACCTGTGGGATCCGGAGGGGAGCAGGGCCTTGTTGGAGGCCGTGGCAGCAAGCCCTCGCTACCGTGGCGTGCACGTTTGCGGCTATCGTGCCGTGAGCGATGTGGTGGCGACAGAGCAGTTTGCGGCTATGACGTTCCGATTTCCGGCGGGGTTTAGCTATCTTTCCTTCCGGGGGACCGACAGCACGATTGTGGGCTGGAAAGAGGACTTTAACATGGCGTTCCGGTGTCCTGTGCCGGCCCAGGAATCCGCGGCGCGTTATGTGGACGAGGCAGCGGATACGATTGACGGGCCGCTTTTGTGCGGAGGTCATTCCAAGGGTGGAAACCTTGCGGTGTACGGTGCGGCGATGTGCTCCGATGTCGCCCGTGAGCGAATCGAACGGGCGTATTCCCATGATGGTCCGGGCTTCGTCGAGGAGTTTCTGAACGGCAGCGCCTTCGCTGATCTATCCAGTCGAATCGACAAGACGCTACCTCGGTCGTCGATTTTTGGCATGATGTTCGAGACGCAGGAGGACTATGCCATCGTTGAGAGCACCGAGTTCAGCCTGCTGCAGCACAATCCCTTTAGCTGGGTGGTTGATGGTCGCGACTTCGTGTACTGTGAGCGCCTGTCCGCCGGTGCTCGATACGTTGATGGCTCCATTCGCGAGATGCTGCTTGCGGTGTCGCCTAGCGAGCGCGAGCGTTTTGTAGATGCGTTGTTCTCCGTGCTTGAGGCTACGGGTGCTGAGCGGTTTGCGGATATCGCCGGGAATCTGCGCGAGAGCCTGCCCGTGATGCTCCAGACTGCGCAAGGCTTTGACAAGGATACGCGACGCTTTGTCTCGCAGACCATCGCGGCAATCCTTAAATGCGCACTGCTGCCCAAACGACCCCAGATCGACATGCCCGCTGCCGGCAAGAGTTTGGCAGAACAGCTCGAGGCTTGGCAGTCCGAGCTCCTGCGCTAGCCATTGGTGCAAAGCAACCTGTCCCCGATGCACCAATCTTCGATGCGCCTGGGGCGGGCTCGACCGCTATACTGGTTCGTGCTCAATTCGATCTAGAACGGAATGCCGTATATGAAAATCAATCACGCGATTCTGCATATCCTGGACTTTGACTCTGCCGTCAACGTCATGAGCCAGCGAGAGCTCGATATCGAGAGCCGCACCGTGCGCAACTTTGTGACCACACATTTGCGCCGTGCCCGTACATCGGCCGATAACAAGCGCGCCACGTTTGCCGAGAACTCCGCATTCGGCGGCGAGCTCAAGGGCTATTTCTTTGGCGAGCGCGAGTTCGTGGACCTGTCGCAGCAGATTGCGGAGTTCATTTCCTCCGAGCTCACCAAGGCCGAAAAAGCCGAGTCCACCGATGTGCTCGTGGCCGACTTTGACGACGACGAGGATGCCCGCTGGTTTGCCGTGATGTTGCTGGGCTCCAAGCAGGCTTTTATGCACGAAGTGGGCCGCGAGGAGGGCGAGGTGCGCAACGACATCACGCGCCACTATGCTATCCTGCCGAATCCTTCACAAAAGGTGCCAAGCTATGCCATCGTGCGCGCGAGCACCATGGAGATCGGTTATGTGGACAAGAAGCGCAAGATTGCCGGTGAGGACCGTATGCTTATCCCCGATGGCCTGCTGCAGTGCGACACGGGCGTATCGGGCAAGGAGGTCATCGACACCGTGACGCGTGTGGTCGAGGAAGTCGCCGAGGAGCACGGTGCTAACACAGCTGTGGCACTGGCTAAGGTCAAAGCTGCCGTTGCCGAGAAGGTCGAGGATGACGAGGAACTGCCGCCTTGGGATATCGTCGACGAGGTCTTTGAGGACGAGCCGGTCATCAAGGAAAGCGTACGCGCGGCACTGACCGAAGAGAAGGTGCCCGAGCGCGTGCCCGTGGAGCGCAAGCAGGTAGAACGCGCGGCGGTGCGCAATCACAAGATTCGTACCGACACGGGCATCGAGATCAGCTTTCCGGCCGAGATGGGTTCGAACTCCGAGTACATCGAGTTCGTCAACGAACCCAACGGCCTCATCTCCATCGAGCTCAAGAATATTGGCAGCATCGAGAATCGATAAAGCTTTTTACTTTTGAATAAAAGTCTGGATTATATTTCGATGTATACTTGGAAATATAATCCAGACTATTTTTTTGGAGGTCAAAAATGTCCCCACTTGTTCTGGAAAAACCGGTGTTTACGAAAGACCAGGTTGTTTCTGCTACCGAAGCAAGCAAGTCTTTATCCGCCATACGCAAGCGCGCCAAGCGTGCCCCGCAATTCATTGCAGACCATAACGATATCGATACCGTGATTGTCGATTATGCCGCCTATGAGGAAATGTACGGCGCGCTGCAGTATCTGCGCGAACTTGAGATTGATCGCATCGCGGCGGACCGAATCAAGAACGGTCCGCACGAGTTTATTCCGTTTGAGGACGCCTTAACTCCTGAGGAGCTCGCAGAGTTTGAGTCAATGGATCCCGACGCGATTTCCGACGAGGACCTTTTCGAATGAGTGGGCATTTTGTCATCGGCTTTTTGAATCGAGATGTCGAGAAGGAATATCAAAAGCTTGATGGTTCTCAGCGAAGACTCGTGCGCATTGCAATAGAAAAATTAAAGACGCGCGCCGATGAAATCGGAACGCCGCTTCACGGTGAGCTTGCCGGCTGCAAAAAGATCAAATGGCGAAACGCGGGACTCCGAATGATTTTTCGAATTCGAGAGGACGGAACAGTTGAGATTGCCGAGATTGTAGCAATTGGGCGGCGTGACCGTTCCGAGGTCTATAAGACGGCCACGGCGCGTCTGTTGAAGCAGTCTGCCATGGTTGAATACGACGGAACTCTGAGATGATGAAGGCCGAAGCCCCGATGGTGCTTCGGCCTTTTTTGTTTTCGGCTTGGTTGCTGACACTGCGCCGCAGGTTGAGCATACGTCAGCGAAAACGCGGTTTGTCAAAACCGCGTAACTTTTAAAGCTGGCGCAGACCTTCCTCGAGGCCGGTCTTGCTGTCGGTCTTCTCGTCGCGCATCTTGATGACGCGGGCGGGGACACCGGCCACGACGGCACCGGCGGGGACGTCCTCGACGCATACGGCACCGGCGGCCACGACGGCGCCCTTGCCCACGCGCACGCCCTCCAGGACCACGGCGTTGGCGCCGATCATGACGTCGTCTTCGATGATGACGGGCGTGGCGCTTGCGGGTTCAACGACGCCTGCCAACACGGTTCCAGCGCCGATGTGGCAGTTCTTGCCCACGGTGGCGCGGCCGCCCAGCACGGCGCCCATGTCGATCATGGAGCCCTCGCCAATGACGGAGCCGATGTTGATGATGGCGCCCATCATGATGACGGCGCGATCGCCGATCTCGACGCGGTCACGGATGATCGCGCCCGGCTCGATGCGGGCGTTGATGCCCTTAAGGTCGAGCATGGGCACGGCGGAGTTGCGGCAGTCGTTCTCCACATCGTAGTAATCGATAGAATCGTCGTTAGCGTAGAGGATTGCCTTGAGCTCATCCCAGTCGCCAATGACGGTCTTGCCGCGGCGATCGCCGTAGACGCGTGCGTTGCCCCACTGGACCTCCATGCCGGGCTTTTCGCGCACGTACAGTTTGACGGGCGTCTTCTTGGGCGCGGTGGCGATGTAGTTGATAATCTCCTGTGCATCCATCTCGGCTGCGTTGCTCATATGCTGTCTCTCCTTTGGGTGGATCCGGTTGATACCTGGTTAGGCAAACATGATCTGGTCGAACGTGTAGAAGCCGGGCTCGCGGGTGACGAGCTTCTGGGCGGCGGCCAGGGCGCCGTTGACGAAGATCTGGCGGCTCGTGGCACGGTGCGTGAGCGTGACCTCCTCGTCCTGGCCAAAGAAGCTCACCTCGTGCACGCCGGCGACGGTGCCGCCGCGCAACGAGTGCATACCGATTTCCTTGGGGTCGCGCGCGCCGCACATGCCCTCGCGTCCGTAGACGGGGTGGTAGCCTGCCTCGGGCTCGGCCTCGACTACGGCGTCGAGCAGCAGCTTGGCGGTGCCGCTGGGGGCGTCAACCTTTTGGTTGTGGTGCGTCTCGACAATCTCGCAGTCAAAGCCGGGCAGCTCGCGCGTGGCCTGGGCCACTAGATGACGCAGGGCGGCGATGCCGATGGAGTAATTGCCCGAGTGCATAACGCGGGCGTTCTGGCCCAGCTCACGCAGGCGGTCCATCTGCTCGGGAGTGTAGCCTGTGGTGCCCGAGACCAACGCCGTACCCGTGCGCTCGACATAGGCGACGACGGCGTCGAAGGTCACGACGTTCGAGAAGTCGATAATCACATCGGCAGCCGGTGCGTTCTCGAGCTCGCTCAAATCGAAGCCAATCTGGGCCACGATATCAAAAACGGGCTTCCCGGCGGCGTCGACAATTCCTTCGGCGGTAGTGCGGATGAGCGAGCCCATGCGGCCCGTTCCCATAATGACGGTCTTAATCAAGCAGACCAGCTCCCTTCAGAGTATCGGTAAGTGCGGCTCGCGTGTCGTCTGCCATGGGGCATAGCGGCATACGGTAGTTTGCCTCGATCATGCCCATCTGGGCGAGCGCTTCCTTAACGGGGATGGGGTTGACCTCGCTAAAGAGGGCGTTGATGAGCGGCTGGCCGGCAATCTGGATATCGCGGGCGCGCGCTACGTCGCCGTCCAGATAAGCGCGGCACATGTCGTGCACGAGCTGCGGCTGTACGTCGGCCCACACGCTGATGGTACCCGAAGCGCCTAGGCTCATGAGCGGCACGGTGAGTGCATCCTCGCCCGAGTACATGCGGAAGTCATCGGACAGCAGGTGGGCGATTTTGGCCGCGTAGGCGACGTTGCCCGAGGCCTCCTTGATGCCCATGATGTTGGGGTGCGCGGCCAAGCGCTCTACGTTGCGCTCGCTGATACCGCAGCCACAGCGGCCGGGGATGTTGTACAAAATGCAGGGGATGTCCACGGCGTCGGCCACGGTCTTAAAGTGCTGGTAGATGCCCTCTTCGTTAGATTTGTTGTAGTAGGGGGTAATGAGCAGCAGACCATCGGCACCCAGGCCCTGGTAAGTGAGCGACTTAGTGAGCATGGTTTGCGTGGAGTTAGAGCCCGAGCCGGCAATAACGGGGACGCGGCCCGCAACCTGCTTGACCACTGCGGCGACAACGGAGTTGTCCTCGTCGTCGGTCATCGTGGCACTCTCTCCGGTGGTGCCCAGGGTGAGGATGGCGTCAGTGCCATTTTGCAGGTGGAAATCGATAAGGCGCTCAAGCGCGTCAAAGTCGACACTGCCGTCCTTTTTAAACGGCGTGACAAGGGCGACGATTGAGCCCTCGAGATTGCGGATATCCATGTTCTTCTCCTTCGCTTCCGCGATCTGGACGCGTTTGTTCCATTGGGCGGCGACTGCTAGGCGCTCGTCCTGAACGCGACGGCGGGCGGCATCGGCGCGCGATTTGGCCAGCAGCTCGCGGCCGCACGGCAGCACGTCGAGCGTGGCAAAGTAATCGCCCGGGCGCTCGGCGCGGCGGATGAGGTCTGCCGAGCCATCGGGGCGCAGCAGGACCTCGGCGGAGCGCAGACGGCCGTTGTAGTTGTAGCCCATGGAGTAGCCATGCGCGCCGGTGTCGTGAATCACGAGCAGGTCGCCCATGTCGATATGCGGCAGCTCGCGGTCGATGGCGAACTTGTCATTGTTCTCGCACAGATTGCCCGTGATGTCGTAGGTGTCCGTAACGGGCGTTGTGGTCTTGTCGTCGCCACCCGGCTGGCCCATCACCGTGATGTGGTGGTAAGCGCCATACATGGCGGGACGAATGAGGTCGACGGCACTGGCGTCCACGCCGATATAGTCCTTGTAGATTTGCTTCTCGTGGATGGCCTTGGTGACCAGGCACCCATAGGGGCCCATCATAAAGCGGCCCATCTCGGTACAGATCGCCACATCGCCCATGCCGGCGGGAACTAGAATCTCGTCGTAGGCCGTGTGTACCCCTTCACCGATGGCGTGGATGTCGTTGGCCTGCTGCTCGGGCAGGTAGGGGATGCCGACGCCACCAGATAGATTAATGAAGGCGACGTGTGCGCCGGTCTCGCGCTCCAGGCGTACGGCAAGCTCAAAGAGGATGCGCGCGAGCTTGGGGTAGTAGTCGTTGGTGACGGTGTTGCTGGCAAGGAATGCGTGGATACCAAAGTCCTCGGCGCCCTTGGCCTTGAGCATGCGGAAGGCCTCGAAGAGCTGCTCGGTGGTCATGCCATATTTGGAGTCGCCCGGGTTGTCCATGATGCCGTTGGAGAGCTGGAACAGACCGCCCGGATTAAAGCGGCAGCTGACCGTCTTGGGGATTGGCCCCGCAACGTGCTCAAAGAACTCGATGTGGCTGATGTCGTCAAAGTTGACGATGGCACCCAGCTTGTCGGCGAGCTCAAAGTCGGCCTCCGGCGTGTCGTTGGACGAGAACATGATGTCGTGGCCGGTGATGCCCAGTGAGCGGGCGATCATGAGCTCGGTATAGCTCGAGCAATCGCAGCCGCAGCCGTATTCGTTGAGGATGGAGATAAGTGCCGGGTTAGGGTTGGCCTTGACGGCAAAGTATTCCTTAAAGCCCGGGTTCCATGCAAAGGCGTCGCGCACTTCTTGCATGTTGCGGCGGATGCCCGCCTCGTCGTATAGATGAAACGGCGTGGGGAACTGCTCAACGATATGCTCGAGCGTTTCCTTGTCCACAAACGGCTTCTTTGCCACATATGCCTCGTTGGGAGTCAATGACATGTCCCGTAAACCTCGCTATCCAGACGGCGCTACCTGCGCATCGAATCCGCATAGCGTGGACCCAATGTCCGGATAGCGCTCCCGCATTGCTGCAGACAGTCCTGCGGGTGTTTCCCGCAGGCCCACCAGGCTGTTCGTGCCCGAAAAACCCAGTTCGGCGGGTTTCGCCTCCCCACGGGGTCAAAGTCTGCCGACTCGCCCGCGGCTCTTCGTGCCCGCGCCTCTATCAAGTGGTAAAGACCCTACCACGTTGCACTTTACCAAACAAGAGTATTCGTATATAACGTTTAAAAAATGCAGGGATATGCTGGAAACATGTGTGCCACAATCCTGTATCACAATAAGTTGCAGCAGATGTGCCTTACGAAGGGATTCTCTATGACCGAGCTCCAAGAACTCCGTCGCTATCGCCGCGATCTCCATCGCATTCCGGAGCTCGATTTCGATCTTCCGCAGACGATCGCTTATATCGAGGGCGTGCTGGCGCCGCTCGACTGCGAGCTGACCCATCCGTGCCCCAGCTGCGTCTGCGCTTTCTTTGACGCTGGCGTTGGTGCCACGCATGCCACGGCGATTCGCGCGGATATGGATGCGCTGCCCATTGCCGAGGCGACGGGTGCGGCCTTCGCCTCGTCTCATCCCGGTAAGATGCACGCTTGCGGGCACGACGGGCACATGGCCACGGCGCTTGCCGCCGCGACGTATGTCGACCGTACGATTCGCGAGCAGCCGGGCACCATTAAACGTAACGTGCTCTTTGTGTTCCAGCCGGCCGAGGAGACAACCGGTGGTGCCAAGAATGTGTGCGAGAGCGGCGTCTTCGAGCGCTACGGTGCCGACCGCATCTTTGGCTTTCACGTGTGGCCCGACCTTCCCGCCGGCACGCTGGCGAGCTGCCCCGGTCCGCTGCTGGCACGTTCGAGCGAGACGCATGTGCACATTCACGGGACGAGCATCCATATCGCCAAGACCTATGGGGTCCCGGTTGAGGAATCGCGCGATGCGGCGCTGGCAGCTGCCAAGTTCTTGGTTGCCGAGCGCGAGCTGATGGACGAGCTGGGCGCCGATGAGCCCTGCATTGGCAAGTTCGGCCTGCTGCAGGCAGGCACCGTCTGCAATGCGGTGGCGGGGGAGGCCCATGTTGCCGGTAGCTTGCGTGTGTTTACGGACGCCATGTTCGACCGTGCGCGAGAGGGCGTGCGCCGCGTGCTCGATGAGGCGTGCGCCGCTACGGGCTGTACGTACGATCTCGACTTTGCTGAAGGGTATCCGCCGGTCGACAACGACCCCGAGCTGTTTGCCAGCGTCGCACCTGCTTTGCCCGAGCTGCAACTCGTGGATGAACCGCTGTTAATTGCCGAGGACTTCGCCTTCTATCAGCGCCATCTGCCAGGCGTGTTCTTTTTGCTGGGCACGGGCGTGCCAGAGGGACAAGAAAACCCGATCGATGCTGATGGCTGCCCAGCCTATGCGATGAGCGCTCTGCATACCGATACCATGCTCTTTGACGAGGAAATCCTACTCAAAGGCCTCAATGTCTACAAACGATTGCTTGTGATGGAGTGACGATGAGGCGACGCCGACAATCTGTCGTGTACAGTCCTGGTGGGTGCGGGTGCGGCTTGCTGCTGCTCCCGGTTATTGCTGTGGGCATTGGCGTGATGTTTGCGCTTGCCGGGCTAGCCGCAGCGGCGCTCGTGCTGCTGATTGTCGCTATTGGCGTGACGATCTGGCTGTGTCGTTCTCGCGAACAGCGCCGTGCCGAAGGCAAGAGCAATGTTGGATGGACCATCTTTTTGGTTATTGCCTACCTGCTGAGCATCAGCTATTTGGCCTTCTTTATCCTGTTGGTTGTGAGCACCTTTACCGGGGAATCCGTCACGGTGGGTTGATGCACTGCCAGCAGACGGTCGCGTAAAGTGCGTTTGCTCGGCGTTTGGATAACTGCATTGGCCGTTTACCACAGCCTTAGCTCTCAGCTAATGAATCCAAGTTCAATCCTTTCTACGATGTGCTGTGTGCCGGCACGGTAGCCGGATCGTAGGAAGGATGAACAATGGCAAAAGAGGGAAAGAAGCCGATCGGCAAGATTGTCCTAGGCGTCATCGTGGTGCTGGTTATCGTCGGTGCCGTGGGCTCTATGGGTGGTAATTCAACCGATTCGTCTGCGAGCGATTCGGCAAAACCTGCCGAGGCGACACAGCAGGCTGAGGAGCAAAACGAACCGCAAGAACCGTATACCATTGCTGATGAGGCTGAAGACACCTCCAATCAGTTTGCCTACAAGATCACGGGCACGCTGACCAATAACACGGACAAGGAAAAGAGCTACATCCAGATTGAGTATGTTCTGTATGATGCCGATGGCAACCAGGTTGGAACGGCTCTTGCAAACACCAATCATCTGAAGGCGGGCGGCTCCTGGAAGTTCGAGGCGCTGGGTACGGTGTCTCCCGACCAGGTTGCTAGCTGGGAGCGTTCGGACGTAAGCGGTTTCTAGCATGTTGCATGCACTGGGGGAGGTGAAGTCGTATGCCCGATAAGAAACTGACCGAGGAGCTGCTCAACGAGCTCCTTGATGCGCCAAGTATCGATGGTTACATAAAGGAACACGACTTTGCCGCCCCGTCGCTTTCGGATTATCTAAAGCAGCTGCTGCAGGAAAAGGGACTGGAGCGTTCGCGCGTGGTCCGTATGGCCGACCTCAACGAGACGTTTGGCTATCAGATTTTTACCGGAGCGCGGCATCCGAGCCGCAATAAGGTGCTGCAGATTGCCTTTGCCATGGCGCTGACGCTCAAGGAGGCCAACCGCGCCTTGACAGCGGCAGGTGCCAATGTCCTCAACTGCAAAGATCGCCGTGATGCGATTATCATTTTCTGCATCGATCGTGGCTGCAGCCTGCAAAAGGTCAATGAGGAGCTGTACCGATTTGGTGAGGAGACGGTGAGTTAACGGCTGGCTGCCGGCGGAAGAGTCGGTCACGATATTTCGAAGGTGCAGGGCATGGGCGTCATGGGGCGTCCGTGCCCTGCGTTATTATGGACGCTATGGATAATCAGAGCTCAACATATTCCGACGACGGGCTGACGGCCGCGCTTGCCGGGCATCTGGCATCGCTCGACCGTGATGATAGCTATCGCGTAGACCGTGTACTCAAGCGTTCGGATGTTGAGACGACTGAGCTCGTGTACTTTGAGGGCTCCAGTGGCGGGTCGCTTGGGCCTTTTGTTCGCAAGCGTATCGACGCGTCGGTCCAGATTGGCGGGGCATATGAGCGTCTGTTTGCGGCCCAGCGTGCCGGACGACGCTATGAGCACTTGCCCCGGATTGTCGATTGCCGCCGCGTGGGCGACGAGCTTTGCGTGGTCATGGAATATATCGAAGGCGAAACGCTTGAGGCCCTGGTGGGACGTTTGGGCGCGACATCCGATTATGCGTGCGATCTGTTTGGCGCCCTTTGCGATGCAGCCGCTGAGCTCCATGCCGGCTTTGCGGCGGCCGGAGAGCGTCCGGTGCCGGTGATTCATCGTGATTTCAAACCCTCGAACATTATCGTTTCGGGTGTGCGATATACGGCCGACGCGGGTATGACCTTTTCGTCACTGGTGATTATCGATTTGGGGATTGCGCGGGTATGGCGTGACGGAGCCGATGCCGACACGGTTAAGTTTGGAACGCGACCCTATGCGCCGCCCGAGCAATATGGTTTTGGGCAGACGAGCGTGCGTAGCGATGTCTATGCGCTCGGCGCACTCCTGTTCTTTTGCTTGACGGGGATCGATCCTAAGCCGGGACGGAACATGCGCGAGCAATGCGAGGCGCGTGGCGTTCCCGCCCCGCTTGCCGATGTTATCTGCATGGCGATGGCGCTCGATCCGGCCAAGCGCTTTGCAAGCGCGGAGGCGCTCGGGCACGCTGCGCGCGCGGCATATGAGCTGTGCCTGCCTGGGCCTGGCTCGATTGGCGAGACGGAGCCTTCAGCGACGCAGACTGCTCCGCAAACGGCGGCATCCACCGCGCGACAGTCCCAAGATGTCTCGACGGTGGCCCCTTGCCACAAGGGCCTGCTTTCGCGGATCCCGGAGCCCATCGGGCGTATATGGAACGGCTTTATCTATGCAGCAACCTTGCTGCTGCTCGTCGGAAGCCATTTTGCCGTGTTCCAGCCCACGGGAGCCAACCGTAGCTATCCAACGTGGTTTTTGGCCCTTGAGTATTTTCTTATGGTCGATTGCATGGTGGTGCTCATTGCGTTTGGCATGCTCGACCGCCGCAGGCTTCGGCGCCGCTTTCCCGTGCTCGATCGCTATCGGGGTCGCGAGTTTGTCACGCTGTGGCTCAAAGCGCTGGGGATTATAGTCGCCATAATGATCGTGGTTATTGCCACCGGCAATGCGACTGGCATTGTTACCTAATGTGGCGTACTGCTCAAAGAAAAAGGGCCCCGATTGGGGCCCTTTGCAGCTATAGCTAGATGCGGTTCATCTGGCCGGCAACCTTGTTGTACCAGTCCTGCCACGTGGGCGGGCAGTACTTTTTGGCGGCTGCCGGGGTAAGCGTGGAGCCGTAATTGCGACCAAGATAGGCAACGTGGGCTGAGATGCCCTCGCTCCAGCTGCCAAAGCTGCGCCAACCGCCGCCAACGGCGCTCCAGCCCCAGGCGTTGTAAGAATTGGCGCAATAAGCACCCTTGGTGCTCTCGATACAGGCGATGGCGGGGGACCAACGGGGGTCGACACCGGTATTCCAGGCGGCGACGGCAAAGTTATAGCCCTGGCCTGCCATGGGGGAGCCGGCGAGATAATTGTCGATGCGGCTCGTCCACTCATTAATGAACGAATCGTAATCGGAGCTACCGATATTGGAGTTGTTCACCGTGGTGTCGATGGTGGTGTTGGTGTTGGTGGCCTGGCTGCTGGAATTGCTGCCGCTTACGCCCTCGCCCGAGAGCTTCTCGGCGGCAGCGGCCTTATCGGCCTCAAGCTTGGCAAGCTCGGCGGCATTTTCCTGCTCGGCTTTTGCCTGTGCCTCGCTGCGGAGCTGCTGGGCCTGCGCCAGCGCATCCTCGGCGCTTTTCTGCTCTGCCTCAAGCTGTGACTTGGCCTGCTGGAGCTCGGCCTTGTTCTGCTCGAGTTCGGTTTGCATATTGTTGAGCTCTTCGATCTCGTCGACGCTCGAGCTCGTGATCTGGTTGGTGTATTTGCAGGTCGTGATGAACTCACCCAGGCTCTGCGCATTGACCAGGAAGCTCACGATGGGGTTGGTGCCCTTCTGGTATTTATACAGATCGCGCATGGCGGAGCTCGCCTTGGCCTGCTGATCGGGAAGCTCGGCTTCGATTTGCTCGATGCTGGCCTCGTTGGTGTCGATTTGCTTCTGAAGGTCCTCGAGCTTGGTGCGGGCCTCGTTGTAGGCGCCCGTGGCGGCTTCGATCTTCTGCTGGGCGGCGGAAAGCTGATCCTGCGTTGCCTGCGAGGCGGCATATGCCGCGACGGGGGAGAGCATCGGCGTGGCCGTCAGTGCAACGGCGAGCGCGGCGCTCGTGATGATACGAGCCGGCTTCGACGCGATGAGCGCTGCGGTGCGATGGTTCGAATGCTGCATCCAGTCCCTCTGCAATCAATCGTAGGTTATGGTTCGAAAAGTATTCTACTACTGCTTTCGACCTCAACTTGAACCTTAAAGGTTCTAAAGGGTCAAGTTGAACTTGAGGCTTTGGCTTTGACCTGCAGTTATATCGAATTGTTGAGAAACCATAGAGTTCAACTTTAACGTTACGAGGACCTGTTTGTGGGCGAGTTTTGGGCTGTGAAAGCTCTCTTAACGTGGGGTTTTGCAACTACAGGGCCCTATCGCGGTGAGCGCGGCTTTCATACTAGATAATTGCGTTGATTGCCATAGATACGGTGGAGCTTTAGGAGGAGACGGCCCGGCACGTTAGAATAAACAGGTTGCATAAAGACCGCTCAGCGTATGGGCAGTTGATGATAGGAAGTATCCATGGCATTGCAGTTTACAGAGCGTGAGTTTATCCCCGTGCTGCTCGGTGGCGACATCAACGCCTATTCGGTGGCGCGCGCCTTCTACGAGGAGTACCAGGTCAAGAGTCTGGTCTTTGGCAAGTATCAGACGGGTCCCGCGTACCGCAGTCAGATTATCGACTACACGCCCAACGTGGATATCGATACCATGCCCGTGATGCTCAGGACCGTCAACGGCATTGCCCAAGCGCATGCCGATAAGACGATTGTCCTTGTGGGCTGTGGAGATAACTATGTTGCCCTCGTGGCTCAGGCCAAGGATGCCCATGAGTTGGCGGATAACATCGTCGCGCCTTACGCTCCCTATAGCATGCTTGAGCAGTGTCAGAAGAAGGAGATCTTCTACGAGCTGTGCGAGAAGCATGGCGTGCCCTATCCGCATACCTTTACCTTCACCATGGCGATGCTGAATGCCCAAGGCGAGGCACCTGCCGAAGTGCTCGACCAGATCGATTTTCCTTACCCGATGATCCTGAAGCCTTCCGACGGCATCATGTGGTGGCAGCACGAGTTCGAGGGCCAGAAAAAGGCCTATGAGATTGCCGACCGTGCTGAGCTGGAACAGGTCATTCGCGACTCGTATGCCAGCGGCTACACCGACGACCTGATCTTGCAGGATCGCGTGCCCGGCAACGACGAGTACATGCGCGTGCTCACCAGCTATTCCGACCGCAACGGCAAGGTCCGCATGATGTGCCTGGGCCACGTGCTGCTCGAGGAGCATCAGCCCCATGGCGTCGGTAATCACGCCTGCATCATCACCGAGCCCAATGACGAGCTTATGGGTGGCGTGCGCAAGTTGCTCGAGGACCTTCACTTTGTGGGCTATTCCAACTTTGACGTTAAGTACGACGAGCGCGACGGCTCGTTTAAGTTCTTCGATTTCAACACGCGCCAGGGTCGCAGCAACTACTACGTCACCAACAGCGGCTTTAACGTTGCCAAGTATGTGGTGGACGAGTATGTGTTCAACCGCCCGTTTGAGCCGGAGTTTGTGACGGCGCAGGACGAGGCCCTGTGGATGGTCGTTCCCATGGGCGTCGTCGACAAGTACGTCAAGGATCCCGAGTTGCGCGCGAAGGTGCATCGCCTGGACAAGGAAGGCAAGGGCGCCGACCCTTCGTTTATGAAGGGCGACTTTGTCTTTAACCGCTGGCTGCGCATGTGGCACACCAAGCTGCGCCACTTTAAGCTGTTCAAGACGTATTACAAGTAGATGAGCGCGGCGCCCGTCCGGTTTACATCGGGCGGGCGCGGGTATGATACGCGCAATTGCGCAAGCGTCACCAAGGAGGCGGCGATGGAAAAGCTGGGAGTTATCGGCGGCATGGGCGCCGAGGCCACGTCGTATTACTACGACCAGGTGGTGCGTCATACGGCTGCTGCCTGCGATCAAGAACATATCGACATGGTGGTGCTCTCCAAGTCGACCATGCCCGACCGCACGCTAGCCATTAAGACCGGCGAGCATGCCAAGCTGTTGGCGACCATGAAAGAGTGTGCCCAGGCACTCGAGTCGCTGGGCTGTGCGCACATTGCCATTCCCTGCAACACGTCACACTACTTCTACGACCAGATCCAGTCGTTTACCAGGGTGCCGATCATTCACATGCCGCGCGAGTCGGTGCGCTATGCTCTGGCCGGTGCGGTGATGGGGGAGTGCGAGTTCGATCCCAACCTGAGTATGCCGGCCGAGCCGGTGCACAAGATTGGCATTATGGGAACCGATGGCACCGTGGGCGCGGGCGTCTACGGCCGCGAATGTAAGGCTGCGGGTGTTGAGGTTGTCTATCCCAGCGAGAAACGTCAGAACGATGTGATGTCGCTTATCTACGATGATGTGAAGGCCGGACGTGAGCCCGATATGGATAAGTTCGATCGCGTGATGTGGGAGTTCGCCCGCAGTGGCTGCGACCGTGTCATTTTGGCTTGCACGGAGCTCTCGGTGCTGCAAAAGTATCGCGAGATGCCCGAGATCACCCTCGACGCCATGGACGTGTTGGTGCGCGAATCCATCATCCGCAGCGGCGCACTCTATCGCCTGTAGCCCTCGACCTGCCAAGAAGGGACAGGTTTATTTTGGCAGGTTTTATCTGGGGAAACAGTAAGGCCCCGGCTCGTTTGGTGCGAGCCGAGGCCTTTTGCGTTGGGCGGTTGCTGTCAGTGGTGAACTAGAACAGGAAGCCGATGGCGATGAGGGCGATGCTGGCGATGAGCACGGCGATGTCCAGGCCCTTGATGGGGTAGCGCTTGTACGAGCTGGCGCGCGTACGCAGATAGAAGCCGCGCTGTTCTGCCGCCAAGGCCGTGGCATCGGTTTTGCCCACGCTCGAGATGAGCAGTGGCACGCACAGTGGCAGCATGAGCTTAAGCTTCTTGATGGGGTTCTTGGTGTCGTACTCGACGCCGCGTGCGGTCTGCGCCTCCATGATGGCGTTCATCTCCTGACCAAACACCGGCACAAAGCGCAGCGCCGTGGTAAAGGTGAAGGCATAGCGATACGGCACGTGCAGCACCTCGACGCAGGCGTTGGCAAGGTCGTTGAGCTTGGTCACCATGAGCATGAGGATGAGTGGTAACGCCACGCCCAGCAGGCGCAGACAGGCCTTCGATCCTGTGATGAGGCCCGTGTCGGTGATAAAGCCCCACACCACGTTGCCATCGCGCATAAAGGCCAGCTGGAGCACCAGCATGATAAGCGCGAGCGGAATCAGCAACTTGAGTAGCGAGAACAGACGGTTGACGACGCCGGCATAGGCACCCAGAGCAAGGGTGAGTGCCAAAAAGCCCAGCAGCGCCACATAGGTGTCGGATAAGAAGATGCCGACGATGATGGCGGCGGCGAGGCCCAGTTTGACGACGGGATTCAGGCGATGCAGCAGCGTATCGCCCGGCATGTAGTCGATGACGTTAACCACGGTGGACCATCTCCTTGGTAATTCGAACGACATCGGTGACCTCGCTCACCTGCGCAAAAGCGGGCGAGACGGAAGATGCCAGACGGCGCGAGAGTTCGATGACCTGGGGCGGCTCAACGTAGGCATGCTGCATGAGTTCGATGTTCGAGAACAGCTCGTGCGTGCGGCCGCGGTCGAGGATGCGACCGTCGGCCATTACCACAATGCGCTCGGCAAAATCCGAGACGACTTCCATATCGTGGCAGACCATGATGACGGCGCAACCGCGCTCGGCCATGGTGCGTACCGTTTCCATCACAGTCATGCACTCGCGGTAGTCCAAGCCGCTCGTGGGCTCGTCGAGCACGACGATCTTGGGCTCAACCACTACGACGGAGGCAAGTGCCACCATTTGTCGCTGGCCACGCGAAAGCGAGAACGGTGCCTCGTCGGCGGGCAGACCAAAGCGGTCGATGACCAGCTGGGCGCGACGCAGAGCCTCGGCACGGTCCATGCCGCCCAGCTCCAAGCCAAAGGCGACCTCGTCGAGCACGGTATCCTTGCAGATCTGGCGGTCGGGGTTTTGGAAGAGCGTTGCGACCTCGCGGGCGATACGGCTCGTGGGGACCGCGGCAGTATCCAGGCCCGTAACGCGCACGCTGCCCGAGGCGGGCTTAAGCAGGCCCGTGAGCAGCTTGGTGAGCGTGGTCTTGCCGGCACCGTTCTGGCCGACGATGCCCACGAGCTCGCCAGGATAGAGCGTCAGGCTAAGGTCGTGTACGGCGGCGCCGCCATTGGGATAGGCAAACTCAACATGGTCGAAGGTGAGTACGGGTTCGGCGTCCTTGGCATGAGGACGCAACGACGGTGCATGCGGGGAACCGGTGGGCGCCTGGGCTTCGATGGCCGCGTGTGCGGGGTCGACGATGCCCGAAATCAGGCGCTCAGCCTCATCGACATCCAAGCAGGGGGTACCGCTTACCAGGCCATCGGCCTCGAGGCTATTGAAGATACGCGTGACGCGAGGGCAGTCGACGCCGATGGCACGGAGCTCGTCGGTATGCGCGAAGACCTCGTGTGGCTCGCCCTGCAGCGCAATTTCGCCATGGTTGAGCACGAACACGCGGTTGCAGTACTCCGAGAGCAGAGCGACCTTTTGCTCAACGACGACGATGGTGATTCCAAGTACGCGGTTTGCCTCACGCAGCGTCTCGAAGACCAATGTGGAGCTGGCGGGGTCGAGTGCCGCGGTGGGCTCGTCGAGAACCAAGACGCGCGGACGCATGGCGAGGATGGCGGCGATGGCTACCTTTTGCTTCTGTCCGCCCGAGAGGGTTGCGATCTCGCGGTCGCGCAGGTCGCTGATGCCGACGGTCTCGAGCGTTTCGCTCACGCGCTGCTCGATCAGGTCGTGGGGAACGCCAAAGTTCTCGAGTCCAAAGAGCATCTCGTCCTCGACGACCGAGGCGACCATCTGCGTGTCGATATCCTGCAGCACGCTGCCGACGATCTGTGACACGTCGGTCAGCGAGACCTCGCAGGTGTCATGGCCGTCAACCATGACGGACCCAAAGAACGCGCCGGTGTAGTGGTGGGGCACGGCACCTGACAGGCAGGCGGCAAGCGTGGACTTGCCGGCGCCCGAGGGCCCGATGATGCCGATGAAATCTCCCTTGTTCACGCTGAGCGAGATGTGGCTGAGCGCCTGCTCGGTCTGCGTGCCATAGGAGAACGAGACATCGTCGACGTTGATGATCGTTTCCATGGATACCTTTCATAGTCATTGGGGACGTTCTTACATGACTAGTCGTTTAAGAACGTCCCCAAGAGCTAGTTGTTTGGGACAGTCTTTGTTGGTGGAGTGCGGAGACGGCTTTACGAGGGGCCCCAGGTTGGCGCGAAAGAGGAGCGCAGCGTACTTGGGTACGCGAGCGACGAATGAACGCCAAGATGGGGTGGCTCGTAAAGCCGAGCGGGTTAATGGAGCCTAAGGGCCTTCTGGATGGGCAAGTAGAGGGCGCCGACCAGAATGGCGTTAAAGACGGCGGTCATGGCGACGACGGGCAGCATGGCGGCGGCGAGCTCGCCTACCACGCCGAGCATGGCCATCTTGATGACCATGAAGATGACGCCGGAGACAAAGGTGGTCAGGAAGGTTGCAACAATGGCGATGGCGGGCTTGACCTGACCGTTCTTGCCGGCGGCGTTGACGATGCCGGCCATGAGCATGGCGGCGATGCCCTCGGCGGCAAAATCGACGAAAGGCGAAGTGGTGGTGATCTGGATCACGGCAGCCGAGATGAGGCCAATGACGAGCGCCTGGCCGATGTTGGGGCGAACGACCAGGATGGTGAGGCAGAAGGCCGAGATGATGAACTCGGGGCTGATCATGCCGCCCGAGATGCCCGAGATGGCCTTGCCGACGGTGAAGTTGAGGATGAAGCCGGCGGCGAGCAGGATGGCGAGCAGGACGAGAGCACGGACGTCGAGTTTGCCGCGGTCGGCGGTCTGGACGGTGCGGGGCTGGGCGGCGGTGGTGTTCTGAGACATGGTGAAAATCCTTTCGGAATGGGAGTGCAAGAGAAAAGCGGAGGCGCGTGATGCGAATGCGATCGGGCTCGAGATAGAAAAAAAGGCCCCCGGTCGAAACCGGAGGCCTTCCAATCACCTAGAGCGCAAAAACAGGCGTGAGGGACTCACTGTCGACCGATCGTATTCGCATCACGCCACCACCAGTTGTTGAGAGACGTCATCGTGTTCTTCATGTTGGTGGCTCCTTTCGTGATGCCGTGGCGCGGTCGCACCTAGTTGCTGTTGCGCTGCACTATAGCACAGCGAAGTGTGTGCGGGGAAATCTTTTTTGAAAAGATTTCAGGCGGGTTTCCCACCGGTCAAAAGAGCGGGCTGAGCGAACGAGGCTGCCATCGCTGCCTTGCCCGCTCAGCTAGGACATGAGGGCCTTAGGCCTTCTTGCGACGATAGATCACGTAGGCGCAGACGCCGATGATGACGACGGCGCCAACGGCCATGGCAGCCATGTTGTTGCCCTCGGACTTCTCCTCGGTGGCCTCTGCCTCTTTGACCTCGGGCTCGGCTACATCCTCATCGGAGAGGGCCTCGTCGGCGTAGGTGATGGACTCGACCAGGCAGTCGTTGTCGGCATCGTAGTCACTCGGGACGAACTCCTCGGAGAAATCCTCCTCCTTGAGGTAGTCACGCATCTCCTCGAGCATAGCCTTGCACTTGAGGTAGGTGTTCTTGGTGGCAGCCTTGCCGGCCTTGTTGGCCAGGGCGGTGCGGGCCTCGGTGTCCTCGGTGGCCTGCATGGCATCGTCGACGGTCAGGTTCTGCTCGATGAGTTCCTTCTGCAGGGCGTCGAGATAGGCGCGGACGCCGGTGGCGCAGTGGTCGCGGTTCTCATAGGCGAGTGTGTTGATGTCCATGAGGACGTAGTTGATGGAGTTCTTGGGCTCCTCGTTGTTCACGACGTCTTCCTCTTCGCAGTGATCAAAGGAGACATCCTGATCGCTGAAGTAGGGGCTGACCTCGGTGAGCAGTGCGGAGTAGAAGGGGATGGCGACGGAGAATTCGGCGTTGGAGAGCATCTCCCACTGAATGGTCGCGATCTCGGGGTCCATGCCCTGACGGATCTGGAAGGTGTGGATCTCGGTGTTGCGGTTGGAACCAATGGCATAGGCGCCGTCGGTGTTGGCGTTGAGGCCGGCGACATTCTCGCCACGAGTAGCAAAGCTGCGGATCATCTCAAAGGTGTTCCAGTCGGACTTGCCGGGCTGGAAGAACAGCGGCTGCATCTCGTGGACCAGGGCGCCGGTCGTGGCGCGAGCATCTTCGCGCTCGTCCTTAACGATCTCGTAGTCGGTGCCCTCGGCAAGCGGAGCCATGAAGTAATCGCGGCCCTGGATATAGCGCGACCAAGAATGCATGGCCTGCTCGCTAATTTCCTCACCGTAGGTCTGGGCAACGTCGAACTGGCCGTCATCGAAGTACTTGGCAAAGCCCTTTTCTTCGGGCATGGTCTGAATGTCCTTGGAGTGGAGGCAGTTCTCGGTGTCGTCGAGGTTAACCTTGTAGTTAAGGTTGCCGATGTTGGGGTTGACCGAGGCGATGTCGTCGGTGAGCTTCATGGCAATCCACTGATGGCCAGAAAGTCCGGCGAACAGCCAGGTCTCGTTGTTGTCGGCGACGATGATCTGGTCGTTGGTGCAGATGCCCTGCTCGTCGACCAGACTTCCGAGGAGCTCGACGCCCTCGCGGGCCGTGGCGCTCTCGCCCAGGATGACGCTGGCGTAGTTGTATTCACCGATGCCGGTCTCCTCGGTGAGGGGGTCGGCCTCCTCGGCCTTCTCGTTGTAGGAGGTGCTCAGCGTGGCAGAGCAGGAGACGCCCTTCTCGTTGATGCCAGCCTCGGAATAAGCGTCATAGCGATCTTCCCACTGAGAGGGGTTGTCGCGAACGAAGGTGTAGCGATACGTGGGGCCCGTGGACTTGTACTCAAAGCCGGATTCGAGCGAGGTGTACTTGCTACCGTCCTTGTGCGCAGGCTCAATGCCAAAGTGCTTGATATAGCGTGTGCTAAAGTCCTCTGCGCGGCCGTAGTACGTGTTGCCGTCCGCCGTGAGTTTGCTGCCCATGTAGATCTGGGTGCAAGCGAGTGCCGAGGTCGGCATGGCCATAATGGCCGCAGCTCCGAATGCAAGGCCGCAGCCAAGCTTCTTGAGCGTGTTGACGGGATGAGTAAACCTCATGATCCCTCCCAACCGTTGAAACCCCGCGGAACCGTGCAGGATTTCAGCTAATAAATACATCTATTAGCCTATCGGAAGTCTAAAAAGTATTCACTAGATTCGGTGAAATACTCGATGAGCGTCATAAAATATGCGATGAGCGGATAAGAATACTCATTTTGTAGCTTTAGTTAAATAAAGGCACCCTGCATTTACTGCAGTGGAATAAAGCGCCAGACAATACTCAAAAGAAAACTCTCCCGCTGTTTAGAATTTGCATAAACAGCGGGAGAGTCGATAACTGGATGAATATCATACTAATGTGGTTTTACTTCTTCCGACGGTGGATCACGTTAATCGCATAGCCGACGAGCATGGCCAGAACAATGACGATAAAGCCGAGCAGGGGATTGTCGTTCATGGGGTCCTCCTATTTTCCGAGCGGGGAGAATTCGTCGACGATGAGGTCGAGGCATTGCGGAAGCGCGCGGGCACCAAAGACGCCCGAGTTGCTGGAGATGATCTCGCCATCGAACTGCATGCCCAGCGACGGCGTGCAGGTGATCTTGGCTTCTTTGGTCTGGATGATCTTGAACTGCGGACGGCCAAGCACCTTGCCGGCGGGGTCGAGCGCGGCGGTGATTACCGTGGGAAGCAGCTGTACCGTGCGTACGGGCTCGATGACCGCGATGTCGACCATGCCGTCGTTCATGCGGCAGTTGGGGAACAGGTTGATGTCGTTTTGGATGACAGACGTGTTGCCCGCCATGCAGCAGATGCCGTCGAGCTCCTCGACAATGCCGTCATGCTCAATGGTAAAGTGCGCCACCGTGGGGTTGGGCGTTGCGAGCGCGGAGAGGAAGTAGGCGATCTCGCCGATGTCGTTTTTAGTGGGAGCGGCTTTCATCATAATCTCAGCGTCAAAGCCCGAGCCGGCGATGATGATAAAGCCATGGCGCTTTTCGTTGCCGTTCTCGTCGAGCCAAAAGAGCTCGCCCATGTCGACTTTGACCGTGCGGCCGGCGCGGCATGCCTTGGCGAGCGCCGCTGCCTCGGGGGCATTGCCGATGTTGTTAAAGAATAGGCAGGCCGTGCCGGAGGGGAAAACGAGCGTGGGAACGCCGCAGCCGCGCATCTGGTCGAGCACATTGGAGACGGTGCCGTCGCCGCCCGAGACGACCACGCGGTCGAACTCGCGAACGTCTGCCACGGCGTCCTCGGGCTCCATGCCATCGCCGATAAAGCGCATCACGACCTCGTCGCCGCCCTGTGCAAGGGCGTGCGTGAATGCGTAGATTTCATCTGAGCTGGGGCCCGATGCCGGGTTGTGGATGATAAGGCAGCGCATACTTACGTTCCCGTTCTGTGACTAACCGAGTATAGTTGTAGGGCAATGCCGATATCCTACCCGTGTTTTTCGGGCCTAACCTTATTCGATGGGTTGATATGTACATTTCCACACATCAGGCTCTGCTCGACTTTTGCCAGCGCGCCCGCAAGTTCGACGCGATCGCCGTCGACACCGAGTTTTTGCGCGAGCGCACGTTCCATCCGCGCCTGTGCCTGGTTCAGATTGCCACCCCTGCCGAGAGCGTCGCCGTCGATCCCCTGGTGATCGACGACCTGTCGCCGCTCGCCGAGCTTATGGGCGATGAGAGCGTGACCAAGGTGTTTCACGCCTGCTCGCAGGATATGGAGGTTATGCTGCATACCGTGGGCGCGCTGCCGCGTCCGATTTTTGACACGCAGGTCGCCGCCGCCTTTTTGGGCGAGCGCCAGCAGATTTCCTACGGTGCGCTCGTGCAGACGTTCTGCGGCGTTTCGTTGCCTAAGACCGAGTCGCTGACCGACTGGTCGCGCCGCCCGCTGACCGATAAGCAGATTGAGTACGCGATCGATGACGTCAAGTACCTGATTGTTGCCTATACCGAGATGATGAGCCGCCTGCGCGAGCTGGGCCGTGTGGATTGGGTGCTCGATGAGCTGCGCCCGCTGGCCGATGAGTCGCACTACCGCGCCGACCGCCACGAAGCGTTCCGCAAGGTCAAGCGCATCAACTCGTGCAGCCGCCATCAGTTGGGCATTGCGCGCGAGCTTGCCGCCTGGCGTGAGGATCGGGCCGAGCGTCGCAATATCCCGCGCAAGTGGGTTATGTCCGACGATACGCTGCTGGCTCTGGTTAAGCGCAATCCCGTGCGTGTTGAGGAGTTCCGCAGCATCCGCGGTACCGACCAGCTGGGGGAGCGCGACGTGGACGGCGCACTCATGGCCATCAAGCGCGGTGCGAGCTGTCCGCACGATCGCCTGCCGCTTATGGTGCGCGGACATCGTCAGATCTCTCCGGAGCTGGAGAGCGTGACCGATCTTATGTATGCGCTTATTCGCCTGGTTGCCGAGCGCTCGGGCGTGGCGACCTCGGTCATTGCCTCGCGCGATGACCTGGCCGACTACATTGAGCATCCCGAGCAGAGCCCCCTGCGCGAAGGTTGGCGCTTTGAGCTTGTGGGCTCGCGCCTGGACGATTTGCTTTCCGGCAATATGGGACTCACCGTGAAGGACGGAAAGATTGAGTTGTTATAGGGAAGCCTAGTCTGCTGAGTGGGTAGAATGCCTCCAACGTGTAACTCGATTCGGAGGAATTTGCATGCCCTATTACTATGGATACGGCTTTGGCATCGATCCGCTGTACCTGCTGGTTGTCCTTGTTTGTACAGTGCTCGGTCTTGCCGCGCAGAGCTATATCAACTCGACGTACAAAACCTGGTCCAAGGTTCGCTCGGACGGCGACACGGGTGCCACGGTCGCGCGCCACATGCTCGATGCCAACGGTTGTAGCGCCGTGGGTATCAAGGGTGTCGCCGGTGAGCTCACCGACCATTACAACCCGCAGGATAACAACCTGTATCTCTCGGAAGCAAACCGCTCGGGCGGATCGGTCGCAAGCGTTGCCGTGGCCTGCCACGAGGCGGGCCATGCCGCCCAGCGTCAAAGTGGTTATGCCATGATGAAGGTGCGCACCGCCCTGGTCCCGGTCGTCAACTTTACCCAGAACACCTGGACCATCGTGCTACTCATGGGCCTGTTTATGAACATTGCGGGACTCACGACCCTCGCGCTGGTCTTCTTCTCGTTTAGTGTGTTGTTCCAGTTGGTTACGCTGCCGGTCGAGATCGATGCCAGCCGCCGCGCCGTGGCGTACATCGAGCAGTCGGGCATGAGCTCCAAGCAGGTCAATGGTGCCAAGAAGGTCCTGACGGCAGCCGCGCTTACCTACGTTGCTGCAGCGCTCACTTCGATCATTCAGCTGCTCTACCTGATGGCTCGCTACAACAGAAACTCCAACCGATAACAAATTGGCTTGACGGGCGCCGCGGAGATTTGTGTCCCCGCGGCGCTGTACTATGTGTTGGACTTGAATTTGCGCAGGGCCGGAGCCCTTGTGCACGATGACGAAAGGAGGCTGCGTGGCAGGCTGGAATCTGACCGGCAATGCCGTTTCCGCCGAGTTCGACGGTTCGGACGAGCAGGAGCGCAAAGAGCTCAGCGTGAGCCAGGCGGTGGAGATCGCCGCTGGTGCGCTCGATGCTATTCCGCAGCTGAGCGTCCTGGGCGAGGTCACGGGCTTCCGTGGCCCCAATGCCCGAAGCGGTCACTGCTACTTCCAGATTAAGGACGACTCGGCAGCCGTTGACTGCATCATCTGGAAGGGCGCCTATCTCAAGCGCACCTTCGATTTGCGCGACGGTATGCAGGTGAGCTTTAAGGGCAGCTTCAATCTCTACAAGCCTACGGGTCGCATGAGCTTTGTCGCCCGCTCGTTCTCGTTGGCGGGGGAGGGCTTGCTGCGTCAGCAGGTTGCGCAGTTGGCCGAAAAGCTACGTCGCGAGGGCCTGATGGACGAGGCACGCAAGCGTCGCATCCCAGTGTTCTGCTCGCGTGTGGCAGTCGTCACTTCGCTTTCGGGTGCCGTAATCGACGACGTCAAGCGTACGCTGCGCCGCCGCAACCCGCTTGTTGAGCTCGTCTGCGTGGGTGCCAAGGTGCAAGGCGAGGGCGCGCCGGCCGAGCTCATTGAGGGCTTGCGCCGGGCCGCTTCTATTACGCCGGCGCCCGACTGTATTTTGCTGGTGCGCGGCGGTGGCTCCTTCGAGGACCTCATGACCTTTAATGACGAGGAGCTTGCCCGCGCGGTGGCGGCCTGTCCCGTGCCTGTGGTGACGGGCATTGGACATGAGCCCGATACCTCGATCTGCGACATGGTGAGCGACCGCCGGGCCTCCACGCCCACGGCCGCGGCCGAATCGGTGGCGCCGGCTATGACAGAGCTGGCTGATGTGCTCGAGGCGCGCCACCAGCGCCTGGGCGCCGCAATGGCATCGATGATCGGGTCGAATCAGATCGACCTGGAGATGCTCGATCAGCGCGGTCGCCGTGCCTGGGATACCTATACGGCTCGCTTGAGCGACGCGCTCGATGCGGCCGCATACCGCCCGTGTCTCAACGATCCGACGTTTATGGTCGAGCGTCGCGAGTCTGAGCTTGCCCTGACGGCCGATCGTCTGTCCGGCGCCATAGTGCGCTCGGTCGGGGTTTTCCGCTCCAACTTCGAGCGTCTGCCCGAGCGCTTGGTCGCAAGCACCTCAGGGCTCGATGGCAAGCGTCATGCGCTCACGCTTGCGAGTTCCCGTTTAGAGCATCAGGGGCGCACGATGCTCAGCAAGCCAGCGTCCGACCTGGGCCGAGCTGCCGCGTCGCTCGATGCCCTGTCGCCGCTCAAGGTGCTTGCCCGCGGCTATTCCATCGCGTACAGCGATGATGGGGTGACTACGAGCGCCAAGACCTTTAAGCCCGGCGACGCCATCCGCGTGCGCATGGCAGACGGCAACGTGGCGGCAACGGTCGATACGGTCGAGTAAACCGCGTTTCATAGCGATAAACCTTTAGGAAAGGAAACAGATATGGCAGAGAAGACCCCGGTCGAGCAGCTTACGTACAAGCAGGCTTCGCAGGAGTTGGAGCTCATCATCCGCAGCTTGGAGTCGGGCGATATGGAGCTCGAGGAGTCGCTCGAGAGCTATACCCGCGGCGTCGATCTCCTCAAGAGCCTGCGTACTCGCTTGTCCGATGCCGAGCAGAAGGTCTCGGTGCTCCTGAAGGACGTCGACGGCAACGACGTGCTCGCCGACGGCGAAGCCGCCAACACCGACGACAACCTTTCGTTCTAGCCAACTTACAGCCTGCTTTGGGGTAGTCTTTTTGGGACGGGGCTTTTTTGACTACCCTTGCGCGACGGCTCGCCGAGCGTTTGCGTTTGCGAAAAAGTAGTCAAAAAAGCCCCGTCCCAAAAAGACTACCTTGGTCTGTGAGAAAGGAACCAACCATGTGTGATTGCATTTTCTGCAAAATTGCCAACCACGAGATCCCCTCGACCGTTGTCTATGAGGACGACCAGGTCATCGCTTTTGACGATCTCAACCCCCAGGCGCCGGTCCATACGCTCGTGATCCCCAAAAAGCACTACAGCGATATCGCCGACAACGTGCCCGCCGAGACCATGGGCGCCATGGCTCACGCCATCCAGGAGGTCGCCAAGGCCAAGGGTCTGGAGGACGGTTTCCGCGTCATTTCCAACAAGGGTGTCAACGCCGGCCAGACCGTCATGCACTTCCACATGCACGTCCTCGGCGGCAAAAACCTGGGCGAGAACCTCATCTGAGGGCGCGTAGCCCGTCGACTTGGCTGCCTTTGGAGTAATCTATGCAGCTTTCTCAACTCGAATACCTTCAAGCGGTAGCGAACTATGGCGGCGTGCGCAAAGCAGCTCGCGCCGTTCATGTGAGTCCGCAAGCCGTTTCGTCGGCAATCAAAAAGTTGGAATCTGAGTATCAGATTGTTTTGCTCGACCGATCGGCGGGGGAGGCTGTTTTGTCTCCGGCGGGCAGAGAATTTGCACGTCGTGCACGCGTGATCTTGGCACAAGTCGACGATCTCAAAAAGTACGCTCAATCGAGGGGCGACGGCGTTTCGCCCGATGGCCACTTTCGTCTTTACGCCCCCTGCCTTCATGGACGGGGGCGCCTTTTTGCCGAAAAATGGTATGACTCGTTTGAACGCTCGCACCCTCAGATTCATCTTGATGTGTGGCATCAGCCAACGGCTACATGCTTTGAATCACTTGTGCTTGGCATTTCGGATGCGGCCATCTCATTTGAGGAACCAAGGGACAGTGTCCTTTCTTCGAAATACTTGGGTGAAAAGGAGCTCAAGGTTCTTTCGTGCCCAGCGGGTCATCAATCTGTGGGTGCTATGACCGTTCGTGAGTTACTGGGCGGCAGGTTAGCTGTTCCCATTAATTTGTCGCCCTGTCTCAATGCAATCAACCAATGTCCCGAAGCTCAGCTGGTTAATTTTCGCTTCCGCGACGTCGAATACGGAAACAGAGCGCAGGCTGAGTTTCTTCAAGCCGGGGGATTGATATTGGGTTTTTCTGGCTCTTCTCTCGCATCTGATGGATCGGAAGTGAGCGAGTGCTCCATTGAAGCCTCACATGACGTAGCCTTGCCCATCTACTTTTGCTATCGACAAAATGCCTGGACCGATCGACACCAGACGGTCTTTCTTCACCTATTGCGTCATCTCGCTTCGTGAGGCCATTTGGCCTCGTGTCGTCAAGTGAATGTTGACGCCCTGCAACACATAGCTGACAGCTTTGCCCTCATGCTTTTCCAAGATTCCGATTTAGATTGCTGACTCTTGGAGGGCGGAGCATGAAAAACCGTACGGTTTTGCTTTATATGACGTTCGTTTTTTTTGTCGAACTTCAGCACCATTTTGTATTTTCTGACGGTTTACCTTGAATTCGTCGGATTCTCGATGGTGGCGATTTCTAGCATGATGATTGCATATCAAGTGAGTAAGTTCATCCTCGAAGTTCCCACTGGCTATATTGCTGATAGGTTTGGACGAAAGACAAGCGGTCTCGTTGGCGGTGTGGGGATGCTTGGATACTACGCCGCCCTGCTTCTCGTCCGTTCCCCTCTGCTTTTAATCGGTGCGTTCGCTCTCAAAGGTTTTGCCGTTGCATGTCTGAGCGGATCCATAGAAGCGATTTACATTGACAGCGTCTCTCAGGACCAGCTCGTAAGACTTAATGTCGTTGAGCGATTTGTTTTCTATGCCTCTTATGCCATCTCCGCTTGCGTGGGCGGTTTCATTTCGTCTGTCGGTGCATATCTCATTGGTCTTTCGGCAGATATCATCGCAATGGTGTTGACGTTGGTTGTCGTTGTCTGCATTCCTGAGATGCGAAGAGGGGGCACTGCGGGGGCACCTGAGCGTGGAATTAGCCCGAAGATGATCGGTGCCGCTATTGCGTGTAATGGCATTCTTCGTTCAGCGTTCATCATGGACTGTTCTCAGGCATTTGCTTTTGTCGCCCTGGAAGACTTTTTCTCACTGCTGCTTGCGGGTCGCGGAATGAATGCCGTCGCTTCGGGTGTGACCATTGCGGTCCAGCTCCTTGCCTCGGCCTCCATGGGGCTTATTGTGCCCAGTGTGATTGCTCATGTCGACAAGGGCCGTTTTGCGCGTATTTGCGGCATCATTCGCTTAGTATTGACAGCTTTGTTTTTGATCCCCCTTGCTCCGGCTAATTTGCTGCCCGTGTTCTATGTGCTGCAGACGGTTGCGTACTCGTTGTTTGCCCCAATCAAATACTCAGTTTTCCAAAATGCTGCCGATTCATCGATGCGCTGTTCACTGATTTCGGTTCAAAGCCAGATGGTGGCGGTGGGTGCTGTTCTTTTCTATCTGCTCAACTCTGTGCTGAGTTGCGTTGCGGGCATTCGAGTCGTATTGCTTGTTGCGCTCGGGATTTCTTCCCTGGTGTATATCCCCGCGCTATTTTGTCTTACAAGTCAAAGGCCATGAGTATTTAGGCACCGATAACTTATATATCAACGCAATAAACCCGAGCGCGAGGGCGTTTAGGTTTATTATTGATGCGTATGTAACCTGGCGGCGCCACACCGCCTGTTAGTAGGGAGACACATGAACGTTCTGGTCGTCAACGCAGGATCTTCGACCCTTAAGTATCAGGTCATCGATACCAAGTCCCACAAGGTGTCCGCAAAGGGCTCCTGCGAGCGCGTCTGCTTTACCGGCGGTACCTTCACCCACGCTGCCAACGGTTCCAAGAAGGTGACCGAGAACATCGAGTTCCCCGACCACAAGGTCGCCATCGAGGTCGTCCTGAAGGACCTCGAGGCCAACGGCGTCAAGATCGAGGGCATCGGCCACCGTATCGTTCAGGGCGGTTGGTACTTCGGCGATTCCTCCCTCGTCGACGAGGACGTCCTCGCCAAGATCCGCGAGGTCGCTCCGCTCGCCCCGCTGCACAACAACCCCGAGGCCAACGTTATCGAGTACTGCCTCGAGCAGTATCCCGACCTGCCCAACGTCACGGTCTACGACACTGCTTTCCACTTCAATATGCCCGAGGTCGCCCGCACCTACGCCCTGCCCAAGGACGTCTGCGACAAGCTGCACATCCGTAAGTACGGCGCCCACGGCACCAGCTACCGCTACATCTCCAAGAAGGTTGCCGAGATGACCAACGGCGAGGCTCGCAAGGTCGTCGTGTGCCACATCGGTTCCGGTGCCTCCCTGTGCGCCATCGAGGACGGTAAGTGCATGGACACCACCATGGGCTTGACGCCGCTCGATGGTGTTATGATGGGCACCCGCTGCGGCTCCATCGACCCTGCTACCGTGTGCTACCTGCAGCGCGAAGGCGGCTACACCTTCGACGAGGTCGACGAGATGATGAACAAGAAGTCCGGCCTTTTGGCTGTGACCGGCGGCAAGACCAACGACTGCCGTAACGTCGAGGAGCTCGCCGCCGCTGGCGACCCCGAGGCTCAGCTCGCCTTCGATATGTTCGTCTACAAGATTGCCGCCAAGGCCGCCGAGATGGCCACCTCCATGTGTGGCATGGACACCCTGGTCTTTACTGCTGGCATCGGTGAGCACGCTCCGGCCGTTCGCGCCGGCGTGGCCGATCGTCTGGCTTTTATGGGCGTCAAGATGGATCATGCCCGCAATGCCCTGCGCGGCGACGGCGCTTGGTGCCTGTCCGCCAAGGATTCCAAGGTCAAGATTTTTGTCATCCCCACGGACGAGGAGTTCATGATCGCTTCCGACGTCGAGCGCATCGTCAACGCCAAGTAATTGCAAGAGGGGAGGGGCTGGACAGCAACATGCCGTTTGGCCCCTCTTTTGCGCTCGTTGGGCGATATGCATGATAGCTATTTATCAAGCTGTGATAACTTCTTATTAACATACGGCCGCCTTAAGGGCATGCCGACCGTATTGCACCGCAAAGGAGTCTCATGAACGTACTTGTTGTTAACGCCGGCAGCTCAAGCCTTAAATATCAGCTCTTGGATACCGATACCCGCGAGGTTTTCGCCAAGGGCAACTGCGAGCGTATCGGCTCGGACATGGGCATCTTTGGTCACGCCGAGAACGGTGGCGCCAAGCAGACCGAAGAGGTTCCCTTCCCCGATCATCGCTCGGCCATTGCGCGCGTACTCGAGGAGCTCGAGAAGACCGACTTTACGATCGATGGCATCGGCCACCGTATCGTTCAGGGTGGCTGGCATTTCGATGATTCCGCGGTCGTCGACGATGAGGTCATGGCTAAGATCCTTGAGGTGGCCCCGCTCGCCCCGCTGCACAATTACGGCGAGGCCGCGGCAATCGAATATTGCCGCGAGAAGTATCCGGAGCTGCCCAATGTGGCCGTCTTCGACACCTCGTTCCACATGACCATGCCCGAGGTCGCCTACACCTACGCCCTGCCCAAGGACGTGTGCGACAAGTACCACGTGCGCAAATATGGCGCGCACGGTACGAGCCACCGTTACGAGTGGATGATGGCCAAGGAGATCCTGGGTGCGCGCTGCCACCGTCTGCTTTCGTGCCATCTGGGCAACGGCGCCTCGCTTGCCGCCATCGAGGACGGTGTGTGCCGCGATACCACGATGGGCCTCACGCCGCTTGACGGTCTGATGATGGGCACCCGTTGCGGTTCTATCGACCCGGCCACCGTGTGCTACCTCCAGCGCGAGGGCGGCTACACCTACCAGGAAGTCGATGACATGATGAACAAGCAGTCCGGTCTGCTTGCCATCTCGGGCATCTCCAACGACGCCCGCGACATCCGTACGCGCGCCTCCGAGGGTGACGAGCGCTGCCTGCTCGCCTTCGATATGTTCGCCTATAAGGCCATGCAGCAGGCCGGTTCCATGATCGCCTCCATGGCGGGCGTGGACACCATTACCTTTACCGCCGGCATCGGCGAGAATGACTGGTCGATCCGCAAGGCCTTCTGCGACTGCTTTGAGTGGCTGGGCGTGCGTATCGACAACAACAAGAACCGCGAGGCCGTGGGCAACGGCCCGCAGGTCATCAGCGCCGCCGGCTCTTCCGTCACGGTTATGGTCATCCCCACCGACGAGGAATACATGATCGCCCACGACGTCGAGCGCCTGACCAAGAACAACTAGCGCTCATTTGCAATTGAATGAAAGGCCTCCAGAGCAAACGGCTCCGGAGGCCTTTTTGTTGGCAGAAGGACGACGACCCAAGCTTTGCCGCCTTCGGTGGGATACGTCCGCTACTCAGCCATCTGAGCCTGGACGGCGGTGATGGCCACGACACCCACGATGTCGTCGGCAGAGCAGCCGCGCGAAAGGTCGTTAACCGGCTTGGCGATGCCCTGCAGGATGGGGCCGTAAGCGTCGGCGCCGGCGAAGCGCTGGACCAGCTTGTAGCCGATGTTGCCGGCCTCGAGGTCGGGGAACACAAGCACGTTGGCCTTACCGGCGACGGAGGAGCCGGGAGCCTTGAGCTGGGCGACGGTGGGAACGATGGCGGCATCGAGCTGCAGGTCGCCATCGATGGCGAGCTCGGGGGCCTTCTCCTTGCAGAACTTCACGGCCTCTTGGACCTTCTTAGCGACCTCGCCGCCGGCGGAGCCCATGGTGGAGTAGGAGAGCATGGCCACGTGCGGCTCGACGCTGCCCATAAAAGTGGACCAGGAGTGAGCGGAGGCGATGGCGATCTCGGAGAGCTCGTCGGAGGACGGGTTGATGTTGAGGCCGCAGTCGGCGAAGATCAGCGTACCGTCGGTGCCGAACTGCGGGGTGTCGGTGCACATCACGAAGAAGGCCGAGACCAGCTTGGTGCCCGGGGCGGTCTTGAGGATCTGCAGCGCGGGGCGCAGGGTGTCGGCGGTGGAGTGGCAGGCGCCGGAGACCAGGCCGTCGGCGTCGCCCATCTTGACCATCATGGTGCCAAAGTAGGTGGCGTCCATCACCTGGGCGCGAGCCTGCTCGATGGTGACACCCTTCTTGGCACGGAGCTCGGCAAACTTCTGCGCGTACTCCTCGTGCTTCTCGGCATTGCGCGGATCGATGACGGTGGCGCCGGGAACGTTGATCTCGTCGGGGTTGCCCAGGATGACGATCTTTGCCAGGCCCTCCTCGATAATCTTGGTGGCCGCGACGATGGTGCGCGGATCCTCGCCCTCGGGCAGGACGATCGTCTTAAGGTCGGCCTTGGCGGCAGACTTCATACGGTTAAGGAAATCGCTCATGTTACTCCTTACAAGCGTTTCACTAAGCTCCAGGCGCCCGGCTGTTCACGAATAAACCCGCTGCTAGCGGGTTTACCTTTCAAATTTGTACGCCGCGGTGCTTGAGCTTTCCTTGTGTGGCAAGCTCATTATAGGACGCATTAGCGCTATAATCGCTCTGATAAATATGTCTCGAAGAATGTTCGAGAAAAGCCCAGCTAACGAGCCCGTGGCTTTTGACAAGGAGTATCGATGCAGATTACCTCAGGCCTGCCTGAAGGCTTTAACGCCGGCGCGTACGACATGATTGTCGTCGGTGCTGGATATGCCGGTGCCGTTTGCGCCCGCCGTCTTGCCGAGACCATCGGCTATCGTGTTGCCGTTTTGGAGCGCCGTAGCCACATTGCGGGCAATGCCTATGACTGCACTGACGAGGCCGGAATCCTGATCCACGAGTACGGTCCGCATATCTATCACACCTTTAACGAGCGCGTGCACAATTTCCTGTCGCGCTTTACCAAGTGGACGGATTATCAGCACAAGGTGCTCGCCAACATCAACGGCACCCTTATGCCCGTGCCCTTCAACCATGCGAGTCTCAAACTCGCCTTTGGTGACGAGCGCGGCGAGGAACTGTATCAGAAGCTCGTGGAGACCTTTGGCAAGGATGTCAAGGTGCCCATTATGGAGCTGCGTAAGAAGAACGACCCCGACTTGGCCGAGGTCGCTGATTACGTCTACGAGAACGTCTTTTTGCATTACACCATGAAGCAGTGGGGCCAGACGCCCGACCAGATCGATCCCTCGATCACCGGCCGCGTTCCCGTCTTTGTGGGCGATGACGATCGCTACTTTCCGCAGGCTCCTTTCCAGGGCATGCCGCAGGACGGCTATACCGCGCTGTTCGAGCATATGCTCGATCACGATCTGATCGACGTGTTCTGTGACGTAGACGCCCGTGACCTCTTTGAAATCGACGAGACCACCGTCAAGATCGACGACAAGGTCTATGGTGGCGAGATCGTCTACACCGGTCCGCTCGACGAGCTGTTCAACCTCGACCTGGGCGCGCTGCCGTACCGCACACTCGACATGAAGTTCGAGACGCTCGATCTGGATCAGTTCCAGCCCGTGGGCACCGTCAACTACACCACGAGCGAGGACTATACGCGCATTACCGAGTTCAAGAACATGACCGGTCAGGTCCTGCCCGGCAAGACCACCATCATGAAGGAGTACTCCAAGGCCTATACGCCCGGCTCGGGCGAGACGCCGTATTACGCCATCCTGGAGCCCGAGAACCGTGAGCTCTACGAGCGCTATCTTGAGCGCGTCCAGAACCTGACGAACTTCCACCCGGTGGGTCGCTTGGCCGAGTATCGTTACTACGATATGGATGCCGTGACCAACTCCGCCCTCGATCTTTCGGATGAGATTATCGCCTGCCATGCATAAAGTCATAACATTCGGTATTCCCTCGTATAACGCCGCCAAGGACATGGACCATTGCATCACCTCCATTCTGGAGGGGATCAATTATGCCACCGACATCGAGATAATCATCGTCGATGACGGTTCCAAGGACGAGACGGCCGCTAAGGCCGACGAGTGGGAGACGCGTTACCCCGGCATTATCCGCGCGGTGCATCAGGAGAACGGCGGCCACGGTATCGCCGTCCTTTCGGGCTTGCGCGAGGCGCAGGGCACCTATTACAAGGTTGTCGACTCGGACGACTGGCTCGACGGCGCTGCCCTTTCGACCATGCTTTCGATCCTGCGCGGCTTTGAGGAGCGTGACCAGCGCGTCGACCTGTTTGTTTCGAACTACGTGTACGAGAAGGTTTACGAGGGTACGCATACCGCTATCGGTTACAAGTTTGCCCTGCCGCGCAAAAAGATTTTTACTTGGGATCAGATCGGTCATTTCCGTCTGGACCAGAACCTGCTCATGCACAGCCTGTGCTACCGCACGGATGTGCTGCGCGCATCCAACCTGCCCATGCCGCCGCACACGTTCTATGTGGACAACATCTACGCCTACGTGCCGCTGCCGCGTTGCAAGACTATCTATTACGCCGACATCGACCTCTACCGCTACTTTATCGGTCGCGAGGGTCAGAGCGTCAACGAGGCGACGATGGTTAAACGCCTGGACCAGCAGTTCCGCGTTACGCGCATCATGATGGAATCGTTCCACCTGTACAGCGATGTCGAGTCGTCGCGTCTGCGCTCGTACATGATGGGCTATTTCACCATGATGATGGCGATTTGCTCGGTGCTTACCAAGCTTTCCGATGAGGATTGTGCCGATGAGCGTCTGAAGACGCTGTGGGGCGATTTGAAGTCCTACGACGAGCGCATGTATCGTCGTGCGCGCTACGGCGTGGTCGGCTTCTTTACCAACCTGCGCGGACGGGCCGGGGACAAAACCACACTCGGCCTATACCGTCTTGCCTCAAAGATCTTCAAATTCAACTAGCTGCCGAGTAATCGCTGCTGATAGGTTGACTGGGCCCCTTGGCCTTTAGTTTGCTACTGCGAACAGTCCTGCTCGCACGGAAAGCACATTAAGTGCTTTCCGGCTCGTGCGGAACTTGTATCAAACTAAAGGCCAAGGGGCCTCTGCTATAAGAATCGATTGTCAGGTTATTTGAATTTGAAGATCTTGGACGCGCGGTACACAGGGGCCTGGGCTGAAAGGGATCTGGTTGAGTAGGTTGCCCGGTGGGGCTTGGTTATGTTTGTCGCGAGTTCCGCACGAGCCGAAGAGCACTTAATGTGCTCTTCGTGCGAGCCAGGACTGTAGAGCAGCAAACATAACCAAGCCCTACCGGGCAACCGGTCAGGTGAGGTTACTTTGCGGCGCCGGGGATGCCGTGGGAGGTTTTGGCGGTTTTGGCTCCGTTTACGATGGCGGTTTCCAGCGCCCTTACGGCGAGCATGCCCAGCAGGTCTAGGGGAATGGCGGCGCTTGCCTGGGCGCCCAGTTTGCCACTGGCGAGGGTGTAGATGGTGTCGCCGTCGTTGGTGGTATGCGTGGGGCGAATGGCGTGCGCGTAGGCGTCTGCTGCCATCTGGGAGACCTTGGTGGCCTGGGCCTTGGTGAGCTCCACGTTGGTGACGAGGCAGCTGATAGTGGTGTTGGTGCGGTCGAGCGGCATCTGCATAGAGCCGGCGGCGGCAAAAGCGGCGAGCTCCATATCGATGATCTGGTCGCTATCGGCTGCTGCGCGCATGCCTGCCACCCACTCGCCCGTGGTCGGGTCGACGACGTTGCCGCAGGCGTTGACCGAAACCACGGCGCCTACCTTAACGGGACCGAGCGCCACGGCGGCAGTGCCAAGGCCGGCCTTCATGCAGGTGGCGGGGCCCATGAGCTTACCTACGGTAGCGCCGGTGCCGGCGCCCACATTGCCCTGCTCGAGTGTGGTGGGGGTGTTGTCGAGTGCCTCGCGCACGGCGGCGATGCCGGCCTCTATGTCGGGGCGCACGGTGGGATCGCCAAAGGCGAGGTCGAAGATGCAGCTGGAGCACACGATAGGCACCTGCGTGGGGCCGACGGGAAGGCCGATGCCGCGGCTCTCGAGCTCGCGGGCGACGCCGCTTGCGGCCTCCAGACCAAAGGCCGATCCGCCCGAAAGGCAGACGGCGTGGACCTTGTCGACGGTGTTCTCGGGTCGCAGCAGGTCGGTTTCGCGCGATGCTGGAGCACCGCCGCGAACGTCAGCGCCGCCGGTGGCGCCCTCGGGTGCCACGATTACGGTGCAACCGGTGCCGGCCTCCTCGTCCGTATAGTTGCCATAGCAAAAGCCATCGACATCGCAGACGTCAATGGCCTCGAGCAGTGTATCCATGTTTAACTCCTATCGGTTTTCCGCCGCGCCATGTACCCGGTCGGGATCCGTACGGTACGCCAAAATTGTAGGCGCTGGGGGATACTCAGCGCCAGGTACAATTACGAGAGTTTTTGAATCGCGCGCGCGACGCGAGCGATGGGTAGGCCCACCACGTTATAGAAGTCGCCCGATATATCATGCACGAGCATGCGTCCTCCTGTGCCCTGAATGCCGTAGGCGCCGGCCTTGTCCATGGGCTCACCCGAGGCGACGTAGTGCTCGATCTGTTCGTCGTTGAGCTCGTAGAACGTCACGTCGGTCACATCGACAAAGGACAGGCTCTCGGCGGCGTGCGGAGCCGTGGCGTCGCCGGCCTTGACGATGCAGACGCCGGTCGCCACCTGGTGCGTGCGGCCCGAAAGCTCGCGGAGCATGGCGCGCGCCTCGTCCTCATTTGCGGGCTTGCCCAAAATTCTACCGTCAAACGTGACGATAGTATCGGCAGCGACGGTCAGCTCGTTGGGCTCGGCGCGTTCAGCGGCGACGGCAGCGGCTTTGGCGCGTGCCAGGCGCTCGACGAGCGTAAGCGGAGCTTCGCCATCAAAAGGCGTCTCGTCGATATCTGCTGGAATCACGCGAATGTCATAGCCCGCTTCGCGCATCAACTCGATGCGGCGCGGTGATTGCGAAGCCAAAATCATAGCTGAATGCCCTCGGCAACCTTCTCGACGGCCTTGTCGCCGGCGAGCGTGCGCAGCAGCTCAAGCGCAAAGGGGAGCGACTGGGCCATGCCGCTGGCGGTGATGATGTTGCCGTCTTGCGTAACCTTCTCGCCGGTATAGGCGCCCTCGGGGAAGCATTTCTCAAAGCCAGGGAAGCAAGTGGCGTGGCGCCCCTCGAGCAGGTCGAGCTCACCCAGGATAAACGGGGCGGCGCAGATGGCGGCGACGTGCTTGGTCGCAGCGAACTCGCAGACCACGTCGCAGACGCGCTGATCGGCGCGCAGGTTGGTGGCACCGGGCAGGCCGCCGGGCAGCACGACGCAGTCGTACTCGTCAAAATTGATCTCATCAAAGAGCGCATCGCAGGTCACGGGGATCTGCAGCGAGCTTACGACCTCACGCGTGGGCATGATCGAGACGAGCGTGGCACGCACGCCGCCGCGACGCATGACATCGACCATGGTCAGGCATTCAATAGTTTCAAAGCCATCGGCGGCGAGAACGGCAACGCTGGGCATGAGGGTTCCTTTCATAGGGCGGCATACAATTAGCCGTCTTATACCCCGAAGACTCATGCTTGCCATGCCCCATTCTCAAATGATTTTTCTGGGACGGGGATTTAATAATCATTGTGTACCGAATGATTATTAAATCCCCGTCCCAGAAAAATCATTTGGGCGGTGGGTTCGAGCAGTTGGGTTAGTTGCGCTTGAGGTGGACGACGGTTTCGCAGTGGAAGGTTTGCGGGAACAGGTCGACTGGCGTGATCTTTACGGGGGAGAAGGTGCCTTCTTCGACAAAGCGTTTGAGATCGCGCGCCAGGGTGGCCGGGTCGCAGCTCACGTAGGCGACATCGCGAGCACTCGTGCTGGCGATAAGGTCGATCGCCTCGGGGGCGAGGCCTGCACGCGGCGGGTCGACCACCAGGACATCGGCGTCCTGATCGGGGAACTCGCGCACGGCATCGCCGCCGATGACGTCGACGTTGTCGAGTTTGTTGATCTCGAGGTTACGGCGCAGGTCGCGCACGGCCGGACCGTAGGCCTCGACGGCGGCAACAAAGTCGCAGCGGCGGGCGAGCGGCAGGGTAAAGGTACCGGCACCGCAGTACAGGTCCACGGCCAGCTCGTCTTCCTGCGGGTCGAGGGCGTCCATAACGAGCTCAATCAAAATCTCGGCACCCTTGGTGTTGACCTGGAAAAACGACGGGGCCGAAAGGCGCATCTGGCCGTCGGCGATGTTCTCGGTCCAGGAGCCCTCACCGGCGAGCATCTCAACCTTGGAGACGCGGCGGGCCTTCTTCTCACCCTTGCTCATAACGCGCACTATGCTCGTGGGGTGTGCGGCGTCTGCCAGCACGCGCGAGACTTGCGAGCGCGGGAACGAGCCCGTGGGCGTCCAGAGCGCGACCTCGAGCGCTTTGGTGCGACGCGAGGCGCGAATGCCCACGCGCTCCAAGCCCAGGTCGTGGCTGCCGCTCAGATAGTTAAGCGCGCCGACGACCGATTTGAGCGCCTTGGGAAAACGCTTATCGAACAGCGGGCACGAATCGACGGTCACGATCTTGGTGGGATCGACGCCGTGCATGCCAAGACGAACGCGGCCGTTAACGACGGTCGGTTCGAGCTCAATTTTATTGCGGTAGCCCCAATCGTCCTTGGTGTGGCGGATGGGCTGCACCAGCTCGTCGACTTGCTCAGGGGTGAACTTGCCGATGCGCTCGAGCGTGGAGCGCAGGTTTTGCTCCTTGGCGGCAAGCTGAGCGGTGCGCGAGAGATTGCCCCACGAGCAGCCACCGCAGACGCCCACGAAGGGGCAGGGAGGCTGAATTCGATCGGGGCTCGGCTCAAGAATCTCGGTGGCGCGGGCGCGCATAAACGACTTGCCGTCCTGCACGATTTCGACCTCGACGGTATCGCCCGCCACGGCGCCCTGCACAAATACGGCCTTGCCGTTGTCGGCGTGCGCCAGACCATCGGCGCCATACGTCATCGATTCTATGGTGAGCTTCATATTCCTGCCTGTCATTCGCGTTGTTGTCCGCAACCATGGTAGCAGGGAAAAGCGCCCCGTACCTGAGGCATTCCTCAAATACGGGGCGCTTCTACAAACGTCTATTTCGTCTTGCCGGTAATGAGCGTCTTAAGGCCTAAGCCGATCAGGCCCAGACCCATACGCACACGGCCGGGGCGATGGCGCTCGATGGCCTTGGTCTTGCCGGCGGGTTTCTCGCGGTGGGCGCTTGCATGGGGCGCGGACTTGACGGTCTGCGGCCGAGGCTGGGGCTGGGGCTGGGGCGCAGGCTCGGGTTCGGATTCCAGGTCGGGTTCAATGACGGTTGCCTGGACCTTCTGGACCTTGGGAACGTCCGCCTGGGGCTTGGGCTTGGGGCCCAGAACAGGTGCGGATACCGGTTTTGCTTTGGCGACGGGCTCCGAAGCCACGGCTGCGGACTCGGCGTTGCGATAAGCGCGCTCCAACAGGAACTCCTGCGAGTTAAAGGGCTTCTCACCCTCTTTTCGCTCTACGGGAACCCAGGTGCCGTCGCTCGTCAGGCTGCGTGCCTTCACGTTGTCGCGCAGCTGCACGCCCATGTACTCGTGCACCAGCGCGCGGCAGGTGGGGTCGAGCACGGGGAAGGCGATCTCTACGCGATGCTCGGTGTTGCGCGTCATCATGTCGGCAGAGCTCAGGTAGATCATGTCCGAGTCCACGCCGAAGGCATAGACGCGCGCGTGCTCCAAGAAGCGTCCGACGATAGAACGTACGTGCACGTTTTCGGTCTTGCCCGCAATGTTGGGCTTCAGGCACGAGATGCCGCGGATGATCATGTCCACGCGCACACCGGCACACGATGCCTCGGCGATCTTGTCGATGACCTCGCGGTCAGTCAACGAGTTGAGCTTAAAGAATACGCGCGCGGGCTCGCCGGCGAGAGCGCGTTGGATCTCGCGGTCCAGACCGCGCATGATGAGTGGCTTAAGGCCGACGGGCGCCACGCCCAAAAAGCGGTAGTCGCCGCGCAGGTTGCCCAGCGACAGGTTGCGGAAGAACAGGTTGGCGTCTTCGCCGATCCCGGGATGGGCGGTCATGAGCATAAAGTCGCTGTAGAGCTTGGCAGTCTTCTCGTTAAAGTTACCGGTGCCCAAAAGCGTGAGTCGGGTGAGCGCCATGCCCTCGCGATAGGTGAGCTGGCAGATCTTTGAGTGGCATTTAAAGCCCTCGGAGCCATAGATGACGGTGCAGCCCGCTTCTTCCAGACGCTCTGCCCACTCGATGTTATTTTGCTCGTCAAAGCGCGCGCGGAGCTCCATGAGCACCGTGACCTCTTTGCCGTTCTCGGCGGCGTCAATCAACGACTCGCACAGACGACTCTGCTTGGCCACGCGGTAGAGCGTGATGCGCAGCGAGATGCACTCGGGGTCGTATGCGGCCTCGTGTACCAGGTCCAGGAACGGATTCATGGCCTCGTAGGGGTAAAAGAGCAACTTGTCGCCCTGCAGCACCTGCTCGCGAATGGAGCGGGACATGTCGATGGTGGGGTTGGGCTGCGGCTTAAACGGCGTAAAGAGGAGCTCGTTGCGCAGGTGCTCGGGAATTTTGCCCTCGATGCCAAAGACGTAGTCCAGGTCGAGCGGGATATCGCAGGTAAAAACCGAGCGGCGCGAAAGCTCGAGCGCTTTGCGGATGGTCTTGAGCGTCGCCTTCTCAAGCGAACCGGAGACGGCGAGCACCACCGGCTGCAGGCGCAGGCGCTTCTTGAGGATGCGCTTCATGTGCTGACGGTAGTCCTCTTCCTCTTCGACGCCCTCGCCGTCCGGATCGATGTCGGCGTTGCGGGTGACGCGGATGAGCGCGCGGTCGAGTGGCTTATAGGAGCCAAAGCAGCTGTCCAGGCAGGCGAGGATGACGTCCTCGAGCAGAATGTAGGAGTAGGTGCCGGTGGGCGAGGGGATCTCGACCACGCGGTTCATCGAGGCGGGAATCTCGATCAGGCCCAGCAGGCTTTCCTCGTCGGTGACGCCGTCCAGGCCGCAGGCCAGGTAGAGTGCGCCGTTACGTAGGTTGGGGAAGGGGTGGCGCGGGTCGATCACCAGCGGTGAGATGACCGGCGACACGTAGGCCTGGAAGTAGCGGGTTACAAAGGTACGCTCCTCGGGAGTAAGCGAATCGATGCGAGCGCGGTGAACGCCCAGGGCGTCGAGTTTGCCCTCGATGCTCTTGAAGATGGACTCCCAACGGGTAAGGAGCCCGGGCATTTCGGCCATGACGGCATCGACCTGTTCGGAGGCGGTCATATTGCTCTTGTTATCGACAGGCTGTTTTTTGAGCTCTGCCAGGTCGGACAGGCCGCCCACGCGCACCATGAGAAACTCATCGAGGTTAGACTCGAAAATCGACACGAACTTTAGACGCTCGAACAAAGGAACGGTCTCGTCGAATGCCTCGTCAAGCACGCGGTTATCAAAGCGTAGCCAGCTGAGCTCTCGGTTCTGCGTATACGAGAAGTCGCGCGGCGGTTTGCGCAGCTTTGCGGCGGCTTGCTTCTTTTCGATTTTGCTCGGCATATGCATCTGTCCGTTCAGTCCCTACAGGGGACGGTAGCCTAACACTGTTCTCTATTGTCTCAATTTAGTCGACCTATGGCACGGGCGTATCGCGCGAACGGTATCTTTACCTACTTCTAACGCTGACGAGCCGAAGCACTTACGTCCGGTGCTTTGAGTAAGCGATCTATATCCTCACTCAACTGGTGAGAATGTATGAATAAGAATGATAGCAAGCTGAATATAATCGAATGTAGGTCGAATCGAGGACAAGCGTCATATATATGCAGAAAACCGTTGTTGCTATGCAATTTTGAATCATGGATAACTTTGAGTGTTCAATCTTGATTTCCTAGAAAAATAACGTTTACCTAGGAAAATCTGCTTTACGAAACTGAAGTGCATTATGGGAAATCATATGCGATATACCGTTCATCGTACTTTGCTGACCGTTCGGGGGCGAGGTGGAATTGCGGGTGGAAATTGGATATAACTAGAGCTGTCAGCAAGCAGCGTCCCATATGGAGGGGCGCTGATACATTCGGCCAGTAAGGCCCGAAAGAAAGGTAGGAGGCCATGACGAAAGGTCTGCACGTGCCTTCCGAGATCGGCAAGCTCAGGAAGGTCTGCCTGCACCGTCCCGGCGACGAGCTCCTCAACCTGCCGCCCGACGAGCTCGAGCGACTCCTGTTCGACGACGTCCCGTTCCTTGAGGTCGCGCAGCAGGAGCACGACACCTTCGCCCAGATCCTGAGGGACCAGGGCGTGGAGGTGCTCTACCTCGAGAACCTCGTCGCAGAGGTGTTCGACCAGGTCCCCGGCGCCCGCGCCGAGTTCACCGACCAGTACATCGCCGAGGCAGGCATCCGCGGCCAGCGCATGCCGCAGATCGTCCGCGAGAAGCTTGACTCCATCGAGGACAACCTCGAGTTCGTCAAGAAGACCATGGCCGGCATGACCAAGGCCGAGATCGACATGCCCCTCACGGCGTCCACGACCCTCGACTCCCTGGTCAACTCCGAGTCCGAGTCCGACCTGATCATCGACCCGATGCCCAACCTCTACTTCACCCGCGACCCGTTCGCGGTCGTCGGCGAGGGCGTCAACCTCAACCGCATGTACTCGGTCACCCGCAACCGCGAGACCCTGTACGGCAAGTACGTCTTCAAGTACCACCCCGACTACAAGGACGTCTCCCTGTACTTCCGCCGCGACTGCCAGTTCCACACCGAGGGCGGCGACGTGCTGAACATCAACGAGAAGACCCTCGCCGTCGGCATCTCCCAGCGCACCCAGGCGGCCGCCATCGACGTCATGGCCCAGAACATCTTCTGGAACTCCGACTCCAAGGTCGAGCGCATCCTGGCCTTCGACATCCCGGTCTCGCGCGCCTTCATGCACCTCGACACGGTCTTCACCCAGATCGACGTCGATAAGTTCACGATCCACCCCGCCATCATGGGCACCCTGCGCGTCTACGAGCTGACCGCCGGCAAGAACCCGGGCGAGGTCAACATCCGCCTGATCGAGGACACCCTCGAGCACGTCCTGGAGGACGCCACCGGCGTCGACCAGGTCAAGCTGATCCCCTGCGGCGGCGGCGACCCGATCGCGGCCTCCCGCGAGCAGTGGAACGACGGCTCCAACACCCTGTGCGTCGAGCCCGGCAAGATCTGCGTCTACGCCCGCAACACCGTCACCAACGACGTGCTGTACAAGGAGGGCCTGGACCTTCTCGTCGTGCCCTCCGCCGAGCTCTCCCGCGGCCGTGGCGGCCCGCGCTGCATGAGCATGCCCTTCTGGCGCGAGGACCTCTAAGGTTTTCAAAGACCCGTACAGGTCTTAATACAAACATCTAGCTGACATTAGATGTCTCCCAATGGGACGGTGCGGTTCTTTCGCACCGTCCCATTCATGTTTATTGACGCTAAATTAAGATCAGATAAGGTGGCCATGGATATCAAGACAATTGGCGTTGAGGAATGGCTCAACGTTTGGGAGAAGAGTGCTACATGGGATATCGCTCAGTCGACGATTTCGTCGCTGACCATGGGTGAGCTTCGCGCGCTTGACGAGCAGGACGGTGCTACGTTCTACGAGCGCCTGGATCGCGAGAAGATGAATTACGGCTGGATTGAGGGTTCGCCGGAGTTTAAGGCCGAAGTCGCCAAGCTGTATCGTCGCGAGGTCAATCCCGATCACATTTTGCAGACTAATGGCTGTACGGGTGCTAACCTCAATGCCATCATGGCTGTTGTTGAGCCCGGCGATCACGTGATTGCCGAGTGGCCTACCTATGCGCCGCTCTATGAGATTCCGCGTACGCTTGGTGCCGAGGTCGAGTATTGGGAGCTTCGCGAGGAGCTCGGCTGGAAGCCCGATATCGAACAGCTCAAGCACTCGGTGCGCCCCAACACCAAGCTCATCTGCATCAATAACGCATCGAACCCCATCGGTACGGTGCTCGATGCCGATACGCTCGGCCAGATTGCCGAGATCGCCCGCTCGGTGGGCACCTACGTGCTGTGCGACGAGGTGTATCTGCCGCTCGAGAACACCGAGTCCTTTATATCGATGGCCGACGTGTACGAGAAGGCCATTGTCACCAACTCGGTGTCCAAGACCTATTCGACGCCTGCGGCTCGCGTGGGCTGGGTCGTGGCCGACGAAGAGGTCTCCAGCCGTATCCGCACCTATCGTGACTACACCATGATCTGCGGCGGCGTGTTCAACGACGCCCTGGCGACCTACGTGCTCGAGCACAAGGATAAGATCCTTGAGCGCAACCGTAAGATCGTGTTTGGCAACCGTGATATCGCTCAGGCATGGATTGATACGCAGAGCCGCGTCTCTTGGACGGCGCCGCAGGGCGTATCCACCTCGTTTATTCAGCTGGATATTCCCGAGGACGATGAGGAGTTCTGCAAGCGCCTGTTGGCCGAGAGGGGAGTGCTGCTGGTTCCCGGCAGCCGCTTTGAGCTTCCCTGCGGCGCGCGTCTGGGCTACTGCGCGAGTGAAGACGTTCTTCGCGAGGGCCTGAGGCTTCTGGGCGAGGCGCTGGCCGAGTTCGATCGGTAGCCCCTTGAGGATTTCGAGGGCCTAAACCTTACTGGGCCCTCGATGTACCGAATGCAGACCCGCTCCCTTTGGGGCGGGTCTGTTTGTCTTTACCGCCGAAAAAGTCAAGTTGTTACAAATAGAGACGCAAAACAGGCGGGGTATCCGAGGGGCCGTATACTGAGCTTCCGGTGAACGGTATCCAACGTCTGGTAAACGGTAGCCTGGTTGCTAAAAATGAATAGGACGAACTTTTTTCTGAATAAAAATCAAAATGGTTGAGACATAGCAAGAATTACGAATTCTATTCATACCTTTGCGTGAAATATGCAAATTGTGGGTGGTTTAAGAAAGATTAGTTCCAATTGATTTTCCGGTTAAAAAAGCGTTTAAGCACGTAAATAAACTTTATTAAATCAAAGTTTGCCATGCGTGAAGTATATGTGTATGCCGTTCACCCCCTATAAAAAACCGTTCGGGGGCAAGGTGGAAGTATGGGCTGATTTTGGATATAAATATGTCGTCAGCAATAACGCCTCACACGGAGGGGCGCTAACGAATCGGCCCTGACAAGGGCCCGAAAGAAAGGTAGGAGGCCATGACGAAAGGTCTGCACGTGCCTTCCGAGATCGGCAAGCTCAGGAAGGTCTGCCTGCACCGTCCCGGCGACGAGCTCCTCAACCTGCCGCCCGACGAGCTCGAGCGACTCCTGTTCGACGACGTCCCGTTCCTTGAGGTCGCGCAGCAGGAGCACGACACCTTCGCCCAGATCCTGAGGGACCAGGGCGTGGAGGTGCTCTACCTCGAGAACCTCGTCGCAGAGGTGTTCGACCAGGTCCCCGGCGCCCGCGCCGAGTTCACCGACCAGTACATCGCCGAGGCAGGCATCCGCGGCCAGCGCATGCCGCAGATCGTCCGCGAGAAGCTTGACTCCATCGAGGACAACCTCGAGTTCGTCAAGAAGACCATGGCCGGCATGACCAAGGCCGAGATCGACATGCCCCTCACGGCGTCCACGACCCTCGACTCCCTGGTCAACTCCGAGTCCGAGTCCGACCTGATCATCGACCCGATGCCCAACCTCTACTTCACCCGCGACCCGTTCGCGGTCGTCGGCGAGGGCGTCAACCTCAACCGCATGTACTCGGTCACCCGCAACCGCGAGACCCTGTACGGCAAGTACGTCTTCAAGTACCACCCCGACTACAAGGACGTCTCCCTGTACTTCCGCCGCGACTGCCAGTTCCACACCGAGGGCGGCGACGTGCTGAACATCAACGAGAAGACCCTCGCCGTCGGCATCTCCCAGCGCACCCAGGCGGCCGCCATCGACGTCATGGCCCAGAACATCTTCTGGAACTCCGACTCCAAGGTCGAGCGCATCCTGGCCTTCGACATCCCGGTCTCGCGCGCCTTCATGCACCTCGACACGGTCTTCACCCAGATCGACGTCGATAAGTTCACGATCCACCCCGCCATCATGGGCACCCTGCGCGTCTACGAGCTGACCGCCGGCAAGAACCCGGGCGAGGTCAACATCCGCCTGATCGAGGACACCCTCGAGCACGTCCTGGAGGACGCCACCGGCGTCGACCAGGTCAAGCTGATCCCCTGCGGCGGCGGCGACCCGATCGCGGCCTCCCGCGAGCAGTGGAACGACGGCTCCAACACCCTGTGCGTCGAGCCCGGCAAGATCTGCGTCTACGCCCGCAACACCGTCACCAACGACGTGCTGTACAAGGAGGGCCTGGACCTTCTCGTCGTGCCCTCCGCCGAGCTCTCCCGCGGCCGTGGCGGCCCGCGCTGCATGAGCATGCCCTTCTGGCGCGAGGACCTCTAAGGTTTTCAGTTTCCGGTGCGGTCTCCCTACAACCGCACCGGTTTCGCCCGTCAAACGGGTAGCATTACGTAAGTAATTAAGGAATTCATTTCTTCGAAAGGAAACGAACCATGGGTGTTAACCTCTCCGGCCGTAGCTTCCTCAAGCTTCTCGACCTCACCACCGAGGAGATCGAGTACCTGCTCAAGCTCTCCAAGAACTTCAAGGACATGAAGCGCGCTGGCGTTCCGCACCGCTATCTCGAGGGCAAGAATATCGTTCTGCTCTTCCAGAAGACCTCCACTCGTACCCGCTGCGCCTTCGAGGTCGGCGGCATGGATCTGGGCATGGGCGTCACCTACCTCGATCCGGGTTCGTCGCAGATGGGCAAGAAGGAGTCCATCGAGGACACTGCCCGCGTTCTCGGCCGCATGTATGACGGTATCGAGTTCCGTGGCTTTGCCCAAGACGACGTCGAGGAGCTCGCTGCTAAGTCCGGCGTGCCCGTGTGGAACGGCCTGACCACTGAGTGGCACCCCACCCAGATGCTCGCCGATATCCTGACCGTCCAGGAGAACTTCAACTACGACATCAAGGGCAAGACCCTCGTCTTCATGGGCGACTGCAAGAACAACGTCGCTCGCTCCCTCATGGTTGTCTGCTCCAAGCTCGGCATGAACTTCGTGGCCTGCGGCCCCGAGGAGTGCATGCCCGCTGACGACGTCATCGAGGCCTGCAAGCCCATCGCCGAGGCCAACGGCTGCACCATCAAGCTGACCACCGACGTCAAGGACGGCGTCACCGGTGCCGACGTCATCTACACCGACGTGTGGGTCTCCATGGGCGAGCCCGACGAGGTCTGGGCCGAGCGCATCGCTCAGCTCACCCCGTATCGTGTCACCTCCGAGGTCATGGCTATGGCCAACCCGGGTGCCATCTTCCTGCACTGCCTGCCCAGCTTCCACGACACCAACACTACGATTGGCGCCGAGAAGTGCGAGCAGTTCGGCATCACCGAGCAGGAGGTCACCGACGAGGTCTTCGAGAGCCCCGCTTCCAAGGTCTTCGACGAGGCCGAGAACCGCATGCACACCATCAAGGCTGTCATGTACGCTACGCTCAAGTAAGAGCATCTAGCATCTCGCTCGGGGTGCATTGCTGCGCACCCCGAGCGCTTTTGTCTGGTAAAAATCTCGCACCGAGCGACATGCACGGCACGGAAGAGCCGCTTTGGGCGAGATCAGTAAATGATTTATGAAGGGGGGATGAGAACTATGACTGAGACCGCTAAGAAAAAGCGCGGTATGCCTTCATCGTTCACCATTCTTCTTGCTCTGCTGGCAATTGTCGCGGTTGTTACCGTTATCGTTTCCGGTACGTCCGGCGGCGCGGTTACCGCTGCCCGCCTGAGCGATTTCTGCACCGCCCCGGTCAAGGGCTTCGCTGACGCTCTGCCCGTCTGCCTTTTCGTTATGATCCTCGGCGGCTTCCTCGGCATGATGACCGAGACCGGCGCCCTGGACAACGGCATTGCCGTTCTGGTGCAGAAGCTTAAGGGCAATGAGATCATGCTCATTCCCGTGCTGATGCTCATCTTCTCCCTCGGTGGTACCACCTATGGTATGTGCGAGGAGACCGTTCCCTTCTACGCCCTGCTCGCCGCCACCATGATGGCTGCTGGCTTCGACCCCATGGTCGGCGCCGCTACCGTCCTGCTCGGCGCTGGCTGCGGCTGCCTCGGCTCCACGGTTAACCCGTTCGCCGTCGGCGCTGCCGTCGACGCTCTGACCGGCGTTGGCATTGAGGTCAACCAGTCCATCATCATCGGCCTCGGTGCCGTCCTGTGGATCGTTACCACCGCCATGTCCATCGTCTTCGTTATGAGCTATGCCAAGAAGGTCAAGGCCGACAAGGGCTCCACCATCCTTTCGATGCAGGAGCTCAAGGACGCCGAAGAGGCTCACGGCAAGGCTGCTTCCGAGGTTAACAAGGAAGTCAAGCTCACCGGTCGTCAGAAGGGTGTTCTGATCGCCTTTGCCTTCACCTTCGTCGTCATGATCGTCGGCTTCATCCCGCTGGCCGACCTCAACGAGGGCGTCGCCAACTTCTTCGATGCTGGCGCTGTCTATGACGCCGACGGTAACGCCATCGTTCAGGGCTGGTCTGCCCTGATCACCGGCCTGCCCATTGGCCAGTGGTACTTCGACGAGGCTTCCACCTGGTTCTTCCTCATGGCTATCCTGATCGGTATCATCGGTGGCCTGTCCGAGAAGCAGATCGTCAACACCTTCATCACCGGCGCTGCCGACATGATGTCCGTTGTCCTCGTCATCGCTCTCGCCCGTGGTATCTCCGTCCTCATGGCTAGCACCGGCCTCGACGTCTACGTCCTCGACGCTGCCGCCAATGCTCTGGCTGGCCTGTCCGGCGTGATCTTCGCTCCCATGAGCTTCCTGGTCTACTTTGGCCTGTCCTTCCTGATCCCCTCGACCTCCGGTATGGCTACTGTCTCCATGCCCATCATGGGACCGCTGGCTGTTAAGCTCGGCTTCTCGCCCGAGGTCATGGTCATGATCTTCTCCGCTGCCATCGGCGTCGTGAACCTGTTCACCCCGACCTCCGGCGCCATCATGGGCGGTCTTGCCCTGGCCAAGATCGAGTGGACGACCTGGCTCAAGTTTGCTCTTAAGCTCATCGTCGCTCTCTCCGTCGTCTGCGCCGTCATCCTGACCATCGCTTGCGTGATGCTCTAAGTACCCCTTGGGTACCCCACGGAAACCATGACGATCCTGTAAAGGATCACCTGGTCATCGTCTGTCCGGTGGGGTAGCCCCACCGGTAGACTCCTACCTTTAGCCTCCTCCCGTTCCGTGCGCGGGGGGAGGCGCACTTATGTTGCGCGGCTCTACGAACCGCGCAACCAGTCGACGCTGCGCGCCGTCCAGAACGACAATTTGTCATTCAAAAGGCAAGGCATGACCAAAAGGTCTATGCCTTGCCTTTTTCATGCCAACTTGTTCGTTCTAGGCGGCGCTCGCTGACGTTGCATCTTCCTGCGACGTTTCTATTATTGGTGCAAGGTGGTGCCGTCCCAAATAGACTACCCGGGTTCCTTACGGTTGCGTGGTGGCGTGTTTGGTTGGTGCCCGTTGTTGGCCTGGCCTTTGGGAAGGGCAGGCTTAGCTATAATCGCGTAGGAACTTAATTGGGAAACGGGACGGGAGCCATACATGCGCCAGGGTTTCGACAATGCGAAGTATATCGAGCTGCAGGCTGCTCATATTAAGGAGCGCATCTCGCAGTTTGGCGGCAAGCTGTATTTGGAGTTTGGCGGCAAGCTGTTCGATGACTATCATGCCAGCCGCGTGCTGCCGGGCTTTGAGCCGGACAGCAAGTTTCGCATGCTCAAGAGCATCGCCGATGACGTCGAGGTCATCATTGCAATCAATGCGAACCATATCGAGAAGAACAAGGCCCGTGGCGACTTGGGTATTACCTATGATGAAGACGTCCTGCGCCTGGTCGATCTGTTCCGAGGGAATGGATTTGCCGTTGCCGCCGTGGTCATCACGCAGTATGCCGGCCAGCCCGCTGCCGATGTCTTCCGCAATCGTCTGAACGCGCTCGGTATTCCCGCCAAGCTGCATTATCCCATCGAGGGCTATCCGCACGATGTCGATCTGATTGTTTCTGACGAAGGCTACGGCAAGAACGAGTTTGTCGAGACCACGCGTCCGCTCGTTGTCGTGACGGCACCCGGCCCTGGCTCGGGCAAGCTTGCCACCTGCCTGTCGCAGCTGTATCACGAGCATAAGCACGGTACCGCCGCTGGCTATGCCAAGTTCGAGACCTTCCCGGTCTGGAATCTTCCTCTGACGCATCCGGTCAATATCGCCTACGAGGCCGCCACGGCAGACCTTGACGATGCCAACATCATCGATTCGTTCCATCTTGAGGCTTACAACAAGACCACGGTCAATTACAACCGTGATGTTGAGGCATTCCCGGTTGTTCGCGCCCTTATGGAAAAGATTCTGGGCGAGAGCCCCTATCAGAGCCCTACGGACATGGGCGTCAACATGGTTGGCTTTGCCATTACCGACGACGATGCCTGCCGTGATGCCTCCAAGATGGAGATCGTGCGCCGCTATTTTGCCGCGGTTGAAAGCGTGCGCCGTACCGGCGTGGGCGACGAACAGGTCGATCGTCTCAAACTCATCATGAAAAAGGCCGGCATCGATAAGAACTATTCGCCGGCGCGCTCGGCTGCCCTCACCAGAGAGCAACTGACGGGCGGTCCCGTGGGCGCCATGGTCATGCCGGACGGTTCTGTTGTGACCGGTAAGACCTCAACGCGCCTGGGTGCCGCGAGCTCGCTGATCATGAACGCCCTCAAGCATGTCTCGGGCGTGGACCTAGAGCTCGAAGTCATCAGCGACGAGGCGATCGAGCCCATCAGCAAGCTCAAGACGCATTTCCTGGGTAGCAAAAACCCTCGCCTCCATACCGACGAGACGCTTATGGCGCTGTCGATCACCTCGGCTACGAGCGAGACTGCCGCCCGTGTCCTTTCGGGCCTGGAGCAGCTCCGTGGCTGCGACGCCTTCTTTAGCGTTATCATCTCGCCGACTGATGAGACGGTGCTGCGCAAGCTGGGCATCAACGTGTGCTGCGAGCCTAAATTCGAGCGTCGTGGATTCTTTCACCGCTAAAACGAGACGATTGGTCTGATTAGGCCGCATGGGGTATATGCCCTATGCGGCTTAATTTATCAACATTGCCTTTATTTGGGTTAAAAATAGCCCGTTTACCTGCCTAAAAGTGATTTGAGCGGTATACAATAACGCTGATGTAACATCCTTTGCGGGATACGCCGGTCGCGCACGGCGCGTTAAATGCTCGTGCTCGGTTTGAGGAGGCTGCTATGGCGGGCAAGGGTCGTGCGAGTGTCAACGATATGAAGCGTGTCGAGGTGCTGGTGTTGATGGAGATCGACCGGCAAACCGAAGACAATGGCGGGCCGTATGGTTTCTCGCGCAAAACGCTTGCCGAGTGCGTGGGGGTTTCGCCGTATCGTGCTCGCGCCGCAATCGATCGCTTGGATTCCGAAGGCATGATTGATGTCGTCTCGCGTTATAGCGACGACGGCGGTCAGCTTGCAAATGGCATTTGCCTCACCGAACGTGGCGAGTGGTATCTTGAGGGCGTCCGTACCGGTATGCTCGTTCAAGAAATGCTTGAGGACGAGGTTGCTGATCGATAGCAGCGTGTAGCCCTTGCCATAGCGACGCTGCCTGGGACACCGGGCGGCGTTTTGTTTCAAGACTGAGAAATGCAATCGCACGCGAGAAAAATTGCGAACGGTCCGCGGCGCGAGTATTACAATGAAGACCCGTAAGATGTGGATAAACAACTTCTACGGGAAGCGCAGGTAACTCAATATGACCAAGCATGTGTTCGTAACCGGTGGCGTGGTTTCGTCCCTGGGCAAGGGTATTACCGCGGCCTCGCTGGGCCGTCTGCTCAAGTCGCGTGGCTACAAAGTAACGATGCAAAAGGCCGACCCGTATCTGAACGTCGACCCCGGTACCATGAGCCCCTTCCAGCATGGTGAGGTCTTCGTGACCGAGGACGGTTACGAGTCCGACCTGGACCTGGGTCATTACGAGCGCTTTATTGATGAGAACCTGACCCGCGATTCCAACTTTACGACCGGTGCCATCTACAAAAGCCTAATCGCCCGCGAGCGTCGCGGCGACTTTTTGGGCGGTACCGTGCAGGTGATTCCTCACGTCACCAATGCCATTAAGGACAAGTTTCGCCGCATCGAGGAGCAGACCGGCTCCGATGTAGTCATCACCGAGCTGGGCGGCACGATCGGCGACATCGAGTCCCAACCGTTTGTCGAGGCCATCCGTCAGTACCGCAAGGAGGCCGGCCCCGAGAACGTCTGCTACATCCACGTGTCGCTCGTTCCCTATATTGCCGCCGCCCACGAGGTCAAGACCAAGCCCACACAGCACTCCGTCAAAGAGCTCCGCAGCTTTGGTATCCAGCCCGACATCATCGTGCTACGCTCCGATCACCATATTGACGACGCCATCCGCGGCAAGATCGCGAGTTTCTGTGACGTCGACACCGACTGCGTCTTTACCAACGAGGACTGCGCGAGCATCTACGACGTGCCGCAGCTGCTTGCCGAGCAGGACTTTGACCTGCGCATTTGCGAGCGTCTGGGTCTGGATCCGCGTGAGCGCGACATGAGCGAGTGGAACGAGTTCCTGCGCAAACAGAATCACGCCAACCATCACGCCGACAAGGTAAAGATCGCCGTCGTGGGCAAGTACACGCAGCTGCCCGATGCGTACCTGTCGGTTATCGAGGCCCTGCACCATGCGGGCGTCTTCTACGATCGCCATGTGGACGTCCAGCTGGTCGACGGCGAGAGCCTCGACGAGCAGAATGTCTCCGAGGTTCTGGGCGACGCCTCGGGCATCCTGGTCCCCGGCGGCTTTGGCAAGCGCGCCCTGGAGGGCAAGATCCTCGCGGCCGAGTTTGCCCGTGAGCACAAGATTCCGTATCTGGGTATTTGCCTGGGTATGCAGGTGGCCGTGTGCGAGTTCGCCCGCAACGTCGTCGGCCTTGCCGGCGCCAGCTCCTCTGAGTTCGATCCGGACGGCCCGTTTAGCGTCATCGATCTGATGAGCTCGCAGGAGGACGTGACCGAGAAGGGCGGCACCATGCGCCTGGGCGCCTATCCGTGCAAGCTCGCCGCCGATACCCTTGCTCGCGAGGCATATGGCGAGGAACTCGTCTACGAGCGTCACCGTCACCGCTTTGAGTTCAACAACGCCTTCCGCGACCAGCTCGAGGACGCCGGCTTGGTTATCTCTGGCCTCTCGCCCGACGAGCGCCTGGTCGAGATGGTCGAGCTGCCGCGCGACGTGCATCCGTGGTATGTGGCAACCCAGGCTCACCCCGAGTTCAAGAGCCGTCCGACCAACCCGCAGCCGCTGTTCCGAGAGTTCGTGCGTGCCTCGATCGGTCAGCACGAGGGTGTCGATCGCCTGCAGGTGACGCCCATGAACCTCGCTATGGACTAAGGGTGCCGGCGAACAAAGAACATACCGGAGCTACTCCCTCGTCGCTCGCCGTGGCGGCGGGGGAGTATCTCGATTACCTCGCGGTCGAGCGGGGTTTGGCACGCAACACGATTGCGGCCTATCGTCGTGACCTGACGACGTACTGCGCCTATCTGGAGCGGGCGGGCATCATGTCTTTTGAAGAGGTGACCCGTCAGGTCGCGGAGGGCTTTGTCGCCGACCGTCGCGATGGGGGCTATTCCGATGCCTCGGTGGAGCGTGCGCTTGCGGCAGTGAAGGGCCTGCATGCCTTTTTGGTGCGCGATGGGGCTGTGGCCCAAAATCCAACGGCGGCGTTGCGCCTGCCTAAAAAAGCTGAGCGTTTGCCGGAGTATCTATCGGTGGAGGATGTTTCGGCGCTGCTCGATCAAGACTTCCCCGAGGGCGAGATGGGCTTGCGCGACCATGCCATCTTGGAAGTGCTCTACGGATGCGGTTTGCGTGTGAGCGAGTTGGTGGGGCTCGATGTGGGCGATATCCATATCGACGATGGCTTTGTGCTCGTTCGCGGTAAGGGCTCAAAGGAACGCCTGTCCCCGCTGGTGGGAAGCGCAGCGCGAGCTCTGACGCTCTATGTAACTGAGGGGCGTTCTCGCTTGGCGGCCCATGCCCGCGGAACCGAGACCTCGGCGGTCTTTTTAAATAAGAACGGCCGCCGTCTGTCGCGCCAGGGCATCCATGCCATCTGTGAGCGCTACGGACGCCAGGTGGGGTTGGTGGGACTCCACCCCCATACGCTGCGTCACTCCTTTGCCACCCATATGCTTGCGGGCGGCGCGGATCTCCGTGTGCTACAGGAGATTTTGGGACATGCCGATATATCGACCACGCAGGTCTACACGCATGTCGATCGTACGCAACTGACCGAGGTCTATCTGGCAGCGCACCCGCTGGCACATCGTTAGCACATCGCTGACCTGCAAATTAATAGGTATTTGGGAACGGGCCCCAGATTGCCGCGGCGTGCTTTTGCGCGCGCATGGGCAATCTGGGGCCCGTTCTATTTTTCGCCACATGTCGTCGCGGTGGTGGGCCGCACGTGCCTTGGATGGGGGAGTTTGGGGGCGATGTGAACGGCATGTAAAGGGACGCAAAAATCGCCTCAAGGTCAACTTGAAGGTTGAGGTGGAACGGCGGGGTGCCACAGGTGGCATCCCGCCGTTGCTGTAAACACAACATATTGTGTTTTCGAACATATGATTGGGGGTGTTTTGCAATATATGGTGGGTGGAGTGGTGGGGCGGAGTGGGGGAAGGAGTGGGGAAAGGTGTTGAAAAATGGGGTGGTTCCCCATATTATTAATGACGTCGACAGGCGGGGTGGTTCCCCGCGTACGTGCCATCTGAGTAACCGAGGGGAGGGCGCACATGGGAATGACTGGCGCATACGAGCGCAATCTCGATGCAAAAGGCCGTCTGTCCCTGCCTGCACCCCTTCGCGAGGAGCTTGGAGAGCACGTTCGCGTGTTCAAAGCCCTGGATGTCGATGCTCTGTACGTGTTCTCTGCCGAGGCCTTCGATAAGTGGGTCGAAGGACTCTTCGCGGGTCGTGAGGGCCACGAGGGTTTTAACCCGCGCGACATCAACGACCAGAAGCTCATGAGGGCGATCAACAAGCGCACCACGTCGATGGACGTGGACAGCGCCGGTCGTATCGGTCTTTCCGAGTCTCTCCGCAAGCAGGCGAACCTCGACCGCGAGGTCACGGTTGTGGGCAACTACGACCACCTTGAGGTTTGGGATCGCGCCGCGGCCGATGAGGACGATGACGACGAGGCTCTGCTGGACCTCTTCTTCTCGTAAGGGCAAGGCACGGGTAACGGATGGAGCGTGGGATCTTGACACAAGAATATCGGCATGAACCTGTCATGCTCGGCGAAGTGCTTGAGTCGCTGCGGCTAAAGAGCGGCTCCGTTGTCTGCGATTGCACCCTTGGCGGTGCCGGCCATTCGGTAAAGATGGCTGCGCAGGTGGGGGAGACGGGCCTTTTGCTCGGCGTCGATCAGGACGACATGGCCCTCGAGGCCGCTGGCGCCCGTCTGGACCGCGAGGTTCCCGGCGTTCCGCACCAGCTGCTGAAGGGCAACTTCGGCGACTTGGACGAGCTGCTTTGCTCGGCCGAGGTGCCCGGGGTCGATGGCTTCCTGTTCGATTTGGGCGTTTCGTCACCGCAACTCGATATCCCTGGCAGGGGCTTTTCGTATAACGAGGACGCCCCATTGGACATGCGGATGGATCCGGGTAATAACACCTTAAACGCAGCTGAGGTCATCAACACCTATAACGAACACGACCTCGCCCGGATTCTACGCGTCTACGGCGAAGAGAAGTTCGCCTCGCAGATCGCGCGCGAGATCGTGCGCCGGCGCGAGCAAGAACCGATCGAAACCACCGGCCAATTTGTCGAGATCATCAAGGCGGGTATCCCGGCTGCCGCTCGTCGGCATGGCGGACACCCGGCCAAGAAAAGTTTCCAGGCCATTCGCATCGAGGTCAATCACGAACTCGATGTGCTCGAACGAGGGCTTGATGCCGCCACCAGGTGGCTCAACCCGGGCGGACGTATCTGCGTCATCTCGTATCACTCGCTCGAGGACCGTATCGTAAAGAACCACTTTAAGGAGATGAGCCAGGGGTGCACGTGTCCGCCGGAGATTCCGGTGTGCGTGTGCGGCAACGTGCCGATACTCAAGGCCATCACCCGCAAACCCTTGGTTGCCCAGCCTGATGAGGTTGAGCGCAACCCTCGGGCGAGATCAGCCAAAATCCGCGTGGCGCAGCGTCTGTAGGCGCGACCGCGCGATATTGGACCTCCCGCTCGCACCATAAACGAAGCTTAAACACACTACCAACGTACTCGGGATGGGAGGCGGCATATCATGGGCTACAACACTTCAAGCGCAGCACTTGCCTATGATATGAACGCCATGCCCGCCTATCGTGAGACGCCGCAGGCCCCCGTTGCTCCCCGTGAGCAGCGCACGCCGCGCTTTGATGTCTACACGGGCGCGGGCCGTCAGGCAAACCAGGCGGTAAGCCCGGTTTTCATGAGCGTTCTTAAAACGTTTTGCATCATTGCGGCTATCTTCATGACGATCGGCGTCGCCCGCGTGGCGCTCGCCGGCGTTACGGCCCAGGTGCTCAACAGCAACGCCGAGCTAACCAACACGCTCGAAAAGGCGACCGATGAGAGCTCCGACCTGGAGGTCATGCATTCGGTCTATGGCGCCGACACGCGCATTCGCGACCTTGCGGGCGCTTATGGCATGGTGGAGCCCAGCGAGAGCGTTACACTTGACTTTTCGCAGGATGCAGCCGCGGGCGCCAACGCGACCGCGACCGCTCAGTAGCAAGACGGTAGCTGAGTATGACAAATGACTATCGCCGCGGTTCCGATGGGGGCCGCGGTTCTGGACGTCCCTCGTCGCGGGGACGTTCTGGTTATCAAGGAACGGGTCGGCAATCTTACAACGCCGGGCGGTCCCGTGGCAACGACCCGGCGTCGCGACTTCGCGGCTCGGGCGGCCCTCAAGTGCATAACACCAGGTCGCGCAAGAGTTCGTCGACCGAATGGCTCACAGGCACGCCGCTGCCTCGCCGCAAAGCCGTCATGGGATTCATTGGGCTTGGCTTGGGCTTGGGCGTCTTTCGCCTTGCCGACTATCAAATTGTCGAAGCCGATAAACTGCGCGAGCGTGCCGATGCGCGGCGCCTGCTTGCGCAGACCCTCTATGCCAAACGTGGCACCATCTACGACCGCAATGGTAACGTGCTGGCGTCGTCGGTCGAATGTCGCAACATCGCCGTGAACCCGCAGCTTGTCGAGGATGTTGACAAGACGGTGTCGGCGCTGGTCAAGGCAACTGGAATCGATAAAAAGACCTGCCGTAAGCTCGTCGAGTCCGATGGAACCTGGGTGTATATCAAGCGCCAGGTGGACGAAGACGATGCTGCGGCGCTGGAGAAGAAGAACCTGCCCGGCGTGCTTTTTGAGCAGGCCATGAAGCGCGTATATCCATACGGCAATCTGGCATCGCAGGTGCTGGGTGTAGTGAATGTAGACAACGACGGCTTGACGGGTCTCGAAAAGCAATACAACAAGCTTCTGACCGGCACGAACGGTTCTCTCGTACGCGAGCGCGCGAGGGACGGCAGCTATATCGCGGGCGGTGCCTATAAAAAGGTGGCTGCGGTCGACGGCGTTGATATCGTGACGACGCTCGATGTCAATATCCAGCGTACGGCTGAGGACGCTCTGGCAGAGGCTGTCGAGAAGACAAAGGCCAAGAACGGCTCGGCTTTGGTCACCGACCCCACGACCGGCGAAATTCTCGCCGCCTGCTCGTATCCGACCTACGACCAGACCGATTTGGAAAACGCCAAGACCGAGGATATGAACCTGCGCCTGGTAACCGACGCCTACGAGCCCGGCTCGGTCTTTAAGACACTCGTGGCGGGCGCCGGCTTCGACTTGGGCGTAGTGCGATCGAGTACGTCGTTTGAGGTGCCGGCGAGTATCAAGGTGGGCGACGATACCGTCACCGATGCCGACAAGCGCGACTATGCCATGACCATGGATGTGCGCGAGATGATGCGCCGTTCGTCCAACGTGGGCTTTGTCCTGGTGGGGCGCAAAATCGGTGCCGACGACTTTGCCGCCTATGTGGACAAGTGGGGCATCGGTCACAGCTCGGGTGTCGATTTTCCGGGCGAGAGCCTGGGTATCGTCAAGGAGCGTGACCAGTATGACGGCGCCACGCTGGGCTCGATGAGCTTTGGGCAGGCGCTGTCTGTCTCGCCGATTGAGATCGCACGTGCCGTGGGCGGCATCGCCAACGGCGGCGTGATGATGACCCCACACTTCTATAAGTCCAGCAAAGGCGACGAGAAGGACTGGGGCGAAGGCGAGCGCGCGATTTCGGAGGACGCCGCATCGCAGGTGACATCGTGCATGCAGACGGTCGTGTCCGAGGGAACGGGCGTTGGCGGCGCGGTTGACGGCTATGACGTGGCGGGCAAGACCGGTACGGCCGAACGTGCCGACGAGAACGGCGGCTACCTCAAGGAGAACTACATGTCGTCCTTTATGGGCTTTGCGCCGGCGCAATCGCCCAAGGTGCTGTGCTATATCACGCTCGACGGAACGCCGAGCGGCTCAGATGCCGCTGCTGTGCCGTTCCAGTCCATTATGGCCAACGCGCTCGACGTGCTGGGTATCCCGCGCACGAAGTAGGGGGTTACAATCTTTGGGGCGTGGTTTGTTGTCCCATATGAGGGGTGTTCACATGCCCTGCACCACGCATGCGCGGCGCTGGGATACAATACGCCGATAGCATTATTAGGTTTACAGGGGAGCTGCAATGATAGAGATCGCCGTCAACAACCTCGCGGCCGCAACAGGGACCCGAACCGTGACGGGAGAAGTCGATCGGGTATGCCGCGGGTGTGTTATCGACTCGCGCCAGGTCGAGGAAGGGACGATTTTCGTCGCCTTTCCCGGTGAAAACGTCGACGGCAATGATTTTGCTTCCCGTGCCGTCCAGTCGGGTGCCGGCGCCGTCGTGATGACGCGCGAGCCCGAGGCCGAGCTGGTCTCGCTGGCGCAAGACAAGGGCTGTGCCATCCTGCGGACCGATGATCCCGAGGAGTTTATGCTCCGTTTGGCGCACGCGTATCGCCTGGAGCTTGGCTGCCTGGTCGTTGGCATTACCGGTTCCATCGGCAAGACGACGACCAAGGACGTGCTCGCCGCTGTACTCGCCAAGCGCTATCGTGTCTGGGCCACCAAGGGCAATTTCAATAACCTGATCGGCATGCCGCTCACGGTGCTTTCCGCCCCGGCCGATACCGAGGTCCTGGTGCTCGAGATGGGCATGAACCATTTCCACGAGATCGAGCGCCTGTCCCAGTCCGCCAATCCCAACCTTGCCATCGTGAGCAAGATCGGTACCTCTCATATCGGTATTTTGGGCAGCCGCGAGAACATCGCCCGCGCTAAGGCCGAGATTGTCCAGGGCATGTGCGCCGCCGGCGACTATTTTCCGCTGCTGGTTTTGGGCGGCGAGGACGACTTTACGCCGTTCATTCGCGATACGTTCGCCCAGCCTGCTGGTATCGACGTGATGCTGGCCGGCGTCTCGGACGATGATGAGGTCCGCGCCCGCGACGTTCGTGTTGATGACGAGGGCCGTCCGGTCTTTACGCTCGATTTTGGCCAGGGCGAGACGATCGATACCATGCTTGCCATCCCCGGCGTGCAGTCCGTTCCTAATGCCGTTAAGGCCGCCGCGGTTGCCTATCGCCTGGGCGTGACGCCCGAGCAGATCGATGCTGCCTTTAGGGGCCTCACGATCACCGGGCACCGCCAGGAGATCAAGCGCGCCAAGAGCGGTGCACGCATCATCGATGACTCCTATAACGCTAGCGCCGAATCGATGGCTGCCGGTCTCGATCTACTGTGCTCGCTTTCGTGCACGGGGTCTCGCATGGCGATCCTGGGCGAGATGGGCGAGATGGGCGATGAGGCTCCTCGCATGCATGAGCTCGTGGGCGCCTATGCCGCAGCCAAGGAGCTCGACATGCTGGCGTGCGTGGGTGGTGAGCTGGCCCAGCTTATGGCCGATGCCGCGCGCATGATGGGCATGGACGAGGACCGCATCCAGGTGTTCTCCGATTATCAGCAGGTGCTCGACCGCATGGGCGGCGCGCTTGAAAAACATGATGTTGTACTGGTCAAGGGTTCCCGCTTTGTTGAGCTCGACCGCTTTGTGGAAGGTGTGTGCTAGCCCATGTTCGGCAATCCCTCGTATCCAACGTATCAGGCTTTTTTGGGGCTTGGCATCGCCGCCGCCATTGCGCTGCTGCTCATGCCGTGGTGGATCAAGCTGCTCAAGGTCGAGGGTATCGGCCAGCAGGTTCGTGCCGACGGCCCCAAGCGTCATTTGGTTAAGCAGGGAACGCCCACCATGGGTGGCGTTGTCATCCTCGTCGCGATCTCGCTGACCTGCCTGCTGATGGGCAAGCTCACCACCGAACTCGTGCTCGTGCTGCTCGCCACGCTGGCGACCGGCGTGCTGGGCCTGATCGACGACCTGACCTCCGTTACGCATGGGCGCTCGCTCGGTCTGACGCCCCATGCCAAGATGATCGGCCTAACCATTATCTGTGTCACCTTTACGGTACTTGCCGTCAACTGGTGCGGCGTCGCCCCCGAGATTCGTTTTCCCGGTGGGTTGACGATCGACCTTGGCGTGCTTTCGACTACCATCTGCGGCTATTCGTTCCCGTGGCTCTATATTGTCTTTTGCTGGCTGATGATTGCCGGTCTTTCTAATGCCGTGAACCTGACCGATGGCCTTGACGGCCTTGCTGGCGGCACCTCCATGATCGCCATGCTTGCCATGGCTGCCATGGCGTTTTTGCACGGAGACGTGAACCTGTCCATCTTCTGCACCGCGTGTGCCGGTGCCTGCTTGGGCTTTCTGTGGTTCAACTGCTATCCGGCGAGCATCTTTATGGGCGATACCGGCTCGCTTGCCCTGGGCGCCGCGTTTGCCTGCACGTCCATCATGACCAACACCGAGGTCGTCTCCCTCATCATCGGCGGCCTGTTTATCGTTGAGACCCTTTCGGTCATGATTCAGGTTGTCTACTTCCACTTTACGCACAAGCGCGTCTTCCTTATGGCGCCCATCCATCATCATTTCGAAAAGAAGGGCTGGGCCGAGACCAAGGTCGTCATCCGTTTTTGGATTATCGCTGCGGCCTTTGGTGCCGTTGGCCTTGCTCTGTTCTTCCAGTTGGGATAGTGGTCTTTCATGCCTCTTGCTGATGTCTTTAGCCTGCTCGTTTTGGGTCAGGGCAAATCCGGTCTCGATGTCGCCCGCTGGGCGCTGGCGCATCCCGAGCGCGTAAGCGCCGTTACCGTGTATGGCGGCGGCACGTCTGAGCCCAATGACGCCACGCGTGCGCTCGAGGCTGCTGGTGTGTCGTTTGTCTATGGGACCGAACAGGTCGAGGGCGCCTATGACGTATGCGTGACGTGCCCGGGCATCTCGGAGTTCTCGGGCTTCTTTAAGGCCGGGCACGAGCATGCCGCCCAGATTATGGGTGAGCCCGAGTTTGCCTATCGCCTGTCGCCCGATAACTGGATTGCCATTACGGGCACCAACGGCAAGACGACCACCACGTCGCTGACTGATTATCTGCTCAAGGCTGCCGGCGAGGCCAGCGTAGCTGTCGGCAACATCGGCGAGCCGCCGGTCAACGAGATTGACGGCCGAGCTCACAACGAGTGGTTTGTGGCTGAGCTCTCGAGCTATCAGATTGCTACGACCACCGAGCTCCACCCTCGCGTGGCGGTGCTGCTCAACATCACTCCAGACCACTTGGGCTGGCATAAGAGCCATAAGAACTACGCGCTTGCCAAGGTCAAACTGTTTGACAATATGGGCGATGACGATCTGGTGGTTGTCGACGTCGAAGACGCCGGCATTCACGAGTTCGATGAGTACATCTACACGCCGGGTCGTCGCATCTGCAAGGTTGCCTTTGACGAGCCTGAGGGCGAGGATGTCGCCTTTGTGCGCGATGGCAAGATGATCGTGCGCCTGAAGGGCGTTGAGACCCCGCTCATCGCTACATCCGAGCTCAAGATCTCGGGTCATCACAATGTTATCAATGCCCTGTGCGCTGCCACGGCTGCCCTGGCAGTCGGTGCCGATGTCGATGGTGTCTGCCGCGGCCTGGCCTCGTTCCAGCCGCTCGAGCACCGCGTGGAGCCGTGTGGCGAGATTGACGGCGTGCGCTACGTCAACGATTCCAAGGCGACCAACACCGATGCGGTCGAGAAGGCCCTGACGGCATTTCCCGATGACGACGTGATCTTGCTGCTCGGCGGCCACGATAAGGGCACGCCGCTCACGGACTTCGCGCGCGTCGTTATGGATAACGTACGCTCGGTCGTCTGCTTTGGCGATGCACGCGAGCGCTTCACCGCCGCTATGGACGAGGCCGATGTCGATGGCGATGTGGATATCGCCCAGGCGGATGACCTACGCGACGCCGTGGACGTTGCCCGCTCGCTGTCGAGCCGTGGCGACGTGATCTTACTTTCTCCTGCCTGCTCTTCGTTCGATGAGTTCTCGGGCTATGAGGAGCGCGGCCGCGTGTTTAAGGACTATGTGGCCCAGCTTGCCGCTGCGGCGAAATCGCAAATGGAATAGGGGCTGCCGGTGAGAGAGGAGAGCCCCCGACAAGGTATGAGGAGGCCCGACTCGGACCGTGCTTCCTCGCGGCGCAGCAATCCGCGTTCCGGTCGCGGCGGGCAGACGTTTAGCGAACGCTATATTGCCGGCGTTCCCGCCCGTATCATGCGCCCCCGTTTGATATTCATGGCCTGCCTGTTTACCTTGGTGTGCTTTGGCCTGCTGATGGTGTACTCGGCATCTTCGGTCGAGGCACTGCACGAGAATGGCTCGGCGACGTTTTTTTTGGGTCGACAGGCCGCGTTTACCGCGATCGGTGTTCTAGCGCTGATTGCCATCGTGCGCGTTTTGCCGGACAGCTGGTTTGGGGAGGATGTGCTCAGGATCTTCCTTATCGGCATGATGCTCTTGCTTCTGCTGGTTTTCTTGGTGGGCAGCGGCAGCCGTGGCGCCACGCGCTGGCTCAACATCGCCGGCATTCAGTTCCAGCCTTCCGAGTTTTTAAAGCCATTTGCCATCGCGTATTCGGCCATCATGCTCGACCGCTTCTTTTCGCCCGGTGGCAACATCAACGAATTCCTTCGCAAGATGGGCATCTACCTGGGCATTTCGCTCTTTCTGATCTTTATCCAGCCCGATTTCGGTACCGTCCTGATCATCCTGTTGACCCTCATGTGCATGGCGTTGTTCGCGGGTCTCGACCCCAAATTCATCCTCGGCGTGATAATCTTCGGCATTCTCGTGATCGTGATTGCGCTTGTTGCAGAGCCGTACCGTATGGTGCGTATTCAGGTTGCCTTGAACCCTTGGGCCGACGAGTATGGTGACGGCTATCAGGCCACGCTTGCCATCATGGCCTTTGCCTCGGGCGGCCTGTTCGGCCGTGGCATCGGCAACTCAACCATGAAGTACTCGTATCTGCCCGAGGCGCACAACGACTACATCCTGGCCATCATTGGCGAGGAGGCCGGTTTTGTCGGAACCGTGCTGTTCTTCTTGGTGTTTGCGATGCTGATCTACTCGGCGTTTCGCATTGCCGAGCAGGCGACCGACCGTCGCGGAGCGCTTATGGCGTCTGGCTCCGCGGTCATCCTTGCGGTGCAGTTTTTGATCAACGCGCTGGGCATTCTCAATGTGTTTCCCATGACGGGCAAGCCGCTGCCGTTTATTAGCTACGGCGGCTCGTCGATTATTGTGTCGCTTATGCTCGTCGGGTTGATCCTGCGCGTTTCGTACGAGAGCGCCCGCCGCGATGAGCATGACCGCCGCCGTGAGAGCTTTGCCGTTATGGACGAGAGCACCGCCGGCGTTGCCCATGTGCGCGGTGAACGACCTTCGCGTAGCGGCTTTACCGTTCTGGATGGTTCTGCATCCGAGCCGGTAGCCCGTCCACGCCCGCGAACGGCTCCGCAAGGTCGTCCGCAGCGCCCCAGCCCTCGCAACGCGGGCGGCGGATATAATCGAATCGATTTGAACTCGGACCCGTCGGCGCGTCTGCGCACCGACGACCAGGGACCGCGTGTACGAAGGGACTACCATGACCGATAAGATGACCGTTGCTATTGCAGCCGGCGGCACGGCAGGACATATCAACCCTGCGCTCGCCTTGGCCGAAGAGCTGCGTGACCGTGGTCACTACGTTGTGTTCGTGGGCCAGTCGCGCAAGCTCGAGGGTCGTCTGGTCCCCGAGGCCGGGTTTGATTTTGTGCCCATTACGGTCACGGGCTTCGACCGCTCCCGTCCTTGGACGGCGCTGACCTCGCTGTGGCGTGTCAACAAGGCCAAGCGTGCGCTCGCCAGTTATTTCTCAAAGGTCGGCAAGCCCGATGCCGCCATCGGTTTTGGTGCCTATGTCGAGGTTCCGCTGCTGGGGTGGTGCAAGGGCGCGGGCGTTCCGTATCTGCTGCATGAGCAGAACTCTGTTCCGGGCCTGGCCAACAAGATGATGAACTCCCACGCCGCCCGCGTGTGCATCTCGGTGCCGGCAGCGCGCGCGGTCTTTGAGCGCGAAGGCGACCCTGACCATGTGCTCATGACCGGCAACCCCGTACGTCGCTCGGTGATCGAGGGCAATCGCGCTCGCGGCCGCAAGGCACTTGGCGTTCCCGAGGACGCTACGCTGCTGCTCGTCTTTGGCGGTTCACTTGGCGCCCAGCACCTCAACGAGCGCGTGGTTTCGCTCAAAAACGAGCTGCTTTCGCGCAAGAACCTCTATGTGTTGCATTCGACGGGTGCCGACGGCTTTGAGGAGACCGAGTGCGCTTTGGCGCTGACGCCCGAGGAAGCGAAGCGTTACCGCGTCCAGCCTTACATCGACAACATGGGCGATATGCTGGCTTCTGCCGATTTGGCGCTCTCGCGTTCGGGCGCATCGAGCGTGGCCGAGATCGCTGCGCTTGCCGTGCCCTCGGTGCTCGTGCCGTATCCGCATGCGACGGCCGACCACCAAACCACCAATGCCCGTTATCTGGTCGACGCCGGGGCCGGCGTACTCTGCGCCGATGCCGATATCGACGGTTCTGCCTTTGCCGATGAGCTGCTGCACCTGGTCGATGATGCGTCGGCGCGCGACGCCATGCGTCAGGCGGCGCGTGGTCTGGCTCAGGATAGGGCCGTCGCTCTTCTGGCGGATGCGGTAGAGGGTTTGCGTTAGTTAGACGGGATATCGTCGGTCGCCCTCGCGCTGATGCGGTAGGTGCGGTACAGTTAACGGGTTACAGGCAGTGTTTACGCAAGGAGTACACGAGCACATGGCTGATTCCCAGACTGCAACCTCCGCGCCCAAGTTTAAGAGCGCCCACTTTATCGGTATCGGCGGCGCCGGCATGAGCGGCATCGCCCTCGTTCTGCACGAGCGCGGTTATGCCGTTACCGGCTCTGACCTTAAGACGTCACGTTATATCCGCCAGCTTACCCGCGCTGGTGTGAAGGTGCATGTGGGCCATGAGGCCGCCACGATCGACGAGGTCAAGCCCGACGTGGTTGTTGTCTCCACCGCTATTCCGGAGTCCAACCCTGAACTTGTGCGCGCTCGCGAGCTTGGTATTCCCGTGTGGCCCCGTGCCAAGATGCTCTCTGCTTTGGGCCACGGCTACACCACCGTCGCTGTTGCCGGCACGCATGGCAAGACCACCACGTCTTCGATGTGCGCCACCATGCTCGACCGCATGGGCCTGGATCCGAGCTTCTTGATCGGCGGCATCGTCGAGGGCTATGACACGAACGGCAAGAACGGCTCGGGCGACTACTTTGTCGCCGAGGCCGACGAGTCCGACAGCTCCTTCCTGTTCCTGAACCCCAACGTGGTCATTGTGACCAACGTCGAGGCCGACCACCTCGATCACTACTCGGGTATCGAGGAGATCGAGGCAACTTTCGCCAAATTCATGAGCCTGGTGGGCGAGGACGGCACCGTCATCGTCTGCGGTGAGGATCCGCATCTGGTCGAGCTCGCCAAGTCGACGGGCCGTCACGTGCTTTCCTACGGCTTTGCCGAGAGCAACGATGTCGTCTGCGTGCATCCGGATGTCAAGGGCATCCAGAGTGACTTTATCGTTCGCTTTGAGGACGGCGCTGAGCACGCTGTGGAGATCAAGAGCAATCCCGGTCGCCACAACATGCTCAACGCCACGGCGGTGCTCACCGTCGCCCATGTCCTGGGCCTTGACATCGACGCCGCCGCTAAGGCGCTCTCGAGCTTTGAGGGCGTCCGCCGTCGCTTTACCCACGTGGGCGATATCGATGGCATCACCGTGGTCGATGATTACGGCCATCACCCCACTGAGATCAAGGCGACGCTTGCTGCCGCTTCGTCGCTGGGCTACAAGCACGTCGACGTCGTATTCCAGCCGCACCGCTATTCGCGCCTGCAGGCCCTGTGCGACGACTTTGCCGATGCATTTGCCAATGCCGATAAACTGCTGCTGATCGATGTGTTCTCGGCTGGCGAGATGCCCATTCCGGGTGTCACCTCTAAGATGCTCGCCGATACCGTGCGCGCCAAGCATCCTGGCAAGGAGGTCGTGTACTGCTCCAGCCGTCTTGAGCTCAATCAGGAGCTCGAGCAGATGGTGGGCGAGGGCGACCTGCTGCTCACCATGGGTGCCGGTGACGTTACGACCGTCGGTCCCGAGTTCATCGAGTATCTGACTGCCAAGAAAGACGCTTAAGTCAAATGGGTCTGTTTAACGCCGTCATGGCGCTCTCGGGCATGATCGACACGGATGTGATCGAGGACGAGCGCCTTGCGCGTCATACGAGCTATCGTATCGGTGGCAAGGCCGACCTCTTCGTGACGTGCCATAGCTATCATGCCCTCCGCCGCGCCGTGGCGGTGCTCGATCGCGAGCAGGTGCCGTGGGTCATCATCGGCAAGGGCTCCAATCTGCTGGTTGCCGATGGCGGTTATCGCGGTGCCGTCATTTCGCTGGGGCGTGAGTTTCAGCGCACGGTTGTTGCCGATGACGGCTGTACGCTGACGGTCGGTGCGGGCGTGATGTTTGCGCGCCTGGTCAACGATGCCCTGTCGCGTAGCCTCTCGGGCCTTGAGTTTGCCGTTGGCATCCCTGGTTCGGTCGGCGGTGCGATATCTATGAATGCCGGCACGCGGACCGAGTGGATTGGCTCGCTGGTCGAGGATGTCGTAACGTTTGACCCGGCATCCGGTATCAAGCATTATGCGGGGTCCGAGATCACTTGGGGCTACCGCGAATGTAGCCTTCCCCGCAATGAGATCATCCTCGAGTGCGTGCTCAAGCTTAAACCGGCGCCCAAGGCCGACATTCGCGAGCGCATGGAGCGGTACCTGACGAGGCGCAAGCGTACACAGCCCATGGGTCGCGCATCCTGCGGGTCGGTCTTTCGCAACCCGCCCGATGCGAGTGTGGGCAAGCTTATCGAGGATTGTGGATTAAAGGGTTTTTCGATTGGCGGTGCGGAAGTTTCGCCCGTTCACGCTAATTTTATCGTTAATAACGGAACTGCCTCGGCCGATGACGTTGCCGCGGTTATCAGACATGTGCACGGAAAGGTGAGGGAGGCGTATGGCATCGAGCTCAGACCGGAAGTTAAATTCCTCGGCTTCTAGAGCATCGAAACCCACCTTCCGCCGCGCCGGAGGGCGTTCCGGCGCGCCTGCCAAACCTCAACGCAATACCGTCGCGCACTCTAAGTCTGTCGGGCATGCTCGACAGACCAGTCGTCCGGTCGTCGGCTCGCAGCTCGGTAATCGTCCGGCCGCAAAAAAGTCCTCGCGTCCCTCGGTGACGTCAAAGCCTGTTATGGGCGCCAAGCCTGCCCGTCCCATGGCAGCTCCTAAGCCCTCGACGGGAACTAAGGCGGCGCGTCCGGGTCGCATGCTAGGCGCATCGAAACCGCGCTCGCTGACATCGGTGTCGGCTACCGCCGAGAAGCCTTCGGGTAAAAAAGGCGTCAACCCGTTGTCTTCACTTGGGGCGATGGCAAATAAAACATCAGACGCCGCTTCTGTCGTTGCAGGCAAAGGCAAAATCCTGGGCGGCGTTCTGGCCGTCTTGGCCGTGCTCGTCGTCGTTGCCATCGTGGTGATCAACTCTGGATTGTTTACCGCCACTGATATTCAGATTCAAGGCAGCGAGCATGTGACGAAGCACGATGCTGTCCAGCTGATCGATTTGCCCGAGGGAACGTCGCTTTTTAACGTCGATCCCGACCAGATTACCGAGGACCTCAAGCAGAACCCGTGGGTCTCGGGCGTGGATGTCCAGCGTCAGTTCCCGCATACGCTCATCATTACGCCGATGGAGCGCAAGGTCATCGCAATTGCCTATATCAGCTCCGATGACCTTGCCTGGGCCATCGGTGATGATGACACTTGGATCGCCCCGCTGTCGACGTCGGTCGAAGTGGACGACCAGGGCAACGTCATCACGACAGGGCAGGGCTCAAATACCCTGACCGGCATTGATGCCGCACTGGCGCTCGCTAAGCACTATGGCGCGGTGTTGCTGACTGATGTCTCGGCGGATGTCGCTCCGGTTTCCGGCCAGGCGGTGAGCTCCAAGGCCGTTAAGGCTGGCTTGGATTATGTGCGTGGTTTTTCGAGCGAGTTCTTGGGACAAGTCAAGGATATTTCCACGCCTTCGGTCGAAGCCATCTCGGCAAACCTCAATAACGGCATTGAGGTGTCGCTGGGCGAATCGGACGATATCGCCAAGAAAGAACGCGTAGTCACTAAGTTGCTTTCGCAGGTAGAGGGCGTAACGTATATCAATGTGCGCTCTCCGGGCAACTACACATTTAGGAACGCTCCGACCTCGTAGCGCTGGTTGATGCTTTGTTGAGGGGCCATACCACGCCGTTTATCTGGTTTGTTTGGTTTTCACGGTCAATTATTTGACTGATACGTTCATAATGTGCAAACATAATACGGTTTACCTTTGCATTTACTTTCAACCTGAAGGTTAATGTGCGCAGGGGTCGACCCATGCTATGGCTATAACCTTTGTTCGGAGGACCGACATGCACGAGACAGAGATCAACAACTACCTTGCCGTCATTAAGGTGGTCGGCGTCGGCGGCGGCGGTACCAACGCGGTCAATCGAATGATCGAAGAGGGCATCCGCGGCGTCGAGTTTGTTGCCATCAACACCGATGCTCAGGCACTCGCGATCTCTGATGCCGATATCAAGGTGCACATCGGCACCGACCTTACCCGCGGCCTGGGCGCCGGCGCCAACCCCGAGGTTGGCCGCAAGGCTGCCGATGAATCCCGCGACGACATTGCCGAGGCGCTCGCTGGCGCCGACATGGTGTTCATCACCTGCGGCGAGGGCGGTGGCACCGGTACCGGTGCTGCTCCCATCGTTGCCGATATCGCGATGAACGAGGTCGGCGCACTGACCGTTGCCGTCGTGACCAAGCCCTTCACCTTCGAGGGCCGCAAGCGTAAGAAGAGCGCCGAGGAGGGCATCAAGACCCTCTCCGATTGCGTCGACACCATGATCGTCATTCCTAACGATAAGCTGCTCGATATCGCCGAGAAGAAGACCACCATGCTCGAGGCCTTCGCGATTGCCGATGGCGTCCTTTCCCAGGGCACCCAGGGCATCACCGACCTCATCACCGTCCCCGGTATCATCAACCTGGACTTCGCCGATGTTAAGACCATCATGAAGCAGGCCGGTACCGCCATGATGGGTATTGGTACCTCTTCTGGGGATACCCGTGCCGTCGACGCTGCCCAGCAGGCCATCTCCAGCCCGCTACTCGAGAGCTCCATCGATGGCGCCACGCGCGTGCTGCTCTCCATCGCCGGTTCCAAGGACCTGGGCATCCAGGAGATCAGCGACGCCGCCGACGTTGTCGCCAACGCCGTCGACCCCGAGGCTAACATCATCTTCGGTACCGTTGTCGACGAGTCCCTGGGCGATCAGGTGCGTATCACCGTCATCGCTACGGGCTTCTCCGACTCCAACGTCAACCGTCAGGACGAGCTCTTTGCTGCTCAGCAGTCTCAGAGCAAGGTCGCTGCCTCCGCTGAGCCGCAGCGCACCGCTCCTGCCGCCAGCCCGGCTCAGGCCGCTCCGACCCGCAACGTCGGTGGCACCGAGCTTCCTAACTTCGGCAACGATCAGTTCGAGCTTCCCGACTTCCTGAAGCGCGGTAGCTTCTAAGTCGTTCTTTGCATTGTTGTGCACAGGGGCGTGTCCGTATGGATGCGCCCTTTTTATTTCGACTTTGTAAACTAGAACCTCCAATCTCTTTACGTTCCCTTTACGATTGCCTCCAGTGCAGCAGGTATCCTTTTAAGGAAGTATGACAGCCGTATAAACGCGGGCTGTAGCGGCGATGCCGCGTACTTGTGTTATTAGGAGGCTTTGGTATGGCAGCACGTGCGGACAAAGTTTCGCGTGTCGACCATGATGGAGTTACGTTGGTGGAGGGCGCGACATCCTATGTTCGCTTTGCCTTCACCGAGCGCGTCGGTGGTGTTTCCGAAGATGCGTACTCCTCACTCAATTTGGGCTCGCATGTTGGCGATGATCCCTTTGCTGTTCAAGAAAATCGTCGTCGCGCGCTCGAGGCTATGGGTGCCGCCGAGTGCGAGCACAACCTGCTCGTTCCCAATCAGATCCATGGTGACCATATCGTTGCGGTGACCTCGAACGGCGCCGATGACCTTGAGGACGTTCGCGAGCAGATTGCCGAGGGCTGCGATGCCATCGTCTGTACGGCGCATAACGTGCCCGTGCTGCTCTGCTTTGCCGACTGCGTTCCCGTGGTGCTGGTGGCTCCCGGCGGATTTGCCGTGGTGCACTCCGGTTGGAAGGGCACGATTGCACGTATTTCCGCCAAGGCGTGCCAGGCGCTTTGCGATGCTGCCGGCTGCGATGCGAGCGACGTTTCCGCCTATATCGGTCCCCATATCTTGGGTGACGAATATGAGGTGTCCCAGGAACTCATGGATCGCTTTGCCACCGAGTTCTCGTGCATCGATGCGAGCATCTCTCGCATGCTCGATCTTTCCGCTGCCATTTGCGAGGCGCTGGTAGATGTCGGTGTCGACGCGGATAATATCGTGGATACCAAGCTTTCGACTGTGCGTCAGAACGACCGCTTTTTTTCCTACCGTAACGAGAACGGCACCTGTGGGCGCCATGCTGCGATCGGCGTGATGCTATGAGAAAGATCGTATCGGTCCTGAGCGCCGCTGTGCTTACGCTTACGCTGTGCGCCTGTTCTTCGGGATCTTCTACTTCTTCCATTACCGTCGCCGGCTCGACCACCTGCCTACCCATTGCCGAGATTGCGGCCGAGGGCTTTAAGGAAGAGACCGGCATCGACGTACTTGTCTCCGGTCTGGGCTCCTCTGCGGGCATCGAGGCCGTCAGCAACGGCACGGCCGATATCGCCAGCTCATCTCGCGGCCTCAATGCCGACGAGCAGGATCTGGGCCTGACCCCGATTGTGATCGCGCACGACGGCATCGCGGTCATCGTGAATGACGATAACCCGGTCGATAACCTCTCGACCGGGCAGCTCCGCGATATTTACGCCGGCAAGATCACCAACTGGAAGGAAGTCGGCGGAGAGGACCTGAAGATTCAGGTCATCAACCGAGATGAGGCGTCTGGCACGCGTGAGGCCTTTCGCACCATCGTGATGGACGGCACCCCGTTCGATCGTCGCTCGGCCGTTCTTTCGGGCACGGGTCAGGTGCGCGACGTGGTATCTCGTTCGCGCGGTGCCATTGGCTACATTTCGCTGGGCTTCGTCGATAGCCTCAACGCCAAGACCTCGGTCAAGGCCGCCTCGGTCAATCATGTTGAGGCGTCCGAGAAGACGGTCGCGAGCGGCGGCTATCCCATCTCGCGTGACCTGTACTTCTTTGTGAAGGGTGCGCCTTCGCAGCAGGCGCAGGATTACATCGACTACGTGACGTCCGAAAAGATGGACAAGCAGATTCGCGAGGCGGGCTTTATCCCCGTCACCAACGACGAGAAGGGGAGTGAGTAGCATGGAAGCACAGGAAAACTCCCAGACTGAGCAGAATGTTCAGGCGCCCAAGAAGCGCGAGCTGGCGCTCGTATCGCGCAGTACCTATATCAAGGAGAAGGCGCTGCAGTGGATCTTCTTCGCCTGCGCGTTCTTGGCGGTCGTTACCGTCATCCTGATTTTTGTCTTTACCACGTACTCGGCGCTGCCCGTCTTTACCGACATTGGCCTGGCGGACTTCTTCAGCTTTACGTGGGCGCCCTCCGAGGGCCACTACGGCATTATGTCGCTGCTGGCCGGCTCGGGTCTCGTGACCGTCGGTGCGCTCGCCATGGGTGTGCCCCTGGGCGTGGGCACGGCCGTGTATCTGGTCGAGATCGCCAGCAAGCGCGTGCGCAAACTCATCAGCCCCGCCGTCGACCTGCTGGCGGGCATTCCCTCCATCATCTACGGTTTCTTTGGCATGATCATCATCCGTCCGTTTATCGCGCAACTGACCGGCGGTCTTGGTTTTGGTGCGCTGACGGCGTGGTTCGTGCTTGCTATCATGATCGTCCCTACCATCACCACGCTCACCATCGATGCTCTCAATTCCATTCCCATGGGCATTCGCGAGGCATCGTATGCCATGGGCGCCACCAAGTGGCAGACCATCTATAAGGTCGTGCTACCTGCCGCCAAGCTGGGTATCGTGGATGCCATCGTGCTGGGTATGGGCCGTGCCATCGGTGAGACCATGGCTGTGCTCATGGTCGTGGGTAACGCTCCGGTTATACCCGACAGCATTGCGAGCCCCATCTCGACGCTCACGAGCCAGATCGCGCTCGACATGAGCTATTCCTCGGGTCTGCACCGCTCGGCGCTGTTCGGCATGGGTGTGGTCCTGTTTATCATCTCCGCCGCGCTGGTGGGCATCGTCCGTCTGATTTCCAAGAAGAAGAGGGGGTAGGCTATGTCCGATTCCGTTGACACGACGGTCGATACGACCTCGTCGCGCGAGCGCATCAAGCGTGCCCTTTCCCACGGCAAGAAGGGCCGCATCAACAAAGACCTGTCCAATAAGATCATGCTTGGCGTGTTCCGTGCCGCAGCATACATCACCACGCTGGTGCTGGTCGCTATCATCGCCTACGTGGTCATTAACGGTCTGCCGCATATCTCGTTCGACTTTATCTTCGGTTGGCCCCAGGGCGTCAACGCCGAGGGCGGCATTTGGCCCACGATCGTCTCGACCGTCTACGTGACGGCGCTCGCCATGCTTATCTGCACGCCGATCGCTGTGCTGGCAGCCGTCTATCTGGCCGAGTACGCCAAGCAGGGCAAGGTCGTCGAGCTCATACGCTACGCTGCTGACGCTTTGGCGTCGGTGCCCTCCATCGTTATGGGCCTGTTTGGCTACGCCTTGTTTGTCGAGGCCATGGGCCTGGGCCTTTCGATGGTCTCTGCCGCTCTGGCGCTGGCGCTTCTGATGCTGCCTATCGTCATGCGCACCACCGAAGAGGCCATTCGCGCCGTTCCGCGCTATATCCGTTGGGGCGCGTACGGCTTGGGCGCCACCAAGTGGCAGGTCGTCTCCAAGATCGTACTTCCTTCGGCCTTTGGTCGCATTGCCACCGGCATCGTCCTTGCCATCGGCCGCGCCATCGGCGAGACCGCCGTGGTGCTCTACACCATGGGCCAGGCCATCAATCTACCTATTTCGCCGCTCGATTCCGGCCGCCCCATGACGGTTCACCTGTACCTGCTTGCCAACGACGGCATCAACATGAACGCGGCCTACGGCACCGCGCTTTTGCTGATGGCGATTATTCTGGCCTTCAACCTGTTTGCGCGCCACCTGTCGCGCAAACGCCGCTAATTAAGGAGTCCCATGTCCGTCTATCAGTCCGCTCCCACGCCGGAGCAAGCAGCCATCACGGCCAAGGATTTCAACTTTTGGTACGGTGACTTTCATGCGCTGACGGGGCTTGACCTCAACATCGCCAAAAACGCCATCACCGCCTTCATTGGCCCTTCGGGCTGCGGCAAGTCGACGTTCTTGCGCTGCATCAACCGCATGAATGACCTGATCGAGGGTACGCGAGTCGAGGGCACCATGACGCTCGACGGCAATGATATCTATGCCGAGGGCGTCGACCCGGTCGACCTCCGTCGTCGCGTGGGCATGATCTTTCAGCAGCCCAACCCGTTTCCCAAATCCATCTACGAGAATGTCGCCTTTGGCCCTCGTCTGCAGGGCGTGACTAGCAAAAGCGACCTCGATGACATCGTGGAAGAATCGCTCAAGCGCGCCAACCTCTGGAAAGAGGTATCCAATCAGCTCAACAAGGATGGTTTGGCGCTCTCGGGCGGTCAGCAGCAGCGTCTGTGCATCGCCCGCGTGCTTGCGGTGCAACCCGATGTCCTTCTGATGGACGAGCCCTGCTCCGCCATCGACCCCACGTCCGTCTCTAAGGTCGAGGATTTGATGGCCGAGCTGGCGCCCGAGATGACGATTATCATCGTCACGCATTCTATGCAGCAGGCAGCTCGTATCAGCGACTACACCGCATTCTTCTTGCAGGAAGTTGCCGGCGAGCCCGCCACGCTCATCGAGTATGGTCAAACCGACGCGATCTTCACCAGCCCGGTGGACTCGCGTACGGAAGACTATATCACCGGCCGCTTTGGCTGATCGGTGCGACTAGTCCCAAGCCGATCGGACCTGGTCCGGTGCGTATTCACTGTGCGGGCGGCATGACCGCACCCAACTGATTGGAGTGAACCATGCGCAAACTGTTTTCCCGTCAGCTCATCGAGGCCCGTCACGAGATGCTGAGCATCTATGAGGCCGTCGATCTGGCCCTCCACGATGCCGTAAAGGCCTATGTGACCGACGACCGCAAGCTCGCCACCAAGACCAAGAAGCGCACGCTTTCGATTGACGCACGCTGCGCCAACCTGGAGGCTGTCTGCTACAACCTGATTGCCACGCAGTCACCGGTCGCCTCCGACTTCCGCCTGCTTCAGACGATCATCTATGTTGACTTTAACCTGCAGCGCATGACCGATAAGGTCCGTCAGATTTGCCGCGCCACGCGTCATATGATCAAGGCCGACATCTCGCTGCCCAAGGAGCTTGTCGGCACGGTCGAGGCTGAGGCTGAGGCCGTCTACCAGGTGCTGGGCTCTTCGCTTTCTGCGCTCGTCACCAATGACATGTCCATCATCTGCAACCTGGCCGTCGAGGACGAGCCAGTGCACGCTGCCTATGAGAAGTTCTTCCGCACCTTTAACCGTATGGACACGGGCGACTTTATGGACGACGACGGCAACTATGACGACCTGCGTCGCGCCATCATGGTTTCACGCTACCTCGATCGCATCGCTTCGATTTCCATCGATGCCGCTTGCCGTCTGACCTTCCTGTTGACTGGTCAGCGTATGAACGCCGGCGATATCGCCCGCACTGATGAGGATGAGCTCGAGAGCATGCGCGTGCCTTCGGGCGAGGGTGTTATCATGAGGCCCGCCGTCGATGCTCGCTATGTTGCCAAGGTGCCTGCTAACGAGGTTAGCGAGGGCCTGCGCTACCTGCTGGATCATCTTGAGGATGAAGACGATGGCGAGGACGACGAGGAGTAGGGTAGCTCCGCTCGTTGAGAGATTGTAAATACCTGAGGGAGCGCGGCCTTGCGGATGCGGGGCCGCGCTCTTGCGTTAGCATGGGACTACTTGTTGTGCTGTCTGCGGAGGCGATTTGCCATGGATAACTATTTAGACTTGATGCGCGCTCGCCGCGAGCAGATACTCGAGCGCTTTTATGCCGCGCTCGATCGCGCTGGGAGGCCCCACGATGCCGCGCGTTTGATTGCCGTGTCCAAGACCGTCGGCGTTGACGAGACCATCGCTGCCATTCGGGCGGGGTATCGCCATTTTGCCGAGAACCGCCCGCAAGAGCTCGTCCGCAAGCTTACGGGTCTGGCGGAGCATCCGGAGCTGCCCGAGGTGCGTTTCGATATGATCGGCAACCTGCAGACCAATAAGATCAATGCGGTGCTGGGCTCAGCCGAGCTAATCCATTCGGTGGGGTCGCTTCATCTGGCGCAGGCTATCTCGAGCCGTGCGACTCGTAAGATCGAAGCGGGCGAGCTGGTTGCTCCCCAGCAGGTGCTGATTGAGGTCAACGTGAGCGGCGAGGAGTCCAAGGGCGGTTTTTCGCCCGATGAGATTCGCGCCGCCGCGGGTGAGCTTGCAGAGCTTGAGGGAATTTGCGTGCAGGGGCTTATGACTATGGCGCCCCGGGGGAATAAGGATGTGGCACGCCGCACCTTTGCGGGGCTTCGTGAGCTGAGGGATGAGCTGGAGGCAGCGCATCCCGATTTGAACCTGCCTGAGCTTTCCTGCGGCATGAGCGAGGACTTTGAGCCTGCCCTTGAGGAGGGCTCTACGCTCGTTCGCCTGGGCAGGGTAGTATTTAGCCCGGAGTTTGCAGTAAAATAGGGCTCTGAAGTGCGCACTGGTTTACAGAGCGCCTGCACTAAACCGTGAGAGGACACAACCATGGGCTTCCTTGACGAGATTAAAAATAAGATGCACCTGGGCGGCCAGCAGGGTTACGACCAGGGCTATAGCCAGGATGACGACTACGGCTACGATGACGGCTACGACGACGGCTATCAGGGCGGCGGCTACAGTGGTGCTTCGGGCGAGGGCTTCTATACCCAGGACGAGCCGAGCAACGGCCTGCTGGGCCAGACGCGCCGCGGTGAAGCTGAGTCGGTTGCCGTGTATACGCGCTCCGGTCAGCTGGTCGGCGATGACTCGCGTCATGCAACGACGTACAATCCGCCGTCGCGTTCTCAGGATACGGTCACCGGTGGCTATCGTCCCGGCGCCTACGACACGCCGTCGAGCTATGCCGAGAGCGCCCGTGCTCGCGCCGCGGCGCCTGCGCCCGCCCCTGCGCCGAGCGACGCCTCGGCCTATGCGAGCAACATCATCAACGCCACGCCGCAGCTGCCTGCCTATGTCCTGCGTCCCGAGAGCTATGATGACGTTGAGACCGTTGTCCGTCGTGTGCGTACCAAACAGCCCGTCGCGCTGATTTTTGTCGGCGTTCGCACCGAGGTCGCCAAGCGTGTCCTGGACTTTAGCTATGGCTTTGCCTGTGGCCTGGGCGCTACGGTCAAAGAAGTGGGCGATCGCGTGTTCATGGTGCTGCCCGCCGGCTGCGAGGTCAAGGATTCGGACCTCAAGAAGCTTCGTGCCGACGGCTACCTTAAGTAAACCCAAGACGAGGAGATTCTCATCAACATCTACACCATTGTCCAGCTGGTCAACACGCTGTTCAACTTCTACTCCACGCTCATCGTGGTCTATTGCTTTATGACGTGGATTCCCATGAAGCAGGGCGGCCTGCTGCAGGATATCGCTGCAGTGCTCGATAGCGTCTGCGGCCCGTGGCTCAACCTCTTTCGTCGGTTTATCCCGCCGATGGGCGGCGTTGATTTTTCGCCGGTCGTTGCGATTATTGCGTTGCAGTTGGTGCAGAGACTGGTTCTGCAGCTTCTTATAGGTATACTCGTATAGAACTGACTTAGTAACTTACGTCGGGCGTGTAGCGCCGAGGCGATGAAAAAGGAGACTTGTTATGGCTATTACCCCTGCAGACATCCAGGCTCAGACTTTCTCTGAGGCCAAGCGTGGCTACGATCCTGCCGAGGTCGACGTCTTCTTGGAGACGCTGTCTTCCGAGGTTGACGCTATGCTCGCTAAGATCGTCGACCTTAAGGGCCGTCTGACTGCTACTGAGCAGCAGCTTGCCGATGCACAGGCTCAGCTTGCCCAGGCTCAGGATACCGCCGCCCAGGCCGCCCCTGCCGCCCCCGTGGCCGCTCCCGCCCCTGACTTCTCCGCTCAGGAGCGCCAGATTTCCGCTGCCCTGATCGCTGCTCAGCAGACCGCTGAGACCATCGTCAACGATGCCAATGAGAACGCTGAGCGTATCCGCAACGAGGCTGACGCCAAGGCCCGCGAGGTTATCCGCCAGGCTCTGACCGAGAAGCAGGCCGAGCTCGAGGAAATCGATCGTCTGAAGGCTTCCCGCGAGGAGTTCAAGGCCGAGTACCTCAAGCTCATCCAGCACTTTATGGACGACGCCCAGAACTCCTTCCCGGCCGACCTCATGGCCTCCACGCCGGTTGGTTCTGCCGCTTCTCCTGCGGTGACTGTTCCCGCCGAGCCGCTGCCCGTCGCCGATCCGGTTGTCCCCGTGGCCGATCCCTTCGCCCCGATCGACAACTTCGCTGCCGACGACCTGGACTAACATTCGGTCTACAATTTAGTGCCTAGAAAGGACCCGCAGCTTGCGGGTCCTTCTTTATGACTGTGCAGGGTGTGCAGGGGTGCGCAACATAAAAAACCGAGCCCTGCACATAGTGGCGCAGAACTCGGTGAACGGGTGAGCGGTCAAGGGTAGGTTTGCGGCATGTCCCAAAAATCTACTTGAGGAGGAAGTCGGAGAGGGGAATGGTGCGGGCCTCTCGATGCTCGGGGTCGGTGATATGGTCGGCAGGATAGCCACAGACGAGCATGTGATAGGGATAGACACCCTCGGGCAGGTCGAACTGCTCACGGGCCACCTCAGGCTTAAAATGGCACACCCAGCACGTTCCCAGGCCCTGCTCGGTGGCCTCCATCATCATCTGATCACACACGATGGACGTATCGATTTCACTGGAATTCATCTGATCATACGGGCGCACCCAAGCATCATCGGTAACGCTGCAAATGAGGAAGACAAGCGGAGCCCCAAAGATAGACCCATCACGAGCAAACCGAGGCTGACAAGCAGCAGCCTTCTCCAACAGCTCGGGCGTATCCAGCACCATCACACGAGAAGGATGATTATTACAAGCAGAAGGAGCAATCCGTCCAGCTTCAACAACAGCATCCACCACCGACTGCTCCACAGCCCGATCCTCAAAAGAACGACAAGAATACCGACCACGAGCCAAATCCAAATAACCCATAACCAAGCCCTCCAAAGTCAACGAATCGATCCAAAGCAAAATAAAGGGTACCCAAAGCACCATCCAGCCAAACGTTTGAGGCGGTCCCAAAGTTCCCAACCGGGCCCAAAGGCCCTGCTAACAAAAGCCCCATCGCTTTCAAAGTATCAGCCAAAGTTCCCAATGGTGGTACGTAAGGCGAAGGGCCGGCCACGGTTTACTTTCGAACGACTCTGCAAAGCAGCCGGAGTGAGAAAGCAAACCGTGGCCGGCCCTTCGCCGCCGGGACACGTACCCCCAATTAACTGTTCTTCATGACGATCGAATCCACGACATCGGCCACATTCTCACAGCAGTCGGCGCAGTATTCCAGGAAGGCATATACGTCACGCCAGGCGATGACCTCGAGCGGGTCCTTGCCGTTGACGTGCAGGTTGCGCATGGCGTTGATGTAGAGCTCGTCGGCCTCGGACTCGATGGTGTTGATCTGGATGACCAGTTCGCGCAGCGTTTTGGACTTGCGGTAGTTGGGCAGCTCGACCATCAGGTCCTTCATGGCGCGGCAAGCGTCGGTCACCTTGTGGGCGATGACGATGGCGTCGGGATGGATGCTCTGAATGTTGGTGAAGTAGACGCGCTGCACGACGCCCTCGATGCGGTCGAGCACGGTGTCGAGTGAGCAGCTCATCAAATTCAGATCCTCGCGCTCGAGCGGGGTGATAAAGGCGGTGAGCAGGGCGTCTTCAAGCTCGTGGTGCTTCTTGTCTGCCGCATGCTCAATGGCATGCATCTCCTCGAGCATATCGTGAATCTTCGCGGGATCGAAGTTCTCAAAAATCTGGGTAAGCAGCTCGGCGGCCTGGACGGCGAGGTCGGCGCAGGCGACGTAGTTGTCAAAGTAGAACGAATTGGGTTTCTTTGCCATGGGTGGGTCCTTTCGAGGCGAAGACGGGTGGGCGAAGTGTTGCGGTCCGGATGGACACTCGGTTTGACTAGAGGAACATCATGAACAGCTTGGCCATGAAAAAGCTGATGAGTCCGCAAGCGGGGAAGGTGAAGAACCAGGTGAACATCATGTCCTTGACGACGCCGAAGTTGATGGCTGAGAGGCGCTTGACGGCGCCGACGCCCATGATGGCGCAGGTTTTGATGTGCGTGGATGACACGGGGATGCCGGTAAGGGTGGCAAGTAGCAGGTTCGCGGCGCCCGCGAGGTCGGCAGAGAAACCCTGATACTTCTCGAGCTTAACCATGCTCTGGCCGACGGACTTGATGATGCGCTCGCCGCCCACGCTGGTGCCGATACCCATAGTGGCCGAGCACAGCAGCATAATCCAGATGGGGATGCCGGCATCGCCGACGCTCGTCTGGCCGTTGGCGAAGGCCACGCCTAAAAAGAGCACGCCGATGAACTTCTGTCCATCCTGCGCGCCGTGCATAAAGCTCATGGCCGCGGCACTCGCGATCTGAGCGTATTTAAAGAAGACGTTGGCACGTCGCCTGTTGGCGGCGGCAAAAAGAATCGAGACGAGCTTGCACAGGACCCAGCCCATGACAAAGCCCAGGCCGATGGAGAGCGCCAGGCCGTAGATGACCTTCATCCACTCGTGGACGTTGACGCTGCTCGCGCCGCCGAGGGCGATAGCGGCGCCGGTCAAGCCGGCGATAAGGCTGTGGCTTTGCGAAGTGGGGATGCCAAAACGCGACGCTGTGGCGCCGTAGACGACGATGGAGAACAGCGCCGCGCACAGGCAGGCGAGCGCCATGGTGCTATTTCCGCCAAAGTCGACGATATGTGAGATGGTGTTGGCGACGCTCGCGTTAAAGTGCGTCATGATGAGCACACCGAGGAAGTTGAATGCGGCGCTCATGAGAATGGCAGCGCGGGCGGGCATGCAACGCGTAGTGACGCAGGTCGCGATGGCGTTGGGCGCGTCGGTCCATCCGTTGACGAAGATGGCGCCGAGCGCGAGAATCACGGTGACGGCAAGGACTGGGTTCGACACAAGTTGGCCGAGGAAGGTTGAGAACGTTACGTCCATATATGGGCTTTCTCGAAGTTTGCAGAAACGTTACAAAAACATGATAAATCGTATCACCTCCTGCGGGTTTCTTTACCGAGTTCTGATGGGAGAAGTGAATTTTTGGGTACTAAAATTGAATATTAGCCCTGTTGACCTCCGGTGTTCTTTTTGCTAACACGTCGTGCGGACATGCGCATGCGGTCCGACACGCCAAAACCACAGCCTGTTCGCTTTACAATATGCAAACATGCGTTCGATAATAGGGGCATGGAATATCGACAGACAGATGGCAAAACTCGGCGCGTGCACAAGCAGTATGTGGACGTCGTGGCTCGCATCCTCGCGGGCGGACAAGTCGTGCCGGTCACCGTCTGCTGGGTTGACGGTCGCTGCTTTACGATTGACGAGATTGTCTCGACCACTGGGTTTGGCCTGGCGGTTCACGGCATTCGTACGGCAACCTATAAGGTTCGTTTTGGCGGTCATGCGACCGAGTTGTATCTGGAGGACCAGGCGCGCGAACGGCCGGACGGCTTGCAGACCCACGTGATGCGTTGGTGGGTCTGGGCGTTTGACTGCACGCTCGAGGGTGGGCGCCGCAGGTAAAACGTGTGGCATTTGGGTACAATGGCAGAAATCTTGTCGCTTAAGGCGCTGCTGTCGCGGCGCTATCTGAAAGGACGAAAGCATGAATGATATCCAGGGCTATCAGAACGGCCCCATCGAGACCGGTGCAAGCCGTGCCAAGGAGATGTCGCCGCGTGCGTACAACCTTGTCATGTCCGCCCTGATCTTTTTGGGCTTTTGCGCCATGGGTGCCGGCGCCTACTTTACGAGCACCATGGCGTTTGCCCGCATGATGATGAGTGGCGCCGCTTTGCCGCTGGTCTTTGGCTCGTTTATTTTGACCATCGTCGGCATTGTCATGATGTCGGCTGCCGCGGGCAAGCAGTCTGTGGGCCTGTCGCTTACGGGTTACGTGATCTTTGCGAGCACCTTTGGCCTGACCGCGTCGTTTGGCCTTGCCAACTACGACCTGCCCACCATCAACACCGCCTTTATCGCCACCGCCGCCATTACCTTTGTCTTTGGCGCGCTGGGCGTGACCTTCCCCAAGTTCTTCCAGCGTGTGTATGGCATCGGATTTGGTATTCTGCTTGCCACCATTTTGGTCGAGATCGTGCTGATGTTTATGGGTGTTTCGCAGTCTATTACCGACCTGATCGTAATCGTGGTGTTCGCCGGTTTTATTGGCTATGACACCTATGTGGCCACGACGGTGCCGCCCACGCTGCCCAACGCCGTGCTCATGGCGTCCAACCTGTTCGTGGATATCATCAACGTGTTCCTGCGCATCCTGAATATCCTTGGTCGTCGCGACTAGCGGCGAGTTGCAGCGGTGCTTGCCGCGCGCGTAAATCAATGCGAAAGGCGGTCCTTCGGGGCCGTCTTTTTTGTACGCGGCGGGGTATCATGGATGGGAAAAGCCGATAACGGCAGCGACAGGAAAGGTGACCACTTATGGCAGACGTCGACAACAGGAACCGTAACCGCAGGACCGGCCGCGCAGGGCAGCCCAACCCCAAGCGCGAGGCCCGTGCCAAGGCCGCCGAGCGTCACGTGGCAACTGTGTCCGAGGCGTGTGCCAAGGATATCGAGCGCTCGCTTGCCGGCGTGCGCGAATTCGACGGTATGCCTGCCGGTTTTGTCGCGGCGATGAAGGCCAAGGCCCAGGCGGCTGCCGAGGAGCAGGTTGCCGGGGTTGTGGAGGCTGACGCTGCCGAGGTCGAGGCCACCGAGGTCGCGCCCGTCGAGACCGAGGTCACGGACGAGTCTGCGTCTGCCGAGGAGCCCGCAGAGACCGAGCCCGCGCCTGCCGAGGAGCCCGCTCCGACCCTGCCCGAGGTCACCGTGCTTGATGCCTCCGCCACGCAGGCCATTCTGGATAACGGCCGCGGCTATGCGCAGTTCTGCGATATGGCCGTGCTTGCCTTTGCCTCGTTTACCAATCCGGGCGGCGGTTACATCCAGGGCTATCTGGGCCAGGAGGCCGCGCTCTGTGCCGATTCGTATCTGTACAATGTCCTCGATAAGCAGCGTAAGTGGTACGGCGAGAACCGTCGCCGCAACATCAACTGTGAGCTGTACCGCAGCCGCGCGCTGGTGGTGCCCGCGGTGCGCTTCGACCGCAACCATGTGCATGCGTATGCCGACGTGATCGTTGCCGCCGCGCCCAACGTTAAGCGCGCCCGCCAGGAGTATCGCGTGAGCGACGATGCTCTGCTGGATGCCCTGCGCGACCGTATCCGCTTTGTACTCGCCATCTGCGACGAGTTGGGTCGCGAGAAGCTCGTGCTGGGCGCATGGGGCTGCGACAACAACGGCTTTGACGCCGAGGCCGTGGCTGAGCTCTTCCGCAAGGAGCTCGCATCGGGCGACTTCAAGGTCAAGCAGGTCTTCTTTGCTGTGCCCTCTACGCGCTGGGACGAGGACTTCGCCAAGTTCGAGCACGTGTTGGCAAACTTCCCCGAGCGCAACGAGGAGTCCTATGCCCAGGTTGCCGCCCGCGCTGCGGCCGCCCGTGCCGCCGAGCAGGCTCGGGCCGCTGCCGAGGACGATGAGGATGACGACGACTGGCGCAAATACTTGTAAACTGTGCGCGTGATGCGACATGCCGAGCCGACGTGGGCTGCTCCCGTCGGCTTTTTATTGAGTGGGGAGCTTACGATGAAAAACGTTCTATGCTTTGGCGACAGCAACACCTATGGTTACGATCCGGCTGGTATGCGCGACGGCACCGCGGTGCGCTATGCGCAGGATGTGCGCTGGTGCGGCGTGGCGCAGCGTGACCTGGGCGAGGGCTGGCATGTGATCGAGGAGGGGCTCAACGGCCGCACGACGGTGCGCGACGATATGTGCCACCTGGACACTAACCTCAACGGCATTCGCGTGCTTCCGATGCTGCTCGAGGCCCATAAGCCGCTGGACGCCATTGTGATCATGCTGGGCACCAACGACTGCAAGACGGTCTTTAACGTGACGGCTTCCGATATAGCCCGTGGCGCCATGGCGCTGATTCGCGCCGTCCGCGCGTTTTCGTGGACCGACGCTGCGCCTTGTCCGCGCATTCTGCTGATGGCTCCCATCAAGATCAAGCCGCAAATCGCCGATGTGTATATGACCGATTTTGACGAGCATTCCGTCGAGGCCTCGGAGCATTTTGCCGAGTACTACGCGCACGTAGCCGAGCAGTTTGGCTGCGACTTTTTGAATGCCGCCGACTTTGCCGAGCCGGGCGATATCGACTATCTGCATATGATGCCCGAAAGCCACGAGAGCTTGGGACATGCCGTGGCAGCCAAGCTCCAAGAGATGCTCGGTGAGTAGCGCAGCCCCAAACCACCACAAAGGGGACAGGCACTTTTGTGGTGGTTTTGCCCGGGTAAACGAGCGGCTTGGCTGCCACATGGGCATGGATGAGCTCATTGACCTGTTTGCCGAGGGGGATGAGCTTGTCTCAAATACCGCTTTTGAGGAGCTGGAGCTCGCCTATGACGTGGCGAACGGTGCGACCTTTGACGGCATCGTGTTCCGCTCCTGCGTATTCGATGGCGTCGATTGGAGTGGTTCGACGTTTCGTGACGTCGTATTTCGCGGTTGTCGCTTTATCCGCTGCAATATGGAAGGCTGCTGGCTCAACCGATGCGACTTTGTTGATTGCTCGGCGCCGGGGCTCAACTTGGTCAAGGCGCGCCTGTCGAACGTTTCGTTTGCATCATGCGACCTGAGCTACGCGAACCTTTCGGAGGGACGCATTGGCCCCATCACGGCGTGCGATGTGCGCCTGACCGAGGCGGCGCTCCAGGGGGCCAAGTTGGGGCAGCTGCGCCTGGATAGCTGCGACCTGACGCGAGTTGATGTGTTCAAGACACCGCTATGTGGTGTTGATGTATCGCGCTGCACGTTTGAGGCTCCCGTTGTTTCGGGTGACTACCGTGAGTTGCGTGGCCTGACAGTCAATGCCGAACAAGCGCTCGCACTTTCGGGCTTGCTCGGCATCCAACTCGCAGATGATTAAGTGTTAAAAGAAAAACCACCACAAAGGTGCCTGTCCCCTTTGTGGTGGTTTTGCTGCAGGGCTAGTAATTCCACATGTGGTTGACGGGGCCGGAACCTTTGCCCATGTCAAAGCCGGCGGCGAGGGCGCCCGTTAGGTAGGCCTTGCCGGCGTTGACGGCGTCGGCAAGATCCATGCCCTGGGCCAGCGCGCAGGCGATAGCGGACGAGAGCGTGCAGCCGGTGCCATGCGTGTTGCCGGTCTCGATGCGCTTGTGACGGAACCATGTGGTGAGCGGATCGCCCAGGTGGTTGCCCTCGTCATCGAGCGGCGCGGGCTCCGCCAGCACGTCGTTGGCCTCGTTGACAAGATGTCCGCCTTTAACCAAAGACGCGCATCCAAAGCGGCGGGTGAGGAGCATGGCGGCATTTTGCTGCGTGCGCTCGGAATCGACCTCGTAGTCGAGCAGTGCCATGGCCTCGGGGATATTGGGTGTGATGACGGTCGCCAACGGGAACAGGCGACGCGTGAGCGCCTCGGCCGCGTCCTCGGCAATGAGTCGAGCGCCCGAGGTGGCTACCATGACGGGGTCCACGACCACGTTCGTTGCGTTCCAGGCGCTCAAGCGGTCGGCGATGACTTCGATAATCTCGACAGAAGAAACCATGCCGATCTTGACGGCGCTCGGGCGGATGTCGTCAAAGACGGCGTCGATCTGCGCGGCGACGATATCTGGCGAGATATTCTGCACGGCGGTGATGCCCAGGGTGTTTTGTGCCGTGATGGCGGTTATGGCCGTCTCGGCATACAGACGGTGCGCCGTAATGGTCTTGATGTCGGCCTGAATGCCGGCGCCACCGCTGGAATCGGATCCTGCGATGGACAGGACGGCAGGTACCTTGCTGCGATCCATGTTCGCTCCCTTGTTCGGTCGGAATCAAATGGGTCTTTAAGCTAGCATTATAAAGATGCCCGGGCCGACTCTATGTCGAACCCGGGCGGGCGGTGCAATCTTTACGCAAATGCAAGAAAATGTTCACACGTCAACAACGGTCGACGTCGCGGTGCTTCCAAAAGCAATCGTGGCGACGAGTTAGTCCTCCATGCCGAGGTCGATCGTCGTGCCTTCGAACACCTTGTTGACAGTGCGAACGGCGCACATCTTGCCGCACATGGTGCAGGTGCCCTCGGTGGCGGCGGGGGATTCCTCGTAGCGCTTCTTGCCGGTGACCGGGTCGAGGGCGCACTTCCACATGGCGTCCCAGTCGAGCTTGCGGCGTGCCTGACCCATCCTGTCGTCCATGACACGGGCGTGCGGTACCTTCTTGGCGATGTCGGCGGCGTGTGCGGCAATCTTGGTGGCCATGAGGCCATCGAGCACATCCTGAGCGTTGGGCAGGCACAGGTGCTCGGCCGGCGTCACGTAGCACAAAAAGTCGGCACCCGAGCTCGCGGAGATGGCGCCACCAATGGCGGCGGTGATGTGGTCGTAGCCCACGCCGATATCGGTCACCAGCGGCCCCAGCACATAGAACGGGGCGTTGTGGCACAGGCGCTTCTGCAGCTTCATGTTGGCGGCGATCTCGTCGAGCGCCATGTGACCCGGACCCTCGACCATGACCTGGACGCCGGCGGCCCAGGCGCGCTTGCACAGCTTGCCCAGCTCGATCATCTCGGCGGTCTCGGTTGCGTCGTTGGAGTCGTAGAGACAGCCCGGGCGGCAGGAGTCGCCGAGCGAAATCGTCACGTCGTACTCGTGGCAGATCTCGAGCACCTCGTCGTAGAACTCGTAGAAGGGGTTCTCGTTACCGGTGACCTCCATCCAACCAAACAGCAGCGAGCCGCCGCGGCTGACGATGTTCATGAGGCGGCCAGTCTCCTTAAAGGTCTTGATGACCGACTTGTTGATGCCGCAGTGGATGGTCATAAAGTCCACGCCGTCCTCGGCATGCGCGCGCACGACCTCGAGCAGATCGTCCTTGGTCAGCTTGACCAGCGGCTTTTCCATGTAGCCGATGGCATCGTACATCGGCACCGTGCCCACCATGAGCGGTGTCTCGTCGATGAGCTGCTGGCGGAACTGGCGCGTCTTGCCCGAGTTGGAGAGGTCCATAATGGCGTCGGCGCCAAAGTCCTCGGCGATCTTGACCTTCTTCCACTCCTCGGCGGCATCGGCCTTATCGCCCGAGATGCCCAGGTTGACGTTGACCTTGGTGGACAGGCCCTCACCGACGCCAAAGGCGCGCATGCCTTTTTTGATATGCACGATGTTGGCGGGGATGGCGATGCGGCCGTCGGCCACGCGCTCGCGGATGTACTCGGGGTCGCGATGCTCGCGCTCGGCAACCTCCTTCATCTGCGGCGTGATCTGCCCGGCGCGGGCGAAGTCGATTTGCGTGACGAGCTTGGGCTCGGTCTGTGTGCTCATTGGCACGGCTCCCTTCGTTGGCATTACCCATATCAGGTTTGCGGGTCAGGGCGGGCGCGCCCAATCTCAGCCTGCCGTCTTGTCCTGCAAGCCCCCCGTTATGTCATGGGCTCAAGTATAGCCTGAATGGGTACGATTGGGCCAACGAGCGTGCTTGCGGGGAGGCGAACATGGAAGACAAGCATCTATATCGAGAGACGCAATGGGATGTATCGGCCGAGGAAAGCCGTGCGCACCATGGCCTTGTCGCGATTGGTTTTGCGGTGCTTGCCGTGCTGGTGATTGCCTTTTGTATCTGGACGTTTGGTGGTCGCGGCGGCGCTGCATGGGAGTTCGAGGTTGATGATAGCCTACCGATTATGACGGTGAGGAGTACTGGCGGTAATGCCAATACGCTCGCCGTTCCGGGCGACTATTGGTATCCGTACGATGGATTTGTCCAGCTGCAGCTGAGCGGTGGTTCCATTCCTGGTGAAGAGATCGAGCGCGTGACCTTCGATGCGGCGCTTAAGACGCTGTTGGTCGAGCTCAAAGATCAAGGGGATGTGCCCACGACGATGGATATCGCGCTGACGGAATGGCGCCTGGAGCCCCCGTCGGGCGTCAAAGTGTCCGAGGTGGAGCACGTCAAGATTACCTATCAGGACGGCTTGACAAATGAAATTGCCAAAGCCGACGGCTTGGCGGAATAGACGCCGTGCCTAGGTAGCACATTCAAAGTAGCGGTGGTCCTACAAGGCCTGTTCGTTCAGGAAGACCAAAGTGTTTTTATTTGAAAGCTCGGGAAAGTGACGATAACCAACGTCGAACGCGGTGAGCCCGCTTACATCCTCGAGCTTGTTTTCTGCCATCCACCGCACCATGGAGCCGCGCGCCTTTTTGCTGGCGGTCGACCGTTGGATGGGCTTCCCGTTGCGGATACCCTCGCCAAAGAGGCATGTGACGGCCGTGGCGTCGCCCGCGAGGTGGGGCAGAACGGCTTTGGCATACTCTACGCTGGCGAGGTTGACGATCGTGGTGTTTGAGTCCGCCGGGGCGATAGCCCGCGCGAGCTTGTCGCTCCAAAACGCGTAGAGGTCTCGGGCATCGTCAACGGCGAGCTTCGCGCCCATCTCCAGCCGATACGGTTCGACGGCATGAAAGGGACGAACGCACCCGTAGAGGCCGGAGAGGATCCATAGATGGTCTTGTAGCCATGCGAGCTGCGCGGAATCCATCACCTCGGGCGCCATACTCTGGTATTGAATGCCGTGATAGGACATGACGGCAGGGGAGAGGTGACGGGCGAGTTCGGGATTGTCGAGATCGCCGTTTTTCAGGATGGGCCCGAACTCATGCAGGGTGTTGAGGCAAGGCCCCAGCAGTTTGTCACTCACGTTCCATAGCGCTTGCAGGCCGCCGCTGCCTTCATTTCGTTCGATATCTAGCAGTGCGCAGTGGAGGCGAGCCGTCTCGTGCGCAAAAGGTGGAATGCCCAGGACTTCAAAAGCATCTTGGGCCGCGCGCATCTGCTTGGCGGGCGAAATGATGATCTGCAGCATGGACTCTCCTCTGCCAAAAAGGAAGTTGCGGTGGAATACAGTCTGTTTGGGCCGTTTATGGGCCAGTTTAGTCCGTATTTCACCGCAACTGATGAAGGGCTGGTTAGGCGCGCTCGATGAAGGCCTTGTAGCCGCGATAGGCCTCGTAGATATCGGCCTTGTTGGCGACCTCCCACAGGGCGTGCATGGACAGGACGGCAACGCCGGAGTCGATGACGTTCATGCCATACTCGGCCATGATGTAGGCGATGGTGCCGCCGCCGCCCGCGTTGACGCGGCCGAGCTCGCAGGTCTGGAAGTCCACGCCGGCCTCGTCCATGATGTCGCGGATGAGGGCCACATACTCGGCGTCGGCATCGTTGGAGCCGCCCTTGCCGCGGCTGCCCGTGTACTTGTTAAAGCACAGGCCGCGACCCATAAAAGCTGCATTCTTAGTCTCGAACTTACCGGCATAGCCCGGGTCAAAGCCAGCGGACACGTCAGAGGAGAGCATGCGGCTGCGGGCGAGTGCGCGGCGCAGGGCCAGTGGGCTGCTCTCGCCGGCGAGCGTCATGATCTCGGCGACGGTGTTCTCGAAGAAGCGGCTCGTCATGCCGGTGGCGCCCACGGAGCCGATCTCCTCCTTGTCGACGATGAGCGTGATGCTCGTGCGCTCGACGTCTGCCACGTTGATCTGAGCGAGCATGGAGGGGTAGGCGCAGACGCGGTCATCGTGGCCATAGCCCAAAATCATGGAGCGATCGAGACCCATGTCGCGGGCGGGGCCGGCGGGCACGACCTCGATCTCGGCGGAGAGGAAGTCCTCCTCCTCGACGTCGTACTGCTCCTTGAGGATATCCAGGAACATCTGCTTGACGGGCTCCTTGGGGGCGTCCTTGTCGTCCTCGTCAAACTTGACGGGGCGGCCGCCCACGATCACGTCGAGGATCTCGGCGTCGACGGCGTCCTTGGCGGGCTTGGCCATCTGCTCGCTCGAGAGGTGGATCAGCAGGTCGGAGATGGTAAAGACCGGGTCGTCGGCCTTGTCACCGATGTTGATGTCGACGGTGGTGCCGTCCTTTTTGCAGATGACGCCTACGAGTGCGAGCGGGGAAGCGACCCAGTGGTAGCTCTTGACGCCGCCATAGTAGTGTGTGTCGAGGTAGGCCATGTCGCCGGCCTCGAAGGCGGGATTCTGCTTAAGGTCCAGGCGCGGCGAGTCCACGTGGGCGCCCAGGATGTTAAAGCCCTGCTCGAGCGGGGCGGTGCCAAGGTTGACGAGCATAAGGTCCTTGCCGTGGTTGGCGGCGTACACCTTGTCGCCTGCCTTGAGCTCGCGGCCCTCGGCGATCACGGTCTCCAGGTTGACGTAGCCCGCCTCCTCGGCCATCTTGATGCCGGTCTTGACGCACAGGCGCTCGGTCTTGTTCTCGCTCAAAAACTGCTTATAGCCGCGGCAAAGCTCCTCGAGCTCCTCGATCTGCTGTGGCGTGTACTTTTTCCATGCGCAGGGACGCTCCATGACGCAGGCTCCTTTCGGATCGATCGTGCTGGTTAATGTACCGTGAGCCATCGTATCATGCGCGGGCGCGCGGTGGCGGAGGAGCTTGATGTGCGGTGGCCGCGAGGCGGGGAGCGTGTAAACTGGTGGGAGCAAATCGTGCCCAGCCCAAAGCGAGGTATTCAATATGTCTGACAAGCGCCGCACCTTTGCCGTTATCGACGGCAACTCGCTCATGCACCGCGCCTTCCACGCCGTGCCGCCTACCATGAACGCGCCGGACGGTCGCCCCACCAACGCGATCTTTGGCTTTCTGAACATGTTTCTCAAGATGATCGACGCCTTTAACCCCGACGGTGTGGTCGTGGCGTTTGATAAGGGCAAGCCGCGCGTGCGCATGGAGATGCTGCCGCAGTATAAGGCGCAGCGCCCGCCCATGGACCCCGACCTGCACGCGCAGTTCCCCATGATTAAGGAGCTGCTCGCTGCGCTCAACGTGCCGATTTTGCAGTCCGAGGGCTGGGAAGGCGACGATATCCTGGGCACCATGGCGCGCCTGGGCGAGGAAGCCGGCTGCGACATGCTGCTGGTGACCGGCGACCGCGACATGTATCAGCTCGTGACCGAGCACGTCAACGTGGTCTCGACCCGCAAAGGCCTGTCCGACGTGGCGATTATGACGCCCGAGAGCGTGGACGACCTGTATCACGGCATTACACCGGCGCTCGTGCCCGATTTTTACGGCCTGAAGGGCGATACTTCCGACAACATTCCCGGCGTGCCGGGCATCGGCCCCAAAAAGGCGAGCGCGCTCATCGCGCAGTACGGCAGCTTGGACGAGGTCATCGCACATGCCGACGAGGTCAAGGGCAAGATGGGCGAGAACCTGCGCGCGCATATCGACGACGCGCTGCTGAGCCGCAAGGTCGCAACCATTCGTACCGACGCGCCTGTCGAGCTCGACTTTGACGCAACGTCCTTCCCAGCGTTTTCTGCCGACGAGGTGTCCGCGGCGCTGGGCAAGCTCGGCATCACGGCCATGCAGAACCGTTTCCTCTCGCTGATTGGCGGCGAGGGTGGGGCTGCGGGCGCTGTCAGCACGTTTGAGCTGCCTGCCGTTTCGCGTGCCGCCGCCGGCGATGTCGAGGCGCTTGCCGCCGCTGCCGCCGAGATCGCTCGCGCGATTGACGCGGGTGAGTGGATTGCCGCCGTGGTGGACGATGACAAGGAGGAGGGCGCGCTTTTTGGCCTAACGCGTACGCTGTGGCTGGCGACGTCCAAGGGGCTGTTTGCGCTCGAGGAGGGCGACGGCGGTGCGCCTGCCGAGGTCGATGGCTTTAACGTTGCCCATGGCGTGATCGCCGGTGTGCTCGCGCGCCTGTTTATGGAAGGCCGTGTGGCGAGCCCGGATATGAAGGCGCTGCTGCATGAGCTTTCGCCCATCGATTCTTCTGAGTCCGAGCTCATGGATCCGCTGGCCGTCGACTCCACGCGCATCTTCGATACCGTGGTCGCCGCCTACCTGCTGGATTCCGACCGCTCCGAGTTTGATGAGGCGTATCTGGCCGATACCTATCTGCAGATGGCGCTGCCTGCGGCGCGCGGTGCGGAGGGTGCTGGCGAGGACGCTCCTGCGCCTGCCGCCCGCACTGCGGCCCTGACGCTGGCGCTCGTGGCGCCGCTGCGCGACCGCATGGCCCGCGAGAACGCCGCCAACGTGTTCGATGGCATCGAGATGCCGCTCGTGCCGGTGCTTGCCAAGATGGAGCGCGCGGGCATGCTCGTGGACCCCGATCGCCTGCATAGTCTGTCCGAGGGCTTGGAGACCCAGATTGCCGAGGTCGAGCGGAGCATTCGCGACCTGGCCGGTGACGAGACCTTTAACATCGGCAGTCCCATGCAGCTCTCGCACGTGCTGTTTGACGTGATGGGCCTTCCGACCAAGGGCCTCAAAAAGACCAAGCGCGGCTATTATTCGACCAACGCCAAGGTACTGAGCGACCTTGCCCGTGACCACGAAATCGTGCGTCTGATCTTGGACTGGCGTGAGAAGTCCAAGATCAAGTCCACCTATCTGGACACACTGGGCCCGCTGCGTCGCGGTGACGGTCGCGTGCACACTACGTACAACCAAACCATCACGGCGACGGGTCGTCTTTCCTCGAGTGACCCGAACTTGCAGAACATCCCGACGCGCTCGGAGCTGGGCCGTACCGTCAAGACGGCGTTTTCGGCAGGCGAGGGAAGCGTCTTTTTGGCGGTGGACTACTCGCAGATCGAGCTGCGTCTGTTGGCGCATCTCTCGGGTGACGAGCACCTGGTGCGTGCCTTTAACGAGGGCGAGGACTTCCATGCCGAGACAGCCGCGCGCGTGTTTGGCGTACCGGTGTCCGAGGTAACGCCCGATTTGCGCAGCCGCGCCAAGGCCGTGAACTTTGGCATCGTGTACGGTCAGCAGGCCTACGGCCTGTCGCAGTCGCTGCATATCTCGATGGCCGAGGCGCGCGACATGATCGACCGCTACTACGAGGCATACCCGGGCGTGCGCACGTTCCTCGACAACGTGGTGGCACGTGCCAAGCAGACGGGCTACGCCGAGACCATGTACGGCCGCCGTCGCCATATTCCGGAGCTCAAGGCCAAAAATCCGCAGCTCCGCGGTTTTGGCGAGCGCACGGCCATGAACCACCCCATGCAGGGCACCGCCGCCGACATCATCAAGATCGCAATGGCCCGCGTGAGCCGCCGTCTGGAAGAAGAGGGCTTTGCTGCCCACATGATTCTGCAGGTACACGACGAACTGGACTTTGAGTGCCCCGTCGACGAAGTCGAGCGCCTCACCGCCATGGTCCGCGACGTCATGGAGCACGTAGTAGACCTCCGCGTCCCCCTAATCGCCGAAGCTTCGACTGGAGTGACCTGGGCAGACGCCAAGTAAGGGCATGACCACAATTCCAAAGTAATACAAAATCAGCAGGACGCCCCTCATCAACAAGGAGCGTCCTTCGTTCAATAAAAATCAGCCAAAGTATCTAGGCGCCAAGACGTCATCCAAGCGGCAAGCAAGTCACCGCAGGACCTGGCCGGGCGAGGCGGGTAAGTTTTTCGTAGATTCCGCACGAGCCGGAAAGCACTTAATGTGCTTTCCGAGCGAGCCCAGGACCTGACCGAACGAAAAACTTACCCGCCTCGCCCGGCCAGGTCCGACGAGCCACGTTAACGAGCCGCCAAGATGGCATCGATGAGCGTCAGTACGCCCCCGTCGTTGTTGCTCGGAATGCGCCACTTGGCGTGCGCGTTCATATGCTCTTCGGCATTGTCCACGATATAGCTATGCCCGACGCGCTCCAACATGGGGATGTCGTTGTAGGTATCGCCCACGGCGGCGGCATCGGCGATATCGATGCCGAGTTGCTCGCACAGGTGCGCGACGCCCGAACCCTTGTCGACGCCCAGGTTCATAAAGTCGATCCACTCGCGGCCGGCATTGGTGACGTAGAGCTGATCCGAGAACGCGGGGTTGTAGTCCTCGCGAAATGCGGGCTCGGCATCGTAGGCGGGGAAGAAGATCGAGATCTTGTTGGAGTCGACGTCGAGGCCCTCAAAGGTATCGACGTAGTTGATCGTGTTGTAGTAAACGCTGAGCTCGTCGTGGTATTGATGGTCGCGAGCAAGCACGTAAAACTCGTCGAAGCAGCACAGGACGGGGACAGCGTGCGGATCCTCCGAGGCGCGGCTCAAGACCTGCTGATACAGCGCCACATCGATAGTGCTCTTATAGATATAGTTGCCGCGGTAGATCACGCAGGCTCCGTTATCGGGGCAGAAAGCAAGGCGGTTTTTGATGCCCTCGAACATCTCCTCGAGCTTGGGGGCGGGACGTCCGCTGGCGGGGCAGAACACGATGCCAGCCTCGGCGAGCTTTTCCAGGCGCTCATCGAGGCCCTGGGGCAGTACGCGCTCGTCGGTCAGCAATGTCTTGTCCATATCGACGGCAAGGATCTTGATGTTGCCGATAGCGGCGTCCGATTCGTAAGTTTGCATAAAAGCGCCTTTCCGTTTCTAAATTGTTTCGGGCGGAATAACCCTCCGGTTGGTAATCGAGCGTATTTTCGCAGGAACGAAGCCTGTTTGCATCACGATTCACAAAGTAATGAAAAAACTTTTCAGAAATTTGAATTTGTCGCTTGTACTGCGGGCACTTTAGCGTAATATAGCGACCATCGAAAACGGAGACGGAAAAACAACCGCTTACCGAGGAAAAGGTACCGTTTGCGATATTTGAATTGCGCCCGGCGATATGTGAAAGGAGAGGCAGATGCAGTTCGTAAAGATTATCACCACTGCAGACAATGCCATCCGACGCCAGCGCGCAATTTCCCGACGACGATAACAATCGTCTCTGTCCGCATGGGGCGAATTGCCTCAACAGAGTCATTTTGAGGTCGTTGGGTTTTAGCACGACATTGCTGCATGTTTCTAGGGCATGTATGTGCTGATTTTTGCTATTTAACCTGATATTGCACGGTATTTGACCTTGAAATGACTTGCAACTGACCGATGTTCTAATTAGCTACCAAGGGCGAAAGGAAACAGCCATGAGCAAGGAAAAAGTCGTTCTCGCATATTCCGGTGGTCTTGATACATCTGTATGTGTCAAGTGGCTCCAAGACGAGAAGAATCTCGATGTCGTTTGCGTCTGCGGCAACGTGGGCCAGGAGGAGACCGGCCTGGACGCCAAGAAGCAGAAGGCGCTCGACCTGGGCGTTCTCGATTGCCAGGTGCTCGACCTGCGCGACGAATTCTCCGATGAGTTCCTGACTAAGGCCATCGCCGCCAACTCCATGTATGAGAACAAGTACCCGCTGCTCTCCGCCCTGTCTCGTCCGCTGCTCGCCAAGAAGCTCGTCGAGGTCGCTCACGAGTTTGGTGCGACCTACGTTGCCCATGGCTGCACCGGCAAGGGTAACGACCAGGTTCGTTTTGAGGCTGCCGTCAAGGCCCTCGATCCCGAGCTTAAGGTTATCGCTCCGGTTCGTGAGTGGGATCTGAAGTGCCGCCCCGACGAGGTCGCCTATGCCCACGCCCACAACGTGCCGGTTCCCGAGGGTGCCAACGACAACCCCTATTCCATCGACGACAACCTGTGGGGTCGCGCCATTGAGTGCGGCCATCTGGAGGATCCCTGGAACGAGCCGCTCGACGACGCTTGGGTTATGACCAAGAATCCCGAGGACACGCCCGACACCCCGACCTACACCGAGATTGAGTTTGAGGCCGGCAAGCCCGTCGCCGTCGACGGCAAGAAGATGAAGCTCTCCGAGATCGTCATCGCCCTCAACAAGATTTCGGGCGACAATGGCTTTGGCCGTCTCGACCTGGTCGAGGACCGTCTGGTGGGCCTCAAGAGCCGCGAGTGCTACGAGGTTCCCGGCGCCCTGACGCTTATCACCGCCCATAAGGCGCTCGAGGACATTTGCGTTGAGGGCGATCTGCTCAAGACCAAGATCAAGCTCGAGCAGGATTGGGCTACCGCCGTGTACAACGGCCAGTGGTATAGCCCGCTCAAAAACGCGCTCGACGCCTTTATGGCTGACACCCAGAAGTTCGTGACCGGCACCGTCCGTCTGAAGTTCTTTAAGGGCAACTGCCACGTTGTCGGCCGCAAGAGCCCCTTTAGCCTCTACGACTACGGTCTGGCCACCTACGACCGCGACACTACGTTTGACGAGAAGGCCAGCGCCGGCTTTATCGAGATCGACACGCTGTCGCTCAAGACGTGGGCTAAGGTCCAGGGTCCCAGCTCCGCTGCCGCCCAGGCCTAAGGCTTTTCCTTCCCTTGGTATCCGCGCGGCCCATCCGCGTGATACAAAACGGGCGCACGGGGTCCCTACCTTTCGTTATGCTTGCTGACACTTCTTAACATCGGTGGCCCCTACGTTCCGCCCGCATATATGATGCCGCATCTGCGGCTGAGTCCGAGCCCCGCCGGGGTTGTCCGGCGGGGCTCTTTCTATCAATTTGAGGGCTTTACACCTTTATTTATTCGAGGAGTATCCATTATGTTCAATGCGGTTGGCGGGAGTCGAAGGGCGCCAAGTGCCAGGTGCGTCACTTCTTTGCAAATTAGCTGCATGGACCCGCGCACGGTGGGGGATGTGCAAAACTAGCGGTTGATAAATCGCTTTAGCGATATGGCGCATTGCTTTGGGCGCTTGTTTTGGTATTTGGAGAAAGGGGACGGTTCCATGGCTCTTTGGGGCGGTCGTTTTGAGGCAGGCGTGGCCGAGGTCACGCAGGAGTTTGGCGCGTCGCTGCCGGTCGACAAACATCTCTATAAGCAGGATATCGCTGGCTCTAAGGCACATGCCAAGATGCTGGCGGCCCAGGGCATTATCAGCGCCGAGGACGAGCAGGCGATTGCCGAGGGCCTGACCGGAATCGAACAGGATATCGATGCCGGCAACTTTACCTTCGATATCAACGACGAGGACATCCATATGTCCATCGAGAGCGAGCTGACGCGTCGCATCGGCGAGGCCGGTAAGCGCTTGCATACCGGACGTTCGCGCAACGACCAGGTGGCGACCGACACACGCCTGGGCGTCAAGGCGCTCGCCAAGGAGCTCATGGAGGCCAATCTTGAGCTGCGCCATGTGCTGGTGGATGCGGCTAAGAAGTACGACAAAGAGATTCTACCTGGCTACACGCACATGCAGCATGCTCAGCCCGTGCTGCTGTCGCATCATCTGCTGGCGTATTCCTGGATGTTCGCGCGCGACTTTACACGGCTAAAGGCCGCCTTTGATGCCGCTGACAACTGCCCGCTGGGTGCTGCCGCTCTTGCCGGTACGAGCTATCCGCTCGATCGCCAGATGACGGCTGCCGAGCTTGGCTTTGCGGGTGTGATTCCCAACTCGCTCGATGCGGTTTCCGACCGTGATTTCCTGCTCGATCTGCATTACGCCGGCTCCGTCATGGCCATGCACCTGTCGCGTCTTTCCGAGGAGATTGTGCTGTGGTCGAGCTCCGAATTCGGCTTTATCACGCTTTCCGACTCCTATTCCACCGGCTCGTCCATCATGCCGCAGAAGAAGAACCCCGACTTTGCCGAGCTTATCCGCGGCAAGAGTGGCCGAGTCTATGGCAACCTGGTGCAGCTGCTTGTAACCATGAAGGGCCTGCCGCTTGCTTATAACAAGGACTTGCAGGAGGACAAGGAGGGTGCGCTCGATACCGCTCACACGCTCATGCAGTGCCTGTCCGTTATGGCCGGCATGATTTCGACTTGGACCGTCAACGAGGATGCCATGGCGCGCGAGTGCGGCGTGGGGCACCTTGCCGCCACCGACGTTGCCGACTACCTGGCTAAGCGCGGCTTGCCATTCCGCGAGGCGCACGCTGTGGTGGGGCACCTGGTCCTGATGTGTGAGAAGCGCGGCTGCAATCTTGAGGACCTGCCGTTTGAGGTGTTCCAGGAGGCGAGCCCGCTTTTTGAGCGCGATATTACCGAGGCGCTCGACATCCCGTCGATCGTTGCCGCGCGCACGACCGAGGGCGGCACCGCTCCTGCCGCCGTTGCCGTGCAGCTGCAGCGTGCCGAGGCGCAGCTCGTGGCCGATGAGGACGTGGTTGGATCGCTGACCAAGGTCGTCGAGATGGGCCACGGAGCTAATTAGATTATTGGATGCGTCTGTCTGGTGTGTTCATCATATCTTGCCTTTACGGGTGCCCGCTACGGTGGGCACCCGTTTTGTTATAGAGAAGGAAGGGGCTTGTCGAGAACTTCTGTAGGACCTTTGGGCAGGTTGTGAAGGGGGGTACGTTCACAGGCGGCAACCGACCGTCCGCTCGGTTCGGTGCGGTTGATGGGCAGTCGGATGGTACTCTAGTCGGGCTTCGAAACAGAAGTGACACATATGGAACGCTTCAATTAATTGCAGCGCTTCAATAAACATCTTTTTGTTTAACTGCAGCTAAAACTCTGTTACGATGCAGTCCAGGCGAGTGCCGGAATGGGACTTGGGCACGCGCGAACCTACTTGAAAGGCTACCTTATGGCTATCGAGAAGACCTTCATCATGATTAAGCCCGACGCCGTGCGCGATCGCAAGATCGGCGAGATCGTTGCTCGCATTGAGCGCAGCGGCCTTGTCATCGAGCGCATGGAGATGACCACGCTCGAGCGCGCTACCGTCGAGGAGCACTACGCTCATCTGGCCGACAAGCCTTTCTTTGGCGGTCTCTGCGACTTTATGACGAGCGGTCCGGTCGTCAAGATGGTCGTTTCCGGTCTTTCTGCTGTCTCCAAGATGCGCACTCTTATGGGCGCTACCAACCCGCTTGATGCTGCCCCCGGCACCATCCGCGGCGACTTCGCTGTCGATGTCAACGCCAACGTGATTCACGGCTCCGACTGCCTGGAGAACGCCGAGATCGAGATCAAGCGCTTCTTTGGCTAAACCAGCTTTGACTCCTTAAAGCTGTTAGCGTGTGGCTTAGGCGCCGCGGAATTCCATCCGCGGCGCCCTTTTTATCCCAGTAGATTTTTGGGACATGGCTAGAAATCTACCTTTTGTCGCACATGGACTGCGAAAGGTAGATTTCTAGGCATGCCCCAAAAATCTAATAAAGAGCCCCCGCCCGGATTCCGGACGGGGGTTTTCGTTGGCGTATGGCGTTGCAGGTCTTTAAGCTTCGTCGACGACCTTGAGGCCGCGGGTCTGGTCGATCTCGTTGAGGAGATTGACGCGACGCTCGTGACGGCCGCCCTCGAACTCGGCATCGAGCCACTCGTCGACGATCATCTTGGCGAGCTCGGAGCCCACGACGCGGGCGCCAAAGGCGAGCACGTTGGTGTTGTTGTGCATGCGCGAGAGCTTGGCGCTGAAGGGCTCGGAGCATACGACGGCACGAACGCCCTCGACCTTGTTGGCGGCCAAGCTAATCCCGACACCGGTGCCGCAGATCAGGATGCCCAGATCGACGTCGCCGTTGGCTACGGCTTTGCCCACCTTGTAGCCGGCGATGGGGTAATCAAAGCTCTCGGAGGTGTCGGTGCCAAAGTTCACGACCTCGCAGCCGCGCTCCTTCAGGTGCTCGGAAATGATGTTCTTGAGCTCGACGGCGGCGTGGTCGTTGCCGATACCGATCTTCATGAGTGGTTCCTCTCTGGTCCGTGCGGCGGAATTGCTAAAGGTTTTACCGCGTTCGACTGCATGATAGCGCGTCTTTTGCCTAAACACTCGGGCGTTTTTTGGTCAAACGCTTTAGCGGACACGAACATCAGCCCATCACGAAAAATGCCGCCAATTTGCTTCTGGCGGCCGTCTGCCGGAACTCGACTTGCGGTTTTTGGTGCCTTGTTATCAAATGGAGAAGTTGATACTTGCGAGAGCAACCCGTTATACATGTAGGAGATACCTATGCCTACCGATTCCATCCGTGATACCGCGTTTTGTGATGTTTTGAACCGCGAGCTTGTCTGTGCGCTCGGCTGCACCGAGCCCATTGCCGTTGCCTATGCGGCGGCGCTGGCGAGCCAGACGCTCGGTTGCGAACCCGAACATATGGATGTTGTCTGCTCGGGCAACATCATCAAGAACGTAAAGAGCGTGACCGTGCCCAACTCGGGCGGTATGCATGGTATTGAGGCCGCGGCCGTGCTGGGTGCTGTGGGCGGTGACGCCAAGAGCGCGCTCGAGGTGCTCGAGAGTGTTGGCGATGCAGACCGTGCTCGCGTGACCGAGCTGCTCTCCGATGCCGACTACTGCGATGTGTCGCTTGTCGAGGGTGTGCCCAACCTCTACATTAAGGTGACTGCCACGGCCGGAGGTCACACTGCGGTCGTCGAGATCACCGACCATCACACCAATGTTACGTGCCATACACTCGATGGCATTCCGGTGTGTGGCAAGTCGGCGGGGGAGTGTGCCGCCTGCGCCGAGCGCGTTGTGGCCGAGCGTGCCGCCGATAACGCCGGTACGCCCATGTCGATTGAGTCTATCATTGACTTTATCGAGGACGGCGACATCGAGGGCGCCCGCGCTGCCGTTGAGCGTCAGATTGAGCTGAACGGCGCTATTAGCGCCGAGGGCTTGGCGAACGCTTGGGGCGCCGAGGTGGGCCGTACGCTGCTGGGCGCTCGCGCCGACGATGTCGCCTGCCGTGCGCGTGCGCGTGCGGCCGCCGGGTCTGACGCCCGTATGAACGGCTGTGCGCTACCGGTCGCCATTGTGTGCGGCTCGGGCAACCAGGGTATTACCTGTGCGTTGCCCGTTATGGAATATGCCGACTACCTGCGCTGCGACCACGAGCGCCTGGTGCGCGCCGTGATGCTGTCTGATCTTATTGCCGTGCATATCAAGAGCTATATTGGTGCGCTCTCGGCGTTTTGCGGTGCTATTTGCGCTGCGTGCGGTGCCGGCGCGGCGATTACCTGGTTGTGCGGTGGCACGCGCGAGCAGATCGGCGCGACGGTCTCCAATACGCTCGGTAACGTGGGCGGCATCGTGTGCGATGGCGCCAAGGCAAGCTGCGCCGCTAAGATTTCCGCTGCCGTTGATGCGGCGATTCTGGGCCACGATATGGCCATGCAGGGCCGCGGCTTCCGTGCCGGAGAGGGCCTGATTCAGGATACGGTGGAAGAGACGATCGCCAGCATGGGCTATGTGGGCCGCGTTGGCATGAAGGATACCGACGTCGAGATCCTCAACATCATGATCGGCAAGACCATCGTCGACTGCTAGGGGCTCTGGGGCACTGCATCTTGTTGTTGAAACTATCGCGCTTGTGGCCGTAAAGCACCTGCCTGCATTGCGGACAGCGAGGATCTCGCGGTATGTCACCAGGTCGTTCTCGCGCTTGATGCGCTCGAGGACGGTCGCGACAACAAGCGCCGCTATCGCCGGCAGGAACGCCGCAGCCGCGGCGACGCCGGCGCCCCAGGTGCCCTCCATCCAGTTAAACGCCGGCGACAGTATCAGTGCGAACGCCACCGCCAGCAACGCGAGCATCAGCACGGCCAGCCATAGCATCCGCGTTCCCATGCGCTTGCGATCTCTTTCGACTGCCTCTTCCATAACGGTCACGTCTCCCTTCACGAGCGTGTCTATGGAGGTGCCGAATAGGATGCTCAGCATGAGCAGGCTCTGGACGTCCGGATACGTCTTGTCCCGCTCCCAGTTCGAGATCGTCTGACGCGACACGTAGAGTTTCTCGGCGAGCTGTTCTTGGGAGAGCCCCATCGCCTCGCGCCGCGTCTTGATCTGGTTGCTGATGTCCATCGTCACCTCCCGGTCGTGAAGGAGCGTCCCGCGAACACGCCGGGTGCGCTATCGAATCTGTTGTACATCATATGCGGCAAGGCTTGCCGGGCGCTGCAAAAACTGTTTTGCACGGGGTTTACCCGCATGATTGTTGCTGCGATGCGTGCCATCGCCGCGGGGAGATCTGGCTTGTGGAGGCTTGCGGGGCGATGGCTTAGCGATGCTGTCGAGCAATCGTCCAAGTGCGCAGGCCCATGGCGGCGTAGCCGATTGCGGTATAGGCAACCCCATGGAACGCAAGGTCCCGGCTGCCCTCGACCGCGAGGGGAAACAGGAGCGCGGATCCGATTCCGAGCGCCGCGGGTATCCAGAAGAGCGTCCTCGCGGAGTTCGCGGCGAGCAGGCCGAGGGCGATCGCAGTTACGGGGAGCACGAGGTAGATCAGCGTCATCATGGTGATCATGCCGGCATCGGATGGGACGACCCTCACCAGGAGGACGGGGATTGCCCAGCAGGCGCCAACGATTGCGATCAATGCGATGAGGGACGCGCGTACGGTGACGTTCATGGGGCACCTCCTAACGGGAATCGCCCCCATTCTGGCATACATCTTCAGAATGGGGGCTAAGGGGGATACCATTTCGGGGAACGGGTGCGTACCCGCGCTTTTAACTCAGCATCTTGGCGAGCATGCCGATGCCGACGCCCACCAGTCCGCCGGCGATGGCGCCGATGATGATCTGCACCGCGTTGCGCGTACCCTTGACCCAAGGGTTCATCTCGCGCTCACGGCGCCCCTCGAGCGTGTCGCGATCGACCTGCTCGCCGCGGCTAAACGCCAACACCTCGCGGTACGTGACGAGGTCGTGCTGCTTCTTCATGCGTTCCATATACACGAACGCCACGAGCATCACGACGAGCGCCACGGCGGCAAACGCCGCGGTGGGCGCGATGTGCATGCCCCAGCCCCATTCGAACTGGAACGCCGCCCACGCGCTCAGCACCAAAAACACGACCGCGCTCACGACCGTGATTGTGGAGAGGGCGTTGTACTTCTTGACCGCTTCGTTCATTACCTGTGCCATGGTTTCCACATCTCCTTTGATGAGGGAGTCCACGGTCACCCCGAACACGTTGGAAAGCAGCAGCAGGCTCTGGACATCCGGATACGTACGGCCGCACTCCCAGTTGCTGATGGTCTGGCGCGACACGTAGATGCGCTCCGCCAGATCGTCTTGGGACAGTCCGAGCTCCGTGCGATGCTCCTTGATGTGCGAGCCCAGCTCCATGCGTTTGCTCCCTAGAGGGTCGGGGTGACCCCTGTCGAGAGCCACCATGTCATTGACGCGAGCATCGTACCATCAAAGGTCTTTATATTTGACCCCCACGGGGCAAAATCGAGCTGTCAAAAGGCTTTATATACGACATCTAGCTGGGAAAAGAACGGTCCCCAAAGGCGGATGCCTCCGGGGACCGGTTGGTGCGTATAGAGGGGGCGAGCTTGCTTTGGGTTGGTGTTGGCCCCGCCGCTCGGCTCGACTTTGGAGCGGCGGGGCTCAGCTCTGCCTCGGCGCTGGCGAGGCAGAGCGCGGCTTTGCCCCGACGTCGGCAGCGGCCGAGCCCTGTCTTCCCGGCTTAGCCCTCTTCGCCTTTGGGCGTGCCCTTGAACGAGGGCTCTTTCTTTGGCAGCCTTCCCGCGCGTTTGAGGGCGTCTCGCAAGATCCATTCCACCTGACCGTTGGCGCTGCGCATCTCATCGTCCGCCCAGCGTTGGACGGCCTCCCAGATAGCGGGGTCTATACGGAGTGGATACTGCTTGCGTGCCATGACGTGCCTTCTTGTCGAATGTGCAATTTTGCACCCGTCCCCAAATTACTCATTGGTGTTGGGGTTAGTACAGCGAGCCTGCGTTGAGCACCGGGTGCGCCTCGGATTCACCGCAGAGCACCACCATGAGGTTGCTGGCCATCTGCGCCTTGCGCTCGTCGTCGAGCTCGATGGTGCCGCCGGCAGCCATCTCCTTCACGGCCATGTCGACCATGGAGACCGCGCCCTCGACGATCTTCTTGCGTGCGGCGATGACGGCCTCGGCCTGCTGGCGGCGCAGCATCGCCTGGGCGATCTCGGGGGAGTAGGCGAGGTGCGTGAGACGTGCATCGTCGACCTCGACGCCGGCGGGCGCCAGGCGCATCGCGAGCTCGCGGCGCAGGGCTTCGGAGACCTCTTCCACATTGGCGCGCAGCGTGATGGCGCCGGCGGCATCGGACTCGTCCTCCAGGTGGTCGTAGGCGTACACGCTCGCCACGTGGCGCAGCGCCGTCTCGGCCTGCATGGCGACATAGCTCTGGTAGTCGTCGACGTCGAAGAGCGCCTTGGCGGTATCGGCGACGTGCCACACCACGACGGTTGCGATCTCGATGGGGTTGCCCATTTTGTCGTTGACCTTCAGGCGCTCGCCATTCAGGGTGCGCACACGGGTGGAGATGGTGGTGGGGTTGCCCTTGGCGGCCTTCTGCGCCGCGGCCTTGGCGGCCTTGGAATCGCTCATCTCGAGCTCGATCATCTCGCCGATCCCGGCCGATCCGCCCATGCTCTTGCTAAAGAACGGGTTGGCCCAGAAGAAGCCCTCGTCGCGGACGGTGCCCACGTACTTGCCGAACAGGATGCACACGCGCGCCTGGCCGGGCTGCAGCGAGAAGAATCCGTTGAGTGGGATGAACCACAGGCAAAACGCGAGGATGCTGAGGCCGAGCCCCCATCCGTAGACTGCGGGCGCGTCGACGCCGTCGGGCGTGCTCGCGAGCCCGATGGTGCTCCAGATAAAGAGGCCGATGATGGCGATGAGCGCCACCGCCACGGCGACGAGCATGCCGTAGCCCGACTTGGCCTTGAGTTGCTTTTCCACGCTCATTGTGAGTTCCTTTCACGACTGCGCCGGCGTTTGCGTGACGTCCCCGGCGCCGCGCTCCAGATTGCGATGGGGAGGAGGCGAGTCCCCGAGCAGTCCGTGCGGCTGCTGATTGCATTGTGATATCACATTGAGACCAAGTCAAGGAGAATCGGATGCCGTCTCTCATGGCATAAGTGGTTCGGGGCGCCCGGCATCTACGCTCCGTAGAGGTCTTCCTGTTGCATCTTGGCTCGCAAGTCCCTATAATAGCCCCACTCACGGCTGAAGGTTTACCTCGAGATTTGGAAAGGGGAGCTGCACCATGCTTGCTTCCATGAGGATTTGGCTCTAGCCACGGTCGCGTGAGCGACCGGTACTTCGCTGCATACCACCGATCGCATCAAAGGATTATTCCATGACACAACCGAATCCCTGCGCTTCTTGGAAGCGCTCGCTCGCCATCGTCTGGATCGGCGAGTTCTTCTCCGTGCTCACGAGCTCCATTCTGCAGATGGGTCTCATCTGGCACGTCACCCTCACCACCGGCTCCGCGAGCGCCCTGTCGTTCGTGAGCCTGGCGGCCTTCTTGCCCATGGCGCTCCTCGGCGCCTTCGCGGGCACCATCGTGGACCGCACGTCCATCAAGCGTCTCATGATCGGCGCCGATCTCTTCATCGCGGCCGTGAGCCTCACGCTTGTCTTCGGCTCGCTTCGGGGCGACCTCTCTGTCGCCGTTGTGGCGGCGGTGCTGTTCGTCCGTGCGCTGGGCAGCACGCTCCATACGCCCGCCTTCAACGCGCTCACACCGCTCATCGCCCCGCCCGAGGTGCTCGGCAAGCTGGCGGGCATGCTGCAGTTCATGCAGTCGGGTAGCTATATCATCGGCAACGCCATCGCCGCGGTGGTCTACCCGGCGTTTGGTCTGACCTTCATGATCGCGCTCGATGTCGCCGGCGCGGTGCTCGCGAGCATCGCGGTGGCGACCTCCGGCATCAAGACGCCGGCGCCCGAGCGCCATACGCCCGAGGAGAACGCCGAGGCGTCGCACCACGCGGTGCGGGCCTTCCTATTGGAGACGGCCAACGGGTACCGCGAGCTCAAACGCCATCACGGTCTGTTCGCCATGCTCTGGATCGGCTTCGCCTTCTCGGTCCTGTTCTCGCCCATATCCGCGCTGTTCCCGCTCATGGTGTTCGACCATTTTGGGGGTACCACTACGCAGTCGGCTATCGCGGAGATCGCGTTCTCGGTCGGCATGATCGCGGCGAGCGGCTGGATCGGGGCGACGGGTGGCCTTAAGAACCGCGCGCTTTCGTGCACGCTGGCCATCGGCCTCTTCGGAGCGGGCACGCTCGCGGGCGGCCTCGTGCCCCCTTCCGCGCTCGTTGTGTTTCTGGGGCTTACGTTCGCGATGGGGGTCTCGAGTCCGCTGTACAGCGCGCCGCAGATGGCGCTCATGCAGGAGCGCGTCGATCCCGAGTGCATGGGCCGCGTCTTCGGCCTGTACGGAGCGGTCTGCAGCTGGGCCATGCCCGTGGGGCTCGTCGCATCGACCTTGTTCGCGGACGCCATCGGCGTAAGCGCGTGTTTCGTGCTCATCGGTGCTGCAATGGTGATCCTAGCAGGCATCACCTGGGCGATCCCGAGCATCCGCAAGATTGGGTAGCGCTCTGGCGGAGTGCGTTTCGTTTCGGACGGCTCGTAGGGTCGCTGCGACGTGAAGGGTGGTCGACGGTGCGCCTGCGAGGGCGCCGTCGACCACCCTTTTGTTTAATTCGTCTGGCCCGGCGCCGATCATCATCTGTTCGCCGGGCGATTGCGATGCCGCCGCTTGCCGATACGCGGCTCCTTACGTTGTGCGCATCCCATCGTTCTGGCAGCGTTTCCTGCAGTTAATCTCCAGAGCCCGAGGCGGTGGCCCCTATGAGTAATCTGCTCGAATCCATTCTGCGCGTCGGTATGACCGTGTTCATCGTCGGCCCGCTCACTGCATGGGTCGCCCGCCGCGGCGCGCGCGAGCGCAGCGAGGCAACGGACAGCCTCGATTGCTTCACGGTGCGCATGCCCGCAGCCATCCGCACGATCATCGCCTGCTGCGCCGTCGCGTTCGAACTGCTCATGCTGGGTGTCTACGTCTGGCAGGGCGTCTCGCTGGGCGAGTGGGACCACGAACTTGTGTGGTTCGGTCATGCCATGGCGCTCGCGGGTATGGCTATCTGGGCCTTGCTGAGCATCCCGCGTATCGACGTGGACGGTGGGCGCATTCTCTCGCGTAACGCCTTCGGCATCCGCAAGGAGACGACGTTTGGCAACATCACCCGTGCAACGCTTCACGCGCAGATGATGAGGATCGACCTGTTCGAGGGCGACCGGAAGTTCTGCTCGATAAGCCTCGAGGGGGTGTGCTCGCTCAACCTCCTCGCCCGTCTGGAGGAAGAGGGCATCGAAGTCTCGGACGCCGTCGACGGTCCCATGACCAAGGCGGGCCTGTGTTGGTCTGCCATCAAGCCGTTGACGATTGTTTTCAACGGCATGGCCCTCGTCTTCTCGCTCGTCCTCGCCTTCATGGCGGTCTTCACCGACGAGGGTGCGCGCCTGCTCGTGCTCATCCCGTTCCTGTTCCTGTTCATAGGGGGGTTCCTGCCCCTGCTCATGCTCGGCATGCCGGCCCGCGGCATCCTCGAGATCGGCAGGCAGGAGCGCGCGCTCGGTTTCTCCTTCTCCGAGGAGATGGCAAGCCGAGGTGCCACGGGTACTTCGCTTGTCGATGACGATTGGTTCATCGAGATCAGCAACGCCCGCGTCGTGGCGTTTCGCCGCGATTACCTCAAGAAGATCACGGCGCACGAGAACAGCGAGAGCGGCGACCGCTGCACGGTGACCACGAGGGGTGGTCGCAAAATCAAGGTGTATGCAAGCGGGCAGCACACTCGAGGACCTGCGCACGTGGTTCAAACAGGGTGCCAAGGTCAGAAGCACACTCGACCGCGCGGGGGACGCACTCGAGGCGACCGTTTGATTGGGTTGCCTGCCAAGGATCCAAAACGGGAAGGGGCGCTGTCGGCGCCCCTTGTCATACCAGGCCCGCTGGCCAGCGAGAGGCCTGCAGGTCGACATGTCCGTTGGCGAGGAAGGCAACGCCTTCGTCCTCGAGCAGTGTGCGCTGCGCCTCGGGCCCACCGAAGGCGAACCCCTCCGCGAGGCGTCCGTCGGCGAATACGATGCGATGACAGGGGATGGTGCCGGGTTCCGGATTGACGTGCAGGGCGTATCCCACGTATCGGGCTCGACGGGGCTCACCAACGAGCTTGGCGATCTGACCATATGTGGCAACCATGCCGCAGGGCACCTGGCGTACCATGTCGTATACGCGGTTGAAGAATCCGTCGGTGTCCCGGTCTGCCATGCCGCCCTCACTTTCAATCGATATCGCCATTGTAGTCAAGAAAGGCGCCCCACATGCGCGGGGCGCCATTCCAAAGAGGTGTTGCGCGAGGGGAGGGAAGGCGCAACGTTCGTGTCGAAGGTCTTTAATTCGCCTGTGCCTTCATTAAGTTAACTATAGCTAATTCTCTGAGACCCAAGTCGTAGACCGACGAGCACACAGCCTCTCCATAAGTTAATCAAGGGTTACAAATAGAAAGACACAGTGACATGTGGTCGTTGGGGTTCAAGGAATCGCTCGATGAGTTCGGAGAACGCACCCTCAGTCCCAGCCGTTTCAAGGACGACATCGCAATACGGCCGCACGTCGTCGGTGACATTCGCCACGCCGACGCCCAGTCCCGCCGCCTTGATCATGGAGAGGTCGTTTGCGGAATCACCAACGGCGATGACCTCGGACATCGGAATTCCCAGCATATCGGCAAGGCGCGTGAGCCCCGTCCCTTTGTCAACGCCTGCGGGCATGAGTTCGAGGTAGCGCTTGGAGGAGAAGGTGATGTCAACGCCGAGTCGCTCGGCCATCGGCGCGAGCTTGCGGCCCAATTCCTGCAGCTCATCGAAGTCCCAGTCGACGTACAGGATCTTCACGATGCCACGGCCTTCAAGGAATGAGAGGTCGGGATGGTCAGATCCGCGAAAATGAGTGACCCCGGTGATCGATTCCAGATAGTCGCGCTCCCGTGTGGGTGCGTCATTCACGAACACGTGGCCGTCGGCGACGTTGACGTGCATGCAGAGTCCGAGTTCGAGCCCCTTTGCATAGATCGCGTTCGCGCATTCGTTGGAAAGGCCGCAGGTGGTGAGCGGGGTGGGGTCTCCCACGCGGTTGATGAAGCCGCCGTTATAGGAGAGCACATAGCCGTCTTCGATCAGCTCGCGGGCCTCCCCCGAGAAGTTGTCCATGATAGAGGAATACCATCGCCCGCTCGAAGAGACGAACAGCACACCGAGCTCCCTCATGCGTTTGAGTGCTCGGAGATTGGACGCCGGGATGGCGTGGTCGGCATCGAGAAACGTCTCATCCATATCGCTGGCAACAAGTCGGTACATGCAATCCCCCATACAACGTAAAAAACGAGGCGGGCTTATTATCGCCCACCTCGTAAGACCTTGGCTATGTCGAAGGCGTGGACACGTGAAGATGGCCCATTCGCGTGTCGCGGCGCGTTTCCGCGAGCCGGATGGCTTAGTACACCATGCCCATGGCCTCGCGCACCTCGGCGAGCGTGGCCTCGGCGACCTCGTTGGCGCGGCGGTTGCCCTCGCGCAGGACGTCCTTGACGTAGTCCATATCCTGCACGAGCCCTCGCGGCGCGCGCGGATGGGGGCGAAGTACTCGTTCACGCTCTCGGTGACGTACTTCTTGAGCGCGCCTGCGCCGCCCATGCCGATCTCCTCGGCGATCTCGACCTCGGAGCGGCCGGTGCAGATGGCGGCGGTGGAGAGCAGGCCGGACACACCGGGACGGGCTTCGGGGTCGAACGTGATCATGCGCTCGCCGTCGGTCTGGCTCTTCTTGATGCGCTTGGCCGTCTCCTCGGCGGTCATGGAGATGTTGATGGCGTTGCCGTAGGACTTGCTCATCTTGCGCCCGTCAAGGCCGGGCAGCAGCGGCGTATCGGACAGCAGCGCGTCGACCTCGGGGAACACCTTGCCGTAGCGGTTGTTGAACTTGCGTGCGATGGTGCGGGTGAGCTCGATGTGCAGCAGCTGGTCGCGCCCGACCGGCACGACGTTGCCCTTGCAGAACAAGATGTCGCACGCCTGGTGCACGGGGTAGGTGAGCAAAAGGCCGGTGAGCTCATGGCCGCTGGCCTCCATCTCGGCCTTGACGATGGGGTTGCGCTGCAGCAGGGCCTCGGAGACGAGCGACAAGAACGGCAGCATGAGCTGGTTTGCCGCGGGCACGGCGGAGTGCGTGTAGATCATCGTCTTGTCGGGGTCCAGGCCGCAGGCCAGGTAGTCGATGACCATGTTGTAGACGTTGTCTTAGATGTTGTCGGTGCTGTCGCGGTCGGTGATGACCTGGTAGTCGGCGATGAGCACGTTGGTGTGGACGCCCATGTCCTGCAGCTCGACACGGCTCTTGAGCGTGCCGAAGTAGTGGCCGAGGTGCAGGCGGCCGGTGGGGCGGTCGCCGGTGAGCATGGTGTACTTCTCGGGGTGCTGCGGCAGGTCGGCGCGGATCTGGTTGCTGCGCTCGAGGCTGACCTCATAGCTGAGCTCGTTGGGCATGCTGTCTCCTTTTGGGTTGAGTGCCTGGCCGGCATTGTCGGTCTTGGTTGAAGATGAAGCTACCAGAGAAACGGCGTCTCTTGCCGGAATCAACGATGGTTTTCGCCGTGTCGTCCCGCAGGGTCGTTTCCCTTCTTGGGAAGGAGCCCCTCGATATGCTCGAGCCGCTCCTCATGGGCCGCGTGCGCCGCGCGCTCCTCGGCGGCGAAAGCGGGGTCTTCGGGCGTGACGGTCTCATCTCGCTGTCGACTCCGGTACCACCGCGACGGCGCTCCTGAGCCTGCTCGTCGACAAGCCGGTGACTATCTACACCACCAACGGCTATGCATGTCGGTTTACGGGCGAGCTTGCTGCTAAGGTGGTGGTAATTGGCGGCGACTTCAACCCCGTTACCTGCTCGCTCACCGGTCCTATGGTTGAGAGCGCGCTGCGCGAGCTGTACTTTGACCGGGCGTTTATAGGTGTCAATGCGGTGGACGAGGACCGCGGCATCATGACGCCAGGTTATCCCGAGGCTATCAAAAAACGTATCGTGATGCAGAATTCCCAAGCGAGTTGCGTACTCGCCGATAGCTCCAAGTTCCACGTGTTTTCAAATGTAAAGGTGTGCGACCTGGAGGGCTTTACTGTTATTTCCGACAGGCGCGACTCCAAAATCGGCGAACGCGTCAAAATGATCACGGCCTAGGACACTGGGGCATCGCATCTTGCCCTCAAGCCGTTGCCCACGTAACGAAGTGTGGGGCAAACGTGCGCCCCATTCCTGATTTGGGGACTAGCTTAGTTCGTCGGCTATTTGGTGCTCGTAGAAGGCTTCTACTACGGCGTTAAAGTCGCGGGCGAAGTCTTCCATGGTTCCACGCCAGGTGGCTCGGCCGGGCTTTCCTTGGCCCACATAGGCGGTTTGAATGCCGCAGGCGGGGCTGGGGAAATCGCGCTTGGGGTCGTTGCCCACCATGAGAACCTCATGTGGCTCGAGCCCCATGACCTGCAGCTGCTCTAGATAATATGTGGCATCGGGCTTGCAGCGCGTGGCGTTGCCCATGTGCGTTACGAGCTCGAAGGGCGCGTCTGTCAGCTCGCCCCAGCCCATGCGGCACTCGATGGCCCCTTGGGGAAAGCTGGGGTTGGTGAAGAGCGCACAGCGCAGCCCCGCGTCCTGTACGGCCTGGAGTGCGTCGTGTGCGCCCGGCATGGCATGGGCGTTGATGGCGTCGTCATTCTTATATGGAAGAACTTCGCGGTCGTAGTAGGTAAACGCCTCGTAGATGAGGGGGTCGGAGAGGCAGATGCCACACCGGCGCTCAACCTCTTCCTGGTAGAACTCAAGATTGGTGCGATTGTCCGTGCTGCTGCGGCGATTGGCGTTGAGGTCGACCAGGATGGTGCCGAGGCGTGCCATCGTGCCCCCGCGGCTGCGACGTCCGATATCCGCGAGCATCGACGAGACATCCTTAAAATAGCGAAGGATGAACGCGTTGAGGTTGATGCTAAGAAGCGTCTCGTCCATATCGAAAACGACTGCTTTGAGCACGCGGGCACCTTTCTCGAAAAATCGTTCCAGAATCGTATGTCTGGGATACTTTACCCCAAAGCAGTGTGCCTAGCTGCTCATCGTCAACTTGTGGAGACAGTCGTTCACAAGAATGCGAAAAAGTCTCCATACGAGTAAAAAATCGCAGTTCACGCTTGAAATCGAAGCGATTTCCCCGTAATCTATACGGACGTGATTGCATAAGCGTCACATCAGTATCTGTCGGCTCCCGAGTGTTCCTAAACGTTGTGTGCTTGTCGCACCCATCTGTAGGTCCTAGCAATCGGGGCCCCGTAGTTCGAAAGGGGTCCACCTTTGAGTGAGATTCAGAACTCGTCCATTTTCTCTCTTGACGATGTCAACGAGGAGGAGATGAACAACCTCATCGACGGTACGATTACCGACTTTGATGAGGGCGATCTCGTTAACGGCACTGTCGTTAAGATCGAGCATGACGAGGTGCTCGTTGACATCGGATTCAAGTCCGAGGGCGTTATCCCGGTCCGCGAGCTGTCCATCCGCAAGGACGCTAACCCTGCAGACATCGTTGCACTCGGTGATCCCATCGAGGCCCTGGTTCTCCAGAAGGAGGACAAGGACGGTCGTCTGGTCCTGTCCAAGAAGCGTGCCGAGTACGAGCGTGCTTGGAACCGCATCGAGGAGAAGTTCAACTCCGGCGAGAACGTCGAGGGCGAGGTTATCGAGGTTGTCAAGGGCGGCCTGATCCTCGACATCGGCCTGCGCGGCTTCCTGCCCGCTTCCCTCGTCGACCTCCGTCGCGTCAAGGACCTCACCTCCTACATGGGCACCCGCATCGAGGCCCGCGTCATCGAGATGGACCGCAACCGCAACAACGTCGTCCTCTCCCGTCGCGTCGTGCTCGAGGAGTCCCGTAAGGCCGAGCGCTCCGAGATCCTGTCCAAGCTCAAGTCTGGCATGCGTCTCCAGGGCACCGTTTCCTCCATCGTCGACTTCGGCGCCTTCGTCGACCTCGGCGGTATCGACGGCCTCATCCACATCTCCGAGCTCTCCTGGAACCACGTCAACCATCCTTCCGAGGTTGTCAAGGTCGGCCAGGAGGTCGAGGTCGAGGTTCTCGACGTCGATCTCAACCGGGAGCGCATCTCCCTGGGTCTCAAGCAGACCACCGAGGATCCGTGGCGCGCACTGGTCAAGAAGTACCCCGTCGGCGCTATCGTCGAGGGCACGGTGACCAAGCTTGTTCCGTTCGGCGCTTTCGTCGACCTGGGCGAGGGCATCGAGGGCCTGGTGCACATCTCCGAGATGGCCAACAAGCACGTCGATCAGCCTTCTCAGGTCACCCACGTGGGCGACAAGGTTCAGGTCAAGGTCATGGAGATCGACCTCGACCGTCGTCGTATCTCCCTGTCCATGAAGTCCGCTGCTGAGACTCTGGGCGTCGAGATCGAGGTTACCCCGCTGCCTTCCGAGAAGAAGGACGAGGAGACCGACGCCGAGTAAATCGGTTTGACGATCACTTGTTTTAAGGGATCCGTCCATAATGGACGGGTCCCTTTTTGCATTTACTGCCGAGATGTTCGGTAGTGCCTGCGCGTAACGCTGCTTGGGCTATTCGCTTGCTATTGAGTTGTCGGTGCATGAAAAAACGCCGACATCCCGCCTCGGGGAGGAGGCGGGAACGCACCGAGTAGACGGAGGGGTGCGGAGCGCGGTCGCGTCTCGACTGACGACGTTGCCCATCGGCGTTCCTATTGTACTGCATGACATGGTTCTTGGTTTATCGTGTCGAGCGCTTGTGTTGTGCCGCTGCCTATGCTGACGGTGTGCTACACTCTTGCACTGCTGAGTGGGCCAGACGGTCGCGCGATGTGCTGCTTGCAGCACGCGTGAGGAAAGTCCGGGCTCCAGAGGGCGGGATGCCGGCTAACGGCCGGGCGGAGTGATCCGACGGAAAGCGCCGCAGAAAAGAAGACTCCCACCTGCGCCGCAAGGCGTAAAGGGAAAAGCTGAAACGGTGGTGTAAGAGACCACCAGCGTCGTGGCAACACGGCGGCTTGGCAAGCCCCATCCGGAGCAAGCGCGAATAGGAACGCTATGGGCCGGCCCGGTCCGCGTTCGGGTAGCGTGCGTGGAGCTGCACGGTAACGTGCAGACAAGATAAATGACCGTTCACGACAGAACCCGGCTTATAGGCCCACTCAGCACTTTGTTGACGCTGCGAACCCGTCAGCGCGGCAATCTGCCTTTCAAGCCTTCGGGCATGACCATAAGGTCAATGCCCTCAGCTTTCAAGGCACCTTGCTCGCGCTGACGGGTTCTCGCCTTCGACGGCGTCAGCTGGCCGATTTGGCGCTCATTCGTCGGTCGCCGTCATAAGGCGTGCTCCCTCCTCTTTCGGGCCAAATCGACTCAGCTGACGCCGTCTCGCTGTTTTTGCCTGGTCATCGGTGTCGCCGTTCTATTTACCGGGGTAAACGGTACGGCCTTTGCCGTATTATTGAGGCTGTTTGTTGCTTTGCTTGTTGTTGAGGGGCTTTGTTGGACAGCTATTTTACTCTGCAATCGAATATTGAGGCTTCGGGCGAGTTTGTGGACCGTAAGAGCCGGTTTATTGCCCAGCTGGTCCATATTGAGTCTGAGGATGAGGCGAATACCTTTATCGAGATGGTCCGCAAGCGTCATTACGATGCTCGACACAATGTTCCCGCTTGGATTTTGGTCGATGGACGCGAGCGTCAGAGCGACGACGGTGAACCGAGTCGAACCAGCGGCATGCCGACGCTCGAGGTGCTTCGCAGTGCTGGGCTCAAAAATGTTTGCTGCGTGGTAACGCGCTATTTTGGTGGCACGCTGCTGGGGCCTGGTGGCTTGGTGCGCGCCTATACCGCGGCGACGCAGGCGGCGGTGGCAGCGGCTCAGGAGTCCGGGCAGATCGTCGAGATGACGAGTGTCGTGCCTGTTGACGTGCGTGTGGCCTATCCGCAGTATGAGCAGGTGCTTCGCTTGGCGCAGGATTGTGGTGCCAAGGTTTCGGATACCGATTACGCGGATGCCGTGACGATTCATTTGATGTTTAAGGCGGGGGAGCAGGAGTCGTTTTGCGCCAAGATGCGCGAGCTTATGGCCGGTCGCGAGGAGATCGAAGTCGGCGCTCCCGAATTTGCTGAGTTCTAACGGCGACGGCCGGCGTGCTTTTGGATGGATCCCAAGCGTGCCGGCCGTCGTTTTCTGTTGCTGCCGTTTACTCGGCGAGCTGCTTTAGCATATCGCAGGCGATCTCGACGGCATCGTCGATGCAGCCGGGGCAGCTGCGGAGCGGACCCTTATCCGATCCGATGCCCTTGAGCGTGCCGCAGACAGTCGTCGTGTTCTTCTCGCCAAAACGCTTGGCGATCTCGCGCGACAGCTTGTAGGTCTTGCCCTTGGTCTTGGGGTTTTCCATGCCGTCGCTCATTACAAAGCCCATGATGGCCACGGCGCCCGAGATGGCGCCGCAGGTTTCGGTCATACCGCCCATGCCGGCGCCAAAGCCCTCGGTGAGGGTAAAGGCGACCTGGGGGTCGAGTCCGACGGCAGGCGCGAGCGTGCAGGCGACGGCCTGTGCGCAGTTAAAACCGCGGGCGTGGTATTCGGCAGCCTGAGCTTGGCAGGCGGCGGCGTCGAGCTGGGCAGTATCGATTTGCTTCATCGTTGTCTCCTTGATCACGGTGTACCCGCCTATGGTACCCTTGCTGGCGCACTCACTCATCGAGACCCCAGCGCATATCTTATTGTTTTTCGCCATCGAACGCTTTCTTAAGATTTGGGACAAATAAACCTGATTAATTTGTCCCATAACCTATCGGCGGGATGGGTTGAGAGGGGTGCGGGGTAGCGGTATCGTGAACCGAATAAAACAAAACCCAAGTAAGGGAGTTGGATATGAGCGAGCAGACCATCGGTACCACGTGTGTTCAGGGCGGTTATCGCCCGGGCGATGCGGAGCCGCGCCAGGTGCCCATCTACCAGTCCACCACGTGGAAGTACGACACGTCCGAGCACATGGGCAAGCTTTTTGACCTGGAGGAATCGGGCTACTTCTACAGCCGTCTGCAGAATCCCACGTGCGATCTGGTTGCCGCCAAGATCTGCGAGATGGAGGGTGGTACCGCTGCGATGCTCACGAGTTCGGGCATGGCTGCGAACTTCCTTGCGATCTTTAACGTGGCCGGCGCCGGCGATCACGTGGTCGCCAGTTCTGCCATCTATGGCGGTACCTACAACCTGCTCGCCCATACCATGGGTCGTATGGGTCTGACTTGCACGTTTGTGGCCCCTGACTGCACCGATGAGGAGCTCGAGGCTGCCTTCCGCCCCAACACCAAGCTCGTCTTTGGCGAGACCATCGCCAACCCCGCCCTTGCCGTGCTCGATATTGAGCGCTTTGCCAAGGCCGCGCATGACCATGGCGTGCCGCTGATGGTCGACAACACCTTCCCGACGCCCGTGATGTGCCGTCCCTTTGAGTGGGGCGCCGACATCGTTACGCACTCTACCACCAAGTACATGGATGGACACGCTGCCTACCTGGGCGGCGTGATCGTCGACCACGGCCAGTTTGACTGGATGGCCCATGCGGATAAGTTCCCGGGTCTCACCACGCCCGATGAGAGTTACCACGGCGTGACGTATGCCGAGAAGTTCGGTCGCGAGGGTGCCTTCATTACCAAGGCAACCGCTCAGCTCATGCGCGACCTTGGCCCCATGCAGAACCCGCAGGCGGCGTTCTTCTTGAACAGCTCGCTCGAGAGCCTGCATGTGCGCATGCCGCGTCATTGCGAGAACGGCCTGGCCGTTGCCAAGTTCCTGCAGAGCCATCCCAAGGTGCGCTTTGTGAGCTATCCGGGTCTGGAGGGCGACAAGTACTATGACCTGGCTCAGAAGTACATGCCCAACGGTACTTGTGGCGTCGTGAGCTTTGGCTTTAACGGTGGTCGTGCGGCGGCCGAGACCTTTATGAAGAGCCTTAAGCTCGCCCAGATCGCTACGCACGTGGCCGATGCGCGCACCTGCTGCTTGCATCCGGCAAACGCCACCCATCGCCAGATGAACGATGAGGAGCTCATCGCCTGTGGCATCTCCGCCGACATGGTGCGTCTGTCGTGCGGCCTCGAGGACACGGCCGATCTGATTGCCGACCTTGAGCAGGCGCTTGAGCAGTGCTAGGCTAGCGTTCGCACAAGGCGCCGATGCTGGCAGAAAGCTTCGGTGACCTTTCGTTCCGATTCCGTAGGCGGGACCCCAATCGCGACTGTTTGCAGACGATTGGGGCCCCGTTTTTGCGTTGGGCCACTCGAAAGGATGGATATGGAGAAAACTGCAGAGCAGCTGCGCCGCGAGCACATTGCCCTAGAAGGCGACACCCATGGCAAGAACAAATGGGCGATTCTGTTTACCGTGCTCATCATGACGTTTATGTCGTGTCTGGATTCGACCGTCGTGACCGTGGCGTTGCCCGTGATGCAAAAGGAGCTGGGCGTGGGCCTCGACCACATCCAGTTGGTGAGCTCGGTGTACCTGCTTGCGACATGCGTGGCTATGCTGCCGTTTGGCCGCTTGGGCGACGTGCGCGGCAAGGTGGGCGTATTCCAGCTGGGTGTAATCGTCTTTACGGTCGGATCGTTGCTGTGCGGGCTGTCGGCCTCGCTCGAGGTTCTTATTCTGGCTCGCATTGTCCAGGGCGTCGGTTGCGCGGCGGCCATGGCCAACAACATGGGCATTATTACCGAGTCGTTTCCGGCGCGCGAGCGCGGCCGCGCCATGGGCATTCTCGCGACCTTCGTGGCCCTCGGCATGATGTGTGGCCCCGTGCTGGGCGGCATGCTGGTGGCAAGCTTTCCCTGGGAGAGTATCTTCCTCATCAACCTGCCCATTGGCGTCATCTCGTTTATCGTGGGGCTCTACACGCTACCGCATGTTAAGCCGGAGGCCGGCGAGCGTCCCATGTCGCTGGCGGAGGCCGCGCGTCGCTGCTTTGCAAATTCGGCCTTCACCATCAACCTCGCCTGCATGCTCATCGTGTTCGTTGGTATTGGCGCATCAGAGTTTATCCTGCCGTTCTATTTTCAGGACGCCCACGGCTTTGGTTCCGACATTTCCGGATTGCTCTTTTTGGCGCTGCCGATGGTGAATGCCTTTATCGGCCCGCTTTCGGGTACGGTTTCGGACCGTGTTGGCTGCGAGGGTCCCACGGCGGTCGGCCTAGGCGTGTACGTATGCGGTCTTTTTGCGGTAAGCACGCTCGACGAGCACTCTTCCATCCCTGTGATCGTGTGTTGCGTCGCGTTTATGTCGTGCGGTACGTCGATTTTCCAGAGCCCCAATAACTCGCTGTATATGGGCTCGGCTCCGCGCGAAGCGCTCGGCTTTGCGGGCAGCCTGGGTAGCCTGGCGCGCTATGCGGGTATGGCAGTGGGCATTACAGCGGCATCGCATATCCTGTATGGGCAGATGAGCGTGGCGATGGGCGAGGCCGTGACCAGTATTGTTGCAGGTCGTCCGGATGTGTTCCTGTTTGGTTTTCGCTCGGTATTCTACGTGCTCATGGCTGTGGCGGCAGCGGGCTTTGCGCTCGCCATGGTGCGTTTGGTGAGGATACGCGCCCGCCATTAGTGTGTTGAGGGGCTGTCTGCCACGATTCGCGCCGTCCCAAAAGACTGGTTTGTGGTGCGATGTGGCTTGTGGGGCGGGCGGGGGTCGGTCCGTGGTAGACTACCGAACAACGTTTATTAATCGCGCGGCATCCTTGCCGCGAGAAGGGGTTGCCTCATGCAGGAGCTTGAGGATCGTATTCGCCATGACGGCATCGTAAAGGCCGGTAACGTCCTTCAGGTTGATGCCTTCCTCAATCACCAGTGCGACGTTGAGCTGTTTGACCACATGGGCGCCGAGTGGGCCCGTCTGTTCGAGGGCGTCGAGATCAACAAGATCCTGACGATTGAGGCTTCGGGCATTGGCATGGCCTGCATCGCGGCTCAGCATTTTGGCGGTGTGCCGGTGGTCTTTGCCAAGAAGGCGCAGTCCATCAACCTCGACGGCGAGCAGTATGCCACGACCATCTACTCCTTTACCAAGCAAAAGGAGTACCCGGTCATCGTTGGTAAGCGTTTCCTGTCCGAGGGCGACAAGGTCCTGATCATCGACGACTTCTTGGCCAACGGCTGCGCGCTTGAGGGTCTTATCAAGATCTGCGAGGCTGCGGGTGTCGAGGTATCCGGCATTGGCATTGCGGTGGAGAAGGGCTTCCAGGGCGGTGGCGATAAGCTCCGCGAGCGTGGCTTCCGCGTTGAGAGCCTGGCCCGTATCGCCGATATGGACTGCGAGACCGGCGAGATCACCTTCGCCTAAGCGCGCAACACAAGCGATTGGTATGCGATGTGACAAAGGGACTGTCCCTTTGTCACATTTTTTTGTATGAGGGGAGGTGTTGATATGGATGAGAACAAGATGGGATGGCGCGAGTATGCGGGCTATGCCGCGATGTCGGCTGAGGAGTTGGCGCGCGATTGCGAGGTGCAGGTGTTTCGCGCGACAGGTCCGGGCGGTCAGGGCGTGAACACGACGGACTCGGCGGTGCGCATGAAGCATGTGCCCACAGGGATTACCGTGACGGCGCGCGAAAGCCGTAGTCAGTTCCAAAATCGCGCGAGCTGCCTGCGCAAGCTGCGCGCCGAGCTCGAGCGTCGCGGGCGTCCACCGCGCCGACGTGTAAAGACCAAGGTGCCCCAGCGCTCTCGTCAGCGCAGGCTCAATGACAAGCACTTCAATGCCATTAAAAAAGCCAACCGGCGCAAGCCGGGCAGGGACGAGTAGTCGCTTGTTCCACTGGTCTTGCTAGCGGGTAGGGTGCCAAACTTGGAGGGCGCTGCCGAGAACATCGACCTCGATGCGCGAGGCGACAACGGGCTCGCCGTCAGCTTGGATGGGGTAATCGGGCTGCTCGAAGGTGAGCTCGGCATGGCGGCAGCGGCGCATACGAACCGGCGGCAACTTGGTGTGGTGGCCGTCCTTGGCCGAAAGGAACATGGGTAGGGCAACCGCGCGGGGGACGGGGCCGCAGGCGTAGCATACGTCGAGTATGCCGTTGCAGGGGTCGGCATCGGGACAGATGCGATAGCCCGAGCCATAGGTGGGGCCCAGCTGAATCGCCATGATAATCGCCCGCACGCGCTCGGCGGGGGCGCCGTCAAAGGTGACCGTCATGGGGTAGTTGCGATAGCGCAGGCCAAACTGTTCAAGCCCTGAGAGAGTGTAGAGCGGAGCACCCGTCAAGCCGGTCTTCTTGCGCAACTCGGTGGTGCCCAGGCCGATGGCGGCATCGATGCCGACCGAGAGCGTCTGGTCGTAGTACTCCACCGAGGCCTCGCCGCTTCCGCTTGCGGGATTCCATGAGCGAATACGCCCGATGTCCTGACGTTGCAGCTCACAGGTGAGCAGCGCGCCAAAATCCTTACCGGAGAAATCGTCGATTCCGAGCGTCTGGGCAAAATCGTTGCCGGAGCCCACGGGCAGGACGGCAAGGGCGGGACGGATGGCCTCTTCCTGCGCCATGAGCCCATTGACAACCTCGTGGATCACGCCGTCGCCGCCGAGTGCGATAACCGTGCGGTAGCCCTGGGCCTGTGCGGCAAGTTCCTTGGCATGCCCCATGCGCTCGGTCAGCACCAAGTCAAACTGGGACGCGCGCGCCGTCATGTCCAAAAAGCGTTGCAGGCGCTCGGCAACCTCGCGCGCCGCGCCCGACTGGGCAGCGGGGTTGGCGATGATGAGCGTGCGACCAAAATCAGTTGCGTGCATGGGGCGACTCCCAGCGTGTGGCGTGACGGTGCTGCCGCGTTCAGGTCGAATTGCCCGATTGTGGCTGCACGGTGATTACTACGTCTACTCTATCAGGTCGTTGTGGCGCTCGATAGCATCCGCCACCGTGCCGCCCTCGTCCACAATAAGCGAACGGCGTTTGGGTGAGATGATGCGCTGCGCGGCATATACGCCGCGGTGTCCGCCGACGAGATAGCTAATAAACGAGACGATGACAAAGAAGCCTGCGGCCGTTCCATGGAACAGGTCGATAGCCATCATGCAGGTGGTGATGGGCACGTTGAGGCCGGCGCAGAAGACGCCGAGCATGCCGAGGGCCGCCATAAAGCTCGGGTCGAGTCCAGCGAGGCAACCGATCCAGCCACCGAGTGCCGCACCGATGCCAAACAGGGGCGTAACCTCGCCGCCTTGGAAGCCCGCGCCCAGGGTAAGCGCTGTGACGACCAACTTGATGACTGCGTCCGCCAGGGTGGTGTTGCCTGCAAATCCGGCGCCGGAAAGCCACGTGGAAAGGCCGGCGTAGTCCCAGGCGTCGAGTATCGCGTAGGCCGCGAGCACCACGAGCGCGCCCACAAGAGCGCGAGCAAGGTAGTTGGTGATAAAGCGACCGTACAGGCTTTTGACGGCTCGAACCGACCAGGCAAAGAGACGTGCCGTCAGGCCAAAGATAATGCCTCCGATAACGACGATGGCAACCGTTCTGGGCGTCATGTCGGGAACGCTGGCGATGACGTTGCTCTCGTACTGGGTGCCCATAGCGAGTGACGTAAAGTAGCCGGTAAACGAGGCGACCAGGCAGTAGATGCCCGCGGTGTAGTCGATCTTGCCGATAAAGCACATCTCCATGCCAAAGAAAGCTCCGGCAAGGGGCGAACCGAATACGGCGCCAAAGGCCGACGAGATGCCGGCGAGCATGAGGTCGTGGTGGTCATGCTTTTTGAGGTGGGCGAGGCTCGAGATGTTGCTGGCGATGGTGCCGCCAATCTGCACTGCGGCTCCCTCGCGACCGGCCGATCCGCCCGTTAGGTGCGTGAGCGTGGAGCAGACGAAGGTGAGGACGGCCATGCGCATATGGATGAGGCGTGTGCCCAGAGCGGAGTCGATGACCAGGTTGTTGCCACGCTTGGCGGCGAGACCGTGGTTTTTGTACACCCATGCGGTGGCCACGCCCACAACGGGAAGCAGTGCGTAAATCCACTCATGGTGCTCGCGATAGTCAGTCGCGATATTCAGCGAGGCTAAAAACGCCCAAGCGGCAACGCCCATGGCGAGCGAGACGATGACGACGAGCACGAGCAACTTGGCGCTCGCGAGCATGTTGCGGGCATTGCGGCGCGTGTCGGCGGCCAAGAGCTGCTCAGAGCGGGTGAGCTGGTTGCGACCGCTGATGATCAAGTCGGCCGGAGAGAAGGTTCTGCCGTCTTTGTCCTGACGGGCGTCATCAGACTGGTCGAGTGTATTTTCACGTTTATCGATAAAAGCCATAACGTCCTCTTTTTTGTTGTGATGCATGCATTATAGGACGGCGCCCTCAGTCTCAAGGCGATTGGCAGGTTTCGGATCTGTTACGAGAGGCGCGTAGCCGACAGGTGTATTTGCCGTTGCGGGCCATGTCTTGAGCGGGCAGCGGGGGATTAAACTGAACCAAACATAAAGAATCGGCGCTGCCGTTGCGCGCCGTGGCATGTAAGATCGCATCTCGATGCGTCCCGGCAAGGCCATCACGTTTGGCCTGCTTGGGGGCAAGCCGTTTTTGGGGCTTTCGGGTAATCCCGCGGCGGCGTATGCGGGCTTTGAGATGCTCGCCCGCCCCGCGATCCGCAAGATGCGCGGCTTTGCCGAGGGTACGCGTCCCGTGCAGCAGGCGATATTGACGCACGGCGTGAAGAAGCGCCAGGACCGACGCTTCTTCGATCGCGCCACGGTTTTGCGCGACCCCGAGACCGATGAGCTGCTGGTGACCGAGGCCAAGACGCAGAATTCGGCGCTACTCGGCACGATGCAGCGGGCCAACTGCCTGCTGCGTATTGACGAAGGGCCGTGTGAGCTCAAGGCGGGAGATGTCGTGGACGTTGTGCGCGTCGACCTGCCCGAGGGAACGGTGCTATAGGAGGAACGCTATGGAGTTGAAGATATCGATCGTGACGTGCTCGGATACGCGCGACCTTGCCCAGGACGAGGCAGGTGCCGCACTCGAGGAGCTTATCGAGGCGCAGGGATGGAGGGTCGCCTCACATGTGGTTGTGCGCGACGACGTCAGCGAAATCGGTGATGCCATTGTGGAAGCCGCCGATGAGTGCCGCGCCAATGTCGTGCTCACCTGCGGCGGAGTAACCTTACGGGCTGCTCCGCCTTTTTATGCAGCGACAGTGCGGGCCGTCTCGTGGTTATTGGTAAAAGAAAATTATCAGGCGAGAGATATTTATCATAAACATTATTCGCGCGAAAGCATAATCTAGTAACGGTGAAGGTTGACGACACCGAGCGCTTCGAGGGAGAGACGAACCCAGCGTTTACCTCGAGCCTGGAGAGTGCGGTTGACACTTCGGGCGTGAAGGTCGAGTACTCCTGCGTCGCCGATGAGAGTTCTCCGGCGGGCGAGTGCCAGATCGAGGCGACGGTCATCGACCCGAACTTTGATGTCACGGTTGAGCCCGGTACGCTGACGGTGAAGAAGAAGCCGGGGCCCGGCAACCCGGACCCGGATAAGCCCGGGACGCCCGATTCCGACCAGTCGGATTCTGGGGATCCGGCAAAACCAGGTAGTTCGGCTGACTCCGCAGCCGATAAGGCAAGGGGCGATGGTGCGGAAAACCCCGGACAGAAGGCTTCGTCCAAGTCGGGCGCTCAGCAGCTCGCCGATACGGGCGATCACGCGCCATTGGCAGTCGCCGTGGCTGCGGGCGCCGTTGCGCTTATCGCAATAGCGCTCGAGCTGCTGCGTCGTCGTCGCTCGGACGCGTAACGGCTCAAAAGGGGTGGCTAGATTGAAGCTTTGCACGATTTAGTCTGCTAAAGCATATATACTTGCGGGACGGGTCTTTTGCCCGTCCCGTTTTTGTCTCGACTCGAAAGGTGGTCCCATGGCCTCATCCGCTCCCCGCGGCCTGCGCTTCGACCATGTCCTCACTGTCGGCATTGCCCTGTTCTCGATGCTCTTTGGCGCCGGCAACCTCATTATTCCGCCGCTGCTGGCGCTGCAGGCAGGTTCTGCCACGCCGGTCGCCATGCTCGGCTTTCTCATCGCCGCCATCGGCCTGCCCGTCATGGGCTTTATCGCCGTGGCACTTGCCGGAACGGCGCGCGAGCTTGCCGGCCGCGTGCACCCCAAGTTTGGTGAATTCTTTGTCGCGGCGGTGTATCTGGCCATCGGCCCGTGCTTGGCCATTCCGCGCACGAGCTCAACAGCCTTCGAGATGCTGGTGCCGCTGCTGCCCGAGGGCGTCTCGCTCGCCACGGCTCGCCTGGTGTTCGCCGTCGGATTCTTTATCGTCGCATTTGCGCTCACGCTGCGTCCCGGCGTCATCACGCGCGTGCTCGGCCGTATTACGGGCCCCGCGCTCATCGCCCTTATCGTGTTGGTCGTGGGTGCCGCCGTGGTCTCGCCGCTGGGTCCCGCTGCCGCGCCGCAGGCTCCCTATAATGCCGGCGCTGCCGTGCAGGGCTTTTTGACCGGCTACCAGACCATGGACCTGCTCGCCTCGCTCGCCTTTGGCATCATCATCGCCGAGATTATCCACGAGCTGGGCGTTACCGATGACAAGCGCGTTGCCTTCGAGATTTCGCGCTCCGGCGTGATCGCCGGTGCGCTCATGGCCATCATCTACTGCGGCCTAGCACTTGCCGGTATGCAGCTCGGCACCGTGATGCCCGACGCTACCAACGGCGCCGCCATCCTCGCCCGTTCTGCCTCCATGCACTTTGGCCTTGCCGGCACGGTCGTGGTCTTTGCGATCTTTTTCCTCGCCTGCATGAACGTGTGCATCGGCCTCATCAGCTGCTGTTCGCGTTATTTTTGCGAGACGTATTTGGTCGAAGGGGGAGCGGAGGCTTCCGAGGAGGCCATGCGCCGTCCCTTTGCGGTTCTCGCCTTTGTTTTCGCGGCGTTTTCGTGCGTGCTCTCCAACGTGGGTCTCGACGTGATCCTCATGTTCTCGGTGCCCATGCTCAACGCCCTGTACCCCGTCGCCATCGTGCTGGTGCTTATGGGTCTGGTGCACGGTTTTTGCGATGCGCATCCGCAGGTGTGGGTCTGGGTCGGCGGCGTGGTTGCCGTGCAGAGTGTGATCACCTCGGTCCGCGATGCGTTCTTTGCGGGCGCGTGGCTGCCGTTTGATGTGCTGCCGCTGGCGGATATCGGTGCCGCGTGGGCGCCGGTTGCCGTGGTGGCGTTTGTGATTGGCCTGCTCCATAGTCGTTTTGTTGCACATTCGAGGAGCTAAGGCATCAATGCTTGCACAGGCGGGGAGTCTCCCCTATAATTTCCTTCGCTTTGGGACACGCAAGGTTTAGACCTTAGCTGCTCAACACCTTCGGGACGTGGCGCAGTTTGGTAGCGCGCCTGCTTTGGGAGCAGGATGTCGCAGGTTCAAATCCTGTCGTCCCGACCATATCTTGCGGGCGTAGTTCAATGGTAGAACCCCAGCCTTCCAAGCTGATGACGCGGGTTCGATTCCCGTCGCCCGCTCCATAAGAATTGTCTTAACGGCTTTGGTTTCCTTTGGGAATCAGAGCTGTTTTCGTTTACGCGCCGGGCGACGGGAATCGAACCCGTCAGGGTGCGGAGCTGAGAAAATGCGTGAGCATTTTCCAGCGCAGCACGCAAGGGCCGAAGGCCCGCAGCGAAACAAGGATTTGCGAAGCAAATCCTTGGACTTCCCGTCGCCCGCTCCAAGCTATATAATCGCAGGCCAATATGCTAATTTGGCTCGCGTTTATTTTTATACCGTCCGACCTCGCGGGGCAAATGAACCAGGAGCGTTTGTCCCACATCGTACGAAAGTAGTGATTGCCATGGCACAAAGTAAGGCAGAATATCCCACTCCCGACTGCCTGGCGCCCGCCGCGATCGAGGCCAAGACCGAGGCTGCCGGTGTTGCCAAGGTCAGCCTGCCGGTCTCGAAGGCCTTTTTGCTCGCCATGTTCGCCGGCGCGTTTATCGCCTTCGGCGGCCTGTTCTTCACGGTCTTTCTGAGCGATCCCACGCTTGGCTGGGGCGCCCAGCGCTTCGTGGGCGGTCTTGCTTTTTGCCTGGGACTGGTGCTCGTGCTCATTTGCGGCGCGGAGCTGTTTACCGGTAACTCGCTTATGGTCTGCGCGCTTAAGAGCAAAAAGATCACGCTCGTCCAGATGCTCAAGGCTTGGGCTATTGTGTGGATCGGCAACTTTGCCGGCGCCCTGTTCGTTGCCTTTTTGATTTACATGGCAGCTATTTATAAGCTCAACGGCGAGGCCGTCGCCAACACCATGGTGAGCGTCGCCGCCGGTAAGGTTACGATCGACGCCGTTACCATCTTCTTCCGCGGCATTCTGTGCAACATCTTTGTCTGCCTGGCCGTATGGATCGGCACTGCCGGCAAGACCGTGGTCGATAAGGTCGTGGGCATTTTGCTGCCTATCGCTGCCTTTGTGGCCTGCGGTTTTGAGCACTGCGTTGCCAACATGTACTTTTTGCCCATGGGCATTTTGATGCATTCCTGCGGCTATGGAGCCGATGTCGCCGGCGCCGATGCCCTCAACGCCGCCGGGCTGGCGTTCAACCTTTCGGTCGCCACGCTGGGCAATATTGTGGGCGGCGCCCTGATCGTGGCGCTGGGCTACTGGTTTATTTACGCCAATAAAGAGGCCTAAAGGACCCAACCCATAACCGACCAAAAAGGGACAGGTTTATTTTGGCAGGTTTTGGACGAGGCTACAGCACGCTTGAGTATGACGTCGCGACCTGTGCCCGTGGGGGCCGCAAAGAGCACGCCGCGCGTCTGCTGCGCAAGCTTCGCGAGGCTCAGTGCGAAGAGGCCGTGGAGCTGCAGGTTGTCGAGGGCGCCTCTACTCCCGGCGGCGGATCGCTGCCGACTGTCGAGCCCCCAACATTTTGCGTGCCGTCTGCCCTGTCGATGGGCGCCTATCCGCCGATGGCCTAAAGCGCGCCTTGGTTCAGGAGCCCGATACGCCGGTTGTGACGCGCGTGCGGCACGACCAGGTGCTGTTTGACGTTCGCACGCTTTTGCACGACACCGACCTTGACCTGTGTGCGTCTGCGTTGGTGGATGCCGTGCGGGCAGGTTTGCGTCGATGACTGCGAGCGAGCTTGTCGAGTGTCCCGTTGTCGTTGGAACAGCAGGACACGTCGACCACGGAAAGTCGGCCCTTATCGAGGCACTGACCGGCAAAAATCCCGACCGTCTGGAGGTCGAACGCCGCCGAGGCATGACTACAGAGCTCGGTTTTGGCGAGCTCGAGCTTCCCGGTGGCAAGATTGTCGGCCTGGTCGACGTGCCCGGGCATGCGCACTATCTGCGCGCCATGGTGCAGGGCGCCACCGGCGTGGACGTAGCGTTGCTGGTGGTTTCGGCCGTTGAGGGCGTGATGCCGCAGACCCGCGAGCACGTTCGGGTTCTGGAGCTGTTGGGTGTGACGCGCATGGTCGTCGCGCTCACGATGCGCGATTTGGCCGACGACGAGATTGCCACGCTGGCGGAGCTCGATGTCGAGGCGTTTCTGGACGGGACCGTGTTTGCGGGGGCGTTGATAGTGCCGGTGTCCTCCAAGACGGGCGAGGGCCTGGACGAGCTGCTTACGGCGCTCGATAACGCGGTTTGCTCGTGCTGGTCGGAGCACCTGGAGGCAGCCGTGGGCTCGGGCGCCGCGCCCCGTCTTCTCATCGACCGTTGCTTTAGCATCCGCGGCACCGGAACCGTCGTGACGGGTACGCTGCACGACGGTTCCGTTTCGGTTGGCGATGAGCTCGTTGCGCTGCCGTCGCAAACGCGCTGTCGCGTGCGCGGGGGCAGGTTCACGGGGATGCCCAGTGCGCGGTTCCCGGCCAGCGCGTCGCCCTGAACCTGGTGGACGATGGCGTGGCGGGCCTCAAGCGCGGCGAGATGCTCGGCGTCGAGGGTCGCGTGGGCCAGACGCTGCGCTTTTTGATGCAACTGACATATGTGGGGCGCGATGGCGTGCGATCCGGCGTTCTTGCTTCGGGTACGCGCATGCACGTCATGGCGGGCACGGCCGAGGTGCTCGGCCGCATTATGCTTTTGGACGACGAGCCGCCCCTCGCGGTCGGCGAGACGCGTGTGGTGCAGGTGCGCCTGGAACGGCCGCTGCCGTTGCGCGCCGGCGATCATGCCGTCATTCTGTCGTATTCGCCGATTTCGCTGCTTGACGGGGGACGCGTCCTGTTATCGCGCTGTCGCCGCGCGCGGGCCCTATCGGCGGGGGAGCGCGCGTTGTATGCAGCGCTTGAGACCGGAGATGTCGCGGATGGCGTGCACGCGTGGCTAGCGCTGCAGACGCTACCTGTCGCTGCTTCCACTGTTGCCGCAGCGCTCGATCTTGTTACCGGCGAGGTCGAGATCGTTTTGCGTGGGCTTGTTGACCAGGCTGCCGTGTGCGAGCTTGCTGCGGGCGATGCGGTGCTCTACGCAGATGCCTCGGCTCTCGATGCTGCAATGGATGTGCTGGCTGCGGCCTTGTCCTCGATGCACGCGGCGGCTCCCAAGGAGATCGGCTTTACGTCCGGTGCGGTCGCGCACGCGGCTTGGCCGGGCGCCGGCAACGATGTCGCGATGGCACTTATTGCCGAGGGCTGCGCGCGCGGCGTGTGCGCCGTCGAAGGTGCCGAGGTGATCGACCCGCATTCCGCTGCTGCGGCGATACGCATGGTGCGCGAGGCTGGCCAGCGTATCGTTGCCCTGTTGGACGAGGCGGGTCTTAATGCGCCGACGCTTCCCGAGGTGGGCGAGCAGTTGCAGCTCGATCGCGACACCATGACGCGTGCACTGCGCGAGCTTTCGCTCAACCACTCGATCGTTAAAGTCGAGCGCGACGTTGCCTTGTCCGCCGCCGCCGAGGCCCATGCGCGTGAGGTTGTTGCGACGGCTATCGAGGCTGCTGGCGGTGCCGCCACCACGAGTGTGCTGCGTGAAGCTCTGGGCGTATCGCGCAGGCGAGCCATTAGCATCTTGGAGCATCTGGATGCCGTGCGCTTTACAGTGCTCGACAAGGAGGCCGGCGGTCTGAGATCGCTGCGCTAGCGGCCTCCGCATCGCTCTTTTCGGTTATGGTCTGTTCGGTTTGGTAAAATACCGCCACGCTTGGGAACGGATGGGCCCCGGTGGGCCCCGCGGTCCTCAAAACCGTTGCGAGGCGTGCAAAACGTCTTGGATGTGTTCGATTCACATACGTTCCCGCCAACGCATCGCGTCAAAACCACCACAAAGGTGCCTGTCCCCTTTGTGGTGGTTTCGAAACGTGCGAGAAACAGCTTTGAAACACGCGATTTGCACGTCAGGCGGTCAAAAACCCATCTACCTGCATCGTAATCAAAATGAAACATCCGCCCGCGGTCTTATTCGTAACTTTGCCGCAACAGTGCGATATTATCCATACACGATAAAGCTCGCGGCGCATAGGGTGCCGCGACCGACACTTTTCGTTTCCCATCATTGGAGGAAGCATGAGCTACACGCAGAAAGTTCTCGAAGAGCTCAAGGCCCGCTATCCCGAGCAGCCTGAGTTCATCCAGGCCGCGACCGAGATCCTCGGCACCATCCAGCCGGCGCTCGACGCCCACCCCGAGTACGAGGAGGCCGCCCTGCTTGAGCGCCTCGTCGAGCCCGAGCGCATCGTCATGTTCCGTGTTCCCTGGGTCGACGACCAGGGCAAGGTTCAGGTCAACCGCGGTTACCGCATCGAGTTCAACTCTGCCATTGGACCCTACAAGGGCGGCCTGCGCTTTAACCCGACGGTCACCCTGGGCATGCTCAAGTTCCTGGGTCTGGAGCAGATCCTCAAGAACAGCCTGACCACCCTTCCCATGGGCGGCGGCAAGGGCGGCTCCGACTTTGACCCCAAGGGCAAGTCCAACAACGAGATCATGCACTTCTGCCAGTCCTTCATGACCGAGCTCTATCGCCACATCGGCCCCAACACCGACGTCCCCGCCGGCGACCTGGGCGTTGGCGGCCGCGAGGTTGCCTACATGTTCGGTCAGTACAAGCGCCTGACCAACGAGTGGACCGGCGTCCTCACCGGCAAGGGCCTCTCCTTTGGCGGCTCGCTCGCCCGTACCGAGGCCACCGGCTACGGCCTGGTCTACTTTGTGGACGAGTACCTCAAGAGCCGCGGCGACTCCTTCGAGGGCAAGAACGTCGTCGTTCACGGCTCCGGCAACGTCGCTATCTACGCCGTCCAGAAGGTTTCTCAGCTCGGCGGCAAGGTGCTGGCCTGCTCCGATACCCACGGCTGGGTCGAGGATCCCGACGGCATCGACTACTCCGTGCTCGAGCACGTCTACAACCAGAAGCGTTCCGGTCACGATAAGGGCGTTACGCTCGCCATGTACGTTGACGAGAAGCCCAACGCCGTGTGGCACGAGGGCGACGGCCGCGGCGTGTGGCAGCTGCCCTGCGACATCGCGCTGCCCTGTGCTCGCGAGAACACGCTGCTGCTCGAGGACGCCCAGGCGCTCGTCGCCAACGGCTGCAAGGTGGTCGGCGAGGGCGCAAACATGCCCACGACCATCGAGGCCACGACCTACTTCCAGGAGAACGGCGTCGCCTTTATGCCTGGTAAGGCTGCCAACGCCGGTGGCGTGCTCGTGTCCGGCCTGGAGATGAGCCAGAACGCCGAGCACCTGTCCTGGACCTTCGAGGAGGTCGACGGTAAGCTCGAGCAGCTCATGCGCGGCATGTTCCACAACGTGGACGACACCGCCAAGGAGTATGGCCAGGAGGGCAACTTTGTCATGGGCGCCAACATCGCCGGCTTCCTGAAGGTCGCCGACGCCATGCTCGCTCAGGGCGTCTGCTAAATCCAGCTCAACATAGCTCCGTTCAGCACCAGCTGATGCACCTAAGGCTCTCGACCATATCGGCCGGGAGCCTTTTTCTATGGTGGCGAGGGTCGTGCGCCCTCGTTTGGTACACTTAGAGGTACTGGACAAGTAAAGAGATGGGGGAGAACTTGCTCAAGTTCGGTACCTACGTCCGTGTTGGAAACGCGGCCGAAGCCTATGAGCTCTTGCAGTAAAACCGCAGCAACAAGATTGTGGGCGGCGGCATCTGGATGCGCCTGGGATCGCGTCGCGTGGCGACGGCGATTGACCTTTCGGCCTGCGGACTCGATCAGATCGAGGAGACCGAGACCGAGTTTCGCATCGGCGCCATGTGCACCCTGCGCCAGCTCGAGCGCCATGCCGAGCTCAACACGCTCGTCAACAATGTGTTTGAGTTTGCCGTCCACGACATTGTGGGCGTGCAGCTGCGCAATACCGCCACGGTGGGTGGCAGCATCTACGGCCGCTTTGGCTTCTCGGACGTGCTCTCCGCCTTCCTCGCGCTCGATTCCTATGTTGAGCTGACGGGTGCCGGCCGCGTGCCGCTCGCCGAGTTCGTGGACATGGGTTACGTGCGCGACGTGATCGAGCACATCGTGGTCGTCAAACACGACTACCGCGCGAGCTACGAGGCCGTACGCTTTAGCTACCCACACTTCGAATTCGGCTCCGAGCTCGAACGCCTTGGTGGGGTAGCTAAAATAGCCCCGTCCCAAATTAGCTACCCTGAGCCATCGGCAACTCGTGGTGAGGTCGTGAGCCAAAAACGTGTGCGTGCGCTTGCCGCTCGTATCTGCTATCATTCGTAGTCTGTGCGCTCATGCGGGCGTGGCGGAATTGGTAGACGCGCCAGATTTAGGTTCTGGTGGGATTCCCGTGAAGGTTCGAGTCCTTTCGCCCGCACCAACGCACCTGCGTCGGCTCCCGCCGTCGCGACTCTTTGTTGCATAAAAGGTACCAGCACCTCAGATAAGCTGGGCAGTATGAGGAGGAACGTGTTGAACATCACCGCTTCTGACGTCAAGGACGCCAAGCTCACCGCTACGGTCACCATCCCGGCCGCCGACGTCGACGCCGCGATCAAGAAGGCCTACAAGGACACCGCCAAGAAGTACCGCTTCCCGGGCTTCCGTGCCGGCAAGGCTCCCCGTCCGGTTATCGACTCCGCTCTTGGCGCCGAGGCTACCCTCGCTCAGGCCACTAACGACCTGATCGCCGCCAACGAGCCCGCCGTCCTCAATGAGCTGGACATCGTCCCCACCAAGAACGGTGACTACAAGGAGCTTGACCTCGCCAAGGATCACGAGGACTACACCTACACTGTCGAGTTCTCCCTGCGTCCTGCCGCTGAGCTCTCCTCCTTCGATGCCGTCGAGATCGAGATGCCCCCTGCGGAGGTCACCGAGTCCGAGATCAACAACCAGGTCGAGATGCTCCTCAACTACCGCGCCACCTTCGAGGACGTCGAGGGCCGCGCCGTCGAGGCTGACGACTATGCGACCGTCGACCTCAAGGCCGTCGAGAACGCTGATAACTTCGCCGCCGAGGGCCGTATGCTCATCGCCGGTAGCGACAGCAACCCCAAGGAGTTCAATGAGGCCCTGATCGGCGCTAACGTTGACGACGTCAAAACCGTCACCTGGACCGACGAGGTCGAGGAGGGCGAGGAGGCCGAGACCCACACCGTCGAGGTCACCGTCAAGGGCATTAAGGTCCGCAACACCCCCGAGCTCACCGACGAGCTCGTCAAGACCGACTTTGGCTTCGACAGCATCGAGGCCATGCGCGACGCCATCAAGATCGAGATCGAGCAGGACAAGGCTTCCCGCCTCCCGGCCGAGAAGGAGAACCGTTGCGTCTCCGCTCTCGCCGAGCGTCTGCAGCTCGAGGAGATGGACGCCGACTACGAGCAATCCGTCTTTGAGGAGCTTGGCCAGAACTTCCTGTCCAACCTCGCTGCCCGCGGCATGACCCTGGACACCTGGCTGCCCGCTTCCGGTCTGACCATGGAGCAGTTCATCGGCGACCTGCACAAGCAGGCCAACGACGTTGCCCGTGAGTCCCTGGCTCTGGACGCCCTCGCCCGCGAGCTCAAGATCGAGGTCACCGAGGATGACATCAACGCCGAGTTCGAGAAGGCTGGCGTCAAGGACGTCGAGGCTTCCAAGGCCGAGTTCATCGCCGATGGCCGCATGCCCGCCGTCCGCGAGTCCATCCGTCGCTCCAAGGCCGTCGATCACCTGGTCGAGAACGCCAAGGTGACCGAGGTCGACGAGACCGCCAAGGACGCCGAGTAATTCTCGCCACCTTGTCCGCGAGCGCATGCGTGTGCCCGTGATGGGGTAAAGTTATAAGCCGGTTATCCGGTTGCTTCGTACGGTGCCAGCCAATGCATAGCATGCGGGCACCGTACGTTTATCTAGAACCAATTTGGTCCGCAAGAGAGAAATGGAGATGCGTATGATCGCTAAGTTCGATTCCGCCCTCGTGCCATACGTTATCGAGCAGACGCCGCGCGGTGAGCGCAGCTACGATATCTATTCGCGCCTGCTCAACGACCGCATCATCTTCTTGGGCGAGGAGATCAACTCTGTCAGTGCCAACCTGGTCGTTGCCCAGCTGCTGCATCTTGAGAGCCAGGATGCCGAGAAGGATATCTCGCTCTACATCAATTCGCCCGGTGGCGAGGTATACTCCGGCCTGGCGATTCTTGACACCATGAACTTTATCAAGCCGCAGGTCTCCACCATCTGTGTCGGTATGGCCGCGTCTATGGCCGCCGTGCTTCTTTCGGCCGGCGCCAAGGGCAAGCGCTTCTGCTTGCCGCACTCCAAGGTCATGATTCACCAGCCCAGCGGTGGCGCCCAGGGCCAGCAGACCGAGATTGAGATCGTTGCCGAGGAGATCAAGAAGACCCGTCGCGAGCTCAACCAGATCTTGTCCGATGCCTCGGGCCAGCCCATCGAGAAGGTCCAGGCCGATACCGAGCGCGACAACTACCTGACCGCTGCCGAGGCCCTCGACTACGGTCTGATCGATCGTATCGTCACCTCGCGCGATCTCGCTGCGAAGGATGCCTAGGATGGCAGGTAACATGCAGGATAACTTCGACGAGAACGGAAACCCCATCCGCTGCTCCTTCTGCGGAAAAGAGCAGGGTCAGGTTCGCCGCCTTGTTAAGGGTCCGACCAACATCTTTATCTGCGACGAGTGCGTTGCCGCCTGCTCCGAGATTTTGGAGGAGTCGCTGGCTTCGGACTTTATGGACGCCGCCCGCAACGGCAAGCTGCCGGGCTTTCTCAACGACCACGGCCAGGCTGCGTCTCAGCCCGCTGTGGATACCGAGGCCGAGGGCTTTGAGCTCGAGGACGATATGCGTCAGGTCATTACGCACGTGCCGACGCCGCACGAGATCTATGACGAGCTTTCGGCCTATGTTATGGGTCAGGAGGACGCCAAGCGCGCCATGTCGGTTGCCGTGTACAACCACTACCGCCGCGTGATTGAGGGCGGCGCTGCGGTGTCTGCCTTTGATGACGACATGGGCTCGCAGTTCGATGACGATATGGACGAGGTGGAGCTCGCCAAGTCCAACATTTTGCTGCTCGGTCCCACCGGTACCGGTAAGACCCTGCTTGCCCAGACGCTCGCGCGTATTCTCGAGGTGCCGTTTGCCATCGCCGACGCCACCGCGCTCACCGAGGCCGGCTATGTGGGCGAGGACGTGGAGAACATCCTGCTCAAGCTCATCAACGCCGCCGATGGCGATATCGAGCGCGCACAGGTGGGCATCATCTATGTGGACGAGATCGACAAGATCGCCCGCAAGGCCGAGAACCTGTCCATCACCCGCGATGTTTCGGGCGAGGGCGTTCAGCAGGCGCTGCTTAAGATTCTTGAGGGCACGGTGGCAAGCGTTCCGCCCACCGGCGGCCGCAAGCATCCCCAGCAGGAGCTGCTACAGATCGACACGACCAACATCCTGTTTATCTGCGGCGGTGCCTTTGTGGGTCTGGACAAGATCATCGCCGACCGCGTGGGCAACAAGGGCGTGGGCTTTAACTCCGAGATCGCCGGCCCCACCTCGGTCGACGAGAACGACCTGCTGCGTCAGGTGCTCCCACAGGACCTCAACGCCTTTGGCATGATCCCCGAGTTTGTGGGACGTACGCCGGTCGTCACCCAGACGCAAGCGCTCGACGAGGACGACCTGGTGTCGATCCTGACCGAGCCCAAGAACGCCGTGGTGCGCCAGTACCGCAAGATGTTCCAGCTCGAGGACGTTGAGCTTGAGTTTGAGGACGCGGCCCTGCACGAGATCGCCCGCATGGCACTTGCCCGCAAGACCGGCGCCCGCGGCCTGCGCTCCATCTGCGAGGACGTGCTGCAGCAGACGATGTTCGACCTCCCCAGTGAGGAGGGCGTTACCAAGGTCGTCGTGACCGAAGCCTCCGTAAAGGGCGAAGAGCAACCCCAGCGCATCTACGGCTAAACCAGCCAAATACGTGCTTGCAAATAGCCTCCGACCACCCGCGGTCGGAGGCTATTTTATATATACGCAATAACCCCAACTACCTGTGCTATTCTGTGTGTTTGTTTAAGCCAAAGCGAAGTCAATTCAGACTGAAGTAATCGATACCTAAGGGGAGGAATGTAGGCCCGTTTTTCGTAGATTCCGCACGAGCCGAAGACCACTTAATGTGGTCTTCGAGCGAGCCCAGGACCTGACCGAACGAAAATCGGGCCTACATTCCTCCCCGGCGGGACAGGGAGAGATATATGGAAGAGATGCCCAAGAACTACGATCCGTCGACCAACGAGCCGGCGATCCTGCAGAAGTGGCTCGACGGCGGCTACTACAAGCGCCGCGAGGGCGTGGGCGACTGTACCGTCACCATTCCGCCTCCCAACGTGACCGGCAAGCTCCACATGGGCCACGCCACCGACGACTCCATCCAGGACGCCATCATCCGTATGGCCCGCATGCGCGGCAAGTCCACGCGCTGGGTGCTGGGTACCGACCACGCCGGTATCGCCACGCAGACCAAGGTCGACAAGAAACTCAAGAGTGAGGGCATCAGCCGCCTGGAGATTGGCCGCGACAAGTTTGTCGACGCCTGCTGGGACTGGACCCACGAGTACGGCGGCATCATCGTCGAGCAGATCAAGCGCATGGGTTGCTCCGTCGACTTCGACAACGAGCGCTTTACCATGGACGAGGACTACGCCCAGGCCGTGCGCAAGGTGTTCTGCGACTGGTACCACGACGGCCTGATCTACCGCGGCAAGCGCATCGTCAACTGGTGCCCCAACTGCACCACCGCTATTTCGGACGACGAGGCCGAGTACAAGGACGAGAAGGGCCACCTGTGGCACCTGCGCTACCCGCTGACCGAGCCGGTCAACGGCCAGGACTACATCGTCGTCGCCACCACGCGCCCCGAGACCATGCTCGGCGACACGGGCGTTGCCGTCTCCCCGAAGGACCCCGAGAAGGCCGCCTTTGTGGGCAAGACCGTCAAGCTCCCCATCGTCGACCGCGAGATCCCCATCTTTGAGGATTGGCACGTCGACGCCAACTTTGGCTCCGGCTTCGTTAAGGTCACCCCGGCCCACGACCCCAACGATTACGCCATGGGCCAGGCCCACGACCTGCCGCAGATCAATATCTTCGACGAGCACGCGGTGGTCGTCGAGGGCTACGGCGAGTTCACCGGCATGAACCGCGACGAGTGCCGCGAGGCCGTCATCAAGTGGTTCGACGAGCACGGCCTGCTCGACCACGTCGACGAGCACGATCACTCCGTCATGCATTGCTACCGTTGCGACTCCGCCCTGGAGCCGTGGCTGTCCGAGCAGTGGTTCGTGGCCGTCGACAAGCTCAAGGGACCGGCGCTCGACGCCGTCAACTCCGGCAAGGTCACCTTCCACCCCGCGCGCTGGACGCAGACCTACACTACCTGGATGGAGAACCTCAAGGACTGGTGCATCAGCCGCCAGCTGTGGTGGGGCCACCGTATCCCCGTGTTCTACTGCGAGGACTGCGGCTGGGAGGACGCCCTTACCGAGGACACCGACGTGTGCCCCAAGTGCGGCGGCCATCACGTGCATCAGGACGAGAACGTGCTGGACACCTGGTTCAGCTCGCAGCTGTGGACCTTCGCCACGCAGGGCTGGCCGCAAAAGCCGGAGCTGCTCGAGGGCCATCACCCCACGACAGCGCTCGTCACTGCACGCGACATCATCGCGCTGTGGGTTGCCCGCATGGTCATGAGCTCACTGTACTTCCTGGACGAGGTGCCGTTTAAGGACGTCGTCATCTACCCGACGATTCTTGCCAAGGACGGCAGCCGCATGTCCAAGTCCAAGGGCAACGGCGTTGACCCCATGGACCTTATTGGCATGTATGGCGCCGACGCCATGCGCTACAACCTGCTCACGCTGTGCACCAACAATCAGGACGTTAAGTTCGACGCGAACATCGATAAGAAGTCCAAGAAGCTCATCGACAGCCCGCGTACCGAGCAGGCCAAGTCGTTTGTGACAAAGATCTGGAATGCCAGCCGCTTCCTGCTCATGAACATGGAGGGCTACACGCCCGGCGAGCCCGTCGTGGAGACGCCGGCCGACGCCTGGATGTTCAGCCGCCTGGCCAAGGCCGTGAAGATGGTCACCGAGGGTATTGAGAACTACACCTTTGGCGACATGGCTCGCGGCGTGCAGCAGTTCTTCTGGAACGAGGTCTGCGACTGGTACGTCGAGGTCACCAAGTCCCGCCTGAAGGGCGAGGGCCGTTTGCAAGCTCAGCGCAATCTGATCTTTGTGCTCGACACCTCCATTCGTCTGATGCACCCGCTTATGCCGTTTGTCACCGAGGAAATATGGGACAACATGCCGGCGAGCGTGCTCGACCTGGACGCCGAGGGCAACGTGAACCGCGCCGAGGCGCTCATGATCGCCAAGTGGCCGGAGCCCGCCGACTACGCCAAGTACGTTGACGAGGACGCCGAGCGCGCGTTTGAGCTGTGCCGCACCGTCGTTTCCGCCGCTCGCGCCACGCGTTCGCGCTATCGCTTGAGCCCGAAGGCTGAGCTCGACGTGGTCGTGCGCGCCGGTGCCGAGGACGTCGAGAAGCTCGAGAGCCTGCGCTCGACCATCGAGCCGCTGGCCAACACGGCTTCGCTGGTTATGGGCACCGACGTTGAGAAGCCGGCTGCGAGCATTGCCGTTGTTGACAGCGGTGTCGAGGCCTTTGTGGTGCTCGAGGGCAAGGTTGACCTTTCGGCCGAGAAGGCACGCCTGGAGAAAGAGATTGCCGCGGCACAGAAGGAGCTCGCCGGCTGCGAGAAGACGCTCGCCAACGAGGGCTTTGTGGCTAAGGCCGCGCCTGCAGTGGTCCAGAAGAAGAGGGACCGTGCAGCTGAGCTCAAGGAGATCCTGGCGGCGCTGACTGCTCAGGTTGCTGACTTCTCGTAGGGCTTACTGAGGGGCGCGTCCCGATGCTTTGCTCTCCGCTGCGGACAGTCCTGCGCAAGACGGACAGCACATTAAGTGCTGTCCTTTGCGTGCGGAACTTGCGGCGAGCAAAGCATCGGGCCGCTCCCAGTTCGTTTACGTGGTCGTTTGCATCTGGCGTGTTAGTGCCACTAAGTTGTGGCCTTGATTCCGCCGCAATCGGGTAAAGGCTGATATTGTCAACGCGAGGGGCTCATTCTTTTTGATGGGCCTCTTTTTCTGTTATGGGAGACTTTGGGTTATGGCTAAGCGTTCTGGGTCGTATGTCGTTCCTTTCTCGTTTGAGTTGCTTTCATTTGATGAGGCTGTGGGGCTAGCTGCTGATACAGGGCGGATTTCTGGGGATGCTGGTCCGTTGCTCGAGACGGTCATCGATATGCTCGATGAGTTGGGGCGTCCGGATGAGTATTTCGATTGCATTCAGGTTGCTGGTACCAATGGCAAGACTTCGACCACGCGTTTTTCGGCTGCTATCCTTCGCGGCGAGGGGCTTAAGTGCGCACTGTATACGTCGCCGCAGCTTGTTCACTATCCCGAGCGCATGGAGGTCGATGGGCGCGTTGTGAGCGACGATGCCTTTGCCCGTGGCGTTTCGGCGGCTGTCGAGGCGGGGCGTCGCGTGAATGCGAACCGTGTGGCGGCGGGGGAGCGCGCCTATTCCATCACGCCGTTTGACCTGCTGACGGCTGCCGCACTGGTAGTGTTTGCCGAGGCCGCGGTGGATGTTGCCGTGCTCGAGGTTGGCATGGGCGGACGCTGGGATGCTACGAGTGCGACCGACCCCGTGGCCGTTGCCATCACAGGCATCGGGCTCGATCACACGCGCATTTTGGGCGATACGCTCGAGGCCATTGCGGGGGAGAAGGCTGCGGTTATCAAACCCGGGCGCTTGGTTGTTTTGGGCGAGGGTACGCATGAGCCGAGCGTTCAGCGCGTGATGGATGCCCGCTGTCGCGAGTGCGATGTTGTGCCGCTGGTGGTGAGTCATGCCACAACCAAGGTGCCGGCTCACGTGGGCGATACGGTGGAGTTCAGCTGCACCACGCCGCGCGCGATCTATACGTCGAGCATGGTGAAGCCGGCATATCAGCCGCAGAATGCCGCGTGCGCAATTATACTGTGCGAGGGCTACCTGGGCCGCGAGCTCGACCATGACAAGCTCGATGCTTCGCTTATGGGCTGCCCCACGCCGGGTCGCTTTGATGTACTGGGAACCGATCCGCTCAAGCTGATCGACGCCTGCCATAACCCCCAGAGCTGCGAGAACTTTGTAAGCGCGTTGGACGAGATCGATCCGTGCGTGGAGAATCGCCCCACGCTGCTGTGCGCCGCGCTGGCCGATAAGGACGTGGCGGGCATCGTCGACGTGCTGATTCCAGCCTTCCCCCGTGTGGTCGTGACCCAGACCGATTCCGATCGCGCCCTGCCGGCAGAGGAACTCGCCGCTCTCGTTGATGCCGATAAGCTCGCGGGCGTGTACCCCAGCGTGCCCGAGGCCCTCGCTGCCTTCGATGCCGCGGGCGAGCCCTTCGTAGTAGCCGGCACCATCACCCTAGCCGGCGAAGTAGCCGGTCTGCTCCGTTAACCCATCCTGGAGGGTAGCTAATTTGGGACGGGGCTTTTTTAGCTACCCTACCCGGAGTCTTCGAAGCAGGAAACCACATTTGACATAGGGCAGCTAAAAAAGCCCCGTCCCAAATTAGCTACCCAAGTTTCCTCTTCAGTTGGGGATGAGCCTAGTCCAGGCGCATGGCGTCGTGGGGGTAGGCGTTGAGAATCTCGACGCCGTTCTCGGTCACCAGGGCTAGGTCCTCGATGCGGACGCCGGTGCGGCCGGGGAGGTAGATGCCCGGTTCGATGGAGAACGCCATGCCCGGCTCTACGACCTGCTCGTTGACGAGCGAGACGTCGCCCGGCTCGTGGTCCTGAAGGCCGATCGAGTGACCCAGGCGATGCGTAAAGTATTCGCCGTAGCCCGCGTCCTCAATCACGTCGCGCGCGGCACGGTCCAGGTCGCACATGCGCACGCCCGGTGCGATGAGCGCCTCGGCGGCCTCGTTGGCGCGGCGCACGATATCGTAGATGCGCGCCGTCTCCTCGTCCGGCTCGCCCCAAAAGAACGTGCGCGTCATGTCCGAGCAGTAGTTGCGATGGCGTCCGCCAATGTCGAACAGCACCGCGTCGCCGCGTTTAAGCTCGGTATCGTCGGGCTCGTGATGCGGGTCGCCGGCGTTGGCGCCAAAGCTCACGATGGGCGGAAAGCTAAAGCCCTCGCAGCCGTGCTTGCGATACAGACTGAGCATCTGGTCGGCAATCTCGCGCTCCGTTACACCCTCGTGGACGAGCTTGATGGCATCGGCCATCACGGCGTCGTTGGCGGCCGAGGACACGCGCATGAGCTCCTGCTCGGCGGCATCCTTGTAGGTGCGTGCAGCGGTGACGGCAAAGTCACCCAGGAAAAACTCGCTTGCAGCATGGCGCTCCATGAGCGGCATCAAAAAGCCGGAGCGCATAACGGTATCGATGCCGAGCGGTTTGGTCGGGTCGATCTCACTCGCGATGGCGTCGGTCACGATATCGGTATCGGTGTGGTAGGCAACGCGGGCATTGTCATACTCTGGCAGCTGGTGCAGGGCGTTGACTAGGATCACCGGCTCGGCACCGCGCGCGAGCAGCACGCCGCAAAAACGCTCGAACATATCGGCATAAAAGCCGGTTAGGTAATAGATCGACCACGGGTCATTCACGAGCAGCTGAGCACTGGGGTGCTGAGCCTCGAGCGCATCGAGCACGCGCGCCACGCGCTGGTCATCGACATGTGCCATGAAACATCCTTTCGCTAGGCTGCCACCATGGTATCCCAAGCCCGGCACATAGGGACGTTCCTTTTATGCCGGCACTTCGGGACACTCCTTGGCATGACCAGCCTATCAAGCAGTAAAAGACGTCAAAAGAGGCCCATCCCAAATGGGCTGGTTTCAAAAGTATGGTGGATTACGGGGCTGGACCTGTATTACTTGATCATGGGAAAAATCGCGAGATTAAAACCGCAGGTAGACGGCTTATCAAATATCGAAAAATGTCTGTATGGATGGGGGTCTCCGAATTAGCCCCGTAATCCGGCATAGTTTTGAAATGGCACTAAAGTAGGCACAATCTAAATTCCGATTCCAAGGATAGTTGCGGTGGAATAGTTCCTGGATGCCGGGGTTTTGGCGGAAATCAGGAACTATTTCACCGCAATTGAGGAGGGGCGGGGTGGATGGCGGGGTAGCTAAAAGAGCCCCGTCCCAAATTAGCTACTCGATGTCCATGCTGGCGATTAGGTTGATGTTGGTGTCTAGGAGGTTCTCCAGCACGACGTCTCCCATGCGGATGGGGGCGTTGACGACTAGGCCTCGGATGAGATTCATGGCTTGGGCGTGGAGTTCTAGCGGGATGGATTCGGCCGTGCGGACGGGGAGTAGGGCTTCGTCGCCGCCGGAGACGGCCACGGTCGTTGTGAGCACGCGCATGGGGCAGGTGAGCTCTTGATGTGCGAACGTATCGCCGCGCGGGCAGTTGTTACCGGTTACGGAGCGCACTTCCACCACGGCGCCATTGGCGTCGCGCTCCACCTTTACGGTCAGAAGGCATTCGGATGGACAGGTCGTGCAGTTGAACTGCAGCGTTTCGATCACGTTATCGCTCATAGTCTATGCCTCCTCGACGGGATCGACGGACAGGACTATCTCGTTGGCGCCCAGGTCGAGCGCTTGCTGGATGACTTTCGCCGGTAGTGGGAAACTCTCCATAACGCTCGGCTTAAACGCGCGGACCTTGCCTGCAAGCAGTTCCTCGTCGCCTGCCAGAATACGCACGCGGGCGGTATCGACCGGTCGGCGTACGCGGAAGTTGAGCTTGGTGAGCGCCACAGCCGTAATGCGTCCCGGCAGCGTGTAGCCCGCGATGCCGGTTGGGGAGACCGTGAGCTCGCAGTCCGGAACGGCGCCCGCGCCGGTCTCCAACGCCCACGCCGCCGCGGCTGCACCGGCGCGCTCGGACTCGGTCGTCACGTTGTCGGCCAGGTCGTGCACGTGCAGCACGTTGCCACAGGCAAAGATGCCCGGCACGCCTGTCTGGAGGCTCTGGTCAACTACGGCACCGCGCGTGCGCGGGTCAAGCTCTACGCCTGCGGCAACCGAAAGCTCGTTCTCGGGAATCAATCCCACCGAAAGCAGCAGCGTGTCGCACGGAACAATGCGCTCGGTCCCCGGAATGGGCGCCAGGCGCTCGTCGACCTGGCTTACCTCGACGGCTTTCACGCGGTCGTGCCCGATCACGCGCGTGACCGTGGTGGACAGGTGCAGCGGAATTCCAAAGTCGTCCAGGCAGTTCTTGACGTTGCGGCGCAGGCCGTTGGCGTACGGCATGAGCTCGTACACGCCCTCGACGGAAATCCCCTCAAGCGTGCAGCGGCGCGCCATGATAAGACCGATGTCGCCCGAGCCCAAAATGACAGCGCGCGAGCCGGGCTTGAGGTTTTCGATATTGATGTATCGCTGCGCCAGGCCCGCCGTAAACACGCCGGCGGGACGGCTGCCGGGGATCTTGATCTCGCTGCGGGTGCGCTCGCGGCATCCCATAGCAAGGACGACCGCGCGTGCGGTGAGCTGTAGCATACCTGCACGGCTCATGAGCGTGACGGTATGGACCGCGGTGTCTTCCGCAGGCTCGCCTGAATCAATCCCAAGCACCATGCTGTTCAGGAACAGCGCAATGTCGGTTGCGTACACCTGGTCGATAAAGCGCTGCGCGTACTCGGGACCGGTGAGCTCCTGCTTAAAGTGCGAAAGCCCAAAGCCGGGGTGGATGCACTGGCGCAGGATGCCGCCCAGACGCTGCTCGCGTTCCACGATGGCCACGCGTGCGCCTGCCTTGTACGCGGCAAGCGCGGCCGCCATGCCGGCAGGTCCGCCACCGATAACGACCACGTCGAACGCTTGCGTCTGCACTGCCGCTACGGCTTCTGCCCCTGTGCGTTCGTCGCGCATATCAAACGTCGCCATCCTAGCGCACCCCCTTCAAAGGTCCCTCGACCAGCCAGGAGCCGGCGTCCTCCAGTAATACCTCGCTGGGGTCGCAGTCCAGCTCTCGGGCAAGAATCGCCACCACACGGCTCTGGCAAAAACCGCTCTGGCACCGACCCATGCCGGCGCGGCAGCGGCGCTTGACACCCTCGACCGAAACTGCGCCCGGCTGGCGTCGGATCGCGGCCACAATCTCGGCCTCGGGCACCGTCTCGCAGCGGCAGACAATCTGTCCCCACGTGGGACCGGACTCGATGAGCTCTTCCTTGCGCGCAAGCGGCGCGTGGTCAAAGTCGTCCGGCGCGCGGCGAATTGGGTTCCAGTCCGTCCGCTCGTGCAGCTCCACGCCCGCCTTGCGCATCACACACTCCATGCGCTCGGCAATGGCCGGCGCGCTTGCCACACCCGGCGACTGAATGCCCGCCGCCTGGAAAAGCCCCGGCACCACGGCTGACTGTCCAATAAAGAAGTCGTTCGTTCCCTGAATGACCGGACGCCCGCCGGCAAATGCGCGCACCACGCGGCGCGTGTCCAGATCGGGCACCAGCTTGCGCGCGCCCGCTAACAGCGCGTTGACATTGCTCGCATAGGTCTGCGTGTCGCCCGGCTCGCGCACGGCAGCCGTGGCGGTGATCACGGTGTTGCCGTGCACGGTGCCCGTCACGATAACGCCCTTCGACACCGGTGTCGGCACGGGGTAGAGCGGCATGAGTGTGCGCGGCTCCTTGTCCAGCACCACGATGTTGCCCTGACGCCAGACCATCTGGAATTCCTCGGCGCCCGCCATATGCGAGATGTCGGCGGCGCCGTTGCCCGCGGCGTTGATCAAGTAGCGGCAGCGCACGTTGCCAGCGGGGGTCGCCAGCGTAAAGCGCGCGTCGTCGCCCGAGCCCGCGACTTCAATCGCCTCCACCGGTGCGGAGCGCATAAACGTCACCCCGTTGGCCACGGCGTTCTCCAGCGCGGCGATGGCAACCTCAAACGGGTCGACAAATCCAGTCGAGGGGCACCACAACGCGCACGTTGCATCGGCACTGGCGCGCGGCTCTAATTCGTGGATGCAGTCGGGTCCGATGATCGACAGCTCGGGCACGCCGTTGGCAAGGCCGTTGCACCGCAGCTGCTCCAGATGCGCGCGGTCCTCGTCGTTAAAGCCCAACACCATCGATCCGGTGCGACGGAACAAAAAGCCCAGCTCCTGCGCCCACGTACCGTACAGCTCACAACCACGAGCGTTGACCTGGGCCTTAACCGTGCCCGGCGCCGGATCGTAGCCAGCGTGCACCAGGCCGCCGTTGGCCTTCGACGCGCCCAGCGCAATATCGTTAGCCGTCTCGACCACGCAAATGGACAGGTCATAGCGCGCGAGCTGCCGCGCGATGGCGCATCCGGTGATGCCCGCGCCGACAATCGCGATATCAAACGTTTCTGTCACAGTGCCTCCCAGACGAGTTGACAGGCTGTCAATAAGACTATCCTACGGTCTGCACATCTCCGGTGCGGCGGCAATGCGGCGAACAGCCCCGCTGTACCCGCCAACGGCAGACGAGGGGAGACTCGGCAACGTCGAAAACCTCGTCTGCCGCCCCTGGCGTCAGAGGTTTGTCTCGTTCTGTAACACCTGGGACTGTTTTTGCCGAGTAACTGTTACAGATTGAGATATTCGGTTCGGACGGTTTTCTACGTCTCGATCTGTAACAGTTAGCTGATGATTTGGGTTTTAGATGTTACAGATCAAGACAAACCTTCCGGCGGATTTTGAATGTCTCGATCTGTAACAGTAAGAGGGGTTTTGGGGCCCAAGATGTTACAGATCGAGATTGAAGTCGGGGAGGGCCCCCTGTGTCTCGTTCTGTAACACCTAGACCCGGATTCTGCTCCTAACTGTTACAGATTGAGATGTTTGTGTCCGCGCCGGCCCCGCCCCTAGCCGTGGTCCCATATAAACAAACCCCGTGGTAAACTTGACCGTACTGTAAATATCCCGAAAGGTACCCGTAATGTCCAAGTACATCTCTGAGCTCATGTCGCCGCAGCTTATGGGCGTCGTCTATGCCTTCGTTGGCTTTATCATCGCCCTGTATGTGCTGTCGGTCGTCTATGTGTTCATCGACGCTCGCCGCCGCGGCGCCAGCGCCTACGTGGCATGGGGCATCATCGCCCTTATCCCGTTTGTGGGCCTCATTGCCTACCTGGTCCTGCGCCCGCACTCCTACGCCTCCGACCGCGAGGAGCAGGAGCTGGACATGGCCCTGCGCGAGCGCCAGCTTGCCCAGTACGGCACCTGCCCGCAGTGCGGCGCGCCCATCGAGAAGGACTTCGTCGTTTGCCCGGTGTGCGATACCCAGGTTCGCAACGTGTGCCCCAGCTGCCATCGCCCGCTCGATGCGCACTGGAAGGTCTGCCCCTACTGCCGAACTCGCATCCAGTAACGCATCCATCGCCGGGCCGGCCGCAAGTCACGCGCGCCCCACAGCCCCGCCCCACACGATGAAGCATGCGTAGAAAATCGCCCGCCGTGCCATTAAGGTGCGGCGGGCGCTTGTATACCAAGGCAACCTGCCTATAATGATGCAAGTTAAAACGCCGAGCGCATCGCACGCACTTGCATCAGGCATCCGAGAGGAGAAAACATACCCATGAAGGCACTCTACAATGACGGTTCGGTGGCCGAGCTCCCGCAGGACGAGGTCACGCACGTCATCCGCCACTCTGCCGCGCACATCATGGCGCAGGCCATCAAGCGCCTGTATCCCCAGGCCGACTTTGCCTACGGCCCCGCGACCGACAACGGTTTTTACTACGATGTCGACCTGCCCGAGGGCGTCAAGATCAGCGAGGACGACTTCCCCGCGATCGAGGCCGAGATGAAGAAGATCGTCAAGGAGAACCTCAAGTTTTCCGTGTACGAGAAGCCCCGCGCCGAGGCCATCGCCCTTATGGAGGAGCGTGGCGAGAAGTACAAGGTCGAGCACATCGGCGACCTGGACGACGACGCCCGCATCACCTTCTACCAGCAGGGTGACTACATCGACATGTGCGTCGGCCCCCACATCTGCTACACCAAGGCCCTGAAGGCTTTTAAGCTCACCGGCGTCTCGGGCGCCTACTGGAAGGGCGACAAGGACAACAAGATGCTCACCCGCATCAACGGCGTCGCCTTTGCCACCAAGGAAGAGCTCGACGAGCACATGCACATGCTGGAGGAGGCCAAGAAGCGCGACCACCGCAAGATCGGCCGCGAGATGGACCTCTTTATGATGCGCGACGAGGCCCCCGGCTTCCCGTTCTTCCTGCCCAACGGCATGGTCCTTAAGAACACGCTGCTGGACTACTGGCGTGAGATCCACCACAAGGCCGGCTACGTGGAGATCTCCACGCCGCTCATCATGAACAAGCAGCTGTGGAAGACCTCGGGTCACTGGGACCACTACAAGGACAACATGTACTCCACCGTCATCGACGATGAAGAGTACTGCATTAAGCCCATGAACTGCCCGGGCGGCGTGCTGGTGTACGCCTCTAAGCCGCACTCCTACCGCGAGCTGCCCATCCGCGCCGGCGAGATCGGCCTGGTGCACCGCCACGAGCTGCGCGGCGCCCTGCACGGCCTGTTCCGCGTGCGCTGCTTTAACCAGGACGACGCCCACCTGTTTGTGCGTCCCGACCAGCTGACCGACGAGATCGTGGGCGTGGTCAACCTCATCGACTCCGTGTACCAGAAGTTTGGCTTTAAGTACCACGTTGAGCTTTCCACCCGCCCCGAGGACTCCATGGGTTCGGACGAGGATTGGGCTCGCGCCGAGGAGGGCCTGCGCACCGCTCTGGAGAAGCTGGGCATGGACTACGAGGTCAACGAGGGCGACGGCGCCTTCTACGGCCCCAAGATCGACTTCCACCTGGAGGACTCGCTCGGCCGTACCTGGCAGTGCGGTACCGTCCAGCTCGACTTCCAGATGCCGCTCAACTTTGACCTGGAGTATGTGGACGCCGACGGCACCAAGAAGCGCCCCATCATGCTGCATCGCGTGTGCTTTGGCTCCATCGAGCGCTTCATTGGCATTCTGATTGAGCACTTTGCGGGCAAGTTCCCCACCTGGCTGGCTCCCGTGCAGGTCAAGGCACTTCCGGTCTCCGAGAAGAGCCGCGATTACGCTCACGAGGTGTGCGCCAAGCTGGAGCAGGCCGGCATTCGCGTGGTCTGCGACGACCGCGACGAGAAGATCGGTTACAAGATCCGCGAGGCCCGCAGCATCGATCGCGTGCCCTACATGCTTATCCTGGGCGAGAAGGAGGTCGAGGCCGGCAACATCTCCGTCCGCGATCGCTCCAACGAGACCGTTCAGATGAGCGTTGACGAGTTTGTTTCCAAGGTGACCGAGGAGATCAAGACCCGCGCCTAAGGCGAACTTCACAACAATTTACAAAGGCGACCGTCCACAAAGGGCGGTCGCCTTTTTTCATGCCCAAATAAGAAAAGCCGCTGGTTGAGCGGCTTTTTTTGTTGCACAAAAAGGTACAGGTTTTTGTATCTTTCGACAGACGACATTATACGAGCAATTAATCAGCGTTTGCCCAGATTACGCAAAATGTACTGCTAGTAGGTACATCTCCATACCCCTCTATAAAAACCTGTACTTTTGCGACTGCGCCTAGCTGCGAGCGAGAAGCCTGTTCTAAACGCCCCTGCATTTGCGTGCATCGCAAAGCCAAAAGAGGGGGCGAGAACATGGAACAGACGGCACGGCGCCAAGAGCAGCTACCGGGTGCATTTAACGGCGCCACCACCAGCAGCCAGCACGGCCGCGTTCGCTGGTATCTGGTCCACACCCCCAATGGAAAAGAGCGCGAGACCTGCGAAAAGGTTCGCCACATTATCCCGCACAACCTTATGCAGGACGCTTTTGTGATGCAAAAGGAGTTCTGGTTTAAGCGGGACGGCGCATGGTCGCTCCAAACCAAACCCATGTACAAGGAATATTTCTTCGTCGCCACGCACGATGCTGCCGCGCTCGATAGGGCACTGGCCCAGTTGAGTTTTGGCTGTCGAATCGCCGGCAGTAGGGAGCGGGCGTACATGCCCATGCCGGACGATGCGCAGGATTGGTACCGCAGCGTGCTGGACGACGACGGAGTGGTGCGCAACAGCGTGGCGCGCATAGAAGACGGCGTGTTGCACATAGAGCAGGGGCCCTTGGTGGGGCAAGAGGCCCGCGTAAAGAAAATCGACCGTCATAAACGCTGGTGCCTGGTAGACGTGGGCGAGGGCGACTCCGCATTTAGGGAGCTGCTGCCGCTCGACGTGCCCAGCAAAACGTAAGGGAGACGTTGCACCGGCAATTCGTTCGCATTTTGATTCATGGACGGGGGGGGGTTCCTGGGGACAGGGACGTAAGTTTTATCGTGACTGCTAATAATGAAGTGACAGGGAGCCGTGCATCTATGGAGAATGCACTGGTTTTCGATCAGATAAAGCCGAGCGGCACGCTTGGATATCGAATTGTTAAAAGACTGTTTGACCTTGTGTTTAGTCTTTTGATGAGTGTTCTGCTGCTGATTCCTATTGCTGTGGTGTGCGCGCTCATTAGTCTTGAATCGCCCGGCAGTCCTATGTATACGCAAGAGCGCGTTGGCAAGGGCGGAAAAACCATCAAGATTTTAAAACTTCGTAGCATGGTCGTCGATGCTGGCAACGTGCAGAAGTATCTGAGTCCCGAGCAGCTGCATCAGTGGGAAGTCGAGCGCAAGGTCGACGATGACCCACGTATTACCAGAGTCGGCAGGATTATTCGCAAATGCTCTATCGACGAGATACCACAGTTCCTCAATGTGCTGAATGGTGACCTGTCCGTTATTGGTCCTCGCCCCATTACAAGGGATGAGCTCGAGCAGCATTTTACGGATGAAGAGAAAGCCGAGTTGCTCTCTGTCCAGCCTGGAATTACTGGACTTTGGCAAGCGACCGATCGTAACGAAGCGACGTTTGAGAGTGGTTTACGTCAAAAGATTGAGCTTCGCTACGTTCAGAATCGCTGCTTCCGTATGGACTGGAAGTGCTTTATCGGCACTTTCGGCGCTATGTTCGGTAAAGAGAGGACGGGGCGATAGATGGTTATTGAGAATGGACCTCTGGTTAGCGTAATTGTTCCAACCTATAAAAGGGCAGATCGGCTGACAAAAGCGTTAAGTTCTATTTCGAATCAGTCATATAGGAACCTGGAAATTATTGTCGTTAACGACAATGAAGTGAATTCCGAGTGGGATAAGGAAACAAACAAAGTACTTTCAGCACATGAAGATTCGCGTCTAAGGACAATCCATACTGCCGGTCGTACGGGCGGGGGTGCCGCGCGTAACTATGCGTGTCGGCAAGCAATGGGCGATTATCTGGCATTTCTTGATGATGATGATGAGTTTCTTCCAGATAAGGTTGAAACGCAGCTTGGCTATATATTGGAAAATGGCCTCGATATGTGCTGGCAGGATGTCTCTTGGTATAACGAGTCGGGTAAACTCGTAGAGCATCGCCGGCTCAATCATTGCGATGATTTCTCAAAACAGGGTTTGCTCAGAGCGCATCTATTAACGCCAATAGCACCCACATCTATCTACATGCTAAAGAAGAGTCTGTTTGACGTGACCGAGGGATTCGGCGAAGTTGCTACGGGCCAAGACTGGTGGCTAATGCTTCGTTGTATTGAAGCTGGTGCGCGTATTGGCTATATGCCAGAAGTCCACGTGCATCAGTATTTGCATTCTGGCGAGCGCCTTTCTCTGGGAAACAACAAGATCGAAGGCGAAGTGGCGAGACACAAGGTCGTTCAAAGTTATTACCCACAGCTCGATAAGAAAGATATCAACTATATAGAGTTTCGACATAACGCCGTTTTGGCATTTGCAATGAAGCGTAGTCGACGATATATGGATGCGTTCGGCTATGCGATCAAGGCTTTCTTTGCGTCGCCGAGTGCCTGCGTTACCGAAGCTTTTGGATTCTTTGGAAATAGTAAATCTTAAATACGAGTTATGAGCCGTAATTTCAATGTTATCTGAGGAGTCGTTTTATGACTGAAAAATTAAAAATTGCTGTCGCCGGTACCGGCTACGTCGGCCTGTCCCTCGCCGTCCTGCTCTCGCAGCACAACGAGGTGCACGCCCTGGACATCGTGCCCGAGAAGGTCGAGAAGATCAACAACTTCTTATCGCCCATCCAGGACGACGAGATCGAGCGCTTCCTGGCGGAGTCCAAGGCGGGGGAGCGCGAGCTCGACCTGCACGCAACTGTCGACGTGGCCGAGGCCTACACGGGTGCCGACTACGCCGTCATCGCCACGCCGACGAACTACGACTCGGACAGGAACTTCTTCGACACTTCCTCCGTCGAGGCCGCCATCGCAGCCGTTCGCTCGGTGAACCCGGATGCCTGGATCGTCATCAAGTCGACCATCCCCGTCGGCTACACCGCGGGCATGCGCGAGAGGTTGGTTGACGAGAAGATCTTCTTCAGCCCGGAGTTCCTGCGCGAGAGCAAAGCTCTCTACGACAACCTGCACCCCAGCCGCATCGTGGTCGGTGCGGCCAAGGAGGACCCCGAGGCCGTGGCCGCCGCTGAGCGCTTCGCTGGCCTGCTCGCGCAGGGTGCCGACCCCGCCGAGCTGGAGCGCATGAACGCCGACGGCTCCAAGGGCATCCCCGAGCTCGTGCTGGGCACCACCGAGGCCGAGGCCGTGAAGCTGTTCGCCAACACCTACCTCGCTCTGCGCGTGGCCTACTTCAACGAGCTCGACACCTACTGCGAGGTGCGAGGCCTCAACACCCGCGACGTCATCGACGGCGTGTGCCTGGAGCCGCGAATCGGCAGCCACTACAACAACCCCAGCTTCGGCTACGGCGGCTACTGCCTGCCCAAGGACTCCAAGCAGCTGCTCGCCAACTACCAGGACGTGCCGGAGAACCTCATCCAGGCGATCGTGGATTCGAACACCACCCGTAAAGACTTCATCGCCGACCGCGTACTCGAGCTTGCTGGTGCCTATGGCCCCAACAGCGAATGGGATGCCAGCAAGGAACATGAGACCGTGGTTGGTGTGTATCGCTTGACCATGAAGTCCAACTCCGATAACTTCCGTCAGAGCAGTATCCAGGGAGTTATGAAACGTATCAAAGCTAAGGGTGCGATCGTTGTGATTTACGAGCCTACCCTGGAAGATGGAAGTACATTCTTTGGAAGCAAGGTCGTAAATGACTTAGAGAAGTTTAAAGCTATGAGCCAGGCGATTGTTGCAAACAGATACGATGAATGCCTGGAAGATGTGAAAGATAAAGTTTATACAAGAGATTTATACAGACGGGATTAAATGTATGAAAAAAATATGGTTTGTAAGTGATAGTGAACCAATTCCAGTACTGACTGGAAAGGGGCGATTGATGCGAGGAGGAAAACTAGCGCAATATGCTTCAGAACTGGGAAATAAAGTAACATGGTGGTCATCTACTTGGCTCCATTATGAAGAAAGATTTTATTCTAATAAAGAGGAAAAAATAGAGTTAAATAAGAACTTAAGTGTGCGTTTATTGCATGTAAAAAAGGCGTATAAAAAACATGTTTCTTTTGACAGAATTTATTATTGTAGAAATATTGCAAAGGAATTTAGAAGAGCAATTGAGATAGAAGAACAACCAGATGTAATTCATTGCTCCTGGCCTTTAATCGAATTAGGCTATGAGTGTGTAAAATATGGAAGAAAGCATAATATTCCAGTTGTACTTGATATTAGAGATCTGTGGCCAGATATTTTTACGCAGCCTTTTCATGGTCTATTAAAAAAAGCTGCATTATGTGGAGTACATGTATTATATGGAAGAAAAACACGATATGCAATGAAATATGCTACGCAAGTGATTGGTGTAACAGAAGATGCAGTGTCGCTGTCAA
>ERZ772816.10-NODE-10-length-204844-cov-37.961150_pt1 | contig 204844 bp, 183 predicted proteins | sample MGYA00511359_ERZ772816 | MGnify/ENA primary metagenome ERZ772816 (study PRJEB29015, sample SAMEA2737710) | human gut metagenome | biome: human gut; feature: human-associated habitat; material: faeces | place: China | collected 2012 ...
TTGCATGTGTTAAGCACGCCGCCAGCGTTCATCCTGAGCCAGGATCAAACTCTCGTTAAAAGTGTTTGTATCCAGTTCAGAATCAACATACTAGCTAATTCTTCCCTTTTTACTGTTGTTTGGTTTTTAACCGTTCGCTCGACTGCCTCAAGCTCAAAACTTCGTTTTTCGCTTTCGTGGCTTCGCCAATACTCACAAGCATCACTTTCTGAAAGCAAGCTTTCAAAACTGCTGCTTTGTTCGTGCAGTCTTCGCTTTTCGAAAATCTTCTCTTAAAGAAATTTTCAAGGGTTATTGTTGTCTATTGTTCAATTATCAAGGTTCTTTTTACTGTTCTTTTCAAGCGACAGCTTTTATATTTTATCAAAAGCTTTTCTCTTTGTCAAGAACTTTTTTAACTTTTTTCAAAGTTTTTTGTTCACTCTACTCGTTCTCACGAGTCAGCTTAGATATAATACCATTTGTTCTTCTCAATGTCAATACTTTTTTCAAAGTTTTTCATTTTCTTTTGAACCAGTCTTATATCATCTTTGATATCATTTTGTAACTCTTACATATAAAAACTACTGGCTATCCAGTAGTTTTCCGGATGATATCAAACGGAGAAAGAGGGATTTGAACCCTCGCGCCGGTCACCCGACCTATACCCTTAGCAGGGGCACCTCTTCGGCCACTTGAGTACTTCTCCAAAGTCATTATTTAACAATATTATATTGTTCGTGCGCCGTAACGCATGAATAACTATACTAAATCTTTACTGATTTGTCAACTATTATTTTCACATTTCATTTTTTTATTCATGAAATCCAGGAATCAAAGGATGTTTTACATCTCAATGACTGACAGCCTGCATAAAACCTGGCTCCGTTTTTTGGGTTTTATTCCCATCTTTCTCCCGGATATTTCATATTCCATTTTTTTCGCAGATCTGTCATGATATCCATAACATCCTTTGTATCTGAAATTTTTAATTTATGGACATCTCCTGTTTTTATTGCCTGCTCCATATCTTCCATCTCATATTGTAAGGCCTTCTTTGTCTCGCCGGCGTTCACGGTATGGCGCACTCCTGATTCAGCTTCCACGATCACTGCCTGATCCGCACGCGGATATTCCATAATTTCAATATAACCATTTTCACAGCTGATTACTGCACGTTTCGGCTGTTTCGAATGTAGCGATAAAGCAAGTGTTGCCATCTGTGCTTCTTTGTTCATTAACAGAATCCCTGCCTGCTCATCAGCTCCGGTCGGTGCAAATTTCACCTGACTTAAGACCTGATCCGGTTTACTTTCCATGAAACTGCGTGCAATGCTGAGTGCATAGACACCGATATCCAGTAATGCCCCGCCTGCAAGATCCATATTAAAGAAACGGTTCTTCATATTGTATTCTTTGTAACTTCCAAAGTTAAGCTGTATCATCTGAACTTTTCCAAGAGCAGGAACCCCATCAGCCAGCCAGTCTACGATTTCTTCGTGCTCCTCATTAGCATTTGAAGCGTATGTACCTGTTTTTCCGGCATCGATCAGTTCCCATAGTTTTTTATATAACGGCATATGCCAGATAGTCATTGCCTCTGCAAAAATCACATCATTTTCCTTTGCAAGCGCTAATGCTTCTTCCAGTTCAAGGCTGTTTAAGGTAATGGACTTCTCACATAATACATGCTTTTTATTTTTCAGTGCTTCCCTGACAAATCCGATATGGGTATTGTGTGGTGTCGTGATGTAGATCACATCCACATCAGGATCTGTAAACATTTCATGAAAATCATCGTATACCTTTGCGACCTGGTATTTTTCCGCAAATGTAACTGCCTTTTCGTGTGTGCGGTTTCCCACAGCATAAAGTGTTTTTCCCATAGCTTTTAATGCCTGCGCCATTTCATTTGCGATCACACCGGTTCCAAGAACCGCCCAGTTTAAATTTCTTTCCATAAATACCTCATTTCCGATCCACTTTCTGTCTGATGTGAAATGAATCTAAAATTTTTCTGTTCTGAAATCTATATACGATCTGATTTTATATTGCTGCAAATTTTTTGATTGCCGTTTCATAGAGATTGTTTCCCTGACTGTCGATCACAACGATCACCGGAAAATCCCTGATTTCAATTTTGCGGATCGCCTCTGCCCCAAGATCCTCATAACATACGATCTCTGATTTTATAATACATTTTGATAAAAGTGCCCCTGCACCGCCGACTGCTGCAAAGTAAACTGCATGGTTGCGCACAATGGCATCAATGACTTCCTTTGAACGTTTTCCTTTTCCAATCATCGCCTTTTCCCCGAGATCAAGCAGTGTCGGTGCATATCTGTCCATGCGGGTGGCTGTGGTCGGTCCTGCAGAACCGATCGGTCTGCCCTCGCGCGCCGGAGATGGACCCATATAATAAATGGTACTGTCCTTGATATCGATCGGCAGTTCTTCTCCCCGCTGCAGTGCCTCGATCATTCTTTTGTGTGCGGCATCTCTTGCCACATAGATTGTTCCTGTAATATAAACGTAATCACCTGATTTTAAATCTTTCGTCACTTCTTCCGTGATCGGCGTCGTAATATGCTTATCCATGATATCCTCCATTCTTGCGCTGCTTTTCAATGAAAACAACGTTTTCATTTGCAGTGTGAAAAATCTTATTTTTCACACTATCCTCCTTTAAACTTCCCTTACCACATGACGGTTTACATGACAACAGATGTTGACTGCCACAGGAAGTCCCGCGATATGGGTCGGATAGGTATTGATATTGACGGCAAGTGCTGTTGTCGTACCGCCAAGTCCTCCCGGTCCAATACCAAGCCGGTTGATTTTTCCTAACAGTTCTTCTTCCATGTCTTTGACATAAGGAATATCGGAATGTTCCCCGACCGGTCGTGTCAGCGCCTTTTTGGCAAGGATCGCACATTTTTCAAATGTTCCACCGATCCCGACTCCCACAACCATAGGCGGACATGCATTCGGCCCCGCATCTTTTACGGCTGTCAATACAGCATCTTTTACTCCCTCGATACCATCCGCCGGTTTTAGCATGAAGACACGGCTCATGTTCTCACTTCCAAATCCTTTTGGTGCAATGGTAATCTTTACTTTATCCCCCGGAACGATGGAATAATGGATAACCGCCGGGGTATTGTCCTTCGTATTTTCACGGATCAGAGGATCTTTCACAACGGATTTCCGCAAATAGCCTTCCGTGTAACCCTGACGCACGCCCTCGTTGATGGCATCCTCAATCGCCTCTCCCTCAAAATGAACATCCTGCCCCACTTCCAAAAAGATAACTGCCATTCCGGTATCCTGACAGATCGGTATCATCTCTTCATCCGCAATCTTTAAGTTATCCTGAAGCTGATTTAATATTTTCCTGCCAAGTTCGGATTTTTCCGTTGTAACCGCATTTTTCATTGCAATATCCATATCTTTGGAAAGATAATGGTTTGCTTCAATGCACATCTCTTTGACATTTTCTGTAATTATTTTTGTATCGACTGTTCTGATCATGTTTTCTCCATTTCTGCGTCCACTGCTGCCCGCTGCACATCTGTTTTATTTTTGTTCCGGCTTGTCTAAACGAAAGTGTTTTTTAAATTCCGTCAAAGTCTTATCATTTTCTCTTGACTTCATATCCGGGAATGCTTTCATCAAACGCTGAAAGCCAAAGTTTTTTTCTTCAAAAAGATGTTCGTATTTCTCAGAGAGTTCAGAAAGCTCCGCTTTTTGTTTTTCGCGGTTTTTCTTCCACTCTTCCGATTTTTCAGTCCACGCATTTTTCTTTGCCTCGAAACTGCTCTTTGCTTCCATGATATTTTCTGAAATTGCAAGTTTTGCATTTGCAGCGGTATCTGTGATCTTCTCTTTTGCATTTCCGGTCGTCTCGGCGATTTTTTCTCTGGCTGTTTCTGTTGTGCCGGTAATTTTATTTTTAGCAGTTCCGGTTGTTTCGGCAATCTTATCCTTCGCAGCCCCGGTTGTCTCCGCTAATTTATCTAACAGTTCGGCATGTGTCTCCTGGAACTCCCCTGATTTTTCCATGATGTCCGTCACGTTTTCATAAATGTTTTCTCCGATCTCATCGGAAAGTTTATGGATACGTTCTGCCATCTCATCCATAACTTTGAGCCGTTTATTGAATTTCAGGATCGTTGCTACGGTAATGCCACAGTCCACAAAAAATACGGTCATGATAATGCAAATTAAAATCATTCCGACAATATGCGGCATCAGTGTGATTCCTTTATAAATGATCGGGTGCAGCACATCCATGATGAAAGTACATGCCAGTCCCCAGTAAATCGAAAATTTCAGACAGACATAACCGTGAATATTAAACGGTTTGTCAGAATAATCCCACCACTGGTTATGAAATACTTTTTCCAGTAAATATCCAGTAATATATTCCAGAATGGAGGTCAGCAAAAAAGACCCGATAAACAATATCAGCAGATTGTCTTTCAATGGAGTGAGCACCGCAACGACAATCACAACACCACAACCATAGATCGGACAGTACGGCCCGTTTAAAAATCCACGGTTTACGAAAATTCCACGGTCTAATGCAGCGTAAGAAACCTCCGTACACCAGCCGATAAAGGCATAAATGATAAATATCCATACGAGTTCATAACAGTTCTGCGGCATATTTTCCTCCATGTAATTAAAAATCTTTTTGCAAAAATAAATTCTGTTCTACAAAAATATGTTTCCATGATTAAAAAAGCAATCAATTATAAATAATTATAACTGATTGCTTTTTATGATTCAACAGTTACCGTTTGCTCCCGGTCATCTGTTTCTGGAATTTCAGGTATCTTTAACCTTTTTAAATACAGCCTTCATATTTGTTCAAACAGTAAATTTTTTTAACGGATCGCCGATATCTCCCCGTGACGTTCATAGTTTGTGATCTCCGTGGTGTGGTTGTTTTCATCCACAAACACAACGACCGGTTTCTGCTGTTTTGCTTCCTCCGGCGTCACATCTGCATATGCCATGATGATCACTTTGTCGTTGGTCTGTACCATGCGGGCTGCCGCACCATTTAAACAGATGACTCCACTGCCGCGCTCTCCTGCGATCGTATAAGTCTCAAAACGTGCACCGTTATTCACATCCACGATCTGCACTTTCTCATACTCAAAAATGCCGGCATCCTCTAAAAGCTGGATGTCTACGGTAATGCTTCCCACATAGTCAAGCTCCGCCTGCGTTACGGTCGCGCGGTGGATTTTTCCTTTTAACATTGAAATAGTCATTTTTTCCTCTTTTCTAGTCCTCGATCATAAAGTTGTCAATCAGTCTGGTTTTTCCGATGTATACTGCCATTGCTGCAAGTATACCGTGCTCTATGGTATCGATCTGCTGCATTGTGGATAAGTCTACGATTTTGACATAATCAATCTTCGCAAGCGGCTCTTTCTCGATTTCTTCAGTCATTGCAGCGATGACTTTTTTACAGTCGCGTTCTCCCTCTTTCACCATTTTTTCACCAAGGAAAACAGAGCGGCTCAGCACGAGTGCTGCTTTTCTCTCCTCCGGGGAAAGATATGTATTTCTGGAGCTCTTTGCAAGTCCATCCTCCTCACGGATGATCGGGCAGCCGTGGATGGAAAGTGGCATATTTAAGTCTTTTACCATGCGTTTGATGATTGCTAACTGCTGTGCATCCTTCTGTCCGAAGTATGCATTGTCCGGAATCACAATGTTAAAAAGTTTGGATACGACCGTACAAACGCCGCGGAAGTGAACCGGCCTGCTTAATCCACAGAGTTCTTTTGTGAGCACATCCATATCCACAAAGGTGTAGAAGTTATCCCCATACATTTCTTCCGGTGTCGGATGGAAGATCAGATCCACGCCGTGTTCCTCACAGAGTTTTGCATCGTGCTCTAAATCTCTCGGATAGCTGTCTAAATCTTCGTTTGGCCCGAACTGGATCGGATTGACAAAAATACTGACCACTACTTTGCCGTTATTTTTACGTGCTGCATCGATAAGGCTCGCATGACCTTCATGCAAATATCCCATGGTCGGAACAAACCCGATCGTATTCCCTTCTTTTTTCCATTCTTTTACCTGTTCTCTCACTTCATTTATGGTTGATACGATTTTCATGTGTATGTTCCTCCTAATATAATTTTTCGATCACGGAATCGTCTATTTTAAAACAATGCTCTGCAGAAGGGAAGGTTCCCTCTTTGGTTTCTTTGATGTATGCCGCCATTCCCTCACGCATTGCATCGCCGACATTTGCAAATACTTTTACGAATTTTGGACGAAAATCCCCGTACATGGCAAGCAGATCCTGATAAACAAGCACCTGTCCGTCACAGTCTGCGCCTGCACCGATACCGATGGTCGGAACTTTCAGCATTTCCGTGATTTTCTTTGCCAGTTTTGCCGGTACACATTCTAATACGACCATGCATGCGCCTGCCTCCTCGACTGCTTTTGCATCCTCGATCAGCTTCTGTGCCGCCTCAATGTCTTTTCCCTGCACTTTAAATCCGCCAAACGCATTGACCGACTGCGGCGTCAGTCCAAGATGTGCAACAACCGGGATTGATGCCTGTGCGATTGCCTTGATATGTGGGGCAAATTCCACGCCGCCCTCTAATTTGACTGCGTTTGCCCTGCCCTCTTTCATCAGACGCCCAGCGTTTACCACTGCATCATAGACGGAAGTCTGATAGGACATAAACGGCATATCTGCAACAACAAATGCATTTTTTGCACCTCTGGTCACTGCTGCCGTGTGATGGATCATATCTTCCATGGTCACGGATAACGTATCCTCATAGCCAAGCATGACCATGCCAAGTGAATCCCCGACTAAGATCGTATTCACGCCGGATTCATCCATGATCTTTGCGGTCGTGTAATCGTAAGCCGTCACCATTGTAATTTTGTCGTGCTCGTCTTTTTGCTTCTGCAAAGTTACTACTGTGTTTTTCATTGTCATTCTCCAATCTCTGTCGGCATGAGAATTTCTCTCATTGCCGCATAATCTCTGTCCGGATTTTTCTGCTCTGCGATCTCTAAAAGCTGCTTTGCATTTTCCAGATAGGCATTTTTCATGTCAGCATCTAATGCATCCATATGTTTCTGTACGGTATTTTTGTCCCCGCGCTCCACAGGTCCGGTCAGGGAATTAATACATCCCTGTGCGTGGATATTTTCCAGATTGCCTTTTGCAAGCCGGTACAATTCCCAGTTTGCCTGCTGCATTGAAAAACCACACTCTAAGAATAGTTTTTGCGCCATAAAAAATACCGCTGTCATGTGGTTCGATGCCAGAGATGCCGCTGCATGATATTTGATTTTGTTTTCCGCAGAAATAAAACACGTCCGGTTTCCCATCTGCGCAAACATGTTCTGGATATTGGAGATATTTCGCTCATCCCCCTCAATGGTGAACAGTACGTCACCAAGTGCCTGCCAGGATGTTTCCCTGTCACTGACGGCACAGAGTGGATGAATAGAATAGGCCATACTACCAGTACGATCTATATCAGAAAAGATGTTTGAACTGTGAATCCCACTGCAGTGTGCAATGATTTTACCGTGGGCATACGGTTTTGCCGCCTCCCATACTTCACCGATCTTATCATCGGGCACGGTAAAAAAGATCATGTCGCTGCTGCTAATGATTTCTTCGATACTTTGATATTGCTTTGTGTTTGTAAAATTTGCCGCCCATGCGGCAGACTTTGGGCTCAGACTATAATAACCTCCTACTTTCCTGCCCTTACTGATAAAATATTTTCCGAGTGACACGCCGACCTTTCCGGCGCCAATAAAACTGATCTGCATGCAATCCTCCTCTGACGGACAGGGGATTTTCCCCCTTTGTCTGGCGGAGCAAAATGTGAACCGGATTTCACTCCCCGTTTTGTGAAGCAGCATGCGACTGTCTCATTCCGTCGACTGACGGATACAAGCGGTTTTCCTGGTTTTATTCTCTTTTTCTGATAAAAAATATGTTCTGGTATGATTTCCTGTATACGGAATATCATCCAGAACATACTATAACACTTCACTGCGCACGGTTCAATTGTGAATTTTTTATCAGGCAAACACAAATTTGGATATCTTACATTTTCCCTCCACCTGGATCTGAATGGTTTCCGGTTTTCCGGTTTCAATAAAATTTTCCGGCAGATCCATCTCTAACATCCGGTAACAGTCCACCGGCTCTGCAGTGACCGTTGCGACATTTTTCCCTGTCACAGTCACCTTGACCGGTTCTAATACTTTTAACGTGATGTTCAGCCTGAGCGGCTTTTTGCTGAATACAAAATCATGATAAATTAACTTTCCACTCACCGGCTGTTTTTTCATCTCATCCGGATCATCTCCGGCACAACCAGGGATCACACAGGATGAACCGTTGATTCCCCGATGTAAAAACATGTGGTCATATGCATCATAACAGTCGGCAGCAGTTGCCTGGAACGGATTTCTTTTTCCGGCATGCGTTCCATCAATTTCAATACTCTGTTCTAAACGGATATCCTGCGACGATGCGCCTGCCATAAATTGATACGTTCCTTCTTCTAAGATCATGCGCTCTGATATCACATCATAGTATTCTAACTCCCACAACTGTACCATAAATGTGACCTTTCTGGTTTCTTTGGGCTGAATATCATGAATGCGCTCAAACCCAACAAGCTGCCGGATCGGACGCTGCACACGGGAACCCTTTTTATGCACATAAAGCTGTACTACTTCATCGGCACTTCTTTCCCCGGTATTTTTGATAAAACAGCTCACTTTGATACAGCCGCGTTCTTTTTTGATCTGCATTTTTTCGTAGGAAAATGCTGCATAAGTCAGACCATATCCAAACGGATAGAGCACTTCTCTGTCAAAATACTGGTAAGTGCGTTTTCCCTGAATGATATCATAGTCGTTCATATCCGGCAGATCTTCATCCGAACGGTACCATGTCATATTTAATCGTCCCGCAGCTGCTGCTTTTCCGGTCAGCACATCTGCGATTCCGTGTCCAAGTTCCTGACTGCCCGATGCAGACAGCAGGATCGCCGGAACATTTTTCTCCAATTCACCGATGGCATACGGATAGTTGCTGATCAAAGCCACAATGGTGTTTGGATTCACGGCTGCCACCCGTTTTACCAGTTCTTCCTGCTCCGTCGGAAGTACAATCGTGGTGCGGTCAACTTCCTCTTTGCTGTTGATGACCGGATTGCAGCCAATGACTGCTATCACATGATCAGCTTCTTTTGCTGTTTTCTCCGCAGCAGTTTTCCCGTCTTTTACGATCTCTATCTCAAATCTTGCCGGCGGATTATCCACGCAGATGGAAAAATGACCATCTTTATCCACAATTACCTGCTTCTTATTCCAGCTTTCCAGTGTAAAACTGCTTTTTTCCCACTTCAAATTCCACAACTCACGGACAAACCAGCCAAACGCCTCTTTTTTGTCTGCCTTGATGATATCTGTATCCTCCTCTAAAGTGACAAATCTGCCGTTGCTTTTTGCCACCAGGGTCATGCTGCCACAGCCCCAGTCATTCAAAATAAATGTTTCTGCCTGCTCTTTTATTACCAGTTTTAACCGGGTATTCTCATCCAGTCCCACATAGCATTTATCACTGGTTTGATCCGCCAGGCGGATACGGATTTCAGACAAACCGGTTTCATGACTGATCTTTGCATTTGGAAATGCTTCTCTGATTCCATCTAAGACAGTAACCTCATAAGGAGGGATGCCACAATACCAGTCCTTGTACCACACATCAGAGAGTGGACCTACTACTGCTACATTTTTTACTGTATTTTCATCAAACGGAAGAATTTCATTTTCATTTTTCAAAAGGACAACCGCCTCATCCGCCATTTTACGCGCAAGTTGTTTGTGTTCCTCATTGTTGATATATTCTTCGCCCATGTTCTGATACGGGCAGTCGCCCTCTTTATCAAACATGCCAAGCCTTATCCTTGTCCGGAACGAATTGCGCACCGATTCATCAATATCTTTTTCCGTGATCCAGCCGTTATCTAATGCCTCCCTTGCCGCAGCATAAACAATCTCTCCATCATCCGTGAAACAGTCAACACCAGCCTTTAATCCATTTGCCAGTGTTTCCCCGTGCGTCTGATAAAAATGATGGTCGTTCACCGTCTGTGAAAAATCGCCTCCGTCACAAACAACATGCCCGGGCAGTCCATAGGTGCCTTTTAGGACATGGCGCACCTCGTCATTGACGATCGCCGGAATCCCGTTGATCTCATTGTAGGAGGTCATGACTGCCTCCGCGCCGCCCTCCATGATCGCCTTTTTGAACGGTTTTAAATAATATTCGTTTTTATTTCTCCTGTCTACGGAAGATGAAATCTTAATGCGGTCTTTCTCCACATTGTTTGCGTAAAAATGTTTCAGCGTTGCCCCGCAACGGATATAAAAAGGATCCTCGCCCCTCATACCGCGGATATATGCGCCCGCCATCTCTCCGGTCAGATACGGATCTTCGCCGTATGACTCTTCCGTCCTTCCCCATCTCGGATCGCGCTCCATATCAATCGTTGGCGCCCAGCGGCAGAGCCCGCCTCCACCATTTCTTGTATACAAAGCCCTGGCTTCCTCGCCGACAGCGCGACCACATTCTCTGATCAGCTCCCTGTCAAAACTCGCACTCATACCGATCGGCTGAGTGAAAGCTGTGGTCGGCTCCGGCTCCCCTTTATTAAATGCCTGGTCATGTCTCGCCTCAATCCCGTGTGCAGCCTCACCGCCCATATAAGTTGCCCGGATTCCAAGCCTCGGAATGTCAGGGCATCCGGTTGTCAGACAGTGTATTTTTTCTTCAAGCGTCATTGCCCCTGTCAGATAGTCAAGACGTTCTTCTATCGAAAGACTGTTATCCCACAGCGGTGTGTTCTGTTCAAATTTTATATTTTTCTCCATTTTCTGCCTTGCTGCTGTAAGAACCTGTGTTCCATACAGCAGTCCCCCTCCTGCAAGTTTCTCATTTTCTTCAATGTATCATTTCTTTTTTTAGAAAAATACCTGCAAATGGAGCGGTGTTTTGCAATAAAAAACAGATCTCTTACCGGTTTTGTAAACTTACTTTTTCATTCAGCTTTGTGACCTCTCTCTTTGCCCTGCTGTATAATGTGATCCAGATTCCAACATAGATTCCGATAAATATCGCAAAATACACAACGACCCCTGCAATGCTATGTTTCATCCAATACATCAGATATGCAACCGGAAATGTTGCAATCGAACCTGCCAGCAGATGAGTCACTGTCTGCCGCAGCAGGCTCCAGTCATCCATCTCCCATATCACGGACGCGCCTGCCCAGACTGCACCGTACAGCAAAGATGCGATCATCTGCGCCACGACCGCATTAATTTCATTTCCACACTGCTCCACCAATGCCGGGACAACCGGATAATAATTTCCGTCACCGTATATGAGTGAAGAAAAAATTGTGATTGCAGTACTGATTGCCAGACCGATCGGCGCACCTATAAGCGCTCTGCATAAAATTCTTTTTTTCATGATAACCTCCATTCCTGTGTATGAAAAATATATTTTTCACACACACCACCATTTCTATAATCCCAATACCTGTTTGATTTTTCTGACGTAACGCCTTGAAACATACGTTGCTGTTTTGTCTGACATCGAAACACAGATCGTCCCGGAAAAACTTAAGTCAAATTTTTTTACTTCTTTCAGGTTAATGATCTCCGAATTGGAGATGCGGATAAACATTTTTTTGTTCAGTCTCTCCTCTAACTCATACAGTCTTGCCTTTAACCGGTAGCTGCCGTCTTTTGTCTTTGCATATACCCTGTCATTTTCTGCATAGATCCGTATTATTTCCGTCTGTTCTAACAAAATGATTTCGCCATTCTCGTGAATCGCCGCAAAGACTTCCGGTTTTTCCTCCGACAGCAACTTTACGATCTGCGATACTTCTTCGGTCATCTTGTCTGTATGGATGATGATCTTGGGTTCTTTGCAGGATTCGTCGAGTTTTATTTCTATTTGCATTTTCTCACTTCCTCCTTTCTGATGTCATTATAGGCAATGTCTGGAACGGTTTCTACTGATTTGCGGCAGGTGGTCGGTTTTAGGCGGTGGATGGTAAAAAAACAGGGTGCTGCCACCCTGTTTTTTTGTTCTGACTTATTTTGATAACTCATCAACGTTTTTCACGCTTACCATTCTTTTGTCACGGATCTGGTAAATTTTATTACAGTACCTCAAATTCTCTTTTCGATGTGTGATCAGAAAGATAATCTTATCCGGGCAGTGGCTGATCCCATCTAAAATATCCTTTTCGGTCGTTTCATCCAGTGAACTTGTCGGTTCGTCTAAAATCAGAACCTCTGCCTCCTCGGTATACATTCTAGCCAGTGCGATTCTTTGTTTATCACCGCCGGACAGATTGTTGCCATTTTCCAGAATAAAAGGTGTAAAGATATCACGTTCTTTTGTAAATTTATCTAAAAAACGAATGTTCTGGTATACCTCCGGTTCCATTTTCCTGCGCCCAAAGTTTAAGTTATCATAAAATGAACCTGTTATGATTGGCACATTCTGCGAATAAAATGACATTTGTTTCCGAAGGGAATGGTTTTCAATATTCTCCAGCGGGATTCCATTGATCTTAATTCCGGTATTCTGATCCCAGAATTTTAAAATACTTTTCATCAGTGTCGTTTTTCCACAACCGGACTCCCCCACGATTCCAATGATATCTCCCTTTTTTGCCTGGATATGAATATCTTTTGCCAGTAAGATCCCGTCCATCGTCTGAAGTTTTTCCATATCGACCGCGACATCATCAATATGATCTATCTTTATATCTCCACTCTGTTCCTGCTCATCCTCCACAAGCTGTAAAAATTCCCGGCTTGCCTTTACCTCTCTTAAATTCAGGTTTACCTTCACAATATTTGAGATGGCAGGTAAAAGATACGACATGAGAATCGAAATTGTAAAAATGCTGTTTAATTTTGTATTCCCCTGCAGATACATATAAAATACCACGATCAAAATAATGTTTTGGGCGAACATGTTAAAAAAATCGATGACTTCACTCATCCCACGCGCATAAACATTTACCCTTTTATTTTCCTGTTCGATAATTTCTAAATGTTTTTCAAGTATGTCATTCAGATTTGTATTGTCTTCATTCTGCTTGATAAAATCTACCTGATTGGCGATCTGATAAATGTCTTTTCGCTCCTTTGGAATAATCCGCTGCATCTCGGCTGATTTTTTCAGTAAATTTTTATTCAGGATATAAAATCCAGCCACATTGAGTATCAAGATAAACAGCATCACCAGAAAAATAAAAATATTGATGGTCAGGGAGTATAACAGAATCAACAAAATAACCAGTGATTTTGCAGTCAGTATCGGGACCGACATAATATACAGATTCGCCAATGTGAGCACCGTCGAGTCTGCCCGCTCCGTCAGGTACGTTGCACCGTACTTTATGATTGATGCGTATTTCATGGAATAGATTTTCTGGTAAATTTCCTTCGACAAATTTTTCTTGTACTCTTTTTGCATGTGCAGCTCGATCAATAGATAGACAAACTGGATACAAATCTCAAGCAGCATAAACCCTATGATAAATGCTATCACACGATCCGTCAGTGCAAGTTTTCCATTGATGATCTGATTTACCGCGAGCGGAACTGCAAAAATGATCAGATTGATCACAACCTCAAATATAATCAAGATTGCTTGTATAATATAGTATCTTCCAAATTTTTCTATTTTCATATTTTTTTTACCCAATCATCCATTAATTTATCATTTACAACTATATCTGGTATAATACCTACATTATTTATTTTAGTTTTTGATGTATAGTATTCATATACAGGTAACAATATTTCTAAATTATGTGATATTTTTATTTTTTTTTGCATTACCCCTTTTCCCTTTGTTATTTCCCCTATAATAAATGCCCTTTTTTCATTTTTTAAAACTAAAGATATTAACTCAGCAGAACTGGCTGTATATGAATTAACCATAATTATAATCTTGGTATTATTATCCAGATGTGAATTAATATATACACCATATTTTTTCTTCTCAATGTTCTCCACATAATAAATAGGCTCTTCTGAGCATACAAAATTTTCTAAAAACTTATTTGCAAGCAATACATTTCCCCCCATATTATCTCTCAAGTCTAATATTAATGTTCTATTATTTAAATTTAACATTTTAATTTTTTTTATAGTACTTTCAGAGAAATATTGGATTTTTACATATGTGATTTGCTCACTTTCCTTAGAAAAAAAAAACGTTTCTTTTTTACTTAAACATATATCAGGTATCTGTACTTGTAAAATTTTTTCATTTCTTAGGATTTTAAAATTTTTTTCACTTTTTTGTAATATACTTTCTCCATTTAAAATAATATCATCTTTATGTATTCCTAATTTATTTTCACTCTCTAATATATATATAATATTATTTATTTTTAAATATTTTATTTCTAATAAATCTAATATATTATCAACACGCTTTCCATTTTCTATAAATCTACTAAATCTATCATTTTTTAGACCAAGTGTATAATTTATAATACTTTTCACTTCATTTTCACTTATTTTTTCATAGTAAACACTAAAAAACCTTACTAAACTATCATTGTACCTATCTTTATACATTATCCTTACCTTCAAACAGTGATAACAAAAATTTTTTTGCATTTTCTTTGTATATTTTGCACATAAAATCATTTGAATGATTTACATCATTATAAACTCTATAAGCTAAATTGGGGCATCCACCTAAACATATATATTTATATTTACATTTTTTACATCTTTCTTTATGCATAATACTTTTAAAACTATTTTTTTTATCCATAATATTACATAGAAATTCTTCATACCAATTATCATCAAGTATATTTCCAAACTTATATATCGTTCTTACAAAAGTTTGACATGGGTATATATCCCCATTTGAATCAATTGCAATTATTCTTTTTCCTGCACCACACATTGATGGCTTATTTCCATCTATTAAGTTATTATCTAATCTAGGCATATTTTTTACTTCGTCTTTATTATTAGGCAAGCATGTGCTTACAATATATTTAATTTTTAACTTGTCAAAGTATTTTCTATTTCGTTCTATTATATTTTCATTTCCTTTTGTAACAACAGATCTTACACATATTTTTTCTTTATATTTCTCTGGTAATTGTTCTATCGTACTTAATACATCATAACCATCTATTCCCTTCCTTGTTAAGGAATTTTCTTTATTATCAATATTATCAATACTAACAATACATTTATCTATAACCCCTAATATAGATATATGTTTATTCAATAAGGTACCATTAGTCAATAGACAAACATTAAATTTTAATTTTTTGGCCTCTTTTAAAATTTCTTCTATATCATTTCTTAGTAACGGTTCTCCTCCCGTAAAATTAACAACTTCTACATTTATTTTCTTTAACTTATTTAAAATTTTTATTATATTTTTTGTATCTAATTCCTTTGAAAGATTTAAATTCTTTTTATTATAACAATATGTACAATTTAAGTTACACCTTTGTGTTACATGGAAATATACAGTATTTATATTGACATTAATATCTTTTATTTTATATTCTTTTTCTTTGTATTCCTTTTCATTCTCTATTATTACACCATTTTTCTTTAATATCTTTAAATTTTCATCTACTATCATGTTGGTTTCTATGCATTTTCCCATATTATATTTAATAAAATGGGCACTATCTTTATTAACCATTATTGCCCTATTAATGAAATAATTATATATTACTACTTTTTTGTCTTTACCTAAAAATATTAAATCACTACTAACTCTCATTTTTCCCCCATATTATAAGGCTACTAATTATAAATTTATATATAATCAGTAGCCCCTTTTTAGTTATTCTTCACTTTCAGCCTCTCCAGCCCCCATACCTGCACTAAATGCCTTTGCACAACTGCATCCACATGCACATAAACTTTCCAGTTCTTCTTCGCTTAATTCAACAATTTTTTCATCTCTCATTTGTTTTTCCTCCATAAATATTATTTAGTTTGTGCACTAACTATAAAATTATTTTAATAATTTATATAAAAAAGACCATACCATAACTGGAAAATGTTATTTTCCAGTTATGGTATGGTCTTTTTGCTACTTATGAATTATATTAAAAAATATTTTCAAAGGGAGACTAAAATGAAACAATTATTAAAAAAGATACTTATAATACTATTGTTTACTATTAATATTTCTATGAATTTTCATAATAATTCATCTTATTCTTTTAATTACTATGAAACAATGCCCCTATCTGAAGGCAGTTACATGGATTTACGTGAATTTTAACTTTTACAGCTCCATATGAAATTCTTTTCTATATGCATTTCTTAAAATCTGACATTTTTCTTTACTCCTCCTTGCAACAGCTATATAATACGCCTTCTGCAACAATTCTCTTCCGATCTGTAAATCTTCCTTTTTTCGTTCCCCAGTTTCTATCTGTCTGAGAATAATCCATGCTTTATCACTTAATACATCGCTGATGATATTTCCAATATTTTTTTCTAAAGCCTCCCTCAGGCATTGTTCACATAATGTTAAAGCCTCTTTATATCTTTTTTGTTTGTTATATGTGACCGTCAGATTTCTAAGAATTAACACTTTCATATAATCTGCATACGCTCCAAAAATATAATCCTTTTGCAAGCATTGTAGCAGTCTCTCAAAAATATACACCGCCTCATCCACATCCCCGGCATGTGCATAAGCATTTGCAAGGCTCATCAGATTCATGATTTCCTGTTCGGTAAACGGGAAATCTTTTTTCAGACATTCCTCATAATCCAGAAGTGTCAGCCGGACTGCCTCCTGCAATTTTTCGATTGTTGTCTGATTGTCACTTCTTTTGCAGTAATAGTCCATCAATGCTTCTGACTTTAAAAGATACTGCCTGGTGATCACATTATCATCCGCTTTCTCTTTCATCCTGCCTAAATATAAATCTGCTTTTTCATAGTCATAATTCTGCATTGCCTGCTCAAAAAGTTTTCGTTCCTCTAACAGTTCTAAGTTCTTCCCAACACAGATGGCATAGCTCTTTTCCGGTACACGCTCCATTTTTGCCATGAGTCTTGCATACAGTTCTCTTTTTACGCGAGTCTTTCCGCTCTCGATACGATACAATGTCTGTACCGAACAAATCTCATCACTCAGTTCTTCCCTGGACATTCCAACAAACTCTCTTGTCATCCGTATTATATCTCCGGCTCTGTAGTTTGACATACTAATCCCTCACCATACTTTTCTGCATCCCGTGCCTTTTCATCCTGCCCCTCCAACTGATACAGACACGCAGCAATCTTACATTCTTCCATCGCTTTCTTTAACAGCATATTTTTATCCGCATTTTTTGGCGTGAGCTTTTCTCTCGTTTTTGCCCGCAGAAAATAGATGTCTGCAAGATGATAAAAACCCGCTCCCTCACTGATACATTGAATCGCTTTTTCTGTGTAAAACATAATTTTTCTGTAATCATTTTTTCTCTGTTGTATGGAGATCAGCTCTAAAAAGATATCCGTACTGACTTTTTCTTTTTTGCCCCCGGACTGATACCCACTGACATACGCTAAAATATTTAATAATTCCTGTTCTGCCATCTCTGTCTTCGACGGATCATAGTGTATGAGCAGCAGTATCATCCCGATCTCAACCGGACTGTACAGACGCACCTTTTCCATTGATTTCCTAAACTCAGGAATTGTGAGACAGATTCCTTTTTCTAAAATCCCACACAAACTGCTTCCAGTATTCTTTTCTGCGATCATGGTACGTGCTTCCTGATAAAGACAATATTGTTCATGTACAGATTCATCCTGTGGCATGACTCCCCGGTATTCTCTAATCTTCTTTTTCGCAGTTTTTACCTGATTGTTTTCCACAGATTTTTCAATCTGCTCCCTCATTTTCCACAATTCATAATCTTGTTCACTTAAAATTGTTTCAAACAGAGTGACTTCTTTTCCAATCCTTCCAAGCAGTGTCTGTCCAAGAAGTGAATCGACCTCCCTGCTCCCCTGTTCCAGTCTCGACAAAGTGGTAACAGAACAGATTCCTCTGCAGATATCTTCCTGTCTCAGGTGATACTTCTCCCTGTAATATTTTAATACCACTTCCATCATCTTTTGTTCCATAACCCACGCTCTTTGCACCTTCAGATTTTTACGCTTTTCATTGTTCCTTTAATATTCCAAATCTACACCAGAACATCTCCCTCTCTTTTTCCCTGCCTTCAAACCACTCATCTTTGATCTCAGCCCTCTGGTTCAGCCCGATCTTTTTTACCGCCTCCACCGCAGCCTCACGCTGTGACATTTTCCGGTTTCCGGTAGTCATGCAGTTTGCACCATCTGGCGTATCATATGCCAAAAAAGTCTGGTTGAGATCCATCAGGTCAAACAGGCGTACCGGCTGGTTTGTGCGGTTGTCCACCAGAAATCCCCAGTTTCCCCAGTGGCGGTCCGTGTTGCCAATCAGGTAATCGAGCAGGTTCATCATGTAGTAGGAATATGCATCCAGCTTTAACACGAAATCCATAACGTGAATGTCATGATTTGCTGCATAGATTTCAAATGCCTCCATTGATACCATGCTGTAATCCACCGACGTAATGATCCTGCTTTTGGAAACTTTCTGTCCGTCAAACATACTTTCCTCATAGAGCACCTGTCTGCAGTCAAAACAGCGGCAGATCTTACTTGCGAGGATTTCATTTTCCACAGCCCTGCTGTTTCCATTTTTCAAAAGGGAAAACGAATTTTTTTCCCTGATCCACGCTTTTGGAAACACGCCGTTGGTTGAGAGATCGTCAGCAATCAGGTAACTGTTCTCTACGGTCATCTGTTTTCCGCGCAGGGAAATATCCACAAGTGCATTATCCAGATGATTTTCAAAAAGATTGATCTGTGAAAATGTGATATTCTCCCCTTTTTCCCGAACCCAGAAAATATCAGTCAGTGACAGACAGTGATAGGACAGCGCTATTTTGGCACGGTCACGGTCGGTCTGCGCCTGCAGTGCTCCGATACTGTTTAAAATTTCCTTTGCATAGACACGGTCAAGTGTCAGAACACGGGTTGCACACCAGTAATAAAAATTGGTGAGGTTATCCATGCGGATATCGAGATCATCATTTTCTGCTGTATCCTCCAGATAAATTGAAAAGGGCAGAAACGCCCTGTCCAAAACTGTGCATACTCCGTTCGTCCCAATGTCTGCTACTATCTTTTCGCCATGCATTAGTTCATACACTGTTTTTTCCATTCAGCTTCTGCCCTTTCTTCACTATACGGTTATCTATTCTTCCTCATCCTCGGAACCATCAGCCTCTGCGCGCTCTAACAGTTCTTTCATCAGCTCGTCGTCTGTCTCTGTATTTTCTACAGATGCCTTTTTTGCATTTTCCGCAGCGATGGCTGCACTTTCCTTTTCTTCCTCCTCACTGAGCAGTTCGGATGTGTCTGCATTGTCGATCAGACTCTTATCCTCACGGACTTTTGCGATACTTGCCACCGTGACATTCTCATCTAAGTTGATGAGTTTGACACCGGAAGTAATTCTTCCGAGCAACGTTGTATCACTGACTTTGATACGGATAATAATTCCTTCGGTGGTGATCAGCATCAGTTCATTGTCCTGGTTTACCGCTTTCACGCCGACAATATTTCCAGTCTTTTCGGTGATCTTGTAACATTTTACACCCTTACCGCCACGGTTCTGCGTGGTAAATTCGGAGATCAGTGTACATTTTCCAAGACCTTTTTCTGAAACGATCATGAGTGCATCCCCCTGGGACTGCATCTGCATACCGATAACTTCATCCCCATCCGTAAGATTCATACCGATGACTCCCATGGAAGTACGGCCTGTTTTTCTTACATCTGTCTCTTTAAACCTGATACACTGACCATATTTCGTCACTAAGAAAACATCCTGATTGTTATCTGTCTTTTTTACCTCGATCAGCTCATCATCTTCCCTTAAACTGATCGCAGCAAGTCCTGTCTTTCTGACATTTGCATAGTCGGTAATCGGTGTTTTCTTCACAATGCCTTTCTTTGTCGCCATGAACAGGAAATGTCCTTCCGTGTATTCACGGATCGGGATAACTGCCGTAATTTTCTCGCCCGGCTGGAGCTGGAGCAGGTTTACGATTGCAGTTCCCCTCGCGGTACGGCTTGCCTCCGGGATCTCGTAAGCCTTGATACGGTATACACGTCCGGTGTTTGTGAAGAACATCATGTAGTGATGGGATGTCGTCATCAAAAGTTCTTCGATGTAATCGTCATCGATCGTCTCCATTCCCTTGATTCCCTTACCGCCACGGTTCTGTGCGCGAAAATTGTCAAGGCTCATGCGCTTGATGTAACCTAATTTTGTCATGGTAATGACAGTGTTTGTTACTGGAATCAGATCCTCCATGGAAATGTCGTACTCGTCAAAGCCAATGGATGTTCTTCTGTCGTCGCCGTATTTATCAGCAATCAGCAGAATCTCCGTACGGATCACGCCGAGCAGTTTTTTCTTATCTGCCAAAATAGCACGCAATTCTGCAATGCGGTCCATCAGCTCTGCATACTCTGCCTCAAGTTTTTCGCGTTCCAGACCTGTCAGTGCACGCAGACGCATATCTACAATTGCCTGTGACTGTGCATCGCTTAAGGAGAAACGCTCCATCAAACGTGATTTTGCTTCCTGCGTATTCTGGCTGCTCCTTATGATGCTGATGACTTCATCGATATTGTCAAGTGCGATCAGTAAGCCCTCTAAAATGTGGGCGCGCTCTTCCGCTTTGTTTAATTCGTATTTGGTTCTTCTGGTAACGACCTCTTCCTGATGTATCAGGTAATACTTTAACATGTCGTAGAGGTTTAAAACTTTCGGCTCGTTATTTACCAGTGCTAACATAATCACACCAAAAGTATCCTGAAGCTGTGTATGTTTGTAAAGTAAATTCAATACGACATTCGGATTGACATCACGGCGGAGTTCGATACAGATACGCATACCCTGACGGTCGGACTCGTCACGCAGATCTGTGATTCCATCCACTTTTTTATCGCGGACTAACTCGGCGATCTTCTCGATCAGTCTCGCTTTGTTGACCATGTACGGAAGTTCGGTTACCACGATACGGTTTTTGCCGTTTTGCATTGGTTCGATATCTGTAATTGCACGCACACGGACTTTTCCACGTCCGGTACGGTAAGCCTCATTGATCCCGGCTGTTCCAAGGATCATGCCTCCGGTAGGAAAGTCCGGACCTTTGACGATGGAAAGTAATTCTTCAATGTCGGTATCGCGGTCCTCCTCGACTTTGTTGTCAATGATCTTTACTACGGCATTGATGACTTCGCGCAGGTTGTGCGGCGGAATATTTGTTGCCATACCAACGGCAATACCGGTAGTTCCGTTTACTAAAAGGTTCGGATAACGGGATGGCAGAACGGTAGGTTCTTTCTCCGTCTCATCAAAGTTTGGCACGAAATCAACGGTGTCTTTTCCGATATCGGCAAGCATTTCCATTGAAATTTTGCTGAGACGCGCCTCCGTGTATCGCATGGCAGCCGCGCCGTCACCGTCCACGGAACCAAAGTTTCCATGACCGTCAACTAACGGATATCTGGTCGACCACTCCTGTGCCATATTTACAAGTGCACCATAAATAGAACTGTCTCCGTGCGGATGGTATTTACCCATCGTATCACCGACGATACGCGCACATTTACGATGCGGCTTATCCGGACCATTGTTCAGCTCTATCATTGAGTAAAGCACACGGCGCTGTACCGGTTTTAAACCATCCCTTACATCCGGGAGCGCACGCTGCGCGATAACACTCATGGCATAATCGATATAGGATGTTTCCATCGTTTTTTTCAAATCGACGTCATGAATCTGATCAAAAATTTTATCATCCATCTGATTTCTTCTCCATTTCTAACTCGTCTCTGTCATCCGAACTTCTGCAAACGGATCACATCTTCTAAAAATCCGGCTGCACCTATCTGTTAAATATCCAGATTCTGTACATACTTCGCATTTTCCTCAATGAACTCACGTCTTGGTTCTACCTTATCGCCCATCAAAGTCGTAAATGTCACATCAATCTCCGAAGAATTTTCCTCATCGATCATGACACGTTTTAAAATACGTTTTTCCGGATCCATAGTCGTCTCCCAGAGCTGCTCGGCATCCATCTCTCCAAGTCCTTTATATCGCTGGATCTTGTTATTGCCGTCACGTCCGATCTCAATCAGGATATTGTTTAATTCAGCGTCATCGTACGCATACCAGATATTTTTATTTTTCTCAATCTTGTAAAGCGGCGGTGTTGCAAGATATACATGCCCCTGCTTGATGAGTTCCGGCATAAAACGGTATAAAAATGTCAGCATCAGTGTCGCAATATGAGCACCATCGACATCGGCATCCGTCATAATAATGATCTTGTCATAACGCAGCTTGGAAATATCAAAGTCTTCATGAATTCCGGTACCAAATGCAGTGATCATTGCTTTGATCTCGGCATTGCCGTAAATTTTATCCAGTCTCGCTTTTTCCACGTTCAGGATTTTACCACGCAAAGGAAGAATTGCCTGTGTTGCACGGCTTCTTGCTGTCTTTGCAGAACCACCCGCGGAATCTCCCTCGACGATAAAGATCTCACAGTTTTTCGGATCTTTGTCCGAACAGTCTGCAAGTTTTCCAGGTAAGGAAGTACCTTCCAAGGCTGTTTTTCTTCTGGTCAGGTCACGCGCTTTTCTCGCTGCCTCTCTCGCACGCTGCGCAAGCAGAGATTTTTCACAGATACTCTTTGCAACTGCAGGATTCTGCTCTAAGAAATATGTGAGCTGCTCACTTACCACGGAATCCACTGCTCCACGCGCCTCGCTGTTTCCGAGTTTCTGTTTTGTCTGTCCCTCAAACTGCGGCTCCTCAATCTTGATACTGATGATCGCAGTCAGTCCCTCTCGGATATCGTCACCGGTCAGTGCTGGTTCCGAATCTTTTAAAATCTTATTTGCTCTCGCGTAAGTATTAAATGTTTTCGTCAGCGCATTACGGAATCCGGCGAGGTGCGTACCACCTTCCGGCGTAATGATGTTATTTACAAAACTGTAGGTCGCATCGTTGTAGGAATCATTGTGCTGCATGGCAACTTCGACATACACACCATCCCTGGTTCCCTCACAGTAAATGACATCCGGGTACAATGCCTCCTTGCTGCGGTTTAAGTAAGTGACAAATTCCTTGATACCACCGGCATAATGGAACTCATGACAATGATGCGATTCTTCTCTGGTATCCGTAAGTACAATGCGAAGTCCTTTTGTTAAAAATGCTGTTTCACGAAGACGCTGTTTTAAAGTGTCGTAATCATAAACGGTCTCCTCGAAAATCTCAGGATCCGGATGGAATGTAACCTTCGTGCCGTGTTTTTCCGAATCACAGGTTCCGATTACTTTTACCGGTTCGTCCGGTTTTCCGATATGGTAACTTTGGAAATAAACCTGTCCCTCTTTGTATACTTCAACACAAAGTTTGGTGGAAAGCGCATTTACAACTGACGCACCTACTCCGTGCAGGCCACCGGATACTTTATATCCTCCACCGCCGAATTTTCCGCCTGCATGAAGAACCGTATATACAACCTCAAGTGCTGATTTTCCAGCTTTATGATTCATTCCAACCGGAATACCACGCCCGTCATCTTCAACTGTAATGGAATTGTCCGGGTTGATGGTAACCTCTATGTTTTTGCAATATCCGGCAAGTGCCTCATCCACGGCATTATCTACAATCTCATAGACCAAATGATGGAGTCCTCTCGCCGATGTACTGCCGATATACATACCTGGTCTTTTACGAACTGCTTCAAGTCCTTCCAGAATCTGGATCTGGTCAGCTCCGTATTCATTTGGATTTTCAATTTTTTCTGTTGCCATTCTGCTAACCTTGCCTTTCTATAACTTGACCTTTTTCAAATACCTGACCACTTATTACCTCAAAAACCTTATTGATTTCGAACCTGTTACGGATAAATTCATCCAAACCGGTACAGGTAATAATTGTCTGGGTATCACATATACTGTTTAACAAATAATTCTGACGATTGCTGTCCAACTCTGATAAAACATCATCCAATAAAAGTACCGGAGTATCATGAATTGATTTTCTCACCAGCTCTATCTCGGATAACTTCAAAGAGAGTGCAGAGGTTCTCTGCTGCCCCTGTGAACCAAATTTACGGATATCAACACCTGCAATGGAAAAAAGCAGATCATCACGGTGTGGCCCTACGGATGTCTGGCACTGTTTCAGGTCTCGCAGTTTCACCCGTTCTAACTCCTGTTCCAACAGATCCGCAGAAACACTAGGCTCATACGAAAGAAAAAGTTCTTCTCTCCCGCCGGATATCCGATAGTGTATTTCATGAACAAGCTCATTCAGTTCTTTTACAAACTGTTCTCTCCGTCTGATAATTTTTTTACCGGTATCAGCCAGCTGCATATCCCATACCGGGAGTGTATCCGATAATTCAGGCCGGTAAACCATATCTTTCAACAGTTTATTGCGCTGATTTAAGATTTTATTGTAATTTGACAGGTCAGATAAATAAATTTTATCTAGCTGACATAACTCTGCATCCAGAAAATGTCTGCGTTCGGACGGTCCGTTTTTGATAATATTCAAATCTTCTGGCGAAAAAAATACAATGTTTAAAATTCCAAAAAGCTCACTTGCTTTTTTCATCGGTATCTTATTTACGGCAATTCCCTTAGAACGGTTATGTTTTAAATGCATGTCGATCTGGTATTGTTTGCCGTTTTTTAAAACCATGGTACGAAGATGCGCTTCGTTTGTTCCAAAACGGATCATCTCTTTGTCTTTGCTTCCCTTGTGGGACTTTGTAGTTCCACTTAAGTAAGCAGCTTCCAGGATATTGGTCTTTCCCTGTGCATTATCGCCAAATAAAATATTGGTTCCCTCATCAAATGAAATATGGAGATTTTCATAGTTGCGGAAATTGTTCAATTCAATGGACTGAATGATCATTTTGAGACTTTCACCGTTTCCCCGTTATAGGAAATCAAATCACCATCATGGATTTTTTTTCCACGCTGAAGTTCTGTTTCACCATTGACTTTTACCAGACCATCCTGGATGACAAATTTTGCATCAACACCGGATTCCACAAGTCCGGCTTTTTTCAAAGCCTGTCCAAGTTTTATAAATTCATCTGTTTCTCTAATCTGAATCTCTATCATGGAATTCCTTTCTATCGCCCTTTGGGCAATATCAATCATAGATTTCAAATTCTATAAAAATAATTAGTTTGCAGCTGCATTAAAGTTAACCGGAAGAATCAGATAAATAAATGTACCTTCATCATCCTTGATAAAACATGGTGCTTTCGGATTGACCATGTAAAGTGTTACTTCTTCTTCATCGATTACTCGCAGCGCATCAATGAAAAACTTTGGATTAAAGCCAATTAAAATATCTTTTCCTTCTTTGGCAATATCGATATCTTCATTCATGGAACCAATAAAGGAATTGATTTTTAATTCCATCGTTCCATCTGTGATGTTCATGATGATCGGTTTCTTATCACCTTCTTTGACAAGAAGTGTTGCACGGTCAATACAGTCTAACAGCTCACGTTTGTTTATTTTTACTTTTGTTTCGTAATCAGAAGATAACATCTGTTCAATCTTGAAGTATTCACCTTCGATCAGACGGGAAACGACTGTCGTATTTTCAAACTCAAAAACGATGTGATTGTCTGTCAGGAAAATAGATACTTCATCTTCTGCACTACCCGGAAGGATTTTGCTGACTTCCTGAAGTGTTTTTCCGGGAACGACAACTTTTTTGTGAGAATAATTATTTTTTAATTCAATGTTGCGAATCGAAATACGGTGTCCGTCGAGGGAGACAACCTTAAGATCATTTTCTTCGATCTCGAACAACTCACCTGTCATTAATTTGTTGTTGTCATTGTCAGCGATGGAGAAAATCGTCTGGCGAATGACTTCTTTTAAGGTGAACTGGGACATAACGATTGGTTCGTTACGTTCAATGTACGGAATATAGGAAAAATCATCACCGGATTTACCGACAATGTTAAATTTTGCTTTTTCACATGTAATAGTTGTTTTAAAGGATGCGTCAGTTTCGATCGTAACATCACTGTCTGGAAGTTTACGGACAATCTCGGAAAAGATTTTTGCATCCAGTGCGATTACACCACGTTCTGCAATCTCGCCTTCGATCTTTGTTTCGATCCCAAGTTCCATATCATTTGCAGTAAGTTTAATTTCGTTTGCAGAAGCATCGATCAGAATACATTCTAAGATTGCCATGGTAGTTCTGGTTGGAACTGCTTTTGAAACAATATTAACACCATGTAACAGATTAGATTTAGAACAAATTAATTTCATGTTGTAGATAACTCCTTCCTGATGAAACGTAGTGGCTCGCCAAAACGTGTTCATAAAAAAATAAATAGAAATCCGCCGTAGTCGTCTTAGAGGCTGTTAATAAGTTGATAACCGCAGAAAGCCTTAATTTTCAAGGGGTTAAAAAAAATTTGAGGTGGTATAACCCTGTGAAAACCATGCGGAAATTATCTTGAAATGATGTGAATTGAGGATGAGGCTCATAAATGTCTTAAACAGGTTTTAAACATGAAAATGAGACTTGTCCATACGGAATTCACGTTAATTTAACAAGATATCAACAATTTTTTGTGTATAACTTCGAAAAACCTTGATAACTTTAGTTAGGATTGATTTTTTTCTTGATAGTTTCTATTAAATTGCGTGTATTTTCGTTTGATTCGTATTCATCGGCAATTTTTTTGATACCATGAATAATGGTGGAATGGTCTCTTCCCCCAAGTAACTGTCCGATCGAGTCAAGCGGTATATCTGTCATATTCTTACAGAGGTACATTGCAATCTGTCTTGGTCTGGCAATTTCGTTACTTCTGTTTTTTGAGATCATCTGATCCAGCGAAATATTGAAATGTTCGGTGACAACTTCAATTACAAGCTGTGGCGTGATCTCTCTTGGCTTGTCCGGTGTAATAATATTCTGAAGTTCTTTCATGGCAATTTCCATTGTGATATCTGTTTTTTCAAGATTGGAATATGCCAGAAGTTTGTTTAAAGCTCCTTCAAGTTCACGAATGTTGGATTTAATGTTAGTTGCAATATAATTAAGAATCTCATCGCTGAGTTTCATGTCGTCAGCTTCAACTTTTCTTCGCAGGATAGCCATTCGTGTTTCGTAGTCTGGAGTTCCGATATCAGCAATAAGACCCCATTCGAAACGTGAACGAATCCGGTCTTCTAAGGTTTCCATGTCTTTTGGCGGTTTATCGGATGTTAAAATAATCTGCTTGCCGGCAGAGTGGAGTGCATTAAATGTATGGAAAAATTCTTCCTGTGTACTTTCCTTACCGATGATAAACTGAACGTCATCGACCATTAATACATCAATCGTACGATACTTTTCACGAAGTTTGTTCATAGCGGAAGCATTACCACTTCGAATTGACTCGATTACTTCGTTGGTAAATTCTTCGGATGTAACATAAAGTACTTTTGCGTTCGGGTTTCTCTCTAATATAAAATGACCGATGGAATGCATAAGGTGAGTTTTCCCAAGTCCCGGTCCTCCATAAATATAGAGAGGATTGTATGCTTCACCCGGAGATTCAGCAACGGCAAGTGACGCCGACTGTGCAAAACGGTTATTGCTGCCGACGACGAACGTGTCGAATGTATAGTTCGGATTCAGATTTGATCTGTCCGCCTTTTCGGAAAGTGCATTTTTTTTCGGTACGCCGCTATTGCCGGTGCGGATATTTTTTGTCTGTTCCGGCAGGATGAACTTGATTTCGTATTCTGTCCCCGTAAGTTCTGCAATCGTTACCTTTAAAGGAAGATAATATTTTTTTGAAATATAGCTTAGGGTCATCTGTTCCGATGGAACCAGTATATATAAAGTGCTGCCCTCGACGCCGTAAACTTCGAGCGGGCGAATCCAGGTATCAAAAGAAATATCACTGATATCATGCTCATGTTTGACGGTTGAGAGAATCTCGTCCCATTTTTCTAAAATTTTATCCATTTTAATCCTCATTTTTGCGCTGTATTTTGCGCATAACAAATATGAGCTTACGCCCAAATTTGTACGCTCCTGATAAAAAATCCTACATAGTTCTATCCTACACTATTTTTTTGCTTTTATCAATGAAAAGTTTGTACAGGGTATTTTAAGTTAGGGTGAATGCAAAAAAACCCAAATTTGGGCAAAATAGAGAGCCTGAATAATAAAAATTTGCATGAAGGGAAAAAATATGTGTGAATAAGTCGAAAAAAGTTATAGACCGCTAAATATAAGGGATTATCCTGTTTATAAACAGATTATCCGTGGATTATCCATAAAATATCCACAAGTTATCCACAAATTGGGGATAACTTTGCGAAACCGCTAAAAATCGGCATTCTTCAACCCACATTTTTTAACATTTTCGGGGGATAACTGTGGAAAAGCAAATAACAAGATATAGGATGATAGAGTTTCTTCCTTATATATATAGTGGTCAACATTTTCCACAAATGGATAAATGTTGAAATGTAGATAAGTAAAATGAGGTCAAACAAAATTTTAGTGCTTGACTTGAAATATTTTTCTGCTATAATTGAGAATGATGTTTTTTAACTGAGAATATGCGTCTTAGGACGTTTTCTATCGCATCGTCATTTCAGGATGATGGTGAATGCCAGGCAGAGGAGGTGGATATAACATGAAGATGACATTTCAGCCGAAGAAAAGACAGAGATCAAAAGTTCATGGCTTCAGAAGCAGAATGAGCACAGCAGGCGGAAGAAAAGTATTGGCTGCTAGAAGATTAAAAGGAAGAAAGAAATTATCAGCATAGGCCACATTTTTGTGGTCTTTTCTTTCCTTAAGAAGAATGGATGAATAATGAGGTGGTGCATTTTGTACCACCTATTTGTTCATTCAAAGATATTTTATGGGTAAAGTAAGCAGAGACCTTCAAACAGACAGAAGGTAGTTGGTGCCTTAGGTAAATAATCAGAAAGGGCATACTAGGATGAAGTTTTCGGAATCATTAAAAAAGAACAGTGATTTCCAGAAAGTGTACAGGCAGGGAAAATCCTATGCGAACCGTTATCTGGTAATGTATGTTCTGGAAAATCATACAGAAGGAAATCGTCTTGGCATATCCGTCAGTAAAAAAGTTGGAAACAGTGTTATCAGACATCATCTGACCCGGCTGATCCGGGAGAGTTACAGACTACATGAAGACATGTTCAATAATGGTTTGGACATTGTAGTCATCGCAAGAAGTACGGCGCACGATATCAGTTATCATGAAACAGAGAGTGCCCTGCTGCATCTTGGAGGTCTTCACAAAGTAATCAATCGTTAATTGCAGAAAAAAGAAGATGGAATCATTTTGAAAAAAATATTAATTGCTTTAATTAAGTTTTATAGAAAATATCTTTCTCCGATGAAAACGACCAAGTGTCCATATTGCCCGACCTGTTCTTTATATGGGTTGGAGGCAGTTGAAAAGTACGGAGCTCTAAAAGGGGGAGCACTTGCTTTATGGAGAATCTTAAGATGTAATCCTTTTTCAAAAGGTGGATATGATCCAGTTCCATAGTGGAGGTATTTACAAGTGTCAGATATGTTATTAACAGCATACAATGGTGCTATTTTAGGACCGATCGCCAAAGTACTTGGCTGGGTAATGAATGGTATTTATGCGTTGATGTCAATGATCGGTATTGAGAATGTTGGTCTTTCCATCATTATCTTTACTATCGTGATCTACGCTATTTTGTTCCCGTTAACTTACAAACAGCAGAAATTTTCAAAGTTATCACAGAAGATGCAGCCTGAACTTCAGGCGATCCAGAAAAAATATAACGGAAAAAAAGATCAGGCATCCATGATGGCAATGCAGGAAGAAACACAGGCAGTATATGAAAAATACGGTGTTTCCATGATGGGAAGCTGTGTGCAGATGCTGATCCAGATGCCATTGTTGTTTGCTCTTTACCGTGTATTTTTAAATGTTCCGGCATATGTATCCGGTGTAAAGAACAATTTCTCTACGCTGGTTGATGGAATTATGGCAACAAGCGGTTATCAGGATAAGATGACTCAGCTCGTTACAGATTTAAGAGTTATGACAACACCGGCAGCAGATTTTACAGTGTCAGATCCGACTGCTCTTTCGAACTCTATTGTTGATGTTTTATACAAAATGAATTCAGCAGGATGGGAAAACTTAAAGAGTGCATTTCCTTCTTTGACGGATACCATCAATGCGACTTATGATACAGTTTCACATGTAAACAACTTTCTGGGACTGAATATTTCAGATACACCATGGCAGGTCATGACGACGAACTTTGCGTCACATAACTTCCTGTTTGTAGTATTAGCACTTCTTGTACCGGTTATTTCTTATCTGACCCAGGTACTTAACATTAAGCTGATGCCGCAGGCTGCTCCGTCTAACGGAAATAGCGATAATGATATGGCTGCACAGCAGATGAAAATGATGAACCGCACTATGCCGATCTTTTCATTTGTAATGTGTTTTACCGTTCCTGTAGGTCTTGGTATTTACTGGATTGCCGGTGCCGTAGTACGAAGCGTTCAGCAGTTTTTCTTAAATAAACATTTTGAGAAAATCAATCTTGAGGATATTATTAAGAAGAATCAGGAAAAGGCAAAGAAGAAACGTGAAAAAATGGGAATCGCTGAAAATCAGATTTCCAATGCTGCTAAGATCAATACAAGAAAAATTGATGAACCGAAAAAAGAAGAGAAGAAGTCTAACATGAGTGAGACACAGCGCGAGCTTGAATTAGAGAAAGCAAATGCCGCAAAATCAAAGGCAAAAGCCGGAAGTATGGCCGCAAAAGCAAACATGGTCCGCGATTTTAATGAGAAAAACAGCAGAAAATAATAAGAAAGGATAGGGGTTTGGAATGGAATATATTGAAATTTCAGCAAAAACAGTCGATGAAGCAATCACAGAAGCACTGGTAAAACTGGGGACAACCAGTGACAGAATCGAATATGAGATCGTCGAAAAAGGAAATAACGGTTTCCTTGGCATCGGAAGAAAAGATGCGGTGATCAAAGTACGTAAGAAATATTCTGTGAATGATGATATCAAGGATTTCTTAAATAAAGTATTTGAAGCGATGGACTTAAAGGTTGAGATCGTTATGACTGCAGAAGAAAACAGTAATGTGATCAATGTTGATTTAAAAGGTGATGACATGGGCGTTTTGATCGGAAAAAGAGGACAGACCTTAGATTCCCTTCAGTACCTGACAAACCTTGCTGTTAATAAAAATGCAGAAAGTTTTGTAAAAGTAAAAATCGATACCGAAGATTATCGTAAGAGAAGAAGAGAAACATTAGAGAATCTTGCAAAGAATATTGCATACAAGGTAAAGAGAACAAAACGTCCGGTTTCTTTAGAGCCGATGAATCCTTATGAAAGAAGAGTGATTCATTCTACCTTGCAGAATGACAAATTCGTAACAACACACAGTGAAGGAGACGAACCTTATCGTCATGTTGTTGTAACATTAAAGAGACAGTAAACCGGTTTTCATCCGTGTGTGATGAATGACACAGAAAAATTCGTGGCGGATAAAGAAAACGTCCACGAATTTTTTTGTATATGGAAATGAGGTATTATGCGAACAGATACGATTGCTGCGATTGCAACAGCTATGTCAAGTTCAGGAATTGGTATAATAAGAATCAGTGGAGATGAGGCAGTCGGGATTGTCGACCGTATTTTTTCAATGAAAAACGGAAAAAAATTATCTGATATGCCGACACATACGATTCATTATGGTCATATCAAAGATGGGGATGAAGTGATCGATGAAGTTATGGTTGTACTGATGCGGGCACCAAAAAGTTACACCAAAGAGGATACCGTGGAAATTGACTGTCACGGTGGTGTGTATGTCATGAAACGGGTGCTTGAGACAGTAATCAAATATGGTGCGCGTCCGGCAGAGCCGGGAGAGTTTACAAAACGGGCATTTTTAAATGGACGGATCGATCTTGCACAGGCAGAGTCTGTCATAGATATTATTCATGCGAAAAATGAATTTGCATTAAAGAGTTCAGAACGACAGCTTTCCGGTTCACTTTCGGCTGCAGTAAGGAAAGTCCGTGAAAAATTGCTGCATGAGATCGCATTTATTGAGTCTGCATTAGATGACCCGGAGCACATCAGTTTAGATGGATATCCGGAAACACTTCATGGAATTGTGGAAGAAGCGCAGAAAGAGATTCAAAAGCTTCTTGCAAACAGTGACAATGGAAAAATTTTAAAAGAGGGTATTTCTACCGTCATTATTGGAAAACCGAATGCCGGAAAATCATCTCTTTTAAATACGCTCGTGGGAGAGGAGCGTGCTATCGTTACAGATATTGCTGGTACCACGAGGGATGTACTGGAAGAACAGATCAACTTAAATGGAATCATTTTAAATGTGATCGATACAGCGGGAATCCGTGAGACGGACGATGTTGTGGAAAAGATCGGCGTGGATCGTGCAAAAAAATATTTAAATGAGGCAGATCTGGCAATTTATGTTGTGGATACATCGACACAGTTGGATGAAAATGATTTTGAAATCATGGAACTCTTAAAGGACAGAAAAGCGATTGTTCTTTTGAATAAGTCAGATCTTACACCGGTTACCGACAGCGAATCGATCAGGAAACATCTGGATAAAAAAATGATTGCAATCTCTGCCAAAGAACAGACTGGCATTGAGGAACTTGAGGAGACAATCCGTGAGATGTTTTTCACTGGAGAGGTTACATTTAATGATGAGGTGTATATCACGAACATTCGCCATAAAACCGCTTTACAGGAAGCACGGAATAGTTTAAATTTAGTGGTGCAGAGTATCTTAGACGGAATGCCGGAAGATTTTTATTCCATTGATCTGATGAATGCGTATGAAGAACTGGGAAGTATCGTTGGTGAGGCAGTCGAAGATGATCTGGTGAATGAGATATTTAGTAAATTCTGTATGGGAAAATAATTGGCAGAAAAAATATATGGTTTAAGTATTTTAGAAAGAAGGATAAAAGATGCCTGCGATTGAAGAAAATTATGATGTGGTAGTTGTGGGTGCTGGGCACGCAGGATGTGAGGCGGCACTGGCATGTGCAAGGCTTGGACTGGAAACAATTATTTTTACGGTCAGCGTGGACAGTATTGCGATGATGCCTTGTAATCCGAATATTGGAGGAAGTTCAAAAGGCCATCTTGTAAGAGAAATCGATGCACTCGGCGGACAGATGGGTATCAACATTGACAAGACGTTTATACAGTCGAAGATGTTAAATAAGTCCAAGGGGCCGGCGGTACATTCTCTGCGTGCACAGGCAGATAAAGTGAATTACAGCATGGAAATGCGGAAAACGCTTCAGAACACAGAGCATCTTACAATCCGGCAGGCGGAAGTGGCGGAGATCATTACAGTTCCGGCAAATTCTGCTGATGGAGAAACAGCTGCTGTAGAAAAAAAAGATGGACAGATGGTTGAGATTAATGGTGAGCTTCAGAAAATTACCGGGGTAAAGACTGTTTCCGGTGGAGTTTATCATTGTAAGGCAGTTGTGCTCTGTACGGGAACTTATTTGAGAGCGCGTTGTCTGACCGGAGAGATGATTACTTATACCGGACCGAATGGTCTGATGGCAGCAAATCATCTCACGGATTCCTTGAAAGCACATGGAATCGAGATGTTCCGTTTTAAGACGGGAACACCTGCGAGAGTGGATAAGCGTTCTCTGGATTTTTCAAAAATGCAGGAGCAAAAAGGGGATGAGAGGGTAGTTCCGTTTTCTTTTACGACAAATCCGGAGGATGTGCAGATTGATCAGGTTTCCTGCTGGCTGACGTATACGAATCCAAAGACGCATGAGATCATCCGTGCAAATCTGGATCGTTCCCCGATTTATGCTGGAATTATTGAGGGAACCGGTCCGCGTTACTGCCCGTCGATTGAGGATAAAGTGGTAAAATTTGCAGACAAAGACCGTCATCAGATTTTTATTGAGCCGGAAGGAATCAATACCAATGAGATGTATGTCGGTGGTATGTCATCTTCTCTGCCGGAGGATGTGCAGCATGAGATGTACCGTACATTGCCTGGAATGGAGCATGTAAAAATCGTGCGAAATGCATATGCAATTGAGTATGACTGCATTAACCCAAACCAGCTTTATGCATCATTGGAATTTAAAAAGATTAAAGGACTTTTTTCCGGTGGACAGTTTAACGGAAGCAGCGGCTATGAGGAAGCAGCATGCCAGGGACTGATTGCAGGTATCAATGCGGCTATGAGCATTTTAGGAAAAGAACCACTGGTTTTAGACCGCTCGGAGGCTTATATTGGAGTGCTGATTGATGATCTTGTGACCAAAGAAAATCATGAGCCATACCGGATGATGACTTCGCGTGCGGAGTATCGTCTGCTGTTGAGACAGGATAATGCAGATCTGCGCCTGACGAAAAAAGGTTATGAAATTGGCCTGATTTCAAAAGAGCGTTATGACTGGGTATGTAAAAAGGAAGAACTGATTGCACAGGAAATCGAGCGAGTGGCGAAAGTAAAGATCGGCGCAAATAAAAAAGTACAGGAATTACTGGAAAGTTACGATAGTATTCCTCTGAACACCGGAACATTTTTAACAGAACTGATCCGCAGACCGGAACTGGATTATGATAAACTTGCACCGATTGATCCGGAGCGACCGGATCTTCCGGCAGAAGTTGCCGAGCAGGTAAACATCAGCATCAAATATGATGGCTACATTAAGCGTCAGATGAAACAGGTCGAGAGTTTTAAAAAACTGGAAAAGAAAAAGATTCCGGAAAACTTTAACTATGATGATGTACCGAGTCTGCGTATTGAGGCACGTCAGAAATTAAAGACCTATTCACCGACTTCCATCGGACAGGCATCCCGTATTTCGGGAGTATCACCGGCGGATGTGTCAGTGTTACTTGTGTATATGGAGCAGATGAAATATCATGAGAAAGAGTCGGCAGAATGATAGAAAGACGAAACATATCTGTAACGGCAATGGTATTTTATAAAAGAAAAAAGTATATCGAGATATGAGTGTTGGATATGCATACTAAGAGAGAATGGAGATCAGAATGAGTTATAATCTGGAACAGTTTAAAGATGGATTAAAAGAACTTCAGATCGAGTTGAACGAGAAACAGATCAGTCAGTTCCTTAAGTACTATGAACTTCTGGTAGAAACGAATAAGGTAATGAATCTGACCGCCATCACGGAATTTGATGAGGTGGTAGAAAAACATTTTTTAGACAGTCTTTCTTTGTGCCGTGTATATGATCTAAAAATTGATGCTAAAATTTTAGATCTTGGAACCGGGGCAGGATTTCCGGGAATCCCACTTAAGATTGCATTTCCAAATTTAGAGTTAGTGCTTGCCGATTCCTTAAACAAAAGGATTAAGTTTTTAAACCAGGTGATTGATGAACTGGAACTGAAAGATATTACTGCCGTTCATGCAAGAGCAGAAGAACTGGGAAGAAATAAAGATTACAGAGAACAGTTTGATGTATGCGTTTCTCGCGCGGTTGCAAATCTTTCTTCACTCAGTGAATACTGCATCCCATTTGTGAAGGTTGGAGGAAAATTTATTTCCTATAAGTCTGGCAGTATTGAGGAAGAAGTAGCAGAGGCAAAAAAAGCTGTTTTCGTTCTGGGTGGAAAAGTGACGGATGTGTATAAATTTGATCTGTATGAGCAGAAACGATCTTTTGTTGTGATCGATAAGGAAAAACATACACCGAAAGCATATCCGAGGAAAGCCGGCACTCCGACAAAGGAGCCGTTACACTAAAATAATAAGGGTAAAAGAAAGACATTTTATAAAAAAATAAAGTGTCATAAATAGAAAAACATTTTGTAAGAAAATAAAGTGTCATAAATAGAAAAACACTCTGCGTGAAAGCATCGTGTTATTGATCAAAAAAGTGACTGTGAAAAATTCCGACAGTCACTTTTTTGTATATTCATGTATTATTTTTCTTCACGTTCGAAAAGCATACGAATCACTTCTGCCAATTTATCCGGTGCCTCTAACTGAGGAAGATGTTTTACATTGGAAATATAGGCAGTTTCAATCATGGAACTTTGCTTTGCATAGCTTGTTACGATCTGAACGGAATCCGGATTACTTCTGCTTTCCACAACATAGAAAGGAATGGAAAGTTTCTTGAGTGCATGTAAAATACAGTTATCCATGTACTGGCCTTCAATGCTTGCCATTAAATATTTTCCGTGGCTGCCATTCATGTGGGAAGCTTCGTAGTAAGCATCTAACATTTTAGAAGAGGCAAGCTGCGGTTTGTTAAAATATTCTGTATAAAATAATTTCTGGATATTTTTTTCATGTGTTTTTACATTGTAAATAAATGTTCCAAGAATAGGAACTTCCAGTAATGCCTTCTTTAAAGTAGAAGAGTTACTCGGTGTGCGGTTGAATTTTTCCGGCATTGGCGGATTGATTGCAATGATCTTATGGAACAGATGATTATTCATGTTTTCTGCCAACGTTACAAAGGAAATAGAAGAACCGGTTGCAATTACAGTCGGGGCATCTTTGATAACTTCTTTTACAAAATCTGTAATAAGCTGAACATATAAATAGTTGGTGTAGGTCAGATAAGGTTTCTCGGAACGTCCACAGCCTAAGAGGTCGATCGTATATACCGTATGCTGTTTTTCAAGTTTCTTTGCATAACGGCACCACTCATAAGAAGAACTGAGTGGACTAAGATCATGTATTAATAAAACAGGTGTCCCGGAACCACGTCTTGTGTAATATATTTTGCCATTCTTCCAATCAAAAAAATTACCATTTTCCGTCTTTAATATATTTTTCATTGAAGCTGTAAAATCAATGAAACGATTTACTAAATGGATGGTTCCGGCGGCAAATGCAGTTAACAGAAAAAAGTGTCTGATGTTTTTTTTCATACTTTTATTCATAAATGCCTCCATATCTGCCAAATAACAGGCGTTTTTTTATAATAATATTATAGCCGCTTTTGTCTTCTTATACAAATAAATTTTATATTTTATCTTTTCAATAATGTAAATTTAGTATAAAATAAAAATGGTCTATTATTTATGTAATATAAAACGTATGTTCGAAGGAAGTATATGATAAGTGAGTATTTAAAAAAATTTCAGTCGGAGCTGATGTCGAATAAAGAAGAGATTCATAAGTCAGTCGAGGCACTGGAATTGCAGATTAAGGAAAATAAGGCATTTATAAAGCTTTTAAAAGAGGAAAATGATTCAAATTATGAATCATTTAGTCCAAGGGATGTTAATCCGAAGGGCAGAGAACAGATCCAGCATTTAGAAGATCAGCAGAAGCTTTTACAGGAACAGTTAGATACCAGAAAAAAAGAATATGTATCCTGCATTGCAAAGTTGGACGAATTAAATGAGGCAATCGCTGAATTAGAACAGAAGATAAATGATAGTGATTCAGATATCAGTGATGATATATTGCGTCTCAAGTTATTGGAGACGCAGGAAAATGAGAGGCAGCGTATATCAAGGGAATTGCATGATTCAACCGTGCAGAATCTGACGAGTCTGGTTCATAAAACTGAATTATGCAGTAAGTTGATTGATATGGATAAAGTCCGGTGTAAACTGGAATTAAATATCATGTCTAAGACGCTGCGGGACATTATCAATGATACACGGAACATGATTTATAATTTGCGACCGATGTCATTTGATGATATTGGCCTGGAAGTTACCATTGAACGTGCATTAGAGAAGTTAGAGAGCAGTGAAACAAAAAAGATAAATTTTTCTGTAGTCGGTGAGTCATATAAAATTAATCCTGTTATTGGAATTACATTGTTAAGGATTATACAGGAGGCATGCAGCAACGCAATCCGCCATGCAGATTGTTCCATAATAAAAGTTGTATTAAATTATCAACCGGGAACAATCATACTTTCTATTGAGGATGATGGAAAGGGATTTGCATATGAAGAAACGGAGTGTAGTTGTAAAGCCGATAATTCAGGATTTGGTTTATCTATGATGAAAGAAAGGGTATACCTTTTATCTGGAAAAATAGACATTCATTCGAAAATAAATGTGGGGACGAAAATCCAGGTTGAAGTTCCGATTACCGAATAGGGAGGTACATAAAAGATGGCAGTAAAAGTTATGATAGCAGATGATCATTCAATGATTCGTGAAGGTTTAAAACAATTACTGGAGTTAGAAGGTGATTTTGAAGTTATTGCTGAAGCATGTGACGGAGTAGACTGTCTTGAAAAATTAAAAACAGTTGTACCAGATATTTTATTACTGGATATTAATATGCCAAATATGAATGGACTGGAAGTCCTTCAGAAAATGAAAGATATGAAAATGAAAGTCAAGGTGTTGGTATTAACGGTACACAATGAAGTAGAGTATCTTTTAAAGGCTGTTGATATTGGAGTAAATGGATATTTGTTAAAAGATTCTGAGTCTGCAGAATTGAAAAAAGCAATTTTAGCAGTTGTAAATGGAGAAGATTATATTCAGCCAAGTTTAATACCAGTTTTAAACTCCAAGATGCTTGACCGGGATAGTGATAGCAGTAAGATTGAAAGTCTTACCAGAAGAGAACTGGAAGTTTTAAAGATGCTTTCTTATGGAACTTATAATAAAGAAATTGCAGAGCATTTGAATATCAGCGAACGTACTGTGAAGAATCATGTTTCTAATATCTTTAAAAAAATCGGAGTAACAGATCGTACACAGGCAGCAGTATTTGCGATTCGCAATAACCTGATTACCATCTAAGAAATTGATTATAAATTAACGTAATGATTTGAAGTGTCGTTACAATGTTTCACGTGAAACATTGTAACGACACTTTTTTGATTCATGATAATAGAATGTTTGCAGAGCGTGCATTCTATTATTGAAAAATATACAAAGAATTGTATATTTTATTCCATTGTCTTAAAATAAGAAAATTGATAGCAATGCAATTAAATCTAATAAATATTAAGATTGTTATGATCTTCCTGATGCAGATTATCTTGAAGTAATGTGAAGAGCAATAATGATTAAGCTTTGACTCGATGTTTATTTGTGATTTAATTCATAAAAAAATATCACTGTAAATAAACGGGTAAACTAGAATTTGCTAATTTTCTATCAAAGTTAAACGATGAATGTGGAATTTGTACCTCACAAAAAAATTACTGTAAATAGCACTGAATCAGGCTGATTGACAGACTGACAAAATTGGCACAGGCAGCTTTTTATTTTATGTCTTTTTTATCAAAAATATTCTTATTTATAATAATAGATATGTTTATGGAATGTGGTGTAATGTGTCATCTAAAATAGGAGATTTACCTGCAAGGTATAGAATCTATTGATTATAAAATTCTATTCTGTAAATAAAAAAACCGGTAGTTAAAAGATGAACGAAAAATAATGATTTTGTGCTGAGCAGATTAGAACAGAGATAGAGTATAAAATGATAAATTATTATATCGGGGTACATTATTACAAAATATAATATTATAAAAATACGGAAAATATAAAATGACTACAAAGTAAAAACAAGTAAGTATATATTGGAGAGGTATAAATGGCTTAAAATAAGAAACAGTATTTAATCAATAAAGTTTAAGATTATGGTATATTTTGCATATTATGCAAATTAGAATACGATATTTTTCATCGTGCATAATATTATGATTTTACTGGAAAGCAATATGCACCAAAATAGTAAAATTAATATTATATAACTGTAAAATATCAAAGTGATTCATAGTTATTAATAAAATACTGAAAATATAGAAATATGATATGGTGGAAAAAATATACGCAAGATTTGTGCCTACGCATAAAATTAAGATGCAAGTAAAAATATTGTGTTTATTGAAAGCAGCGTGAGAGTGAAGCTTAATATGTAACCAATTAAAATAAGTATAAAATTGAATATGCAATGTTTCACGTGAAACATTGCATATTCAATTTTGTCAGTGTTTATATGGTGAAAATTATTGTACGATAATATTTAGAAGAGTAAATAAAAATGAAATTATAGCACGTTAATATTTCAATAGAGTAAATAAAAATGAAATTATAGCACGTTAATATTTTAATAGAGTATACATAAATAAAATAATTACACAATAATTACACAATAATATCTAATAGAGTTATATATAAATAAAATAATTACACAATAGTATTCTGATAAAGTATTCCACCCAATATTATAAAAGGTAAAATATATTTTAGTTGTTAAATACGAAATCAATACACAGATGTTTCACGTGAAACATTATTTGTTGGATATTTTATCTGTCATATAAAAGTATAGAAGATTTCATGTTGAGTAAGCTATGCATCAAACAAAGAATCTCCAGAAACAATAAAAAATATATAATTATTCAAATGTGAAATAAATATTAGAAGTAAAAATACACAAAATGTTTCACGTGAAACATTTTTTTATAGAAATGCATATATATAAGTGCTATAATGAAACCAATAAAGAAGGAAATGAGGATTATAATGAGCAGAATTATAGCAATCGCCAATCAAAAGGGCGGTGTAGGTAAGACAACAACGGCGATTAACCTTGCTTCCTGCTTAGCTGAAGCAGGAAAAAAAGTTTTAACAATTGATCTTGATCCGCAGGGAAATATGACAAGCGGATTAGGTGTAAATAAAAATGAACTGGAAAACACGGTATATGAATTAATGCTTGATGAATGTTCTATCAAGGAAAGTATGGTTGATACTGTAGTGGATGGAATGAAGATTATACCGTCCAATGTGAATCTTGCGGGGGCGGAGATTGAATTGTTAGGCATTGAAGATAAAGAATACATTTTGAAAAATGCTGTAGATTACGTTCGTGATGATTATGATTTTATCATTATTGATTGTCCACCATCATTGAATATGTTAACAATTAATGCTATGACCACAGCAGATTCTGTACTTGTTCCAATCCAGTGTGAATATTATGCTTTGGAAGGACTCAGTCAGTTGATACATACCATTGATCTTGTTCAGCAGAGATTAAATCCGGAACTTCACATTGATGGTATTGTGTTTACTATGTATGATGTAAGAACAAATTTGTCAAATCAGGTTGTAGAAAACGTAAGAACAAATCTTGATACCAAAATTTATGATACATTAATACCTAGAAATATCCGTCTTGCAGAGGCACCGTCACACGGACTGCCTATCAATATGTATGATACAAAGTCAGCAGGAGCGGAAAGCTATCGCATGTTAGCAAAAGAAGTTATGGAAAGGAAGAATGTATAAAAGTATGGCAACAAAAAAACGTGGTCTGGGACAGGGAATTGATTCATTGATTCCAAATAAAGTAAATGCAAATAAAGAAACTGAGACGGTAAAAGTAAATGCTGGTTCTGAAAAAAATGAGACAGATGGAATCTTTGTTAATATCAATAAAGTGGAACCAAACAGAGAACAGCCTAGAAAAAACTTTGATGAGGATTCATTGGTGGATTTATCAGAATCCATTAAGCAGGTGGGAGTGCTTCAGCCGTTACTTGTATTGGATAAAAAGGATTATTATGAAATTATTGCTGGGGAACGACGTTGGAGAGCCGCAAAACTTGCGGGATTAAAAGAAGTTCCGGTCCGGATCATGAATCTTACCGATCAGGAAGTTGTAGAAATTTCATTAGTAGAAAATATACAGAGAGAAAACTTAAATCCAATCGAGGAAGCGTTTGCATATAAAAGACTTTTAACAGAGTTCCATTTAAAACAGGATGAGGTTGCGGAGCGTGTTTCTAAGAGCAGAACCGCTGTAACAAATTCTATGAGGCTCTTAAAATTAGATGAACGTGTTCAGCAGATGGTAATCGATGATATGATCACAACCGGCCATGCAAGAGCACTGCTTGGAATTGAGGATGTGGAGAAACAATTTGCAACTGCACAGAAAATTTTTGATGAAAATTTAAGCGTGCGTGAGACAGAAAAACTGGTAAAGAAAATTCAAAACAATAAAGATATTCCAGTAGAAAAGAAAAAGGTTTCAGATCCTGCAATGGAGGCAATTTATCATGATTTAGAGGAGAAGATGAAATCAATTCTTGGAACAAAAGTTGCTATCAACAAAAAAGATGATCAAAAAGGAAAAATAGAAATAGAATATTATTCTATGGATGAACTGGATCGTATTATTGATCTGATCCGCACAATTGCATAAAATATACATATACAGAACATTTGTTCTAAAAAGTGAAAGGTAAAATAATGATATCAAAATATTTAGGGTTTGACTCAGATTATATTATTATAGGGCTTTGTGGAGTTCTTTTGATTTTATTTATATTAACAATTGTAAATATTGTTCAGATGAAAAAATTAAAAAAGAATTACCGCATTTTTATGAGTGGAAAAGATGCAAAGACACTGGAAGATACATTGATTCAAAGGTTAGATCAGGTTGATTCCCTGTTAGAATCAAATGAAGAAAATGACAGCAATATTAAAGTACTCTCTAAAAATATGCAGCGTACCTATCAGAAGATGGGATTGATCAAGTATGATGCATTTCATGAGATGGGAGGAAAATTAAGTTTTTCTCTTGCAATGTTAGATATGCGCAATAATGGATTTATTATTAATGCAATGCACACCAGAGAGGGCTGCTATACATATATTAAAGAAATTATTGATGGTAATTCTGTAATTGTTTTATCAGAGGAAGAACAGGAAGCTTTAAAACGTGCAATGGATCCGAATAGTAATTTGAAAAATTCGGATGAGGAATAGTGTGAGAAATAAAGTTATGGAGAAATAATGAGAATACGGCAGGTCAAATCACTTGTAGGCGGAGAAACACTGGTGGAACCGGTTATAACAAAAGAAAAAGAAATATTGATTTCCGGTGGAACAGTGTTAAAACCGGAGTATTTGGATCTTATTTCTTTTTTGGGTATCGATACCGTATGTATTGAAGATCCGTATGAAGCCTTTGAAACAACACATTTTATTATCAGTGAAGAGAGAAAACAATATTATGTCAGTGAAGTTCAAAAAATCCTGGAAAATCATATTTACCATGGAAAAAATTCATTGAACAAAATGACGGACCTTGCAAATGAAATTGTCAGGGAAATAACGGAAGAAGAACAGCCAAAAGTCATAGATATAGAAGAACGCAATGGAAGTCTTTATGAGCATACCGTCCTTGTGACCATGTTGTCTTTGGTGGTTGCAAAAATGTTAAAAGTAAAAGAAGAATCTTATATTGATATTGCAACAGGGGCACTTTTGCATGATCTTGGTATGCGTTACATCACGGTTCCATATATTAATTTTGATATGGATAACAGACCGGCATCGGAAGTATTTGAATTGAAAAAACATACAATACTGGCATATTCAGCGTTGGAAGGTGAGGACTGGATATCGCCTGTTTCAAAAAAGATGGTATTATCGCATCACGAAAGAAAAGACGGTTCCGGTTATCCTTTAAAACAAAAAACAAAAGATATCGAGTGTAATATATTGCAGGTATGTGATACATTTGATTGTATGATTTCCGGAATGGAATGCAAAAGAATCAGTGTACAGCAGGCACTTGAGACAATGATAGAGGCAGCAGATCTTTTATTTGAACGAAAAATCGTAAAAGTATTACAGAAAATAGTTGCATATTATCCGGTCGGTACGAAAATCCGGCTGAATACAGGAGAAACAGGAATCGTTGTATGCCAGACGGACAATTCTATCCGTCCGGTCGTTGCTGTCTTAGATCAGGATAATCAGATGACGGAAATCAGATATGACCTGGCAAAAAATAAAAAAATATCAATTCTGCAGTTGGTTTAAGAATGGAGATTAGTGTGAAAAATAAGTTTTTTCACACGCAAGATTTGTGCTTACGCACAAACTTGAGATGCGCAAAAAACAGCGCAGGAATAGAGATTATCAAGGAAGTGATAACTGCCTTTTTGGTAGAAAATAGTATGTATAAAAGCCACAACACCAGTCATATATTACAAATAAGAGAAAAGCAAACGGTTCAGGGGCGTTGTGATAGAAAAATTGCTTTTATTTATGAGAGAGGTTCATAATAAAAAAATACATAGTTATCCGAAAGATGTTCTGATCGCCGCAGTTATTTTCGCGGCAGCAGTCTGTCAGTGGGGCGGAAATCATGGAAAGGCGGCAGAAATCGTTTCTTTTGCGGCACTGGAAGATATCGCAGAAAAAAAGGTGGCGATCACTTTTGATGATGGCCCAAATCCGGATTATACAGAAGAACTTCTTACGGGGTTAAAAGAACGTGGTGTAAATGCCACGTTTTTTTTGCTGGGAAAAGAGGTTGAAAAATATCCGGAGATTGTAAAAGACATCTCTGACGGCGGTCATCTGATCGGCACACACTCTTACGAACATGTCAACTTAAGCAACCTTTCCGATGCGGCGGCGATCGAGCAGGTGGATAAGACAAACGCGGCTATCTATGATATCACCGGGAAATACCCGGAGTACATAAGACCACCGTATGGCTGCTGGAAATGCAATCTGGATTATGAGACAAAAATGATTGAGGTACTGTGGGACGTTGATCCGAAAGACTGGGCGACAGACAATTCCGGGGTGATCGCAAAAAGAGTGATCGATAAGGTCGGAGAAAATGATATCATTCTGCTGCATGATGCGTCGGAATCCTCCGTAAAAGCAGCATTTGCAATCATTGATGAACTGGGAAAAGAGGGGTATACGTTTGTGACGGTGGAGGAGATTCTGATGGAGTGAAAAATTATGCATCTGCGGAGCAAATTATTATTTTCCGGGCAGGAGAGGTCAGTATTCGTCATTTCATTGGAATGCCTCTCATTTTAGCGGAACGGACTGGGATGAACCTGCAGAACGAGGAAACGTGAAAAAAAAATTTTTTTTATGAAACTTTTTTCACTATTATTTTATCTAAATAAATGAAACTTACAAATGATAAGTAATAAGAACACGCAGGAGGATATTCAGAATGAGAAAAAAAACAATTTATGTATTAGCAACGGTAATGTGTATGTCCATATTTACAGCATGTGGAAGCACGAATCGTGCTGATTCCGGAAATGAAGTGCAGCAGGAAGTACAGGCAGAGGATAATATGCAGAAAGAACAGCAGGCTGGTGCAGAGGGTAACGCTGAAACAGAGATACAGACTGAATCTGTACCGGAAAATACAGCTGAAGCGGTAACAGGCGAAGAGAAAACACTGAATGGAACGGTGGACGAGATCAAAGATTTTATGTTTATTGTGACAGATGATAGTGGTGCTTCCTATGAATTAAGTTTTGATGCAAAACCACAGGGATTGGAAAATGTTTCTGTTGGAGATAAAGTAAAAGTAACATATACCGGGGAACTTTCAGAAGTGGATGCATTTTCGGGAACAATTGTTTCAGTTGAAAAGCAATAAGTAAAGTAATAAGTAAAGCCATGTGATACATATAGAAAATGTATCATATGGTTTTTTACTTTTTTACGGTTATGTGGAAAACGACTGGTGAAATATGATATACTTATCGCGAATGATGTTGAGACCGAAAGAGCTGGAAAAGATCAGAAAGAAGATTTCAGTAGAAAATGACGAATTAGATTGTCTTACAGCGATGTGTTACATGGGGACTGGAAAATATAGTAAGGCAAATTCTATGCTGGAAAAAATTGGAAAAAGACGCAACGGGCAGTTACCCATTTGCGTCTTTTTCTATAGAAGAGCAATGAAACAACAGGAAACAGATACAATGGAGGAAGAGAAGATGAAAAAAAGAGCAAAAAAGATAGTAGCATTATTTTTAACAGCTGGTATTCTGTTATCAGGGACAGCTGCGTGTTCTAATGTAGAAGGCATGCATCTTTCAGGATCGACAAGGGAATTGAATGTAACGAAAGAAGATACTGGAAAATCCGGAGATAATGTTCAGATGCTGCCATCGGATGAAAAATCAGACAAAATATTTGCGGACAGTTATGCTGATTTTGCAATAAAGGCTTTTCAAAATAGCTATGAAGCTGGAAAAAATACAATGATATCACCATATTCCGTGATAAATGCGCTTGCCATGACTGCAAACGGAGCATCAGGCGAGACTTTGGAACAGATGGAGAGTGTACTTTGCGGTACGGCAGACTGCTCGCTTGATCTTCTCAATCGGGAGCTGCAGCGTCTGCAAAGTTCCATGCCAAAGGAAAAAAATAATCATTTATATACAGCGAATTCTATCTGGTACAAAGATTCTGATGAGAACTTTGTACCGGCAGATGATTTTCTGAAGTTAAACGCTGAATTTTATCAGGCAGATATCTTTGCCTCGGCTTTTGATAAAAAAACGACAAAGGATATCAATCGCTGGATCGACCGGCGCACGGATGGAATGATCAAAGATATCATGGATCAGATACCGCCATATGCTATTATGTATCTTGTAAATGCAGTGGCATTTGAGGGGGAGTGGAAGGACCCGTATGAAAAGGAACAGGTGCATGATGCTGATTTTTATGATATTGATGGTAATCATTCAACAGTATCAATGATGTATTCGGAGGAATATTCTTTTCTGAAGGAAGAGCATGCCGTTGGATTTATCAAGCCGTATAAAGAAGGCTTTGACTTTGTTGCACTGCTTCCGGATGAGAATATGGATATCAGAGATTATATCAGTCAGATGAATGGAGAAACTTTTCTAAAGACAATTGCTCAGGCAAATGATACAATAGTGCAAACAGGTATGCCAAAGTTTAAGGCGGAGACGCAGAAAGAATTAGCGGAAGTTTTAGACAGAATGGGAATGCATGATGCATTTGATGAGAAATTAGCAGATTTTTCACAGATGGGGAATTGTAAAAATGGGGATAATCTGTATATCAGCCGGGTATTGCACCGGACAAAGATTGAAGTGAATGAACTTGGTACAAAGGCCGGGGCGGCAACAGTTGTGGAAGTGGAAACAATGGGGTGTCTGGAGGCAGTGGAAAATGTTGTGCTGGACAGGCCATTTGTCTATGCGATCATAGACAGGGAGAATGGGATACCTGTTTTTATTGGTGCGGCAGATGCTCTGTAAAATCATAACAGAACAGGATAAACATTACAGGAGGATATGATTCGGATCGTGGGGCAGTTTTTAGAGGATGAAAAGATTATTGAGTTATACTGGGTCAGAGATCAGAGGGCAATTACATGCTCACAGCAGAAATACGGAGCATATTGTCACAAGATAGCACAGAATGTACTGCACAATGAAAGTGATTGTGAAGAGTGTATGAATGATACATGGTTCCGGGCGTGGAATTCCATGCCGACAGAGCGGCCGGGGATATTGCAGGCGTTTTTAGGAGCGATTACAAGAAATCTATCCTTAGACCGCTACCGGAAAAATCATTCGAAAAAGCGTGGAGAGGGAGAAATTTCTTACATATATGAAGAGATGCAGGACTGTATTTCCGGTGAAAATATGGAGTTACATGTGGAAAATATGGAACTTGCGGAGATGATTAACCGTTTTCTGGCTGGGATGAAGACAGAAAACCGCAGGATCTTTGTGCGGAGGTACTGGTATTTTGACAGTATAGCTGAAATTGCAAAGAGATTCTCCATCAGTGAGAGCAAGGTAAAATCGTCTCTGATGCGTTCAAGGGAAAGTTTACGGAAATGTCTTGCTCAGGAAGGAATCGAGGTGTGAGCAGTGAAAGCAGATGATCTGATTGATGCATTCGGGCATATTGATCCAAAGTATGTTTCAGATGCGGAAGTTGAGATAAAATCAAAATCACGGATGAAGCGGATGTTTTATGTTATAAGAGAAAAAATCCCTTTAGAGAAGGAACAGCCTGCGCATATCACTATTTCGGCGGCGATGTGTATGACAGCATTTGTGCTGATCATCGGTGCAGGAATGTTTTATGGAAGGATCAGGAATGGATATTCAGGAAACAAAAATAACTCTGTGGATACGGTTTTCAATGATTATGATGGTATGTATGGAAGTACAGCAGCCGGATCAGCGGATGAGGCAGGGGTGGAAAAAGCAGAAGAGGATACCGGTCTGATCTTTAATGAGATTCGCGAAATGGAAAGTATAGCCTATGATATAGCAGAACCGGATCAGATTGTTTCTTATGATGCAGCAGGGCTGGAAGAATATTTTGGAACAAAGATCTGTCCGACTTCCATTCCGGATGGATTCATTCTGTCGGATGGTGTTTATCATGTTGGATATGATAAAGCAGGAGAAGCAGTGGATGATAATAATAGTCTGATCTATTCGGATGAAAGTGGAGAACGTACATTGAAAATCGGAGTTCGTACAACGGAATCCGGGATCGTGACAAGATTTACAGATACACATTTAGCCACGTCTCTGGTGCATGGGATTACGGTCACAGCGGGATGTTATCCGATCGGGCAGACTGGCGGGTATAGTTATGTCGCTGTTTTTGAAAAAGATGGAGTTATATTTACCATAGAAAGTTCCGGTCTTACAGAGCAAAGATTTATCACAGTGATAGGAGAACTGACGGAATAGACAGATATGTTATGAAACAGAAGATTTAAAACAGGGTCTTGTCTGATAAAAATTCTAATGTCTTTTCTACAGGTTAAAAAATGAAGTTAAAAGAGATTGAGATTCCAAGACACTTATGATAGTATAAAAATAATTGTGAAGACACGAGAGAATCAGGTGCAAACAATCGATATTAAGGAAGTTAAACAGGAGGTCGTAGATAAAATGGAACAGTACAAGCAGGAATTTATCGAGTTTATGGTTGAGAGTGATGTGCTCAAATTTGGAGAGTTTACATTAAAGAGTGGACGCAAATCCCCATTTTTTATGAATGCAGGAGCTTATGTGACAGGTTCACAGTTAATGCGTCTTGGTGAGTATTACGCAAAGGCGATCCATGAGAAGTATGGAGATGATTTTGATGTATTATTCGGACCGGCATACAAGGGAATCCCGATCAGTGTTGTAACAGCAGTTGCATTCAGCAAATTGTATGGAAAAGAAGTCCGTTACTGTTCGGATAGAAAAGAAGAAAAAGACCACGGAGCAGATAAGGGAAGTTTCCTTGGAAGCAGTTTAAAAGATGGTGACCGTGTTGTCATGATCGAGGATGTTACAACATCCGGTAAATCCATGGAGGAGACAGTTCCGAAAGTAAGAGGAGCTGCAAATGTTGAGATCGTTGGCCTGATGGTTTCTTTAAACCGTATGGAAATGGGACTTGGCGGTAAAATGAGTGCACTTGATGAAATCCGGGAAACTTATGGTTTTCCGACAAATGCGATTGTAACGATGGAAGAGGTCGTAGAACATCTTTACAATAAGGAGTGTCAGGGCAAAATTGTCATTAATGATGAGATAAAAAAAGCAATTGATGCATACTATGAACAGTATGGATGTAAATAATGCGATGGATGACAGAAAAAAAAGACGCCGGCTGATTGCCGGCGTATTGTTCACTGTTTATTTTGCGGTGTTGTTTTATTTCTTATTCTTTTCAGAAAAAATGGGACGGACTTACAGTGAGAGAGCATATCACTATAATCTTGTGCCATTAAAAGAAATCATGCGTTTCATACGTTATCGAAAAGTTCTCGGTACTTATGCAGTGGTTTTAAACCTTGTGGGAAATATCATTGCATTCATGCCATTTGGAACTTTTTTGCCAATCTACTATGAACGGTGCAGAAAACTGCGGTATACGGTGCTTTACAGCTTTGAATTGAGTCTTGTTGTGGAAATACTGCAGCTTGTGTTCAAGGTCGGAAGTCTTGATGTAGATGACCTGATCTTAAATACGATTGGCGGACTGTTTGGATTTCTTGTTTATGAACTGGTAAAACAGTTTATACGAAAAACGACAGAGCGAAAAAAGCATGATGATTAAGAAGGTTATGATTAAATTTCCAGGCAGGTGCCGCCTTTTACTTCTATCACAGTATCTCCGTCAATTTCAAGCCAGACACTGATGGCATTCGGATTGTAGACTCTTCTGCAGTCTGCTGAGAAAATCAGACGTCTGGCGGCGTCCATATAATCAATGATTTCGATGTTGGTTGCATACCAGATATCATTTCTGCCGCCCATATAGGCACAGAAATCTTCAATGACATTCCAGTTATCATGATTGTCAAATTCATAACTGTGTCCCCAGACATACATTAATTTTAAATATTGTTTTTTCTTGAATTCTGCAAAAAATTCAGCTTTTTCCATCAGATCCGGTGCATCATGATGACAGGTCGGATGCCATTCAAGAGGGTCGGTTGGAAGTGTAAAGTCAGCTGCCGGTTCTACGACGCGGGCATATGCAATGCCAAGCTGGCGGAATAACTGTTTGATTTCTTCATTGTAAGATCCGTTTGGATAAGCATGTCCGCGGATGATGCGGCCGGTGATCTGCTCTAAGCCTTTGCGGTCAGCTAAAATTTCTTCGGCAACTTCCGTCATTGGACAGCGTGCAATGGTCGGGTGGGTCATGGTATGGGTTGCGATTTCATGTCCGGCGTAAAGTTCATTGATCCGTGAACTTTTGATGCGCGGTGGAATGAGACCTTCTTTATCGATCATTCCGTAATTTAAATTAAAAGTTCCCCGTATACCATAGCGGTTAAAAATGGAAACAAGGCGCTCATCCTGAATTTTGCCGTCATCGTAGCTCATAGTCAGTGCTTTCGCCTTTCCTTCCGGGAAACATACATAAACTTTCATTGATAAAATCCTCCTGCAGGTTACATGGTAATTACTTTTAAAATCAATTGTTATAGTAAACGCTTTTTACCTGGAGTGCAAGGACAATGTGACTTTTTCCTTTTAAATATCCCATAAACTGTGATATACTATATTTCGGTGGAATACTTACCAACATATGGATATGATCTGGCATTAAGTGTCCTTCTATTATTTCCACACCTTTATATTTACACAATATTTTGATGATATCTCTGATATCTTCTTTGTACTGGTTGTATATCACTTTTCTTCTGTACTTTGGTGTGAATACAATGTGATACTTGCACATCCATTTAGTATGTGCCATAGAATTTGTTTGATTTGCCATTAAAATCACCTTTCCTTTCGTTAAATAGTAGCCTGAACAACTCTATTTTAGCGGAAAGGTGATTTTTTTGTATAACAAATTTGTTGCACCACCCGCATAGCAGGTGGTTTATTGTTTCGCACATCTCCATTTCTCCGTTGGGAGAAACTCCGATGCACTCAACAGGCTAAAGTCCATAACGAAAAGAAGTTCCTGCAGGAACTTCTTTCACCACAAATCATATTCATATTTTCGAGGGCAGTCCGGTTAACAAAATTTTCAAAATAGGGGTACAAACCCCTTTCCAAGTCCAGCACCCCCTTGATTTTCAGGCATTTCAGACAAAAGTGCGGATTCTGGGCAAATTATAGCATATTGTTGCAAGTCTATTCTTACAATTCCATCAGAAAATGTTCATGCAGCGCACGTTTCACCTGATCGAAATTACCTCGCTCCGGACATTGGATGGAAACAACCAATCCCTTCTCTGGGAGAATCGTTGTAATCTGTCCGAATGCGCCATCAGCACGATAGGATCCTGGATATGGACTGATCCAGAACTGATAGCCATATCCTACATGCCAGAGATCTGCAGATGGCTCGAAGGTAAATTTCGGGGTGGACACCTCCTGCACCCAGTCCCTGCTGACAATCTGCTCGCCCTTCCAGTTACCCTCAGCCAGATAGAGCTGTCCCAGTTTCATCATCTCGGTACAAGTCAGATACATACCTCCGCCGCCATTCGGATGTCCCTGTGGATCATGCTCCCAGAGCGGCCATCCCATATTAAGGGGCTGGAATACCTTCTCATACAGATACTCTCCCATCCGCTTGCCAACGGCCCGTTCTACCATATGAGCAGCCAGAATACTGTCGGCAGAGGAATAGCAGAATGCACTGCCTGGCTCCACAGGAACCGGCTGTGCCATCATATATTTCTCATAATCCGGTGCGCCGATGCCCGGACGTCTGTCCGCATTCATCAGAAGTGCCTTACCAAAGCCACTGGACATGCAGAGCAGATGTTTCAACTGAATCTTCTCCAGATTTGGATCCGGATTTGAAGGAAGTTTATCTTTAAACACTTCCGCCACATGATCTTCCAGGCTTAGTTTTCCCTCTTCCATTGCGAGTCCAACTGCTGTTACCGTAAAACTCTTGGTATGTGAATAAATATTTCTCGGTGCATTTGCTGCGTAGTGCATCTCACAGAGTACCTTGTTCTCATCTCCGACACTGATAGCTTCCAGCGGCAGATTGTGGTTGCTGGCATAACGATGAAATTCCAAAAACTTCTCTTCCAGTAACATAATACCTCTATCCTTTCCGGCAAATCTCTGATGTCAGTCCGATATAACCGATGCGACGTGTCGCAAGGTTAAAACCAATCTATCTGACATCTCCAATCTGGTTCTATTATCTCATACACATCTCTGCATCTGTCGGCAGTGGCATCAGCGGTGCGGACGGCAGGGTCTGATACCAATAAGCAACACTGGTGTAATCATCGTAACGCGGTCCGGTCCAGCCCATGTTATCGAGTGTCATACGAAACTTATTCTCAAAACGGATCGGGTCTGCAATATGGAAATGATACAGCAGGAATCTCTGCTGTCCGTTATAGAATTCCCGGTTGTCTCCATAGATTGCATACATGCCGGTATATAAGCCGCTGAATGTCTGATAGCTCTTGATGATGATGTCATTTCCAAATCCATAGGAACCGCCGAAGTAGTCTTCAGTTCCGGTATAGTGGATAGACGGATACGGATCATCGTCCAGATACATGCGGGCTTCGCCTTCTACCCAACAGGTATTGTTGCCATTCATACCAGTTGCCAGAGTCACACCAACAAATTGTCCCCTGCCTTCGATTCCGTCAACGATTGTGTAGGTACGACCCTTCTGAACCGGGTGCTCTTGGCGATAGGTGGCATGGAAATAACCCGCCTCCGCCGGAATCTCCTGATACGCTCCGGTGATAATATAATAGAGATTTTCATCCTTGTCACCACGGTTTTCCATCGTGATCCGAGCTCTCTTATGGAACGGCATCTCAAAATAGCTGTTATAGCCGCGACCAGGAGCTACCAGCATCATGGCAGAATTCAACACCGGATATTTGCCATCCCGGTCCACGAAATTTTCATCATAGGCACATCCGAAGAATGCAGAGAGCGGAGCTTCCACAGACGGATATTCCTGATCATCCCAATACATACGGATGATAAAATGGTGCCCGACATATCCGGTAAACCACATATGCTGGATCACACCCGGTCCTGCAGCATCTACCAGAGTTACGGTTTCCCCCGCAGGAATCGTCACGGTCGGACGAAGCTTGGTGCAGTCACCGCCCTGGGAACCACCTGCGCGTACACCGGTTGGATTCTCTGCGGAAAATGCAAACGTTTTGGAGTTCTGGATCATACAATAGTTGTTCATATTCTTCTCCTCTCTGATCAAACCTGGATCATCTGAAATTATTGCTTACTACGCTATCGCGTTTCTCTATTCACTATAAATTCACTATAACATTTATCTCCCATGAAGTGACGGAATTACAGAATCATTTCGTCTGCGCCTTCTCATTTTCTTCCCGGATAATCTCCTTTAATTCTTTTCGCATCACATCCAGTGGAGCCTTCTGTCCGATCCATAATTCGATCTGAGCAGCCCTCTGGAACTGGACATACCAAGACCATTCAGGATTTTGCAGCCCTTCTTCTCAGCATTTTTCAGGAATGCGGTCTTGGACGGGTTGTAGCAGGCATCAAAATAAAACTGTCCTGGCCTGATTAGTTCAAATCTTTGTATATGGGTTTTTGTATTGCCCGTGGTTTTATGTTCTGTCACCGTATTGAAGGTTTTTCGTCTTTCTCATACGGTCATAGAAATAATCAACGACAAGCCTGACAAAATACGGCATATTCCGCTGCATCCGATCTCCATTTTTTCTCTCGACGATTTCTTCGACAACTTTTTTCAGCGGCTTCTCCGCATAATCATTTCGTGCCGATACTTTTTCGTGATTGCTCAGGTCAAAAGTCGGTGTCCATGTATCCGGCAGTTTATAAACCGAGCCCATTGTATAGACACCGCTGCCTTTTTCGGCTTTCTTAAGTGACTCCCTTTTGATCTTTTTCATATCAAGGAATGGCAACCCGGATGATGCGTCTGCTCGACAATCTCCAATACAAGGCCGCCATCAATCGGCATATTCATCATGACGCATATAAGGTGCTGGCGGTTCTCATCCCCGATAGCGTTCAGCAGCTTCCGGCATTGTTTAAATTCCGCCTCCAGTTTATGAACCTCTTCGCAAAACAGATTCATGGTATAACCATCTCCTTTATTCAAGCGCTTAAACTGATTATACCATAAATCTATGAACAAAGTTTATCTGTAAAGAAAATTGATACAGAGTTTTTCAAAATCGGTCCATCTGCTCCTGGGTAGCCACCTGCCTACAACTTGTATTGCTATTTCCTATCGTTCCGAACAATGCAACCATTGTCCGGCAGCTGTTTCAGGTACCAACAATTCATACGCAATATATTCATAAATGTCCCTCAAATCCTGTCTTGCTTCAGCGGAATATGCCACATAAAAAATCATATGCCAAAATCTCTTTTCATTTCAGCTTCAATGGCATCTGCTGAGTAAACTCTGCCAGCTTTTACATCAGACATACCTTTTTCAATTTCTTTATCAAATTGTTCTTTCGTAAGAGAACCATAGGTCAACGGTGCCGTTCTTGGTAATTTCATTTCAAATGGAATTCCCTTTTGCAAAACAATCTGCCGTAGAAACATTCCTACTGCATTTGACATTGGAATTCCTAACTGATCTAATACACTTTCAGCCTGTTCTTTAAGTTCAGGCTCAACTCGAGCAAACACATTTGCTGTTCTTGCCATAATCATCGCCTCCTTCAACTGTATTCTACCACATGCATTTTCTCTTCCTGCTCATTCTCTACAGGTTGCATTTTGGTCACTTCACTATGCTCTGAAACACCCATTATATCCTCAATCTCTGCCTCTATCTCTTTAATATCTATCTGAAGATTTGTTATGTACTGTCCTGCATTTCTATAAAACTCCGCCTGTTGTTTTGCAAATGAAACCCAGTCATTCTCTTTTCCATCAAATGGAGTATAGTTTCTTTCTTGTACCATTGTTTCTTCACCACCTTTATCATTAAATGTCGGTTCAATGCTATATCTTTGCTTTGTATTTTGGCTATTATAAACCGTTTCATATATATCTTCTCTTTGCAATCGTCTGTCTTTAAGTACACAGTTTTCAAACAACTCTTCATACTTTCTAGGTTTGTATTTTCTTGTTTCCAAACCTTTGATACATTTTAATGCCTGTTTTGCCTTAGCAGCATTCGCATTAGTTCCGAGGTTGTTTTGAAAGTATTCAATTCTTTGCAGTTCATCTTTGATGTCTCTTCTATTTTCCCTGCATACCCTTAACAGTTCAACCAGATCCGCAGCCTCATTATCATCGGTTTCACATAATTCAATATAATGAAGAATATCGCAAATCTTCTGATCTATATCTGAATGTTTTTTTGACAGCTCGTCTCTATAGTCCTTCAGACCTTCTACAAGATATGTAAAATGTGTAAGATATTCTGCCCAGTCCATTTCTGACAATTCATACGATGCAACATTCTTTTCAATCGGCTCTGTTACCTCATCGTATGTGAGTTCCTTTATTGGCGAAACAAATTCATCCTTAATATTTTCTTCCTGTTCTTCAATCTGTTCCCATAGGCACCTCCTATTCTAATGTTCCATCACTTTTACACACTTCGTTTATTTCAAAAAATAAGAACCCGTAAGAGTTTATCTCTTATCTGATTCCTATTATAAAGACCTGGGTGTCCCATAAACACACCTTGCATATCGAATTTTTGTTCTCATTTTTTATATTGTTTTATCAATCTGTCAATTTCAATGTTCATCATTTCGACAACATTATCCGGTCCAACAAGTGTTACGCCTTCACCAAGACTAATAATCCATGCTAAAAACTGTCTGCTGACTGCGACTTCCACATTGACAACAAAGCGTTTATCATCCAGCCTGATCATAGATACATCTTTACCAAAACGATCTATCATTACACCTGCAAAAGAGTTATCACACTCAATACGCACCCATTCCTCTTTTCCTCCATACATTCCAAACATTTTTCTGGCATATGCAGCCATATCAAATGATTTAAAAACCTGTCGTCCTTCTCTTCCTTTCCCATTTGATTTAATATAAAGCATTTTATCTACACGAAAATGTTTAATTATCCCCTCAGAACTATCATATGCTATGAGATAATAATTCTCATCATCCCATGATAAAGACCAGGGACTGACCTCATAAAGTGATCCACCGTGCCGAAGCTCCATTTTTTATCAACGTTCCACTGGAAGTACTGGAATGTTATCCTTGAATTCTCTGCTATTGCTGTATGTATCCGGTCAACATTGTAATAAATGCTTTCATTCATTGTCTTTACACGACCAGCCACAAACACCTGCCTATGTAACTGAGATGCTTCGTATTTGCTTGCAAGTCCCTCTATCTTTTTTATAAGTTCATTTGATTTCTTAGCCGTGATAAATTTTGCAGACTGTACAGAGTCAACCAGTAATTTTAATTCTGCCAATTCAAATTGCCTGTTTCCTATATGATATGAATAAGTCCTATCCTCCTGCGTTCCGATAACATCCAAACCATATACTCTGAGATTTTCAATGTCATTGTATAAGCTCTTACGTTCAGCACTTATATCGTATGCTGCAAGTGCATCAATAATCTCTGACATAGTAATACTGTGCGTTTCATCTGTTCTCTCCAAAAGGATTTTCATAAGATATATAAGTTTCAATTTCTGATTTGACGATTTAGGCATATCGCACCTCCAAACTACCTTTCCCCCTCATTCGCATCTTCCATCTCAACCTGTTCCTCACCAGCCCCATCTTCAAACCTCACACAGATCACTGCCTGTGGCCAGTTGACCGATACATACGCCTGTTTTCCTTTTACACTGGCCTCCTCATCAAATACCACAAGTAATTCTTTTAGGACTTCTTTTGTCAGATAGCCTCCACGCCAATGGAAAAGTAAAATCCGGTTCTTCTTAACGGCCTGCTTTGTACGGTTACGCACCTCATTAACAGTTGTCCACGATAATTTTTTCTCGCGATAATAAAAATGATCACTGTCTGTGCACTCCGGCACTTTCCATATCACCGGCTCATGGTCCCTAAAAATCTGTTTATCCGCCAGATTTACATAATCATAACGGACAGCATCATCCCGTGATAATGTGTTATCAAATGTCACATCAAGATGATAATATTTTCCGTCGATACGAATCACATTCCATGCATGACGATATTTAATTCCCTTATCGGGGTTTGCATCTGAAAGAGCAACAATACACCAGATACCAAGTTCATCGCAAAGTATTTTCACAGCTTTTGCCATGCCTTCACATACTGCAACGCCATTGCCAAGAGCACCTATGATTTCGTGGGAGTATTCCTTTTTAAGTTTGTCATACTTCACATTTTTGACAATAAAATCGTGTATAAAAAGTTCTTTTTCCTTTTCGCTTAATTTCTCAGCCAAAAGCGCCAGCTTTTTGACCCGGGACTTCATTGCCTGGCGATGTTCCTTTATCTTATCCTTTGTAAAAAGATACTCCGGAATGAGTTCAACCATTGTAGAATCCGGATAATATCTGTATGTAAATTTGACAGAATAGAATATTTCCGGGCAATCCATGCGAACCATAAAATATATGTCCGCCAGTTCACGGCTGCTTAGTTTAAGCACCTGAAATGACTCCTCCATTTTGAGAAGTCCCTCCTTCACGGCGTAATAAACTTTTTTCTGTTCTTTATTTAATTGATGATAGTAATAATCTTTTGCGGTTAAAGTCATGATGTTCTCCAGCTCTATTGGTATTACCGGCGGCTATTTTACATAATAAACATAGTTTTCTTTTCTCGGTGCCGGCGCATTGGCAGGTGCGGCTGCATATCCGATTGCGCAATGTCCAATTCCTTCATAATTGCCTTCAATGCCAAGATCTGCAAGAATCTTTTTTCCAAAGTCCGACTCGAACTCTTCTTTTGCCCTGTGAATCCAAATGCTGCCAAGTCCCAGGCTTTCCGCCGCATTCATAAGATTTCCCATGACAAGGGAACCGTCATACTGATAGGTTGGTATGTCTTTGTCTGCAAGAACAATCAGAATTACAGGTGCTCCATAAAATGGATCTGTCGCAGTCCCCATAATCTTTGCATTTTCTGCAGATAACCGGTCTCTTAATTCTTTGTTCGTCACGGCAATAATGATCGGGCTCTGTCTTCCCATACCGGTTGCCGCATAGGTACCAGCCTTTACGACAGCCTGGATATCTTCTTCTGATACCATTCTTTCCTTGTCAAAGTTTCTGCAGCTTCTTCTTGTTTCCAATACTTTTAATGTTTCGTTCATTGTGTTATCCTCCATTTCTATTGATCGGCTCAGATATCTGATTTTCCCGCCCTTTACCACTCCTGAAATCCACACAGCTTCGCCGACTCATACACTGGTTTTAATATATTGCCCAGCCTCTCCGGAAACTGCCCATCGTCTAACCCTTCTGCATAAAGACTGTTTCGGACATCCATATTATTGATATGATATTTTGCACATTCCTCAAACTTTGCTTTTGCAACCGGGTTATCGTCACAGATACGATAAGCTTTGTATTCTAACAGCGCCAATGGTTCATAATACTCTTCCCACCTAGGAAGTTTGTTCCCCTTACTGCTGTTAATCGTTTTCGTCGTCGGACTGAGATTCCAAAGTTCATCATGTGCTACAAACTGCCATGGGACAAAATGATCAATAGATATTTTTTCTTTTGACAAATTTATCTTTCCGTAAATATCTCTGATCGATGGATCTAACTCTATGAGTAAGTTCCAGTAGTCCGTCACTTTCGTTAAATTTCGTTTCTTCGGTTTTGCCAATTTATCTGCAATACCCGGCACGCTAGGATTCCGATCCTGCAAATATCCGATCAGATTATAATTGACCCAGTCTTTTAGAATCTCTTTATTTCGGATCAGATACTCTGCCCATTCATCATTTACTTCCACCCTTGTATCCAGCTTTTGAAAATCCATAAAATAATAAAGCAGGTGCTTCTGCCTGTTAATTTCCGCAATTTTGCTTTTGCCCGGAGATTTAATTGCCGGGTAAAACGGACTCTGCAGGCAATACGGAACATTTACGATGAGTTTTTCTTTATATTTATCGATCCTCGCATTTTCTGTTGTTCTTAAAAATTCATGGAGTTTTCCTTCCTCCACGGTAGAGGCCAGCTTATATTCCGTGGAAATATATCTTACTACTTCTTCCAGGTTGTCTGTCGTATTGCAGGGACCAAGCTTAAGATTAAATTCTGTCACCATATACCATGCGTGGACGATCATTTCATCTAACAATTCATTATAAGTAAATGATGTTTTTTCCACAGAAATTTTATTTAAAATTGCAAGCATCCAAAAATATTTATAACAGTTAAATACTCTGTTACGGTCAAACAGCCGGCTCAGATAGCCAATATTTAAATTGTCACTATACGGCAGATTCATACGACAGTCTCCTTACCCTTTTTATCATTTTTCCCCATGACTTAGATCATACCATCCCCTTTAAGAATGCTGTATCATCTCATCTCCAACCTTCTCAATCAGCGTTACATCCGCCGGCAGCCACTCCACCTCGCCTAATTGTTCACGCGTCAGCCACCTTGCCGCCTCATGTTCCTTCAGTACAAGCTCACCTTTTACAATTTCACACCAGAAGCAATCCATGGACAGATGAAACGTAGGATAATCATATTCGATCGTATCTATGAGTTTTCCCACTTTAATTTCTGTATCGAGTTCTTCCATAATCTCTCTTTTTAAGGCTTCTTTTGGAGTTTCCCCTTCTTCAATTTTACCACCCGGAAATTCCCAGCCGCCTTTTAAATCGCCATAGCCTCTTTGCGTAGCAAAGATCATTGGCTCACCTTGTTCATTTGCTGCTTTTATAACTGCCGCAACCACTCTGATTACCTTCATACAACCTCCACAAGTATTCTATTATGGCAATTTACGCATTGACAATGTATTCATAAATATCTTCCCGAACCGGCACATCGAGGATCCACTCTATCTCAACGGCTGTTTTCTCTGTATTTGCCATCGTAAACTCTTTTGCATTTCCACTGGCTGTCATGTGACCAAGATAATAAAACTCTTTGGAAATCTTATCATCCTTATTTTTTCGGACAAACAATTCCACCTGGATTCCTCTTTCTTTTGCCTTGAGAAAATTCTGTACATCTTCCGACTGCATACTTCTTCCCGATTTGGAAATCGCGATCAAACGGTCCCGAAAGCCCGGAACAAAATGGTCTTCGTACCTTGTGGTATCGCTGATATTCTCCGCTTTATCGTAATTGATAAACACCGGAAAAGTCTTTGTTTTTTTATCAAACTTATAACCACCAATATTTAATGGCACCTCATTTTGCTCCCAGTTAAGAAGACGGCACACATCTTCATATGTATATTTCTGATATAACACCAGATCTGTCTGCCCATAAGTCTTACTGTAATCTCTCTTGTAACGGCTGATTCCAAAATCCACAAGCTCTTTTAAAATATTGTAAAAATCATTGTTGGCAAGCATCTCGGCAAAAGATTTGGCTGGTTTATAATCCGAATCACCTTTCTCGATAAAAACACACTGCGCATACGTTTTCTTTCCCGATCCTGCCGGAAACTCATTTGTCATAACATGAATAATGTTCTCCTGCTGATCTTTACTCATCACTTTTCCATATGATTTCAGATCATTCTCTAACCCTGCAAACAAACCAATCTTTGAAATGCCCCGCGTATATACTAAGATTCTTTTTAGCAGCTGTAACTCCTGAATTCTTTTACCACTTGCTAACTTCTTTGAAACAAACTCAATGACTTTTTCTTCATCTTCCGATAAACGAATGGTATATTCCTTTTCATATTTCACAAGAAATTTGTAATAAGAACCAAGACTGTTATTATCAAAAATGCGAATGACATCCATCTCTCCATAATCATCAAAATCACGGAGTGCCGGAATTCTTCCAAGTTTATTTTTCAGGTTGTTATAATTTTCTTTGATAAGCTTAATATCACTAAAATTTGCATTGTCAACAGACGCAAATATTCTTTTCCTGCTTATTTCATCAAAATGAACGGTGGATGCTCCGGGAATTACCCTTCCGCCTTCCATAACATATCTCCGGATATTATCCTTGTTATAAGTGCGGTCTCCGGATAACGCAATCGGAATCATAAAATTATTGTTATAATTTCCAATGAAATCCAATATAACCACATACTCTTTTCCACTGGCTTTTCTAAGTCCGCGTCCAAGCTGCTGGATAAATACAATCGGGGACTGCGTTGGTCTTAGCATGATCACCTGATTTACCTCAACGATATCCACACCCTCATTTAAAATTTCAACCGAAAAAATATAGTCTAATGGCTGTCTATCTTCTGAACTCTCGTCCTCATTCATTGCCAGCCGCTCAAACGCATCCTGTCTTTCCTGTTCCGATGCGCTGCCATTTAAAGCAACGGTTCTGAAATTTTTACCGGTCGCCGGATTAATGATCTGATTGAACTTTGCGGACAGTTCCTCTGTTTCCTTTATATTGCTGCAGAAAATCAGTCCCTTCACTTTATCGCCGCTGTACCCATAATAATCTGCCTGATTCACAATATGTCTCACACGCTCATCACTTGTAAGCATGTTAAAATCTCTGGCTGCTTCCTCATCTCCAATCATAGACAAATCCGTAATCCCAAAATAATGGAACGGGCAGAGAAGATTCTCTTCCATCGCCTGCTGCAGTCGTATCTCGTATGCGATCTGATAATTGAAAATCTCATAAACATTTCTGCCTTCCACGTTATCATCACGTTTGTCCGGCGTAGCGGTCATTCCAAGCCATAACTTTGGTGTAAAATGATCCATGATTTTCCGGTAGGTATCTGCTGGGACATGATGTGCCTCATCCAAAACAATACAGTCAAATGCGTCTTTCGCATATTGAAGCAGATGTTCATCTCGATTTAATGTCTGAACTGTCGCAAACACATAATCTGCTTCATATTCATGATAACCGGCACCAACCAGTCCCATAGATACGGTATTTGCAAATACTTTCTCGTAAGATTTTCTTGTCTGTCTGGCAAGCTGGCCTCTGTGGACTAAAAAGAGAACTCTCCGAAAGCCAAGCTCACGCATTGCAAATGCAGAGGCATATGTTTTTCCTGTTCCGGTAGCTGAAATAAGAAGCGCCCGTTTTTCCCCCGCTGCAAGAATTTTTTCAGATTTGTGATAAACCCAACCTGCATACTGTTCGGCTGTAACGTATATTTTTCAATTGACGTTATCTCATCTAATTTTGCAGCTTCCCTCTGATGTTTTATGATCTGATACCGTTCTTTATAATTTTCATAAAAAGTATCAAATGATAAAGCATACGGCGAATTCCACAGTTCTTTAAACTCAGCAACGATTTCTTTCGCCATCTCCCCCTGTTCTGTTGAGATCAGCTTTGTATTCCATTCACGATTACTGGTAAGCGCCGCACTTGTAATATTCGAACTGCCGATAATGATCCGGTAAATTTCGTCTTTTCTAAAAATATATCCTTTGGTATGAAACCCTTCGTCCGCTGCTTCCACATCATACATCTTTAAGGTAATATTCGATAAATCATTCAGCTTTTTTAATGCCCCAGGTTCACTGAAATTCAGATAATTTGTGGTTAAAATTTCCCCGGGAATATTTTTGTTTTCCAATTCTTTTAGTGTCTGAAGAAGCGGTGTGATGCCACTCATCGTGATAAATGCCACACTGATCTGAAACCTGTCACATTTCAAAAGTTCATCCTCAACGGATGAGAGCACCTTCTTTCCCTCTTTATGGTTATTAGACACAAACTGCGGTCGATAAAGGCTGTTAGATGCAGCCGAACCATTGATATATGCCGTTTCAAATCCCAATCGTAACTCATCAATTTTACTCATTTTTTCTCCTGATACTGCCAGTTACCAAACCCACAGTTTTACCAATGAAACAATTCTCAAAACACACTACATCCAGTATATTCCTTATTACAAACGTTTTCAACAAACATTCCCCCGAATTCTCCATCAACTTTTCTTGATTTGTGAAATTGTTAATGTTATCATAAATGAAAACAAGGATAACAGGAGAGATTCTAGTGTGAAAAATAAGCTCGATAGCTTATTTTTCGCACGGCTATTTGTTTCTGAGCAAAAACAAATAGCTTCTATGACAAGGCATAAAAAACATGCCTTCGAGAATTTGAGATTCTCATCGCCTCTTCGCAACAAGTTGCTCAGAAATGAGGATTATTATGGAAAATAAAGCATTAGAGATGCATAAACAGTGGAACGGTAAATTAGAGACCGTTGCCAAATCTAAAGTAAAGAGCCGCGAAGATCTCGCGATTGCGTACACACCGGGCGTTGCAGAGCCTTGCAAGGTCATTGCCAAAGATCCTGAGGCAGCTTATACATATACCATGAAAGCCAACACCGTTGCCGTTGTTTCCGACGGAAGTGCCGTGTTAGGCCTCGGCAATATCGGTGCATACGCAGCTATGCCGGTTATGGAGGGCAAATGCGTATTATTCAAGGAATTCGGCAATGTCAACGCTGTTCCGATCTGTCTTGACACACAGGATACCGAAGAGATCATCGCTACCGTTAAGAACATTGCACCGGCATTCGGCGGTATCAACTTGGAGGATATCTCCGCACCACGCTGCTTTGAGATTGAGGAACGTTTAAAAGAAATGCTCGACATTCCGGTATTTCATGACGACCAGCACGGTACTGCCATCGTAGTACTTGCAGGTATCATCAATGCATTAAAGGTGACCGGCAAGAAAAAAGAGGACTGCCGCGTCGTTGTAAACGGTGCTGGATCTGCTGGCGTTGCCATCACAAAATTACTTTTAACATACGGTTTTAAAAATGTGATCATGTGTGACCGTGAGGGCATCATCGGAAAAGATTATCCAAACTTAAACTGGATGCAGCAGAAAATGACCGAAGTAACAAACCTTGCAAATGAGCATGGAACACTTGCCGATGCATTAAAAGGTGCTGATATTTTTGTTGGTGTTTCCGCACCAAACATTGTAACACCGGAGATGGTATCTTCCATGAATCACGATTCCATCCTGTTTGCAATGGCAAACCCGGTACCGGAGATCATGCCGGACGTTGCAAAAGCAGCCGGTGCACGCGTGGTCGGAACCGGAAGAAGTGACTTCCCGAATCAGGTCAACAACGTTGTCGCATTCCCTGGTATCTTCAAAGGCGCCTTAGAGGGACGTGCCACACAGATCACGGAAGAAATGAAACTTGCCGCCGCAGAAGCGATCGCAGGTCTTGTTTCCGAGGATCAGTTATGTGACGAATTTATCATGCCGGAGGCTTTTGACCCGCGTGTCGCAGAAGTTGTAAGCGAAGCTGTCAAATCCCATATCAAATGATGATCTGGGGCGACAAACGGTATCATTCTTTAGATTATGAATTAAAACAGACTTTCGGGGAAAAGGTCTACCGCCTTTCCTTAAACGGCGGTATGACCTGTCCAAACCGCGACGGTACTCTGGGGAATCACGGCTGCATTTTCTGCAGCGCTGGCGGTTCCGGGGATTTTGCTGCCGCGCCTGACTTGTCTGTTCATGCGCAGATTCTTTCCGCCAAAAAACGGATTCAGGCAAAAACAGGCTGTAAAAAGTTCATCGCTTATTTTCAGGCATATACCAATACCTATGCACCGGTAGAATATTTAAGACGGATCTTTACGGAAGCCATTGAAGAACCGGATGTGGTGGCATTGTCCATCGCAACCCGCTGTGACTGTCTTCCACCGGATGTCTTAGATCTCCTCGACGAGTTAAACCGCAGAAAACCGGTCTGGATTGAACTTGGACTTCAGACTATCCACGACAAAACACTTCACGCGATCCGAAGCGGTTTTACCCTCTCCCAGTTTGAGCAGGCAGTATCTGATCTGCATAAAAGAAACATTCCGGTCATTACTCATCTGATCTTAGGGCTTCCGGGTGAGACAAAAGAAGATATGCTCTCCTCCGTCCGTTATGTTGGCAGCCTTCCGGTCACCGGAATAAAACTCCAGCTCCTTCATATATTGAAAGGAACCTATCTTGGGACTGCCTATATGGCAGATCCGTTTCCACTTTTTACACTGGAGGAATACTGTGACCTGATTGCAGACTGCATCGCACTGCTGCCGCCGGAGATCGTCATCCACCGGCTCACAGGGGACGGGCCGAGGAATCTTTTACTTGCACCCTTATGGAGCACCGACAAAAAAAGAGTTTTAAATACGATCCAGAAATGCCTGCGTGAGCGTGACCTCTGGCAGGGAAAGAATATCTGATTATAAAAGAAAGAGGGCATCTATATTATGGCAGAACCAATCACAATCTATAAACTGACAATTTTAAACATGCTCGATAAAGTGGATTTTCCATTGACCAACACACAGATATCTAATTTCTTTTTAGAGCAGGATTACACGGATTATTTCCGCGTCCAGCAGGTATTAAGCGATCTTGAGGACGCAAGTCTCATCCACGCAGAATCCACACACAGCAATACACAGTATACCATTACTGCTGCCGGTAAGGAGACGCTTGGTTTTTTCAAAGATAAGATCACGCCTGCAATCGAACGCGACACCACTGCATTCTTAGAAAAAAATAAATTAGAACTGCGCAGCGTTAACTCCATCCTTGCTGATTATTACAAAACACCAAATCAGGATTATGCAGCGCGCTGTCAGTTCCGTGTACATGAAACCAACCTGATCGACCTGACACTTACCGTAAAAACCCGGGAACAGGCGCAGGCGATCTGTGATAACTGGAAAAAACAAAATGAAGACGTCTATGCATATCTCATGGATCTTCTGCTGAAATAAATGGAGGCTTTATGGCAAAACAATATTTCAAACCCGGCAACATGCTCTACCCGCTGCCTGCCGTCATGGTAAGCTGCCAGTATCCTGCCGGAAAAGAGGATGCGCTCTGCACCAATCCAGCCCTTGCCGGGAAACCGAATATCATCACCGTAGCGTGGGCAGGTACCGTGTGTACCAATCCACCGATGTTATCGATCTCTGTCCGCCCGGAACGCTACTCTTACCACATGATCGAAGAATCCGGCGAATTTGTTGTAAATCTGACAACAGAGCAGTTAGTCCGTGCGACCGATTTCTGCGGTGTCCGCTCCGGAAAAGATATTGACAAATTCAAAGAATTGCATCTGACACCGCTCCCCTCGAAGGAGATTTCTGCACCGGGTATTGCGGAAAGCCCGGTCAACATTGAATGTAAAGTGCGGGAGATCAAACCGCTCGGCAGTCACACCATGTTTCTTGCCGATGTGGTGAATGTTACCGTAGACGATAAATTTTTTGATGAAAAAAATACCTTTCATCTCAATGACACCGGACTTGTCACTTACTCCCACGGTGCCTATTTCCTGCTTGGCAAAAAACTTGGCACCTTCGGATACAGTGTTGCAAAAAAGAAAGCAAAGAAACGGAAATAACCGCCGTTTCTTTGCTTTTTTCTTACATATATTTGCTGTTTAACAAATCATTTTTCGCAAGTTCAATCGCTTTTTCCACTGTGCCCTGTTCAAACGGATTCATCAGATGTGCATAGCGCAGTGTCTCTAAATAGCTCATGCTTCCACCGCATTTACAGAGATTTAAGTAATCTTTCCATGCATCCTCATGATTTTTTCTGTCCTTAGTCTTAAACTCCATCGCTCCCATCGTCGTCAGTGTATAGTTGATGTAATAGAACGGGTAGAGATAAATATGCAGCTTGTGATACCAGTAGCCGCCGCGGTCAAAGAAATCATCCGCCTCATATTTTCTCCACGGCATGTAGGTTTCCTCTAATTTCTTCCATGCAAGTGTGCGCTCCTTCGGTGTCATATCCGGATTGCTGTAGCAGATATGCTGGAATTCATCGACTGCAACACCAAACGGTACGAACGTCAGTGCATCCTGCAAATGTGCAAAACGATATTTATCTGCCTGCTCTCCAAAGAATTTTTCTGCATACGGATAAGCAAACTGTTCCATCGCCATGGAATGGATCTCTGCAATATCCGTGGATTCGCTGTAATATGCTGCGATCGGCTGGCTGCGCATTGCCATATATCCTGCAAACGCATGACCTAACTCGTGTGACAGTACCTGCATATCAAAGATCGTCTGATTGAAACAGGAAAATACAAACGGTGCTTTGTAGCGGTCAAGGGATGTCATATATCCGGTGGATGCCTTGCCCGGTTTATTTTTTAAGTCCATCAGCTCATGGTCGATCATAAAGTCAATGAATTCTCCTGTCTCAGGGCTTAATTCATGATACATTTTTCTCGCCTGATCCACCATGAAATCATCATCCCCTGCCGGAACTGCATTACCATCCGGGAATACACGTTTTTCATCATAAAACATCAATGTATCCACGCCGAGACGTTTTCTCTGTGCCTCATATAATTTTTCACACAGAGGTACTAACACGGTACGCACCTGCTCACGGAAAGCAGCTACTTCCTCCATGCCGTAATCGGTACGTCCCTGCTGCATATATCCAACCGGGATAAAGTTCTCATAACCAAGATTTTTTCCCATCTGTGTACGGATTTTGATCAGTTCATCCCAGATTTCTTCGAGGCGTTTTTCATTGCCATGATAAAAATCAGAGTAAGCCTTTACAGCAGCCTTTCGTACTTCACGTTCCTCATGTTCAAAATACTTCTGTACCCCATACAGGTTTAACGTTTTTCCGTCAAACGGGATTGCTGCGGTTGCCATCATTTTTTCATATTCCCTGCACAGTCTTGACTCCTGCTGCATCAGTGGGATGTTTTCCTCACAGAATGTCTTTTTCTGCAGATCCATCTGTGCAAAATACTGTTTTCCATATTCGTTTTCGATATCGCCGCGGAACTTTGATTCCATCAGGGCATCATTCATAGCCAGAAGCTTCGGCATAACGGTCGGCACCATATCGTTGATATATGCATCTTCTTTTTCATAGAACTCATCTGTAGTGTCTAATGTATGGCGGATGGATGCGATCGTACAGTCCGTCGAAAAATTTTTCGACATCTCTTCCATCTGCTCCATATATCCTTTTAATTCTCCATAGGATGCTGCATTTTTGATCTTTTCCGTGATCTCCTCTGCAAATGCACCTACTTTTTCAAAATCTGGTCTTTTATATTCCAGTGTGCTGAATTTAAAATCTTCCATGTTTCATTTTGTCCTTTCTTCCTGCATTTCTATATGTTATTGGTCTTTGACCATAACAGACTTTTATTCTGCGCTCTCATTTTTGTCTTTCGCAATGTTTTCTGTCATCTGCTCTTTCACTTCACTTTCAGTTTTCTTCTCATTCTTATGACGGATTTTTTCCCACCATCCAATGATTTTTTCTGCCGGCTGTTCCTGTTCTGATTTGTGCCGTGCTGCTTCCCGCTCCGCTTTGCGTGCTTCCCGTTTCGTACGTCTTTCTTCTTCCTTTTCTTTGCGCACTTTTTCTCTCTGTGCCTTCTTCGCGTTTTTCCGCTGTAATTTTTCAAGTGCTTTTTCTTTCAGACGTACTTCCTTTAACGCTGCCTTTTCCATCTCTTTTATGTAACTGTTTGCTTTTTTGCGGTTGCGCTTATCCACACGGTATGGGTCGTAAGCAAAATAAGATACCGCACCGAGCATCAGAACAACCACGCCAGCGATCACAAAGATCGGAACTAACATATCATATTCCTTAAATTTCAGTTCGTAACATACAAACACCGTCAGCATCACAGGGTAAAGTAACAGATATAAAACCTTGATCAGCACCTCAAAAAACGCTGCCTGTTTCCTGCCATTTGAAAGAAGTGTGCCCTCGATTGCCGTATAAAATGCCATAAAAATACAAAGTTCCGAACCAAATCCATGCAGAACACCGCACACTGCCACTAAAATCAGCGACAAAAAAAACAGCGCAAACGCAGCCCCCTGATACCATGCATTGCGCCGCTCCTCCATGCCCTGAAGTTTATCCTCACTAATACCATGCATCCGGTAAACTTCCGTTCTGATATGGCGCTCAAACTCCTCATTTAGCTTCTGTTCTTCTTTTGTATTCTTCAGATTTGCTTCCACGGAGTCGATCATCTGATTGATATATTCCTGCTGCTGTCTGATCCGCTTGCTGCGAAGCTGCTCTAATTCATTCTGCCGCTTTGCTTCCTCTTCAAGCTTTAAAACTTTCCCGATGCGCGGATTTTTGACTTCCATCTGCATGTAATCCGGTTCTGTTTCCATCTTCACATCTTCGCTCTCTATGATAACCGGATCTTCTACCTGTTCCTGTTCCATAACATTCTCTACATTTACATTTTCCTTTTCTGTGGCACTCTGTTCTTTTGCTTTTTTCTTTTCCACGGCACTCTGTTCTTTTTCAGTTTCAGTTTTCACGGAACTTTGTTCCTGAAATTCCTCTTCTGCCATACTGCTCTTCTCCTCTGTTTTATTTGATTTCCCAGTATAATTTATTTCAATATTATACAAAAATAAAACCAAAGAAGCAATATACACACTTTCCCTATTGTCTAATAGGATCTGTCTTTCAGGATTGATTTCAGATCCATCGTGTAATCAAAATATCCTTCCTCCACATACTGGACTTTATCGACCTCTTCCCCGTTTTCCATATGCCGGATCGTCTGTTCGACCAAAGGGGCTGTCAGCGGATTGCACTCAAAATCAGCCATGATCTTCTCATCCTGCATCACCGTAAGCGCATCTTTTACTGCATCAAATGAGATCACGATCACATCACCATCTGTTCCCATTTTCTTTCCTGCCGCCTCAAGCGCATCGATCACGCCAAACGTCATATTGTCGTTTTCACTGATCACAACATCGATATCATCGTACTTCTCTAAAAAATCTTCCATGACTTCCTGACCTTTTGCCTGTGTAAAATCGCCCGACTGTTTTTCAAGCATCACCCAGTCTGAGTGTTTTTTTAATATTTTTTCAAAACCGTCCGACCGCCCGATCTGTGCGGAGGAACCTGACGTCCCCTGCAGTGTGACTAAATGGATCGTCTCATCTTCTCTTCCCTGTTCTTTTAAATAATTTTCAAGCCACTCCCCCGCCTTTATTCCCTCTTCACAAAAATTACTTCCTACCCAGCAGCTGTAAAGGCTTTCATCGCCGACTTCCACGGTACGGTCAGAGAGAATGACAGGGATTCCTGCCTCCTTTGCCTCCTCAAGCACCGCTTCCCATCCCGTTTCCACAACCGGATCTAAAATAATATAGTCCACATCCTGTAGGATAAAGTTGCGGATCGCCTTGACCTGATTTTCCTGTTTCTGCTGTCCATCCTCAAAAATCAGATAATAACCGTTTTCTTCCGTAAAAATATTTTTAAATGACTGCGTATTCGTTGTTCTCCAGTCTGACTCTGAACCGACCTGTGCATAGCCTACCACAATACACCCATCATGACCTGCCATCTCCTCCGTGTCCAGTCCATTCGTACGCTGCCCTCTTTTTTCTCCACATCCTGCCAGCAAAAATATCGCCCCAAGTACCGTGATTCCTGCTGATACCCACCTTTTGTTTAACATATCTCCTCCGAACCCATAACCTCTGCTTTTCATTATATACCAAAAAGCCGCCGCACATAAATAGAGAATTTTCTCTGTGCGACAGCTTTTTCTTATTCACTTTATTATTTACTGCTCTCTTTCATCTTTGCAAAAATACTCTGTAACACAATAAAGAAACAAAGTAATGCTGCAACTGCGATGCTCGACCAGGAACTTAAGAGCTTACCATTGGTCTTTACCAGAGTTGAGATTGTACCGTTGATCAGTACACCGAAGAAGGAACCGATCACATTTCCAACTCCTCCGGTCAAGAGCGTTCCACCGATAACGGATGATGCGATGGCATCCATCTCTAATCCAAGTGCCTGCTGCACGTTGCCGGACATGGTATTCAAGCAATAGCAGATACCGCCGATCGAACAGAGGAAAGAAGATAACACATAAGCTTTTAATTTTGTCTTTTTCACATCAAGTCCCATCATGGTCGCTGACTGCTCACTGCCGCCAACTGCATAAAGACTTCTTCCGAATTTGGTGTAGCGGAGCATCAGAAATACCACGACTAACACTACCAGTGCCACAACCACGGAAATACGGATAAACGGTACCTGTACCACGCCTTTACCATTGACATAAGATCCAAACGGAAGTTTGATCTTGGCATTTGCAAGTTTTACAAAAAATTCATTGCTGCTGATCGATACCTGATCCGTACAGATCACAGCCGTCATACCTCTTGCGAAGAACATTCCCGCCATCGTCACAATAAATGGCTGGATATTTAAATATCCGACACAGAAACCCTGTACAATTCCAAATACAACGCCGATCAAAAGGACCAGAATACAAAGAACCACTGCGTTCATGTTCCATCTCTCCATTCCGACCGCAAGAAACATACAGTCCATAGCTACAAGAGAACCAACCGAGATGTCGATTCCGCCTGTCAGCATAACACATGTCATTCCACAGGTAATGCATAAGAGTCCCGCATTATTGATCAGTACATTTAAAAATGTCTGCAGGTGTGTAAATCCCTTATTTGCATAAATCGCACATCCGACTGCATACATGACGAAGAATAAAACGATTGTGATGATCAAAAGTACCGTGTTTCCATTCATTTTCTTTTTCTTCATTATGCGACACCTCCTTTTGCCAGCTGTCTTTTTGCAGACATCTTTTTCATATAATCCTTAAACGGAGGCGCCTGGATCGCAACGATGATGATAACAATGACCGCCTTGTATACCGGTGCCTGTTCGGTGGAAACACCCAGCGCATACAGTGTTGTCGTGATCGCCTGGATCGTATATGCACCGATAATAGAACCGGTAAGACGGAACTTTCCGCCGCCAAGACTGTTACCGCCAAGTGCAACTGCAAGAATTGCATCCAGCTCAAAGTTTAATCCGATATTGTTAGAATCTGCAGAACTGATACGGGAAGATGCCACAATTCCGGCAATTCCGGCGCAAAGTCCACAGACAATGTAGCATAGGAAAATAATTCTTTCTGATTTGATACCTGCAATACGGGAAGCCTTTTTGTTGATACCAACACTCTGTACATATAACCCCAGCGCCGTCTTTTTTAGTATCAGGGAAGTGATTATGATACATACGGCTGCCACAACAATCGGTGTCGGGATAAATCCAAGATATCCACCAAAAATTTTAAAGGAATCCTCTCTTACATACACAATCATATTGTTACATAATAACAGACCGATCGCTCTTGCTGCCGAGAATAAAATAAGCGTTGCGACCATCGGCTGTACATTCAGATACGATACTAAAAATCCGTTAAATGCACCGCAGACACATCCGATCAGGATACCGCCAAGCACTCCGATGATAAGCGGTCTCGCCAGTTCATTCGTGGAGGAAACTCCATAGCCTGCAAGCAGCATACAGCAGAACGACGCTGCCAGTGACATGACCGAACCAACGGAAATATCAGTACCTGCAGAACAGGATACAACCAGAGTCATTCCGATCGCAAGGATCGCGATCTCACTTCCGCGGTTTAAGATATCGATCATACGTCCATACAATACTCCGTTTCGAATGGAGATCGTAAAGAAATTAAATGCAAAATTTCCCGATGCAACATCGTAAATGATATTTACCGCCATTACCAATAACATACAAAAGATAGGCAGAAACAGCGGTTTGCTGATCAGTTTCTTTATATTATTCATTTGTGCCACCTCCTGCGATCGCCTGCATTACATGTTCCTGTGTCAGATTATCCGTGATCTCACCGACTTTTTCCCCATCTCTTAATACTACAAGTTTCGAACAGGTTCGAAGCATCTCTTCGATCTCAGAAGAAATAAAGATCAGGCTCTTTCCCTCCTCCGCTAACTGGATCACAAGTTTCTGGATCTCTGTCTTTGTTCCGACATCGATACCACGCGTCGGTTCATCTAAAATTAAAAATTCCGGATCGGTCGCAAGCCAGCGTGCTAAGATCACCTTCTGCTGGTTACCACCAGAGAGCTGTTTAATCAGTGTCTCCCTGTTTGCGGTCTTGATCTGAAGAAGTTCTATGTATTTGTCCGCGATCTCGATCTGCTTACTCATCGGCAGCAGTTTGAATATTCCACGTTTTGCCTGCAGTGCAAGAATAATATTTTCCCTTACCGACAGGTCACCTATGATACCTTCTGCCTTTCTGTCATCCGGCAATAGTCCCATTCCAAGGTTCATGGCATCGATCGGAGCATTGATCTTTACTTCTTTTCCCGCCACTTTCAGCTCTCCGGTCTGATTTTTGTCCGCGCCGTAAATAACACGTGCTAACTCACTTCTACCGGAACCTAAAAGTCCGGTCAATCCGACTACCTCTCCCTTATGGATCTGTAAGTCAAACGGTTTGATTTTTCCTTTATGGCTCAATCCCTTTGCATCGATAAACAGCGGTTCCTTTGAAAAGTCTTTCGCCTGCTCTGTTTTTACGGCCGCAAGATCATCAAAATCTTTTCCCATCATTGCCGCAACCAGACGCACCCTCGGCAGTTCTTCGATTGGATATTCCCCGACTAATTTACCGTTTCTGAGTACTGTGATACGGTCACAGACCGCATAGACCTGCTCTAAAAAATGGGTTACAAACACGATTGCAACTCCCTTTTCTTTCAGCTGACGCATCAGGGTAAATAATTTTTCTACTTCATGGTCATCCAACGATGACGTCGGCTCATCTAAGATAAGTACTTTACATTCCATATCCACCGCTCTCGCGATTGCGATCATCTGCTGCAGGGCAAGTGAATATTCTTCCAGATTCTGCGTTACATCAATTTTTATATCCAGACTGTCCATGATCTTTTCCGATTTTGCGACCATGGTCTTCCAGTCGATCGTTCCAAGTTTTGTTTTCGGTTCCCTTCCAATAAATAAATTCTCTGCAACACTAAGATTCGGGCAAAGATTTACCTCCTGATACACAGTGGAAATGCCCTTTTTCTGTGCATCCAGCGTCGAATGATTGACAACCGGACCATCGATGCCCTCCACATGTATTTCTCCTGCCTCAAATGCATTGATTCCTGTCAGACATTTGATCAGCGTAGATTTTCCGGCACCATTTTCCCCCATCAGTGCCATGATCTCACCTTTGCGTAATGTAAGATCCACATGATCCAATGCTTTTACTCCCGGAAATGTCATGGTTATTCCGCGCATGGTCAATACAACATTACTCTCCATCTTCCTTCACCCTTTCTTTAAAATGGGAGAGACCAGATGGTCTCCCCCGCATTTTATGCCATCAGGTTTGATTAGTACTGGGCATCTACGATTTCTTTTGTGACAACGGTCAGATCCTGATCTTCTCCATTTACGTTGATCGTAGAAAGGACATCCTCATTTACGAACCAGTGTTCTGTCATGTATACTTCTTTCTCCGGAGTCTCACCAGCCTGAAGCTGTTTGATAACTTCCTCTACGAACGGAGCTGCAAGCGGGTTACACTCAAAGTCTGCATTGATGTCACCGGACATTACATACTCAAGTCCTGCGGTACATGCATCAAAGGAAACAAGGATCACATCACCATCTACACCGTAGGAGATACCAGCTGCCTTCATTGCATCCATTGCACCGAATGCTTCGTTATCGTTCTGGCATACAACAACATTAAATTTACCTTCATAACTCTTGATGTAGGACTCCATGACTTCCTGTCCGCCTGCCTGTGTGAAATCACCTGTCTGGGAATCTAAGATATTCCATCCATTTGCATCTGCAATCTCTTTAAATCCGTCGGTACGTCCGATCGTTGCGGAAGCTCCGGTAGATCCCTCGATCACAAGTACATTGACATCACTAATGCCCTTTGCATCTGTATATGCTTTTAACCACTCTCCTGCTGCAAGACCTTCTGTCTTGAAGTTAGAACCTACCCATGAAACATATTTATCTGAGTCATCGATCGTACGGTCAATGACAATAACCGGAATTCCTGCTTCCTCGCACTCTGTCAGTACAGTGTCCCATCCGGTTGATACGATCGGATCGATGATGATATAATCAACATCCTGCTCGATAAATCCTCTGACTGCCTCTAACTGTACTGCAGAATCATTATCACAGTCTACAAACTGAAGATCGTATCCATTGTCTGCGGAAAAAACACTTAAACAGGAATCTGTGGAAGCGGTACGCCAGTCAGATTCGTGTCCAACCTGTGCAAAACCAATTGTAACCGTATCACCGCTTGCTGCGGAGCTCTCTGTTCCGGCTGCCTCTGCGCTGTCATCTGTCTGATCTGCAGCAGCTGCATCATCTGTTTTTGCTGCGGCATCATTGGATGCACCCGCATTACCTGTTGACGTGTTTGCGCTGTTTCCGCATCCTGCTAACATTGTTGCCCCTAATGCCATACACATTACCATACTCACCAATTTTCTTTTCATTTCAAAAACCTCCCATAGTTTTTTTAGATTTGGTTTCGTTGCTAACCATGGTCTAATTATAACTGTGAGAGGTTTTTATGAATACCGAATTAAATTTGAATTAAGTATAATTTTTTACTAAATTGTGAACAGCTTTCATATATTTCGGTAAAAAAGTGTATTTTTTTTGGAAAAATGTGTATTTTTTATGAACTGCTTTCTGTTCTTACCGGAATTCTTACCCAGACTTCCGTTTCTTCCCCGTAGGTACTCTGCACTTTCAGTCCATATTCCGTGCCATAATGCAACTGGATGCGTTGATTGACATTAAACAGTCCAAAGCCGTCATTTTCTTTTTTCGTATTGCCATCCTCTTTTAACATCGCGCATACTTCTGCAAGTCTCTGTTTATCCATCCCGATCCCGTTATCTTTTACCTTAAAGATCAAGACATCCGCACAACGCTCCGCCGAGACCGTGATATGTCCCTTTCCACGCTTGTTTTTTATGCCATGGTAAAGTGCATTTTCCACTAACGGCTGAAGTGTCAGTTTGATGACCTCATAACCGTAATATTCCTCCGGAATCGCAATCTCATAATCTAAAATGTCCCGGTAGCGGAACTGCTGGATCTCTAAATAGCTGCGGATATGCTCTGTCTCTTCTTTCACGGAGACAAACTCCCTTCCCTTACTCAAAGAAGTCCTGAAAAATGTGGACAGGGAGGACACCATCATTACGACCTCGTCTGTCTTTTTTGACTCGGCAAGCCAGATGATATTATCGAGCGTGTTATATAAGAAATGAGGATTGATCTGCTCCTGCAGCACCCGAAGCTCTGCTGCCCTTAAATTCAACTCCTCCGTATGGATATCTTCCACAAGGTTGCCGATTTTTTCCACCATCTGGTTAAAACTCTTATTTAGCACCTCAATCTCTTCCGGTCCGGTTTTCACCGCCCGGATTCTGAAATCGCCACCCCCGGCAGCCACTGCGGCATCGCACAGCTCCCCGATTGGTTCTGTGATGCCCGTCACGATTTTTCTGCTGACTGCAAATGCACCCACTAAGATCACCAATAAAATACCGCTCGTGATCGCAATCGCCTGCTCCACATCATTACGGATCCCACCCCGCAGATCCTCCATGTTCATGCTCTCGTAATAAATATAATACTGGATCTGTTCCTGGATCAGCTCCGTCAGCACCCTGATATTTAAGTCCAAACTCTCCATATTTGTCTCATAAGATCCACTGACTAACGCATCTTCCTCAATCTCCTGCACCCTTTTTTCAAGGGTGTCAAGACTCTTTAAAATTCGCGAGAGACGCTGTTTCGCATATGCGGAATCGGCATCCTCTGCCAATTCCCCAAACACCTCTCTCGCCTCTTTGATCATCTTTTGCGGCTTTTGTGTATCGACTAACTCCTCCGCACGTTCCGAATTAACCACGATAATGTACATCACATAGTCGATATCTTCCTTGAATCCGATGTTATATGCATTTGCCTTTGTGATCTTCTCCACAATATGGTCATATTTTGACGATACATTGTTGATCATAAAAAGCAAATATGTGATCATAACCGTTAGTGGGATCACACAGATAAGAAGCAGCAGATACAACCTGTTTTTTAATGAAAATTTTTTTCTTACGTTCATAATTTTTCCTGTTCCTGCTCTGGTCTGTCACTCCTGTTTCTGTATTCCCGCGGCGTACACCCCTGTGTCTTTTTAAACAGGTTACTGAAATAATGTGCATCCCGGAAACCGACTTCAAATGCAATCTCCGTGGTCTTAGTCCCGGTCGTCCGCAATAACTGTTTTGCCTTATCCATGCGCACCTTTGTCAGATACTCAACAAACGTCACTCCCGTCTCCTGTCCGAATACAGTGCTGAAATGGCTCGAACTTAAATTTACCTCCGAAGCGACCATATTTAAGGAGATATCCTCATGATTATAGTTATCTTCTATGTAGGCTTTTGCATGTTGAATCAGATTGTCATATCTGCGTTCCATGCCCTGCTCCCGCAGTTCGATCACTGCCCCGAACAGATTTTTGATGTACTCCCTCGCCTGTCCTGCAGTGCCAAGAAAAATTTCCATCTTCTGCGCATCTTTGTACTGTTCCAACAGATTTTCACTGGTATATCCGCTTTTTTCCAACACGGAGACCGCGCTCACATACAGATCCATCAGCACATACTGACGCAGCAGAACCGACTGTAAGCTACCGTTTGAGATTTTCCGGAAATAATCATCCACAAACCCGGATACTTCCTCTTTTCTTCCTGTATACAAAAACTGTTCCACCTGTCTGCGGTCGATCCCGGACACATTGAGTTCCCCAAGATCTAATGTCTCTTTTGTTTCCATCTCATTTTCTATCTTCTTTACCTGTTCCGTGATCTTATTTTTCTCTAAGGAATACCGCTTTGCAAAAAGAAGATTCGCTTCCTCGTAACATTTTTTGATCTCGCTGAACCGTGTGACCGGTATCCCGTATACCGCGGCATAATCGATCTTATTTTCCCCGCAGAGATATATTTCAAGTTCCTGTTCAATGGCATTTTTCAGCTGTTCAAGCGTCACACCATTTTCCTCTTTCAGTACCAGATGATATTCCCCACAGCTTAGTTTTGCGCGGATCACACTCGAACCGTATGCAAAAAACTGTTCCATATGATCTTCAAATGCTTCATCTTTTTCATAAAACGTCTCCGTCCCATCCTCGAAAAAGAGCTGTAACATAAGAACATTGTAGCGCTCCGCTGCCAGTTCGATCTCCTGTTCTCTGGCCTCTTTTAACACCTCCGAAAAGGAGTGCTCACCGGATACGATATGTCGGAACAGTCTTCTTTTTGTAAGTGTTCTCTGTTCTTTTTCGTTTTTTGTCTCTTCCTGTCTGCCTCTCCTGCCGTAAATTTTTTCTGCGATCCGCCTGATTGCTTCTAAAAGCTGTGCACTGGTCACCGGTTTCAGCAGATAGTCTTCCACACCGATCGAGATAGCTTCTTTTGCATAATCAAACTCACCATATCCGCTCAGAATCAGGATACTCGTATCCGGAAGTTCCTGTTTTACGATCCGGCTAAGTTCCAGTCCATCCATAAAAGGCATCCTGATGTCCGTGATCAGGATGTCCGGTTTTAGTTTCTGAATCATCGGATACGCGAGTTCTCCATCACTCGCCTCACCAACAAATTCAAATCCTTCCTCCTGCCATGCAATATTATTTCGTATCCCCTCCCGCATTACAATCTCATCTTCTGCCAGAAAAATTTTCAACATCGTTTCTGTTTCCCCCATCATATCTTCTTCCCGGACTCCCCATCCGCCGGAAAATCTATATGATGAAAATAGCACATTCCATAAAATGTTTCAATAAACAACTTTTGAAAAAGACCGGAGCCGCATGATTTCATATAGTGTCCCAAATCATGTCACTCCGGTCTTTTATTATATTATTTCCATCAACAATTTTTATTTTTCCCTATTGTACCGACAGGTAAGAATATCCCATCAGGCTCTCATCCACCGCATGTGCAACCTCACGTCCTTCACGGATTGCCCACACAACAAGAGACTGTCCTCTGTGCACATCGCCTGCTGCAAATACATTTTTCACACTGGTCGCATATGCCCCCTCTGCCGTTGATACATTTGTTCTTGCATTCAGTTCAACGCCAAACGCATCCGCAACATATTTTTCGGTTCCAAGGAATCCTGCTGCGATCAGAACCATATCTGCATCCAGCTTAGTCTCAGACCCCGGTACCTCTGTCATCATCATACGTCCGGTCTTTTCATCTTTTTTACTCTCTAACTTCACGGTAATAATACCATTTAAATTGCCATTTTTATCTTTTAAGAACTCTTTGACTGTCGTCTGGTAGATACGTGGATCATGTCCAAATACAGCGATCGCTTCCTCCTGACCGTAGTCTGTCTTGCAGACTTTCGGCCACTCCGGCCACGGGTTGTTCTCTGCTCTGGTATCCGGTGCTTTCGGCATCATCTCAAGCTGTGTCACGCTCGCGCAGCCATGGCGGATGGATGTTCCGACACAGTCGTTTCCGGTATCACCGCCACCGATGATGACCACTTTTTTGCCCTTTGCAGAAATATAATTGTTATCTTTCAGGTCGGAATCTAAAAGACTCTTTGTGGTTGCCTTTAAGAAATCCACTGCAAAGTAAATGCCCTTTGCATCACGTCCCGGTGCCTTGATGTCTCGCGGATTTTTTGCACCGCAGGCTAAGATGACGCGGTCATAATCCTTTAATAACTTCGCTGCCTTTACATCTTTTCCGACATTGACGCTGGTTACAAATTCCACGCCTTCTTCTTTCATGATATCCACTTTACGGTCGATCACCCATTTTTCCAGTTTCATGTTCGGGATACCATACATCAAAAGTCCGCCGACACGATCGTCACGTTCAAACACCGTCACCTGATGCCCACGCTTATTTAACTGGTCTGCTGCGGCAAGTCCTGCAGGACCGGAACCGATGATTGCAACTTTCTTTCCGGTACGCACTCTCGGCGGTTTTGCTGCTGCATATCCCTTTTCATAAGCATTTTCAATAATGCCGTGCTCGTTTGCCTTACAGGTGACCGGATCTTCCCAGTGACCGCAGGTGCAGGCCGCCTCACAGAGTGCCGGGCACACGCGCGATGTAAATTCCGGGAAGTTGTTGGTTTTCTTTAAACGGTTATATGCCTGTTCCCAGTTTCCAGTATAGACAAGATCATTCCACTCCGGTACCAGATTGTGCAGCGGACATCCGCTTGTCATTCCCATGATGGTCATACCGGACTGGCAGAACGGCACACCGCAGTTCATGCATCTTGCGCCCTGAACCTGCTGTTTTTCCATGGAAAGTGGAATATGAAATTCCTTAAAATTTTTGATGCGCTCCTTCGGCTCGATCGCTTTCGCATCTTCTCTCTCGTAATCTATAAATCCAGTTGGTTTTCCCATTGCTCATATCCTCCATCGTGATGCCCTGCGGCACTTGCCGCAGGAACATCTTGCTTATTTAACCTCTCGTGTTTGCATAAAATGCTTCGATCTGCGCCTGTTCCGAGGATAAACCTTTCTCCTCCATCTGAACGATCGCCATCAGCATCCGGTTATAATCGTATGGAATGACCTTTTTGAATTTCGGCAGATATTCGCTGAAATTGTCAAGGATTGCTTTTCCTTTCTCGGAATTGGTCAATGCCACATGCTCTTTGATCATATCCTTTAATTCCATAACATCATATTTATTGGATATTTCTTCGGAAAATACCATTTCTTTGTTCATTCTTGTATACAGATCGTTGTCCTCGTCGAGCACATATGCGATACCGCCGCTCATACCTGCTGCAAAGTTCTTTCCAGTCTTACCGAGGACTACGACACGACCGCCGGTCATGTATTCACATCCATGGTCGCCGACTCCCTCAACAACTGCGGATGCACCGGAGTTGCGGACACAGAAACGCTCGCCTGCGACACCGCTGATAAATGCTTTTCCGCTGGTTGCTCCATAAAGAGCCACGTTACCAATGATGATGTTCTCATCTTTTTTGTATTGTACGCCTGCCGGTGCATAAACAACCAGTTTTCCGCCGGAAAGACCCTTTCCAAAGTAATCGTTGGAATCCCCGACTAACTCTAAGGTCAGCCCTTTCGGGATAAATGCACCAAAACTCTGTCCGCCTGCACCACTGCATTTTACAATAAATGTATCTTCCGGAAGTCCCTCACCACCATATTTCTTTGTGATCTCTGAACCAAAGATCGTACCGAAGGAACGGTCGGTATTTGTCACTTCCACATCAATGCTTCTGCGCTGCTGTTTTTCAAGTGCCGGTCCTAATTGTTTCAAGAGTACCGTAATATCTTTTGATTTCTCCAGTTCAAAATCGTAAACCTGTTTCGGATCAAAAATGACTTTCTTCTTCTGATCTGCAAACGGGTTGTTTAAGATCTTAGAAAGATCGATTTCTTTCTCTCTGCCGCTTAAGTCCTCACGAACCTTTAACAGATCACTTCTGCCGACCATCTCATCAATCGTCTTACAGCCGAGTTTTGCCATGTATTCTCTTAGCTCTGCTGCAATGAAACGCATGAAATTCTCAACATATTCCGGTTTTCCTGCAAAACGTTTGCGGAGTTCCGGGTTCTGTGTTGCAATACCTGCCGGACAGGTATCTAAGTTACAAACACGCATCATGACACAGCCTAACGTTACAAGCGGAGCGGTTGCAAAACCATATTCTTCCGCACCGAGCAGTGCTGCGATTGCAACGTCACGGCCACTCATTAACTTACCATCTGTCTCAATGCGGACTTTATTTCTAAGTCCGTTCATGATCAGAGTCTGGTGTGTCTCGGAAAGTCCAAGCTCCCAAGGAAGACCTGCATTGTGGATGGAACTTGCCGGAGCTGCACCGGTACCGCCGTCATAACCGGAGATCAATACAACCTGTGCACCTGCTTTTGCAACACCGGCTGCGACTGTACCAACACCTGCCTCAGATACCAGTTTTACGGTAATTCTCGCATCGCGGTTTGAGTTCTTTAAGTCGAAGATCAGCTGCTCAAGATCCTCGATGGAATAAATATCGTGATGTGGCGGCGGAGAGATCAGAGCCACGCCCGGAGTGGAAAGTCTGGTCTTTGCGATCCACGGATAAACTTTTTTGCCCGGAAGATGTCCGCCTTCACCAGGTTTTGCGCCCTGTGCCATCTTGATCTGGATTTCCTGTGCACTGACTAAGTACTGGCTGGTAACACCAAAACGTCCGGATGCAACCTGTTTGATCGCAGAACAGCGGTTCACACTGCTGTTTTTACTTGCGATACGTTCTGCATCCTCACCACCTTCACCGGAGTTGGATTTACCGTGCAGACGGTTCATTGCGATCGCAAGTGTCTCATGCGCTTCCTGTGAAATAGAACCATAGGACATAGCACCTGTTTTAAATCTCTGAACAATAGATTCCACACTCTCGACTTCTTCAAGCGGTACACCTTTTTTCGGGTAATTGAAATCCATCAGTCCACGCAGTGTGATCTCTCTTTCTTCCTTATTAACCAGATCCGTGTACTGTTTGAACAGCTCATAGTCACCTCGTCTGGTTGCCTCCTGTAACAGATGGATCGTTGCAGGGTTATAAAGATGCGGGTCTGCTCCACTTCTCATCTTATGGCGTCCGCGGCTCTCTAAGGTAAGATCTGATTCAAGGCCAAGCGGATCATAAGCTGCAGAATGAAGCTCATTGACATCATTTTCAATATCCTTTAATGTGATACCACCAATACGGCTGACCGTGTTGGTAAAATATTTGTCAATGACATTTTTATCAATACCGATCGCCTCGAAGATCTTAGAACCCTCGTAAGACTGGATCGTGGAAATACCCATCTTGGATGCGATCTTTACGATACCGTTTAAGATTGCATTGTTGTAATCCTGTACGGCTGCATAGTAATCTTTGTCAAGCATATGCTCGTCCACAAGCTGTTTTACTGTATCCTGTACCAGATATGGGTTGATTGCGCAGGCACCATAGCCAAGCAGTGTTGCAAAATGATGTACCTCTCTCGGTTCACCGGACTCTAAGATCATCGCAACGGATGTTCTCTTTTTCGTTCTTACCAGATGCTGCTGTAAGGCAGATACGGCGAGCAGTGATGGGATCGGTACATGGTTCTCATCAATTCCACGGTCGGAAAGGATGAGGATATTTGCACCATCTCTGTATGCACGGTCTGCCTCCACAAACAGACGGTCGATCGCTTTTTCAAGGCTTGTGTTTTTATAATAAATGATTGGAATCACTTCTACTTTAAATCCCGGCACCTTCATGGCTTTGATCTTCATCAGGTCTGTGTTTGTCAGAATCGGGTTATTTACTTTTAGTACCTGGCAGTTCTCTGCCTTCTCCTCTAAGAGGTTACCGTCTTCACCGATATAGACTGTCGTGGATGTTACAACTTTCTCACGGATCGAGTCGATCGGCGGGTTTGTTACCTGTGCAAACAGCTGTTTGAAATAGTTGAATAATGGCTGATGGTCACTTGCAAGTGCAGCAAGCGGTGTATCAATACCCATGGCAGAGGTGCCCTCGCCGCCGTTCTTTGCCATCGGAAGGATTGCTTCACGCAGGGACTCGAATGTATAACCGAAAGCTTTCTGCATTCTCTGGCGCTCTTCCTTGGTGTATTCCGGCACACGCTCGTTCGGGATTTTTAGATCTTCCAGTTTTAAGAGGTTGCGGTCAAGCCATTCACCGTATGGCTGTTTGTTTGCATAAGTTTCTTTCAACTCATCATCGTCGATCACGCGGCCTGCAACGGTATCAACCAGAAGCATTTTACCAGGACGCAGACGCTCTTTTACGAGAATCTTTGTCGGATCGATATCAAGTACACCGACCTCGGAGGAGAGGATCAGATAATCATCATCTGTAATGTAATAACGGGAAGGACGCAGACCGTTGCGGTCAAGCACTGCTCCCATCATATCACCGTCGGAGAACAGAATAGATGCAGGTCCGTCCCACGGCTCCATCATCGTCGCATAATACTGATAGAAATCTTTTTTCTTCTGTGACATGATGCGGTTGTTTGCCCATGGCTCCGGGATCATGATCATAACTGCAAGTGGAAGTTCCATGCCGCTCATAACCAGAAATTCCAAGGTATTATCAAGCATTGCGGAGTCGGAACCCTCGGAATTGATAACCGGAAGTACCTTCTGCAGTTCTCCTTTTAAGTGCTCAGACTCCATCGTCTCCTCGCGGGCAAGCATCTTGTCCGCATTACCCTTGATGGTGTTGATCTCACCGTTATGTACGATAAAACGGTTCGGATGCGCTCTCTCCCAGCTTGGATTCGTGTTCGTGGAGAAACGGGAGTGCACGGTTGCGATCGCTGATTCGTAATCTTTATCCTGTAAGTCAGCAAAGAATAAGCGAAGCTGCTCTACTAAGAACATACCTTTGTATACGATGGTTCTGCTGGATAAAGAAACCACATAAGTATCATCGTTGGACTGTTCAAAAACACGTCTTGCCACATACAGTTTGCGGTCAAAATCAAGTCCCTTTGCCACTTCTGCCGGACGTTTGACAAAGCCCTGCATAATATACGGCATACAGTCAACTGCTTTCTGTCCGAGTTTGGTCGGATCGGTTGGAACTTCTCTCCATCCTAAGAACTCCATTCCTTCCTTGTTCACGATGACCTCAAACATTTTCTTCGCCTGGTTGCGTTTTAATTCATCCTGCGGGAAGAAAAACATGCCGACACCGTAGTCTCTCTCCTCTCCAAGCTCGATTCCAAGTGGTTTTGTCACTTTGGAGAAAAACTTGTGTGATACCTGAAGCAGAATACCAACACCGTCACCTGTCTTGCCCTCTGCATCTTTACCTGCTCTGTGTTTCAAGTTTTCTACGATCTTTAATGCATTCTCTACCGTTGCATGTGTCTTGATACCTTTGATATTGACAACAGCACCGATACCGCAGTTATCATGTTCAAATCTCGGATCATACATTCCGGTTTCTGTCTTACAGCTGCCCGCTACAGAAAAACGGTCTAATTTCTGCTCTTTCATCTTCAACTTCCTTTCTCCATCCACTCATCTGTCTTTGCCTGAAAAACAGTTGTCTTTTGTCGGATTTGTTATGTATTAATATACAACTTTCATATTCGTTTGTCTACCAGTTTTTTCTTTATATTATCTGATAATATGATAATTATATGAAGTGTATGTATATTATCTGTCTTTTTTTATTTATTTTCTCTCAAAATAATATCTATACAAACAATTCAATAGAAAAAAGATGCAAAAAAAATTCATTAATTTTTCTGCATCTTCGCATTTTTATTATTTCTATTAAATTGTGTTTAAATTGTATCTGTGTCTTTCCGCTCTTTTACCTGCAGATCTATGCTTCCATGCCTGCCAGCTCATCCATTTTTTTCTTAAACCCATGGTTAAAAATTGCGATTACACGTCCGACTCCGATCACTGCCACCACCGTTCCAATCCCGATCCCGATTCCGATCAGATGTCCCTGACAGACCAGTCCGACTGTGATCATGATACAGATGTTGAAGAGGTCAAAACAGTTTTTGGTAAATCCCACACTCTTATGTACCGTGTCTGCGATCGCCTGCATAGCTTCCGGCAAGTTGATTTGGGTATGCCTCCCCAAATACCAGAATCACTGCCGAAAACAGATTCAGAAACCTTGTGAAAATAAGACTTAACGGCAACTGCAGCAGATCCATAAGCAGTGTCAGACGGATGTCCATTTTCTGTGCGTGCATCAAAGTTTCTCCCTCTGCCTTCTGATACCGGAAATGCTGGATCAGATGCAGGATCATCTCCACAAGCACAAACAGTGTGTAGATCACCATTGTCATATTCATTGTTCTTTCCCTGATTTCTTTCGCTCATCTGTTACAATGTGTTTCAATTCCATTGTCATGGACTAATAGTTTCTTTCCCATATTTGGTCAAAGAAATCATTTCCCTCCAGTGTTTTCTCCTCACAACTATACAAAGCACCATTATCGATGTCAAGTGACAGAAGAAGCGTGGAATCATCTAAGTATGGCGTCATTTTTTCCTGCAAAAGCGGGACGACATCTTCCCTGTGTGTACATTCGTTCCAGTCCTGGTGTTCATCCTTGTCAACTGCAAATTCAACACCATAGGTGTCATCGATCACAATTCCCTTTTCATCATCCACATAAAAGGCTGCAAAATCATATTGTGCAGTCCCTTGCATTTCATAGGTTGTGCTTATCAAAAGATAGTCCAGACCATCCTTTTTCGAAAGACATATCGTTCCATTTCCTGCATGCGACAGGTGGAAGTTTCGGCTGATAAACCGCGGATGACTCTCATATTCTCCGTTTTTTGTTCCACGATATACTTTCACATAACATCCATACGAACTGTTGCTTACAACATCGTCTACCGATGCATCCGGCTCACTGCCATATCCGACTACTGAAACCAGATCTGCGATTCCATCGTGTGTGATATCTGCTGTTGTTTCAAATACAGGCACCTCATAGGCATCCTTACCCGGATAATCTGAATTATAATAGTTTCCCTCTTCCCCTAACTGACCGATATCGCCGTAGGTGGAATAGACATATCCCTGATTTTCCACGATATATTTTTCTGTCTGTGCATCAGAAGTATTTTCTGTAGTTTCAGAGATTTCTGTACCTGATTCTTTTTCTGTGTCTTCTGATATGTTTTCTAACATTTCTTCCGTATTTCCTGTTTTCAGTTTTTCCGGCATCTCTTCTGCATTTTCTGTTTTCTTCGCGTTTTCTGCTCCTTTCTCATTTTCTTCCAATACTGACGCGTTTGAAGCAGCAGAATTTTCTATTGTTTTTTTACTGCATCCAGCAAAACACTCACTTGCAAGTACAACAGTAATCATCGCCATGACTAATTTATTTTTCATTTTCCCCACCTCATAACATACTCTTTTTCGTTTGTATCTTCATCTGTTTCTTCCGCCTGAATCAAGAAATTCTCCCTCTGATAAAAGTAAATTGCATGCACATTCTTTTCGTATACACATAAACACAATTCGGTTTTTCTGCTTTTTACATAATCCAGCAGACATTTTCCAATTCCCATCGATTGTGCAGATTCTTTCACAAACAATCCCTCGATATAGCAATCATTTATTCCGATAAAACCATCTATCTGACCATTTTTTTCCTCTTCATATACATATACTTCTGCTTCCGGCAGAATCTGTTTCACCATTTCATAATTGCCGGTCCAATATTCCTTGTCTATAAAACTATGTGCCTTGATGTTTGTCTCAAGCCATATCTGCAAAACATCAGATATATCCTTTTCTTCCATTTTTCTTATCATACATTTACCCCATCTCTATTTTCGTCTTAGTGCACTGCAAAGATATCTTTTTACCCACTCCTTATCGCTCATAAAATTTCATTTTTCTGTATTGATAAAAGCCGGAAAATCCGCAATTTATACGCATTTCCGGCTCTCTGCTTACATATGCTGTCTATCATTCTTTTTGTTTCATAAACTATAGTTCATGCAGCTTCAGGCTCTCTCGTCAAATTCCACATTCTTCTTCCACTTCCAGAACCCCCATATCACAGCGCCAGCCACCACAAGCATCACTGCCGTAAATCCAATTCCTTTCGCATCCGTCGTATAGCCAAAGGACAGCCATCCCGTTTCCTCACGTACGACCGACACAGTGTTTGCTGCGATGTGTCCCAGTACCGGCACATAGAAAAATCCTGTTTTTTCATACAAAAATGCAAGCAGACATCCCAAAACCGCCGCATACAGAAACTGCACCAGGTTCGCATGCACCAGTCCAAAGATCAATGCGGAACAAATAATTGCAGGGGCGACACCCAACATCAATTTTAGTCTCTGATAAACCACGCCCCTGAATAATAATTCTTCCGCGATTGGGATCAGAAAACAGGATCCAAGGAACTCATAGACTGCTGCGCCTGCAAAAAATGCCTGATTTGCAGTCTGGAACCCTTCTGATGCCTGAATTAATGATGTCATCGCAATGATATTGTTGACTGCAATTCCAAGTGCCGCTACGGACACAACAGTCACGGCAATATTGATTGCCTGCTCACTGCTAAAGCGAAACTTCTTTTTTCCGTAAACAGTATCCCGGATGTTTTGATCTGCCATATAAAATTTTAATATGACCGGAATCGTAACTGCATCACCCACAAGCTGGCGCAGCATGTAAGTCTCATCTGCACTGCCGAGAAGTATCTCCAATGCAAAATAACAGAGACTTGATACCACATAGTAAAGCCCGACCGGATAAATAATCTGCCAGATCTGGAAGCCCTTTGTCTGTTTCATCGTTTGTTTCCCTTCGTATCACGTCCCGCGGTGCGCAGACGGTTTAATGCCACTTCTTTGCCTTTTACTTCAATATTTACTACATCTTCCGCATTCAGAAGATAGATCGCCGCAAGCGCGTCCCCGGCACCTAATTTCATGCCGCGCACACCAACTGCTCCCTTTTTCTTTTCCGGGATACTGGAAATGTCGATCCGTAGAAAAAAGTCTTTTTCGGACTGCATCACGAGCGTCTCCTCAAGTGCAAGTGCCTGTACAAAGATCAGCTCATCGCCCTCATTTAATTTTGTCGCAGCCGTGGTTCGTTTTGCAACGTCAAACTCACTTCCATCCACGACTTTAAGCATAGCAGATTTTGTTCCAAACAACACCTGGGAATGGCTGATTGCCGCAAGGTTCGTGATATAGACAAAATTTTCCTCGCTGCTGTTATAATTACTCAGGTTATCGATCGGCGTTCCCTTGTCTCGGAATTTACCGTAAGGAAGATCTAACACCTTTAACAGATGCATCTGTCCCTTATTGGTAAAAATGCAGATCTTGTCCGTATTTTTGCAGGTCAGGATATAGCGGTTTTCTGTGTTTGCCGCCTCCTTATTTCTCTCATACGTTGCGACATCCACGGTTTTTGCGTATCCAAAACGATCCATTAAGAATACAACATCCATCTCCTCGATCTTCTTCTCCTCAACGACCGCTTCCTCTAAATTATCGATCACCGTTTTTCTCGGTTTTGCGTACTCTTTCTTAAAACTCTCCAATTCTTTGATGATGACTTTCGCCATAGCCGCGCGGCTTCCCAAAATATCCTCATATTTTGCGATATTTTTCAAGGTCTCATCATGATCTTTTAAGAGTGCTTCGAGTTCGAGTCCGATTAATTTCTGCAGACGCATCTCAAGAATCGCCGTGGTCTGTCTCTCCGTAAAACGAAGTTTTGCAGCGTCTCGTTTTGACTGTTCGGATTTAAAATTGATGTTATCTGTGATACCGTCGGTTAAGCAGGCTCTCGCATCCTTCACATTTTTACTTCCGCGCAGGATCTCAATGATCAGATCAATGACATCCGTTGCCTTGATCAGACCTTCCTGAATTTCCTTTTTGTCGCGCTCTTTTGCAAGAAGTGTCTGATATTTGCGTGTTGCAAGCTCATACTGGAAATTCACATGATGGCGGATGATCGGTACGATTCCCATAGTTTCCGGTTTTCCGTCCGCTACCGCTAACATGTTAACGCCAAAGGTATCTTCCAGTTTTGTTTTCTTGTAGAGAAGATTTTTTAAATTTTCGACATCTGCACCCTTTTTCAGCTCCAGAACGATGCGTATTCCCTCTTTTGAGGACTGGTTTGTGATATCCACGATATCGGAAGTTTTCTTTGTCTCAACAAGGCTGTAGATATCGTTTAAGAATTTTCCGATATTGGCACCGATCATGGTGTACGGGATCTCTGTGATCACAAGACGGTCTTTTCCGCCTTTTCCCTTTTCAACTTCAACTTTACCGCGGATCTTGATTTTTCCCATACCGGTTGAATAAACGGCTAACAGTTCATCCTTATTTGCAACGATACCACCAGTCGGAAAATCAGGTCCCGGAATATACTGCGTCATCTGCTCGGTATTGATGTCCGGGTCTTTCATATATGCGATCACACCGTCAATGACCTCGCCAAAATTGTGCGGCGGGATACTGGTCGTCATACCGACGGCGATTCCCTCTGCACCGTTTAAAAGCAGGTTTGGAACTTTGACAGGGAGCACCTCCGGCTCTTTTTCCGTCTCATCAAAGTTCGGGACAAAGTTTACAACATCTTTATCTAAGTCCGCCAAATAGGCTTCCTGTGTAATCTTCTGTAAACGTGCCTCAGTATAACGCATTGCTGCGGCGCCATCTCCCTCGATGGAACCAAAATTACCGTGTCCATCCACAAGCGGCAGTCCTTTTTTGAAATCCTGCGCCATCACGACGAGCGCATCATAGATGGAACTGTCACCGTGCGGATGATATTTACCCATCGTATCACCGACAATACGCGCACACTTACGGTACGGCTTGTCATAGCGGATGCCAAGTTCATACATATCATAAAGCGTTCTTCGCTGCACCGGTTTTAAACCGTCCCTCACGTCCGGAAGTGCACGCGCAATGATAACGCTCATGGCATAATCAATATAAGATTTCTGCATCAGTTCCGAATACTCGGTGCGGATAATCTGTTCTTCCTGATTCATATCATACTCCATTTCTGTCCGTTTTTCAGGGCATCACAAGTCAGCTGGCACTGCTCACTTCCTGCCCGCATGTTACTGTCTGCTCCCTGCCAGTCGTTCCAGTAACCCCCACATCTCTATCAGATATCAAGTGCTGCGTCTTTTGCATGTTCATAAATAAACATCTTGCGCGGCGGCACATCATTTCCCATCAAAAGTTCCGTGATATCGGACGCCATACGTCCATCTTCGATCTCAATGCGTTTTAAGATCCTCGTTTCCGGATTCAATGTCGTCTCCCAGAGCTGCTCCGCATCCATCTCACCGAGACCTTTATATCGCTGCAGGGTAAAATTACTCTTATGGTTTTTGCGGTAACGCTCCAATGCTGCATCGTCGTAAAGGTACTCTTCCTCGCCCTTAGACGGGATGGCTTTGTATAACGGCGGCATCGCCACATAGACATGTCCCTCATAGATCAATTCCGGCATGAAACGATAAAACAGTGTCAGAAGCAGTGTGGAAATATGTGCTCCATCGACGTCGGCATCTGCCATGATGATGATCTTGTCATAGCGCAGTTTCGTGATGTCAAAATCATTGCCGTATCCTTCGGAAAAACCACATCCAAATGCATTGATCATCGTCTTGATCTCTGCATTTGCAAGCACCTTGTCAATACTTGCTTTCTCAACATTTAAAATCTTACCACGGATCGGCAGGATTGCCTGAAAATTACGGTCACGCGCCGTCTTTGCAGAACCTCCCGCGGAATCTCCCTCGACGATAAATATCTCACAGATCGACGCGTCCCTGCTCTCACAGTTTGCAAGCTTTCCGTTGGAATCAAAAGAGAATTTCTGTTTTGTCAGAAGATTCGTCTTTGCACGCTCCTCGGTCTTGCGGATCTTTGCCGCTTTCTCCGCGCAGGAGATCACGGTCTTTAATACCTCTAAATTTTTGTCAAAATAAAGCTGTATCTCATCCCCGGTCACTTTTGCCGTGACACGCGATGCATCCTGATTGTCCAGTTTCGTCTTGGTCTGTCCCTCAAAACGTGGATCCGGGTGTTTGATGGAAACGATCGCCGTCATACCATTACGGACATCCGCTCCCGTAAAATTAGAATCCTTTTCCTTTAAAATGCCAAGTTCTCTCGCATAGGAATTGATGACTGTAGTAAACACCGTCTTAAATCCCGTGATATGCGTACCACCCTCCGCATTAAAAATATTGTTGCAGAATCCTAAAATATTCTCATGGAACTCATTGGTATACTGGAATGCTGCCTCAACCGTGATTCCGTCCTGCTCGCCCTTAAAGTACACCACATCGTGAAGCACCTCGTTCTTTTTGTTCAGATCCTTGACAAAACCAATGATACCCTCTTCCTCATGATATACAATATGTTCCACTTCCGGTCCACGTTTATCCTCATAAATAATCGTCAGTGCCGGGTTCAAGTATGCTGTCTCATGCATACGGCTTTTTACTTCGTCCTCTTTGAATCTGGTCTTTTCAAAAATCTCAGGATCCGGAAGAAAATTGACCTTCGTACCGGTTTTTTTCGTTTTTCCAATGGTCGGAAGAAGCCCGTTTTCCAGTTCCACCACCGGAATACCACGCTCATAACCATCGTGATGAATGTAACCATCCCTGCTGATCCATACATCCATATGTGTCGACAATGCATTTACAACAGACGAACCTACTCCATGCAGTCCTCCACTGGTCTTATAAGCGGAATCATCAAACTTTCCTCCTGCATGCAGCGTCGTATAAACAATACGCGCAGCTGAAACTCCCTTTGCATGCATGCCGACCGGAACGCCTCGTCCGTTATCCTCAACGGTACAGGAACCATCCGCTTCTAATGTTACACAGATCGTATCGCAGGCTCCCGCAAGATGTTCATCCACTGCATTGTCCACAATCTCGTAGATCAGGTGATTCAATCCTTTGCGCGAAACACTGCCGATATACATTCCCGGTCTTTTTCTTACCGCCTCAAGCCCTTCGAGAACGGAAATACTGCTCTCGTCATAGCCGCCTGTTTTTGCCATTTCTTTCTTCCCTTTCCTGCTAAATCTATTACTTTTATACTGAATTGCTATCTCTGATCCGTATCCTGACGTCTCGCATACCGCATATGAGAAATAACCATCAGTGCAAGTTTAAACGTCATCGCATCGTCAAATTTACGGATATCAAGTCCAATGATTTTCTCTAATCGCTCCAGACGGTACACTAAAGTATTTCTGTGCACATAAAGCTGTCTGGCTGTCTCTGAAATGTTCAGATTGTTTTCAAAAAACTTCTGAATCGTCGTCGTTGTCTCTTCATTAAAAATATCCGGGATCTCATCCCCAAACACCTCATGAATAAACATCTCACAGAGACTCATCGGAAGCTGGTAGATCAGACGCCCGATACCAAGATAACGATATGCGATCGTCTCTTTTTCTGCATAGAAAATCTTTCCAACCTCAAGCGCCATCTTTGCCTCCTGATAGGATTTTGCAATATCCGGCAGATTATTCACCTGATTGCCGTAGCCGACCCTCACGCGCACCATTGCCTCGGTATGCATATTGTCCACAATCATATCGGCTAACTTCTGTAATTCATCTTCATTCTTCACGTCGCGAACATCCTTGATCAGGACGATGCTCTGCTCGTCCACTTCTGTCACATAATCACGCATCTTGGTTGCAAAGAGATTTTTCACAAGCTCCACTGCGGTGGAATCTTTCTTATCTTCTAAATCGATCACATAAACCACACGCTCCGCCTGCTCGATATGAAGTTTCTGCGCCTTATTGTACATATCTACGACCAACATATTTCCAAGCAGGATATTCTGCATGAAATTGTTGCGGTCAAACTGCTCCATATAGGCAGCCGCAAGGTTTCTGATCTGGCAGACTGCAAGGCGTCCCACCATATAAGCATCCTCTGCCTGTGATTTGGTCAGCAGAATATATTCTATCTCTCCATCAGCGATCACCTTAAAAAAATGATATCCTGAGAGCATCTGGCTCTCAGCCATGGAATCTGCAAAAGATGTGATTGCACCTTCTAAATCTCCCTCCGGCTCAAATGTTGCTGCAACCGGCTTTCCTTTTTCCGTGTAAAGTGCAAGATCAATTCTCGATATATCCTTTATCTCATCAAGTGCTGTCTGTATTTTATGGTTTGAAATCATAATCTATTTCCTTTCCGATATCTCCCCTTCGTCTAGTTCCACCCATCATCCGATCTATAATTTCATCCTTACTGACGAACAAAAACTGGGTACATCACTGTACCCAGTTTTATTTTAAATGATGTTCTGTTTAATTTTACCGAATTAGTTGGTAATTGTCAATTCTGTTTCTTTATCGAAAACATGAATCTTCTCAGGATCAATAGCAAGTTTGATGTGATCTCCCATACGTGCTGTTGTTCTGGAATCAACTTTTGCAGTCATGCTTGTGCCTGCTACTTTGAAGTATAATAATACCTCAGAACCTAATAACTCGTATCCTGTTACATCAGCCTCGAATGCGCAATCTTGGTGTGCTTCGATCTCAATCTCGGAATCTCCAATATCCTCTGGTCTGATACCCATAACAACTGTCTTTCCGTTGCATCCTGCATCTGCAAGTTTCTTTGCTTTTGCTGGTGGTAATACGATTGTTGTGTTATCGAATGTAAGAGAAACTTTGTCTCCCTCAACTTTACATTTTGTATCGATGAAGTTCATCTGCGGAGAACCAATGAATCCTGCAACGAATAAGTTGTTCGGCTCATTGTATAATTTCTGCGGAGAATCAACCTGCATGATAACACCATCTTTTAATACAACGATTCTGGTACCAAGTGTCATAGCCTCGGTCTGATCATGTGTTACATAGATGATAGTTGCTTTTAATCTGTTATGTAAAGAAGCGATCTCAGAACGCATCTGTACACGAAGTTTTGCATCCAGGTTGGATAACGGCTCATCCATAAGGAATACCTTAGGATTACGAACGATGGCACGTCCCATAGCAACACGCTGTCTCTGTCCACCGGATAAAGCCTTTGGTTTACGGTCTAATAATTTCTCAAGGTCAAGAATCTTAGCTGCTTCTTCAACTTTTCTCTTGATTTCATCCTTAGGAACTTTTCTTAATTTTAATCCGAATGCCATGTTATCGAAAACGGTCATATGAGGATACAGAGCGTAGTTCTGGAATACCATTGCGATATCTCTGTCTTTTGGCTCAACATCGTTCATGAGCTTTCCGTCGATATAGAACTCACCAGAGGAAATCTCCTCAAGTCCAGCGATCATACGAAGTGTAGTAGATTTACCACATCCGGATGGTCCTACGAAAATGATGAACTCCTGATCTTCTACTTCAAGGTTGAAATCCTTAACAGCCTCAAAACCGTTTGGATAAACTTTGCAAATGTTTTTTAATGATAAACTTGCCATTGGTCTAAATACCTCCTGATATTTGTGTTTCGTTATTTGATAACTATACTATACAAAAAAGATGCAAAAAGCACCATATGCCTCCTACACAAAGAATTTTGTTTTTTCTTGTAGGATGTCACAGTGCTCTGTGCATCTTTTCCATCTTTTCGTCAAACTGACGGCTTTTCCATCAAAAACTGTACAGATTGACGGATACAGACGTTCCTCTTTTTTTATAAAAGGTTTATTTTATGTTCCGCTGAAATCATTTCTTTTTACGGATCCGGTGAAACTGCGGTCTTAATACCAGTTCCGGGATTACAATACCTTCACGCTGCGTCAGCACATATTCCACTGCTTCTGCTACTTCTTCCGGGGTAAGATAAGATTCTTTTTCTTCTCCCACCGTAAAGTCCGCGTTCCGGTACAGATTTGTCTCCGTCATATCCGGGTAAACCGCCGTCACTTTGACGCCGTATTTTCTTGCCTCATCAAACAGGCTTGACGAAAACGATGCAAGTCCTGCTTTGGTTGCCGCATAAGCACAGCCGTGCGGACTCGGCTGTTTTGCCGTAACAGATGAAATATTGATAATGTAACCGCCGTTTTTTTTCAGCGTCCGTAATAATTGCTGGGTTAAGATCAACGGTGCTTCTAAGTTCACACGGACCATTTCCTGTATCTTTTTGGGATTCAGTTCCTCGTGCAGACCATAGTAAGCTGCACCGGCATTATTGACAAGGACTTTTACCGTGTGCTCCGATGTGACCTGTTTCACGATAGCGCACAGTTTATCCGTATCGGTGAGGTCACAGATGATTGGATGAAATATGGCATTTTTCAAATCATTTTCACACTGAAGTACTCCGGCAATGTCTCTATCCTCTTCCGTATCAAATCTGCGCCCGATCCCAAATACTTCATATCCGAGCACACCTAATTTTTCACTGATAGCGCGTCCGATACCAGACGAGGCACCCGTTACGATGGCTGTATATTTCTGTGTCATAGCTGTTTTCCTCTCACGACTCCCACCGGAAGATCTTCTCTTCCGGCACATACTCTAAAAGCTGTCTGATCAGAAATCTCTCCATCTGTTCTGTCAGCTCTTTTCCATAATGATAAACCCCGCCGTCATTCTGAAATGGGAACTGCACTACTGCAGAATACGGCTCGTTTTTCCGCATTTTTTTCAGATAATCCTGCGATACACGAAAAGAGCCGACACTGACATCAAAGATCTGATCCATTGGAACTTCTTTTGTGACAAGTTCTAACATTTCATGGTACTCTTTTTCCCAGTCCGGGCAGTAAATCATCGGATCAAAACACAGTCGCACCGGGAATCCTTTTTTTACCGCATCTGCCACACAGCGGACACGCTGCAAAAGTGATGGCGTATTATGCTCATACTGTTTTGTGATCTGCTGCGGCGAAAGTGTAAACGCATAGATTATATTTTTATCGGGTATCAGATCGTCAAAGAGCTTCACATTCGCCGACTTTGTACGGATTTCGATCTTAAGCGGATATGTAGATCTTTTATTTTCTTCCAGAACAAAATGCTCCCACTCCCTGACATAACCGGTCATTGTCTCAAATGCAAGCAGATCTGTATCATAGGACACACACAGATAAACCGGGTGTTCTGAAAGCATCCGGTGAAGTTCTTCAAAAATATCTTCGATATTTACAAAAATTACGATATTTGCGGAGGGATACATTCCTTTTAAATAGCAGTATTCACAGTCATAGATGCAGTTCATCATACAGGATGTATAATAAAAATAAGTATTTCCAAAATTCTGGCACACCGGTGCCCCCTGATAGATCAGACTGCCTGTCTTTTTTGCCAGGATCAGGTTCTGCGCATGATGTTGTTCTTCATAGTCCTGTCTGCGTCTGCAGAATACATCTTTGTAATGTCTGATATACACAATCTCTGCTTTCATAAAACGCGCTAAGATTTGCTTTACCCGCGGATGTTCTGCTATTTCTTCTTCCACATAAATATGAGAAAAAAACGGATTATAATAATTTTCGTCCAAACTCTTCAAAGCAGCGTTTCCCCTCTCTTTTATCCTTACAGGGCAGCTCCCCCGCCTGATACATTTCTTCTATGATTCCCTGATAATCAATCTCGGCAAGTACTGCATATTTCAGATACTGCATTACTGCGGCCTGCATTACCGCCGAGCAGTGCATATCCACACTTAACTTCTGTGCAAGCTCCGATACTTCCCCCATCGCTTTTTTGTTCTGCAGCTTTTTTATCCCGTCGATCTTCCTCAGTTCATCCAGGTAACTCCGGATTCCGGGAACTGCGCCCGCAATGCTCTGTTTCAGCATTTCTGCAGACAATTCCTGCACATTTCCCTTGTCTGTCACAACTTTTAAAAAAGACATCTGATGCGGGCCGAAAAAATATGCTCCCGCCTGATATATGGAAGAGGCCTCCATATCATAAAGAAAACCGTCTGCCACACTATTTTTTATGGCCGTTTCGTATTTTGGGATTAACTCTGTTTTGTTTTCTGTATGATAAAGCATTGCACCTGTCACAATTTCAGCTTCCTCAAAAGGATGTCTGTATAAAATATCCGGATAAAATGTACGCCCTGTCACATGCTCCATGATCTTTTTGCACAGATACACTTCTCCTGCCTTTACTGACTGTTCCTGTACTGTTTTTCTCTTGTCGGAAGAATGTAGACCATCTCCGGCTGCGTTTTCTTTTTCCGGTACATTTCTACAAGTTTGACCGGATCCTTTTGAGTAAGAAACTTTTGCGCAAGTACCGATATTGACCAGAAAATCCGCCGGCTGTGGAGTTCTTTTCGTACAGATTCTCGCCACGGCCGCCGTCGCTGCGTTCATTCCGCATCCCGTTACCGTAAGAAGAATATTTTCTTCCTCAGAAAAAAAGACAGGAAAACAAGTTTCATCTGTCTTTTTCTTCAATCCATATTCACGAATCAGTGGTTCTGCCTCATGGTATAAGGCACAAAATATATATATCATAATTTACGCTCTTCCGGTGCTTCCGATACCGCCGCGGTTTTCATTGCCAAGTGTATCTGTCTCCTCAAAACGGATGACCGGCTGATGTTTCTGGATGCGGAACTGGCAGATGCGGTCATTGACATTGATCTCCGTGTCACGCATTGCAAGTGCCGGCATCATCCACACATCATCATCTCCGCAGTAGCTTTCATCTACAACACCCATGTGGTTTGTCTGAATGATTCCAAAATTCTTGTAGGTAGAACTTCTCGGTACAATAACTGCCTCATATCCTGCCGGAAGCTGCATGGACACGCCAAGTTTAATCAATTTAAATTCGCCTTTTTTTAATACAACGTGTTCTGCTGAGCGAAGATCGATCCAGTCACTCTTTCCGTCAATATAGGTAAGTTTTTCTATTTCATTTGAATGATATTTAATTCTGATCGTCTGCTGTTCCATTTTTACTCCTGTCTATTCTTCCCACTCTAAGCTGCTGTGTTCTTCTCTGCGGTCACGCAGCATCAGCTCGCGCACTGCGTCTTTTGCCGGTTTATCATCAAACAGAACGTGATTGATCTCCTCGATGATCGGCATAGCCACTTCATACTTTCTTGCAAGCGCGATTGCTGCTTTTGCAGAGTAAACACCCTCAACGACCATCTTTACCTCATCCATCGCCTGCTTCATCGTATATCCCTGTCCCATCAGCATGCCGGCTTTGCGGTTTCTGGAATGTTTGCTCTCGCAGGTTACGATCAGATCACCAATACCAGTCAGACCGCTCAATGTTTCTGCATTTGCACCCATCTTAATTGCAAGTCTGCTGATTTCAGATATACCGCGTGTGATCAACGCTGCCTTGGTATTATCTCCGTATCCAAGTCCGTCCGCCATACCTGCTGCAAGTGCGATCACATTTTTTAAAGATCCGCCAAGTTCCATTCCAAGGACGTCCGGACTTGTGTATACACGGAATACTTCATTCATGAAAATATCCTGCACACCCTCAGCCACAGACTTCTTTCTTGCACCCGCAACGACTGTGGTCGGGAGTCCGATTCCAACTTCCTCTGCATGGCTCGGTCCGCACATCACTGCCACGTCAGCAGCAGGAATTTCCTGCTCTACGATATCAGAAAGTGTCATCAGGGTATTTTCCTCAATACCTTTTGCCACACAGACGATTACCTGTCCCTTTTTTACAAAAGGTGCCATAGATTTTGCCGTGCTTCTCGTAAAAACAGACGGCACCGCAAGGATCAGATAATCTTTTCCCTCGATCGCCTCTTTTAAATCTGTGGTAAATGTAATATCTTCCGGTAATTTCACTCCCGGAAGTTTATCCACATGCTCGTGTTTTTCACGGAGCATCTGTACTTCCTGCTCCACGATCGACCAGACTGTCACATCGTTTCCATTTGTATGTAATACCAGAGAAAGTGCCGTACCCCAGCTTCCTGCACCAATAACGGCTGTCTTTGCCATTCTGTCATTCCTCCTAATTCTTTTTCATTCCAAATTTGTTTTCTGTTCCAGTAAGCAGACGCTTAATATTGGCTTTGTGTCTCCATAATGCCATCGCTGTAAAACATGCACTGACAATGTAAAATTCCGGCAGATATGCCGTATCCACATGAAGATATCCCATGTGGCCAAATATCAGTACCTGGATCAGATAACTTGTCACAACAAGGATAGAACCTAACGATACATATCTTGTAATCGCGATTGATCCAATAAACAGTATCAGGCAGATTGGCGCTGCAAGCGGACACACTGCAAGGATCATACCGGACGTACATGCAATCCCTTTTCCACCCTTAAATTTCAGATAAAATGGGAAGTTGTGTCCCAAAACTGCTCCGAACCCTGCGTAAAGTTCTAAGATCTTGACCGCATCCGGATATTTTCCGATAAAAATGAAACGGATCAGAAGCACTGCAAAAATCGCTTTAAACAGATCACCCAGAAAAGTGATTAATCCAGCCTTCCAGCCTAACACGCGCAGCGTATTTGTCGTTCCCGCATTGCCGCTGCCCTGTGTTCTGATATCCACGCCGTGCTTTTCTCCATAAATATATCCTGTCTGGAATAACCCAAAACAATACCCCACTGCCACTGCTATGACTCTTGCCCCAAGCATTACTGTTCTTCCTTCCTCTCACGAATGATAAATTTTAACGCCGTTCCACGGAATCCAAATGTATCACGGATACGGTTTTCCAGATAACGGGTATAAGAAAAATGCATCAATTCTTTGTCGTTGACAAAAATAACAAACGTTGGCGGCTTTACCGCAACCTGTGTGGTATAGTAGATTTTCAGACGTTTTCCTTTGTCTGAAGGCGGCTGCTGCATTGCTACTGCCTCCGCAACGATCTCATTTAAGACACCGGTTGCAACACGCATGCTGTTATTCTCAATGACAAGGTCGATCATGTCAAACAGTTTGTTTAAACGCTGTCCTGATTTTGCAGAGATAAATAAAATTTCTGCATATGGCATAAAGCTTAAAATCTGACGGATTTTCTCCGTATGGCGGTAGATTGTCTTATCGTCTTTTTCAATGGCATCCCATTTATTGACTGCAATAATGATACCCTTTCCACGCTCATGAGCGATTCCTGCGATTTTTGCATCCTGTTCGGTCACACCCTCGGTCGCATCGATCACAATGATACACACATCGGCGCGCTCCACTGCCGTCACGGCACGGATGATACTGTAACGCTCGATTTCTTCCTTGATCTTATTCTTACGGCGCAGTCCTGCTGTATCGATAAACACATATTCCTTTCCGTTGTACCGGATATCCGTATCGATTGCATCACGGGTCGTACCTGCAATATCGGACACGATCACGCGGTCCTCCTGTGCAAGTTTATTGATCAGGGATGACTTTCCAACATTTGGTTTTCCGATGATCGCAACCTTCGGTCTCTCATCTTCCGCCTCATCTTTGTTGTATTCCGGGAAATTCTTTACCACTTCGTCAAGCATATCTCCAAGTCCTAACATGGAGGATGCAGAAATCGGATACGGATCCCCGATACCCAGATTATAAAACTCATACACATCCGGCATAAATTTTTCAAAACTGTCCACTTTGTTGACAACTAAAACAACCGGCTTTCCGGAACGGCGCAGCATATCTGCCACCTTAGAATCCGAATCCTGCAGTCCCTGTCTCACGTCTGTCAAAAAAATGATCACATCCGCAGTTGCGATCGCAATCTCCGCCTGCTCACGCATCTGGGATAAAATGATATCTTTACTGTCCGGTTCAATACCACCGGTATCGATCATGGTAAAATGATAATCCAGCCAGGTCACATCCGCATAGATCCTGTCTCTGGTCACGCCCGGCGTATCCTTTACGATGGAAATCCGCTCGCCTGCAAGCACATTAAACAACGTCGATTTTCCAACATTCGGACGACCCACGATCGCCACTACGGGTTTACTCATAATTTCCTGTACTCCTTTTATTCTCAAATCTCATTCACTTCATGAGCGGCTGATACTACGCTCTGAACATTATTTTGATTTTACAATATCCTGTGGTTCTTGTAAAGATATTTTCCATTGCGGGCTTTTACAGAACATTTCACGAATTTTTTATTTATTCTGTCACACCTGTCTTTTTCTGGATCTCATCAAGCTCATCATAATTATACAGATGCCAGGTGTCACTGAGCACACCCATCTTTTCCAATGCCTTTACCGTATTTTCACACTTCGGTCCAAACTGGATATAACTGTTTCCGGATGCATCGCCAGGCGCAACATTATCATTTCGCGCATTCCGGTAATCATAATAATTATAATAGTAATCCCAGGTCTGGTAATCATTTCCTTTTCCATAATAAGAAATCGAAAATGAATTGGTATACATCTCGTCCTGTCCATCCTTATAAACCGCCGGAAGCTGGTAATAATCAAAATTGCCCTCTCTCACATCCTGTTCAACAGCGTCCCGCAGAACAGCGCTTTCCTGTCTGGAAAATGTATATACATCCGATTCACCATCTTCCTTATAGACGGTTAAATATCCGGAATAATAATCATTCTCTTTATATCCGTTTCCAAGAACCTGTTTCATCATGTTATCCGGATCTGTCTCCAGGGCAGTCAGTTTAAATGCAACTGAATTTTTGTCTTTTAATGCCTTCTCCGTAACGGAAACCGGATATCTCCGCTCAAACACAGAGCCATCCTTCATGTAATACCGGAACGATGTATAATAATAATTTTTTCCCTTTTTATAGACAGATAAATATTCATCTTTGCTGTCAATACACTGTTTCTGTAATTCCAGTACTTCCGGGATCTGCTCTTTTGAAACACAGACCGGATAATCCATATTCACAAATGCAGCTTCAATCTCAGATGCCTTTGGAATTTTCCGTTCAATGCCAAATACATCTATACGGAAACAGGTCAGCACAATCAGAACAACTGCCATAAACCCTGCCCACTCTGCGATTCTTTTTTTGCACAGTACACGGAAATTCTTCTGCAAAACCATTTCTGCCGCAAAAAAACAGATGCTTCCAAAAATGACCATAAAAATCATAAGGCTGATAAATTCATTCACTTTGATATATTCAAGTACCAGCGCAGATACGGCAAGTGCGATCAGTCCGCCGCCACAGATACCGGATATCCAGCGGAATACCGGTCTTAAAGCTGCAATACTGACTACGTCTCCGGTTGTTTCGATTTTACGATTTTTATATAAAAAGTACGCAAAAACCGTGATCACAACTGCTGCCACAGCATAAACTGCAACTGTTTTTCCGCCACTGATCGTAACTCCAACTGCCTGCACATAGTCCTTATCGTATTTTACTCCCATAACCAGATTACGGATCAGATAATCAAGCGGTGACAATCTACTGGTCTGACTCGAAGTCCATGTATCTGATACACCGTAACAGATCAGGCTTGATATATTCTGCACCATCTTCATACAGCCGATCCATAGATAATTGACTGCCAGATAATAAAACGGCATGGCAAAAATATTTCCCGTCAGCATAGCCACGAATACAGCGAGCGCATATGCGAAAAAAGATACGCCTGCCATGTATAAAAACCAGTAAAACAGATACTGGATACAGGTAATCTGGTTTGCCAGGCAGACCAGTACACCGGCAATAAATGCAATCAGTTCCGGGACAAACAGAAAAACAAAACCGGAAACATAATTGGTGATATAAAGTTCCCGCCTGTCTAACGGCAGGGAGTGTATCATATTGGCATTCCGCGGATTATATAAGTAAGAAAACACTGCAAGTGCTGCCGCTGCCGCTGCAATAAAAACCGGTATTACCGATCCCGCACCTGCTAACGCTGATCCGATCACATAATATTGTTTCTGTGTAAGCGGAACGTTTCCGATATAATTACTCTCATTATTTGCATAAAGCCAGATACTGAGCGGCACTACCACGATCAGATAGCACAGGTATACGATCCAGATCGGCCAGTGATGTGTAAGATTCTTTTTAAATATCGTTGTATTAAAAGAGGATGTCTTTGACTTCATAATCAGCACCTCCCATTTCATAGATAAATATTTCTTCCAATGTCAGTGGAAGGACATCCACGATTGCCGGATCTGCTGACGCTAAAGCTTTTTTGGCATCTTCCGGATCTCCTTTTACGATCAGCGTGTATACACGTCCCGTATTAGACATATGAAGGACTTCAAATTCTTCCGGCAGCTTCGGCACACCATTCTGACATGCAACCTGGATTTTTGATACGCTGCCCTGCAGATCGCTTAAAGACCGCTCGATCATGATCGTTCCCTGATGCATAATGCCGACATGATCACAGACATCCTCCAACTCTCTTAAATTATGGGAGGATACCAGAACTGTCATCTGATTTTCCGCAACTTCCGACATGATGATGCTCCAGATCTGTCTGCGCATAACCGGATCAAGACCGTCTACCGGCTCATCTAAGATCATCAGTTCCGGCTTTGCACAAATTGCAAGCCAGAAAGCAACCTGTTTCTGCATACCTTTTGACAGACGGCGAATACTTCTTTTTACGTCAATATTCGGAAAGAACTCCTGAAGACGGTAAAAAAGTTTTTCATCAAATGTGGGATAAATCCCCTGATAAAAACGCTTCATTTCCATCGTGTCTGCCTGCATAAAATAAAATATTTCATCCGGGATATAAGAAAATTTCGCTTTTACTTTTTTATTCTCATACACCGGTTCCCCCGCAATGAGGACTTCTCCTGCATCCGGTTTATACACCCCTGTAATATGGCGGATCAGTGTCGATTTTCCTGCTCCGTTCGGTCCGACCAGTCCATAGATCGCACCTTTTTCCACATGCATGTCCACGCCTTTCAATGCATGAAATCCCTCAAAAGACTTTTCCAGATGATTTACCTGTATCATTGGTCCACCTTCCCTTCTGCCAGATTATCCATACGTTCGACCAATTCCTTTTCCTTTACAGACAAAAAGAATAATTCTTCCACGATCTCATCAAATTCTGTCAGTAACTCTTTCGCCCTCGCATCATAAACTTCTTTTCGTTCTGCAACAAAAGTTCCTTTTCCAGTGACCGTATAAATATAGCCTTCACTTTCCAAATCCCGGTATGCTTTCTGGATCGTGTTCGGGTTGATTGCAAGCTTCGCCGCAAGTTCCCGGACCGATGGCAGTTTTTCATCCGCAGAAAGAGAATTTGATATTACAAGTTTTCTGAGTCCATCCTTGATCTGTTCGTAGATCGGTTTGGAATCACGATAATTTAACTGTATCAATCAGATACCCCCTGTCTGTACTAACCGTACTATTTTCTATCATACGGTCACTATAACACGGGGTATCTGCTGATACAATAAAGATAATCCTATGATATTATGAAGATTTTATGAAGCCTGCTCAAAGTTCCTGTAAAAATGTACGCCCGATTCTTTAACCCAAGTAAGCGCGCAGTAACCCAAATGTATTTTTCACGCCGTCCTTATGGCTTCTCTCGTATCCGTGGGAAGCATACACTCCTGCGCCAATCAGACCGTGGCGCACATCATAACCTGCCGTCAGTGCCACATCCGCATCTGAACCGTAGTATGGATAAACGTCCACGGCAAAATCAAGATCGTTGTCTTTTGCAGCTTTGATCAGACCTGTGACTACATCATAATTGTAAGGTCCCCTGCTGTCTTTTGCGCAGATGGAAACCTGTGTTTCTTTGCAGGAAAGTCCGTCTCCCACGCATCCCATATCCACGGAGATTACCTCTGTCACTCCCTCCGGGATAGATGCCGCACCGCCGTGTCCGACTTCCTCGTAAACTGTGATATGCTGGTATACCATACGCTCCGTTGTGATATTTTCTTCTTTTAAATATTTTGCATATCCAAGTAAAATGCCGACACTTAATTTATCATCTAAGAAACGGCTCTTGATATAACCGGTTTTTGTCACTGTGGTGCGCGGATCAAAACATACAAAATCCCCTGCCATAATGCCAAGTTTTTCTGTTTCTTCCCTGGAATCTGCTTTTTCATCAAGCACGATCTCCATCTCATCCCAGCTTCGCTTGGTATCACTGTAATCCCCGTTCACATGGACGGAAGCGTTTGAAAGCTGGCAGGTTCCCTCAAATGTACCGGAAAATCTGGTTGCCACACGGCAGTTTTCCGCCTCTGCATTATTGGCATTCATACCACCGATCGGAGATACCTTTAATCTTCCGTTTGACTTGATCTCCGTTACGATCGCACCTAAGGTGTCAATATGTGCCTCTAACATCACGGCATCCTCTTTATTTTTGCCGCCCAATGCGACAAGGACGCCGCCCTTTACGGTAAGTTTTGGCTCATATCCCAATGCACGGTATTCGCCTAAGACATACTCTGCCACCTCTTTGGTGTAGCCGGACGGACTGTCGATCGCAAGGATCTTTTTTGTCTCTTCCACGATATAATCAATATAATTTTTCTTTTCCATTTTTTCTTTTCCTCTTTTTTATTTTATATTCCAATGACTGTTTGCGTTCATTGTATTTATGCGTTTCTCAGATAAATAAACGCGCCAAGATTTCCGCGTTTTCCATGGCTTGCACGGTGGGAAAACAGAAGATCCGGGTTACAGCAGGTGCAGATGTTCGTGACTGCGATCTTTTCTTTTAAAACTCCTGCTTCTGTCAGGACGATCTCGTTCGCCCCCCAGAGATCAAGCTGGTACTTGCCATTTTTCTTATCGAGCAAGATCTCATCTGCATGCCCCGGGAACGCCTCTTTAAAAGCATCTGCGACATCCTCACTGACCTCATAGCAGTCCTGGCAGATGGACGGACCGATGGCACAGACTAAATCTTTCGCCTCCGTGCCAAATTCACGTTTCATCGCTGTGATCGTGGCCGCTCCCATTTTTCCGACCGTTCCCTTCCAGCCGGAATGGCTCATGCCAATCGCACGGTGCACCGGATCCACAAAGTATAACGGTACGCAGTCTGCATAAAACGTCGAGAGTACAAGTCCCGGTTCGTTTGTGATCAGTCCGTCAATATCCGTATAATCCCTCTCTTTTACAATCCCTTTTCCGGCATCCTCCGCCGTCACCCTGCGCACATTTGTCGTGTGTGTCTGATCGGTAAACACAAACTTTGAAACATCTGTTTTCATTGCGCCGGCGAGCCGCCTGAAATTTTCTCTTACGGCTGCATCCTCATCCCCGCGCGTAAAACTTAAATTCAGGGATTCATAAATCCCTTTACTCACACCACCAATCCGTGTGGTAAAACAATGTTCTACGATGCCCGTCTGCTCAAGCAGTGGATATTTAAGGAGCGGTAATGTGCTGCCCGCTCCATTTTCACACCATACTTCTTCTAACACAATGTCATTATTTTTCTTTTTTAGATTCACACTGTTGCCCTTCCTGTTTTTTTTCTAAAGATACCCCTGATACTCAAACGCATTCTTTATGAGTTCCACCTCGTCACCGGACACCGCCGCAACATCAAAACGGCACGGCGTATCCATCCCGCATCCATGGGTCAGCAGATAATACGATGCAACTTTGCTGATCGTACGCTGCTTTCTTGGTGTCACTGCCTCCGCCGGATGTCCGCAGCTTTTGTCTCTGCGGTATTTTACCTCTATAAATACAAGATATCCGTGATCTTTTGCAATGATGTCGATCTCGCCCATACGGCAGCGGAAATTATATTGCAGGATCTCATATCCTTGTGTTTTTAAATATTCACCTGCCATCTTTTCATATGCAGTCCCCACTGCACGCCTGTTTACTTTCTCCGTACTTTCTCCCCCGTTTTTATACTATTTTATTTTACATTTCCAGTGCATCAAAAACAAGATCTGATCAAAGTAACCCTGCCCTGCTTAATTTAGCTTTCATCTTATCCATATCATCCACAAACACCAGAATCTCTGCCACAACATCATAGAGCTCCGGCGGTATCGTATCCCCGATCTGCAGTTTTGAGAGTGTTTCGGCTAACTTATTATCCTGATAAAACGGTACATCATTTTCTTTTGCCTTTTCAATGATACGCTCTGCGACCTCGCCTTTTCCCGCTGCTAAAATCTTTGGTGCCGCATCCCCCGGCTCATATGCCACCGCTACTGCAGTTTTTTGTTTTTTCTCCTGTTCTTTGTTTTTTCCATCAAACCACATATCTGCCTCCTGCGCTGTCTATGCACGCACATCAAACGAATATCTGTGAAGCGTTCCTGCCTGTGGCATGTCCCGCTGCAGGAAATCTTCCACAAATTCAACCTTTTTTTCTTCTTTTGACATCGTAATGCTGCATCGGTACCCCTTCTGTGCCAGCCGTTTTTCCAACACCGGAAGATGTTTTTCGATCAGGTCATAGGACGCGTCATCCGCAATGTAAAAATTCGTCTTTACATTTTTATCTTTCATGCGTATGGAAACATCCGTGGAACCTAAGTTGTCAAGATCCAAATGTAAAAATGCAGTCAGTTCCGCTTCCGGATCATTCAGATTCTTTTTGTTTGTGTATACATACAGATCTCCCGATGCATTCTGCCCTGACAATTTGAGCGGAAGCTGTACATATGTGTAGACCTGGTTAATCTGATTCATAAATTCTACATTACTGCGGATATCTGCTGCCGTCTGTACAAAGGAATTCTGTGTGACTCCGGCAGCTTTCATCACATTTTCCATCTGTTTCATCTGGTGATCCAGCCGCTCATAAAGGTCGCTTACTTTTGATGCTTCTCTCAGCTGTTCCGGTTCAAGCAGCCACTGTTTTTCGGCACGGTTCTTTAAGATTGCAGCAAATTCCTTACTTCCAAACAGCTTTGTCATTCCGGCAAATCCATACTCCTGATTCTGTTTTAACGCATCACGAAGCGTATTCAGGAAATCTTCCGCCGTCATGGACTGCTTTAATGTCACTTCCGGTTCTGTCTGTGCAAGTTCAAATGCCTTCTTACCTGCATCGTCCCCCGACATTGTGTCCACAAATACATCTTCCTCTTCCTGCACTTCAAAAAGATCTGTATTTCCGGTGAGCGTCGGTATATTCTGCAATAAACGTTTTAAATGATCCAGACCGTTCTGGTCTAAGATCTGCTCTAAGGTGTCCGTCTGTCCCTGCACATTTTTGAAATCTGCTGCCGTATCCGCCTGTGTATTTTTCAAAACGTCCGCTGCATCTATGCCTGTCTGCATACTCTGCGCTGCATTTCCCGCTGTCTGCTCCCCCACAATATTTTCTGTGTTTTCTGCCACACCGGCACTCTGTTCCTGCCCGGCTGCTCCCATTGAAATCAGGTCTTTCGTATTCTGCTGCTGTACCTGTTTCTGCACACCTTCTGCAGCAGCACCATCTTTGCTCTGCTGCACTGCCGCTTCCGTCTCTATATTCTCACCGGCATTTACCATCGTTCCTGTATCGTTCTGCTGCAATCCGTCCGTCGTCTGTGCCGGCGTTTCTCCCTCTCCGTTTAAAATGTCTAAAACCTTTCCATATAATTCAAAGGACTGTTCTTCTCCTAAATCTGCATCTCCTAAAAGACGTCCAAGCTGGTTCATTGCAAGATCCATCTCATCCACGATCGCATGCTGATCCACCATATAATTTTCAAACTGTGATGCCATTTCCGCACTGACCGGCAATCCGATCTTTGTCATAAGGACGGCTGTATTTACATTGACATTCGGATTGCTTCCAACGACTCTGCCCATGTCAAGGATGCTCTGTCTGCTGATCGACATCTGCTCTTTCATCATGGAATCCACCATTGTGATATTCCGCTCTGTTGCCGGAACTCCAGCCGCAGTCAGCGCATTTAATAAAATCGGATTATTGATATTGCCCGCCTGGACATAGGGACGGAGTGCGATCGTCGTCCCGTCATTCGAACGAACCTGAAAAAACATGGATTCACCCGGCTGAATGGACACTTTTCCATCCAGCCTCGCCGTGATCGTCTGCCCGTTTCCAAGTGCTAAAACAACCTTACCGTTTTTGACACTGTTAACCGTTCCCTCAAACGTGCTTCCCGGTTCTAATTCCTGCATGGACGACACAAGTTTCTGCGTTCCCTGCGCACTCATAAGCTCCTCTGTTCCATTTTTGACATTCTGGCTGTACTGCCCCAACATATCTCTGATCTGCATAACAAACCCTCATTCCAAAAAGTCTGACACTTTATTCCTCTATAAAATTATGGATAAAACTTCTGCGGTGGATCGGGGAAGGACCATATTTCTTCAATGCCGCAATATGCTCTGCCGAACCATACCCTTTATTTGACGCAAACCCGTATTCCGGCAGGATCTGATCATATTCTACCATCAGCCTGTCCCTTGTCACCTTTGCGATAATGCTCGCTGCACCAATCGAAATACTTTTTGCATCTCCTTTGATGATCGGTACCTGTGGAATGGTAACTTCCGGTATCGTCACCGCATCATTTAATAATATATCGGGTGCCGGTTCTAATTTGCTTATAGCCTCGCGCATCGCTTCATAGGTTGCCTGCAGAATATTGATCTCATCGATCCGCTGCGGGGATACCATTCCGATCCCTGCTGCAACCGCCTTCTCCATGATTTCATCATAGAGTTCTTCCCGCTTTGCTGCCGTAAGTTTCTTAGAATCATTGATATAAAGAATATCACAGTCTTTCGGCAGGATCACTGCCCCGGCAACAACAGGACCGGCAAGCGGTCCTCTTCCCACTTCATCAATCCCACAGATATAGGTGTACTGACCATATTTTCGTTCGTATTCCTGCAGTTTCCAGATTCTTTTTCGTTCTTCCTCTAATTTCTGCAGTCTTTTTTTTGCCTGCTCTACAAGTTTTATGACACCACTTCTCTCATCTGACTCATATGCCATAATAAAAGAAGGCAGCATTGCTTCCGTTGCCGCCTTTAATTCCTCTTTGATCTGTCCTATTTTTCGTTCTTCCATCTCTGACACTTCCATTTCTGCTGTCTGTATTTTTTACAATAGACTACACCTTCCGCAGGCAAATCTATTGTCATGAGCCGTGTTTTAAAAAACCGATCTGATCAAACGGATAGATGCGAAGCCACGCACGTCCTATGATCCTTTCTCCCACAATCGGTCCCACTTCCGCCATACGGCTGTCCATGCTGTCGTTCCGGTTATCACCCAGCACAAAATATTCATCTGCTCCAAGCTGTATCCCGTCTTTTGCCAGTCCCGGATCCCGCATCACTTCTTTTCCATATGATTCCTGCAGCTTTTCGCCATTGATATAGATAAATCCGTCCTCATCGATCCGCACACTTTCCCCCGGCAGTCCGATGATCCGCTTGATAAAATATCTGCCATCTTCCTGAGGAAACACAATGATATCAAACCTGTCCGGATCATGAAAACGATAGGACAGTTTATCCACGATCAGATTATCTCCATCAGAAAGTGTCGGCTGCATGGAAACACCGTTTACAACCGTACGCTGCCCTACAAAATGAATGATCAAAAAAGTGATACACGCCACAAGTGCAAAATACAGAATGATTTCAAACACTGCCCTGATCTCTGTCTGTCTCATTCTGCACTGCCATCCTGTATCTTCGGACGTTCCAGTGTGATCTGTCCCAGTTTTCCACTCCGGAATTCGTCGATCAGAAGTGCTGCCGCCTTGCTGTAATCTAACTCTCCGCCCTTTGAGATACACTTTCTGTTTTCTGCGATCTGTCCTAAGATCACCGGCGGCTCTGCGTCCTCCTCCACACCGTAACGTTCCTTTAGTACGGTCGGATAATCGCTTAACAGTATTTTGATCAACTCTAATGATAATTCATCAATGTTTAAGATCTCATCCTTGATTGCACCGATCAGAGCTAAATAAAGACCAACTCTCTGATCTTCAAATTTTGGCCAGAGGATTCCAGGTGTATCTAACAGTTCCACATTCTTATTGAGCCGGATCCACTGTTTTCCTTTAGTCACACCCGGTTTATTTCCAGTCTTCGCACATGCCTTTCCAGCATAGGAATTGATAAATGTTGATTTGCCGACATTCGGAATACCTACAACCATTGCACGCACCGGACGATTTTTGATTCCTCTTTTCCGGTCACGCTCAATTTTCTCCTTACAGGCCTCCATCACAACATTTGTGACATCTTTCATTCCTGCCTTACTCCTTGCATCCAGACACACAACATAATAACCTTTTTCACGGAAAAAATCCGACCACTCACGGTTTCTTCCCGCATCCGACAGATCCGATTTATTCATCAGGATCAATCTTGCCTTATTTTTCCCAAGTTCATCAATATCCGGGTTACGGCTTGCAAGTGGTATTCTTGCATCCACCAGTTCAATCACTAAATCGATCAGTTTTATATCTTCCTGCATCTGACGTTTTGCTTTCGTCATATGTCCAGGGTACCATTGAAATTGCATATTTTTCTCCATTTCTATCAATATTTTTTTAACATCTGTATCTTTTTACAGAAATCCAATTTCCGAAAACGGTGCAATCCGAAACCAGGCTTTTCCTATAATATAATCTTTTTTGATATTTCCGATATTTGCATAACGGCTGTCCTCACTGTTATTGCGGTTATCTCCTAAAACAAAATATTCCTCTGCTCCAAGTGTGATCTCCTCCGCTGCCAGTCCCGCATCCTCAATGGATGCCACATCCGTCTCCTCATCAAACGCTTTTCCGTTGACATATACCGTTCCATTTTTGATCTGTACGGTATCTCCCGGAACACCTATAACACGCTTTACATAATAATGGGATTTTTCATTTCCATTTGGCAAAAATACGACAATATCATTCGTTTTCGGATCTGTCACTTTATAAACAAAACGGTTTACTAAAATCTGATCTCCGCCATTTAATGTCTTAGACATCGATTGTCCTACCACACTGGTTCTAAGTCCGATAAAATAAACAAACGTAAACGCAATGAGTAACGTGAGTGCTATTTCTACTGTCCACGACAAAACTTCTTTTACCACTGCAAAATTGATTTTCTTCTTCCGTCTTCCAAAGTTTAAACCACTTTTTCTTCGTCTTACCACGTCCGTTTTCCTTTCACAAAGATGTACCTATATACTTTATCACAAAATACTGCACTTCGTAAACCATATACATGGAGAATAAAAAACGCCCCGCTGTGTTTCCACCTGCAGGGCAGCTTTTTCATATTTTTTACTTAAATTTTTCCACCTGTTCTTCTAAAAACTCCGGTGTATCAAAATAGTCGATCTTCATCGCATGTTTTACTTCGGCGAGCGTCTTCTCAGCCTCATGTTTTGCTGTCTCGCTGCCTTTCTTTAAAATGTCATACACATCACCGATACGGTTTTCGTATTCTTTTCTGCGTGCACGGATCGGAGAAAGTTCTTCCTGCATAACATTGTTTAAGAATTTCTTCACCTTGACATCACCGAGACCACCGCGTGTATAGTGGTCTTTTAACTCCTGTAAGCAGGAATACTCCGGAAGATATTCTGCGAAATGTCCGTCATTACAGAACGCATCCAGATAGGTAAATACCGTGTTGCCCTCAAGATTACCCGGATCTTCGATACGGATATGATTTGGATCGGTATACATGGACATGATCTTTTTCCTGACATCTGCTTCCGGCTCGGAGAGATAGATGCAGTTGCCGAGTGATTTACTCATCTTCGCCTTTCCGTCGGTACCCGGAAGTCTCAAGCACGCCTTATTTTCCGGCAGCAAGATCTGCGGATCGGTCAGTGTCTCGCCGTATACGGCATTAAACTTGTGCACGATCTCCTTTGTCTGCTCAAGCATCGGCATCTGGTCTTCACCGACCGGAACTGTCGTTGCATGGAATGCAGTGATATCTGCCGCCTGACTGATCGGATAACAGAAAAATCCAACTGGGATGCTTGTCTCAAAGTTACGCATCTGAATCTCTGATTTCACGGTAGGATTGCGCTGTAATCTTGATACCGTAACGAGGTTCATATAATAAAATGTCAGCTCCGTCAATTCTGTTACATAAGACTGGATAAAGATATCAGACTTCGCCGGATCGATTCCTACGGAAAGATAATCGAGTGCCACTTCCATGATATTACTGCGCACTTTTGCAGGGTTGTCTGCATTGTCGGTAAGTGCCTGTGCATCTGCGATCATAATAAAGATCTTGTCATATTCACCGGAATTCTGAAGTTCAACTCTCCGCTTTAAAGAGCCTACATAATGTCCCACATGTAATTTGCCTGTCGGGCGGTCGCCCGTTAAAATAATTTTCTGTGCCATATTTTTTCCCCTGTCAAACATATTTCTGAGTCTATTATACACGTTTTGTTTCCGTGATTCAATTTATTCTTTTACATATGGGTAATCTCTGTCAGTCTTCCCTTAAAACACGGCTGATCTGAAGACGCGCCTGCTTTGCATCGACCGGTTTTAGCAGAAATCCATCTGCGCCTAACTGTTCTGCAAGTTCCTGATCCTCTTTCCTGTCACTCATAGTGAGTACGATCACCGGAATCTTTTGAAACACCCCGGACTCCTGCCTTCTCCGCAGCACCTCGAATCCATCCATCCCAGGCATCACAATATCCAAAAGTACTGCATCGATCTTCCCAGCACTGTGTTCTACCAGATCGAGACATTCCTGTCCGCCCGATGCCTCTGCCACATCATAGATATCTTTTAAATTTTCTTTTACAATCACTCTCTGAAGTTTTGAATCATCTGCAATCAATACTGTATATCTCACAATGTCACCTATGCATATTTTCTTCTGTATTTTCTTTTATTCTGCCATAGAATGACCTGTGGTTCAACTGTCCTTTTTTCCCAGTATTTTTATATGGAATAATCAAAAGACTGTCCGACTGCTTTTTCTTCTTTTGTCATCACGGAATCTGCCCTGCTTTCATAAATCACGTTATCTATTTTTTTCAGCAGTTCTTCCCAGGAGGAAGCGGAAACGGTCACTTTATCCGCATCCGATGTCTTTTCTGTATCTTTCGCCTTACCGGTACCATCTGTCTTTCCCTTCTTATCTGTCCGGTCCGCCTTTTTCTCCTCCGCACGTTTTTCCTGTGCTTCCCTCTGCGCTTTCTTTTTCTCTTTTGCCGCAGCTTCTTTTTTGTCCGCGATACGCTCTCTCTGGGATGCAAGAGATTTGTCCACAACCGCAAAAAATGATGCATTTCCGTGGTCATCAAAGGTCATTCCAAAAGAGCTTACCGAATCGGCTTTCGAGCCAAGACTATCTTTCATCTGATTTAGCCGGGAAGCTGCATTGTTTAAAATCCCCTCATATTTTGCACGATACTCCTCATCTTCCGCCATCTTTTCGATCTTGTCGGAATCGATTAAAACAAGAAGTTCCTTGGAACTCTGGTACATGCCTTTCTTGCTCTCCGCTTCCTCTTTTTTCTCCGGAGAGACAAGAATAAAATCCATATTAGAATATTTTGCTTTTAATTTTTCATAATACTTTTGGGCCTTATCGCTCAGGACCGGATCACCTATGGTTCTGCCGCTCACCTTGCTTTTCTTTGTGGTCTTGTCTGCCTCTTTTGTAACGTCGGCCTTTTTATTGCTGTCTGTTTTTTTGTTGTGTTCTGTGCGGTAAGAATAGTCCGCTGCATAAGAATTTAATGCACTGTTGCTGCTGATCTCACTCATATTTTTATCCTCCCTGAAAAATTTGTTTTCGCCTTCTAATTCCATTTATCCGGCAATTTTTGTTTCTATTATGGTTATCGGCTCATTTTGGGATTAATTTATACAGATACATACTTGACTTTTCAGGAAGAACAGATACACTTTATAACAGCAAATTACATGACATTATTCAGAAAGAAGTGTTTACAAATGATGCAGAACCAGATACCAAAAAACCATATGGATATTCCCTGGCACCAGTTTACGGGATCGGATAAATCACTCCCGATCACCCAGACAGGACTGACTGAAAAAGCTTCAGTGATCGGTCGTACCGGTCTTATGATGCTCTCCTGCGGTACCGGAGCATGGCGTGTGCGCAGTTCCATGAACAGTCTTGCCACTCTGCTCGGTGTTACCTGTACCGCTGACATTGGACTGATGTCGATCGAATATACCTGCTTTGACGGAACCGACTGTTACTCGCAGTCTCTCTGCCTGACAAATACCGGTGTCAATACTTCAAAATTAAACCGGCTGGAACGCTTCGTCAATGATTTTGACCATGAATGCTGCACAATGTCCGGCGAACAGATCCATACTTATTTAGACCAGATCGAACAGATCCATGGGCTTTACTCCCCATTTGCACTTGGATGTGCATCAGCGCTTGCATGCAGCGCATTTACATTTTTACTCGGCGGCGGACCTATTGAAATGCTCTGTGCCTTCTTTGGTGCCGGCATTGGAAATTATCTGCGGTGCAAACTGACAAAACATCATTTTACACTGTTTCTCTGCATTGCAGCATCCGTCTCAAGTGCCTGTCTGGTTTATGCCGGACTGTTAAAAATTGCAGAGCTGCTGTGGGGAATCTCCATTCAGCATGAAGCAGGTTATATCTGTGCCATGCTCTTTATCATTCCCGGTTTTCCATTTATCACCAGCGGAATCGACCTCGCAAAACTTGATATGCGCTCCGGTCTTGAGCGTCTCGCCTACGCACTGATCATTATTGCCGTCGCCACTATGTTTGCCTGGATGGTAGCCCTTTTACTTCATTTGCAGCCTGTAGATTTTCTTCCTTTAAACCTTACTCTGACAGAAAAGATCATCTTCCGTCTGCTTGCAAGTTTCTGCGGCGTATTCGGATTTTCAATCATGTTTAACAGTCCCAGACAGCTTGCAGCAGCTGCAGCCGTGATCGGCGCCATTGCAAATACATTCCGGTTAGAACTTGTGGATCTTCTCGGAACACCTTCCGCGGCCGCTGCATTTTTAGGTGCACTGACCGCTGGACTGCTCGCATCCCTTTTAAAAAACCATGTCGGTTATCCAAGGATTGCGATCACCGTTCCATCTATCGTTATCATGGTTCCCGGATTATACCTGTACCGTGCGATCTATAATCTCGGCATCATGTCTTTGGATGCATCGGCCTCCTGGTTTGCCTCTGCGATCCTTATCATCGTATGCCTGCCTCTCGGACTGATCTTTGCAAGAATACTGACCGATAAGATGTTCCGGTACTGTACCTGATATTTTATTCTTTCAATAAATATTCATCTCTCTTTGCTCCTGTGGAAACAAGGTAAATGGAATGTCCGATCAGTTCCTCGATCCTCTCGATATACTTCTTTGCATTTTCCGGAAGATCATTCCAGCTTCTGCAGGATGAGATGTCGCAGTTCCAACCATCTAACATCTCAACCTCCGGTTTTGCAGCATCAAGCAATACATTCGTCGGGAAATCCGTGATGAGCTTTCCGTTCACACGGTATCCCGTGATAACGGGGATCTTTTCAAAGCTGCTCAATACATCCAGTTTGGTCAGGGCAATATCTCCTGCATTCTGACACTGCAGTCCATATCTGCTTGCAACTGCATCAAACGGCCCGACTCTTCTTGGACGTCCGGTTGCAGCCCCAAATTCATTACCCGCTTTTCTCAATTTATCATTCCATTCCTCACCGGCAGCCTTCTCTGCAGCAAACGGACCCTCGCCGACGCATGTGGAATATGCCTTCATGACACCTACGACACGCTCCGGTTTTCTTTTTGGAATACCCGCACCGATCGTTGCATAGGCTGCGATCGTACTAGAGCTTGATGTGTAGGGATAAATTCCGTAATCAATATCACGCAATGCACCAAGCTGTGCCTCAAAGAGGATATCTTTGCCTTCTGCGGCTGCCTTTTCCAACAGCACCCCCGTATCGGTAATATACGGCTTTAAAAATTCTGCCTGTCCCTTGCACCAGTCCATGACCTCTTCCACTGAGAGCGGTTTCTGACCATATACCTTTTCAAGGATCAGATTTTTACTCTCCACGATCATTGCGATCCGTTTTTTGATCACTTCCGAATCCAGATATAAAAGGTCTCCCATCCGAAGCGTTTTCTTCATATATTTATCGCCATAGGCATAGGCGATTCCTCTTTTTGTGGAGCCAAATGCCTCCCCGGTCTTAGAGAGTCTCTCCTCCTCTAAAACGTCCTGTCTGACATGGAATGGCATGCAGACGGTTGCTTTTTCCGATATCTTTAAATTTTCCGGACTGATTTTTACATTCATGTAACGCATCATCTCGATCTCATGTCTTAAGTGATCCGGATCAATGACCATTCCGTTTCCAAGTACACAGACAACCTCCGGATGCAGAATACCGGACGGCAGCAGATTCAAAACAAATTTACCTTTATCTGTCACTACGGTATGTCCTGCATTGTTTCCTCCCTGATAACGAACCACATAATCGGCGTGATCACTTAATAAATCTACGACACGTCCTTTTCCTTCATCGCCCCAGTTAATACCAGTTACTGCTGTTAACATAAATATTCACACTCCTTTTATGCTTGTGCATGTACAATCTTATCTACTGTATCAATACTCTTTTCCAACCGTTCCGAAAAACGGTGGATCGGTAAAAATACGCCCAGTTCATCAAACCTCTGACCTTCATCTTCCAAAGAATCCTGTCCGTAATAAACAAAGGAACGCGGCAGGTCCTTTTGCAGTTTCATCATGATATCCCACACTGCTGCATAAGCCTGTGCTTCCGTCCTCTGCTGTTTTACCGTATCCGGCAGTTCATAGACAAGCAAAAGACCGATGTGCTCACCCATCTTATATTCCATCACATCCATCGTATCCGCATCATAGCTGTGACGCTTGCGGTATCCGTATGCAAGATACATCTTTACACCTTTCTCTTTCCGGAATACCTTTTTAAACCGGTTATAATCTTTTTCACTCACATGGATTTCCTTTGTCTGAATCAGATTTCCATCCTCGTCCGTGAGCAGATACGGATTGACCTGTCCGTCCGCATTAAAGCGGAACGGTGCTAAAAATGAGTTTCGCAGCAGGTCAAACATACTGTTTTTGCAGACCGCCATCAAAAATGCAGTCAGATCCCGGTTTTTATAGGCATCAAACAATGCCTTAGCAAACTGTTCCGGTGGAAGATATCCTCCCACCAGTTCAAGATCCGAATCAATTTCTCCATAAAAAGTCTGCATCAGACGCTCACAGGCTTCCGGATCTTTCAAGATTTTATCAAACAACAGATCTGCTTTTTCTTCTCTTGGAAATATTGTCTCCATCCTTTTTCCCTCCATTATCTAATCTTTTCTAAGAACATCAGCAGAAAACTGATCAACAGAAGTCCACCGGATATCCAGATCACATGAAACCCGTACCTCACAGACAGATTTCCTCCGATTCCCGCACCAACCGCAAAGAATAAAATGATTCCAAAATAGTAAAGTGCCTGTCTGATCTGTTCCGGTCTTTTTTCCCTGAGATACAGTGAAAACGCTGCCGTCCCACTCCGCAGATTTCCGATGCACATTGTGCTCGCGTAGGAATATCCGCCGACTTTCCGGAATGTCTGCACCTGCATGGCACAGGAAAAAGAAACTAACACGGTTGCTGCCATATTAAGATTCTCCGGAAGAAATCCCACAAACACCAGGATTGCCATCTCACAGAGTAACACTGACTGTCTCCAGTGCAGCTTTCTCGCATACTTAAAACTTCCCTGTATCCTCTCTGCCACAAACACACCGACTGCAAATGCGAGCAATGGGAACAGATAACGCAATCCCTCACTCCACTCTCCCATCATAAAATGCTGACTCATGAGTACCACGTTTCCGGTCTGTGCATTCGAAAACACGCCATCTCTCGTAAAATAAGTGTATGCATCCTGGAACCCACCGGACAGTGCCAGAAACACACTCGTGATAAACGCCTCCGACATCTGCACTTTCGTACTCCTTGGCTCATTTTGATTCAAAGCCAATGTTCTCACCTCTTATTCCCGTTTTTTCTCATTGATTTCTTACATCGTCTGTATTATAGTATCCCTGTTATCAGATGTAAAAAGTATTATTGATATATCCATCATATGATTTTTATATAATAAATAAAAGGAGATAAAACACCGCATGATCACTTACGACTATTACCGTATTTTCTACTATGTTGCACAGTATAAAAGTTTTACCAGAGCTGCAGAGGCACTGCACAATAACCAGCCAAATATCACAAGGTGCATGAATAATCTGGAATCGGAATTAAACTGTACACTGTTTTTGCGCTCTAACAAGGGGATAACGCTGACTCCCGAAGGAAAAAGATTATATGAACATGTTGCGATTGCCTATGAGCAGCTGTCGCTTGGGGAAGATGAGATCCGTCAGAATAGGGATCTCGAAAATGGACTGGTTTCCATCGGAGCCAGTGAAAATGCGCTGCGCCTGCTATTGCTTCCGGTATTAGAACGTTTTCACGAACAATATCCACATGTGCGCATCCGTATTTTCAATCACTCCACACCACAGGCAATTTTAGCATTAGAGAGCAAGGTCGTCGATTTTGCAGCAGTCACCTCACCACTTACCATCCAAAAGCCACTGCACAAAACACACCTTGCCTCCTACCGCGAAATTCTGATCGGAGGAACAAAATATAAAGAACTGGCTTCACAGATCCGAAGCTTAAATGATCTTTCCGGAATACCGGTTATAGGGCTTGCCGACGGCACCGGGACCAGAGAATTGTATCACCGTTATTTCTTAAGTCATGGTCTGATGTTCGCACCTGATATGGAGGCTGCCACCACCGACCAGATCCTTCCTATGATCACACACAATCTCGGTATCGGTTTTTACCCGGAGGAGCTCGCTGCAGAGGCGATCGCACGCGGCAGCGCCTACGCGATCCGTCTCGTCGAACCCATACCGGAACGTGAAATCTGTTTAGTCACAAACAGCAGCACCCAGATGAGTGCTGCTGTCCGCAAAGTAATTTCTTTTCTTTAAACCATTATCGGTCTTCCCTGAAGTATGCTTCTCCAAGGCTTGCCGGTGGCTGGTTTTCCTGTTTATTTCGTTTACTTGTGATCACAAGTACAATGATCGTCACCACATAAGGAAGCATCTTGCAGAGTTCCTGTGTTGCACGGGTCAGTCCCGGCAGATAGATATATAAAATATAGAGTCCGCCAAACAGGAATGATCCCCAGATTGCATGATCCGGATTCCAGAGTGCTAAAATAACCAGTGCGATTGCCAGCCATCCACGGTCACCAAATCCGTTGTTAGACCAGGTTCCTCCGAGATATTCCATGACAAAATAAAGTCCTCCAAGACCTGCGATTGCTGCTCCTGTCACAGTTGCAATGTATTTGTATTTTGATACATTGATACCTGCAGCATCTGCAGTCGCCGGGCTCTCCCCGACTGCGCGTAAGTTTAAGCCGCGTCTGGTCTTTTTCAGAAAATAAGTCATACATATGGCAAGGATCACGGATAAATAGGTCAGAAAACCATAGGAAAATAATAAATCTCCGATCACAGGGATTGCAGAAAGTCCCGGTATTTTTGCACGAAACGCTGCCGCCGTAGTCTGTACGGAAATCTGTCCCACACCTCCGGCAAGTTTTGAAATAGAACCGCCGAAGAAGTTACCAAAACCTACTCCAAACGTTGTTAAAGCCAGACCAACAACATTCTGATTTGCACGCAGTGTGATCGTTAAGAAGCTGTAGATCAGCCCACCTAATGCAGACACGATCAGTGTTGCCAGAAATGCAATCAACAGTCCAACAAATCCATTCGGGTTTTCTTTGCCATTTTCATAAAAGAATGCCCCCATCAGACCGGAAATACCGCCCATATACATGATACCCGGGATTCCAAGATTTAAGTTACCGGATTTTTCCGTTACAATTTCTCCGGTCGCACCAAATAAAATCGCAACACCCTGTCCGATTGCTTTTTGTATGAATGTCATAAGCAGATTCATTTATTTTCCCTCCTTATGGTTCTTTTTCCATTCCAGCTTGTAATTGATGAAGAACTCGCAGCCGATTAAGAAAAACAGTAAAATACCGGTAATGATATCCGACGCATTCTCATTTAAACCAAACTGGGAAGCGATCTGGATAGATCCCTGCTGCATAAATACCAGAAATGCAGATACTAAGATCATTGCAAACGGATTAAATTTTGACATCCACGCAACAATGATGGCGGTAAATCCACGTCCACCGGCTGTACTTGTGGAGATCGTATGGCTCGCACCGCTGACGATCAGGCAGCCTGCGATTCCGCAGATCGCACCGGAGAGCATCATCGTGCGGATGATTACTTTTTTTACATTAATACCGGCATAGCGCGCAGTATTCTGGCTCTCGCCGACAACTGCGATCTCATATCCCTGTTTGCTGTATTTCATGTATACATACATGCCGAGTGTGATGATCAGAACAACGATCACGTTCAGTCCATACATATTTCCAAAAATGGATGGGAACCATCCTTTCTGTCCAGCTGCATTGATGATGCCGACCGTGTTAGAACCGGACGGATTCTCCCAGAATACGATGGCAAATGTGACAAGCTGCATTGCCACATAATTGAGCATCAATGTAAACAATGTCTCATTTGTATTGAAATATGCTTTAAACACTGCCGGGATCAGTCCCCAGATCAATCCTGCCGCCGCACTTGCAATAAAGATCAGAATTAAAAGCAGCCAGTTTGGCATCGCATCCCCTGCATAGATCATCAGTGCTGCAGTTGCCATACCTCCCATTAAGATCTGTCCCTCAGCTCCAATGTTCCAGAATTTCATTTTAAATGCCGGTGTCAGTCCGATCGCAATACATAAAAGCACCAATGTCTCTCGGATCGTTACCCACACACGACGGCTGCTTCCTACCGCACCGTCTATAATACCAAGATATACCTGGATCGGATTCTGTTTTGTGATTGCAACGATCACAAGTCCCGCAACGATCAGTGATAATGCAACGGCTGCAAGCCGGATTCCCCATGCTTTTGCTGTGCTGATCGTATCGCGTTTTATCATACGAACTGCCGGTTCTTTTACTTCTTTACTCATTTGCCTGTTTCTCCTCTCCCGAACCTGTCATCAAAAGTCCAAGTTTTTCTTTTGTGGTACTTCTAGCGTCCACAATACCGGAAACTCTTCCGCCATTTAACACAAGGATCCTGTCACACAGCTCTAAAAGCACATCTAAGTCCTCGCCGACACAGATGACTGCAACTCCCTTTTTCTTCTGGTCGTTTAGCAGATTATAGATCGTATAGGAAGAGTTGATATCAAGCCCACGCACCGGATATGCCACCATCAGCACGTTTGGATTGCTTGCGATCTCACGTCCAACAAGGATCTTCTGTACATTTCCACCGGAAAGGCGGCTGACCGGAGTCTCAACTCCCGGCGTCACGACTTCAAGCTTGTCCACGATTTCCTGCGCAAGCTGCTTTGGTGCCTTACGGTCTGCAAAGAAATGTTTTCCTTCCTTGTAACTGCGGATCATCATATTATCTGTCAGATCCATGGAACCGACTAATCCCATTCCGAGACGGTCCTCCGGGACAAAGGATAAGGCGATACCAAGTTTTTTGATATCCTCCGCCTTCATATCGGAGATTTTTTCGACTTTTCCCTCCGGTGACTCATAAAGGATCTCACCACTCTCGATCGGCTGCAAACCAGCCACAGATTCTAAGAGTTCTTTCTGCCCGCTTCCGGAAATTCCTGCAATACCGAGAATTTCGCCGCTGTATGCGGTAAAGGAAGTCTCTTTTAATACTTTTAAACCTTCCTTGTTCCGGCATGTCACACCGCGCATCTCAATTCGTTTTTTTGCATTTTCCGGTTCGGTACGGTTGATATCAAGCGTTACTTTTTCACCGACCATCATCTCAGTTAGAGACTCTACCGTTGCACCTTTTGTCTCCACCGTATCTATGTACTTTCCTTTTCGAAGCACTGCCACACGGTCAGAAAGCTCTAATACTTCGTTTAACTTGTGTGTGATGATGATGATGGATTTTCCTGCGGCACGCATGTTGCGCAATACCGCAAATAATTTTTCAATCTCCTGCGGTGTTAAAACGGCAGTCGGCTCATCTAAGATCAGAATATCCGCGCCACGGTATAAAACCTTTACGATCTCAACGGTCTGTTTCTGGGAAACGGACATATCATAAATTTTCTGGGATGGATTTAAGTCAAAACCGTAGCGGTCTGTCAGTTCTTTGACTTCTTTTTCCACCTGTTTTAAATTCAGGCGTTCTTTTCCCGGCAGACCTAAAATAATATTCTCGGCGGCTGTCAGGATATTGATCAGCTTGAAATGCTGATGAATCATTCCAATTCCAAGTTCGAAGGAATCTTTCGGGGACCGGATCGTCACGGTTTTCCCATTCACACGGATTTCTCCCTCATCCGGGAAATAAATACCGGAGAGCATGTTCATCAGCGTAGTCTTTCCACTACCATTCTCTCCTAATATAGAAAGGATCTCTCCCTTTCTCACTGTCAGATTTACATTGTCATTTGCGACAACCTCTCCAAAACGTTTGGTGACTCCCAAAAGTTCAATCGCATTTACCGGTTCCACAAACAGTCCTCCTTTAACGTAAACTGCGGAACTGTGATAAAAGGTCTGTCCTTTCACAGTTCCGCTTATTTATGATACAAAAAGCATTCATTCAGACATGCTCTTTTGCATTATGGCAGAATTATATTCTGCTAAAAATCTTAATCAATCATTCTGCACCGCAGATGCTCTTAGTTGGTCACAGAAGTGATACCATCAATAATGATATCGAAAGATGGAGCAGATGCCAGCTCAGACTCATGATAGTATCCGTCTGATACATAATCTGCATATTTTGCATAATCGCCACCTTCTGCGATCAGGTCTTCTAAGGAAGAACCATTTACAGTAAATGCGGATGTATCGAATACATGAAGCGATCCGTCTTTGATTGCATTTTCAACTTCTGTTACTTTTGCGTCTGTTCCCTCTGCTGCAACTGCCTCGTTGATCGGTGTAATGTCAACTGCACCTTCTGCAAATCCCTGACACCAGTCAGTCTCGATTGCTGTTCCGTCTAATACACACTGTACTGCATGTGTATAGTAAACACCCCAGTTATTTGTCGGAGAAGTAAGTGCTGCATCCGGAGCAACAGTTGTCATATCAACGTTGTAGCCGACACATGGAACTTTTTTATCCTCACAGGTACTTGGAGCACCAGTGGTATCTGCATGCTGGCTGATCAGGACACATCCGTCATCGATCAGTTTTGCTGCTACCTCTGCCTCACCAGACATATCTGCCCAGCTGTTTGTATACTGTACTTCCATAGTTGCGGAAGGACACTGGCTCTTTGCTCCTAAATAGAAAGAAGTAAATCCGGAAATAACCTCTGCATACGGGAATGCACCAACATAACCGATCTTAGCTGTATCCTCTGTGATGGTTCCGTCTGCGATCATCCCGTTTAATTTCATACCCGCAACAACGCCGGAAACATAACGTGCTTCGTAGATAGAATCAAAATAGTTGTGCATATTGGAAAGTCCGGAAGATGCTGCCTGATATCCGGTTGCATGGCAGAACTGAACCTCCGGGTACTCTGCTGCTGCCTGAAGCAGGTAGCTCTCATGTCCAAAGCTTGTACCGAAAATAATGTTACATCCCTGATCTGCTAAATCAACTGCTGCATCATAAGCAGATTCATCTTCCGGGATCAGAGTTTTCTCTACGACCTGATCCTCAGATAATCCGAGATTGCTCATCATCTGATCAATACCAGCCATATGTGCTGCTGTATATCCCTCGTTCTCATCACCAATGTAGATCACACCTACCTTGATATCCGATGCTGATTTTGCTTCGCCGGCTGCTGCACTGCTCTCTGTCGCAGCTACAGTATTGTCTGCAGCACTGTTATCTGCTGCATTGCCTGCTGATGCATTGTCTGCAGCTCCATTTGAACCACATCCTGCCAGCATGGAAACGGTAAGTCCCATTGTCAATAATACGCTTAATGCTTTCTTCATTTTTTCATCCTCCTGTATCACTACTTGATAGAAATACATGAGTAAATTTAGCATAGAGAAATTTTTCCGTCAATGCAATTTTCGTCGTATTTCCCGGAAAATTCAATTTTTAACGCAAAATTTTTTCATTTATAAGCGGAGGTTATTTTTATCATTCCACAAACTTATGGTTCCCAGCTTAACGAAACATTTTTATAATCCCTCTGTCATTCAACTGTTTCAGAAATGAAACCAGAAGCGGTACTACAAACAGACCGATGATTCCAAAAAATTTTAAACCGATCAGCATACATGGCAGCATGATCACCGGCGATAACCCCATCTGTTTTCCCACCAGTTTCGGCTCGATCAGATTCCGCACGACTGTTATTACAAGGTAAAGCGCGAACACACCGACTCCGGTAGAGATCCTTCCCGATGCGAAGGCGAGTACCGCCCACGGGATCAGCACTGTACCGGTTCCAAGCACCGGAAGGATATCAAGTACCGCAATAATAAATGCAATGGCAAATGCATTTTTGATTCCAAGCAAAAACAGACCTGCCACAAGTTCCGCAAACGTGATCCCGAAGATCAGACAATAAGAGATAATGCATTTTCCCATCGTCCCTGTCACATAATTTTTTCCATCCCGGAACGCACGCTGGTATTCCGCCGGAATCTGCCGCTTTAAAAATGCCCTGATCTGTGGAAATTCCAGTTCCATAAATACCGTTGCGATCACTGTGATCAGAAGTTTCATAAAAAATCCCGGTATTCCTGCTGCCATCCCGGATACCCCGTCAATAACACCATCTGAAATGCCCGACATCAACTTGCCTGCATTCTTTATCGTCTGTGCTGACTCCGCACCGACATCCTGCAATCCTTGCGTTTTTCCAGTCTGCCCTACCGGATAAAACACAACTGACAAACGTTCCACCCACTGATAAAAACGCTGCATGACCGGGACGATCGTATCTGAAAAAAATACGGATAATTCCCTTGCCGTATCGTAAATCAGACGCACCAGATAACTGCCCGCAAAATAAAGGAATACCGCTAAAATAATATAAAAGAAAAGAACGACCGCGACCGCCACGATCCCTCTTTGAATATGCATCCGCTCCGCAATAAACTGTACCGCTCCCGACAGCAGTACCGCCACCGCAAACGCCGCAAGAAACGGAAACAGCACAGAACCTGCCGCCTTAAGCACTACCCACAAAATCACAAGCCACACCACCCAGAATGCAAATCCGGTCAGAAAATCCTTTTGCCGCCTCAATCGTTCTTCTCTGTTCATCGCCCACCATTTTTCCTTTACTGTATCTTTTTTCATCCACTATTATTATCTATATCCGCTTTGGGCAATCTCATTCTTATTTATGAAATATTTTTATTTCCTTCAAGGATTCGGATGTCGAAAGGTGGCTTCCGGTTTTTTGATTGGTAAATTGCACAAATAAAAAACACCCACAGCATATCATCTCTGGCATACTGCGGGTATTTTACCGTGACATAAGATGCACGGAATCCCTCTTATTCTTCTAATTTTAAGATATAAATACAGTTTGGCTTATCAACCTTGACCGGCGCACCGTTCTGCAGAGAGAAACCTTTCTCATAATTGATCGTATAAGATACGATATCATTGGATGTATTATTTACAGTAAGATAATGTTTCTCATCCGGATAAATTGCAAGCATTTTCGGATAATCACTGTCTACTTTAGTGCGGAATGCCTGTGTCAGCATACCTGTTGCAGGATCGATCTCATATGCAACCACTGTGTTCACACCGGCATTGGAAACAAAGAGATATTTTCCGCTCTTAGTGATCTCCATACCGGATGCGGCACAGATATCTTCCTCTTTCTTTCCCTGTGTTGTGATCGTCTGGATCTTATCAAACTGTGGCTGTTCATTTTCAACGGAGTATTTGTACACTTCGATCTCATGTGTCAACTCATACAGGATATAAGCATATTTTCCATCTCTGGAAAAACGGATCATTCTCGGCGCAGACTCAAGCGGTCCACGAATGATATCCACCAGTTTTAATTTACCATAAGTATAATCCACACGATAGATCTTAACCTGATCTAATCCGTTATCAACTGCACACAAAAACTTCTGATCCGGTGTCAGTTTTACACAGTCAACATGTGGTGTGTTGGTACGTCTGTCGCTTCCGCGCGCCATACCTATATGGAAAATACCATCTGCGATAGCTCCGATGCTTCCATCTTTTTCAAGATGCATCATCGTCACACGTCCGTCATGATGTCCACCAACGAAAAGATAACGATTCTCATCATCCACTTCCACATAGCATCCTCTCATGCCGCCAATCCACTGTTTATTCACAGCCTCAAGATCTCCATCCGGAAGAACCTTAAATGCTTCCACACCTTCATCAGCAATCGAATAAAGGAACTTTCTATCCTTTGAAACAACAAGATCTGACGGGTTATTGATTGGTACTACTTTACGTTCTTTCATACTGCCATTTGCCACATCCACATCATAAATATGGATTCCGACACTGTTTTCATGAGTATATGTACCTACATAAGCCACATATTTTTCCTTTTTCATACTTTTATCCTCCTTATTTTTCGGGGCAGAGTATTTTCCTCCCTACTCTTTTCTTCGTAAAATATCATACTTCTCAAGCGGATGCCCCAGATCAATATATAAAACCTGTTTTGGATGCGGTGCTGATTCCATATCTGCTCCATCCTCATCCACAATCCGTTTCACAGTCACCGTCAGATTTTCTCCATCCGGCTTCATAATCTCAATCTCTTCACCAACCGAAAACTTATTGCGCTGTTCGATCCGGTAAAGTCCTTCTTCATTCTGCTCTCCAACAATTCCCAAATATGTGTACTCTTTTAAATAGGTGTTATTGTCGTAAATCTGTGCTTCATCTGAAGGCTTTCCAAAGAAAAATCCGGTTGTAAACTGGCGGTAGGTACAGTTGGATATCTGATCTAAATACCATGGCAGATTCTTTTTGTAAAGCTCCGGTGACACTTTGTAGTCATCGATCGCCTTGCGGTAAGTTCTTGCCACAGTCGCAACATATAGTGCTGTTTTCATTCTACCCTCTATTTTAAAACTGTCAATACCTGATTCCATTAATTCCGGTATGTGTTCGATCATACAAAGATCTTTGGAGTTAAAAATATAAGTTCCACGCTCATTCTCATAAACTGGCATATACTCGTTTGGTCTCGTTTCCTCCACGATGGAATATTTCCAGCGGCACGGATGTGTACATGCTCCCTGATTCGCATCACGTCCGGTAAAATAGTTAGATAACAGGCATCTTCCGGAATAAGAAATGCACATTGCACCGTGAATAAACGTCTCTATCTCAAGGTCATCCGGTATATTTGCACGAAGTTCTTTAATTTCATTTAAAGAAAGTTCACGGGCCGATACCACACGCTTTGCACCGAGTCCATACCAGAAACGGTATGTTTCGTAGTTGGTATTATTCGCCTGTGTACTGATATGGCGCTCAATATCCGGGCAGACTTCCTTTGCAATCATAAACACACCAGGATCTGCGATGATAAGTGCATCCGGTTTTTCTTCTTTTGCAAAGGAATCCAGCTCTTTGAAATATTCCCTTACACCCTCTAAATCGTCATTGTGGGCAAGGATATTTGCCGTCACATATACTTTCACCTCATGCTCGTGTGCAAAACGAATTCCCTCTCTCATTTCTTCCATGGAAAAATTTTTTGCTTTTGCACGAAGTCCAAATGCCTCGCCACCAATGTACACGGCATCTGCACCATAGATCACTGCAATTTTTAATACCTCAAGGCTGCTTGCCGGTATCAAAAGCTCCGGTCTTCTCATAACTTATCTATCCTTTCGCATCTTTTCGATGCACCCTTTCTATTTCTTCCATGTGCTCACAGTCACTCCATCACCGATCGGCAACACTGCCGTGACAAGGCGTTCATCATGCGTCAGTTCGTACAGATATTCACGCATTCTCTTATGGATCGTGCGGTTTCTCCTCGTGACTGCAAAACGTGATTCTATGATATCACCATCCTGCAGCACATTATCCGAAACCAATGTTCCTTCGGAGCCAAGCAGCCGTAATATATCCGGCATGAAATGAATATACTGTCCTTTTGCGGCATCCATAAAAATAAAATCATAGGTTTCCGTCAATGTCGGAAGAATCTGCGCCGCATCTCCTTCTAACAGCATAATCTGTTTTTCTTTCCCTGCACGGATAAAATTCTCTTTTGCAATTGGAATTCTCTTTTCATAATTCTCAATCGTTGTAATCTCACACGGCACCGGATCATATTCCGCCATCAAAATGGCAGAAAATCCGACTGCGGTCCCCACTTCAAGGATCCGCATCGGACGTTTCATTGCAAGAAGCAGCTTCAAAAACTGCTGCATCTCTTTCCTTATGATCGGCACATAACTATCTAGTGCTTCCTGTTCTATCTGATCTAAAATACTGGTATTCCCCGTATCAAGCGAATTGATATAGGTGACCAGACGTTCATCTACTATCACTCGACTGCTCCTGCCTGTTCATTTTCATCTGTGTTCTGACCTTCTTCTCCGGCATCATCCGCCCCGGTATCATCCGAAGATGTTCCGTCCGATGAATCCAGATCTGTTCTTTGTTCTGTGCTCTCTGTGCTTTCCGTACTCTCCTCAGATTCTGCCGCCATAACCACCATCATATCTTTCGCTGTCATGGATGTATTTAACGTGTAGGTTCCTGTTTTTAACTTTCCATGATACGCTGACATACGAAGCTGTACATAAAACAGATTCGCATCGCGGATCAGCCCCTCTTTCTTTAACAGCTTACCAATCTGATATTCTGACAGATCCCCCGTCACATCTACGGTCACATCGGTTCCAGGTTTTTCTTCCACCGGTCCTTCGGTAAACACCCGATAGCCGAAATCATAGCAAAAACTGCCCAGCTTTATCAAACCGATCACAACAAGTAACATGACCAGAATCGAAAAACTGATGCTGACAAATTTTAATACCAGTTTATTCAGCTTCATATGAAATCCTCCAGACTATTCCTCAAATCCAACTTCAAAATCCAGTTCTTCGATCAGCGTCCAGTTGACCTTCTGCACCACACGGCAAAAAGCATTTTCTGCTGCAAGATATTCTGCGACAAGTGGATTTTTCCGAAACTCACGGTATTCCTGTTCCATCTTATCCGTCGCATCATAAAGATCCACATTTCCATCACTGTTCTGTAACAGATAATTTTTGTGGCGAAATGCGTGGATCTGCTGCTCTAACTGCGGCTGATTGTGCACTCTGTTTTTGATATCCTGATATCTGATATATTCCTCGCTGAATTTGATTGCATCCACCAGTTCCTGCATGGCTTCATCCATTCTGCTCATGATACATCTGTCCTTCCTACACTTCCATAATGATCGGCATGATCATCGGTCTGCGCTTTGTCTCTTTCCACACGAAATCACCTAAAGAATCCTTGATCTCATTTTTGATCTTGCCCCAGTCGGTGATTCCTTTATCCATACAATACTGCATCTTATCTTCAAGCAGATGCTTTGCATCCTCCATCAGACTCTCTGCACCTCTGACATAGACAAATCCACGGGATACGATATCCGGACCCGCAAGCACCTGTCCGGAACCGCTCTCTAATGTCAGAACGACAATGATGATTCCATCTTCCGCAAGATGCTGTCTGTCGCGGAGTACGATGTTGCCGACATCACCGACACCGAGTCCGTCGACCATGATATCACCTACATGGACTCTTCCTGTCACTTCTGCTTTTTCGTCATCTAATTCAAGCACATCACCAGAGGTCAGGATAAAGATATTGTCCTTGTTGATGCCAAGTTCTTCTGCCACTCTCGCCTGTGCCAAAAGATGACGGTACTCTCCATGTACCGGAACGGCATACTTCGGTTTTACCAGGGAGTAGATCAGTTTGATCTCTTCCTGACAGGCATGACCGGATACATGTACGTCCTGGAAAATAACGTTTGCACCCTTCATGGAAAGCTCATTGATAATACCGGAAACTGCCTTTTCATTTCCCGGGATCGGGTTGGAACTGAGCACGATCGTATCGTTAGGTTTGATCGTAACTTTTTTATGCATGCCACATGCCATACGGGACAATGCCGCCATGGACTCTCCCTGGCTTCCGGTCGTGATCATAACCGTTTTCTCATCCGGATAATTTTTCAGTTCTTCAATATCGATCAGCGTATTGTCCGGAATATTAATGTAGCCAAGCTCCGACGCAATGCCGATGATATTCACCATACTGCGTCCTTCCACGACAACTTTCCTGCCGTATTTATAAGCTGTATTAATGATCTGCTGCACACGGTCTACGTTAGACGCAAATGTTGCAATGATGATCCTCGTATTCTTGTGATCTGCAAAGATCTCATCAAAGGTCTTGCCGACTGTCTTTTCTGACATGGTAAATCCCTTGCGCTCTGCGTTGGTACTGTCACATAACAGTGCAAGTACACCTTTTTTACCGATCTCACCAAAACGCTGTAAATCGATGGCATCTCCAAATACCGGTGTGTAATCCACCTTGAAGTCACCTGTGTGCACAACGATACCTGCCGGTGAATAAATGGCAAGCGCTGCTGCATCCTGAATACTGTGGTTCGTACGGATGAACTCCACGCGGAAACAGCCTAAATTGATATGCTGTCCGTATTTTACCACCTTGCGTTTCACTTTTGTCAGCATATTATGTTCTTTTAACTTATGTTCAATGATACCGATGGTAAGCTTTGTTGCATAAATCGGAACATTGATGTCCCTTAAGACATACGGAATCGCTCCGATATGATCCTCATGTCCGTGTGTAATGAAAAATCCCTTGACTTTATCAATATTATCTTTCAGATAAGTCACATCCGGGATGACAAGATCGATTCCATACATGTCATCTTCCGGGAAAGACAGACCACAGTCCACTACAATGATGCTGTCTTCGTACTCAAAAGCAGTAATATTCATTCCGATCTGCTCTAAGCCGCCAAGCGGAATGATCTTAAGTTTTGAAGTTTTTTCTTTTTTGTTCTCTTTTACACTGGTTCTCTTTTTTCGTTCCGGTCTCTCTGCTTTTTTTGAATCATTCTGGCTGATTCCTGCCTCCTTATTCTCTTTCATATTCAATGTCCGCATCCTCTATCAATTCTGAAAATATTTTACCTACTGCCGCAAGTTCCGTGTCGTCGTCTACCATCTCGCACACAACGTCATCGTCCTCTGTGGCGACCTCCTTCAAAATGTACGCATCACAGTCGCCATCTTCCTCTTCCGTGACAAAAAAATAACGCGTACCGTTTACCTGTGTCTCCTCCACAACAAAAAAATCAATACTCTCTTTTGTCTGTGGGTCCACAAATGTTACTTTTTCCATGTGCATCCTCCATGCATAACACAAAAACCGCATTCGAAAACCTGCGGCTTTTGTCAGAACCTGTTTACTTCTCTACGTGCATACTCCGATAATCCAGATATCCCTGCAAAATAAAGACTGCAGCAATCTCATCGACATATTTTTTGCGGTCTTCCCTGCGGATACCGGACTCCATCATGTGTTTATCTGCGGAAACGGTCGTCAGTCTCTCATCCCACAAAATAACTTCTAACCCTGTCCGTCTCTCTAACATCTCCTGAAACTCTTTTGTCTTTTCGCAACGCTCTCCCTCTGTGTTATTCATATTTTTCGGATAACCCAGAACAATACACTCCACCTGATATTCTGCGATAATCGCTTCGATCCTCGCCAAAGTCTGGCGCAGTTTATTAGGGGACTGGCGTCTTATGATCTCCAGTCCCTGCGCAGTTAATAAAAGCTCATCGCTGACTGCCACACCGACAGTCTTTGAGCCAAAATCCAAACCTAAAATCCGCATAAACTTCCTATTCCCAATGATTATTTTTGATATAAGCCTTTAAAACTTCTTCGACCAGTTCGTCACGTTCCACTTTCATGATCAGGCTTCTTGCATTATTATGACTGGTAATATATGTGGGATCTCCAGACATAATATATCCAACAATCTGATTCACTGGATTATAGCCTTTCTCGCTCAGTGCACGATACACAATCGTAAGCACGTCACCAACCTTTAACTCCGGCTCTTTCTCCACTCTGAAATATTGTGTATTATTGATATTCTGCATATTTTTCACGCCCTTATACCTGCTATAAAAAGCATTGCTAGTTTTTATTTTAATATAGTTTGTCCTAAAATTCAACCAAAAGATAAATATCGTCTTTTAATTTTCCTTTTATTTTTCCAGTCACAAACTGATTGGTCATATTTTCTTCTGTCTCAAATGCCACTTTGACATACTCTTTTGTGTATCCGGTAAAATACGTTTTTCCGTCTACCACAAGTTCTTCCTCTAACAGTGCCGTCTTTTCTTTCCCGGCATAATAATTCCGGAATTCTTCAGACATTTTCTTTTCCAGTGACAGAAGAATATTACTTCTCTCTGTCTTTTTCTGCTCCGGCACCTGATCCGGCATCACCGCCGCCTTCGTACCTTCACGCACCGAATATTTAAAAATGTGCATCTCATAAAAATGTATTTTTTTCAGATATTCTTCTGTAATTTTAAACTCTTCTTCCGTCTCTCCCGGAAAACCAACGATCACATCGGTCGTGATCGCAGGATGCGTAAAATATTTGCGCAGCAGATCACAGCCCGCCTCATATTCTGCCGTGTCATACCGACGGTTCATCCGCTTTAAGACACTGTCACAGCCGCTCTGTAAGGACAGATGGAAATGTGGGCAGATCTTTGTAAGTTCGGACAAACGTTTTGCAAAATCTTCCGTCACAATACGCGGCTCTAAACTGCCAAGACGGATACGCTCGATTCCCTCGATCTCATGTACATGTTCGATCAGGGAAAGTAAAGTTTCTCCGGTATCAACTCCATAAGAACTTAAATGGATTCCGGTTAACACCACTTCTTTATATCCGCTTTTTGCAAGCCCCTTTATCTCGTTTAATACATCTTCCATTTTGCGGCTTCTGACGCGTCCTCTTGCAAACGGAATGATGCAGTAACTGCAGAACTGGTTGCAGCCATCCTGCACCTTGATAAATGCACGCGTATGCTCTGCCGTTTTCTTTAAATGCAGTTCTTCATACTCCTGTTTTTCGTGATTGATATCAACAATCTGTGCCTGTTTTGTGTGTTCTTTTTCATACTCATTCAACAGTGTAACCAATTCATGCTTCTGGTTATTTCCGATCACGATATCAATACTTTCATCCACCAATGCCTGTGCCTCTTTTGTCTGCACATAACAGCCGGCTCCCACTACAATGGCATCCGGATTCATCTTTTTTGCACGGTGGAACATCTGTCTTGATTTACGGTCTGCCATATTGGTTACGGAACAGGTATTGATCACATATACGTCTGCAATTTCCGTAAAAGGAACAATCTCATAACCTGCATTTTCAAGGATCTGCTGCATAGCTTCCGTCTCATATGCATTTACTTTACACCCCAGATTGTGCAGTGCTGCTTTTTTCATTTTTTACCTCCATAATATCTATTTACTTGTTGACTTTTCCACGAAAAACCATTACTATAAAAATAACTTTAACAGCTAATTTTAAGGAGGTTTTTCATCATGAAAACAGTACAGATTTCTTTAAATTCTATCGACAAAGTGAAATCATTTGTCAATGCGATCACACAGTATGAGTATGATTTCGATTTAATCTCCGGTAGATACGTTATCGACGCAAAATCCATCATGGGTATCTTCAGCTTAGACTTATCCAAACCGATCGATTTAGCAATCCATGCTGAAGCTAATGTTGATGAGATTATGGAAACATTAAAACCATACTTAATCTAATCACAGATCAGATGTCATACCATTTACGGTGTCACATAGATGGAACATAAACCACAGGTTATATACCTGTGGTTTTTTGTTGTCCTTTTATTGTGGTGCCCTGATCAAAAGATGTATCGAAAAATAAACTGCCTGCATTTCTGACACATCTTTCGCCCCGGAACCCGTTTTCTACGCTTCGATATGGATCACTTCGACCGTATCAATCGCTTTCTGCATCAATTCATCGATCTTCTCAGAAAGTTTCTTCTCATCATTATGAATCACATTCAGGCTCGGTTTTGTGACCGGATGTTTTGCAACGAAAATGGTACAGCAGTCCTCAAACGGAAGGATCGATGTCTCATATGCATCGATCTTCTCAGAGATCTCAACAATCTCCTGCTTGTCAAAACCAATTAACGGACGGTATACCGGCATCGTGCAGACCTCATTTGTCGCTGCAAGCGACTGCATAGTCTGGCTTGCCACCTGACCGATACTTTCTCCTGTGATCAGACCCAGACATTTATTTTCTTTTGCAAAATGCTCTGCTAACTTCATCATATAACGGCGCATAATGATCGTTAACTCCTCATGCGGACACTGCTCGTAGATATAAAGCTGGATATCCGTAAAGTTGACAACATGCAAGTTGATCGGTCCGGAATATTTTGCAACGATCTTTGCAAGATCCACAACCTTCTGTTTTGCACGCTCTGAGGTATAAGGCGGTGCATGGAAATAAGTCGCATCGATCGTCACGCCGCGTTTTGCGATCATATAACCTGCAACCGGACTGTCAATTCCACCGGAAAGCAGTAACATTGCCTTTCCGTTTGTGCCGACCGGCATACCGCCCGGTCCCGGAATAACCGTTGAATATACATTGATCTGATTACGGATCTCCACGTTGATCACAACTTCCGGTTTGTGCACATCCACGCGTGTCTCAGGGAATGCATTTAAAATGCGCTCTCCAAGCTGTGCATTGATCTCCATGGACTCAAGCGGATAATTTTTGCGCGCTCTTCTCGCATTTACCTTGAAGGTAAAATGCTTGTCCGGATAAGCCTCATCAATATGATGGATCACTTCTTCTGCTAATTTGTCAAATCCCTCGTCCTCTAAAATAACAACCGGACAGATTCCGACGATACCAAATACACATTTTAATGCTTCTACCGCCTCGTCGTAATCATATTCGCCATCCATCTCGATATAGATTCTTCCCTGCTCCTTGCGGATGCGGAAAGTTCCGTCTACTTTCTTTAACGCATGATTCATCTGGCTGACTAATGCATCCTCAAACAGATAACGGTTTTTTCCTTTGATTGCAATTTCTGCATATTTTATCAAAAATGCTTTGTACATATTTTTTCCCTTTCTATCTTTACGATCAATGTCTGGTAAATTTCCTGCGGAACGGAATGATTTCTTTTAACTGTTCGATCGCATAATCAATTTCCGCTTCCGTTGTATTGACACAGAAGCTGAAACGGATCGTTCCCTCTAAATCCGCTTTTTTCAGTCCGATTCCCTGCAGGGTTTTACTCGGTGCCGGTTTATTTGATGAGCAGGCACTTCCCGCGGAGACATAAATTTCTTTTTCCTCAAGTGAATGCAGCATGACTTCGCTCCGCACGCCCTGGATCGTGACGCTTACAATCTGCGGTGCAGAATCCTCACCGGTCTTTCCGTTAATCGTCACACCCTCGATCTTTGTCACTTCCTCAATAAAGTGCTTTTTCAACGCATACATATGTGCAATCTTTTCATCAAAATTCTCGTAGATCTCCATGGCAGCCTCTCCAAGTGCCGCTGCTCCAGGAACATTCTCTGTGCCGGAGCGCATGCCTTTCTGCTGTCCGCCGCCGTAAATAATCGGTTTAATCTTTGTTTTGTCTTTGATATATAAAAATCCGGTTCCCTTTGGCGCATGAATTTTGTGACCGCTGACCGAGAGCAGATCAATTCCAAGTTTTTTCGGACAGATACGGTATTTTCCATATGCCTGAATCGCATCCACATGGATGATCGTATTCGGATTCTTTTCTTTTACGATTTTTGCAGCCTCTGCAATCGGTTCTACCGCACCGATCTCATTATTGACCATCATCATGGATACAAGGATCGTGTCCTCACAGACTGCATCGCGCAGTTCATCCAGTGAGATCTGTCCGTTTTCGTCTACCGTAAGATAAGTCACACGAAAACCCTGTTCTTCTAAATATGCCAGCGGTGAAAGCACCGATGCATGCTCGATCGATGTTGTGATAATATGGTTTCCCGCGCGTTTATTTGCAAGCGCCGTTCCAATCAGTGCCATATTATTTGATTCTGTACCACCTGAGGTAAAAAGGATTTCTTTTTCATCCGCTTTTAGTGTTTTTGCAATCCGCTCTTTTGCCTCTTTGATATAACGTTCCGCCACAACTCCCATTGTATGAAGTGACGAAGGATTTCCATAATCCTCCATCAACACTTTTACCATCAGATCTTTCGCACGTTCACTGCAGCGTGTCGTTGCTGAATTATCCAGATATGCCTGCATTTTGTTACTCCTGTTCTGCACATTTTTCTCTGTGTGCACAAAACTTTATATATGTTGCATTTTAATCTTCATTTCTGCGCTATCTCTTCGCACTGTTTTCATTCTGTGTATGTCCGTGCCCATCAATTTTGAAACAAATTCATTCAGCCGCTAAATCACAGTCAGGCTAATTTGATTTTTCCGGGCACGACGTTTCGATATGATACATCAGGATCGCAAGTGTCGTAAATCCTGCCGTCTCGGTGCGAAGGATACGGCTGCCAAGTGAGATCAGTTTCATCTCACCTTTTACCGCTTCGATTTCTTCCGGTGCAAAACCGCCCTCCGGTCCGATAAAAATACCGATGGACTCTCCCGGTCTGACCGCCTCTACCGCCTCTCTCGTTGCCGCCATGCCGCGCTCATTTTCATAGGGAACCAGCTTTTGGTCAAGTTTCATTGCATATGCCACAGCTTCTTTATAGCTCACAGGTTCTGAAACTTTTGGGATCAGACTGCGCTTTGACTGTTTTGCTGCACTCTCCGCAATGCCTTGCCAGCGTGCTGTCTTTGCCGCCGCCTTTTTTGCATCCAGTTTCACCACACAGTTTTTCATTGCAACCGGGATGATCTCATACACACCAAGTTCGACCGCCTTTTGGATGATCAGTTCCATCTTGTCATTTTTCGGCAGTCCCTGAAACAGATAGATCCGGTTCGGCAGTTCGGTTCCGGTCTCGTCTTTTTCTAAAATCGACGCGCGCACAAAGGAATCCTCGATTTCTGCAATTTCACAGAAATAATTTTCCCCTGCCGGTCCGCTGATGCGGATCTTTTCTCCCGGCTTCATGCGCAGTACATTTTTGATATGATTGACATCACTGCCCTCGATCATCACAGAATCTTTCCCGATCTGTCCGCTCTCCACAAAAAACTGATACATTTTTCTAATGCCTTTCTGTTCGTTGCTGCTGATTACGCTGCTTATCTCTTCTGTGCGGTGATATTGACCCACTCACCCTGATGATTGATCTCAACCACGGTAAGACCTGCTTTTTCAATCGCTTCTTTCACCTGATCTTCCTTGAAATCAATGATACCTGAAGTGATAAAGTAACCGCCTTTTTTCAGGCGCGCCGGAATGACCGGAGCCATTGGAATAATGACATCTGCAAGAATATTTGCAACAACAATATCATACTCCTCTGTACCGACTTTCTCCTGCAGTTCTACGTCGTCGATCAGGTTGCCAACATAAAATGTTCCAAGTCTGCTGTCTAAATGGTTAACCTCAAAATTCTCATGTGTCGAAGTCATGCAATCCGGGTCAAGGTCAGTTCCAACCACCTCGGATGCACCAAGTTTTAATGCCACGATGGAAAGAATTCCACTTCCGCAGCCGACATCTAATACTTTCGGTGTTTTATTCTCCGGTGTATATTCCGCATTACCACGGATATATTTTAAAAGCTGGCGGATACACAGCTGCGTTGTTTCATGTTTTCCGGTTCCAAAAGAAACACCAGGATCGATCTCAATTAAGAATTTGTCCTTATCTTCCTCTTTTAATTCTTCCCAGGTTGGTTTGATCAAAATATCCTCAATGTAAAATGAGCTGAAAAACTTTTTCCAGTTGTTGATCCAGTCAAGGTCTTCCGTCTGGTCAGAGGTGATGACGCCGCTTCCGACATCCACGATCTTGCGGAGATCTTCAAGTGCGATTTTGACCTGTTTTAATAATTCCGTGTAGTCCTCTCCATTATCCTCCAAATAAAAGCTGACGTGACTCACACCGTCATCCGGTGGAAGTTCCGGCAGAAAGTCGATGAACATATCCGCCTGGTCTTCCTTGGAAAGCGGAATATTGTCTTCAATCTCCACTCCCTCGATCCCTAAATCTGCCAGCATGGCACTCATGTAATCTTCCGCTGCAGTTGTCGTTTCTATTGTATATTTATTCCACTTCATACAAATTCTCCATTTCTGTGCTGCTTCTCCATGGTTACTATTCAGACACAAGCCTGATATCTGCTGTCAGGTTGTATGCCATAAAGTATATTTCCGTTTACACATAACTATCTGGTATGATAACACAAAATCGGGGATTTGGCAAAATAAACGTATTTTTTCTTTTGGGGGTGGGGATACTGTGGGGTGTTAGGAAAAAGAGGATCAGTAGTTTGTGGCAGTAGCGGTCCGGGGGTGGTAAATCGCGCAAAGCTGAGAATGGTTTTTCTTATTTTCGTACAACGGAAACAAAACCAGAATCAGCTTTGCGCAATTTACCACTCACTACCCCCATACACCTTTTGACTCATAACCCCAAAAAAAGGAGGAAACACGCAATGCACTTCGAAAAAGACGATATCCCACCGGGATTTGGAATGCTGTTAGGACGAAACGAAAATGCGATGAAATGTTTTTCCGGAATGACAGACACGGAGAAAGAAGATGTGATCAGACAGGCTCAGGCTGCAAGATCTACCGACGATATTGCTCAAATCATAGAATGCACGCTCCGCTAATGCCCTGTAAAAGTAAAACAACCGGCAGGGATACCCCAGCCGGTCTATTGGATTACAATACTTTGGATAAAAATTCCTGCAGTCGCGGACTCTTCGGATTTGAAAAGATCTCCTGTGGAGTGTTCTCCTCCTGGATAACACCATCATTGATGAACATGACACGGTTTGCAACCTCGCGGGCAAATCCCATCTCATGTGTGACGACTACCATGGTCATGCCGTCTGCCGCAAGTTCTTTCATAACGTTAAGTACCTCGCCGACCATCTCCGGATCGAGTGCAGATGTCGGTTCATCGAATAAAATGATGTCCGGGTTCATGGCAAGGGAACGCACGATGGCAATACGCTGTTTCTGTCCACCGGAAAGCTGCGCCGGGTAGGCATCTGCTTTGTCAGCGAGTCCGATGCGTGCTAAGAGGTCTTCCGCCTTTTTCGCAGCTTCCTCTTTGGTCATTTTTCCGAGTTTGACCGGAGCCAGCATAATATTTTCACGGATAGTCATATTCGGGAACAGATTAAACTGCTGAAATACCATTCCGATTTTTTCACGGACATGATTGATATCCACGGATGCGTCTGTCATGTCTGTGCCCTCGAACAATACATGACCACTTGTCGGAACCTCAAGCAGATTCAGAGAACGCAGGAAAGTTGATTTTCCGCAGCCGGATGGACCGATCAGTGCCAGAACGTCTCCTTTTTTGATGGTTGTGGAGATACCTTTTAATACTTCGTGATCTCCATAGGATTTATGCAGATCATTTACCTCAAGAATGACTGTATTATCGCTCATTGCTTCTTAACTTCCTTTCTAACAGATTTACCACTTTGCTCAGTCCCATTACCATGATAAGGTAAATCAGGGCAACTGCGATCAGCGGCATAAATGCCTCATAAGTTACACTTCGTATGATATCTCCACCTTTGGTCAGATCCATAAGGCCGATGTAGCCACTGATGGACGTCTCTTTTAAAAGACTGATAAACTCATTGCAGAGTGCCGGCAGGATATTTTTTACCGCCTGCGGCAGGATGATCGACATCATGGTCTGCTTGTAATTAAGACCCAGGCTTCGTCCGGCTTCAAACTGTCCGATATCCACTGCCATGATTCCGGAACGTACGATCTCAGCAACGTATGCTGCAGAGTTTAAACCGAATGCAATGACTGCCACAACAATTTTCCCGGTGTCAATACTCTGGAAAATAACATAATAAATGATCAAAAGCTGGATCATGACAGGTGTTCCGCGCACAATGGTCAGATAAAGCTTACAGAGTGCATCTAAGATCGTCAGCCCACCGTTTCTGTCATGGTTGGTACGGACGATTGCGATCAGAAATCCAAATACAACACCGACTAACAATGCCAGCACTGTAATCAAAAGTGTATTTCCAAGACCTTTTAACAAATACACATAGCGGCTGTCTTTTACAAAGTTGTCATAAAATTTCTCACTAAGTCCCGCTTTTTCAGAAGTTACCGTATCATCTTTTACTATAATGACCTGCTTTGAAGTCGTATAAGTATCGGTAAAATTAACATTCTTTTTCCGCTCCTCTGTCACAGTAAAACCTGCTACTCCGATATCGACCTTACCAGTTGAGATTGCCGGAATAATCGAGTCAAACGCCATATCCTCGATTTTTAATTCCATACCAAGTTCATCACTGACAGCACGCATGATATCCATATCGATTCCCACGATCTGTCCATCTTCATAGCTCTCATATGGTGGAAACTCTGCATTTGTTCCAACCGTCAGAGTTCCATTTTCATGGCTGACATCTTTAGATTCATACGGAAACTTTCCAATCTCATCCGCAGTGCCGATATAATTTTTCTGAATATTTGCGATCGTACCATCTGCTTCTAATTTTTCCAGAGCACTGTTGACCTTATCTAAAAGCTCTGTATTACTTTTTGCAACAACAAACGCATAGTCCTCAAGGGTAAATTCTTCATCTAATATACGGATTCCTGTATTCTGCTCTACGAATTTAATCGCAGGCTGCTCATCAATGACAACGCAGTCAATCTTTCCCTGTTTTAATGCCTGGATCGCATCCGCACCCTTGTTGTAACGCTCCACCACGGTGCCGGAGCCATCGCTCTCGTAATCACTGACATAAATATCTCCTGTAGTACCAAGCTGGACACCGATTCTTTTTCCCGGCAGATCATCTGCAGAATTCACGGTTCCAGATGTACTTTCCGTGCTCTGTGCCTCATCTGCTGCCATCACTTCATAGCCTGCTGCACCGATCAGTATGGTACAGAATAAAAGCATGGCTGCAAGTAAACGTTTACCTGTTTTCTTCATGGTCTTTTTCTCCTCATTTTCGTGTATAAATATTCATTTTTCTGAGTAGGTAGTATAGCACACTTTTTTGTCAAAAGAAAGTATTGTCGTATATTTGCTGTATTCCTACATATATTCTCTCATCTGGTCTACCAGTGATAACATGAATTTTTGTCCGTCAATTCCGACCGCTTCATCAAACTTTTCTCCATTTACGATAGAATTTGACAGGATCCGCACGCCAAGAAACGGTACTCCATAAGAAAGGCAAAGCTGGGCTGCCGCCGCCGACTCCATATCTTCCACGGCTGTATGATACCGCTCTCTTAAAAGTGCGATCCGGTCAAGCTGGTTGTTCCACTCATCCCCGGAACCAATCACCCCACGGCCGGTATGATATTTCGTTTTTACCTGCTCCGCCGCTTTCAGCAGTTTTCCGTTACACGGATACTCTGTCACTTTTTTTGTCTTTCCCGTTTCGCGGTAAAAAATTTCCACCGGAAGCAGTGAAAAACTTTTTCCATCAATTCCCGCTCCCTCCTCAGAAAATGCATATGCGATTGCTCCCATCGGAACGACCTTTTCTCCAAGCACGATGTCCCCTCTGTGAAATTTTTTATCGTGGCCTCCGCCGATTCCCTGATTGATCACTGCCCATGGCTTAAAGTATGCCAGTGCAAGGCTTGTCGCTGCCGCAGCATTGACCATTCCCTGAAATGTCTTTGAAATGATGACAGGCTCTCTTTTTGCACCGAGAAATCCCGTGTGAAACTTCCAGTTTCCAATCGTGACGCACTCATATTCCTCTAAATGTTCTATGAAATATGCCGTCTCTGTATCCATGGCTCCCTGGATCAGAAGAGATGGCTGTTTTGTAAAATCATAATTGCCCATCGTATTTATTTTCTCCCTTTTTCCTGTTTAATTTTTCTTGACGAACTATAATATCTGTTTTATGGTAGTTTCATAATACATTGTCCGCCGCAAAAAAAGCAATAGAAAGAGGATAAAAATTACTTTTACTGCTGCACATTTCCGGTCAGGTCATTACTGTAACAATATTTTAAACGCAAACATGGAGGAATCTTATGGAAAAAATAGCAAGTTTTACGATTGATCATATTAAATTAGAACCTGGTGTCTATGTATCAAGAAAAGATACCGTCGGCTCCGAAGTCATCACTACATTCGATCTGCGCATGACTTCCCCAAACGATGAACCGGTTATGAATACCGCAGAAGTACACACGATCGAGCATCTTGGTGCCACATTTTTAAGAAATCATCCTCTTTATAAGGATAAAACGATCTATTTCGGACCGATGGGATGCCGCACCGGATTTTATCTGCTGCTCGCAGGCAATTACACATCCAAAGATATCGTAGGGCTCATCATAGAAATGTTTGAATTTATCCGCGATTTTCATGACGAAGTACCTGGTGCCTCTCCAAAGGACTGCGGTAACTACTTAGATATGAACCTTGGCATGGCAAATTATCTTGCCAGCCGTTATTTAGAGAACACACTGTATGACATTGATGATGCACATCTTGTTTATCCAGCTTAATAAATTTCGCCAGACCTTGTGAATAATATCGAGGCGGTAATTTATAGACGCAAATGGGTTGAAAATGGCATATAGCAAACAATTTTCTGCTATATGCCCATTTTTTCAGACAGTAAAATTCTCCATTTTTCCATCTTTGAAGAATCTGCTGCTGTTTTCTTTTTATAATTTTGTTTTAAAAAAAGTTATGATTTCCTGCCAGATCTCTTCCTGGAAGAAACGGATATCCGCATGGTCTGCGTCCTCGATCTCTAAAAGTGTGACATCACTGCCCTCTTTTTCAAGTTCATCATGCAGTTCCACTCCCTGTGTAAATGGTACCGTCTTATCACATTTTCCATGGATAATAAAAAATGGCGGAGCATCTTTGGTCACAAAGCTGACCGGGCAGCATGCAAGCGCCTCCCTGGGATTGCGCATCGCATTTTTTCCCATCAGCAATGACTCTGGGGATGCTGCACACTGTTCCTCGTTTTCGTATAGAAAACCTCTGAAGTCTGTCGGAGGATACCATGGGCACGCTGCCTGCACTTTGCTGGAATAAGAAAGATATTCTCCCACCTCATATGCCGGATCATCGCATAATGCCGCCATACAGGTTAAATATCCCCCCGCTGATTCTCCCATCACCCCAATATGTGCTTCGTCGATGTGATACCTTGCGGCGTGCGCACGCAGATAGCGGATCGCCGCTTTTACATCACAGAGCTGTGCCGGAAATTTTGCTTCATTGCTGGTCCGGTACTGTACGGATGCCACCACAAAACCTGCTCTCGCAAGTTCGCTCAGATATGCCAGATGTGCAGACTTGTCAATGCTCAGCCATGCACCGCCACAGATCCAGACAATACAGGGATAATCGTGTGCCGTATCTTCCGGATAAATCAAATCCATACGAAGATCCTGCGTGGTGTGTCCGAACCATGCATCTGTCTGTGCAAATGTGATGTTTGTAATCACGGAATACTGCGGTGCAGCCGGTTTCACATGAATTGTTCTTTTCATACAAATTCTCCTCTCCAATGCTGTTTTTTATCGCTTCTCTAATCCACCATTGCTTTCCTTATCGCACTGAGCAGTTCCTCATAGGTCTCATATGCCGGAATATCCGGATAATCCGCCTTGATCTTATCGGTGGAACGGAATAAAAATCCTGCCTTACTCGCCTGGATCATTCCAAGATCGTTATAGGAATCTCCACTTGCGATCGTGTCAAATCCGATCGACTGCAGTGCTTTTACTGTTGTTAATTTTGACTGTTCCACACGCATCTTAAAGCCTGTGATCTCACCATTTTCTGCAACTTCCAAAGAATTACAGAATAACGTCGGCCAGCCTAATTTCTCCATCAAAGGAGATGCAAACTGGGTAAAGGTATCACTGATTAAGATCACCTGTGTGAAAGAGCGGAGTTCGTCTAAAAACTCTTTCGCACCCGGCAGCGGATCGATCGTTCTGATAACGTCCTGGATCTCTTTTAAACCGAGTCCGTGTTCTTTTAAAACTCCAAGTCTCCATTTCATCAGTTTATCATAATCCGGCTCATCACGGGTCGTTTTCTTTAATTCCGGAATTCCGCTTGCCTCTGCAAATGCGATCCAGATCTCCGGTACTAATACTCCCTCTACATCCAAACATGTAATATACATAAAACTCCTTTCCTGCGCCCTCAATACGCATATCAAGTCTGTAAATACAGCTCCTGTTTTCTGCTTTTACTTTCGTTTTGTATCACTTTACTTCGTTATACTAACATATTATTTTCCACGATGCAATTCCTGTTTTCCACTGACAGAAACAACAAAATGCCCCACATTACCGGAGCGACTGGTAAGGAGTGAACAGTAACTGCCCCACGCGAACATTTATGTATCACTCTGTTCCTGCTTCAGCTCATACTGCTTCAACAGCCTGTCATACTCACGGTTGATCTCCTGAAGTGTTTCCGTATCCCCACAGAGATTGTCCGGATGATAGATTTTTAGCAGCTGTTTATACCTTTTCTTTAAGGCACTCTTACTTTCCACACCGATGAAAAACAATTCCCCGCGTACCACATTTTCCGTCCCCACCGTCAGCATATCACGTGCTTCCTGTTCTCTGACATATTTATAAAAATCCCGCTGTTTTTTCATCTGGATCTTTTCATCTGCGAGCTGCGAAAGTTCTTCCTCTAAAATCTTCCACTTTGTCTCAAACAGTTGTTTTTCCCGCTTCATACTGTCTTTTTCAAGCTGACAGTGTGTGGAAAATTCTCTTTTTTCCCGCTCGAAGTTTCGACGATCCTCTTCTAATTTTCTCTTTTCTTCTAAAAAATCCCGCCTCTGCTTCTCTAACTCGGCAGACTTTTTGTGTTTCCAATCCTGATGCAGAGTCTTTGTCCTTTTGATCCTAAAAATCGACCGATCCATCTTTCTGCAAAAACCCCCTCTTATTCTGCCTTACTTTCCTCATAAACTTTTCTGATCTTATCCTCAATTTCAATAAAGACATCCACTAAAACCGGATCATAATCCCTGCCACGTCCTTCTTCTATAATATGAAAACACTGATCCAGCGGCATTGCATCCCTGTAACAACGTTTTGCCGATACTGCATCAAATACATCCGCGACAGCCATGACCCTGGCGCACAATGGGATTTCTGTCTCTTTCAGTCCATCCGGATATCCGCGCCCATTCCATTTCTCATGGTGATGCGCTGCCACTTCATATGCCATCTCTTCGTACGCATCATTTCCCAGATGCCCGAATGTCTCCCGGATGATCTTTCCGCCTTTTTGGGCATGTGTCTTCATAATTTCAAACTCTTCATCCGTCAGTTTCCCCGGCTTCTGCAAAATTGCATCCGGTATCGCGATCTTGCCGACATCATGCATTGGTGCCGCCATCACAAGATTTGCCACATAATCATTTGTCAGCTGCTCCTTATAAAAACCGCGGCTTCGAAGTTCCTCTGCCAGCAATTTCACATACGCAGTTGTACGGCGGATATGCCCTCCCGTATTGTCATCACGGTTCTCCACCAGTGTTGCAAACCCCATCACCATCTCTTCATTGTTTTTCTGGAGTTTCGCATAGAGCGGTGTCTCCTGATTCAGATAAATTCCCACGATCACAACCGCCGGAACCAGACTCGACAGCAGTGCCTCCGGGAAAAACATCTGATATGCCGTCACCCCGATTGTCACTAACAAATAAGTAGATATCGCAATCTGCTTATGTCTCTCAAGATTCTTCCAGCTGTGCAGAAAAATACCACTCGCAGCAAGTACATACAACGCCACCATCGCAAAACAGGTATATGCAGACATTCCCATCGAATAGTTGGTAAACGTTCCTTTGCGATACTCAAGCTGGGGCATAAATACGATCACAACCACAATATTGATCAGAAGAGGCAGGAAAAGTCCGATGCGTTCCCCTCTTTTCTGTGGCAGTCCTCTTGTAATATCGTACATATATAAAAACATCAAAAACACAAAAATATCCAGAAAAGAAAGAAAACACAGATGTAAAAATATGTTGACAGAAGCCGGTATCTCCGCTAAATGATTGACAGTATAGGCAGTTGCTCCATCAAAGAAAATACCGACAATCCCTGCAGCCAAAATTGTCTCAAACAACACGTTTTTCCGTTTCATCTGATAAATCTGTTTTTCTCTGATATAAATACACGCCACATAAAGGACAATGATCATGCAGCCAATCTGTAATTTACAGTATTCCATTTCGTCTCCTGTCCACCATTGTGGATCATTCTTTTGTTTTAATATGCTAAAACAGACAGAACCAAAGGTGGTTCTGCCCGTTTTTATTTTACCATTAAATCTTACAGTGTCTGGATCCGCTCCATAGCTGCAAGTGTATTCTCGTAAGTACCAAATGCTGTCAGTCTGAAATATCCCTCACCGCTCGGTCCAAATCCGGATCCCGGTGTACCAACCACATTGGCATTCTCAAGCAGATAGTCGAAGAAATCCCAGGACGTCATCTGATCTGGTGTTTTTAACCAGATATATGGTGCGTTTACACCGCCAAATACAGTATAGCCGGCTTTCGTCAGACCTTCCTTGATGGCTTTTGCATTCTTCATATAATAGCCAACCTGCTCTTTTAACTGTGCTTTTCCGGCATCGGAGTAAACTGCCTCACCGGCACGCTGTACAATATAAGGTGCACCGTTAAACTTTGTTCCGTGGCGTCTTGCCCACATCGCATTTAAGGAGACATCCCCGCATTTTAATTCTTTTGGAACAACCGTAAATCCAAGACGTACTCCGGTAAATCCTGCATTCTTTGAAAAACTTCGAAGTTCGATGGCACAGGTCTTTGCTCCCTCACACTCATAAATAGAATGTGCCACGTCATCCTCGCTGATATACGCCTCATAAGCCGCATCATAAATAATAACTGCACCGACTTTATTTGCGTAATCTACCCACTCCTGTAACTGTGATTTGGTGATCGTTGTTCCGGTCGGATTGTTCGGCAGGCACAGATAAATAACATCCGGTGTTTCCTTTGGAAGCTCCGGTACAAAGTTGTTATCGCTGGTACATGGCATATAGATCACATCACTCCACATCTGTGTATCTGCATCATAAGTGCCGGTCCTTCCAGCCATAACGTTGGAATCCACATAAACCGGATAAACAGGATCACAGACAGCGATCTTATTATCCTGCGCAAAAATCTCCTGAATGTTTCCGGAATCACTCTTTGCTCCGTCAGATACAAAAACTTCATCTGCGGAAATATCACATCCTCTTGCTTTATAATCATTTGCCACGATGGCATTTCTTAAAAAGTCATATCCAAGATCCGGCGCATAGCCATGGAACGTTTCTGCATGTCCCATCTCATCGACTGCTTTGTGCATTGCATCAATAATAGCCGGAGCGATCGGCTGTGTTACATCACCGATACCAAGACGGATGATCTGTTTCTCCGGGTTTGCTGCAGAATATGCGTTTACTTTCTTTGCAATGGTAGAAAATAAATAGCTTCCCGGAAGTTTCTGGTAATTGTCATTAATTTTAAACATGTCCTTACTCCTCACTTTGCATTCAAAATACAAGTTAACGTTATCTAACTGTCATACAGTATAGCATTGTGTGATAGGTCATGCAAGCATTTTTTGTTTACCTGGAATCAAAAAATATTGTCTCACCTAATCTGATATTTTTTTTCATAATTCCGGTCCCAAAATCATTGATTTTACAGGCTTATCTCATATTTTAGCTTCCGCCAGAAGTTCCACCCATGCCACGCGAAATCCTGCATTCACCGCTGCCCGCTGTGACGCAAGATTTGACATACTGGTTCCATAATACGGCACTTTTCCCAATTTCTCTATCTCTTCTTTTAAAATTGTGACCAAAGTGGACGCGATATGTCTGCACTCCGCCTCTTTTTCCACATTGATCCCGATCTGCCAGAACAGAGGACTATCTGCGCTTGCCCCCGCCATGCCGATGATCTTTCCGTCTGAAATCGCTGCCACTCCCAGCATATCGGGTGATTTTTCGTCAAAGCAGAATGCCTCGTCAAACCGGTTGTCCCCTGCAAACTGCAGGATCTCCCCACGGTCATATGTTCGGATCTCAAACCCCGTTTCTTTTGCAACACTCTCTGTCTCCGGCAGGAAAAACGGATGTGCTGTTTTTAACTGGCAGCCGTATGGTTTTAAGATGTGATCCAGTTCCCGGAAGTTTGCGACATCCATAAACCATGCGCCGGGGCAGGTTTCGTATTTTTCGCGGCAGAGTTCTATGATCTCCTTTTTTCCGGTGAAAATCAGTTTTCTGTTGACTGCGGTTATTTTCAGGGCACAGTTGTCCTGGTCTTCGAATCTGCGCCGTCCTTCGAGACTGCGGTATTCGGTGAAGTGGTTTCCTTGGTCGAGGATGTCTGCGGGGGTGCAACAGTAGTCTAAGGCGAGCTGGCGGCTTAGTTGTTGGATGTATTTCATCGTTGGTTCTCCTCCTGATTATAAAATTTCAGACATTGCTGCTGTTCACACCTATTGTGTAACCAGACATTTTCTATGTAGGATTATAGCAGTCCTATCCCCTCCATTCAAGAGACTCGTTTAAAAGAATGTTATCTTATGCTCTGATACCAGATAATAACTTTTTACTTCTATCCTGCTATATGGTACAATAAGAAATAATCTGACGGATTGGAATTTGACAAAGGAATGTGATTGTATGAAGAAGAAAAGCATAATTGCAATATGTGCTGTATTAGTAATTTTAGTTTTGGCAGCAGTCCTTGTATTGACTGGAAACAGAGGAAATATATCAAATGTTAATCGTGTTGTTGGTTACTCTGCACTCTATGGTGAAAATTCAATCAATGAAGCATTTGATGTCATAGAGAAAAAATTTGCAAAAGATTTTGAAGGTTGCACACTTACAGAACTTCGCTATGACAAGGATGTTGAAAACAGATTTGCAGAAGAAATTGAAAAGTATCACAAAGAAAATAATCAATTGGGGGTATTAATCACTTATCAAAGAGATTCTGCTTCATCCACGCCTCAAGTTCTACTTTCGAACTTTTTGCCTGTGCAACACATTCTCTGTACTGACCCGAATACGGCTTTTCATCTAATCACAAAAAAAGCTACAGTGTCTCCACTGCAGCTTTTCGCTTACATCTACTATTTTACTAACTCTTTTACTTTTGCTTTCTTACCAACGCGATCTCTTAAGTAGAATAATTTCGCACGTCTTACTTTACCCTGACGAACTACTTCTACTTTCTCAACGTTCGGAGAATGTAACGGCCATGTTTTTTCTACGCCGACACCGTTAGAGATTTTTCTTACAGTAAATGTCTCACGGTTGCTTCCGCCCTGTTTTTTAAGTACAGTACCCTCGAATACCTGGATTCTCTCACGGTTACCCTCTTTGATCTTACCGTAAACTTTTACAGTATCACCAACACGGAACTCCGGTACTTCTGCTTTTAACTGTGCTGTTTCAATGTTCTTAATGATTTCACTTGCGTTCATTTTGTGACCTCCTGATAATTTGGATGTTCTTAATACGCGAATTCGTAACAGAGGACCATCTATTTTTATTCACAACTGTTATAGTATATCACATAAGTTTGTGATTGTAAACAAATTTTATTTTTATTTTTAACGCCACTTTTTCCGCTCTTTTTCTGTCAGCTCTGCACGCGCAAACAGATCCGGACGGCGTTCTTTCGTGCGGATGATCGACTGCTCCCTGCGCCATTCATCCACAAGTTTATGATTGCCGGACAGCAATACCGGAGGAACTTTTTTTCCCATCCACTCCTCCGGACGGCTGTACTGCGGGTACTCTAACAAATCTCCCTCAAATGACTCCGTAGAACCGGATTCATCATTTGTCAGCACCCCCGGCACCATACGGGAAATCGCATCCACCATGACCATCGCCGGAAGTTCTCCTCCGGTTAAGACATAGTCACCAATCGAGACATAGTCGGTCACGATCTCCTCTAAGACACGCTCATCAATCCCCTCATAATGTCCACATAAAAAAATCAGATTTTCTTCTTTTGCAAATGACTTTGCTGCCTGCTGTGTAAAAGTCGGTCCCTGCGGTGTGAGGTAAATTGTACGCGGTTTTGTCCCGATTTTATCGACGATCGATCTCCACGCATCATAGACCGGCTGTGCCTGCATCAGCATTCCTGCACCACCGCCATATGGATAATCATCCACCTTTTTGTGTTTATTGATCGTATAGTCCCGGATATTTACCGCCTTGATCGTAAGCAGTCCCTTTTCCGCTGCCCTGCCGATAATACTGGTATTTAATCCCTGCATGACCATATCCGGAAACAATGTCATAATGTAGAAATTCATGCTTCCTCCCGCCTGCTGTTTAAGTCTCTTAAGCCGTCAAGCAGATGTACCTGCATCGTACCGCCCTCGATGTCCACCTGTTTTACACAGTCTTTGATCGCCGGAAGTAAAATATCATCCGCACCCTCTTTGCTGATCACATAGACATCATTCGCCCCTGTCTGCAGTACATCAGTCAGCTCTCCCAAATCTTCACCCTCATCTGAGATCACTTTAAGACCGATGAGATCTGCTATAAAATACTCATTTTTCTTTAACTTTACGGCATTTTCCCTGGTCACATAGAGACTTTTTTTGCGGAACATCTCCACATCATTGATATTGTCATATCCCTTAAACTTGAGTATTACCATATTTTTGAAGAACTTTACCCCGGCAATTTCCAATGCAAGGTGTTCTTTTCCTGTGTCTAAGATTACCTGTTTTAATTTTTTAAAGCGTGCCGCATCATCTGTGGTCGGAAATACCTTGACCTCCCCACGCACACCGTGTGTCGTTGTTATGACACCTACCTGAAGTAAATTCTCCATAAAATCTCCATTCCTGCGTGTGAAAAATCTTATTTTCATAAAATTTTTCATTCTGTTATTTGATCCAGATTACAACATTCTCAACCAGACCTGTTTTCTGATTTGTAAAATTAATCTGCACGGAACCACCCTTTTCCAGTTTGATTTTCTTTGAAGAAGATAGATAAGATGTACTTTTTCCAAGCTTGTCATAATAAGTAAATGATGTCATCTTCCAGCCTGTTTTTGCCTTTACATCAAACTTTAATGTTTTTTTGCTTCCAAGCTTATAATTATAAATATTGGTATTTTTAAACTGGTTTTTTATTTGTTTGTTTCCTATTTTATAATTTGCAACCGGATTACTCCATTTATAAACAGTCAGTTGTGATGTAAAAGTTGTCAGGAGCCTTCCTGTTTTTACCGTCACTTTAATCGTTGATTTTCCCACCTTTAACGGTTTGATCCGGACATTATTGTCACCTATTGAAATCTTTGCCACTTTTCCATTTGAACTGCTCACTTTTGTAATTCTTCCGTTCGATGGCATATTTTTTACTCTATATATATAAGTTGTACTTTTCTTTGGGCAGTATACCTGTGTCAGTTTTCCCCTGAAACTCATTTTCGTGGAAGCACCTTTACAGTATTCTTTTACGATATCTGCTGTCTCATCTGACTCATTATCTTCGGTAAATACTGTATAGTTTCCTGTGTCTGTCACTATTTCACTGGCACTTGTCAATACCGGTATCTGTACAATCAACAGTAATGTCAATAAAAATATAGAGCATTTTTTTGTAATATCTCTCATTTTTATCCCTCTCTATTCTTCTCTGATAGAAAAAAAACCGGCTGCACCATGTTCATGATCACGCCGGTTTACTGCGAAGATTACTGCATAATCTCCACAATCACTTTTTTTTCTTCTTTTGAGGCAGCAGCCTTCACAACAGAACGAATCGCTTTCGCAATACGTCCCTGTTTGCCGATTACCTTACCCATATCAGACTGTGCAACGCGCAGCTCTAATACGATTGCTTTTTCATTCTCGGTCTCAGTTACAACAACTTCGTCCGGGCAATCAACAAGTGCCTTGGCAATTACTTCTACTAATTCTTTCATAGGTCCACCTCACTGATCCTATTTCTCAATACCAGCATTTTTGAAAATTCTTGCTACGGTATCTGTTGGCTGAGCTCCGTTTGCTAACCATTTCTTTGCTAAGTCCTCATTTACATGATACTCGCTCGGATCTTTAGTCGGATCATATGTTCCAATCTCTTCGATGAACTTTCCATCTCTCGGGGATCTGGAATCAGAAACTACGATACGATAGAAAGGTGCTTTCTTCTGTCCCATTCTTCTTAATCTGATCTTTACTGCCATTACTTTCACCTCCTTAGATTTTTGCTGTTCATTTATTAAAAAGGAAGTCCTTTAAACATTCCCTTTTTACCTTTTTTCATCATGCCGGGCATCTGTTTCATCATTTTCTTCGCCTGGTCAAACTGTTTTACAAGACGGTTGACCTCTGCGATATCCACGCCCGCCCCCTGTGCGATTCTACGCTTTCTGCTCGGATTGAGCAATGATGGATTCTGTCTCTCCTCGACTGTCATCGAGAAAATAATCGCCTCAGTGCGTGCCATATTCTTCTCAGCCGCTCCCTCGTCAATCTCAGGCATCTTACCGCCGCCAAGTCCCGGCATCATGCCAAGGATACTGGAAAGACCGCCCATTTTTTTCATCTGACTCATGGACTCTAAATACATCTCAAAGTCAAATTCATTCTTGCGCATCTTTTCTTCAAGCTTTTTGGCTTTCTCCTCGTCAAGCTCGTTCTGTGCCTTCTCAATGAGTGTCAGCACATCACCCATTCCAAGGATTCTCGATGCCATACGGTCAGGATAAAACTGCTCTAAATCAGAAAGCTTTTCTCCCATACCTGCGTAAAGAATCGGTTTGCCGGTCACCGCTCTTATTGAGAGTGCCGCACCACCTCTGGTGTCACCATCCAGTTTGGTGAGTACTACGCCGTCAATTCCGATCTTCTCATCGAAGGTCTTTGCAACATTGACTGCATCCTGCCCTGTCATGGCATCGACCACTAATATGGTCTGTGATACCGCAACATTTTCTTTTATCTGAATCAATTCGGCCATCATGTCCTCATCCACATGAAGACGTCCTGCCGTATCGATGATCAGCACATTAAAATCATTCTTTGTGGCATGCTCTACCGCAGCCTTTGCAATGTTCACAGGAGTATTTTTATCTCCCATGGAGAATACTTCCACTCCCTGTTTTTCACCGTTGATCTGTAACTGTTCAATCGCCGCCGGACGATATACATCGCATGCCGCAAGCAGTACTTTCTTGCCTTTGGCTTTTAACTTTCCGGCAATCTTTGCTGTCGTAGTCGTCTTACCAGCACCCTGAAGACCTGCCATCATAATGATCGTCAGTTCTTTGCCCGGACGAAGTGCAATCTCTGTCGTCTCGGAACCCATCAGGCGGACCATCTCTTCGTTTACGATCTTGATGACCATCTGTCCCGGATTCAGTCCGTTCATCACGTCCTGTCCGATCGCGCGCTCCTGCACATCTTTGACAAACTGCTTGACTACCTTGAAATTGACATCGGCCTCTAAAAGAGCCATCTTAACTTCCTTTAAAGCAGCCTTCACATCATCTTCTGTCAAACGCCCTTTGCTTCTCAGGTTTTTGAATACATTCTGGAGTTTTTCGGATAAACTGTCAAATGCCATCTATAGCTCCTCTAATATCTGGTTGGAGATCTGTTCGATCTCTTCTAACACTGCCTCGTCATGGTTCTTATAGAACTCTTTGGTCAACGTGTGAATCTTTGTCACCATACCTCTTGCGGTCTGGAATTTTTCGATCAGATGAAGCTTGCTCTCATATCCTTCTAAGGTCTTCGTACACCGCTTTACCATATCATGTACACCCTGACGGCTGATTCCTTCTTCATCCGCGATTTCACCGAGTGAGAGATCATTGAACACAAAATCTTCATATATCTTTCTCTGGTGTTCGTTTAAAAGCTCTCCATAGAAATCATATAGATACGCCTGTTCAATCTTTTCTTCCATCTCATATCCCAATCTGTACTCTCACATCAGCACCTTGCATAGATTATCATAAAAAAGAATGGGTGTCAAGCATTTTTTCTTGACACCAGTATTTATTTTTTCTTAAAACATGACTTTTTTCCTATAACAGTATTGACAACACTTTTTTTCCCTGTTTATAATGATCTAAACCTAAAATAAAAATTTTTTTGCTTGCGTAAATCATGCGCAGGAATGGAGGTTCTTATGAAAAATAAATATCAGAAACCTGCAATTTATCTGACACCTGAACATACAGAAGGCATCTATCTTGCAAGCGGCGCAGCCGGTGCAGCCGGTTCCGTAACCGCAACCTATATGGGAGTATGGGACAGATGGGCAGGTGGCGGAAAAGGTCTGGTTGCCGTGAACTGGAATAACGTGGCAGGCAATGTCGCCCTGACACTTTCCTTTAATACACCGATCGATCAGGTCGAGGTTGCCGGATACTCTGCGTCTACTTCTATTTCCGGCAATTCCGTGACTGTCAGCTTTAACCCGGATGGCGGTTCTGGCTTCAATCTTGGTCTTCACGTAAATCACTCCGGTGCAGACATTAACAGCCTGGATATGACAGGTCAGTCTTACACAGTATCCTGACACTGACTATTTGGCCGCATACGCCGGACCACATATTGTACGAGCATACTGTTTCATAAAACAAATAAGGAATTTCGTTTTGCAATGAACGAAATTCCTTATTTTTTAACCATTTTTCATTTTATGATCCGGTTCTGATATCCGAAACGCAATTCTACAGACTTGCTCTGACTAATTTCGGTTTATAACCATTTTTCTCCAATGCTTTGATGATCTGATTTTTGTGATCTGTACCAAAACACTCTAAAGTAATACGAAGCTCCACGGCTGCATTACGGTTTGTGCTGACAAACTGATTATGCTCTAACTTGATCACATTCCCCTGCTCTGCTGCAATCGTTGCGGCTACTTTTGACAATTCGCCCGGCTTATCCGGAAGAAGCACGGATACCGTAAAGATACGGTCACGGAAAATAAGTCCCTGCTGTACCACGGAAGACATTGTGATCACATCCATGTTACCACCGCTTAAGATCGATACGACACGCTTATCTTTTACACCTAAATGTTTCAACGCTGCTACCGTAAGAAGACCTGAGTTTTCCACAATCATTTTATGATTTTCTACCATATCAAGGAATGCAACAACCAGTTCATCATCTTCTACTGTGATGATATCATCTAAATTCTTTTTGATATATGGGAAGATCTTGCTGCCCGGTGTCTTTACCGCAGTACCGTCTGCGATCGTGTTGACGCTCGGCAGAGTCGTTACTTTTCCTGCTTTGAAAGAAGCCTGCATACAGTTTGCACCTGCCGGTTCCACCCCAATCACTTTGATCTTTGGATTTAACAGTTTTGCAAGTGTGGATACACCTGTTGCAAGTCCGCCTCCGCCGATCGGAACTAAAATATATTCCACAAGCGGCAGCTCTTTAAAGATTTCCATTGCGATCGTTCCCTGTCCGGTTGCAACTGCAAGATCATCGAACGGATGAATGAACGTATATCCTTTTTCCTCTGCCAGTTCGTAGGCTTTCTGACAGGCCTCGTCGTAAACATCTCCGCAGAGAACAACCTCTGCACCATAACTCTTGGTACGGTTTACCTTAATTAAAGGTGTCGTTGTTGGCATCACGATGACAGCTTTACATCCATAACATTTTGCTGCGTAGGCAACACCCTGCGCATGATTTCCTGCTGAGGCGGTAATGAGTCCTTTTTTTCGCTCTGTCTCTGTCAGTGTGCTGATCTTGTAATAAGCTCCGCGCACTTTGTATGCACCGGTAAACTGCATATTCTCAGGTTTTAAATATACCTTATTTCCTGTCTGCTCACTTAAGAAATCTGAATATACCAGTTTTGTTTCTAAGGTGACTTCTTTTACTTTCTCACTTGCTTCTTCAAACTTGTCTAATGTTAACATCTGCATTCTCCTTCATCTGTTTATTGTTCTGCCTGATCTTTGATATCAAAAAGTGCGTTTACAAATTCATTAGAATCAAACTTCTGTAAATCCTCGATGGTCTCTCCGACACCGATATATTTGACCGGAATTCCAAGTTCGGAGTGGATTGCAACCGCAATACCGCCTTTTGCCGTTCCGTCCATCTTTGTTAGAATGATACCTGTGATCTCTGCCACTTCTGAAAATTGTCTCGCCTGTGCAAGTGCGTTCTGACCTGTCGTTGCATCTAATACGACAAGAGTTTCGCGGTATGCATCCGGATATTCTTTTTCAAGAATACGGTTGATCTTTTTCAACTCTTCCATAAGATTCTTCTTATTATGAAGACGTCCTGCCGTATCACAGAGTAGTACATCCGCATTTCTTGCTTTTGCTGCTGCGACCGCATCATATACGATCGATGCCGGATCTGCACCTTCCTGTCCGCCGATCATCTCAACACCTGCACGGTTTGCCCATTCTAACAGCTGATCTCCTGCTGCTGCACGGAATGTATCAGCCGCTGCAAGGACAACCTTTTTGCCCTGGTCTTTTAGCTTTCCAGCCAGTTTTCCAACAGAAGTCGTCTTACCGACACCGTTTACTCCGATGACAAGTACCACAGATTTTTCATTTTCAAAACGGTATGCAGTCTCTCCAACATCCATCTGCTCTTTGATGCTGTTGATCAGAAGTTCCTTGCACTCTGCCGGATCCTTGATCTTATTTTCTTTTACTTTTTCTTTGAGATTCTCGATGATCGCTTCGGTCGCGTTGACACCGATATCTCCCATGATCAGAATTTCTTCAATTTCTTCATAAAAATCATCATCAATACTGGAAAATCCACTGAAGATCGAATCAATTCCGGATACAATGTTATCTCTTGTCTTGCTGAGTCCGGAAACCAGACGGCTCCAAAATCCTTTTTTTTCTTCGCCCATACATCCTGCCTTTCTTATTTGTTCCAATCATTATTTGTCTAAATCATTTTCTATCAGATTTACGGAAACCAGTGTGGAAACACCCTTTTCCTGCATCGTGATACCGTAGAGACGGTCAGCCGCCGCCATCGTACCTCGTCTGTGTGTGATTACAATAAACTGTGTATTCTGCGTCAGCTTGTGCAGATATTTTGCAAACCGGGTGACGTTTGAATCATCCAGTGCCGCCTCGATCTCGTCTAACAGACAAAACGGTGAAGGCTTTAAGTTCTGGATCGCAAATAACAGTGCAATCGCTGTCAGTGATTTTTCTCCACCGGACATCTGCATCATATTCTGCAGCTTCTTTCCAGGAGGCTGTGCGATGATACGGATACCACACTCTAAGATATCCTCATCCTCCACCAGTTCCAGTGTACCTTTTCCACCGCCGAACAGTTCTTTAAATACGGTATCAAACTGTTTCTGAATCTCTGCAAATTTCTCCATGAACTGTTTGCGCATTCCCGTATCAAGTTCCTCGATGATTCCGATCAACGTTTTCTCTGCTTCGATCAGATCATCATGCTGTGTTTTTAAAAATTGATAACGCTCTGAGATCTCCTTATAATCCTCGATCGCATTGACATTGACGTCACCGAGCTTTCGGATCTCATCCTTAATCTGTGCGATCATTTTCTTTAATGTAGAAAGATCGTCATAGGTATCATCCCGAAGATCCATTGCAGCGTGAAGCGTCAGTTCATATTCCTGCCACATATAATTGGTCTGGTATTCTCTCGCATCATTTAGCTTTTCACGCTGACTGTTCAGACGGAATACTTCCTTATCAAGTTCCGAGATCTGATTGGATATCTCCTCACGCTTCCGGAAAAATCCTTTATGTGAAGCTGACAGTTCTTCTTTCTTCTGCGTATAATCTTTTAACTGCTGTTCGAAAGCGGCATGCGTATCATCCGATGCAAGGATCGTCTTTTTTAATTCCTCGATCTCTGCCATCTTCTGTTTTGCTTCTTCTTTTGCATCCCCTGCCTGCGTGATCAGCGTTTCCCTGTCCTGTGAAAATCTTGTGATCTCACTCTGAATACGCGAAATATTTGACTGCGCAAACTCCGCTTTCTGACGGATACCGGCTTCCTCTAAAGCAATCTTTGAAACAGTTTCCGCAGCTTCCTTCTCCTTCGTCTGATATTCCTCGAAACGTTTCTGGAAGTCCTCGTTTTCCTGTCCGATCTCTTTTTCACGAACCGCTGCAGCCTCAATCTCTGCCGCTATCTGCGCTCTATTGTTTTCAAGCTCTGCAAGCTGCTCCTCGATCTCTGCCCGCTCCGCATGCAGACCGGCAAAAACTGTTTCTCTCTCGTTTTTCTGCTCTGTGGCGCGGTCTAAGTTCATTTTTGCCGTGTTCTGAAGAATGTACTGTTCCTGCAGTTTCTCCTTGCCGCTTTCCATATCTTCTTCTAACAGTGACTGCGCCGTCTTAATATCCTCTAAGCGGTCTCTCGACTCTTTGATCTGACTCTGCAGAGAAGCAACAAGTGTTTCAAGTTCTTCTACCTCACGTCTTCTCGCAAGAAGATTGCTGGTATTTTTAAATGCACCACCGGTCATGGAACCGCCCGGATTTAAGCATTCGCCCTCTAGCGTTACGATACGGAATGAATAGCGGTATTTTCTTGCCAGAGCAATCGCGTCATCGATCGTCTCGGCAACAACTACCCTGCCGAGCAGATAATTCGTCACGCCATCATATCTGGCATCATTTTTCACCAGGGTACTTGCAAGTCCGATCACGCCCCGCTCCCGCAGTGCTTCCTGATTCTTAAACCCGCCGCTGCCATTCACACTCGTGAGCGGAAGAAATGTTGCACGTCCATACCGGTTCTGCTTCAGATACGCGATCATCTGCTTTGCTGTCTCTTCATCCTCCGTGACGATATTCTGGATACTTCCGCCTAACGCAGTCTCAATCGCAACCTCGTATTTTTTCTCAACCTGAATCAGATCCGATACGACACCTAAAATTCCTTTGTGTCTGTCTTTCTGTTCCATTACACGGCGGATACTGTTTCCATATCCGTCATAGCGTTCTGCAATGTTTTTTAATGTCTCTAACCTGGACTGTTCTTTATGATATCTGGTGACATCCTGCTCTAACTGCTGGCTCGTCTGCGAATATTTTCTACGCCACTCACGGTTCTTTTCTTCCATTGCGGCTGCAGATTCCTTTAACTCACGGATCGTTTCATTGACATCATCTAATTCCTGTTGATAGGCAGCCAGCACATTGTCTAAATCTTCTTCCTCTGTCTTTCTGGCAAGAAGTCTCTGTGTCAGTTTCGCTTTCCGGATGTTGATCTGCTCTGCCATCGTATCAAAACGCTGCTGTCTCGCCTTAACGGATGCCTTGTTGTTAAGGAGTTCGATGATCTCACTCTTTCCGTGTTCGATCCCGTCACTGCATTCTTTCATTCCATTGCGCAGCTCATCTAATTCTTTTTCAGCAGCCTGCTTTCTCTCCGAAATCCCCGCTAATGCCTCTAACAGTTCCTCTCGTTCCCTGCCATAAACATCTTTCTGCGCAAGGCGATCCTGTGTGTCTTTTTCGATGGAATCAAGTCTGTCTTTTAAATGCTCGTCCGTCATTTCTGCCGTGTGGATCTGTTCTTTTAAGACGTTGATCTGTCCTTCTAACTTTCCTTTTAAAACAGTGGAACCGCTTAAATTTTCGCGTACCTCACCGATTGCCTGTTCTAACTGTTCGATCTCCGATTCCATGCGCTCATATTCTGTCTTTACCTGCTCATAAGAATCTTTTGACTCATGTAACTGTGCTTCCGCAATGCCGCATTTTTCGCCCACTTCATGAAGCTGTCCGTCAATGCGTGTCATCTCCATCAGAAACATGTTGACGTCATATGTCTTTAACTCTTCTTTTTTCTTTAAATATACACGCGCTTTTTCAGCCTGTTTTTCTAACGGACCGACCTGACGTTCCAGCTCGCTTAAGATATCATTGACACGAACTAAATTTTCACGTTCATTTTCTAACTTTTTCTGTGCAGTCGCCTTGCGCTTTTTATATTTTACAATTCCGGCTGCCTCGTCAAAAAGCTCACGCCGCTCCTCGGGTTTACCATTTAAAATTTTCTCAATCTGTCCCTGTCCGATAATGGAATATCCTTCTTTTCCGATACCGGTATCATAAAACAGCTCGGTCACATCCTTCAGACGGCAGGTATTGCCGTTGAGCAGATACTCACTCTCCCCGGAGCGGTACACGCGCCTCGCAACCGTGACCTCCTCATAATCCACCGGCAGTTTATGGTCCGCATTGTCAAGTGTGATCGCAACATAAGCATAACTGAGTGGTTTACGGTTTTCCGTTCCTGCAAAAATAATGTCCTGCATACTGGCACCACGCAGCTGCTTGGCGCTCTGTTCACCAAGTACCCAGCGCACTGCATCCCCGACATTACTCTTGCCACTGCCGTTTGGCCCGACAATTCCAGTGATCCCATTATGAAAATCAAAAACGATCTTGTTCGCAAATGATTTAAATCCCTGCACTTCAATACTTTTCAGATACATACTAAACCTCATTCTTGCGCTGACTTTTGCGCATAATTACAGTTTCGGTTTCAAAAGCAAAAGTGCCTGGTAGGCAGCTTCCTGCTCTGCCGCTTTTTTCGTGTGTCCGGTTCCTGCGCCGATCACTTTATCTCCGATCCGTGCTTCGACCGAAAACTGTTTGTCATGGTCCGGTCCTTCTTCTGAAATCAGCTCGTAATGCAGACTCTCTTTATAATTGCCCTGCACAACTTCCTGCAAAATGGTCTTGCTGTCATAAAACAGCTTTTTGTGCTCGATATCTGTCAGGATAAACTTATGTATAAACTTCTTTGCCGGTTCAAAACCACCATCTAAATAGATAGCTCCAATCACAGACTCTAAAGCATCCGATAAAATTGATTTACGTTTTCTTCCACCTGTCTGGTTTTCACCCTTGCCAAGCAGCAGATAATCGCCAAGATCCATCTCTCTGGTACAAAGTGCCAGTGTAGGCTCACACACAATACTCGCACGGAGTTTTGTCAGATCTCCCTCCGGCAGATCCGGATAATTGCGGTATAAAAAATCACTCGATACGATCTCTAAAACCGCATCCCCTAAAAACTCCAGTCTCTCATTGTCAGAATGTTTTTTCATGTGTTTTTCATTAGCATAGGAACTGTGCGTCAGTGCCTGACGCAATAAGCCCTCTTTCTCAAATGTATAACCAATCCTGTTCTGCAATTCCTGTAACTTTGACATTTCATCCTCCTGGTCAGGGGCTTTTTTCTACCTTACTGTGTATCCAGTAAAATATAAAAAAGACTCTGTTTTCTTATATAATAACGGAAAAGCCCTTGCCTGACAAGAGACGGTACATCGCGCACCGCCCTTTTGTCTTCAACAAGGGCATACGTCATCTTTTATTTAGTTTAAAGCATTCTTGATCTGCTCTACTGCATCTGCAACTGTCACGATATGCTCAGCATCCTCATTCGCGATCTCGATGTCGAATTCTTCTTCGATTCCCATAATAATCTGAAAAATATCAAGGGAGTCTGCTCCAAGGTCATCCACAAAAGTGGTGTCCATTGTGATTTCTTCCTCGTCCACGTTTAATACCTCTGCAATGATTTTTTTCAGTTTTTCAAATTCCATAACTTTACATTCCTTCCTGTTCCGTTGAACTTATAATATTTTTTCTGATTTTTCCGTTGATGTCCTGCTCTTTGAACGTCACACATTGAAAAATGGAATTGGTAATCTCGACTGCCTTTGCACTTCCGTGCGTCTTTACCACAAGTCCATTCAGTCCTAATAAAGGAGCGCCGCCATACTGAGTAGCATCAAACGCTTTTAATGTTGACTTTAATGCCGGAAGCGCAAGCGCTGCACCAATTTTGCTTCTTAAGGTGCTCATCATGCCTTTTTTGATTGCTCCGACAAGCGTTCCTGCCAGTCCTTCATACAGCTTTAAAATTACATTTCCAACAAATGCTTCACATACGATCACATCTGCCTCTCCATGCGGGATTTCACGAGCCTCAATACTGCCCACAAAATTAATATCCGTACATTCTTTCAGAAGTGGAAATGTTTCTTTTACCAGCGCATTTCCCTTTTCTTCCTCCGCACCGATATTTACAATCGCCACTCTCGGATTTTTGATTCCAAGTACATTTTCCATGTAAATAGAACCCATCTTCGCAAACTGAACAAGATGTGATGCCCTTGCATCCACATTCGCGCCGCAGTCGATCAGAAGCGACACACCTTTTTCCGTCGGAATAAGCGGCGCTAACGGTGGTCTTTCGATTCCTTTGATTCTGCCTACGATAACCTGTCCACCGACTAATATGGCACCGGAACTTCCTGCCGATACGAAAGCATCTGCTTCTTTTTGTTTTACCATATTCATGCCGACAACGATCGATGACTGTTTTTTCTTGCGGATCGCATTTACCGGCGGTTCTGCTGTCTCAATAACTTCCTCAGCATGTATAACCTCGATCTGCTCCGCCGGATAAGTGTACTTTTCAAGTTCTTTACGAACCACGTCCTCCTGACCGATCAGAAGAACCTTGATATCACTTCTCGCATTTACCGCATCCACAGCCCCCTTTACAGGCTCGGCCGGAGCATAATCTCCACCCATCGCATCTAAGGCAACTTTGGTAATCTCAAGTGATTGATTCTGCTGCATAACTACTCTCCATTCTGATACGTTTTCGGGCTCTCCCTTCACGTCTATATTGAAATATACTATAACTCTTTCTATAAATCAATATAAAAAATCGATTGTCATTTACAATATCATTAGTTATAGAATTCCTGATTTCTTTCATTTTCTGCTTCACGGTCTTCATCGGACATATAGCGTTCAAACACACCTTCTAAAATATAGTTGAGCAGAAGCATTCCCAAAGCCGGTGATATGATTGCTACAACCGGCAAAAGATAAGTTCCGATACAGCATGCCAGGAAAAACATCAGTGCCATAAAAGTCTTTGGCAGATTGCCGATCGCCATCAGCGCAGAATTTTTAAGGATCAATTTTGTCGAATTCTCAAAACGTGCCATATACGGGAATACATAAATCGCCCATGCAATGACCACAAGCATCAGCACAAAGAACACAACATAAAGAACTCCTGATTTTTCACCCGCTTTTGCAAACTGATACATGATATAACCGTCAAGTCCTACCAGAACAACCGCTGCTGCCACGACAAGCGTTACAAATGCACCCTGCTTCATATTTGTTTTAAAAGAATGCCAGAAAGAACTCCACAGGTATCCTCTGCTGTGACGGATCACCTTGTTAACTGCATAATAAAGTGCTGTTGTCGCAATTCCAGCCGGAACAGCCAGTACGATACATGGAAGTGCTAATATGATCGCTTTTGATACATATGCCACATAAATGCCGAACGCAAGCGGTATACAGCAGATCATCCACAGCAGGCTTAAGCATACACAGTCGACGCCCTTTCCAAGTGTCTGAAAAAACTTGTTGTCCAAATTAAAAATATCTCCCATTGCCCTACTCCTTTGCTAAAACATCATTCTACCATTTTATTCTGTTCACTCCGATTATGCAACCGGTAATTTGTGAAATTATTATAACTTTTTCAGCGGAAACAAAAAAGACCAAGAGGAAACTCATCGTTCCACTCTTGATCTTTCTGTTTCCCGTAAGGATTAGTCCTGAGGGATGATTTCTTTTTTGTTGTAAGAGCCACAGTTTTTACATACTCTATGAGGCATCATTAACTCTCCACATTTGCTGCATTTTACTAATGCCGGAGCAGTCATTTTCCAGTTTGCTCTTCTTTTATCTCTTCTTCCTTTGGAAGATTTATTCTTTGGACAAATTGACATATTCTCACACCTCCTTAAATTTGTTAAAGACATCTTGGATTGCTGCCATTCTTGGATCCAGTTCTGTTCTCTGGCAGTTGCATTCCCCTTTGTTCAGGTTCATTCCGCACACCTTGCAAATTCCTTTGCAATCATCCCTGCACAGAACTTTCATCGGCCAGTTCACCAAAATCTCTCCATAGATAAGTCTATCTATATCCAGATTAAATCCAATCAGGTAGTCATTATCTTCCACATCTTCGTCATGAACAACAGAATCTTCTAATTTGATATCCTTGTCAATCGAAAAGTGGATATCTGTCGGAACTTCCTCCAGACAACGGCTGCACGGAATCGACACTCGCAGATCAACATCACCCTGGATAAGCAGCCGCTTGTTCTCCCGGTTTGCGATACGCAGTTCTATCGGTGCTGCACTGATAATAGGAAATTCCCCTAACTTTGATATAAAAGACGTAAGTTCAATCTGAACCTGCTTTGTTTCTTCCTTGTTTTCACAAGATAAAATGTCTGAAATATCTATAATCACGGCATTCTCCTATATCTTTTTTTGTGAATCAAACCTTTTATCTAGGCTTTTCACACCTAAATGATTATACATAGTGAAAACAGGTTTGTCAAGTATTTTTTCTTGACAACCCTGTTTTTTTATTTTTCATCGTCTATGAACCTCAAAGACCCGCTGTTTTGCCTATTTTACAAGTGCAACCGTCTCTCTTGCGATTGCAAGCTCCTCGTTGGTCGGGATCACACAGACTTTTACTTTGGAATCTGCTGTTGAGATCACTTTTTCCTCTCCGTGTACTTCGTTTGCCTGTGCATCTACTGTAATTCCAAGATATCCAAGATACTCAAGTACCTTTGCTCTGACGATCGTTGTATTTTCTCCGATACCTGCAGTAAATGCAATCGCATCCACACCATTCATTGCTGCCACATATGCACCGATATATTTTGCAACACGGTAGCAGAATACGTCGATAGCACCGATTGCAAGCTCATTTCCTTCATTGGCTGCAGCCTCAAGATCACGGAAATCACTTGATAATTTTGATAATCCCTGTACACCTGACTTTTTATTCAAAACATTCATGACACCTTCGATATCTAAGTTCTCTTTCTTTGCAATGAACTCCATGATTGCCGGATCAATATCGCCGGAACGTGTTCCCATAACAAGTCCCTCTAAAGGTGTAAGACCCATGGATGTATCTACACACTCACCATTTAATACGGCACTGATAGAAGCACCATTTCCAAGATGAGCCACAATGATCTTAGAATTTTTCAGATCCATTCCAAGGAATTCAGCAGTACGTTTTGATACAAAACTGTGGCTGGTTCCATGGAAGCCATATCTTCTTACTTTGTACTTTTCATAGTATTCGTATGGAAGACCATAAAGGAATGCTTTCTTTGGCATTGTCTGATGGAATGCTGTATCAAATACACCTACCATCGGTACGTCTGGCATCAGTTCTTTACATGCATCGATACCGATCAGGTTTGCCGGGTTGTGAAGTGGTGCAAGGTCATTGCACTCTTCGATTGCTTTTAATACTTCCGGTGTTAAAACGATAGAAGAAGCAAACTTCTCTCCACCATGTACAACACGGTGACCAACTGCATCGATCTCGGAAAGACTCCTGATTGCACCTGTTTTCTCATTTACCAGTGCATCAAGTACCATCTGGATTGCCTGTTTGTGCGTCGGCATTGCTGCTTCTGTGATCTCTTTGTCTAATCCGGTCTTCTGGTATACCAGTCTTCCGTCAATACCGATTCTCTCGCAAAGTCCTTTTGCTAATACTGCTTCACTGTCAGAATCGATGAGCTGATATTTCAGTGAAGAACTTCCGCAGTTTACTACTAAAACGTTCATATTTTCCTCCCATGCCCTGCCTGCTTTCGAATGGCAGTTTTCTTTTCTTATATAAATGATAAATGGGCAGTCCGACCGATACGAACCGCATATAACTTTAGTATACGCCTCTAACTCTGTTCGCACAAGGTGTTTAAAGTGAGATTTTTTGTACAAAATGAAAAACAGGTTGACAGAATTTTAACGTTATTTTTTTAACAAATCCCAGACATTCACATTTGCGAAAAAAATCTGTGTATGGTAGTCTGTAATCATGCTGTTACACGCAGAATCTGTGCTTACGCCCAAACCTGAGATACAGATGGAATCAGGATTTTCAAAAAATGGTCAGAAATGGAGTATCTTATGAAAACAATCGGAATCATTGCAGAATACAACCCTTTCCACAACGGACATGCCTACCAGATTGCAGAGTTAAAACGAAAAACAAATGCTGATTTTGTCGTCATCGCCATGAGCGGTGACTTTGTCCAGAGAGGAGCCCCTGCCATCATCGATAAATATTGCAGGGCGGAAATGGCGCTTTTATGTGGTGCGGATCTTGTCATCGAACTCCCGGCTGTCTGGGCAGTCTCCTCCGCGGAGGATTTTGCCATGGCAGGTGTTACCCTGTTTGATAAAATAGGCTGTATCGACGGGATATGCTTTGGAGCAGAATCCGACCAGCTCCCCCAGCTTAAGAGCATTGCCGGTGTTCTTGCAGAAGAACCGGACATTTACAGATCTGCGCTTTCTTCTTATTTAAAAAAGGGACTGGCATTTCCGGCTGCAAGAGCTGCTGCGCTTTCTGATTATTTTAAGAGCACCGGAATGAATTTCCTCATTTCCATATTAGATACTCCGAATAACATCCTCGCGGTCGAATATTTAAAGGCACTGAAACGGCGTAATTCTGCCATGACTCCAATCCTGATCCCGCGGGCGGGGAGCGGATATCATGATACCACGATCAACACACCGACAGCTTCTGCCTCCGCCATCCGCGCGGCAGTTTCTAATGTTACACCATCGGATGATCATACTTTCCATTTTTCATCTGCAGATTACGGTTCACAGAGTATTCATTCCAGCCGGCCACATCTTTCGGAAATTGCATCTTCGATGCCGGAACCGGCTTTTGCACTGTTTCAAAAGGAGATCACATCCGGCAGACTTATGGATGCTGATGACTTTTCCTCCATTCTTGGCTACCGGATCTTATCGTGCAGCAAAAAGGAATTAGAAAATATCTATGATATGACACCGGAGATTGCAAACCGCATAATAAAGAACAGATATCATTTTTCCTCTTTCACACAGTTTTGTGCACGAAACAAGAGCCGCGATATCACCTACACACGCATGAACCGGATCCTTCTGCATCTGATCCTTCAGATGACCCAGACGGATGTGAAGCAATATAAGGAGACTGATTACATCCCTTACCTGCGAATCCTCGGTTTCCGCAAAGATGCTTCCGCCCTGCTTTCTGCCTTAAAAAAATCCGCAAAAGTACCTGTCATCTCTAAGCTCTCCTCTGCCCTGCGCACACTTGACGGAACTGCAAACCAGATGCTGAAACAGGATATTTTTTCTTCTGAGCTCTACGAACAGCAAAAAACAGGAAAAACGAAAAATCGTTTTTCCTGTCCTGAATGCAGCAAAGAAATCATCCGTGTCTGATCAATGATGGAACAGACGGATTCCGGTAAATGCCATTGCCATATTGTATTTGTTACAGGTTTCGATAACATTGTCATCACGGATGGAACCACCCGGCTGTGCCACATATGCCACACCACTTCTATGTGCACGCTCGATATTATCCCCAAATGGGAAGAATGCATCAGATCCAAGCGCCACATTTGTGTTTTTATCTAACCATGCACGTTTTTCCTCTGCGGTAAAGACCTCCGGTTTTACCTTAAAGATGTTTTCCCATGCACCGTCAGCTAAGACATCCATGTAATCCTCACCAATATAGAGGTCGATCGCATTGTCCCTGTCAGCACGTCCGATCTTGTCGAGGAACTGCAGTCCTAACACTTTCGGGGACTGGCGCAGCCACCAGTTATCTGCCTTCTGGCCTGCAAGTCTGGTACAGTGGATACGGGACTGCTGTCCAGCACCGATACCGATTGCCTGTCCGTCTTTGACATAACATACAGAATTGGACTGTGTGTATTTTAAAGTAATCATTGCGATTGCAAGATCTCTTTTTGCAGCATCCGGAATTTCCTTATTGTCCGTTACCACATTGTCAAAGAAATGCTCATCAATCACTAATTCATTTCTTCCCTGCTCAAAGGTAATACCGAATACTTCTTTGTGCTCGATCGGTGCCGGCACATAATCCGGATTGATCTGGATCACGTTATAATTGCCTTTTTTCTTTGCTTTTAAGATCTCTAATGCCTCATCTGTGTAGCCCGGCGCGATGACACCATCGGAAACTTCTCTCTTGATGATCATTGCAGTTGCCTTATCACAGACATCAGATAAAGAAATAAAATCACCAAAAGATGACATACGGTCTGCGCCTCTTGCTCTCGCATATGCATTTGCAAGCGGTGTAAACTCCATATCCATATCGTCAACCCAGTAAATCTTACGCTCCACATCGCTGAGTGGAAGTCCTACTGCTGCACCAGCCGGTGATACATGCTTAAAAGATGTGGCTGCCGGAAGTCCGGTTGCCTTTTTTAACTCACTGACTAACTGCCAGCCGTTAAATGCATCCAGAAAATTGATATAACCTGGTTTTCCGTTCAATACCTGGATCGGCAGTTCGCCGTTTTCCATATAGATTCTGGATGGTTTCTGATTTGGGTTACAGCCATATTTTAATTCTAATTCTTTCATAATTTCTCCTTTAAATTTCTCATTGATCTGTGAAATTCATGCTTCTTTGCCGCATCTTGCAAGCCTGATGCCGATTATTTATTTTTATTGACGATTCTGCTCTCGTAAGCTCCGGTCGCAATATCAATATAACGGACAAATAAAGAAACTTTGTTTTCCTCATTTAAGTTTTCCCATACAAATGAGGTGAACGCATCAATGTCGCCCTCGATTGCAACCGGTACCGGCTCTCCCTCAAAACTTGGCAGCGGATTGCCATCTCCCATATAAGTATGGATAAAATGAGCCTCACCTGCTTTCGGATTCTCATAGGCAAATGTATAACGGTTACAGGAGGACGGATCCCCGTTGTTACTCTTTAAAATAGACATTGCGTAGTTGAATTTTCCGTTTTCAATGTGCATAATACCTGAGATTCTCGGTGTATAGTTTGGAGCGTCCGGCTCAAATTCTCTTGTGCGCAGCGCCTGCTCAAAAGTCTGCTGTTTATCCATCAGTTCGTAAATTGTGTCAGTCTGGTCTCCGTTTGTCACGATCGTTTTATTGCCAAGCACACGGACAGGTGCATAGATAATCAGGCTCGGATCTGTCAGTTTGGAAGGATCAAAAGCCTGCGTGCGGATTCCCTCTCCATCCTCAACAAAAACACGGTTTCTGCTGTTCTCACTTCTGCCCATAATAAAATAAGCAGTGATGGCATGTTTTCCGTCTGCAGATTTTCCGATAATGATTCCTCTTCCAGGATAGGAATTGCCTGAAAGTTCATTTTTTAATGACATTTTCTCCATGATTTCCTCCTTCATGTGTGCGGTTTGCTGTTTTTCTTTATCTTATCATTTTGATCCTGTTTTTACAATTATTAGCGTCATGAATTTATTTACTTAATTTTATAAGTTTTATTAATATATTTATTTATAAAAATAACCGCCCCAACCTAATATATCCCCCTTGTACTGGACTTCCAGTGAAAGGAGTACATATTACAAGTTAAGCGGTCATTTTACCAAATCCATCAAAATTGCTTCTGCCCTCTGTTTCCATGTATGTTCCCGCACAGCACTCTCATATCCCCGCTCTGCGATTTCCATACATTTCTCCGGTTTTTCCAAAAGCTTTTTCACCAGTTCAGGCAGTTCTTCACGCTTCTCCAGCGAATAGAAAACCAGTTCTTTTTTATCCGTAAAGTTCTCCCGAAGATATCTGCTGTCATCGGTCAGCGAAAGTGTATACTGCAGCATCGCCGTAAATACGCGGTCGTGCGTTCCATCTTTAAACCATGGCATGACATTCAAAGAAATCCTTGCATCTGCGATTGCCTCCGCGCAGGTCACAGAATCCACTTCCCTGCCGTTTTTTATAATGTAGTCATGGCTGCTACAGTCTAATTTCTCCCAGTTGGCGCCAAACACATGTACCGGGATTTTATGCTCCGCAAGACATTTTATGATCTCCCCGCGGAAATAACTCCGCATACAGATATCGATGAACACCATTCCTGCGATCGCCGCGCGAAGCTCCTCATCCGGCACTGCACCCAGTTCTTTTCTGATATGTGCCTCTAACATCCGGTCGATGGACACCGCCGGATGTGCTTTCATATCCTCCAGAATCTCATAATAAAATGTCCGGTATTCCGCACCCTGCCTGTCGATTTCCCGGTAAAGGTGTTCCACCGGTGTATAGTTCCCGGTAAATACGATGTCGTATTTCCGTTTCTGATACGGTATATTTTTATGTTTCTGTTTTTGCCCATGGCAGCCTTCTATTGGGGAAGGTACTTCCCGCTCTAAGATACAGTTTCCCGCCAGCGGCAGAAACTCCACCGGCAATGCCGGGTAAAAGCGCTTCATGTATGCCACATGTTCTCTGTCAATACAAAAAACACGCATTTCCGGCACCGGAGGCTTTGCCAGTTTTGAATGATAATACAGTGGATGATCCACCAGGATATTGATGCACGCGATACCTTGGTTTTCCCAGATATAACGCCCGTTCTCTTCGATAAAGACCTCTTCCCCGGAAAGTCCGATAAAATTAAACGTACACAGTACCGTTTTCTCTGGCACGGCAAACCGGCTGATGCCATCTACCGTATTTACCAGATCATCGTAATCCACAAAATAGGTGTCATGCCCCATCTCCTGAAACGTTTCTGCTAACTGTTCTGAAAAATATCCCAGTGTTTCCACTGCATTTTTTATTAAAATCACTTTCATGTTTGCCAGTGATCCGCGCAGTTAGTTTTTAAAGCTGTGGATCGGTGCCGGGATTCTTCCGGTACGGTTAATAAAATCATCACAGGAATATTTGTTGACCGGCATGATCGGCGCATAACCGAACAGACCACCAAACTCTACGGTATCGCCAACGCCTTTTCCAATTACCGGGATCAGACGTGCAGCTGTTGTCTTCTGGTTTACCATACCAAGTGCCATCTCGTCTGCGATCATACCGGAGATCGTGGTTGCCTTGGTATCTCCCGGAATTGCGATCATATCAAGTCCTACAGAGCAGACACAGGTCATTGCCTCTAATTTTTCCAATGTAATAGCACCAGCCTGCACGGAATCGATCATTCCCTGATCCTCACTGACCGGAATGAAAGCGCCGCTTAAGCCGCCGACATAGGAAGATGCCATAACGCCGCCCTTTTTGACCTGATCATTTAACATGGCAAGTGCTGCAGTTGTTCCCGGTGCACCTGCATATTCCAGACCGATCTCGCAGAGGATATCTGCGACGGAATCACCGATGGCCGGAGTCGGAGCAAGGGAAAGGTCAATGATACCAAACGGAATTGAAAGACGTCTGGATGCCTCCTGTGCGACTAACTGTCCGACTCTTGTTACCTTAAATGCGGTCTTTTTGATGGTCTCGCAGAGTACCTCAAAATTCTCGCCACGCACTTTCTCAAGTGCTGTCTTTACAACACCCGGTCCGCTGACTCCGACGTTGATCACTGCATCAGCCTCTGTCACACCGTGGAAAGCTCCTGCCATAAACGGGTTGTCATCCGGTGCGTTGCAGAATACAACCAGCTTCATACAATCCACAGAATCACGGTCTTTTGAGCGCTCTGCAACCTCCAACAAAATCTCTCCCATCAGACGCACCGCATCCATATTGATACCGGTCTTTGTGGACGCAAGGTTTACGGAACTGCAGACACGGTTCGTCCGGCAAAGTGCTATCGGGATAGAACGGATCAGCATCTCATCTGCTTTTGTCATGCCTTTTGATACCAGTGCGGAATAACCGCCGATCAGATCTGCACCGATTGCTTCTGCAGCACGGTCCATTGTATCTGCGATCGTTGCAAAATCTTCCGGTGTCTTGCAGGCTGCACCACCGATCAGTGCAATCGGAGTAACGGAAATACGTTTGTTGACAATTGGGATACCGTATTCAGCTTCGATCTCCCCTGCAACTTTTGCAAGATCTTTGGCAACTGATGTGATACGGTTATAAATGTTCTCATTTAATTTTTTCAAATCGGAATCAATGCATGAAAGCAGGCTGATACCGATCGTAATGGTGCGGACATCAAGGTTTTCATGTTCCACCATGTTGTTGGTCTCTTTTACTTCAAATATATTAATCATTGCCGCTTTCCTCTCTAAATACGATGCATTTTTTCAAAAATCTCAGCTTTCTGGCACTTGATGGATACACCGATCTGTGCACCGATCTCATCGAGATCTTTCTGACAATCCACAAATGATCTGGTTGATTTATTCATGTCAACGATCATCATCATATTGAAATATCCGGAAACGATTGTCTGTGAAATATCAAGTACATTGACGCCATTTTCGGAAAGATAAGTACATACTTTTGCAATGATACCAACCGTATCTTTACCCACTACTGTAATAATTGTCTTGTCTGCTGTGTTCTCCATCTCTGCTCTCCTCACTTTTCTGCTTTACTAAATCAGCGCAAATCTATTATCAATCATCATATCATACATGTTTTATAATTTCCACTGTTAAATAGATGCACATTTATAACTTTTTCTACTAAGCTTCATAAGCGGCCACACTCTGTAAAAAAATATTGTCATATATAATAGAATACGTGTTTCGCGAACATTCTATTATCATAAACTAAAAAATGATTCTCTCCGACGGCGCGTCCCGCTTCGCCACATACATTGGGAAATCATCGCCTTTATATGGATTTTCTCCCATCGTCACCTCTAACCGGACAGTCTCATATGCAAGTTCTGCATAATTATTTTCCTTACTGAGATGCCCTAAAATAACCGTATTGAAATGGTCATGGAGCACTTCTCCCAAAAGCTGACCGGACAGTTCGTTAGAGAGATGTCCTTTTTTCCCAAGAATTCTCTGTTTTAACGGATACGGATAACTTCCAACCTGCAGCATATGTACATCATGATTTGCTTCCAGTAAAAGCACATCCAGATTTTTTATTTTATCAATCATGTTTTCATCATATGTGCCAAGATCCGTCACTACCGCCGCCGTTTTCTCCTCATTTTTTATCTTATAGGCCACCGGATCTGCCGCATCATGTGAGATTGAAATCGGTTCAATCAAAAGATCCCCGATTTCAAAAGGCTGATCCGGCGTGATCGCATGAAATAAAGATTCCTCTATTTTGCCGACTGACTTTGTATTTAAAATAGCATCTATCGTACCCTGCGTGGCATAAATCGGAAGTCCGTAACGCCTGGCGATCACGCCAAGTCCAGAAATATGATCGATGTGTTCATGAGTTACAAGAACCCCCTGCATCTCTTCTGTTTTCAAATCGATCGAATTGAGTCCGTTTTCAATTCGTTTTCCACTGATCCCCGCATCGATGAGTACATGATTTTCATCTGATCCCACACAGATACAGTTTCCACTGCTGCCGCTTGCTATGCTGCATAATTCCATTTTTTTAATTCTCTTTCCATCTAAGTTCGATTGTATCTCCGGTCTTTAAGACTGCAGAATACGATGCATTCTCACCATTTAAATTGGTAATGATTGCTCTGCCATTTGAGGCAGTAAGATCAAATTCGTAGAAATCAAAAATATCTACAAATATATACTGTGGTTTTCCGGTAAGTTTTACCGGCTGGCCGTTGATGTATACCAGAACCATGCTGCCGTCTTCCTCTGCAGCTGGCGAACTGTTTTCTTCTGCTGTAACTTTTTTCACTGCTTCAGCCATGCCGTCAGCATTCTCCTCTGTTACATCTGTTACATCTGTTTCATCCATGCCTGCTGCATTCTCTCCTGCAACAGATCCATTAACGCCTGCTGTACTGTCTGTAATCGTTTTGCTCTCCTCTACCGTAGCGGCATCATATGTAACTGCCGAATCCTTTTCTTTTGCGCCCGCATTGCCGGCATCGTCTGTATCCTCCGCAGTCACAGCATTGTGTACTTCAGGATTCTGAACTTCTGCGCCATCTGCCTCTGCGCTCATTTCCGTGTCCACAATATCCGGTATCTCTTCTTCCTTATATTCCCCGACAGTCGGTGTTTGAACTTCTTCCTGCTCTACCGGCTGAAAGGACGGTTTGCCATAGGAACGCACTGTCCACTCGATTGTAAAGTTTTCATAGATCAGTGAGTCGAGCGTTGCACGACGGTTGTTTACCAGAATCACATGCTCCACATTCACTTCCACATCCATAAATTCTGCAAGCTGGCCTACTGTGTAAAAGCTTCTTGTTTCTACCTGGTCGCCCTCCTTGATCTGATAGGAAGGCAGTTCTAAATTGCCGTTGACCTCTAAGAACTTCGGGCATCTTATAATATTTCCATTAACCACAAAGGCTACGGAATCTGTCGTATATTCCTCTAACTGATCTAATGTGCAGGTTGCCGGCTTGCCAGCCGTAGATGGCTCAATGATAATCTCACAATTCGGCTCTAATGCCGCATTGAGATTTGTTGGTCTGTCATTCATATAAACTGCTGCTGACTCTCCCTGCTCTCCACGAATGATACGTTTTGCTCCATTTACAAAAAATGTAAGTTCCGGTCCACGTTTCGGGAAAAGATCCTCATTCGGAAAACCTGCCTGCAATGCGGCATCCACGATCGTTAATCCATCATTATCATATAATTTGAGGCGCTCTCCATTGAAACGCACCATAATAAATCCGTTTCTCTGTTCATAATAATTCAGACAGATTCCAATCGGTGTAACAAGCAATGGATCCTTCTTGATATCCTGCTGTTCAAATACCACTTCCTGCAGTACTTCTTCACCACGCAGTGCCACTCGTACGTCCGGAAGATCTAATTTCTCTGCAAGCATTTTCGTATAACCATGGATCTTACCGCCACCGCCAACGATAAATGCTGCGCTGACAGTCTGGTCGCCATTCAATTCTTTGATTTTCGCAGCTACCGCAGTCGTCATCTCATCCACTACCGGCGCAGTCAGCTCCCACACTTCTTTTGCCGGAATCTTATGCTCGATCAGCATGATATCTTTATAAGTGATCTCCTCTTCTGTTGTACTCTGCAGCTTGATATATTCAGCCGTTTTAAAATCAACCAGATAATTCTGTACGATCAGTTCGGTCAGCTCATCTCCCGCAAGAGGGATCATACCATATGCAATGATGCTTCCGTCTTTGGTAATGGAAATATCGGATGTTCCCGCTCCGATATCGACTAAAGCGATATTCAGCAGACGATAACTTTCCGGAATTGCGACGTTGATCGCCGCAATAGGCTCCAATGTCAGATTCGCCACTTCAAGCCCGGCCTGATTTACGGCTGCATAAAGTCCATCCACTACATCCTCCGGCAGAAACGTTACAATGATGTCTTCGCCGATACGGTCCGCTTTGTGGGATTCAATGTTTGAAAACGGTTCATCATTTAAGAAGTATTTGACCACGGAATATCCAACACAGTAGAACTTGTAGTTGGTATCATTCATTTCCTGTAAAATTTTCTGCGCTTTCTCAATTCCAAGCAGATCCAGTGTATGAATGTCTTCCCCGGTAACTACGCTCTCCTCCGGATAATCGTAACTGATACTCGTTGTAACTGTCTTAAGCACACGGCCTGCGGCAGCGATACATACCTCCGTCAGCGTTTTTCCGATCTGTTTTTCCAGCTGTTCTTTTACTTTTCTTATCGTCCCTGATACACGCCCGATATCGTGGATCTGTCCATCTAACATTGCTCTCGTATCATGCTGCATGATATACTGAGCAGTAACGATAAACTGATCTTCGGTACGGTAACCTACCGTTCCTACCACATTTCTCGTTCCAATATCAAGTCCGAACACCAATGGCTGTTCCATGTCTTTTCCGTCGCTCATCTGCAGTATCTCCTACTCATTTTCCATATTTGTGATTGCCAAATCAATCTGCCTTATGGCATCTTCCACCGTTCCATTATTATCGATCACCACTTTACAGTGTTTCCGGTAAACCGCTTCCTGTAACTGACTGTCAAAAATCTGCTGTACTTTCTCCGGGGAATATCCGCGCGATCTCATAAGGCGTTCTTTTCTTATATCCTCTCTGGTATAAATATACCAAAGTTCGTCACAAATTTCATCATAATGTTCTTCAATCAGCAATGCTGCCTCTAAAACCAGGATTTTCAGCACTCCATTTTCCCGCTCTGTATCCGCAACAGTTCTGATATATTTTTTGACTGCCGGATGTACGATTCCGTTTAATGCATCCCGTTTTTTTTCATCTGAAAAGATGACTGTTGCTAACTTTTTCCGGTCAAACGAACCATCTTCATTCCAGATATCCTCATCCGAAAACATGTCTTTTAATTTCTGATAACATTCTGTCCCGGGCAGCATCAGCTCATGCGCGATTTCATCCGCCAACATGACTTTTACACCATCTTTTGTTTCAAGATAATGAAGTATTTCTGATTTTCCCGCACCGACGCCGCCGGTAATTCCGATAAATTTCATCCGTTCCATGCTCCCCGCATCCATTTTTTCTCTCGTACCATCCGGACATATGCAGTCCAACGCATCATCCCTCATAAATGATGACAGATCTTTATTTTGCCTCATACCAGTTTTTGCCGACATGTGCATCAATTTCAAGTGTGACCGCAAGATCTGCCGCTCCATGCATCTCTTCCTCGAGAATCTTTCGAACCGCATCCTCTTCTTCGATCGCCGTCTCCACTAAAAGCTCATCATGCACGGTTAAGATCAGGCGTGACTTTAGATTTTCTTTTAACAGTCTGTCATGCACGCGTATCATTGCGATCTTGATGATATCTGCCGCAGTTCCCTGAATCGGTGAGTTCATGGCAACACGTTCTCCAAAGGAACGCTGCATAAAATTGCTGCTTGAAAGTTCCGGTACCGGACGTCTTCTTCCAAACATCGTCGTTACATAGCCTTTTTCTTTTGCCTCTGCCACAAGCCCATCTAAAAACGTCTTGATCTTTGGATAAGTTTCAAAGTACCGTTCAATATACTCTGCAGCTTCTTTTTTGCTGATGCTTAGATCCTGGCTCAGTCCAAATGAACTGATTCCATATACGATTCCGAAATTAACCGCTTTTGCATTGCGCCGCTGCAGATCCGTCACCTCGTCAAACGGGATGTGAAATACCTGGGACGCCGTGATCCTGTGGATATCCTGTGCTTCCCGGTATGCCTCGATCAGCTTTTCATCCCCGGACATATGTGCTAAAACACGAAGCTCAATCTGGGAATAATCGGCATCCATAAACTCAAATCCCTCTTTTGGCACAAATGCCTTGCGGATCAGTCTGCCAAGTTCGATCCTCATCGGGATATTCTGCAGGTTTGGCTCCGTGCTGCTTAAACGCCCGGTAGCTGTGATCGTCTGATTAAAACTGGTGTGGATCCTGCCATCTTTAGCGATATAGTTTACCAATCCGTCCGCATAAGTGGACTTTAACTTGGTAAGCTGACGATACTCTAAAATATCAGAAACGATCGGATATTCCGGTGCAAGGCGGTCTAACACATCCGCCGCCGTGGAATAACCGGTCTTTGTTTTCTTTCCATACGGCATGGACAATTTTTCAAATAAGATCACTCCGAGCTGTTTTGGAGAATTGATATTAAACTCTTCTCCCGCTTCCTCATAGATCTGCTTTTCCAGTTCAGCGATACGCACTGCAAGTTTGTCCCCATACTCCGTGAGCGCCTCCCTGCACGCAATGATACCCTCATTTTCCATATCGGCAAGAGTAAATACAAGCGGCATCTCGATTTCCGTAAACAGATGATCCATGCCCTCTTCCTTTAAGTCTGTCTCCAGCGTCTTTTTCGATGCCTGTGCCACATATGCCATATAGCATACATAATTTAAAAATGCTTCCGGTGCATCTTTCATTGCCTGCTCTATGGTCAGTTTTCCAAGAAGATCTGCCTTTGACGGTATCATCTGTCCCATATAGTCTTTTGCAATATCCTCATATGGATACTCATTTTTCAGCGGATTCAGAAGATATGCTGCAAGCACACCGTCAAAAAGATTCGACAGGCCAATATTGCCGTTTACCTGTCGCTCCAGTAAGCCAAGCGCCGCAAGCTGCGGTTTTAAATCCAGTGTCGCATAGGACGCAGCCTCACTTGCGGTAAACATGGAAAGAATCTGCTTTGCCGGAAGATTTTCCCCTGCTTTTATGAAAAAGGTTTCTTCCTCTCCAGTTGAAATGGCAACTCCAAGGCAGTACTCCACTGCATCATTTTCTGCACTTTCTACGATGCCGGACGGTTCACTGTCTGCCCCCGGCATATCTCCTGCCGCAAACAGATTCATCTGCCCGTCCTCTTCCTCGTGGCTGTCTTTCTTTTTGCTTCCGGGAACAATATAAAAACCACAGCTTCTGCCACGAAGCTTCGCAAATACTTTCTCTGCCTCCTTACGGTCTTCCACAAGTTTAAAATATTCTGCCGCCTGATTTTTCGGAGTATCTACCTCAAACCGGTTTAAAAGATTTTTAAATTCCAAACGTTTGCAGAGAAGGTATGCCTCCTCCGTATACAGTCCAGAAATTCCATTTAGCTTTGCTCCTGCAAGATCATAATCAATATCCGCATGGATCTCGATCGTCGCAAGCGTCTTACTCATCTGTGCCAGGTCATAATACTCTTTTAAATTTTTGCTTGCACGGGGTGGCTTTAATTCGTCCACATGTGCATAGGCATTTTCAACACTTCCATACTGTGCAATGATTGCTGTTGCCGTCTTTTCACCGATTCCCGGTACTCCCGGAATATTGTCTGCCGTATCGCCCATCAGCGCCTTGACATCGATAAACTCGATTGGCGTCACCTGATATTTTTCCTTTACCTCAGCGGCATTGTAATCCTCGATCTCCGTGCCTGTGCGCTTTGTTTTCGGGATACGGATCTTAATATGATCCGTTGCAAGCTGTAAGAGGTCACGGTCACCGGATACCACTGAAACTGTCAGCCCTTTTTGTTCACTCTGTTTTGCAATGGTTCCAAGCAGATCATCCGCCTCATAACCGCCTTTTTCGATCGTGGTAACTCCCATCGCTTTTAACATCTCTTTCATGAGCGGAACCTGTTCCCGCAGTTCCTGTGCCATCGGTTTTCTCGTGCCTTTGTATTCTGCGAACATTTTATGGCGGAAAGTCGGTTCTGACACATCAAATGCAACCGTCAGATAATCCGGCTGCTCCTCCTCTAAAATCTTGAACATAATATTCAAAAATCCATAGACTGCATTCGTGTGCAGTCCTTCCGAATTCGTCAGATCCGGGATCCCGAAAAATGCCCTGTTCAAAATACTGTGTCCATCTATCAATACCAGCTTTTCGCCCATTGTTCTCTCCATTCTTGTCCTTTAGATCGCTCTTGTGTAGCGTTTCAGCCACTCATTTTCCTCCGCTGTCATATACGGGGAAATGGTATCATATACCATCTTGTGATAATCGTTTAACATCTTTTTCTCACGTGCACTTAACAGATCCGGGGCAATCGCATCGAGATCGATCGGTGCATAGGTGATATTCTCAAACTCCATGAACTGTCCATACTCATTTTTCTCAGCTTTATGGCATACCAGCTCATTTTCGGTACGGATACCGTATTTACCCTCTAAATAAACGCCCGGCTCGTCGGTCGTGATCATGCCCTCTTCTAAGACACCGTTGTCATGGCGCTCCGGTACGACTCTCCAACGGAAGCCGTTCGGTCCCTCATGTACATTTAACACATAACCAACGCCGTGTCCGGTGCCGCATTTATAGTCAATGCCCATCTCCCAGAGTGGACCGCGGGATAAAATATCCAGGTTCAAACCGGTACATCCATATAAAAACTTCGCATGCGCAAGGTTCATATTCGAACGGCAGACGGTCGTAAAGTGCAGACGCATCTCATCTGTGATCGGGCCAAGTGCCATGGTTCTTGTGATGTCTGTGGTTCCCTCAAAGTAATGTCCGCCGGAATCCACAAGTAAAAATCCCTCCGGTTTTAACTCAGCGTCTGACTCCGGTGTTGCAGCATAATGCATCATCGCCGCATTGGCTCCGTAAGCACAGATCGTGTTGAAACTTAACTCAATAAAGTTATCCTGCTCTCTTCTTCTCGCCTCAAGATAGTCAGAAGCAGAGATCTCCGTCATCGGGATCTTTCCGATATTGGTCTTGAGCCAGTACATAAATTTGGTAAAGGCAACACCGTCTTTTACATGTGCAGCTCTGGTGTTGTCTACCTCTGTCTTATTTTTTACAGCTTTCATAAGTTCCGTCGGGTTTGGTTTATCCACAACTTTGATTGCTTTATCAAGACTGTTCACGATACGGTAGTTGACCGTCCCGCGGTTCATCAGCACGACTGCGTCTGCCGGAATCTCCGGTACATAATCGTAGATCGCATCATACGGCTTTGTCGTGATATGGTTTTCCTCCAGGTAAGCACGGATCTTATCATCCACTACTTCCTCCTGTAAAAACCAGATACACTCTGTCTCGTTCAGCACAAGATAGGATAATACGACCGGCACATAATCAATATCGTTGCCGCGGATATTTAAAAGCCATGCGATATCGTAAAGAGATGTCAGAATATGAACATCTGCACCGTTCTCCTTCATAGCTTTCCTAAGATCTGCGATCTTATCCGCAGTACTCTTTCCGGAATATTTTTCCTCCAAAATAAATAAAGGCTGTTTGGACAATGCCGGACGATCCTCCCAGATCAGATCGATCAGGTCTTCTGTCACATGCATGGACACATTTTTTTCTGCTGCAATCTTTTCCAGTTTGCCGCCCCAGGTACCGTTTACAACACGTCCGTCAAATCCGAGACATCCGCCCTCTTTTAATCGATCCTTTACAAATTCATCGACTGTCGGCACGCCCTCTTCGCCCATGCGGTAGAGTGTGACTGTGCTGTCTTTCAGCTGATTCTCTGCCTGTACAAAATAGCGTCCGTCCGTCCAGAGCCCTGCCTCATCCAAAGTGATAACGGCAGTTCCCGCAGAACCGGTAAATCCGGTAATAAACTTTCTCGCCTTAAAATGATCTCCTACATATTCTGATTCGTGAAAATCAGCAGTCGGCACAACGTATACCGTGATGCCTCTCTTTTCCATCTCCGCACGCAGTGCCTTTAATCTTTCCTGTATCATTCTTTTATTTCCTCTTTCTTATATATTTCTAATATCACACCCGTTTGTCAGGCATCCGTATACTCAAAGAACTTCGTATCGATCTCCGGGTAAGAACGTTTCAATGAGATCGGTCTTCCGGAACGGTTCAAAAAGCAATGGGAACTCTTTCCGGTCGTGCGGAGTTCTCCGGTCTCCTTGTCCGTCATCCGGTATTCCACATCCATCTTGATACCATTATAGCGTGTGATCTTCGTCTCGATCACGACCGTATCATCAAAATGTACCATACTGTGATACTCGCAGGATACAGAGAGCACCGGACTGATAATCTCCATCTCCTCCATCTGTTTATAGCTGAGTCCGATCTGATCCATCAGATCCATCCTCGCTTCTTCCATCCATTTGATATAATTTGAATGATGGATGATTCCCATCTGGTCCGTCTCATAATATTTTGCATGATGCTCATATGGGCGGATTTTGATTTCATCGGCATTTTCATTATAAATTTCTATCTCTTTGTCTGACATATAAATCACTACCTTTCTCAAACTCCTCCAACGTATAGTATCTCACAGAAACGTTTTAATTTCAATGGTGCCTTTTTATCCATGCGATCAGTATCACGATCAGAATACAGGCAAGGGAAAACCCGGCTCCCACCATAAATCCCGGTGTCTGGTAGCGCAGCTCGACCGTATGTGTTCCTTCGGTAAGATATGTGCTGATAAACGCCTCACCAAACACTTCCGGATCCGTCTGTTCTCCATCAACATATAATTTCCATCCGGCATCATCCGCCACCGCAAATATCAGTCGTCCTTCTTTTTTCACATCAATGGTTCCAGTGATTTTCGTATCGGAAAAGGAAGTCATCTCCATCGTCTGCTCATTTAACGTCTGATAAGCCGTATCTGCAGCATCGAGATTCAGGGCATAAGCCGTAATATTCACTCTTTCTTCATTACTGTTTTTAATCCTCACTTGTGTGCCTGCCGTACAGTATCCAAGATCAAGTGTATAGCCATGCGAAACTTTTGTGAAAGACTTTGTCCTGCCGTCACTGATCTCTTCCGTCATGCTGTCCACAGTCGTCGATTCATAGGTTGCAAAAATGTATGCATCCTCCTGCACGTCAATCGTTGATTCCCCGACCACAGATTCGGACGGGATCTCCGTCAGCATCGGCTCATCTGCACCAAGAAGCTCTGCAAGTCTGTTCTGTGCCTCAATTTCATCTAAATCAGAATAATCCCACGCATCAATCACATCCTCATCCATCATAAAACCAAGTGGGAGCACATATTTATTTTCGTAAAGATACGTATTCCCGCTCTCTGCCACAAGGGTGCGGATCGGGTTTGCTTCCATTGCGTTATCAGCGATCACATAGCGCAGGGACATCATTGCTGATAACAGCGGTGTTGCCCCGTTTACACAGTAGAAATTCTTGCCGCCTTCCATTCCGACTGCCTGGTAAAAATGACTGACATCCAGATTCATCAGCGATGAAAACTGCGTTGCGGAACGATATCCATACAGCGCCGCATCATTTTTCGTTTTGCGCTCTAATTCTTCCGTGCGGTAAAATAATATGCCCTTATCCTGTGCCTGATTTTCCGCCTCTGCAAGCACTGCATGATAGTCATCCATGGATTTCACATAGGCAGTCCTGCTCGTCGTATCAAATCCGGTCACATTGTAGTTAAAAAATAATTCTAAAAGCATCGCTGCACAGCCAAACGAGAGCATGATTTTTTTCAGTTCTTCCCTGGTCGCCTTTTTGATCTTTCCAATCTTTTTTACCACATCTTCCAGGATACATTCCTCCGCATAAAAATAGATCAGCAGCACCACAATATAGCTGCCCAGAAATACATAAGTTGCCGTTGCCGCGCTCTCTCCTAAGATCGTCCCATCGGAAAAATGATAGGAAACTGCCATCAGACCAACCGATGCCACTCCCGCTGCGATCACATCTAAAAATCTCGTTCCTTTGAAATGCAAAAATGCCTCGTAGGATACCGCAAGCATCAGAAATGCATATAAAAAGGTCTGTCTGCCCGGCAGGGAATCCGGGAAGTGCATGCCATGCCAGATGAAATCAAGTATATTATTCGAAAAACTGATGACAAAAAATGCTGCCAGAAGTCCGCGTGAAAGCTTCTTTTTCCAGGAGATCTCACGGTTGAAAAGATACAGTACAAACAAAAGAAGCACAAATACGCCACAGTAAATATTCGGCCAGTGGTCTTTGCCCGTATAAGGTTCTGTCATCACCGAGTGTCTCCCCAGCTCTGCAATGATGTTAAAATACCATTCCATTGTATCCGGAAATGAAATATTCTGTGAGCCGCTCGCTCCAAGGGTGATCGCCTCAGGAATGATCAGTATCGCTCCCGTCCCGCCCGCCAGAAGGGAATAAATTGCGAAACGGATCCACGCACCGATCCCGGTCTCTTTATTTTCCAGCCATGTGATCACAAACCAGATCACCTGAAAAATGCAGACCATGATCGCAATGTAATAATTACTGATAATGCATAAAGACAGTGAAATATAATAAAGCAGTACTTTTTTCTCTTTGATCAGCTGTTCGAGTCCAAGAACGACAAGTGGCGCCAGCATCATGCAGTCTAACCACATGATATCCCATGCATAGGCTGCTGAGAATCCGCACAACGCATAGGCTGTTGCAAAAATGCTGATTGCAGCATGATTTTTTTCAAAATGTTCCTTTAAATAATATCCGAAAAACAGTCCCGCCAATGAAATTTTTAAAATCACAAGCAAGGTCATAAATTCGATCACATGATTCTGCGGACAGAGTAGCAGCAGCCAGTTTAAGGGACTTGCCAGATAATAGGCGTACAGTGAAATAAAATCTGCTCCAAGTCCGATATTCCAGGAGTAAAACATGCTGCCGCCATGTTTGATCTTATCCATCAGCTCCGTGAAAAACGGGCAGTACTGATGATACATATCGATATGTAAAATACACTGCTCCCCAAACGGATAGACGTCATGAAAAATGCAGATCACAGTCAGAATAAAAAACGGCAGAAAGAACGACGCAATAAGCGGCATTCTTTCTTTCCACAACTGATTTTGGAGTTTCTTTTCTCTTTTCAAAACAAAACCTCTCTTTTTATCATTTCCTAATTAACAGTTCCATGATCAAACAGTTCATAATACTGCAATTTCCGGTAAATATCCATCTCATCTTTTTCATCCGAGGCGCGGACTTCACTGCCATCCGCTTTTACTGTACGCACCGCGGAAATAACCGGGTATTCTGATTTTAAATGTAACAGATACGAACGATATTCATCCAATGGAACACCGGCGCGCTCTAAAACTTCCGCTGCCAGATAGTTCACGCTCGTGTCTGCACCCGTTTCCTCTCCAATATCATAGTTTGCCCACACCACATAAGGAACCTGATAACGCAGTTTCTGCTGTTCCTCTGTCAAGTGATTCCAGGACATCCCGTTCTTTGCAAGAACCGTAGATGCAACGGCATCACTCGGCTGATGATCTCCGAAAAAAACGATCACTGTTTTTTCATCTGCCTCTTCAAAATAGGAGATCAGATGTTCTAACGCGGAATCGGAAAGTTTTACCAGGGATAAATACTGCTGCAGTGAAAAATTTGTAGAATCTTTCACCGAGATATCCGGTGTAAAATTGCCGTACTGATCCTGATATCCACCGTGATTTTGCATGGTCACATTAAACACAAACAGCGGCGCATCCTTTTCCTTATTTTCATAAAATTCAATAATCTTATCCACGCAGCTCTCATCGCTGATATACTGTCTGACATACTGCGGATTCACATAATCATCTTTAAACACGCTCTCATTAAATCCCAGCATCGGATAGACCGTATCGCGTTCCCATCCGCCGGCATTGTAAGGATGTGTCGCAATGGTCTGATATCCTAAAGTCTTCAGATAATCCGGAAGTGCCTTCAAATCTCCATTGATGTACTGCTGATACGGGATGCTCCCCTGCGGGAGGAATGCCATTGTATTGCCGGTCAGAAATTCAAACTCTGTATTCGCGGTATTTCCACCGCAGACAGATACGTTTAACATTCCCGTAACCGTATTTTTCTCCCCCTGCTCTAAGCTGTGGATAAACGGCATGTAATCCTCGTTGGTTTCAAAATCACCTAACACGGACAGATCCGAAAATGACTCATTCATCATTACAATGATATTCGGAAGATCTTCCTCCTTTTGTGTATCGTCTTCTTCTGCCTTAGAGCCTGATTCCTCCGACATTGCACCGCCCTCCCCGTAGGAATCAAGCACCGCCTGTGCCTCAGCGGCGCTGTAATGCTCCGGTTTGTCGATCGACATATAGGCAAGATTCATGACAAATGTGACTGCCATACCATCCACATCCGTCATGTAGACCGGCGTGAACAGTTTATTGTAAAGTCTGTGGCTGTTCTGAAAGTTCTCCTGCTGCAGTGTTCCCGCAAACAATGAAAGAACCACAGCTACCAGCGCTGCCGGAATCAGCCGTTTCCAGAATACCAAACGTGTCACTTTTACTTTTATAAAACGAAATAATACGATTGCTGCAAAAAATACCAGTGTCACAACGACCATGCGCGTATCCGGCATAAAATCATAATTATCTGCAACGCTCACAGCCGTTTTCCAGGAAAAAATATCCCACGGCACAATCGGATTCGTCCGGAAACGCACCACATAACTGTTCGCAATTCCATAAATCACTGCTGCAATGTATACGATCCGGTGCGCAGCCTTTAATTTTCCCGTCAGCACAAACAGGAAAACTGTTACCAGTTCAAACAGCACGATATTAAAAAACTGTGCCCACGGACGTACCACTGCAAATGGATTGTGCGAATAACACTCCATCAGATAAAAACAAACTGCTGGCGGTAAAATGACAAGCAGTAATGTAACAATCCAACTCCCTGTCTTTTTTAAGATATCTGTTTTCCTGTCCGTCTGTTTTGCCCTGTCCGCCTTTCTCTGATTTCTCTGCTCCTTTAATTTTTCAAAAAAAACTTTCGGTTTTGTATTTTTTCTTTTTCTGCTCGCATTCATATCAAACCTCACTTCAAAGGGAGAATCTACTTTCCCCGGATCTTTAGCCGAATGATATTTTAGCACATTCCTCATACAAATAACATCCGTTCGTAAAAAATTCATAAATTCCTAAATATTACTGCGTATTTTCCCTGAATCTAAATTTGTATGTCTGGATTTTTGCATATTATGTCGAATCCGGCAGTTATTTTGACGCTTTATGTTAATAAAGTAACAATGTTTCTCCACAGACGTCTTTATTGTCTTGACATTTCAGGGAATATTTTTTAACATAAAACATATATGATGTATCGATTTGAATGGCGTAAAAAGGAAAATGAATATGAATAGCGAAGCTGAAATCACCCGTCTGGCAAAAGAAAATGAAACATTCCAAAAAATCATCGAGACACAGCAACATACGATCAATCTTCTCATTGATCATTTTATTTCCGGTCAGAAAGAAAAAGAGCCAGAAAAGAATTAAGTTATCACTTAAACTTTTCTGGCATAAAAAAGAGCTGCTGACGGGAATCGGACCCGTGACCTCCGCACTACCAATGCGACGCTCTACCGACTGAGCCACAGCAGCATCATGTTTTCTCAACACCTGTATTACTATACAATAGGATCGTCCGATTGTCAAGCATAAAATCCAAGAAATTTTTGTAATTTTTCAAAATATTTATACTTATTCAACATTTCCGGCGGTTCGAAATAACTTTAACCACCTGACAACACCCCCGGATGCGTACAAAATACGCATCCAGGGGTGCTGTTCTTCGGGTCTTCTGGCTACCTGGTGTTCCGCCACCACATCCGTTATGTTCTTCCCGTTTTCGCTTCAACCAGCCTCTCCTTCTTTACATCCGATTCATAATCTTGATGTGTGACTTAAAAAGAGAATAATATTTCATTCCCTTATCCTTGCCATAATGTCCCTGCAATGCTGCTCTTAATGAATTAAGGTTCTTTCTCTTTGTATTTGCTTTATACAAAAACGAAGAAAAATCTTCCGGACAGTCCATTTTCGGATCACTGTAAGCAAATACTGTCTGACAGTAAACATCAAACTTCTCTTCCTCACTGATCGCAGTCTGATTTACACGACAGATTGCATACGAAGAACTGTTTTTTGCCTCCTGATAAAGTTCTTTTCCAATATCTTCACCAAAGAACAATACCAGCGCATTGTGAAAATCTGCAAGCCGATCCTTACTGATGCAGGTAAGCAGACTGCGAATGACATCGTCCTGTTCCTGTGAGATCTCTGTCTTTTCAACTGCTTCCTTACGCGGATCTGTAAATGGCAGTTTCTGATCCGCATTTACAGTTTCATCCGGCCTCATGATTTCATCCGGTATCTCCATCTGGATTTCTCCCGGTTCTGACTGTTCATCTGTTCCTGCAGTTTTTTCCGTCTGTGCCGTTTCTTTTATTTTTGCTGTTTCCACCTGCTCTAGAGTTTCCTCCGGTTCTGTCATTTTATCCGGTTTTCCGGCTTCACCCGGTTCTGCTGTCTCATCCGGTTTTCCGGCTTCACCCGGTTCTGCTGTCTCATCCGGTTTTCCGGCTTTTCCCTGCTCCAACACTCCGGTCAGTTCTGCAGTCTCCATCATTTCTGAGGCTTCATTCAGTTTTGAGACTTCATTTAACTCTGAAACTCCATTCAGCTTTTCGGCCTCACCCGGCTCTTCGCTTTTATCCGTTTCTGTCATCTCATTCATCTTTGCTGTCACAATCTCAGCTTCATCTGCCAGACTTCCAGCTACGTCCCCGGCGTTCTTCTCCTCCGCTTCAAAGAAAATTTCTCTTTCTCCATTCGTCTTTGCTTTTTGCTGCAGTCTGCGGTTTAATTCCTTTCCGCTCAAACGCTGCACCGGCATGTTACGCTGTTTCCAGTAGCGTACGGCTGCATCAAATCCGGTATCATTTGAAACGATCACATAGCTGTTTTCCTGATTCTCACACAACAAGTATCCAAGCTGTGTAACAAGCTGGAAATCCAGTGCATTGCTTCCCTCAAAACATTTTATAAACTCTGCTTCTTTCTCCGTCTCCTTCAGTAACCTCACATTTTCGTAATTCATATGCGGACTTTTCTGCGTATAAAATACGATCACTTCCTCATCGGGCTGTGATGCTACCAGTAACGGCACCCATATATCGCCTACATTCTCACTGTCAACCAAATATATTCTTTTCATCTGATCACCGGCTGATTGAAACAGTTTTATTATAACATAAGACGGAATGAAGCCTCCACTCTTTTTTACAAAATATCAATATATTCTCCTGCAAGCGCTTTGTTCATACTGCGCACTGCACAGAATTTTCCACACATGGAACAGGTGTCCTCATGCTCCGGTTTTCTACTGTTCCAGATTGCTTTTGCGGTTTCCGGATCAATCGCACATTCCCATTGCGCATCCCAGTCTAAGACGCGTCTTGCGTCTGCCATCTTATCATCGATCTCTCTCGCACCACGGACGCCTTTTGCGATGTCTGCAGCGTGTGCCGCGATCTTTGATGCAATGATTCCCTGTTTTACATCCTCCACATTTGGAAGTGCCAAGTGTTCTGCCGGTGTGACATAGCATAAAAATGCTGCTCCGTTTTGTGCTGCAATCGCCCCGCCGATTGCGGATGTGATATGGTCATATCCCGGTGCGATATCAGTGACAAGTGGTCCTAACACATAAAATGGTGCTCCCATGCAGATGCTTTGCTGGATCTTCATATTTGCTGCGATCTGATCCATCGGCATATGTCCAGGTCCTTCTACCATGACCTGTACATCTTTCTCCCATGCGCGTTTTGTCAGCTCTCCAAGTCTTACTAACTCTTCGATCTGACAGACATCGGATGCATCTGCGAGACATCCCGGACGGCAGGCATCTCCAAGTGAAATGGTAACATCATGCTCACGGCAGATTTCAAGGATCTCATCATAATATTCATAAAACGGATTTTCCTCCCCCGTCATGCACATCCATGCAAATACAAGGGAACCGCCGCGGGAAACGATGTTCATTTTACGTTTATGTTTCCGGATCTGCTCGATTGTCTTTCTTGTAATTCCGCAGTGCAGTGTCACAAAATCCACACCATCTTCCGCATGCAGACGCACCACATCAATAAAATCTTTTGCGGTCAGTGTCGCAAGATCTCTCTGGTAATGGATCACAGAATCATAGATCGGCACGGTACCGATCATTGCCGGACATTCTGCAGTCAGTTTTCTGCGGAACGGAATCGTATTGCCGTGGGAAGATAAATCCATGATGGCATGTGCACCCATGTTGACAGCCGCCATCACTTTCTCCATCTCCACATCATAATCCTTGCAGTCTCTCGATACACCGAGATTGACATTGATCTTCGTGCGTAACATTGATCCTACACCTTCCGGATCAATGCAGGTGTGATGCTTGTTGGCGCAGATTGCTACTTTTCCCTCTGCTACAAGCGGCATCAGCTCTTCTACGGTCATACGCTCTTTTTTCGCTACAATTTCTAATTCTTTGGTCACGATGCCTCTGCGTGCGGCATCCATCTGTGTGGTATACTGTTCCATACGTTTTTCTCCTTTTTCGCATGGGGGACTGCTTGAACCACTGTCTGGCAAACGAATTCTCCACGTCAAAAAATCTCCTGCCGCAAGCGCGACAGGAGATAGCATCTTCCCAATACGCTCCCTACGACAGTATTAACTGACAGGTTCAAAGAGTCAGGCTTTAACCTTCTCAACCGCAATCCCTCCGGGCATTCTCCCGGACATGCAGTCCCTCTGCGTTGTTTTCTATTAAGTTTTATCGACTTGTTCAGTCTAGCCTAATCTGTGACGGTTGTCAATATTTGTACAACAAAAAAGACAGCCACTGCTGTCTTTTTTAGGAGAAGGTATTTTTACTATGGGGTATAGCAAAAACTATATATAATGTATTGGGGGGGTTTTACAGTGATTATAATAGCATGATTTTCTCAATAAGTGTTCACAAATGTTACAATTTTCTCATTTATTTTTTATGCAATATGCACAAGTATTTTTCGTGACTATCTACAAAAAAGAAGGCGAATCTTCTACATCTTCCCTATTTCAGGATTCGTCTCCCGAATTTTTGCTTTAATACGGGAGAGCGCATTATCAATAGATTTTGGTGATTTTCCCATTTTTTCTGCAATCTGCTGATAATGAAATCCCGCAAGATACTGGTCTAATACTTCCCGTTCCATCTTGCTTAAATGCGTCCTGAGCTTCTCCCAGAACTGTGCCACATTTTCCTGATCGATCATCATCTGCTCCGGATTTCCGATTCCGTCCATGGTCAGCGTTTCCGCCAGAGGATATCCGTTTTCACTGTTTTCTGAGTAGAAAGAAACATAGGAATTGAGCGGCGCATGTTTTTTCCGGTTCGACGCCTCAACTGCCTTGTATAACTGTCTCGTAATACACAATTCTGCGAAATGAAAAAAAGATGTTTCTTTCGTATCATCGTAATCTCTGATTGCCTTAAACAGACCGATCATTCCCTCCTGGATCAGATCATCCGTCTCACCGCCAATCAGAAATACTGCATTTGCCTTTTTGCGGACCAGCGGTTTATATTTATCTAAAATGTAATCCATGATCTTTCCGTCCGGATCACCGCTGTTTTTTAATGCCGCAATCAGCTGTTCGTCTGTCAAATCTCGATATGACTCTAACATGTTCCTCCCAAGACTCCTGATACAATATCTACCACGGCGTTTTTTTCTACCGTTGCGGTGTTCTCTACCACCTGCGATGTCTTTTATTGCTGCTGTGTTTTTTACCGCTGCGGTGTCTTCTACCGCTGCGGTGTCTTCTACCGCTGCGGTGTCTTCTACCGCATGCGTTGCCGCACAATCTCATAGGCAAGCACACCTGCTGCCACCGATGCGTTCAGGGAATCGATATCCCCCTTCATCGGAATGGATGCCACAAAATCACAGTTCTCGCGCACCAGTCTGCCAACACCCTCGCCTTCACTGCCGATGACAAGACCGATCGGTCCTTTTAAATCCAGATCATACATGCAGGTTCCATCCATGTCCGCACAGACAAACCACATTCCTTTGTCCTTTAACTCTTTCATTGTTGCAGTCAGATTTGTCACCTTTGCAACCGGTGTATAATTGATTGCTCCGGCGGATGTCTTTGCCACAGTTGCCGTCAGACCGACCGCGCGGCGTTTCGGAATAATGACACCATGCGCACCGGCAAGATTTGCCGTACGGATGATAGCGCCAAGGTTATGCGGATCCTCGATATTATCCAGAATGAATAAAAATGGCGGCTCGCCCTTTTCCTCTGCCAATTTTAGCATATCCTCCACTTCGGCATACTCATATGCTGCAGCAACTGCGATCACTCCCTGGTGTTTTTTTGTCTCAGAAAGCTGATCTAAACGCTCTTTTTCCACAAAATGCACGATCGTGTCATGTTTTTTTGCCTCTCTGACAATCGTGCGCACCGGACCATCCTGACAGCCGTCCAACACAAATAATTTGTCAATTGTTTTTCCGGAACGGAATGCCTCTAACACGGCATTGCGTCCCTCTATTTTCAGCTCTTCGTAGCCCATTACTCTCTCCTTTTACATTTTAAGTGCAAGTTCGTCTACACCGGTCTTTACCAGTTCCACCAGACGTTCAAACTCATCTTTTAAATACAGGTATCCCATCAGCGCCTCAAATCCGGTTGCTTTCCGGTAATCAGACATTGTGGCATTTTTTGCCATTGTCGGCGATTTTGCATTCCTTCCACGACGGTACACTTCTGCTTCTTCCTCCGTCAGCATCGGAAGTAATTTTTCAATCATTTCCGCCTGTGTGTGTGCTTTTACGATCTGGCTTGTCCGCTTGTGAAGTTCTCCTGCTCTCGTGTTTCCTTTTCCTACGACAACAGACCGGATCACCAGATCAAATATTCCATCTCCGATATAGGCTAACGTAAGAGGCGAATATGTCCGGATATCCACTTCACTGATTCCGAACTGTTCTTTGATATAAGAGTCTATTCCTTTCTGCATTGGCATTTCCTCTCTCTCACGCTTTGTGCCAGATCACACCTTCTCGGGTATCTTTCAGTACAATGCCTTTTGCAAGCAGTTCATCGCGGATTGCATCTGCTTTTGCAAAATCTTTTGCTTTCTTTGCTTCCTTTCGTTCTTCAATCTTTGCAAGTACATAGCTTTCTAATTCTGCATCGATCTCCTCTTTTGCATCTGCCTGTGCCGTTGTCAGATTTAAGGATAATACTTTATCAAAATCATTGATCAGCGCAAGTTTTGTCTTATCGTTCATATCATCTTTGAGCAGATCATAAATGATCGTGATCGCCATCGATGTATTTAGATCGTTGCTGATCGCATCCTCAAATTTTGCCTTATAAGCATCAAATTTATCCTGCTGTACTGTTCCCTCATCCTTTAATTCTGCGATTCGTTTGGTCAGTTTTTTATAAGCTGCAGCCATATTATCTAATACTTCATAGGAAAACTCCAACGGTTTTCTATAATGGGACTGCAGACAGAACATACGGTATACGATCGGATCATACCCCTTTTCCTGCAGCAGGGATACGGTAAGGAAATCCCCTTTGGACTTACTCATTTTTCCGGATTTATCATTTAAATGCTGTACATGGAACCAGTATTTACACCATGTATGGCCAATGTAACTCTCTGACTGTGCGATCTCATTGGTATGGTGCGGGAAAATATTATCTACACCGCCGCAGTGGATATCTACATACTCGCCCAGATGTTTCATACTGATGCATGAGCACTCAATGTGCCATCCCGGATATCCAACGCCCCATGGGCTATCCCATTTAAGCGCCTGATCCTCAAATTTTGACTTTGTAAACCAGAGTACAAAATCATTTTTATTTTTCTTATTTACGTCCTCTTCCACATCGTCGCGTACACCGACTAACAGCTCTTTTTCGCTCTGGGAAGAAAATACATAATAATCGTCTAATTTGGATGTATCAAAATAAACATTTCCACCTGCCACATAAGCATAACCTTTTTCGAGCAGCACCTCGATCATATGGATGAACTCCGGGATACAGTTCGTTGCCGGCTCCACAACATCCGGTGTCTTGATATTTAACTTCTTACAGTCACTAAAGAAAGCGTCTGTATAATATTTTGCGATCTCCATCACTGTTTTGTGCTCTCTTTTTGCACCTTTTAACATTTTATCTTCCCCAGTATCTGCATCGGAAGATAAATGTCCCACATCCGTGATATTCATAACACGTTTTACATCATATCCGACATAGCGGAGTGATTTTTCCAATACATCCTCCATGATGTAACTTCTGAGGTTGCCGATATGTGCGAAATGGTATACGGTCGGTCCACAGGTATACATGCCGATCTTTCCATCCTCATGCGGGATCACCGTTTCTACTTTTCTTGTCAGTGTGTTGTAAAATTGAAATTTATTTTCCATTTAAATAATCCTCCTTGTTTTGCGAAGCAAAATGCGAATCCTCTGATGAGCAGAGGATTTTACTCCTTGTTTTGCGGAGCAAAATGCAATTTATTTTGTTTTTTGTGCATCAGCACTTAAAATCCGGACTGCCTGCTCTAAATCAAGCACACGGTTGACCAGTTCTGCATTTTCCCTCTGCAGTACAGTAATATCCTCTTTGACCGGATCCGGCAGATGGCACTGATCCATATCACTGCGCGGCATCTTCACATTGTCACGTTTTACGATTCTTCCCGGAACACCAACTACGGTACAGTTTGGCGGCACTTCCTCTATGACCACACTTCCCGCTCCGATCTTGGAATTTTCTCCAACGGTGAAGGAACCGATGATCTTTGCACCCGCACTGATCATAACGTTATCCCCAATCGTCGGATGACGTTTTCCGGTCTCTTTTCCGGTACCGCCTAGTGTCACACCCTGATACAAAGTAACATTGTCCCCAACGATCGCCGTCTCTCCAATGATCACACCACTTCCGTGATCAATAAAAAATCCTTTCCCGATCGTTGCTCCCGGATGTATCTCAATTCCTGTTTTTCTCGCTGCCCGCTGTGAAATAAATCTCGCCCAGAAGAAATGTCCTTTTAAATACAGCTTATGCGCACGTCTGTAGCTCAACATAACCCGAAAACTCGGATAAAGCAATACCTCCATCGGCGATTTGATCGCCGGGTCCCGCTCCTTTATCACTGTAAATTCTTCCTTAATATGACTGATGATTCCCAAAACTGGCATCCCCTTTCCTTAACCAAATAATAGAATGTACGCTCCGCGAACATTCCATTATCATGAAAAACGGATCATTTCATCTCTAAGAGACGAAATGATCCGTGGTTCCACTCTAACTTAAGGATCTTTTGATCCTCACTCAATACACTTAACGCGTGTTACTCGTATCCGGATACTGTACTGGCAGACAAACCGTTTCCCCGGACAGGCTCACGGAGGCACTTCGGAAATCTCTTTCTGAAAACTGCTTGCAGCCGATGGCAGTTTCTCTCTGTCAGCACTCTGATTTCTTACTCTTCCCGCTCAACGCCCTTATCGTATTTATACTGGTAAGTTGATTCGCTTACTCTAGTTTATGCACTTACCCCCGATTTGTCAACGGTTTTATTTTTTCTCAGTCTTTTTCTCATTGCACACAACCATTTTCCATGTTACATTATAGATAGTATCCTGTGGTTTCCAGGGGGATAATTTATAACTGATACGAAGGATTTTTTAATATGGAACAGTCAAAAGAAACTTTGCTAATCGTAGATGATTCACGCTTACAGCATGCCGTTTTAAATGAAATATTCTCTCCGGCCTTCAATATTCTTGAAGTATCTTCCGGTGAGGAATGTCTGCAGATGATCAAAGATAAAAAAAATATGATTGACCTTGTCCTTTTAGATCTTGTCATGCAGGGAATGGATGGTTTCGATGTTTTAAAACACCGCCAGGAAATGCCGGAGTTTAAACAAATTCCAGTCGTGGTTCTGACAACCACCGACACTCCGGAAGTACAGACGAAAGCTTTCGAATTAGGCGCAAGCGACTTTCTCAGTAAACCCACTGAACCTGCCATTGCACGTCACCGTATTGACAATATTTTAAAGACGAACCGCAGACTGAATCATATTTTACAAAAACAGGAAGCTCTGCGGATTAAATCAGAAGTGGATGAGATGACGCATCTGCTGAATAAGGCCACAGCAGAGCACGCCATTTCCCACATACTTTTATCCACTCCGGAAGAATTACATGCATTGTTTGCCATAGATATCGACAATTTCAAAGCTGTCAATGACATCTTTGGGCATAAAATGGGCGATCATACAATCTCTGTCGTAGCCGGTATTCTTGCATCTCATTTTTCCGGTTCCGACATTATCGGACGCATCGGCGGAGACGAATTTGTTGCTTTTATGCGGGATATAGCCTCCAGACAGGCTGTCTATGAAAAAGCACAGGAACTTTTAGATGCAATTTTAGATAAAGAAGCTTTATCCATTCCTGAAAACGTTACGATCAGTATCGGTATTGCATTCACAGAGCCTTATGAAACTTCCTACACAACACTTTTTCAGAAAGCAGACACTGCACTTGGGAATTCAAAAAAATCCGGGAAACAATGTTTTTCCGAGTATGGTGTTTCTGCACAGAAACCAGACACTGCCATGAAAAATATTTTATTATATACACATTCCAGAAATGTTGCTTCCACTTTAAAATTTGCATATTCTTACCCGGACAGACTCATAAAAGTATCTTCCGTTACGGAAATACGCTATGCCATTATGGATAAAAATAACCATGTTCCTGCCGTTTTCATAGATGTATCCGAAACCGGAGATGATGGCAGGCAATTGTGGGATGAATTAAGTCATGAGTCCTGGGCTTCGTCAACTCCCATTATCGCAATCTGCAAAGAGGGTAATCTGACTCAGATTCGAAATGCCATATTATCTGATCTGATCAATGATCTCATTTTTGAACCGATTGATGTGGAAAGCATAAAAAGACGTATCAAAAAACATCAAACCCTGTAAAAAAACAACGGTCAGATGTTACTTATCATTCATCTGACCATTGTTTTTCTTTCATCCGGTTTCTTTATCTGAACTATTTTTTTATCTGAACTGCTTTTTTCTTTGACCAGTCTGAGTAGATCCTCACTTTTTTTGTACCGGACTTTACTTCTTTATATGTACGTACTTTTACATAATATTTCTTTCCCGGTTTTAATCCTTTGATTTCTTTAACTGTCGTCTTATTACTTTTGATCACAGCCGTCTTCGTATTTTTTTTGCCAAACGATGCATCTGCTGTATATACTATCTCATAGCCGCTCGTCTGTGATGCCTGTTTCTTCCATTTCACAGTCATGGATTTTTTCCCGGATTTTACACTTGAAATAGAAGTTCCCTTTGGACAGATTTCAAATGTCTTTTTCAGTATTCCCGAATAATTTCCCTGAAACTTCACGGTCACTGTTGCTTTTCCGACTTTTTTATTATTCTGATACGAGACTTTATAAAAGCTGCCTGAAATCACTTTTCCCTTATTATCCGTCACTTTGATGGCAGGTTTTTTCGCTTTTCCATCATAACTGTAATGATCTTTCGACAATTTTACCGTCTTTGGTGCATTGATTTTCACCTGTTTCAATACTGTTTTGCACAAGCTGCACATGGTCACATTCTTTCCATTGCTGCCCGGTTTTGCAGGTGTCAGTTTTTTCTCCGGTGTATGGGACTTCTTTGCAATTTTTTCTGTATAACTGTCCCCACATGCACAGGAATAAATTTTTTCTCCCTCTTTCATGCAGGTTGCCTCTGTCGTTTTTTTCAACACATAACTGTGTTTGTGCACCGGTTTCTCTGTGTCCGGCTCCGGTGTCTCTGTTCCCGGCTCTTCTGTATCCGGTTCCGGTGCCGGTGTCTCTGTTCCCGGCTCTTCTGTGTCCGGCTCTTTCAGGGCTGGAATCACTATTTTTTCTCTGCTTAACTCCTCATGACATGTGGTGCAATACATTACTTTTTCATAGCTTCCTTCCACACCCACTTTCGCTTCCACGCGATTTTCAGTGACCGGCTCTCCTTTTTTGTGTCCTGATGCCGGAACCGTTATATTCTCACGGGAAAGTTCTTCCCCGCAGCCTTTATCCTTACAATAAACTACCTTATCGTAGCTTCCTTTTTGGGTACAGGTCGCAGCTATCTCGTTTTCTTTTACCGGCTCGCCCGCCACATGCTGATGTGATACACCTGGTTCATCTGTGAATATTATTTCCTTTTCTGCCAACACGGTATCTTTCAGTGCTTTTACATCTGCCACAGTATCAGGATGTCTTTCTATCGGTTCTAAACAGAATAAAAGTGTATATTTTCCTGTTTGCACCTTACCATATGCAATCAGATAATAATGATCCGGTTCATTTTCATCTACATCTAAGCGAATCGGATTTATCCAGTCTGTTTTCTGCTGTATCTCTTCGTCGTCACTATTCCAGTAATCCGAACGGATTAATACCATATTATCATAAAATGATTCATAATTTACCACATCATCAAATGTATAGGCTTCTCCATCCTGATCCTTCCATATTACATTCAAATACGGACTATCACCTGTTTTATCCTCCATGTTTGTCGGTATATGGTTAATAACAACATTTTTCGGATAAGATTTTACCTCGATACTTCCAAGTTCACGCTCCACCGGTACATAATTAATATACGGCGTCCATGTTCCATTTTTACGGATCAGACTGTAATTATTTTTTATAGCTGTGTCTGATAAGACAAAACTTCCTGCTGTTCCGTTTTCCGACGCAATATATGCATGTCCACTTAAAATCGTTCCCGGTATGACATGACTCACCGTCTGAAACTGCGTAACCCCACTTATCTGCCCATCAATCTGAACATATCCATCTTTATTGAGAACAAGTTTTCCTCTTGCTGCATTATCATCACTACCTGTAAAACTGCCCTTTACCAAAGCATCCAGCACCTGTGTGAGATCCAGACATCCCCCATTTTTCAGTGTAATATTATTTAACTGTGCCGTCCCATCTTTCGGCTGCAGTCTTCCTCCTGCATCCAATAGGATATCTTTGACACCCGTTGTCACCACACCCAGAACAGCACAATTTTTTACCGTCATTACAGTTTTATCATTTCCTTTAATTTCTGAAAGAGTGATTTCATCATATCCCTTCTGATCACCCAAAAAATCTAAAGACGCTAAAGATGTGTTTTCTGCTGAAACAGTCCCACGTATCTTTGCATCAGCATCCAGCTCTAATTTTGCACTGCCCGTATAAGCAGTCCTTTGTCCGGCTGATGCTTCATGTCCCAGATAGATATCCTGAAACATAGTCTTATTGTTCTCATTTGTGACAGTAAGTGAAGCGTTTGTTCCCACTGCAGTATTGCTGTGATATCCTCCTGCATACACAGTTGGAAGAAGTTCTTTTTCTGTGCCTACAATCGGATTCGGCTTATCAGGTCCTGCCAGATATGTACTTACATTATTCAGTACAAGACTATGTCCTGCTAAAAAGATCTCACGGTGCGGAACACTGCCAAGTCCATTACTAGAATTAAACACCAATTGTATATCCCGTATCTCTACATCATCCCCCATGATCTGAATTGGATGACTACAGGTGATACTCCCCGTTCCATTTCCTGTAATGGTTGTCCCCCCCGGTATTTGAACAGGTTTCATCTGTCCCTTAATGGAACCATCTGTCTCCGTCAATTTATCATCGCGGATCGTAAAACTGCCTTCTACTACAATATTCTTCTTTCCACTGCTTAAAGCATTCGCAAATTCATCGTAATCTGTCACGATCACCGCATCTTCTGCCAGCACCGACACTGCTACCTTTTGCATATTCCCGCTCATTGCCGGAACCGGTATGCCGGAAAGCAGCAGTCCCGCAGCCATAACTCCACAACAGAAACGTATCATCCTTTTTTTCATAAACTCATTTTCCCTTCTTTTGTACATAAAAAGACCCAGCATATATCTTTGCTTTGAATATCCCTTGATGTCCTTACAAAAAATATATCTGAGTCTCACTTCAATCCGTCAAATCACGACTTATCATATCCTATTTATATAGCTGTGTCAACAAGTTTTATACTTTATTTATATTTATCTTCCACAGGCACGTCCGGGACAGCCCTCACAGCCTCCGGCGGAATCCGCCACGCTGACACTGCTCTCATAGATCGTTGTCAGTGCACAGATTGCCTGCGCAGAGATTCCCTGTTCCGTTCCGGTAAATCCCAGTCCCTCTTCTGTGGTCGCTTTCACATTGATCTGATCTTCTGATATTTTAAGTGCTGCTGCAATATTCTTCTCCATCTGTTCGATATGCGGACGCATCTTTGGTTTCTGTGCGATGATCGTCGCATCGATATTTTCCACAATATAACCTTTTTCGGCGATCAGTCCCGCCACATGTTCCAACAGTTTCATGCTTGAAATCCCTTTATATTTCGGATCCGTATCCGGAAAATGCTTTCCGATATCTCCAAGTGCTGCTGCCCCAAGCAGTGCATCCATAATGGCATGAAGCAGTACATCTGCATCCGAGTGTCCCAAAAGTCCTAATGTATGTGGGATCTTTACCCCTCCAATGATCAGGTCCCTGCCCTCCACTAATTTATGAACATCATATCCCATTCCTACGCGCATATTTTTCTTTTCCCTTCTATTAATATTTTTACTGTGGCGGATTACACTTTGAACACGGTGTAAGTCCTCTTGCTTTTGCCTCTGATAATGTCACTTCAATATCACTTTTTCTTAAATACTGACATCCGGCAGAGTGATATTTTTCTCCCGTTTTCGTGATGTGAACGATCACATCCGAATTTCCATCCGTCTGGTCTGTCGGATTACTTACGGCTGCATCTGTTTCTGCATTATTCTGGCTGTCAGCTGCTTTTTCACTTTTTTCTGTGTTCTGGCTCTTTTCCGCTTCCCCTGCCTGCCAGCTCTCCGACGGAGACATATTCCAGGTCAGTGTTGTCCCATCTGACGAGGCAACGATCGTTCCCTGCTCATCCGTGCGGAAAACAGATACTCCGGCTGCACGGAGTCTGTTTAATACTTCCGCATGCGGATGTCCATAAGAATTGCCTTCCCCAGCACTGATTACCGCATACGTCGGATGTACTGCATCAAGAAATGCCTGGGATGTTGCCGTATTGCTTCCATGGTGTGCAACCTTATAGACATCCGCCGAGATATCGATGCCATTCTGCAGGATATCCTGTTCTGCTCCCTCTTCCGCATCCCCGGTAAACAAAAACCGGTGGTTTCCATTCTGTAAGAGGACGCCGACCGACCAGGAATTCATATCATTTCCATACTCTTTGTTTGGAGCAATGATCGTAAATGCTGCTCCACCGATCGTATATGTTTCCCCAACAACCGGATAAGTGGTCTTATATCCCTTATTTTTCATCGTCTGCACAACATCATCATAAGTGCGCGTGTTATTTGCAACATCCGGCATGATGATCGTCTTACAGTCAAATTTATAAAGAACGACATCCATTCCTCCGATGTGGTCTGCATCCGGGTGCGTGCCGATCACATAGTCAAGTGTCTCCACTCCCTGATGCTGCAGATAATTCTGTACAAGTGTACCTTTATCATTATTTCCCGCATCGATCAGCATAGAATGACCATCACATTTGATCAGAGTCGCATCCCCCTGTCCCACATCTATAAAATGTACTTCCAGATTACCTGCCGTCTTTGCCTGCTCCGCATCATTTTCTTCCGCGACAGTCTGACGACTTTGCTCTGTCTGACCCTGTTCTTCGTTTTCCGACGTTTCCTCCTGTTTTGAACCTTTCATAGAACCCGGTACGAATTCCATCTGATTTTCTGTATCCTGCAGCTCATCCGAATCTACAATATAGCTGCTCTGTGATCCATTTTCTTTATTTTCCGTACAGCCACTCAATAACATACAGCCGGTAAGCATACTTAGTAATAATATGAAAAATGCCAGCTCCGTTTTCGCTTGCGGGGCTGGCATTTTTCATATTAAAACAGTTTCTGTTACATGATCCGCACATGCTTCAAAGCGCCTGTCTTTGAAAACTCGGTCCATTCGCACACATTTACGGCATGGTCTCCGATGCGCTCCAGATATTTGGCGACCATCAAAAGATCGATTCCCTGATCTGCCTGATCCGGCGATGTTTTCAGCAGGCTGATCACATCTGTCTTTACCTGATTAAACAGGCTGTCTACTCGATCATCCATACGGATGATTTTTTCAGTTTCTTCCAGATCCTGGGAAATAAAGGCCTCTACCGCATCGTGAACCATTTTCCTGGCTTCTTCCGCCATAAGAGGAAGATGCTTTACAATGTGATAAGCGTGTTCGCTTTTAATCCTCAAGATCAGCTCTGCTATATCGGAAGCATGATCTCCGATACGCTCCAGATCCGTAACCACCTTTAAAGCGGTGGAAATCTGGCGCAGGTCGCAGGCTACGGGCTGTTGGCGCAGGATCAGAGACAGGCAGCGGGATTCTATAGCCCGCTCCATATCATTAACCGTCCGATCCCCCTTGATGACATCTTCTGCAAGTGTATAATTCTGATCCTCAAAAGCCACAAAGGTCTGCTCAATGGCCTTTTCCACCATGAACGCCATTTCTCTTAAATCCTTATTCAACTCTTCCAACTCATGTTCATAAGTTATGCGAACTGTCATATCTTTTCCTTTCCGCCGCGGTTTTACTGTCTATCAGCCGAAACGTCCTGTAATATAGTCCTCTGTACGCTTATCCTTTGGCATGGTAAACAATTCGTTTGTACAAGCATATTCGTTTGTACAAGCATATTCTACCACCTCTCCTACAAGGAAAAAGGCTGTATAATCTGCAATACGGGCCGCCTGCTGCATATTATGAGTTACAATAGCCACTGTATATCTGCTCTTTAAATCATCCATCAGATCCTCGATCTTCAACGTGGAAATGGGGTCCAGGGCAGATGTAAGCTCATCCATAA